>ERZ778027.45-NODE-45-length-377417-cov-29.647384_pt1 | contig 377417 bp, 329 predicted proteins | sample MGYA00375757_ERZ778027 | MGnify/ENA primary metagenome ERZ778027 (study PRJEB29350, sample SAMN05389817) | bioreactor metagenome | isolation source: Ammonium sulfate bioreactor | place: South Africa: University of Cape Town | collected 2014-02-18 ...
GGATGCGGCTGCCCGCGGTGCAGCGCTCGCCGTTGAGGGAGAACACCCCGAAGATCGTCGCGTCGATCGCGGCATCCAGGTCGGCGTCGGCGAACACGATCGCGGGCGATTTGCCGCCGAGCTCCATCGACAGTCCTTTGAGGAAGGGCGCGGCGTTCGCGAAGATGAGCTGCCCGGTGCGGCTCTCGCCGGTGAACGAGATGAGCGGCACGTCGGGGTGCTTCACGAGGGCGTCGCCCGCATCCTCGCCGAGTCCGTTGACGAGGTTGAAGACGCCTTTCGGGAGCCCCGCCTCCTCGAAGATGCCGGCCCACAGGGATGCGGAGAGCGGCGTGAACTCCGCGGGCTTGAGGACGACGGTGTTGCCGGTCGCGAGGGCCGGGCCGAGCTTCCACGACTCGAGCATGAAGGGCGTGTTCCACGGCGTGATGAGGCCCGCGACGCCGATCGGCTTGCGGTTGACGTAGTTGATCTGCCGCCCCGGGACCTTGAACGTGTCGTCCGCCTGGGCCACGATCAGGTCGGCGAAGAACCGGAAGTTCTCGGCGGCCCGACGCGCCTGCCCGAGCGCCTGGGTGATCGGCAGGCCGGAGTCGAACGATTCCAGCTCGGCGAGGCGGGCGTCGCGCGACTCCACGATGTCCGCGATGCGGTGCAGCACGCGGGAGCGCTCGCGCGGCAGCATCCGCGGCCAGAGCCCGTCGGTGAACGCGCGGCGCGCGGCGGCCACGGCGCGGTCGATGTCGGCCTTCCCGCCGGCCGCGGCGCGGACGTACACCTCGTTGGAGACCGGGTCGAGCACGTCGAACGTGTCGCCGTCGACCGAGTCGACGAACGCGCCGTCGATGTAGTGGCGGATGCGGTCGGGCAGGTCTTCCGGAACGTGCCCGGTCCGAGCGGTCGTCGTGGTGTCGGTCATGGATTCCTCCGGTGGATGGGTCAGAGCGATACGCCGGTGCGGTGGCGGGCGTCGAGGAAGGCGTCCAGCGTCCTCCAGCGGTGGTTGCGGGCGGCCAGCTCGATGTCGAGCGGGTCGGCACCGGTGCGGATGAGGTCGACGATGTCGGCGTGCTCCTGCACAGAGTGCTGGGCACGGTCGGGGACGATCGCGAACGTCGAGTCGCGCAGCCCGGCCAGCCGCGTCCAGCCGCGGTGCACGAGGTCGAGGATGTGCGGGTTCGGGCAGGGCTCGAACAGCACGGCGTGGAACTGCTGGTTGAGCGTGGTGAAGGCGTGCGGGTCGAAGTGCTCGAGGAGACTCTGCATCCGGCCGTTCACCTCGAGCGCGCGGTCGAGATCCGCCGTGGTGAGCATCGGCGCGGACAGCGAGGTGGCCGAGCCCTCGACGAGTCCGAGCGTCTGCATCGTGAACACGTACTCGTGCTCGTCGACGACGGCGACGCGCGCCCCGACGTTGTGCTCGAACGTGACGAGTCCCTCCGCCTCGAGTCGGCGGATCGCCTCGCGCACCGGGACGACGCTCATCCCGAGCGCCTCGGCGATCGGTCCGAGCACGAGGCGGTAGCCGGGGCCGAACTCGTGGCGCGAGATGCGCTCGCGGATCCACGCGTAGGCCTGCTCGGACTTGCTCGCCTGCGCGGCGTCGTCGATGACGGTCCCCGTCATCGCTCCCGCTCCTCGTACCGTGCGCGCCACTCGGCGTTCATCGGGAAGAGCCCGTCCACGGGATGCCCGGCCGCGACCTGCTGTGCGATCCAGGCATCCTCCTCCTCCTGGGCGAGGGTCGCGTCGACGACCTGCTCGACGAGGTCGGGCGGGATGACGATCACGCCGTCGCCGTCGCCGACGATGATGTCGCCCGGCTGCACGGTGGTGCCGCCGCATCCGATCGTGACGTCGACGTCCCACGGCACGTGCCTGCGCCCGAGGACGGCGGGGTGGGCGCCGAGCGCGTAGACCGGGAGGCCCAGCGCCGCGACCGTGTCGTAGTCGCGCACGCCGCCGTCGGTGACGATGCCCGCGGCCCCCGCGGTCTGTGCCCGGATGGCGAGGATGTCGCCGAGCGTGCCCGAACCCGCCTCGCCCCGCGCCTCGATCACGATGACCTCGCCCGCGCGGACGCTGTCGAATGCGCGCTTCTGGGCGTTGTATCCGCCGCCGTGGGTGCGGAACAGGTCTTCGCGGCCGGGGACGAAGCGGAGCGTCTTCGCGATGCCGACGAGCTTCGCCTCGGGGTGCATCGGCCGGACCCCGTCGATCGTGACGTTGTCGAGACCCAGCTTCCGCAGCTGACCGGAGAGGCCGGCGACCGGTGCCCGGCCGAGCTTCTCGCGCAGTTCGGGGGAGAGCGTGGGCGGCGTCTCCGCGGCGGGCAGTCCTGCGGCCCCGCGAGAACCCCACGCCTCGGCGCGCTGCGTGTCGTCGACGGCGGGGAGGGAGCCGACCTCGGGGTCGTACTCCGCGTCGCCCTGCACGACGGTGGTCGTGAGGCGGCCCGAGCTCGGCGCGCCCTCGGTGGTGGGCGCATCGACCTCGACCTCGACGACATCGCCGGGCGCGACCACGGACGACCCGGCGGGCGTGCCGGTGAGGATCACGTCGCCCGGCTCGAGCGTGAAGTGCTGCGACAGGTCGGCGACGAACTGCGCGAGCGGGAAGATGAGGTCGGCGGTCGTGTCGTCCTGGACAAGGGCGCCGTTCACCCACGTCCGCAGCCGCAGCGTGCCGGGATCGATCGTGCGTGCGTCGATGAGTCTCTGACCGATCGGCGTGAATCCGTCACCGCCCTTGGACCGGACGTTCGAGCCCTTGTCGATCGCGCGCAGGTCGTACAGCCCGAAATCATTCGCGGCGGTGACCCACGCGACGTGGCCCCAGGCATCGGCGAGGGCCACGCGGCGTGCGGGTCGGCCGATCACCAGCGCGATCTCACCCTCGAACGCGAGGAGCTCGGTCCCGGCGGGGCGTTCGATCGTGCCCCCGGATGCCGCGACCGAGCTCGACGGCTTGAAGAAGTACGAGGGGGCTGCCGGACGGCGTCCGCGCTGATCGGCGCGGGATGCGTAGCTGAGGTGGACGGCGACGACCTTGCCGGGGCGTCCGGGGAGCGCCGCGAAACGCGCGTCCGCGGCATCCCTGATGTCGTCAGTGGTCATGAGCTCCCTCGCTCCGAGTCCGTGCGCAGTGGCATCCTTGCGTCGTATCTCAAATCGTATATGATTCCACTGGACCCGGGCAAGTGTCCGCGAGAGGATCGGCCGGGAAGACAGGGACGTCGACAGCGACACAGGAGTCACAATGCAGTTCCATGACCACGGCTACGTCTCCGGGGATCCGCGAGTCCTCCCCGCGGCCGGTACCGGGCTGGATCGCCCGGCCGACCTCCCCGACGAGGTCGACGTGCTCGTCGTCGGGTCGGGGCCCGCGGGCATGCTGCTCGCCGCACAGCTGTCGCAGTATCCCGACGTCACCACGCGCGTCATCGAGCGCCGGGACGGCCGGCTCGTCGTCGGCCAGGCCGACGGCATCCAGCCGCGCAGCGTCGAGACGTTCCAGGCCTTCGGGTTCGCCGAGCGCATCGTGGCGGAGGCGTACAACATCGGGTGGATGAACTTCTGGGGGCCCGACCCCGAGCACCCGGGCGACATCATCCGCACCTCCCGCACCGAGGACTACGCCTTCCAGATCAGCGAGTTCCCGCACCTCATCGTCAACCAGGCGCGCGTGCTCGACTACTTCGCCGAGGCCGCCGCCCACGGGCCGGCGCGCATCGCCCCGGACTACGGCGTCGAGTTCGTGGGCCTCAGCGTGGACGACGACGGTGACCACCCCGTCGAGGTACGCATCCGGTACCTCGCGGGCGACCGCGACGGCGAGGAACGCGTGATCCGCGCGCGCTACGTCGTCGGGTCCGACGGGGCGCGCAGTGCGGTCCGCGAGGCGATCGGCCGGAAGCACGTCGGCGACATCTCCTCCCACGCGTGGGGCGTCATGGACGTGCTCGTGAACACGGACTTCCCGGACTGGCGGATCAAGTGCGCGATCAACGCCGAGGCGGGGAACATCCTGCTCATCCCGCGCGAGGGCGGCTACCTGTGCCGCGTGTACGTCGACCTCGGGGCGGTCGCCGAGGACGACGACCACCAGGTGCGGTCGACGCCGGTCGAGGCGATCATCGCGAAGGCGAACGCCATCCTGCATCCGTACTCGCTCGACGTGAAGCAGGTCGCCTGGCACAGCGTCTACGAGGTGGGTCACCGCGTCACCGACAAATTCGACGACGTCGAGGTCGGCGCCGACCAGCCGCCGCGGGTGTTCCTCACCGGCGACGCGTGCCACACGCACAGTGCCAAGGCCGGTCAGGGCATGAACGTCTCGATGCAGGACGGATTCAACCTCGGCTGGAAGCTCGGGGCGGTCGTCACCGGGCGCAGCCCCGCGTCGCTCCTGGCGACCTACTCGGCCGAGCGGCAGCCCGTCGCGCAGCAGCTCATCGACTTCGACCGCGAATGGTCGAGCCTGATGGCCCGCAAGCCCGAGGAGATCTCCGACCCCAAGGAGCTCGCGACCTACTATCTGGCCACCGCCGAGTTCCCCTCCGGCTTCATGACGAAATACGGTCCGTCCGAGATCGTGGCGGATGCCGCACACCAGGGTCTCGCCGAGGGATTCCCGCTCGGCATGCGCTTCAAGAGCGCCGAGGTCGTGCGGGTGGGGGACGGGAACGTCGCGCACCTCGGGCACCGTGCGACGGCCGACGGGCGCTGGCGGATCTACGCCTTCGCCGATGGGCCCGCCGCGGGGGAGGCATCCGCGCTCGCCGACTGGGCGGAGTGGTTCGCGAGCGGCGCGGACTCTCCCCTCGGCCGGTTCACGCCCGCCGGCGCCGACATCGACGCCGTGTTCGACGTCACGGCGATCTACCAGCAGCCGTTCGAGGACGTCGACATCGCCCGCGTGCCGGGGATCTTCCTCCCGAAGACCGGTCCGCTCGGTCTCACGGACTGGGAGAAGGTGTACGCGGCGACGCAGTCCACGCGCGCGACGGCGTCGATCTTCGACGAGCGCGCGCTGTCACGCGACGGAGTGGTCGTCGTCGTGCGACCGGACCAGTACGTGGCCGCGGTGCTGCCGCTGACCGCGACCGACGAGCTGGCCGCGTTCTTCGCCGGCGCTCTGCTGCCGCAGAACTGATCTCCCTACGAGTTCACGCGGATGATCTCCTGCTGGTACGGGGCGATCACCCGCGGCGAGACCCGGCAGTCGAGGAGCAGGAACGGGCGTTCGTCGGCGGGGGTCGCCGTCCAGGCCGCCAGGCGGTCGAGGTCGACGATCGACCGGACGACGACGCCCTGGGCTCCCACCGCCGCAGCGAGGCCGGCGAAGTCGACCTCGGGGATCAGCATCGGCCCCTCGGCGAGTCCCTTGAGCCCGTACAGGTTGATCTCGGCCGCGTAGGCGCCGTCGTTCCACACCACCGCGAGGCCGCGGCCGCCGGCGACCCGGACGGCGGTCTCCAGGTCGGCGAGCGCCATCAGCCCGCCGCCGTCGCCGGTGGTGAGCACCACCGTCGACTCCGGGCGGGCCATGGCCGCGCCGGCGACCGACGGGAACCCGAGGCCGATCGACTGGTACGCCGTCCCGATCATGATCATGCGGTCGGGCGAGGCGACCGGCCAGTACATGTTCGCCCAGCCGATGAAGTGTCCGCCGTCTGAGACGACGACCCGGTCGTCGGGGAGCAGCTCGCCGATGCGCGCCGCGACCGTGCGCGGGTCGAGGCGTCCGTCCGCGGCGGTGCCGTCGCCGCGCTCGCGCGCCGTCAGGGCGGCGATGTCGATCGACTCCCGCCATCCGCTCGGCGCGGCGCCCAGGGCGTCGAGCTCGGCCACGAGCGCGGATGCCACGACCGCCGCGTCGCCCCGGATGTAGCCGCCGACGTGCGGGTGGGTCGCCGCCGGCGCGACGTCGACCTGGACCACCCGCGTCCCGGGGGCGAACAGCTCGCCGAAGCGCATCGTGAACGGGTTGAGGGAGGCGCCGAACACCACCGCGACGTCGGCCTCGCGCACCAGCTTCATGGCGCCCTCGGCGCCGAAGCCTCCGCTGACGCCCAGGTCGTACCGGCCGTCGGGGAAGACGCCACGGCCGAGCGCGGTCGAGGCGGTGACGGCACCCGTCGCATCGGCAAGTGCGCCGAGGGCGTCGCCGGCTCCGGCGAGCCAGGCCCCGCGCCCCGCGAGCAGGAACGGATGCCGGGCCCCGGCGAGTGCCCGCGCGAGATCCGTCACCGCGGCCGCCGCGAACGGGCCGACGGGCTGCTGCGGGCGGGGAAGTGCCGGGTCGGGCGCCGCGGGCACGGGTCCGGCCTCGAGGGCCGCGACGTCGTAGGGGATCGCGAGCACGGTCGGGACGCGGTAGGCGAGCGCGTGCTCGATCGCGATGACGGTCGTGGCCGCGGCATCCGCCCGCCCCACCGTGTACGTGCGGGCGCCGACCGCCGACGCCAGCGCGATCTGGTCGACGTCCCACGGCCGCGGTCCCGACGTGGGCTCGTCGCCGACGACGAGGACCAGGGGGATGTGCGCCTGCACGGCCTCCGCCAACGCGGTGAGGGTGTTCGTGAAGCCGGCACCGTACGTGGTGGTGGCCGCCGCGATGCGGCCGGACGCGCGGTAGTGGGCGTCGGCGGCGACCACGGCCCCGGCTTCGTGCCGGACGGCGGTGTACTCCGCGGAGGTGCCCCGCGCGAGCGCGTCGAGGAAGTAGGCGTTGCCGTTGCCCATCACGCCGAAGACGTGGTCGAGGTGGGCGGCGAGGGTGGTCGCGACGTGCGCGGAGACGGTGGGCATGGGAGTGCCTTTCGAGACGGAACGGAAGCTGTGCCGTATGTGTCTCGCGCGCCGCGGTCGTCGCGGCGGCTGCGTGCCCCTTTTCCGAGCACCGGCGGCTCGCCCCGCCGGACGTGCCCAGTATAGGAGCCGCCGCGTCGGCGGGCGTCGGCGGGCGTCGGGGTGCCGGCGTCGAGGCGGTCGCGCCGCGCCGCCGATGTCGTTGAGGGGCGGCAGGATGTTCGCATGCATCTCGACCGCTTGCGCGCCGAGCGTCTGCGCTCGCACCGGCTGAGCGCCCCCGCGACGGACGTCGTCGCCGCCGCCCGGCACATGCTCGCGACACAGGCGCAGGAGTTCTGGGGCGGCCGCTGGGCGCTCGCCGCGCGGACGCGGGGCGCCGTCGCGCTCCGCGACGTGGACGCCGCCTTCGATCAGGGCGACCTGGTGCGGTCGTGGACGATGCGGGGGACGATCCACGTGATCCCTGCGCGCGATCTGCGGTGGGTGCTCTCGGTGACCGGCGACCGTCAGCTGCGCGCGGCGGCGGCCCGGCATCGCGGGCTCGGGCTCGATGCCGAGACCCTCGCACGCTGCGAGGCGGCGATCGTCGGCGCCCTCGGCGGCGGTGGGCGGCTCACGCGCGCCGAGCTGTTCGAGGTGCTGAGCGGCATCGGGATCGACCCGAAGAACCAGCGCGGCGTGCACGTGATCTACGCCTTGGCGGTCACGGGCGTGATCTGCCAGGGCCCGGTGGTGCCGCGCGAGGGCGGCCCGACGCGTGAGCAGTACCTCGTGCTCGCCGACGAATGGCTGACGGCGTCCGATGCTCCGGGCGATCCGCTCGCTGAGCTGTTCGTGCGCTACATCGACGGCCACGGCCCGGCGGGCGCGGCGGACTTCGCATGGTGGGCGGGTCTCCCGCTGGGGATGGCGCGACAGGCGGCCGAGGCATCCCGCGATCGGCTCGTGGAGGTCGACGAGGGGCGGTTCGTGGCCCCCGTGCGACCCCGCCGGAGTGCGGCAGCGCCCGACGTGATCGCGCTTCCGCCGTTCGAGGAGTACTTCCTCTCGTACGCCGACCGGTCGACGGTATGCGCGCCGGAGTTCCTCTCCGACGTCGGGCCGGGCTCCAACGGAATCGTGCGGCCGATCATCGTCGCGCGCGGCGAGGTCGCCGGGGTGTGGATGCACTCGACGGCCGTCGGCCGGCATCGCGACGACCCGGTGCCCGCCCTCCTCGCGCCGGACGCCGCGACCGATGCGGAGGTCGCGGCCGCCCTCGCCCGATACGCCGCCTTCATCAACGGCTGAGCCGCCGGATCGTGCGGCGCGTGCGAGGCCCGTGCCACACTGACACCGTGCCGGCCTCCGTCCCGTTCCGCCGTGGCCGCCGCACCGTCGTCGGCGGTGTGGCCCTGCTCGTGGTGCTATACGTCGTCGTGGTCGTGCTGTACGCGGTGAGCGGCGACGTCGGGGGTGTCACGCGGGGCGATCCGGACGGCGAGCACGTGCAGCTCGATGTGCAGCCGCAGTTGGTGGACGCCGCCGGCAACCGCATCCCCGCGACCCTGGAGGTGCGTTCCGGCGGCCGGCTCGACCCGGACAACCTCGAGCTCGACACGCTGCCGGTGCTCTCCAGCGACCTCGAGCTGCTCGTCACCGACACGGACGGGAGCCGGACCGTGACGTTCCCGGCGAACCAGGTGCTCTCCCCGGTGAGCCTGCGGTTCATCTCCTCCGGCGAGATCGAGGTGTGGCCGTTCGACACCTACACGGTCAAGACGACGATCGTCGCGTACCGGACGGTGGCCGGTCCGCCCGAACGCCTGCCGCTCCAGGTCTTCCCCACCGGCCACGTTCCCGGCTGGACGATCACCGCGACCTCGGAGAAGGTCGGCGCGGTCATCTCGACCGACGCCGGCATCGAGAAGGTCGAGTCGTTCGTGATCACGGCGCACCGGTCCGGGGCGACCATCGCCTTCGGCATCGTGCTCCTCGCGCTCATGGTGGCGATGCCGGTGCTGGTGCTGATCGTTGCGGTGACGGTGTTACGCGGACGCCGCAAGGTCGAGGCATCCTTCATGTCGTGGATGGGCGCGATGCTGTTCGCGACCATCCCGCTGCGCACGTTCCTGCCCGGATCGCCGCCCATCGGGTCGTGGGTGGACTTCACCGTCGTGCTGTGGGTGATCGGCGCGCTCATCGTGGGCCTTGCGATCTACGTGGCGGCGTGGCTGCGGTGGTCGGGCCCGGGTCCCGCCCCTTCTCCCGCGCCCGCGGCGTTGGATTCCGTCGCGGATTCAGGAGAAAGCGGCCCGGCGTCGGCGCCCTGAGCATCTCTCGGCGCGTTTCTCCTGCATTTCCGACACCATCGCCTGTGCGGGCGCCGCACAGGCCTCAGCCCTCGGCGTGCCGGTCCAGGAAGGCATAGACCTCGCCGTCGTCGACGCCCGGGAACGCGCCGCGGGGCAGCGGGCTGAACATCTGCATGTGCACGCGGGCGCTCGGCCACGCCTTGCCCTCCCAGCGCGCCGTGACATCGCCGGGCGGGCGGCGGCAGCAGGACTCGTCGGGGCAGGTCGAGACAGCGCGTTTCTGCGTCTCCCGCCCGCGGAACCACCGTGCGTCGTCGAAGGGCACCCCGACGCTGATCGAGAACTCGCCGTCCGACGTCGTGCCCGTCTGCGTCGAGCACCAGAACGTGCCCGCCGGTGTGTCGGTGTACTGGTAGTGCTCCGTGGTGCGGTTGTGCGCCTCGAACGCGGAGCGGGCGAGGAACTTGCGGCACACGATCTGGCCCTCGACCGCGCCCGTGACGTCCATCGGGAGGGGCAGCTCGTCGTTCTCGTACACGCGCGAGATCGCCCCGGACCCGTCGACGCGCAGGAAGTGCAGCGACATCCCGAGGTGATGCGTGAGGAGGTTCGTCATCCGCATGCCCGCCGCCTCGTGGGTCACACCGAAGGCGTCGCGGAAGTCCTCGACCGCGAGGTTGCGGTCCTTCTTCGCCTGCTGCAGGAACGCCACCGACGCCGTCTCGGGCATGAGGCAGCACGCCGCGTAGTAGTTGATCTCGAGGCGCTGCTGGAGGAAGTCGGCGTAGTCGGTCGGGCGACGGTGCCCGAGGAGGCGGTGTGCCATGGCCTGCAGCGCCATCGATCGCAGGCCGTGACCGCCCGGGATGGATGCCGGTGGCAGGTAGATGCGCCCGTTCTCGAGATCGGTCACCGAGCGGGCGGAGTGCGGCAGGTCGTTCACGTAGAGCAGCTCGAAGCCCAGCTGCTCGGCCATGATGCTGACGGTGCGGTGGGTGAGCGCGCCGCTGACGTGGCCGGCCGACTTCAGCTGCTTCTCGGCCAGGCGCTCGATGTCGGGGAGGTAGTTGCCGCGCTCGCGCATCCGCAGCCGCAGCTCGGTGTTGGCCCGGCGCGCCTCCTCGGGCGTGGCGATCGCCTCGCGCTCACGACGCTGCAGCTCGCGGTGCAGCCCGAGGATCGACTCGAGCGTCTCGTCGCTGGTGCCCTTCGTGATCCTGATCGGTGCGATCCCGAGCCGGCGGAACACGGAGCTCGCCTGCGCGCGGTCGAGCTCGATCTCGAGCGCGGCGCGGTGGTTCGGCGGCTCGGTGGACAGCAGCTCGGCGACCTCGGTCCCGGTGACCCGCGCGATCTCCTGCAGGAGCGAGAGCTTGGGCTCGCGCTTGCCGTTCTCGATGAGGCTCAGGTGGCTCCCGGCGACGCCGACGGCGGCACCGAGCTCGTCGAGCGTCATCCCGTTCTCGACGCGGTGATGGCGGATGCGGTGGCCGAGGGTCGTGAGCTCGACAGCGGAGGGCATTCCTTGAGCATAACGAAAGAATCGCAACTCTTTACGCCCCGAATATCGGAAAGTGGAACTCTGGTGCGGCGAAAGTAGGAGGACGACCAACGAAAAGGAGCGACCATGGCACTTGCCGAGACCTTCACGCGACCCGCCCCGCAGGGCAGCCGTCCCGTCGAGGCCGTGGCAGCGTACGGCCGCCGCCCGTCCTTCACCGGCGCGGGCATGGACGCCCTCGTCGCGTGGGTCGACGGCGTCGCCGCGCTCACGCAGCCCGAGCGCATCCACTGGGTCGACGGCTCACGCGCCGAGAACGACGCCCTGCTGCGCACCATGGTCGCCGACGGCACGCTCATCAAGCTCAACCCCGAGTGGCGTCCCGGCTCGTACCTCGCCCGCTCCCACCCCGGCGACGTCGCCCGCACCGAGGCGCGCACCTTCATCGCCTCCGAGCGCGAGGAGCACGCCGGCCCGACCAACAACTGGGCCGCCCCCGCCGAGATGCGCGCCACGATGGACGGCCTGTTCGCCGGCTCCATGCGCGGCCGCACGATGTACGTCGTCCCGTTCTCGATGGGCGCTGTGGGCGGCCCGCTCTCGCACATCGGCGTCCAGATCACCGACAGCCCGTACGCCGTGGCATCCATCGGCATCATGACCCGGGTCGGGGATGCGGTCACCGAGCTCATCGCGGACGGCGCGCCGTGGGTGAAGACCGTGCACTCGGTCGGCGCTCCGCTCGCACCCGGCGCGCAGGACGTGCCGTGGCCGTGCAACGACGAGAAGTACATCGTGCACTTCCCGGACACCCTCGAGGTCTACTCGTACGGCTCGGGCTACGGCGGGAACGCCATCCTCGCCAAGAAGTGCTTCGCGCTGCGGATCGCCTCGGTGATCGGACGCGAAGAGGGGTGGCTCGCCGAGCACATGCTCCTCATCCGGGTGATCGACCCGAACGGGAAGGCGTACCACGTGGCCGCCGCGTTCCCGTCAGCGTGCGGCAAGACGAACCTGGCGATGCTGCGGCCGACGATCCCCGGCTGGCGCGTCGAGACGCTCGGCGACGACATCGCGTGGATCCGGCCCGGCGAGGACGGCCGCCTGTGGGCGATCAACCCGGAGGCCGGCTTCTTCGGCGTGGCGCCGGGCACGGGCGAGTCGACGAACGTCACCGCCGTCGAAACGCTGTGGGGCAACACGATCTTCACGAACGTCGCGCTGCGCCCGGACGGCGACGTCTGGTGGGAAGGCCTGACCGACGAGGCTCCGCCGAACCTCGTCGACTGGGAGGGCAACCTGTGGACGCCCGCGTCCGGCCGGCCCGCGGCACACCCGAACTCCCGCTTCACCGTGAGCGCCGCGCAGTGCCCGCAGATCGCCGACGACTGGGATGCCCCCGAGGGGGTCCCGCTCGACGTCATCCTGTTCGGCGGACGCCGTGCCACGAACGTGCCCCTCGTGGTCGAGGCCACCGACTGGACGCACGGCGTGTTCCTCGGGTCGAACATCTCTTCCGAGCGCACCGCGGCCGCGGAGGGGACGGTCGGGGAGCTGCGACGCGACCCGTTCGCGATGCTGCCCTTCTGCGGCTACAACATGGCCGACTACTTCGGCCACTGGCTGAACGTCGGGCAGAAGCTCCGCTTCGACCGGGCGCCCCGGATCTTCCAGGTGAACTGGTTCCGCCGCGGCGCGGACGGCCGGTTCCTGTGGCCCGGGTTCGGCGACAACTCGCGCGTGATCGACTGGATCATCCGCCGCGTGAGCGGGTCGGTCGGTGCCGTGGACAGCCCGATCGGCCGCCTGCCCCGCACCGAGGACCTCAACCTCGGCGGGCTCGACGTGCCGGAGCAGGATCTGGACGAGCTGTTCGCGGTCGACCCGGAGTCGTGGGCGCGCGAAGCCGACCTCACCGAGGAGTTCTACGCGACGTTCGACGGACGGATCCCTGCGCCTCTGCAGGCTGAGCTCGCCGCCCTCCGTTACCGCCTGAAGGCGGCGCGGCAGGCCTGACCCGGGGCCGGCGGGGGCCGGCCGGCGCGCGTTCCCTGGTCTGCAACCGGCGCGCGGCGGCCGGCCCGTCCGTTCCGGTGCCGGTGTCGGCGCGCCCGGGTGGGCGGTGGGTGCCGCCGGGTTTCCGTCCCGCCGCGTACCGTTCTCAGGAACGCCGCGCTCCCGCGCGCCGCGGGGCCGCGGATTCGCGCGGGCGGGCGGCCGAGACCCCGGGTGTTACTCCTGAGAACGGTACGGCTGCTGCGGGCTCCGGCCCGTTCCGACCGGCCGGATGTGTGGTGGTCGCCGCCGCCGGGTTTCCGTCCCGCCGCGTACCGTTCTCAGGAACGCCGCGCTCCCGCGGGCCGCGGGGCCGCGGATTGGCGCGGGCGGGCGGCTGAGACCCCGGGTGTTACTCCTGAGAACGGTACGGCCGCGGCCAGGTTACGCCCGCGTCGGGGCGGCGCGCCGCCACCGTCGCGCGCCGCCGGCGTCAGCGCTGGCGTCAGACCAGCAGCTGGTGCCGGGCCAGGTCGCGGTACAGAGGCGTGGAGGCCACGAGCTCGGAGTGCGTCCCCTGGCCGACGACCCGGCCGCGGTCGAGGACGACGATGTGATCGCTGTCGACCACTGTCGAGAGCCGGTGGGCGATGACGACGAGCGTGCGCCCGGCGGCGACCGCGTCGATGGCGTCGCGCATCCGCTGCTCGTTGAGGCCGTCGAGGGACGACGTCGACTCGTCCAGCAGCAGGATCGGCGGCGCGACGAGCAGGGCCCGCGCGATGGCGAGGCGCTGGCGCTCGCCGCCGGAGAGCATGACCCCGCCCTCGCCCACCGGCGCCTCGAGACCGAGCGCGCTTCGTTCGAGCACGTCGGTGAGATTCACGGCGTGCAGCACGCGCTCGCAGTCCGCGTCGGATGCCTCGGGGGCGGCGAGGCGCAGGTTGTCGGCGATCGTCCCGGCGAGAGTCGGGGCGTCCTGCTCGACGTACCCCAGCTGGGCGCGCAACGCGCGGCGATCCAGGGCCCGCACATCGGTGCCGTCGAGGAGGATCGCGCCCCCGCTCGGGTCGTAGAAGCGCTCGATGAGCGCGAGCGTCGTGCTCTTGCCCGCGCCCGACGGGCCGACCAACGCGACGCGTGCGCCGCGCGGAACGGAGAAGGACACCCCGCGCAGGACCTCGCCGTCGTGCAGGTCGGCGGCTGCGGCATCCGGCTCGTCGGGGAGCGTGGTCGCCGCGGTGTCGACGTGCGCGGACTCCAGCACGGCGAGGGCCTCGGTCTCGGCCCGGCGGCGCGCCTCGACGACCGCTGCGGGGTAGCGGAAGCGTACGTCGCGGAACTCGATCGCCGGCACGGTCTGTTCCGCCGAGGCGGCACGGTCCGTGGTCGGGGCGGCGTCGGCCACCTGTGCCGCGATCTCGACGTCGTCCTGCGTCTCGGTGGGGAGGTCGAGGATCTCCTGGATGCGGCCGAGCGCCCCGAGCGCCTGGTTCACGGACGTGATCGCACCGAAGAACGAGCCGAGCGGCGCGATGAGCATGAACAGGAACATGACGAAGGTGACGAGGGCGGCGATCGTGATCGCCCCCGCGGCGACGCGGAAACCGCCGACGCCGAGCACCACCAGGAGCGACACCTGCAGGGCGATCCCCGCGACGGGGACGACGAGCGCGGACACCTTCGCGATGCGGACGCCGATGCGGTAGGTGTCGGCGGCGAGCTCGGTGACGGCGGCCTCCTCGCGGTCGCTCGCCCCCGACGCGCGCACGGTGCGGATCGACCCGACCGCGCGCTCGACACCCGAGGCGAGCTCGCCGACCTTGTCCTGCTGCTCGCGCGTGGCCTTCCGGATGCGCCCGCTGAGCAGCACGACGCCGACGACCGAGAGTCCGATCACGACGACGATGAGCGCGAGCAGCACCGGATCGATGACGGCCATGGCGACCAGGGCGCCCACGAAGATGAGCGAGTTGCCGATCGCGTCCACGAAGCCCTGGGTCAGCACCGCGTACAGCAGGGTGGTGTCGGTCCCGACCCGGGAGACGAGGTCGCCCGTGCGCCGGGCGTCGAACTCGCTGATCGGCAGGTGCAGGATGCGTGCGATCAGCTTGCGCCGGCTCGAGTACACGACCGCCGTCCCCGTGCGCTGCAGGAGGAAGTGCTGGAAGCCCGACAGGAGCGACGACACCACGACGAGCCCGACGATGGCCCACACCAGCATCCCGAGCGGGGCGCTCTCCTGCACGCGCGCGATGACCTGGCCCACGACGAGCGGCTGCGCGAGGGTCGCGACGGCGCCGAGGATGCTCAGCACGATCACGACGCTGAGCACGCGCTTGTGCTCGAAGACGAAGGGGAGGAGCTGACGCAGGCTGGCGCGCGGACCCTCCTGCGGAGTGCGCCGCCCGCGGCGCCGGGTGGTGGGCGAAGACATGGGGGTACCTCGGTTCGGGTGAGGGGTCACCTTCGACCGTACTTCTTGTGCACGGCCTGTCGGCTCACACCGAGGGCGTCGGCGATCGCGACCCAGGAGTATCCCAGGTTGCGGGCGCGGCGCACCTGCTCTGCCTCTGCGCGGGCGAGGTCCGCCTGCGCACGACGGACGCGTCGCAGCTCGGCGAGCGGCTCGCCTCCCTCGACGGCGCCGACGGCGGTGTGGATCTCGTCGCTCACGGGACTCCCTTGGTGACGGATGCCGCGGGCGCGACGTCCGGCGTCAACCTTAGTTGACATGCTTCGGGTGTGTCAACCTTGGTTGACGTGGCAGCGGTGCGGGATCGCGGCGTGCCCGGACGGATCGCGAGAGCGCCGTCCCGACCGGGGCCGGGACGGCGCGTCCGCGTGGTGGCGCTGTGGTTCAGTGGTTCATGGCGTTGAGGGCGTCGGGGTCGATGGTGGCGATGGAGCGGGTGTCTTGGAAGGCGCGGATGCCTTCGATGCCTTGTTCGCGGCCGATGCCGGATTGCTTCATGCCGCCGAAGGGGGCGCGCAGGTCGAGGCGGGTGGCGCCGTGGTCGTTGACCCACACGTATCCGCAGACGAGTTTGGAGCCGACGCGGTGGGCGGCGTCGGGGTTGGCGGTCCAGACGGATCCGCACAGGCCGCCCCAGGTGTCGTTCGCCAGGCGGACGGCTTCGTCCTCGGTGTCGAAGGGGATGAGGGGGATGACGGGTCCGAACTGTTCCTGGGTGACGACCCGCAGGGTCGGGTCGGGGTCGATGACGATCGCGGGGCGCAGGAAGTTCCCGCCGGCGAGGTCCCCGCCGGGGAGCTGGCCGTATTCGCGGACGTCGGCGCCGGCGTCCTTCGCTTCCTGGATGATCTCCGCCACGAACGCCTTCTGCGCGGCCGAGTGCAGGGGTCCCATCGTGGTGCCCTCGTCCAGCCCGTACCCGATCACGGCCTTGTCGAGCCGGGCGGCGAGCCCGTCGACGACCTCGTTCAGGCGGGAGCGGTGCACGAACACCCGCTTCGCGTTCATGCAGATCTGCCCGGTCGTGTCGTAGATCGCCGCGTACAGCCGGTCCAGGTGGGCGTCGTCCAGGATCGCGTCCTCCAGGAACACCGCCGCATCATTCCCCCCGAGCTCCAGGGTGACGCGGGTGAGCGACTGCGACGCCATCTGCATGATCCTCTTGCCGCCGTTCACGCTCCCGGTGAAGCACACCTTCGCGACATCCGTGATGAGCGCAGCCATGTGCTCGTCCTTGCCGCTGATCACGTTCAGCACCCCCGCCGGGAGCTTCTCGGCGATCCGCTGCACGACGCGGGCTGTTGCCAGCGGCGTGGTCGGCGGCACCTTCACGATCGCGGTGTTCCCGGCCAGGAGGGCGTGGGGGAGAGACGCCGCGAGGATCGCGATCGGCCAGTTGAAGGGCACGATGATCGTGACCGCCCCGAGCGGCTGATACGCGACCTCGGTCGACACCGGGATCGCCCCCGGCACGACGGGCAGCGTGTGCGAGGCATCCACCTCGTCCTTCAGCATCAGCGCGAGGTTCCAGCGGATCTCGAACACCAGCGAGTCCACCCACGCCTCGAAGCGGACCTTGCCGTTCTCCTGCGACAGGATCGCGGCATCCTCATCCCTCGCCTCCGCGATGCCGACGAGCGCCGCCGCCATCTGATCGGCGCGGGCCTGAGGCGTCAGCGCGGCCCACGCCGGGTACGCCGCCTTCGCCGCGGCCACCGCGTCCGCCACATCTCGCGGCGACGCGGACGCCGCCTCACCCACGATCACGCCCGGCTTGCCGGGGTCGGCGACCCGGAGCACCTCGTCGGTGAACCGCTCCTCGCCGCCGATGTACAGGCCTGTTCGCACGCCCTGAGCCACGGTGCTGTCGGCCTCGATCGTTCCAGACATCCTCGTCCACCTCTCTGTGTCCGCCTGTGCGGAGCCGAATGCGATCGCGCGCGGGTCGGGCGCGATGTTCCATTCCGATGCATCCATCGTCCTCCGCGTCCGGCCGCGACTCAAGACTCGCGACAAAATCATCGCGAATCTCGTCGCCAACTCACAGGCGGGCGATTATCCTCGGAGCACGGCTCCCCTCGTCGGCGTTGACGGCGGAGACGCGGGCCGCATCGCGCACAGGAGGCACAGTGTCCACGACCGCTATCGCGCAGGACGCCCCGCCGCGTCCCGACCTGGCGCAGCAGCTGCGTGAGGCCATCCAGAACGCGGAGTTCGCACCCCACCAGCGCCTCATCGAGGCGGACCTCAGCGAGCGCTACGGCGCGTCCCGCGCGTCCGTCCGCACGGCCCTGCTCACCCTCACGAATGAGGGTCTCGTCGAGCGCCTCCCCAACAAGGGCGCCCGCGTGCGCGCCATCACGATCGAGGAGGCCGTCGAGATCGTCGAGGTGCGGACCGGCCTCGAGTCGCTCGTGGCGCGCAAGGCCGCCGAGCGGCTGTCGGATGCCGATGCCGCCGCCCTCCACGCGGTGCGCGACGGCATCACCGCGGCCGTCGCATCCGGCGACCTCGTGGAGTACTCGCGCCTGAACCAGGAGATGGACCGGCGCCTGCGCGAGGTGAGCGGCCACGCCACCGCCGTCCAGCTGCTCGAGCGGCTGCGCGCGCAGTCCGCACGGCACCAGTTCCGGCTCGGCTTCCTGCCGGGTCGGGCCGCGACCTCCGCCCCCGAGCACATCGCCATCATCGACGCCGTCCTGGCCCGAGATCCGGATGCCGCGGAGGCCGCGACCCGCGTCCACCTGGGCGGCATCATCGAGCTGCTGCGCGCGATGGACTGACCCCATCGACGACGAAGGCTCCGGCCGGGCGAACCCGGGCCGGAGCCTGCGTCAGGGCCGGGTCACTCCCACGAGGTCGCGGGGGCGTAGCCCTTGCCGTTGTACTTCTGGACCGACACTGTCGAGACCGCGGGCTGACCGTCGACGGTCGTGTTCACCGACGAGCCGTCCAGCATGAGCGGTGCCACGTAGTCCTTGACCGAGCGCAGCTCCTTCATGAAGTCGTCGCGCGTGGGCGACGTCATCTTCTGGAAGACCTGATCGAGGACCGCGCCCACCTGCCAGCTCCACACGCAGTGCGGGAACGCCGGGGTGTCCGGGTAGTTCGCGTACTGCTTGAGGGCGGCGAGGAACTCGGCACCCCCGTCGCTGGAGGCGAACGTCGGTGCCGACGCCGACTGCGCGAACGCCACCGTGTACACGCCGGGGTAGGCGCTCGCCTTTCCGGGGGCGAGGATCGCCGAGGGGCTGGACGTGTTGGACGGCAGGAACCAGCTCGGCTTCCAGTTCAGCTGCTGCGCCTTCTGGAGGGACGAGATCACGAGCGGGGTGATCGACATCGCGTTGAAGAACACGTCGGCCTTGGTGCCGGCGAGCTCCGTGAGCTGCGCGTCCACCGAGGTGTCGGTCGCCTCGTAGGTGAGCTCCTTGACGATCGTGATGTTCGACGCGCCCTCGATGCCCTTCTTGAAGCCCTCGACGTAGCCCTTGCCGTAGTCGTCGTTCTGCGACAGGATCGCGACCTTGTGGGTGCCGCTCGAGCTCGCCAGGAGCTTGCCGAACGCCTCGCCCTCGTTCTGGTAGATCGGGACGAAGCCGAGCGACCACGGGCTCTGCTTCTGGTCGCTGAAGATCGGGTCGCCGGTCATGATGAGCGCCTGGGGCACCTTGTCCGCGGTCGCGGCCTCGCGCCACGCGCGGTTCGTCGGGGTGCCGAGCCCCGCCGTCATCGCGAAGACGCTGTCCTTCAGCTGGTCGTAGTTGGCCTTCGCCTTCTGCGGGTCGTACGCGTCGTCGAGGGCCTTGATGGTCACCTTTCGGGTCTTGCCGTCGCCGAACTTCACCCCGCCGTCCTTGGCGTTCTTCTCGCCGAAGTACGCCGTGATGCCCGCGACGGTGCAGGTGCCGGGGCCGGCGGTGGCGCCGCTGAGCGGCGTCGTGATGCCGAGCGTGATGCTCGTGTCGGTGATGCCGGGGCTCGCCGCGGAGCTCGCCGAGGAGTCGTTGCCCCCGCCGCCGCGGGAGCAGCCGGCGAGGGCGAGTGCGACGACGGACGCCATGGCGACCATGCCGATGGCGCTCCTTGCAGTTCTGCGCATGTTCATGCGGATCCTTGCCTCTCTGTTGGGTTTCCCTCCACCGCGGGCGCCGGGTGCGGGGCCGGTCCCGTGGTCGGAGTGGTCTTCGGGCCCGAGCCCGTGCCGCCGCGCCGACGGCGGAGTCGCGTGATGACGCGCGGCAGCGAGACGAGCCCGCCGGGTAGCACGAACAGCACGGCGAGCAGGATGGCGCCCTGCAGCACCGCGGTCAGGTTGGGGTCGATCACGTTGGTGAGCTGCGGGACGAGCACGTAGTACGCACCGCCGAGCAGCGACCCGATGATGCTGGCCGCGCCGCCGATGACCATCGACGCGAGGAGTGTGATGGAGTGACCGAAGCTCATCGTCTCGGGCGAGGTGTACTGCACGACGAACATGTACAGGAACCCGGCGACGCCGCCGATGAGCGATGCCACGGTGAACGCGAGCACCTTGTACCGGTAGGGCGAGATCCCCAGGGAGGATGCCACGGCCTCGTTGCCCTTCACGATCGCGAACGCGCGGCCGTACTTGCCGTGCACGAGGTTGCGGGTGAGCACGAACACGACCGCCGTGACGAGGATGACGACGTAGAGCTGCCACTGGTCGTCGTAGAGCCCCGTCCACTTCGGGGCATCCGAGAACCGGGAGGAGAGGCCCTGCGATCCGCCGGTGAACTCCTCGAGCCGCTTCGCGAGCGGCACGCCCACGATCGGGAGCGCGATCGTGACCATCGCGATCGCGAGACCGCCGAGTCGCGCCGCGGCGAGCGCGATGAGCAGTCCGACGATGCCGGGGACGACGAAGGCCAGCACGAACACGAGCGCGATGTTCCAGCCCTGCGTGACCCCGTACGCGGTGATGTACGCCCCGAGCCCGACGAAGAAGATCTGGCCGAGCGAGACCTGTCCGGTGTATCCCATGACGATGTTCAGTCCCAGCACGGCGACGGCGAAGACGCCGATGCGCGCGATGGTCTGGTTGGCGAACTCAGGGAGTGCGAGGGGGCCCACGATGAGCAGGGCGACGACGAGGACGAGGAGGGCCCAGCGCACCCAGGTCTTGGCGAAGAACGCGGTGAGAGCAGGCATCAGACGCGCACCACGACCTTCCGGCCGAAGAGGCCCTGCGGTCGCACGATGAGCACGACGAAGATGAGGATGAACGGCACCGCGACCTTGAGGTCGTAGCCGATGAACGGCACGTACACCGCCGCGAGATTCTCGAGCACCCCGATGAGCCAGGCGGCGACCACCACGCCCACGGGACTGGTGAGGCCACCGAGGATGACCGCGGCGAGGGCGTAGACGAGCGCGTTGTCCATCATCCCGGGCGTGAGGGTGAGCTGCGGGGCGACGAGCGCGCCCGCGACCGCGCCGAGCACGGCGGCCAGCCCCCAGCCGACCATCAGCAGCCGCCCGACCGGCAGCCCGGAGAACGACGCCGACTGCGGGTTGATCGCCACGGCACGGAGGGCGAGCCCCAGCTTCGTGCCGACGAACAGCAGCTGGAGGAGGATCATGATCGCGACGATCACGACCGTCGTCCCGATCGAGCGCACGCTGATCGAGGCGCCGAGCACCTGCACCGTGTCCAGCGAGAACAGCGAGGCGAACTGCTGGTTGTTGTACGTCCAGATCCAGCCGCACACGCCGGTGATGAGGGTGAGGAGGCCGATCGTGACGACCACCGCCGTGTCCGGATCCCCTCGTTCGAAGCGCCGCATGACATAGCGCTCGATGACCGCGCCCATGGCGAACGAGAAGAGGATCGACAGCAGGATCGCGAGGATGAGCGGAACGCCCAGGGTCGTGAACCACCACGCCACGTACGCCGACAGCACCGCCATGCCGCCCTGCGCGAAGTTGATGAGGCCGGTCGCCTGGTTCACGAGGACGATGGCGAGGGCGAGTGCGGCGTAGATCGACCCCGTGGACAGGCCGTCGACGACGAGCTGGATGAAGGTTCCCACGTCAGCCTCCCAGGTAGGCGCGGCGGATCTCGTCCATGCCGCGCAGCTCAGCGGTCGATCCGGTCAGGACGCTCCGGCCCGTCTCCAGGACGGTGGCCGACTCCACGAGCGTGAAGGCGAGGTTGGCGTTCTGCTCCACGACGAGCATCGACAGCCCGGCATCCGTGCGCAGTCGCCCGATCGCCTCGTAGACGGTCTTCGCGGTGCCGGGCGCGAGCCCCAGTGACGCCTCGTCGAGGAGGAGGAGCCGCGGCTTCGACATCACCGCCCGCGCGATCGCGAGCATCTGCTGCTCGCCCCCGGACAGGGCGGATCCGTTGGAGCGGATGCGGTGCTGCAGCTGCGGGAACAGGTCGAGGCAGTAGTCGATGTCCGCAGCGACCCCCTTGCGATCCTTGCGCAGGTAGGCGCCGACGCGGAGGTTCTCGCGGACGCTCAGGTCGGTGAGCGTGCCGCGACCCTCCGGCACGTGCGCGATGCCGAGGGCGGCGACCTTGTCCGGGCGCATCCCGCGGATGTCCCTGCCGTCGAAGCGGATGCCGCCCCGCGCCCGCACGGTGCCGCTGATCGCGCGGAGCGTCGTCGTCTTTCCCGCGCCGTTGGCGCCGAGCACACCGACGGCGCCGCCCTCGGGCACGGCGAGCGAGACCCCCTCGAGCACCTGCACGGGGCCGTAGAACGCGGTGACGTCCTCCAGCTCAAGCAGCATCGGCGGCGTCCTTCCCGATGTAGGCCTCGATGACCCGGGGGTCGGACTGGGCCTCGGCGGCGGTGCCCTCCATGAGCTTGCGACCGTGGTCGAGGACGACGACGCGATCGGTGAGCGCGGCGATGAGGCCCATGTTGTGCTCGACGATCACGACCGTGATGTCGTCCTCGTCGCGCAGGCGCCGGACGGTCGCGATCAGCTGCTCGACCTCCCCGTGCGGAAGTCCCGCGGCCGGCTCGTCGAGCAGCAGCAGCCGCGGGCGGGAGATCAGCGCGCGGCACAGCTCGACGCCCTTGTGGAGTCCGTGCGACAGCTCGTCCGCCCGCGCGTCCGCGGCCCATCCGAGTCCGTTCCGCTCGAGGAGCTCGCGCGCCTCGGCGCGCAGCGCCTTCTCCGCGCGGAGGGTGCGGGGGAGGCGCAGCGACCACTCCAGCGCACCGCCGGGAAGACGGGTGTGGGCGCCCAGCAGCACGTTCTCGAGGACCGTCTCGTGCAACTGCAGCGCAGGATGCTGGAAGGTGCGGGCGAGACCGTGCCGGGCGAGGGTGGCCGGGCGATCCCCGCTCACCTCGGTGCCGTCGATCGTGATGGAGCCGGCGCTCGGCGTGTAGTGGCCGCTGATGCAGTTGAACAGGGAGGTCTTCCCCGCTCCGTTGGGGCCGACCAGGCCGAGGATCTGACCCGGCGCGACGTCGAAGCCGACCTCTTCGAGCACCGACACCCCGCCGAAGTGCAGGCTGACATCGTTCAGCGTCAGTCGAGCAGCCATCGCCCGCCTCTCCGTGTCGTTGCCTCGTCGCCACAACCCGGGATGGGTCCGAGGGTGGACCGTGTCCCTCGCTTTGGGACGGTACGGATTCGCGCTGAGATTGTCAACGATTTTGGATCGAGAATGCGGATCCTTTACCCGTTCGTTGTGCAGCCGGCCGCTTCCGCGCCCACTCTGGCGCGGATCGGTCCGCCGGAACGCGATCGCGGCCCAGTCAAGCGCCGCGACCCGTCGGGCGGGCCGGCGATTCCGATGAACGGAATCCCGTGCTCCTGGCCCGTGCGGGGCTGCATAGTCTGCGGTCGATCCCGAATGGAAAGGTCGATGATGACATCCGAATCCCTCGCTCAGGCGATCACCCGCGCCGGAGGCGCCGTCGAGCTGCTGCGCAACCAGGACTGGCCCGCGTTCACCTTCCCGGTGGCGCCGGAGTTCACGAACTGGCGCGACGAGCAGCGCGCGTGGAACACGACGGTGGCTCTGATGGACCAGTCCCACCACATGACGCAGCTGTTCCTCTGGGGCGACGACCTCATCCCGATGCTGAGCGGGATCTCGCCGAACACGTTCGCGACCTTCCGCCCCGGCGTCGCCAAGCAGCTGATCTCGGTGAACCAGGACGGCTACCTCGTCGGCGACGGCATCCTGTTCTACAACTCCGACGGCCCGGAGGGACTCGTGCTCATCGGGCACCACCTCCTGATCGACTGGGTCCGGTTCAACGCCGAGAAGGCCGAGGCCCGCGGGGAGGACGTGCACCACCGCCTGGAGGCGAACTCGCACATGCGGCAGGGGCCGCCCACGTTCTACCGCTACGAGCTGCAGGGTCCGCGCGCCGACGAGGTGATGGAGCAGGTCTTCGGTGGACCCGCGCCGGAGATCAAGTTCTTCCACATCGGCGAGGTCGAGATCGCGGGTCGTCCGGTGCGCGCGCTCCGCCACGGGATGGCGGGGCAGCCCGGCTTCGAGTTCTACGGACCCTGGGCGGACAACGAGGTCGTGCTGCAGGCGCTCCTCGATGCGGGCGCCGCGTTCGACATCCGCCGCGTCGGGGCGAAGGCGTACTCCGCGACGCCGCTCGAGTCGGGATGGGTGCCGACGCCCTTCCCGGCGATCTTCGACGACGACTTCGCGGAGTACCGCGAGTGGCTGCCGGCGGCCCGCGCGGGATCCATCGGCGGGTCGCTGTACTCCACCGACATCCATGACTTCTACCTGACGCCGTACGACATCGGCCTCGGGAAGTCGGTGCGCTTCGACCACGACTTCCACGGGCGGGCCGCCCTCGAGCGGCACGCCGAGAACCAGCGCCGGCGCAAGGCCACCCTGCTCTGGCACGCCGACGACGTCGCCGCGGTCGTCCGCTCGCAGATGGAGCCGGGCGTGCCGGCGAAGTTCCTCGACTTCCCGAAGGCGCGGTACGGGCTGTTCCAGATGGACGAGGTGCGGCGCGACGGCGCGCAGGTCGGCATCTCGACGGACGCCGGGTACATCGCCTACGACCAGCTGTACATGTCACTGGCGACGATCGACGTCGACGTGCCCGACGGTGCGGAGGTCGAGGTGGTGTGGGGAGAGGACCCGGTGTCGCACAAGCCCCAGGTGGACGCGCGGCACCGGCAAGTGCGCATCCGTGCCACGGTCGCCCCGGCTCCGTACCACGAGTTCGCCCGGACGGTCTATCGCGCCGACGACTGACTCGCGCCGGGCCGGGCGGTGCTGCCGCGGCGCCCGGCCCGACGCGGCACCGGGCGGCGGCGCTCGACTGGCCCGCCGCCGCAGGGCCCTGCCGGCCGTGCCGGCGCCGCGCGGTTGCGGTTGCAGGATGGTTGACGTCAACACGCCCTCACAGAACCGGTGTTGACGTCAACATGCCTGCGATCGCTACCTAAGTCGGGGCGACCACCCGTCCCGCGCCGGCGTCGGCCGTCCCGCGCCGGCGTCGGCCGTCCCGACCGGCGTCGGAGCGGCCCTGACTGGCCCGCCGCCGCAGGGCCCTGCCGGCAGTGCCGGCCCCGGCGCAGCGTTGCGGTTGCAGGATGGTTGACGTCAACACGCCCTCACGGAACCGGTGTTGACGTCAACATACCTGCGACCCCTACCTGATTCGGGGCGACCACCCGGTCCGCGCGGGCGCGGGCCGGAGGTAGCCTGTGGCGCAGGAGGTCGCAATGGCGCGCGGGTCGGACGGGGAGTCAGTGCTGCACAGGCACCTGCGCGTCCTCGACGCGTTCGATGCGATGAGCCCCTACCTGACCCTGAGCGACGTGGCGGACGTGGCCGGGCTCCCGCGGTCGACCGTGCACCGCCTCCTCGGCGAGCTGGAACGCGAGGGGCTCGTGGAGCGCCTCCCCGACCGCACCTACCGCCTGGGGGTGCGGCTGTGGGAACTCGCCTCGCGCACACCCGGCGCCCTCGGACTGCGCGAGCTCGCCCGCCCCTGGCTCGAGGCGGTGCACTCCCGCGTGCGCCAGCACACCCAGCTCGGGGTGCTGAGCGGTCGTGACGTGCTCTTCATCGAGCGGATGTCGACGCGCGACGCGGTCGTGAACGCGACCCTCATCGGCGGACGCACTCCGCTGCCGGTGAGCTCCACCGGCCTCGTGCTGCTGGCGCACGCGGGGGAGCACCTCGTCTCCCAGGTGATCGCGGCCGGGTGGCCCCGTCATACGCCGTACACGCTGCGCGACGGCGCCGAGCTGCGGGCGCGGCTCGCCCGCGTGCGCGCGGACGGCTTCGCGGTCCTCAGCGGGCACATCTACGAGGAGTCGCGCGGGATCGCCGTCCCCGTCGTCGGCCCGCACGGCCGCATCTACGCCGGGCTCGGCGTCGTCGTCCCCAACGACGCGGCGCCCGTGCAGCCGCTCATCGAACTGCTGACGATGGCCGCCGCCGGGGTGACGCACGCCCTGGAGGATGCCTACCTCCCCGACGGCGCGTCGGCCGAGCGCTCCGAGGTCCACGGCATCCAGCCGCTGCTGACGACGTCGCGGCGGTCCCTGGAGTACTTCGCATCGCACCGGGTCGACCTCCGCTCCGTCGTGGGGGGCGGAGCGGCCGAGGCGGAGGGTGGGCCGTGACGCGCACGACGACGATCGCCGTCCTCGGGCTCGGCGAGGCGGGCACGATCTACGCGCGCGGGCTGGCCGCCGCTGGCGCCCGCGTCCGCGGCTACGATCCGTTCGCCTCCCGATCCCTCGACGGGATCGATCGGATCGACGACCTCGCCCGCGCGGTCGACGGCGCGGATGCCGTGCTCAGCCTCGTGGGCGGGGCGTCGGCGCTCGCGGTCGCCGCCCCCGCGCTCGACGCCCTCCGGCCCGAAGCGGTGTACGCCGACTTCAACACGGCCGGACCCGACGTGAAGCGGGGTGTCTCCGCGCTCGCCACGACGCGCGGCATCCGGATGGCGGATGTCGCGGTACTGGCCCCCGTGCCGCGCGCGGGACACCGCACCGAGGTGCTTGCCAGCGGGGACGGCGCCCGGCCGCTTGCGGAGCTTCTCGTCCCGCTCGGCGTGCCGGTCGAGACGATCGACGCCGAGGCGGGCGAGGCGGCGCGACTCCGCCTCCTGCGCAGCGGATTCATGAAGGGTCTCGCCGGCCTCGTGATCGAGGGCCTCGGAGCGGCGCGCACGACCGGCGACGAGGAGTGGCTGCGCCGTCAGATGGCCGCCGAGCTCGGGCCCGGCGGGGCGGATCTGATCGATCGGCTCCTCGACGGGACCCACCGCCATGCGGCGCGGCGTGCGTTCGAGATGCGCGCGGTGGTCGCCGCGGCCGAGGCATCCGGTCAGCCGGCGGACCTGGCGCGCGCGACCCTGGCGTGGCTCGAGCGGATCGCGGGGGAGCGGTCCGGCTGAGGTCCGCCGTGGTCGTCCGGCTCGGGCGCGGATGCCGCAGCGAGGGGCGACATCGCGGCGAGCACGGCATCGGGGCGCTCGATGTGCGCGAAGTGGCCCGCGTCGTCCCGCCGCACCTCGCGGTAGCCGCCGACCCGCGAGGCGAAGCCGGCGGTGTCCGCCGCCGCCGCGAAGACGTCCGAGCTCCCGCGCACCGCGACGACGGGGCACGTGACGCGTCGCCACGTCTCGATGTCGTAGGCGCGGGCCGCGGCTGCGGCGCGTACGAACGCGCGCGGCCGGAGCTCCGCGGCGAAGGCCGCGATCACCGATCGGTGCACCGACCGCGGCCGGGCGAAGAGCGGTGCGGTGAGCGTCCGCAGCGCACCGATGCGATCGAGTGCGCGGACGAACACCCGCCCCGCCGCACCCAGTCCGGCGAGCATGCGCATCGTGAGCAGCATCCCGGCGAATCCGGGCACCCGCGCGCCTCCGCGCAGCGGGGGCGGAGGGCGTCCACGACTCCGGCGCCGCTCGGCGAGACGAGGACCACGGCGATCGTCTCGCGCGGATGCCGTGCCGCGAGGTCGAGCGCGATGAAGCCGCCGAGCGAATGCCCGACGACGCGCCACCTCGTGTAGCCGAGACTGCGGGCGATCTCGACGACCGCGTCCGACATCGCCCCGACGTCGGTGCCCCGCGGCAGCGTTCCGCTGTCGCCCCAGCCGGGGAGATCCGGCGCGACGACATCGGTGAGCGGGGCGGATGCCGCATCCGCCGCCGCCAGCAGGGGCGTCCACGTTGTCCAGGAACCGGCGGCGCCGTGCAGCAGGATGGTCGCGGGTCCGTCCGCGCGGCGCCCGGCACGGACGACCACGCGCCCGAGCGCGGTGCCGATCGCGATGCGGCGCAGTCCGACGCCGCGCTCCCGCGGGATGAGGGCGGGAGAGCGTCGCGTGCTCGGAGGGGCGTCCACGGGAGTTGTTCGTCGCGCGGCGCCGCACGGATTGCCGCCGCGCCGGTCAGTTCTTCCGGTAGTTCTCCCGCGCATAGGACGAGTACGGCGCGGGGGCGACGGTGGCGCGCACCTCGACCTGCCGGTGGGCCTCGACGGCGGGCTTGCGCGAGTTCGGCTGCTCGCCCCACACGACCACGACCTCGGTGCCAGGCTCGGCGTGCGCCGCGTCGACGCTCGCGAGGGAGACGAACACCTGCTCGCCGGTGATGTACCCCACGTCGTGCGAGATGCCGACATCCCGGCCGTCGGCGAGGACGCGGTCGACCTGGTACACGCCGTAGCGGGCCTTGGGGAACTCGAGGTACTTGGCCGGGATCCCGGGCTCGTACAGGGAGCGCTGCACGGCCGCCACGTCCTCGGCGCGCCAGACCAGCGTGACCTTGACCCGCTGCGGCGCGGCGGCGTGGCGCTCGAGCGCCTCGCGGCCGATGAAGTCGTGGTCGAACGCGACGCTGCGGCCGTACCCGAGGTCGTACGGGGTGAGGTAGTAGTCCTCGATGTCGTCGGACGCGTAGCTGCCGGCGAGCGACCCCGCGCGGGTGGCGGGGAGCCACTGCAGGTATTCCGCGGTGCGTTCGCCGGTGAAGATCGCCGGGAGCGGCGACGGCACCCACGCGGACTCGAGGTTGGCCGACGAGTAGGCGCGGGACCCGACGAGCACGAGGCCGAACTCGGCGCCCGCCTCGACGATGGCGGCGTGCACCGCCTCGCCCTCCGCCCAGGGCCCGAACAGCTCGAAGCCGGGCTGCCCGGCCATGCCGTGACGGAGGGACCGCACCTCGAGCCCGGCGATGGTGAACGTCGCCATGTGGAAGAACTTCGTCGGCGGCACGGGCTCCCCGGTGAGCTTCTCCATGAGCGCCAGAGCGTGAGGGCCTTGCAGCTCGTACCGGTACAGCGTGGGCGGCGTCCCGGGCGCACGCATGAGCGAGTTCGCGTCGCGCTCGAAGGTCACGTCGTAGTCGCCGGTCTCCCCGATGAACTGCACCCAGTCGAGCACCATGAACCAGCCCACCAGATCGAACGAGTCCTCGCCCAGGTGGAAGAGGATCGCATCGCCGATGAGGTAGCCCTCGTGGTTCACCGCGACGAACTGCTTGGCCCTGTCGACAGCGAAGTTCTCGAAGCTGTTCACGCCTGTGTCGCGCAGGAGGCGGAGCGCGTCGGGTCCGGAGATGAACAGGTCGGTCATGTGGTGCGACTGATCGAGGAGGGCCACCGAATCCCGCCACGCGAGCTGCTCGGACCGCCAATTCGTGAACTCGGGGGTCACCGGGAAGATGGTCGGGCGCGACTGGGCGTTGCGCAGCAGCTCGACCGGGCTCCCGACCCGGGCGATGGCGTCGGCGACGGACTCGGACATGGGAACTCCTTCGTTCGGGGGCGGGATGCGCGGCATCCCGGACCCATCGTAGTAATGCGCGTCTATCGCGCAGTGGATCACGCATAAGCTCTGCTTATCGCTCGAGAAGCATCGCTAACTCTCCGGGAGGCCGACGTGGACCTGAATCTGGTCGCCGTCTTCGTCGCCGTCTACGAGACGCGGAGCCTGACGGCCGCGGGCCGCCGGCTCTACGTCACGCAGCCGGCCGTGAGCCAGGCGCTCGGGCGCCTGCGCCGTGAGTTCGACGATCCGCTCTTCGTCCGGGCCGGGCGTCTGATGGAGCCGACGCCACTCGCGGCGAGCATGTTCCCGGGTTTCCGGGAGGCGGTGGCCTCGATCGATCGCACGGTCGATGCGGTGCATCGGTTCGACCCGTCCCGGTCGCACAAGCACTTCCGCATCGCGCTGTCGGAGCTCGGCGAGATCGGCTGGATGCCCGCGATCCTGCGCGCCGTCCGCTCGGAGGCACCGGGGATGAGCATCGAGGTCGTGCCGATGGACGTCGACGCGCTCCCCGAGTGGCTGGGCCGCGGCGTCGTCGACCTGGCCGTGACCCCGTCGCCGGTGGCGGGGAGCTTCGCGCAGGTGGTGCTCAAGTCGCAGGGCTACGGCGTCGCCATGTCGGCGCGCAATCCGCTGGCGGTCGGCCCGGTGTCGCTGGATGCCTACCTCGCCGCGCCGCATGTCGCGGTGGCAGGGGACTCCGGGTCTCCGAACATCGCCGCCGCCCTCGCGCGCATCGGCGTCGCGATCGAGCCGCGCGTGCGGGTGAACCACTTCACGTCGCTGCCGCTGCTGCTCGCCGGCGACGACGAGCTCGTCGCCACCGTGCCGGACACGATCGCGGAGGGCTGGGCGAAGACGTGGCCCGTCGCCGTCCGTCCGCTGCCGTTCGAGATGCCGCCGGTGGACGTCCGGCTCTACCGGCGCGCGACGACGCAGCAGCCCGCGGCGCTGGACTGGCTCTACCGCGTGGTGGCCCGCGCCATCCAGGGCTCGTCGGGACAGTTCTTCGTCATCCACGGCGACGCGCTCGCGGAGTCCTGACGCCCGCCCCGTACCGTTCTCAGGTTCGCCGGCGGCCGAACGCGCCGACACGCCGCGACACGCCGCGGGACGGGTAGAGCGGGCTCGGGCGGTCCTGAGAACGGTACGCAGCGCGGTGCGGGTGTCTCCGGAGGGCGAGGGCGCGGACCCCGCCCTCCGGAAGGATCAGGCGACGCCGGTCGTCCGCCAGCCGCCGTGATACTCCTGCCGAGCCGTCTCGGCGTAGGGGACGGGGCTGACGACGGCGCGCACGGCGATCTGATCGTGCGGCTCGACGGTCGTCTTGCGCGACCCGCCGTCCGGCTCGCCCCAGACCACGCGCACCTCGGCGCCGATCGGGACGTCGCGGTCCACGGTCGCGAGCGAGAGCCCGCGCTTCTCGTTCGCCGTGACGCCGGTGAACAGCGACAGGCCGATGGTGTTGCCGTCCGCGTCGAGCACCGCGTCGTAGTTCGACGATCCGTAGTTGGCGTTGGGCAGGTCGAAGAACTGGTACCCGTCGCCCTCGCGATCGAGCACGCTGGTCAGGATCTTCGCGAGGTCCTCGTCGTTCCACGCGAGCGTGACCTTCTTGCGCTGCGAGGCGGGGTCGACCTTCTCCAGGGCGTCGCGGCCGATGAAGTCGTGGTCGAACTTCACGAACGACCCGTAGCCGAGCTCCCACGGGTTCAGGTAGTAGTCCTCGATGTTCTCGGAGACGAACGATCCGGCGAGGGCGTTGATGGCCTCGTAGCTGTTCGCGGGGAGCCACTCCCGGTAGGCGCGCTCGGCCTCGCCGGTGTAGATGGCGGGAAGGGGGGAGGGGATCCAGCCCGACTCCAGCGTGTTCGAGGAGTAGGCGCGCGAGCCGCAGGGCTCGATGCCGAACTCGCGTCCGGCCTCGAGGATCGCGTCGCGGATCTTGCCGTGCTGCTCGTACGGCCCCCACAGCTCCAGACCGGGGGCGCCGGCCATGCCGTGGCGGAGGGTCCGCACCTGCTCGCCCGCGATGGTCATGTGCCCCATGTGGAAGAACTTGACCTGCTCGACCGGGCCGCCGGCGAGCTTCTCGATGATCGCCCAGGCGTTCGGGCCCTGGATCTGGAACCGGTAGTACTCGCGGTGGACGGCCTGGCCGTACGGGCGCGACGGCGAGCGGTCGTCATAACGGAACTCGACGTCGTACCCCCCGGTCTCCGCGTGGAACTGCAGCCAGTTGGCGCCCGGCGCACGACCCACGTAGACGTAGTCGTGCTCGGCCTCGTGGAACAGGATGCCGTCGCCGATGACGCCGCCGTTGGAGGCGGTGGGGACGAACTGCTTGGCGGTGTCCACCGGGAAGTTCGCGAAGCCGTTGATGCCCGTCTCGGCGAGCAGCTTCAGGGCGTCCGGCCCGGACACGAAGAAGTTCACCATGTGGTGCGTCTGGTCGTAGAGCACGGCCGTGTGCCGCCACGCCTTCTGCTCGCGACGCCAGTTGGTGAACTCGGCCGGGACGACGGGGTAGATGTACGTGCCGAGCTGCGAGTCCCGCAGCATCTCGACGGTGTTCCCCCGCTCGTCGAGCAGTTCCTGCAGATTGGCGGCCATGAGTTCTCCTTCGACTTCGGTGCCGGGCGGTCGACGTCCTTTGTCTGACCGGTCCGCTGCCGATGCTACGGATGCAAACTCACTATGTCCATAGGTAAATTCGGATGACCGCCGCGAGCAGCCAAGATTGTAGACAATATCTTGACCAATTCTCGGCGATGTGATTTCGTGGTGCTCGGCAGGGAGCCGGTGCCGGTCCCCGTGCGCATGGTCGCGCCCGCCGAGACGAGCTCGAGGAGTCCCATGGCTGACAACACCCTCATGGTCGTGAGTGCGCACGCCGGCGATTTCGTCTGGCGCGCCGGGGGCGCGATCGCCGCCGCGACGATGCGCGGGGAGCGTGCGGTCGTCGTGTGCCTCTCGTACGGCGAGCGCGGCGAGTCGGCCAGTCAGTGGCTCGCCGGCAAGGGACTGGACGAGATCAAGGCCATCCGTCGTGCGGAGGCGGAGGCCGCGGCATCCGCCCTGGGCGCCGAGATCGAGTTCCTCGACCAGGGCGACTACCCGCTCGTCGAATCGCGGGAGGCGGTCGCGCAGCTCGTCGACGTCTACCGGCGGGTGCAGCCGAGCGTCGTCCTCACCCATCCGCTCGCCGACCCGTACAACGGCGACCACCCGGCCGCAGCGCGCATGGCGCTGGAGGCTCGCGTGCTCGCACAGGCCATCGGTGTGGCCAATGCCGACGGCTCCTTCCCGACGAAGGACGAGATCATCGGCGCGCCGTCGGTCTACTTCTTCGAGCCGCATCAGCCGGAGCAGAGCGACTTCAAGCCCAACGTGCTGCTCGACATCACCGCCGCGTTCCCGCGCAAGCGCGCCGCGATGGAATGCCTGCCCGCGCAGAAGCACATGTGGTCGTACTACACGGACCTCGCGGTGCGACGCGGCGTGCAGGTGAAGCGCAACGCCGGCCCCAACCTCGGCCTGCCTCACGAGACGATGGGCGAGGCGTACGTGCGCTACTACCCCCAGGTGACGGGCGTCCTGGAATGAGCCACGTGGTCGTGACCGACATCGCCCGCGCCGACCCGGCTGTCGTGGACGCGTTCGCCGCGTTCGGATCGGCGACCGTGCACGAGGCGATGGGACGCGTCGGGTACGCGGGCGCGCGTCTGCGGCCGATCCAGCTGGATGCCGCGATCTCGGGCAGCGCGATCACCGTGTCGACCGCTCCCGGCGACAACCTGATGGTGCACGCCGCCATCGAGCAGGCGCGACCGGGCGACGTGATCGTCGTCGTCCCGGTGGAGGACTCGGCGTACGGCGTCATCGGCGATCTCATGGCGACGCAGATGCAGGTGCGCGGGGTGCGCGGCTACGTCACGTCGGGCGGCGTGCGGGACACCGCCGCACTGCGGTCGATGGGGTTCCCGGTGTGGTCCGCGCACGTCAGCGCGCGGGGCACGGTCAAGGACACCCCCGGCTCGGTGAACGTGCCCGTGGTCCTCGGCGGTGTCGTGGTGCATCCGGGCGACATCGTCGTCGCGGACGACGACGGCGTGACCATCGTCCCGCGCGCGGGGGCGGAAGAGGCCCTGGCGGCGTCGCAGGCGCGCACCGAGAAGGAGGAGCGCAGCCGCGCCCGCTACCGCGACGGCGAGATCTCGATGGAGGTCAACGGGCTGCGCCCCATCCTCGCCGATCTCGGCGTGCGGTACGTCACGCAGGCGGACTTCGAGGCGGAGCATGGCCGCGACTGACGGCATCCGCTGCATGCTGATGCGCGGCGGGACCAGCAAGGGGGCCTACTTCGTCGCGGACGACGTGCCGGCCGATCCCGACGAGCGCGCCGACCTGATGCTGCGCGTCATGGGGAGCCCCGATCCGACGCAGATCGACGGGCTCGGCGGGGCGCATCCCCTGACCAGCAAGGTCGCCATCGTGTCCGCGTCGGCGGAGCCCGACGTCGACGTGGACTACCTGTTCCTCCAGGTGGTCGTGGACCGGCCCGTCGTGAGCGACGCGCAGACGTGCGGCAACCTCCTCGCCGGCGTCGGCCCCTTCGCGATCGAGCGCGGCCTGGTCGAGCCGCGGCCGGATGAGACCCCCGTGCGCATCCGCATGCTGAACACCGGCGACCTGGCCACCACCGTCATCCGCACGCCGAGCGGCGTCGTCGCGTACGACGGCGACACGGCGATCGACGGCGTACCCGGAGTCGCGTGCGCCATCGAGCTCGAGGTCGGCGGCGGGTCCCCGCTGCTGCCCACCGGGCGCGTCACCGACGAGGTCGCCGGCCGCACGGTCACCCTCGTCGACAACGGGATGCCGGTCGTACTGGTCCGGGCGGCCGACCTCGGCGTCTCCGGCGACGAGTCCCCGGCCGACCTCGAGTCGCGCGGCGACCTCGTCCGCGCCGTGGAGGAGATCCGCCGGGCGGCCGGCCCGCTGATGGGCCTCGGCGACGTCGCGGCCCAGACCGTGCCGAAGGTCTTCCTCCTCTCCGCGCCGCGCGAGGGGGGCGCCATCGCGACGCGCGCGTTCATCCCGACGCGCGTGCACACCTCGATCGGCGTGCTGATGGCGGCATCCGTCGCGGCCGCCCTCCGCATCCCCGGCACCGTCGGCGCGGAGCTGGCGGTGCTGCCGGATGCCGCGTCCGCGACGCTCGTGGAGCATCCGACCGGCACCTTCCCGGCGCGCGTCGCGGTCGAGGAGCGCGACGGCGTCTGGTACGGCACGTCCGTATCGGAGCGCACCGCGCGCAAGATCTTCGACGGCACCGTCTTCCCCCGCCCGCGCCTCTAGCGCGGCGCATGTCCCACCTCAGAGAGGACCATCATGGCAACCAGCGACAACTTCGACCTCGCGCACCTCGGCGGCATCGAGCTGTACACCCCGAAGTTCGAGGAGAGCCTCCACTTCTTCCGCGACATCTGCGCGATGCGCGAGGTCGCACGCATCGGCGACTCCTCCTACCTGCGCTGCTGGGACGAGTACCAGCTCTACACGCTGAAGCTCACGGCATCCGACACCAACGGCGTCGGACGGACGCTCTTCCGTACGACCAGCCCCGAGGCGCTCGAGCGGCGCGTCGCCGCGATCGAGGCGACCGGCCTCGGCCACGGCTGGCGTGACCCGGAGGTCGGCGTCGGCCGGTCGTTCGAGTTCGAGGATCCGGACGGGCACCTGATGGCGGTCTACTACGACACCGAGCACTACGTGCCGGACGACGAGGATCGGCCGGCGCTGAAGAACCAGGCCTCCGCGTACCCGGGTCGCGGCATCAACGCCCGCCGCATGGATCACATCAACTACCTCGCCAGCGACGTGAACGCGGCGGGGGAGTTCTGGCGCGACACCATGCGCGCGCGGGAGTCCGAGCGGGTGCGCCTCGACGACGGCCGCTACGCGGCGTGGTGGTTCCGTTTCCACCAGAAGTCGTACGACGTCGTCTACTCGGACGACTGGTCCGGCCAGCGCGGGCGCTTCCACCACTTCGCCTTCGCACCGGACTCCCGCGAGGACATCCTCAAGGCGGCCGACATCTGCCTCGAGAACGGCGTCTACATCGAGTACGGCCCGTACAAGCACGCCATCAACCAGACGTTCTTCCTGTACGTGTGGGAGCCCGGGGGCAACCGGATCGAGTTCGCCAACGCACAGGCCCGCCTCATCCTCGACCCGGACTGGCCGGTCGTCGAGTGGAGTCAGGCCGAGCGCGCGAAGGGGCAGGCGTGGGGGATGAAGACGGTCGCGACGTTCCACACGCACGGCACGCCGTTCGTGGAGAATCAGGAGGAGATCGACCGCAAGGCCCTGGAGGGCCAGCACTGACCCGTCGGATCAACCCCAGACGTCGGCGGCGATGTCGACGACCGACCGGATCTTGGCCCACTGCTCGTCCTCGCTGAGGACGTTGCCCTCCTCGGTGGAGGCGAAGCCGCACTGCGGGCTGAGGGCGAGCTGCTCGAGCGGGGCGAAGGCCGCGGCCTCGTCGATCCGGCGCTTGATGTCGTCCGGATTCTCCCGTTCGCCGTTCTTGGTCGTGACGAGCCCCAGCACGACCGTCTTGTCGCCCTTCGGGAGGAACCGGAGCGGCTCGAAGCCGCCAGCCCGGTCGCTGTCGTACTCGAGGAAGTAGCCGTCGTACTGCACGACGTCCAGCAGCTGCTCGGCCACGGGCTCGTAGCCGCCGGACGAGATCCACGTGGAGCGGAAGTTGCCGCGGCACACGTGCGTGGTGACCACGAGGTCGTCCGGCTTGCCGTCGAGGACGCGGTTGAGGATGTCGGCGTACCGCTCGGCGATGCCCTCGGTCTCGATGCCGCGCTCGCGGGCCTTCGCGAGCTCGGTCTCCGAGCACAGGTAGGCCCACGCGGTGTCGTCGAGCTGCAGGTAGCGGGCGCCGGCCGTGTAGAACGCGGCGATCGCGTCGCGGTACGCCTGCACGAGGTCGTCGACGATGGCGTCGCGACCGTCGTAGACGCTCGAGAGGATGTGCCCCGGCTCGAGGCGGAAGTCGAGCACGGTGGGTGCGGGGATGCTGAACTTCGGCGTCGCTCCGGTGGTGCGCGCCAGCAGATCCCTGAGGTGCGTGAAGTGCTCGATGAAGGGATGCGACGGGTCGAAGCGGATGGGTGCGGAGATCTCGACGCCGCGGGGCTTGGTCTGCACGCCCTGGAACTGGATGCCGTGGTCGAGCTCGACGATGTCGACGCCGTCGAGGAAGCCGAAGAAGTCGAAGTGCCACCACGACCGGCGGAACTCCCCGTCGGTCGCCGGCCGGAGGCCCGCCTCGGCCTCCTTCGCCACGAGGTCGGCGATCGCCGCATCCTCGGCGATGCGCAGCCCGGCGGCGTCGAGGTCGCCCTCGGCATGCAGGCGGCGCGCGGTCTTGAGGCCGTCGGGACGGAGGAAGCTGCCGACGATGTCGGCGCGGAAGGGAGGCGTGGTCACCCGACGATGCTACCCAGCGGCCGCGGCGCCGCCCACCCGCTCGTCATCCGCGGACACGCCCCCACCCCCGCCCCCGCCCCCGCCCCCGGCCCCCAGTCCGCCCCCCCGCCCCCCTGACCCCACCCTCGAGTTGTTCATCGGTCGCAAATCGCCGAAATCATGCGGCGGTGACGCAACGATCGCGGCGTGTTGCGACCGATGCGGAGCCGAGGGGGAGCCGAGGGGGAGCCCGAGGGGGAGCCGAGGTGGCTGCGACGGCGAGGTGATGAGCGCGCGGGCGGGTCGCGCACGGGCTCGCACCGACGCTGATCGGATGTCGGGGTCCGTGGGTAGGGTGGTCCGGTGCCTGCTCCCGTGATCCGCGCGTCGAACCTGGTCAAGTCCTACAAGGTCAAGGGCGCCGCCGAGGTCGTCGCCGTCGACGGCCTCGACTTCGAGGTCGCCCCGGGCGAGTCGTTCGGGCTGCTGGGCCCCAACGGCGCGGGCAAGTCGACGACGATGAAGATGGTCGGGGCGGTCTCCACGCGCACCGGCGGCGAGCTCGAGATCCTCGGCCTCGACCCGGATCGCTACGGCCCCGAGATCCGCTCCCGTCTCGGCGTGGTTCCGCAGCAGGACAACCTCGACGGCGAGCTCAACGCCCGCGAGAACCTCTACGTGTACGGCCGGTACTTCGGCCTCCCCGGCCGGGTGTGCGCCCAGAAGGCCGACGAGCTGCTGGCCTTCGCGCAGTTGGAGGACAAGGCGAAGAGCAAGGTCGACCAGCTCTCGGGCGGCATGAAGCGGCGGCTCACGATCGCGCGCGGGCTCATCAACGATCCCCGCATCCTGCTGCTCGACGAGCCGACGACGGGTCTCGACCCCCAGGCGCGGCACGTGCTGTGGGATCGCCTCTTCCGCCTCAAGGAGCGCGGCACCACCCTCGTCCTCACCACGCATTACATGGATGAGGCCGAGCAGCTGTGCGACCGGCTGATCGTGGTCGACAAGGGCCGCATCATGGCCGAGGGCACCCCGGCGTCGCTCATCCGCGAGCACTCCAGCCGCGAGGTGCTCGAGGTGCGGTTCGGCTCCAGTCGCAACGAGGAGGTCGCACCCGGGCTTCGCGGCATCGGAGAGCGCCTCGAGGTGCTGCCGGATCGGATCCTGATCTACGCCCAGGACGGCGAGGCGGCACTCGAGCGCGTGATCGCGGCCGGCTTCGAGCCGATGACGAGCCTCGTGCGCCGCTCGAGCCTGGAGGACGTGTTCCTGCGCCTCACCGGAAGGTCGCTGATCGAATGACCGACCTGCAGCGTGCGCCGGGCACCCCGCAGGGCGGAGCCCGCACCGACCTCGATGAGCTGCGCGCCGAGGCGATGGCGTGGGGCCGCCGTCCGCGCCGGTTCGGCTCGTGGTACGCGACCGAGCACATCCTGCGCGCGATGCGCGCGTACGGGTGGACGATCATCGTCGGGGCCCTGGGGCAGCCCATCGTCTACCTGCTCGGGCTCGCGATCGGTCTCGCCGCCCTCATCCAGCAGGACATCCCGGTCCCCGGCGGGGGGAGCGTCCCCTACCTCGTCTTCGTCGCCCCGGCGCTCCTGATGACGGCGACGATGGCCGTGGCATCCGAGGAGTTCACCTACCCGGTGCTGGCGGGCTTCAAGTGGCGCCGCTACTTCTATGGGCTGAACGCCTCGCCGCTGTCCTCGCCGCAGATCGCCAACGGCGTCGCCATGGCGGCGTCGGCGCGCATGTTCGTCGCCGCGGCCGCCTACTACCTCTTCATCTGGGCGTTCGGACTGGTCTTCTCGATCCCCACGGTGCCAGAGCCCGCGACCGCGTGGCTGACGATCCCGATCGGCATCCTCGTCGGACTCTCGTTCGGGCTGCCGATCATGGCGTACGCGGCGTCGATCGAGGACGACCGCGGGCAGTTCGCGCTCATCCAGCGGTTCCTGTTCATGCCGATGTTCCTGTTCTCCGGCACGTTCTATCCGCTGACGACGCTCCCGATCTGGCTGCAGTGGATCGGCTGGATCTCGCCGCTGTGGCACGCGACGGAGCTCGGCCGCATCGTCTCGTACGGCAGCGCCGCCGACGCGCCGCTCCTCTGGCTGCACCTCGGCTATCTGGTGCTGCTGGCCGCGGTGGGTTATGCCTTCGTCCGCCGCGCCTTCTCGTCGAGGCTCGCGAAATGACGGCCGTGACGACGCGGGCGGATGCCGCGACCCGCCGCGGGGGCGTGCGAGCCCTGTGGGCGGGCAACCCGGGCGCGGTGGTGCAGCGCGGCCTCATCGCGGCACGCTCGTCGAGCTGGGTCGTCGTGGTGTCGGGCTTCTTCGAGCCGGTGTTCTACCTCGCCTCGATGGGTCTCGGACTCGGGAAGCTCATCGGCGACGTGCAGACCTCCGGCGGCGTCGAGGTGTCGTACGCGGCGTTCATCGCACCGGCCCTCCTCGCGGTGTCGGCCATGAACGGCGCGATCTACGACTCGACGTGGAACGTGTTCTTCAAGCTCACCTACGGCAAGCTCTACGAGGGGATGCTGGCCACGTCGCTGGGCCCCCTCGACGTCGCCCTCGGCGAGATCCTCTACGCCCTCCTGCGCGGACTCCTGTACGCGACGGGCTTCATGATCATCATGCAGATCCTCGGGCTCAACCTGGCGTGGACGGCGATCCTCGCCATCCCGGCGGTGCTGCTCATCGCCTTCGGATTCGCGAGCCTCGGCATGGCGGTCACCAGCTACATGAAGACCTTCCAGCACATGGACTGGATCAACATCGTCCTGCTGCCCATGTTCCTGTTCTCTGCGACGCTGTACCCGATCACGATCTATCCGGACGGGGTCCAGGCGGTCATCAAGGCGTTCCCGCTGTGGCACGGGGTCGAGCTCATCCGCGGGCTGACGACCGGTGTGCTCTCGCCCGACATGCTGTGGCACGTCCTCTACTACGTCGTGATGATCGCGGTCGGGCTGGTCTTCACCACCCGGCGGCTGCGCGCGCTGTTCCTCGACTGAGGATGCGCCCGATCGCCGCCGTCATGGGTCTCACGGGGAAAGGGGCGCGACGTGCGATGGCGGCGATCGCCGTCGCGATGACCGTGGCCGTGCTCGCGACCGGGTGCGTGATGCTGCCGGGCCGCGTCGCCGACCCGACGGCGCCGCCCCGGGCGACGGACGGGGCATCCGCACGGCCCGGGGGGCTGTCCGCGCCGGGACCCGCCGCGGTCGCCGCTGCGAAGCGCGATCTCGCGGGCCTGGCCGTCGACCGGGGCGGCGCGTCCGCCGCGTACGACCGTGCCGCCTTCGGCGAGCCGTGGGCCGACGTCGACGGCAACGGCTGCGACACGAGGAACGACGTCCTCCGGCGCGACCTGCGGGGGGTCGCGGTCCGCGCCGGCACGTGCCGGGTGAGCCGCGGCGTCCTGATCGACCCCTACGACGGGGAGCGGGTCGCCTTCGTGTCGGGCGCCGCGACCTCGGAGCTCGTCCAGATCGACCACGTCGTCTCCCTGAGCTACGCGTGGCGGCATGGGGCGGAGGCCTGGACGGCCGCGCGCCGCCTCGCCTTCGCCAACGACCCGCGCGACCTCGTGGCGGTGTCGGAGCGGATGAACGACGTCAAGGGCCCCTTCGGCCCCGGGCAGTGGCTGCCGCCGTCGGCGACGGGCCGCTGCGTCTTCGTGGTGCGCTGGGTCGCGGTGATGGCGGAGTACGGCCTCACCGTCCATCCGGGGGATCGCGCCGCGGTCGAGCGCGTGCTGCCGACGTGCTGACCGCGTCAGGTCGCGATGGCTCGAACCTTCAGTCAGGCGTAAGCTTCGGGTATGGACACCCTGATCACCATCCTGCACGTCGCCACGGCCGTCTTCATCGTCGGACCGATGGCCATCATCCCGATGACGGGCCTGCGCGCCCTCCGTTCCGGCAGCGCGGGTCAGGTGCGGACGCTCGCGAAGTCCGCGACGATCTTCTCCTGGCTCTCGCTCGTCACGTTCGTGCTCGGCTTCGGCGCGATGGGCATGGCCCCCGCGAAGTACCACCTGTCGTTCACGACGCCGTGGATCCTCTGGTCGATCATCCTGTACGTGATCGCCTTCGTGCTGAGCGTGTTCGTGGCGGTGCCGCAGATGAACAAGGCCGCCGACCGGCTGGACCAGGCACCCGAGGGCGGCGCCGCAGCGGCCGGGTACGGCGGGATCGCGGCGAGCAACGGGATCGCAGCGCTGCTCCTCGTCGCGGTCGTGGTGCTCATGGTCTGGAAGCCGTAGCCCCCCACCCCGGGTCAGCCGCGCAGGTCGCGCAGCACCACGGCGGTGCGGACGGCGGCATCCGCCGCCTCGGCGCCCTTGTCCTCGATGGAGCCGGGGAGTCCGGCACGATCGAGACCCTGCTGCTCGTCCTCCAGCGTGAGCACGCCGAACCCGACGGGCTTGCCCGCGTCCAGTGCGACGCGGGTGAGCCCATCGGTCGTCGCCGCAGAGACGTACTCGAAGTGGGGCGTCCCGCCGCGGATGATGACGCCGAGCGCGACCACCGCATCCGCCCCGCCGGCGAACGCCGCCTGCGCGGCGACGGCGAGCTCGAACGAGCCGGGCACGCGCACGAGCCGGTGCGTCGCGCCGGCGGCGTCCAGCGTGCGCTGCGCCCCCGCGATCAGTCCGTCGGTGATCGTCTCGTGCCACGTGCCCGCGATCACGACGACGTCGAGTCCCGCGCCGCTCGCGTCGCCGCTGCGCGGCGCCCCCTTGCCGCTCATGCGTTCGCTCCGTCCGGCCCCGTGGGCGTGTGGCGGATCTCCTGCAGCTCGTGCAGCGCCTCCTCGAGGTCGGCGTCGTCGATGAGGTGCCCCATCCGGTCGCGCTTGGTCGCGAGGTACTGGTGGTTGTTCGGGCCGACGCCGACGAGCAGCGGGACCTGCTCGGCGATGTCGAGACCGAACTCGCGCAGCTGCTTCACCTTGTCGGTGTTGTTGGTCAGCAGGCGGACCCGGTCGACGCCCAGATCGGCGAGGATGCCCGCCGCGGCCGCGTAGTCCCGTGCGTCGGCGGGGAGACCCAGCGCGAGGTTGGCGTCGACGGTGTCGAGCCCGCGCTCCTGCAGGCTGTAGGCGCGCAGCTTGTTGATGAGGCCGATGCCGCGCCCCTCGTGGCCGCGCATGTAGATCACGACGCCGCCGTCCTGCTCGATCGCGTCGAGCGCGGCTTCGAGCTGCGGCCCGCACTCGCACTTCAGGGAGCCGAACGCCTCGCCGGTGAGGCACTCCGAGTGGACGCGCACGAGCGGCGCGTCGCCGCTCAGGTCGCCCGACACGATGGCGAGGTGGTCGGTCCCGGTCGTGCGGTCCTTGTAGGCCAGGAAGCGGAACTCGCCGTGCGAGGTGGGCACCGTCGCCTCGGCGCGCAGGCTCACGCGGCGCCGGTGCACGCCCTGATCGGGGCGGGGGTCGTGCTCCTCGAGGTACTGGACGAGCTGCTCGATCGTGATCACGGCGACCCCGTCGCGCGCGCCCATCTCCAGCAGGCCCGGCAGCCGCATCATGCTGCCGTCCTCCGCGACGACCTCGGCGATGGCGCCGACGGGCTCGAGTCCCGCGAGCGTCATCAGGTCGACGGCGGCCTCGGTGTGGCCGCCGCGCTCCCGCACGCCGCCCTCGACCGCGCGCAGCGGCAGGACGTGACCCGGGCGGATGACCGAGCCCGGCGTCGAGGCGGGGTTCGCGAGAACGTTCAGCGTGTGCGCGCGATCGGCGGCGCTGATGCCGGTCGAGAGGCGATCCGCGGCGTCGACGCTCACGGTGTACGCCGTGCCGCGCGAGTCCTCGTTGTTGGCCACCATGGGCGGCAGGTCGAGGCGGTCGGCCCAGTCCGCCGGCATCGGGGCGCAGAGGAACCCGCTGGAGTAGCGGATGGTCCAGGCGATCCACTCGGGCGTCGCGAGGGCGGCGGAGAGGATGATGTCACCCTCGTTCTCGCGGTTCTCGTCGTCGGCGACGATGACGGGGCGGCCGGCACGCAGCTGCTCGAGGGCTTCGGGGATGGTGGCAAGGCTCATCGGGAGCCTCCTTCGTTCGGCGCGGGCGCCGAGGCGTCCGCAGGGTCGGTGGGGGTGAAGGCGAGGAGGCGCCGCACGTGGCGGGCCAGGATGTCGGTCTCGAGGTTCACGCGGTCGCCGGCGGCGCGGTCGCCGAGCGTGGTCGCCTCGAGCGTCTCGGGGATGAGCGACACCTCGAACCACGGCGCCGGATCGTGCGGCGCACTCACCGCGCTCACCGTGAGCGAGACGCCGTCGACCGCGATCGAGCCCTTGTCGACGACGAGGGGTGCGAGGTCGGGCGGGAGCGAGATCCGCAGCACGCGCCACTCGGCGCCGGGGCGGACGGCGATCACGTCGCCGCCGCCGTCGACGTGGCCCTGCACGATGTGGCCGCCCAGGCGGCCGTGCGCCGCGGTCGCGCGCTCGAGGTTGACGCGGCGTCCGGGCGCCACGCCGGCGAGGGTCGACATGTCGAGCGTCTGTCGCATCACGTCCGCGGTGAAGCCCTCCTCGTCGTGGTCGACGACCGTGAGGCACACCCCGCTCACCGAGATCGAGTCGCCGTGCGCGGCATCCGACACGGCCTTCGGGGCGCGCACGGTGAGGCGCACGCCGTCGCCGGACGGGGCGACCGCGGTGACCTCGCCGATCTCCTCGACGATTCCGGTGAACATGGCGTCTCCTTCGGTGATCGGGACGGATGCGGCGGCGTCCGCCGCCGGTGATGCGGGCGCGGCGACCAGCAGGAGGTCGTCGCCGAGCCGCTCGATCGAGCGCACGTCGAGGCGTCTCGCGGCGGTGATCGTGCCGACGCCGACGTCGCTGAGGGCGAGGCGGGGGCCGCCGAGGAGCACCGGCGCGAGGTAGGCGAGGATCTCGTCGGCGAGCCCCGCGCGCACGAAGGCGCTCGCGACGGTCGGCCCGCCCTCCACGAACACGCTCTGCACGCCGGCGTCGCGAAGGTCGGCCAGCACGGCCGGGAGGTCGCCGCCGTCGTAGAAGCGCGGGCGGTGGGGGTGGCGGCGGACCGCGGCATCGGCGGGAGTGTCACGCCGGCCGAGCACGACGGGGATCGGCTGGTGCTCCGCCAGTGCGCCGGATGGGGTGCGCGCCGTGAGGGCGGGATCGTCGGCGAGGACGGTCCCGGTGCCCACGACGATCGCGCCGGCGCGGGCCCGGCGGCGATGCACGTCCTCGCGGGCGGCGGGCCCGGTGATCCACTGGCTCGTGCCGTCGGCGGCCGCGGCACGGCCGTCGAGGCTCTGCGCCCACTTCACTGTGACGTGGGGGCGGCCGAGCCGCTGCACCTCAAGCCAGCTGCTGAGGAGGGCGGTCGCCTCTTCCGCCAGCAGGCCGGACTCGACGTCGACCCCGGCCGCGCGCAGGCGGCGTGCGCCGCCCGAGGAGCGGACGCCGGGATCGTCGATCGCGTACACGACGCGTGCGACGCCGGCGGCGATCAGGGCCTCCGAGCACGGGCCGGTGCGGCCGGCGTGGTTGCACGGCTCGAGCGTGACCACCGCGGTGGTGCCGCGCGCGCGGCCGCGCTCCAGCTGCGAGAGCGCGTCGACCTCGGCGTGGGCCGTTCCCGCGCCGCGGTGCCAGCCTTCGGCCAGCACCGTCCCGTCGGGCGCGAGGATGACGGCGCCCACCTGCGGGTTGACGCCGACCGGTCCGTTCAGGGCGAGCGCGAGCGCACGACGCATCGCGTCGCGCTCCGCCTCACTGGCCGACATCCGGTCTCCTCGTCCAGCTCCGGGCGTGGCAGACGGCGGACGCGCGCGGCGTCCTTCGTGCTGCCTCCCTTCCGGACTAGCGATGGCCTCCCATCGCATCACCGTCGGTCCCGGAATTCCACCGGATCGGCCGCGGCGGCACCCGATCGGATGCTGATGCCTTGGCTCGCGGACTGTCACCGCCGGTTCGGATTCTCACCGACCCCGGAGCACGTTGATGCTCTCGATCCTACTCAACGCCCGAGGGGGCGTTTCATTCCCCGACATGGACCGTCATCGCGGCTCGTCACGCCGCTCTCAGCAGTGCGTGCGCGGTCGGCTCGTCGACCACGAGGTCGGTGACCAGGTCCGCCGCGATCGCTCCGCGCAGCGCGGCGACCTTCGCCTCGCCCGCGACGACGCACAGCCGCCGCGGCGTCCGGCGCAGGGTCGCGAACGTCGGCCCCGTGGATCGCTCGTTCATCACGATCCCGGTGCTCGATCCGTCCGCACGGTAGAAGACGGTCGCGACGTCACCGGCCACCCCGTCCCGCCGCAGCGCCGCGAGGTCGGCGGCGTCGAGGTAGCCGCCCGAGTACACGTGGCTCGGCACACCGGCGTCCGCGGCCCCGACGCTGAAGACGACGAGGTTCATCGAGCGCTGCAGGTCGAGCAGCCGCCGGGTGCTGCGCTCGCGCCAGACGGCGCTGCGGGTCTGCGCGTGGTCGAAGAACGCCGGCACGGGGAACTGCTCCACGCGGGCGTCGAACGCCGCGGCGAACCGCTGCAGGATCTCGCTCGCGTACAGCAGCCCCGAGGTCTGCGTGTTCCCCGAGCCGTTCAGCTGCACGACGACCGTGTTCTGCGTCGGCCGGGGCACGAGGTGGCGGCTCATCGCCGCCATCGTCGACCCCCACGCGACGCCGATGATCTGGTTCGAGTCGACGAAATCGCCCAGCAGCCCCGCCGCGGTCGCCGCCACCCGCTCGAGCCGATCGGCCTCCGACACGACCTGGGGAACCGGGGCGACGTGCGCCGTGAGTCGGAACCGCTCCTGGATCTCCGCCTCGATGCGCCGCGAGGCGGCCCGGGGGGAGCGGACCCGGATGTCGACGATGCCCGTCTCCCGTGCGTGGGAGAGGAGGCGGGAGACGGTGGAACGCGAGGTGTGCAGCTCGCGGGCGATCGCCTCCATCGTCTGGTGCTGCACGTAGTACAGGTGCGCGGCGGTGTGCGCGTCCTGGCCGCGGTCCGCTTCGGTCTCCATCGGACCATCGTGCACGTTCGTGCAGGTTGCTTGCAACAATGCTCAGAGCCGCGCACGATGGAGGGAGGAACCTGGGGAGGGAAGACGATGGCCGGCCACGACAGCCACGAGGAGGTCGCGCGCGGATTCGCCGCGATCTCGGAACGTCCGTACGCGGACGTCCTCATCATCGGCGGAGGGATCAATGGACTCGCGACGTTCCGCGACCTGGCCCTCCAGGGAGTGGATGTGGCCCTCGTGGAACGGGGCGACTTCGTCGGCGGGGCGTCCGCGGCATCCAGCCACATGATCCACGGCGGCATCCGCTACCTCGAGAACGGCGAGTTCCGGCTCGTGCATGAGGCGGTGACCGAGCGCAACGCGCTCCTGCGCATCGCGCCGCACTACGTCCGCCCGCTGCAGACGACGATCCCCATCTTCTCGACCTTCTCCGGGGTGCTCACCGCGCCGCTGCGGTTCCTGCGCCATGGCGGTGGGAAGCACGTCGAGCGCGGCGCCGCGCTCATCAAGATCGGTCTGGTCATCTACGACTCGTTCTCCCGGAGCGGGGGCCGCGTACCGCGCCATTCCTTCCACGGGCGCCGGCGCTCGCTGCGGCAGCTCCCGCAGCTGAACCCGGCGGTGAAGTACACCGCGACGTACTGGGACGCCTCGCTCCACGATCCGGAGCGGCTCGCGCTCGACGTGCTGCGCGACGGGCGCACCGCCGGCGGCGACCGTGCCCGCGCGGCCAACTACACGGCCGCCGCGGCAGCCGACGACGGCGGCGTCGTGCTGCGCGACGTGGAGACGGGCGAGGAGATCCGGTTCACCGCATCCGTCGTCGTGAACGCCTCCGGCCCGTGGACCGACGTCACGAACGACGCGCTGGGCGATCCCACCCGCTACATGGGAGGCACGAAAGGCTCGCACATCGTGCTCGACCACCCCGAGCTCCTGGCGGCGACCGGCGGGCGCGAGCTCTTCTTCGAGCACAGCGACGGCCGCATCGTGCTCATCTACCCCCTCAAGGGGCGCGTGCTCGTCGGGACCACCGACCTCGAGCACGACATGGCCGATCCGATCGTGTGCACGGACGCCGAGGTCGACTACTTCCTCGATCTCGTGCGCCACGTGCTGCCCGACGTCGCGGTCGACCGCGACAGCATCGTCTACCGCTTCGCCGGCGTGCGCCCGCTCCCCGGGCACGGCGATCTCGCGCCGGGCTTCGTCTCGCGCGACTACCGGATCGAGTCCGCACCGCTGCCCGGACGCGCGGATGCCACGGTGCTCAGCCTCGTCGGGGGGAAGTGGACGACGTTCCGGGCGTCGGCCGAGCACCTCGCCGATCGTGCGCTCGACCTGCTGGCGCGCCCGCGCCGCCTCTCGACGGCGAGCCTCCCGATCGGCGGCGGCCTCGGGTACCCCACGACCGAGCGCGCCCGTCACCGCTGGATCGCCGACAACGCCGCGGGTCTCCCCGCCGACCGGGTCGCCCGCCTGCTCGACCGCTACGGCACGGTGGCCGCGGCCGTCGCCGCCGCGATCGCCGCGGACCCGGATGACGCACCGCTCGAGACGGCGCCCGGCTACAGTTCGGGCGAGCTGCGGCATCTGGCTGCGTCGGAGGCGGTCGTCCATCTCGACGACATGCTGATGCGGCGCACGAGCCTGGCCTTCATGGGCGACGTCTCCGCGGACTCCGCGCGCGAGGTCGCGGCCGCGATCGCGCCCGCCCTGGGGTGGGACCCGGCGCGCTGCGAGGAAGAGGTCGAGCGTGGGCTCGCCGCCGTCCACGCCGCCGACCCCGGATGGGTCCCCGCCGCCGAAGGCGGCGAGGCATCCGCCGTGGCATCCGGCGCGTCGCACACCGACCGGTAGCCTGACCGGCAGGCGTTCCGAGGAGGCAGAGTGGCCGAGCACGTACTGGCGATCGACCAGGGCACCACGTCGACGCGGGCGATCGTGTTCGACGCCACGGGGGCGATCGTCTCGGTCGCCCAGCGCGAGCACGAGCAGATCTTCCCCCGCGCGGGCTGGGTCGAGCACGACCCCGTCGAGATCTGGACGAACACGGAGTGGGTCGTATCGGCGGTGCTCTCCCGCGGTGATGTCGCCGCGCGAGACCTCGCCGGGATCGGCGTGACCAATCAGCGCGAGACCGCGATCGTGTGGGATCGGCGCACCGGGCGTCCCGTGCACAACGCGATCGTCTGGCAGGACACGCGTACGCAGTCGCGGATCGACGAGCTCGCCGCGTCGGGCGGAACGTACCGCTTCGCCGAGCAGACGGGTCTGCCGCTCGCGGCGTACTTCTCGGCATCCAAGGTCGCGTGGATCCTCGACCACGTGCCGGGAGCACGCGATGCGGCGGAGGCCGGCCATCTGCTGTTCGGGACCCCCGACACGTGGGTCGTGTGGAACCTGACCGGAGGGAGCCGCGGCGGCGTGCACGTCACCGACGTCACGAACGCGTCCCGCACGCTCCTCATGGATCTGCGCACCCTGGACTGGTCGGACGAGCTGCTGGCGGTATGGGGCATCCCGCGGGCGATGCTCCCCGAGATCCGCTCGTCGTCAGAGGTCGTGGGCGAGGTGCAGCTGCCGGGCGTCGCCCGCGGCGTGCCCGTCGCAGGGATCCTCGGCGACCAGCAGGCGGCGAGCTTCGGCCAGGCCGCCTTCGACGCGGGCGAGTCCAAGAACACGTACGGCACCGGCAACTTCCTGCTCGTCAACACGGGGGAGGAGATCGTCCGCTCCGCGCACGGGCTGATCACGACCGTCGCGTTCCGCTGCGGCGACGATCCGGCCCGGTACGCGGTCGAGGGGTCGATCGCCGTGACGGGCTCGCTCGTGCAGTGGCTGCGCGACAACCTCGGCATCATCTCCCGTTCGGAGGAGGTGGAGCGGCTCGCCTCGTCCGTCGACGACAACGGCGGCGCGTACTTCGTCCCCGCCTTCTCGGGGCTGTTCGCGCCGTACTGGCGCCCCGATGCGCGCGGCGCCCTCGTCGGACTCACCCGGTACGTGACGCGGGCGCACATCGCGCGCGCCGCGCTGGAGTCGACGGCCTTCCAGACCCGCGACGTGATGGAGGCCGTCATCGCGGACACCGGCCGGACGCCGACGGAGATCCGCGTCGACGGGGGCATGACGCGCGACGACCTGCTGATGCAGTTCCAGGCCGACATCCTCGGCATCCCCGTCGTCCGTCCGAAGGTCGTCGAGACGACGGCGCTCGGCGCCGCCTATGCCGCGGGGCTCGCGACCGGGGTGTGGAGCGGCTTCGACGACCTGCGCACGCACTGGCGCGAGGACGTCCGGTTCGAACCCGCGATGGGGATCGATGAACGCGAGCGCCGGTACCGCATGTGGCGCAAGGCCGTGTCCAAGTCGCTCGACTGGGTGGACGACGACGCCCGCGCCCTGATGGGCACCGGGCCGGACGCTACTTGAGCAGTCGCGACAGCCGCCTGTCGGCGAGGATCTTGCCGCCGGTCTGACAGGTCGGGCAGTACTCCAGGCTGTTGTCGGCGAAGAAGACGCTGCGCACGGTGTCTCCGCACACCGGGCAGGTCTCACCGCGGCGACCGTGCACCTGCATGCCGCGACGCTTGGCGTCCTTCAGTTCGGCAGGCGGTTTGCCGGATGCCTCGGCCACCGCATCCGTCAGCGTCGCCGTCATCGCGGCGAACAGGCGGTCGACGTCGGCCGCGGTGAGGCTCGACGCCAGCGCGTACGGGGACATCTTGGCGGCGTGCAGGATCTCGTCGGAGTACGCGTTGCCGACACCGGCGATCGTCGCCTGGTCGCGCAGCACCCCCTTGATCTGGGTGCGGCGGTCGGCCAGCAGCCCCGCGAGGGTGTCGCGTGTGAACGCCGGGTCGAGCGGGTCAGGGCCGAGCCGGGCGATGCCGGGGACATCCGCCGGGTGGCGCACGACGTACACCGCGAGCGACTTCTTCGTGCCGGCCTCGGTGAGGTCGAACCCCGACCCGTCGGAGAGCGCCACCCGCAGCGCGATCGGGGTGCGACCGGGTTTGATGACGGTGGACGGCAGCGCGTCGTACCAGCGCAGCCACCCGGCCTTCGCGAGGTGGAACACGAGGTGGGCCGAGGCATCCGCCCCCTCCGTCGCGATGTCGACGAACTTGCCGTGGCGCTCGACGCCGGTGATGCGGGCGCCCTTCAGCGCGTCCACCGGCGGGTCGTAGGTCTTGAGCGCCGCGATGGCCGTCACGGCGGCGCGCGTGATCTCGAGCCCCGTCACCCTGCCGCGCAGGAAGTCGACGAGACCCTGGACCTCGGGCATCTCCGGCATGCGCCCATCCTGTCACGCACGTCTGACGACGTGGGTGGCCCGGAGGTCAGTCGTCGAGCACGGGCCACGGCTGCGGGGAGCGATCGTCGTCGCGGAGCAGACCGGCGATCCACCCGTCGGACCGCCCGCGAGGGTCGCTCAGGCCCTGCCGCACGAGCCCTTCGTAGCGGAAGCCGATGCGTCGGGCGACCCGCGCCGAGGGGACGTTGCCCACCACCGCGCGCCACTCGATGCGCGCGAGGCCGAGACCCTCGTCCGCGAACCCGAAGTCCACGACGCGCCGCGCCGCCTCGGTGAGGAACCCGCGCCCCCGCGCGGGGCGGGCCATCCAGTAGCCGATCTCGGCGGCCCCGCGCGGCTCCACGCGGTGGAGGCCGACCATGCCCACCCAGCGGTCTTCGTGCCGGACGCCCCAGGTCAGCTCGCTCGTCTGTGCCCACCAGGTCGCGGCCTTGGCGACGAAGTCCTCGGCGTGCGCGCGGGTGTAGGGCGAGGGGAGGGTGGTCCAGCGCGGGACCTCGGGATCCTGGGCGGCCTCGGTGATGGCGTCGATGTCCGCCTCGTCGGGCGGCGAGAGCACCAGCCGCTCGGTCTGCAGGGTCACCGGTTCCACCCCGCCACCCTACCGACCCGCCTCCCTACCGATCCGCCACCCTACCGACCCGCCTCCCTACCGATCCGCGACCCTACCGACCCGCCACCGCCAGCAGGCTGGACCGCCCGCCCATCCGCCCCGCACTTCCTCCACTCGGGACCCTCCGCCCCGTCCTCCCTGCCCCAAGGCCGTACCGTTCTCAGGAACGGCACGGACGACGACACGTCCCACCCGCGCGGCTCAGCCACCCCCAGCTGTCGGAGCGCTCGCTGATCCTGAGAACGGTACGGGGGCTCCTCCCCATCGCGGGCGGGGGGACGCCGATCCCCCGTCGCACCGACCACGCGCGGCTTGGCACGCGGGTGCATCGAGGCTCGCGGGATGACCGAATTCCTCACTCGAGCAGAACTCTTCGCCGACGGCTACACACGACGTACCATCCGAAGGGCCGTGCGGCTCGGCGCACTCCTCCACGTCAGGCGGGATCGCTACCTGCCGACGGGAGTGGACGACCGCATCGTTCGCGCCGTTCGGGTCGGTGGCCGGCTCACCTGCCTCTCGCTCTTGGCAGCGCTCGGTGTGTTCGTGCTCGACAATGCGCTCCTGCATGTCCACGTCGACCCTCGGGCCGCCCGTCTCCGGGGACCGCAGCAGCCGCCGAGACGACGCGCGTCGTCAGACCCGGTGCGACTCCATTGGAGCAGTCATGAGAGTCCCGCCGGCGCGACTGTCGTTCCCGTCATCGACGCCCTTCGGCACGCCTTCCGATGCCAGTCGCCGCGGGCGATGGTCGCCACGATCGACAGCGCACTGAACCGCGGACTCATCAGTCTGTCTGAACTGGACGAGCTCTTCGCATTGCTGCCCGACCGCTTCTCCGCGGTGAGGAGCCTCGTCGACGGGCGAGCAGAGTCCGGTCCGGAGACGCTGGTTCGACTCATAGCCCGCGCCCTGGGCTGTCAGGTGGAGCTGCAGGTCCGCTTCGAGGGCATCGGTCGTGTCGACCTCCTCGTCGACGGCTGGCTCGTCGTCGAGTGCGACAGCAGAGAATTCCACTCCGATTGGGCTACGCAGCGCAAGGACCACGCGCGCGACCTCGCGCTTGCCGCACGGGGCTTTCCGACGTTCCGCGTCGTCGCGGAGGACATCCTCTACCGACCCGAGCAGGTGCTCGGAGCGCTGCAGGGTCTCATCCGATCGCGTCAGCACGTCTGACCGAGCTCGACGGGGTCATTCGCCGTACTGTTCTCAGGATCGGTGCCGTCTGTGCGGCGGGAGATGCCGGCTTCTTCGCGAATCTCCCGCTGCCCCAACTCAGCGGGTCCTGAGAACGGTACGGGTGGGTACGCGGCGCCGGACCGCGTGCAGGACGCCAGAGCCGATCGAGTCCAGCGCCCGCGACTCCCTGACCGGCGTCTATGCGGGTTCTCCGCCGTACCGTTCTCAGGATCGACGACGTCCGACCCGACCCCGGCTCGCGAATCCGTGCGGCTCGCGGTCGGGCCGGATGCCGCTTCTCCTGAGAACGGTACGTTGCCCGCCTGCGACCCGGCCGCCCGCCCGCGGGGTCGGCGCTACCGGCGGCGGAGCAGCCCGACGCGGTCGTACACGTCGGTCAGCGTGCGGTCCGCGACGTCCTGCGCTTTGCCGGCGTTGATCGCGAGCACGCGGTCGAGTTCGGCCGGATCCGAGAGCAGCTGGAGCGCGCGCTCGCGCACCGGCCCGAACTCGTTCACGACGACCTCGGCGAGACCCTTCTTGAAGTCGCCGTAGCCGCGGCCCGCGTACTCGTCCTCGATCGACGCGACCTGGCGGCCGGTGAGCGCGGCGTAGATCACGAGGAGGTTCGACACGCCGGGCTTCTGCTCGCGGTCGTACCGCACCGATCCCTCGGAGTCGGTCACCGCGCGCATGATCTTCTTCGCGGAGACTCCGGGATCGTCGAGCAGCCACAGCACCCCGGCATCCGACTCCGCCGACTTCGACATCTTCGCGGTCGGGTTCTGGAGGTCGTAGATGCGCGCCGTCTCCTGCTGGATCACCGGCGTCGGCACGCGGAACGTCGCACCGTACCGCGAGTTGAACCGCTCGGCGAGGTCGCGCGTCAGCTCCACGTGCTGCTTCTGGTCGTCGCCGACGGGCACGATGTCGGTCTGGTAGAGCAGGATGTCGGCCGCCATCAGCACCGGGTACGTGAAGAGTCCGACCGAGGTCGCGTCGGCGCCGTAGCGCTGCGACTTGTCCTTGAACTGGGTCATCCGCCCGGCCTCGCCGAACCCGGTGATCGTCGAGAGGATCCACGCGAGCTCGGCGTGGGCCGGCACGTGCGACTGGACGTACAGCGTCGACTTCGACGGCTCGATCCCCGCCGCGATGTACTGGGCGACCGTGCGGCGGGTCTTCTCGCGCAGTTCGGCGGGATCGTTCGGCTGGGTGAGCGCGTGCAGATCGACGACGGAGAAGAACGCGTCGTACGACTCCTGCAGGTCCCGCCACTGCATGAGCGCTCCGATGTAGTTGCCGATCTGGAGGGAGTCGGCCGACGGCTGCATTCCGGAGTAGAGGCGGGGCTTGTTCACCTGTCGATTCTACGGGCGGCGGATGCCGCGGGCCGGCGTCGCGGCGAGACCATCCGGGTCGCATCGAACTTGGCGTTCCGGAAAGAATGAGCAGTCTTTCGCCGCCGATCACCCAGAAGACGTCTCATGCACCCCCATAGGGTGGGTGCCAGGCCCAGCTTTCCACCGCGCCGTCCTTCGGAGAACCGCGATGATCGATCCGACCATTCCCCCCGCGCCCGGCGAACCCGCCGTCGCGCAGGGGCGCCGCGCGGCCTATTTCATCTCCGACAGCACCGGCATCACGGCCGAGACGCTGGGCAGCGCCCTGCTCGCGAACTTCCCGGCCGTGGATGTCGTGCGCCACACCATCCCGTTCGTCGACACCGCCGAGGGCGCGAGCCGCGTGGTGGACGACATCCGCACCGCAGCGGCCGCGGGGCTCGCGCCCATCCTCTTCACGACCGTGAAGAACCGCCGGCTGCGGGACATCATCGCCGGCTCGGGCGCCGTCGTCATCGATCTGCTCGCGGGGCACCTCACAGAGCTCGAGCAGGCGCTCGGCACGACCGCGTCCGAGCAGCTCGGGCAGTATCACGGGGTCGGCGACATGGAGCGCTACCTCGGGCGCATGCGGGCGGTGGAATACGCCATCGAGCACGACGACGGCCAGAGCGGCCGCGCGCTCGACATCGCCGACGTCGTCATCATCGCGCCGTCGCGCTGCGGGAAGACGCCGACCACGATGTACCTCGCGCTGCAGTACGGCCTGCTCGTGGCGAACTATCCGCTGACCGACGACGACTTCCCGACCGAGCCGCTGCCCCGTGCGGTGGCCGCCCATCGCGACCGCTGCTTCGGCCTGACGACGACGCCGTTGCGCCTGAGCCAGGTGCGCCACGAGCGTCGTCCCAGTTCGCGCTACGCGAGCCTCGAGCAGTGCACCCTCGAGTTGCGCCGCGCCGAAGACCTGTACCGGCGCAACCATGTGCCGTTCCTGAACTCCGCGACCAAGAGCGTCGAGGAGATGTCCGCCGTCATCATGCAGACCATGAAGCTGCGTGCCTGACGTGACCCATGAGGAGCAGATCATGAGCAGTGTCCTGTGGTTCCACGAGATCGGGATGCGCGACCTCCCGCAGGTGGGCGGGAAGAACGCGTCTCTCGGCGAGATGGTGTCCCATCTCGCCGACGCCGGGGTGCGCGTGCCGGGCGGGTTCGCGACCACCGCCGATGCCTACCGCGCCTTCCTCGCACACGACGGCCTGGCGGACCGCATCCGCTCCGAGGTCGAGGCGCTCGACATCGACGACGTCGCAGCCCTGGCGCAGGTGGGCGCCCAGGTGCGGCGCTGGATCGAGGAGCAGCCGTTCCCCGCGGACCTCGAGCGCGACATCCGCGCGGCATTCGCCACGCTCCTCGCGGACGACCCTGATCCGGATGCCGTGACCTGGGCGGTGCGGTCCTCGGCGACCGCGGAGGACCTCCCGGACGCCTCCTTCGCGGGGCAGCAGGAGACGTTCCTCAACATCGGCGGGATCGACGACGTCCTGCAGGCGATCTCACGGGTCTTCGCGTCGCTGTACAACGACCGCGCGATCGCCTACCGCGTGCACCACGGGTTCGATCATCACGACGTGGCGCTCTCGGCCGGGGTGCAGCGGATGGTCCGCTCCGACATCGGTGCGTCGGGCGTGCTGTTCACGGTCGACACCGAGTCGGGCTTCGACCAGGCCGTGTTCATCACGAGCTCGTACGGGCTGGGGGAGGCGGTGGTGCAGGGCGCGGTGAACCCCGACGAGTTCTACGTGTACAAGCCCGCGCTGCGCGCCGGGCGCCCCGCGATCCTGAAGCGACAGGTGGGCGAGAAGGCCGTCGCGATGCGCTACACCGACGGCACGCGCGTCGGTGCCTCGACGGCGTTCGAGGACGTGCCGCTCGCCGACCGGCGCCTGTTCAGCATCACCGACGCCGAGGTCGAGGAGCTCGCCCGCCACGCCCTGGTGATCGAGGGGCACTACGGCCGGCCCATGGACGTCGAGTGGGCTCGCGACGGACTCGACGGGAAGCTCTACATCCTGCAGGCCCGGCCCGAGACCGTGGTGTCGCGCGCCGACGGCAACGTCATGCGGCGCTTCGTGCTGCGCGAACGCGGGGAGGTGCTCGTCGCCGGACGGGCGATCGGGCAGAAGATCGGCGCCGGGGCGGTGCGCGTCCTCTCCGACATCGGCCAGATGGACCAGTTCCGCCCGGGTGACGTGCTCGTGGCGGACATGACGGACCCGGACTGGGAGCCGATCATGAAGCGCGCCTCGGCGATCGTGACGGACCGGGGCGGCCGCACCTGCCACGCGGCGATCATCGCCCGAGAGCTGGGCATCCCCGCCGTCGTCGGCACCGGCTCGGCGACGCGCGATCTCGTGGACGGCACGGAGGTCACAGTGTCGTGCGCCGAGGGCGACGACGGCATCGTCTACCGCGGCCGGCTCGGATACGCCGAGGAGGAGACCCATCTCGACGCCATGCCCGACGTCCCGGTGAAGATCATGATGAACGTCGGCACACCGGATCAGGCGTTCTCGTTCTCCCGCCTGCCGAACCGCGGCGTCGGCCTCGCGCGCCTCGAGTTCGTGATCAACCGCCAGATCGGCATCCATCCGCGGGCGCTCCTCGACCACGACGCCCTGCCTGCAGCCCTCCGGGCCGAGGTCGACGAGCGGATCGCCGCCTACCCGTCGCCGCGCGAGTATTTCGTGCGGCGCGTGGCCGAGGGCGTCTCGATGATCGCCGCGGCCTTCGCGCCCGAGCCGGTCATCGTGCGGATGAGCGACTTCAAGTCGAACGAGTACGCGAATCTGCTCGGCGGTGACGCGTACGAGCCCGACGAGGAGAACCCGATGATCGGCTGGCGCGGCGCGTCCCGCTACGTCTCCCCGGCATTCCGCGCGTGCTTCGACATGGAGTGCGAGGCGCTGCGATTCGTGCGCGACGAGATGGGCCTCACGAACGTGAAGATCATGATCCCGTTCGTGCGCACCGTCGCGGAGGGACGGGCGGTGGTCGATCTCCTCGCCGAGAACGACCTGCGCCGTGGAGAGAACGGGCTCGAGGTGATCATGATGTGCGAGATCCCGGCGAACGCCCTCCTCGCCGACGAGTTCCTGGACGTCTTCGACGGCTTCTCCATCGGCTCGAACGACATGACCCAGCTCGCCCTCGGTCTCGACCGCGACTCCGCCCTCGTCGCGTCGACGTTCGATGAGCGCGACCCCGCGGTGCTGAAGCTCCTCGGCATGGCGATCGAGGCGTGCCGACGCCGCGGCCAGTACGTCGGCATCTGCGGGCAGGGTCCGTCGGACCACCCCGACCTGGCCGAATGGCTGCTGGACCAGGGCATCGAGTCGATGTCCTTGAACCCCGACACGGTCGTCGAGACGTGGACGAGGCTCGCCCGCCGCTGATCTCTTGCGGCCCCCCGGGGGAGACCGGCGGCGGGCGAAGCGTCAGGCTCTCGCGACGTCCGAGCGCCGCTCGCGCAGCACGAGGACGGCGAAGGCGGCGAGGACCACGATCCCGATCGACTCGATGACGACGGTCTCGGGCACCAGGGTGAAGTCCCAGGTCTCCCGGATGCCGAACAGGCCGACCGTGAGCGCCAGCATGAGTGACAGGAGCGTCGCGACGAGGAAGAGGAGGCCGAGGACTGCGGCCACAGCGAGAAGCCGTCCGCGCGTGATCAGGACCGCGACCGCCAGGACGATGGCCGCGAGCGCGCCGAGGATGCGCAGCACCCCGATCGCGCCATGACTGCTTCCGGCCACGCTGCCTGCCACCCGCTTCCGCTCGGGAGTCCGTCGTCGTGACGTCCTCTGGGAAGGACACGAGGCGGACGCCCGTGCGGTTCAGCCGCCGAGGGTGTAATCGGCGACCACCGGGGAGTGGTCGCTCCAGCGCGTGTCCCACGACGGCGCGCGGAGGACCCGGTAGTCGGTGACACGGTCGGCGAGAGCGGGGGTGGCGAGATGGTAGTCGATGCGCCAGCCGGTGTCGTTGTCGAAGGCGCGCCCGCGCATGGACCACCAGGTGTACGGCCCGTCGACCTCGCCGTGGAAGCGTCGCCCGACATCGACCCACCCGAGTCCGGTGCCGGTCGAGCCGTCCACGCCGGTGACGGCCTCGCCGTCCGTGCCGAGGAACCGGTCGAAGTACGCGCGCTCCCTGGGCAGGAAGCCGGCCTTCTTGACGTTGCCCTTCCAGTTGCGGATGTCGAGCTCACGGTGGCCCACGTTGAGGTCGCCCATGATGAGCGCGAGCGGGGACTCCGCGCGGAGCCGCGGCATCCTCACCTCCATGGCGTCGAGGAACGCCCACTTCGCGTCCTGTCGCGGTGTGTCGGCCTCGCCGGTGTGGACGTAGGCGCTCACGACCGTGAGCCGCTCGCCCTCGATCTCGAAGTCGGCCTCGATCCAGCGACCCGCGGAGTCGAGGCCCTCCTGGCCGAGGACCGTCCGCGTGGCTGTGGGCGCTGTGCGGGAGGCGATGGCGACGCCGGCGCGCCCCTTGGCGAGCGCCTCGTCGTTGACGAGCTCCCAGCCGGGGAGCGCGAGTGCGAGCTCGTCGGCGCTGGCCCGCACCTCCTGCAGCGCCATGACGTCGACCTCCGCATCGGCGAGCCATTCGAGCATGCCCTTGCGGGTGGCGGCGCGGATGCCGTTGACGTTGATGGAGGCGATGCGGACGCGGCGTGACACGCCCTCCACACTATCCGCGGGTCCTGACACTCGCCGTGCCCGGGTCAGTCGTAGAGGATGCCGCGCTTGATCGGCGGTGGAGCCGACGCCTCCACCTGCGCCAGCTCCTCCTGCGCCGCGCGGACGGCCCGGTCGGCCGCCCAGACCTGGTGCCACCGCGCGCTCTCGCGGGCGGCGCGCGCGGTGCGCAGGCGCACCTGCGCGGCGGTCAGGAGCGCCTGGTGCTCCGCGGCGACGCGCTCGGCCTCGGAGAGGGTCTGGAGCGGGATGCGCCGGTCCTTCGCGGCGACCGCGATCCACGATGCGGCGACCAGTATCACGATGCCCACCAGACGGAACCACAGCAGGAAGGCGATGAAGATCGAGAATGTCGCGAGGAGGGGGTTGGACGGCGTGTACAGGAAGAGCAGGCCGACGGCGATCTGCAGGACGGCGATGGCTCCGCCGCCGAGCATCGAGCCGGGCCAGATCGCGCGCCACGTGAGCGTCGCGCCGGTGAGGAACCGGAACAGCGCGGCCAGTGCGACCGAGTTGATGAGGAACGCGATCAGAAGCGAGGCCAGCTTGACCACGAACTGCACGCCCCAGGACGTGCCGTCCAGCCCGATCAGGGACAACAGGAAGTCGAGTGCGCCGGTGGCCAGCGTACCGAGCGTCGCGCCGAGGACCAGGGCCACCCCGAAGATCAGTGCTGCGAGCAGGTCGCGGGCTTTGAGGAGGAAGTAGTTGCGACGATCGAACGGGAGCCCGAACGTGTCGCGCACGGCCCTGCGGGCGAAGGTCACGAAGCCGATCGCGGTCCAGATCGCGACGATGACGGCGATCGCGCCGGTGATCGCCAGCGTGCTCCCGCTCTCGGTCGCGATCGCCTCGACCTGCTCGGATGTGACCAGCCCGGGGTTCTCCGTCGTCGTGCCGATCAGCCCCGGGATGTAGCGGTTGATGATCGCGATCATCCCGTCGATCGCCTGCTGGCTCCCGCCCAGCCACAGCCCGACCGAGGCGAACGCCACATACAGCACGGCGAAGATGGCGAACAGCGACTGGTAGCTGATGCTCGCGGCCAGGAGGAAGCCGTTGTTCTGCAGGAAGTGGCGCCAGACCCGGATCGGGAACCACGCGAGCGTGCGCTGCGTGATCTCCGTCGCCCGGGCGATCGGCTCGTCGAACCGCTCCCGCAGCGCCTGCTCCCAGCGCTCGCGCAGCGATTCCTCCTCGCGCGCGGCCTGGGCGGCTGCGGCCTTCGCGCCGGCGTGCTTGTCGCTCACGGTGCCAGGGTAGCGAGGCTTCACGCGCCGGATGCGGCGCCCGGGCGCGTCCGGAACCACCGCAGCAGGAACAGCACGGCGGCCAGCACGACGGCGGGGATCAGGAACGCCGGTCCGAGACCCGGTCCGTCCGCCAGGAGGCCCAGCGCGACGGCGCCGAAGATGACGCCCACGTAGTTGAAGATGTTGATCCGCGCGATGATCTGGTCGCTGTGCGCGGGGGACAGCTCGCCCGCCGCGCCGAAGGTCACCGGCACGACGACGCCGACGGCCACCCCGGCGAGCGCGAAGCCCACGAACGCGGCGACCGCGAGCGGGACGAGCGCGACGACCACGCAGCCGACCACGGAGACGACCACCGCGATGGCGACCAGCCGCGCCCGGCCGACGACCGGCAGCAGGCGGTCCGTGGCGAGCCGCGTGAGCAGGATGAAGACCTGATAGACCACGTAGCCGAGCGGCGCCACCCAGGCGATGGTCGCGAGTCCCGTCAGGTAGAGACTGCTCCACGTGCTCACCGAGGAGTCGACCACGAAGACGGCCAGGATCACGAAGCCGAACGCCCAGATTCCGGCGCGCGGCAGCCGGGCGCGCTCGGCGGGCGCCAGCACCGCGTCCACGGGGACGTCGCGGGCGAACAGGCGCGTGCCGGCGAGGGCCATCGCCAGGATGAGCACGGCCGCCACGACGATCGCGACGCCCGCGCCGACCGCCGACGCGGCGACGCCGGACACGAGGAGGCCGCCGGCGATCGCGGCGCCGGTGTATCCCGCGAAGAACGTCCCCAGGAGAGGTCGCCCGTACGCTCGCTGCACGGTCACGCCCTGCATGGCCGAGGCGGCGTCGACGCAGCCCAGCCCCGCGCCGTAGACGGCGAGCGCGGCGACGAACACCGCGAAGGGCGTGGTGACCGCTGCCACCGGGAGGGCGACCGCCTCGATGATCAGACCCAGCGCGAGCGCGGCACGGCTGCCCCAGCGGACGGCGACGGCGTTCGCGATGACGGAGCCGAGTGCGGCGGCGAAGCAGACGCCGAGCATGATGAACGAGATCGTCTCGGGGTCGATCCGCTGCCGGGTCTGGATGGCGGGGAGCGAGGTGACGAGGACCGCGTAGCCGAGCGCCTGTGCCGCGTAGGCGCCCGTGACCGCGACGCGCGCGACGCGCAGCGGTCGCGGCATCCGCGCGTCGTCCCGCTGCGTCGTCGAAGCGGGATCCGGGATGGTCATCGCCGGGTGCTCAGGGCTTCCCGCGCAGGACGGCCTGCTTGACCTCGGCGATCGCCTTGGTCACCTCGATGCCGCGGGGGCAGGCCTCGGTGCAGTTGAAGGTCGTGCGGCAGCGCCACACGCCCTCCTTGTCGTTGAGGATGTCGAGCCGGACGTCGCCCGCGTCGTCGCGCGAGTCGAAGATGAAGCGGTGCGCGTTCACGATGGCCGCCGGGCCGAAGTACTGGCCGTCGGTCCAGAACACGGGGCACGAGGACGTGCACGCGGCGCAGAGGATGCACTTGGTGGTGTCGTCGAAGCGCTCGCGCTCCACGATCGACTGGAGGCGCTCCTTGCCGGGCTCGGCCTTCGTGCCGGGGATGAGGAACGGCTTCACCTCGCGGAAGGACGCGAAGAACGGGTCCATGTCGACGACGAGATCCTTCTCGAGGGGGAGTCCCTTGATCGCCTCGACGTAGATGGGCTGCGAGATGTCGAGATCCTTGATGAGGGTCTTGCACGCGAGCCGGTTGCGGCCGTTGATGCGCATCGCGTCCGAGCCGCAGATGCCGTGGGCGCACGAACGGCGGAACGTGAGCGACCCGTCGACCTCCCACTTGATCTTGTGCAGCGCGTCGAGGACGCGATCCGTGGAGTAGACCTCGACGTCGTAGTCGACCCAGCGCGGCTCCTCGTCGACCTCGGGATTGAAGCGGCGGATGATGAACGTCACCAGGAACGACTGGATGCCGGTGTCAGCGGCAGCCGCATCCAGCGCCTCCACGGCGCCCGGCTCGACGAGAGCGGTCGACATCAGTACTTCCTCTCCAGCGGCGGGTAGCGCAACTCGCCGGCCTCGTTCTTCGTGAACACCACGGGCTTCCAGTCCAGCCGGATGTGGTCGCCGGCGTCCGACGAGTGGGGGTCGCCGGTGAGATAGGCCATCGTGTGCTTCATGTAGTTCTCGTCGTCGCGCGTCGGGTAGTCGTCGCGCATGTGGCCGCCGCGGCTCTCCTTGCGGTTGCGGGCCGCGTAGACGACGACCTCCGCCAGATCGAGGAGGAAGCCGAGTTCCACGGCCTCGAGGAGGTCGGTGTTGTAGCGCTTGCCCTTGTCGTCGACATGGATGTTGCGATAGCGGTCGCGGAGCTGCTCGATGATCTCGAGCACCTCGCCGAGCGACTCATCGGTGCGGAACACCTGGGCCTTGCGGTCCATCTCGTCCTGCAGCGTCTTGCGCAGCACCGCGATCCGTTCCGTGCCCGGGTTGTCGCGCAGGCCCTCGAGCAGCTCGCGCACGTCCTTCGCGGGGTCCTCGGGGAGCGGGACGAACTCGGCGGTCTTCGCGTACGCGACCGCGTTGCGGCCGGCACGCTTGCCGAAGACGTTGATGTCGAGGAGCGAGTTGGTCCCCAGGCGGTTGGATCCGTGCACAGAGACGCACGCGCACTCGCCGGCTGCGTACAGTCCCGGCACGACCGTCGTGTTGCTGCTGAGCACCTCGGCGTCGTTGTTGGTCGGGATGCCGCCCATCGCGTAGTGCGCGGTGGGCATGACGGGCACCGGCTCGACGACGGGGTCCACGCCCAGATAGGTGCGAGCGAACTCGGTGATGTCGGGCAGCTTCGTCTCCAGCACCTCGGCGCCCAGGTGCGTGCAGTCCAGCAGCACGTAGTCCTTGTGCGGGCCGGCTCCGCGGCCCTCGGCGACCTCCTGCACCATGCAGCGGCTGACGATGTCGCGCGGGGCGAGGTCCTTGATGGTGGGGGCGTAGCGCTCCATGAACCGCTCGCCGCTCGCGTTGCGCAGGATCGCCCCCTCGCCGCGCGCTCCCTCCGTGAGCAGGATGCCGAGGCCGGCGAGTCCGGTCGGGTGGAACTGGAAGAACTCCATGTCCTCCAGCGGGATCCCCTTGCGCCAGATGACGCCGACGCCGTCACCGGTCAGGGTGTGCGCGTTCGAGGTGGTCTTGAAGATCTTGCCGAAGCCGCCGGTCGCGAAGATGACGGCCTTGGACTGGAAGACGTGCAGGTCGCCGGTGGCCAGCTCGTAGGCCACGACGCCCGCGATCTGCGTGCCGCCCCCGTCGTCCTTCACGGTGATGAGGTCGAGCACGTAGAACTCGTTGAAGAAGTTGATGCCGAGCTTGACGCAGTTCTGGAACAGCGTCTGCAGGATCATGTGGCCGGTGCGGTCGGCGGCGTAGCAGGCGCGGCGCACGGGGGTCTTGCCGTGGTCGGCGGTGTGGCCGCCGAACCGCCGCTGGTCGATCTTGCCCTCGGGAGTGCGGTTGAACGGGAGGCCCATGTTCTCGAGGTCGATGACCGCGTCGATGGCCTCCTTGGCGAGGATCTCGGCGGCATCCTGGTCGACGAGGTAGTCGCCGCCCTTCACCGTGTCGAACGTGTGCCACTCCCAGGAGTCCTCCTCGACGTTCGCGAGGGCCGCGGCCATGCCGCCCTGCGCGGCGCCGGTGTGCGAACGCGTCGGGTAGAGCTTGGTGATGACGGCCGTCTTCGCGCCGGGGCCGGCCTCGATCGCCGCGCGCATGCCGGCACCGCCGGCGCCCACGATGACGATGTCGAACTGGTGGTAGTGCACGCCGTCCTTGACGATGTCGTCGGCTGTCTGAGTGCTCACGTGGTGGGTGCCTTCGTATCTGTGTCGGAGTCGTCGGTGCGCGTGCGCGGCGGGCCGGTCAGGCCGGGCAGACGCCGGCGAGAGCGTCGGGCACGGGCGGGATGCACGGGTCGAACGTGAAGATGACCAGCGTGCCGAGCAGGATGAGGAGGCCGGCCGCGAGCCACACGGCCCAGACCAGGATGCGGCGCGCCGTCTGGTGGGTGACGTAGTCGTTGACGATCGTGCGCATGCCGTTGGCGCCGTGGATGAGCGCCAGCCACAGCATCAGCAGGTCCCAGACCTGCCAGAACGGCGTCGCGTACTTGCCCGCGACGAACGCGAAGTCGATGCCCCGCACGCCCTCGCCCATGACGAGGTTCACGAAGAGGTGGCCGAAGATGAGGACGACCAGCAGGACGCCCGAGATCCGCATGTAGAGCCAGCCCCACTTCTCGAGGTTCGGGCCCTTGCGGCGCGGCGCGGCGGAGCGCGGGTCGGCGATGGTGTCGGCGGTCATGTCAGTGCCCCCCGGTGATCTCGGCCACGATGACCATGAGCTGACGGGGGACGAAGCCGGCCATCGTCACGACCCAGAGGCCGATGACGACCCACCACAGCTGGCGCTGGTGGCGCGTGGCCCACGACCAGAAGTCGACGAGGATGATCCGCAGCCCGTTGAACGCGTGATAGACGATGGCGCCGACCAGGACAATCTCGCCGATGCCCATGAGGGGCTGCTTGTACGTGCCGATGACCGCGTCGTAGGCGTCGGGAGCGACGCGGATGAGCGACGTGTCGAGGACGTGCACCAGGAGGAAGAAGAAGATCGCGACGCCGGTGATGCGGTGCAGCACCCATGACCACATCCCGGTGTGGCCGCGGTAGAGCGTGCCACGGGGGACTCTCGATGTGGTCTCGGATACCGACGGTGTGACGCGTGCTGGTGCGGACACGGCCGTCCCTCCCTGGATCGAACTCGAGTCGGGGCGGTCGACATGCCCCAGTGGGGCGGATGCCCCGGGCGTCACACGGGCGCTGCACTCATCCTATTCCCGTCGCTCGGCCGGCGGAGCTTAGGCCGCCCTAACTTATCTCGACGTCGAGACATCTCGGCGGCCCCATCGAGGCATCCTCGCCCGCGAGTGTTGAAGGTGGCGCATGTCGACGCGACCGCGGCGGAGCGTGACACTTTCGCCGGGCGAGCGACGGCACGGCGACTACCCTGTCAGCCATGGCCGATCCCCTCAGCGACTTCTACGCGATCATCCCCGCCGGCGGCATCGGCAGCCGGCTGTGGCCCCTGTCCCGCGCCGACGCGCCGAAGTTCCTGCACGACCTCACCGGTTCGGGGAACACCCTCCTGCGCGACACGTGGGACCGGCTCGAGCCGCTCGCCGGCGCGGAGCGGATCGCGGTCGTGACCGGGCGCGCCCACCGCGCCGCGGTCGAACACGAGCTGCCGGACATCCTCGATCGCAACGTGTTCCTCGAGTCCGAACCGCGCGACTCCACCGCGGCGATCGGCCTCGCGGCCGCGGTCCTGGCGCGACGCGAGCCCGACGTGGTGATCGGCTCGTTCGCCGCGGACCACGTCATCCGCGTGCCGCACCTCTTCGACTGGGCCGTGCAGCAGGCCGTCGCCGTCGCCCGCGAGGGGTACGTGTGCACGATCGGCATCCAGCCCAGCGAGCCCTCGATCGGCTTCGGCTACATGAAGAAGGCCGATGAGCTGATCGTCGCGGGCGCCCCCGAGGCGGCCCTCGTGGAGCGCTTCGTCGAGAAGCCGGACCTCGACACCGCGCGGGAGTACTTCGCGGACCGCTCGTACCTCTGGAACGCGGGCATGTTCATCGCGCGCGCCGACGTCCTGCTCGGCGAGATCGCGGAGAATCGCCCCCAGCTCTACGCGGGGCTGATGGATCTCGCCGAGGCGTGGGACGACCGCGACGCGCGCGGCCCCGTCGTCGATCGCGTCTGGCCGACGCTGGAGAAGATCGCGATCGACTACGCGGTCGCCGAGCCCGCCGCGCAGAAGGGGCGCCTCGCCGTGATCCCGGGCCACTTCGACTGGGACGACGTGGGGGACTTCGCGAGCCTTGCGAAGCTGAACTCCCACGGCCGCAAGAACGATCTGGCGATCCTCGGGCCGAACGCCCGGATCCTCTCGGATGCCGCGAGCGGCATCGTCGTGAGCCAGACCACCCGCGTCATCTCGCTGATCGGCGTGAAGGACATCGTCGTGGTCGACACGCCGGATGCGCTCCTGGTCACCACGAGCGAGCACGCGCAGCGCGTCAAGGGCGTCGTGGACGCGCTCAAGCTCACCGGCCGGGGCGACGTCCTCTGACGGTCGCCCGTGTTGCGGGTTTGTAACCATTCCCGCTCAGGGGACCGCGCGGCATGCAACTCCCACGTCACACTCGGTAACTTCTTAGGATCCCCCCGCGAAGTCCGCGGGGTCACCCTGATGTGGAGGCGTGAGTTGACCATCTCTACCACCCGAAAGCTCCTCGGCGTCACCATCGCCGCAGGCGTCATCGTCGCCCTCGCCGGCTGTGGCGCGGCACCGAGCTCCAACCCGACGAGCGCAGGTCCGACCGCGGTCGCCGGCTTCAAGCCCTGCATCGTCTCGGACGACGGCGGATGGAACGACAAGTCGTTCAACGAGTCCGCGCTCAACGGCATCAAGGCCGCCGCGAAGGAGCTGGGCGTCAAGGAGATCGACGTCCAGTCGGACTCCGCGAACGACTACGCCCCGAACCTCGAGAACCTCGTCGCCCAGGGCTGCACGTTCATCATCTCGGTCGGCTTCAAGCTGTCGGCCGACACGGTGAAGTCCGCCCTCGCCAATCCGAAGATCGACTACGCGATCATCGACGACAGCGCCGACGGCAACAACGACGGCAAGCCGGATGCGCCGAACATCAAGCCGCTGCTGTTCGACACCGTCCAGGCGGCCTACCTCGGCGGCTACGCGGCCGCCGCGTGGTCGCACCAGGAGGGCGCCGACAAGGTCGGCACGTTCGGCGGCCTGCAGATCCCGCCGGTCACGATCTTCATGGACGGCTTCATCGACGGCGTCAAGAAGTACAACGACGACGAGAAGTCGAGCGTCGCGACCTTCGGCTGGGACGTCGACAAGCAGACCGGCGCCTTCACCGGCGGCTTCGCGGCGAACGACACGGCCAAGCAGACCGCGCAGGGCATCCTCGACCAGGGCGTCGACGTGATCCTGCCTGTCGGCGGCCCGATCTACCAGTCGGCTGCCGCCGCCATCAAGGACAGCGGCAAGAAGACGGTCATGCTGGGCGTCGACTCCGACCTCGCGGTCGCCGACCCGTCGGTCGCCGACGTGACGCTGGTCTCGATCATGAAGCGCATCGACAACGCCGTGCACGACGCGACGCTCGCGGCGGCGAAGGGCGACTTCGACACCACGCCGTACGTCGGCACGCTGGAGAACGGCGGCGTCGGGCTCTCGTCGTTCCACGACTTCGAGAGCAAGCTGCCCAAGGGTCTGACCGACAAGCTCGACGAGCTGAAGAAGCAGATCATCTCGGGCGACCTCAAGGTCACCTCGCCGAGCTCGCCCAAGTAGGCGAACGGTCGCGACGCGGCCGGGTGGGATGCCACGCATCCTCCCGGCCGCGTCCTTTTCCGCTGTTCCTCGGTCCGGATAGGGTCACAGTATGAAGCTCGAGCTGCGCGGCGTGACGAAGCGCTTCGGCAGCCTGGTCGCCAACGATCACATCGATCTCGAGGTCCGCTCCGGAGAGATCCATGCGCTCCTCGGTGAGAACGGCGCAGGCAAGTCCACCCTGATGAACGTCCTCTACGGCCTCTACCAGGCCGACGAGGGGGAGATCCTGCTGGACGGCGTCCCCCAGCACTTCCGCGGACCCGGAGACGCCATGGCCGCCGGCATCGGCATGGTGCACCAGCACTTCATGCTCATTCCGGTGTTCACCGTCGCCGAGAACCTCATGCTCGGTCACGAGGACACGCGGGGCCTCGGCGTGCTCGACCTCGCGAAGGCACGGGAGCGCGTGCGCGAAGTCGCCGACCGCTTCGGGTTCCAGGTCGATCCCGACGCGCAGGTCGGCGACCTCCCGGTCGGCGTGCAGCAGCGCGTCGAGATCATCAAGGCGCTCGCGCGCGACGCGAAGATCCTCATCTTCGACGAGCCCACCGCGGTCCTCACGCCCCAGGAGACCGACGAGTTCATGGCGATCATGCGCCAGCTGCGCGACGAGGGCACCGCGATCGTCTTCATCACCCACAAGCTGCGCGAGGTGCGCGAGGTCGCCGACCGCATCACCGTCATCCGGCTCGGCAAGGTCGTCGGCGAGGCCAGCCCCACCGAGACCAACACGCAGCTCGCGTCCATGATGGTCGGCCGTGCGGTCGAGCTCACCGTCCACAAGGGCCCCCCGACCATCGGCGAGGGCGGCCTCTCCGTGCGCGACCTGCGCGTGCTCACCGCCGCCGGCGCGGTCGTGGTCGACAATGTCAGCTTCGACGTCCGGCCGGGCGAGGTGCTCGCCATCGCGGGTGTGCAGGGCAACGGCCAGACCGAGCTCGCCGAGGCGATCGTGGGGCTGCAGGAGGAGGTCGAGGGGTCCATCACGCTCGGCGGCGTGGAACTCGTCGGCAAGAGCGTCCGCGGCATCCTCGACGAGGGCGTCGGCTTCGTCCCCGAGGACCGGCAGGAGGACGGCCTGGTGACGGCCCTCTCCGTCGCCGAGAACCTCATGCTCGATCGCAGCGCCGACACGCGCTTCCGCCGCTTCGGGACGATCCGCCGGGCGATCCTCGACAGATTCGCCCGTGACCGGATCGCCGAGTTCGACATCCGCACGCAGGGTCCGGACAGCCCCGCGGGCTCGCTGTCGGGCGGCAACCAGCAGAAGGTCGTGATCGCGCGCGAGCTGAGCCGCGACCTCAAGCTCCTGCTCGCGTCGCAGCCCACGCGCGGCGTCGACGTCGGGTCGATCGAGTTCATCCACAAGCGCATCATCGGGACGCGGGATGCCGGCGTGCCCGTCGTGGTCGTGTCGACCGAGCTCGACGAGGTCGTCGCGCTCGCCGATCGCATCGCGGTGATGTACCGCGGCGGCATCATCGGCATCGTGCCCGCGGACACCCCGCGCGATGTCCTCGGCCTGATGATGGCCGGCGAGAACCCCACGGAGGAGGCGGCATGAGCGACAACGCCACCGGCGCCGGGCCCGAGCCCACCGGTCTCCCGCCCGAGCAGCTGCCCCCGGCATCCGGACCCCTGACCGGCACGCCCGCCGTCCCCGAAGCGGCGCCGAAGCCGCCCCCGGGCGCCGAGGTTCCGCCGCCGCCGCGCCAGAACGTCATCATCCGCGAGATCCTGCGCGGCTCGGCCGTCACCACGATCCTCGCGATCGTCCTCGCGATGGTCGTCGGCGGCATCCTCATCGCCATCACGAACCCCGACGTCCAGGCCGCGGCGGGCTACTTCTTCGCCCGTCCCCAGGACACCCTCGTCGCGATCTGGAACGCCGTGTCGGGCGCGTACTACGCGCTCTTCCAGGGCTCGATCTTCAACCCGATCGCCCCCGACTTCGTGAGCGCCATCCGTCCCCTCACCAACACCCTCGGATTCGCCGCCCCGCTCATCGCGGCCGGCCTCGGCGTCGCGCTCGCGTTCCGCGTGGGGCTGTTCAACATCGGTGCCCGCGGACAGATGCTGATCGGGGCGGCCACGGCGGCGCTGGTCACGTTCCACCTCGATCTGCCGATGTGGATCCACCTTCCCCTGGCCGTCGCGGCGGGCATCGCGGGCGGTGCGATCTGGGGCGGCATCGTCGGACTCCTGAAGGCCCGCACCGGCGCGCACGAGGTGATCCTCACGATCATGCTCAACTACGTCGCCCTGTACCTGGTCAGCTGGATGGTGCGCACACCCGAGCTGCTGCAGAAGGCCGGATCGAACCAGCCGATCTCTGCGCCGACGCCCGAGACGGCACAGTACCCGTCGCTCTTCGGGCCGCAGTTCCCGCTGTTGAACTGGGGATTCCCGGTCGTCGTGGTGACGACCCTCATCGTGTGGTGGCTGATCGAGCGCTCCAGCCTCGGGTTCCGGATGCGCGCGGTCGGCGAGAACCCGCACGCCGCCCGCGCGGCCGGCATCAGCGTGCAGCGCATGTACATCTACGCCATGCTGTTCGCCGGCGGCCTGGCGGGCCTGGCCGCGATGAGCCAGATCCTCGGATCCGTGACGAGCGGCTTCGACAGCGGCATCGACGCCGGCATCGGGTTCGACGCCATCACCGTCGCGCTCCTCGGCCGCAGCCGCGCGTGGGGGACGTTCTGGGCGGGCCTCCTGTTCGGGGCGCTCAAGGCCGGCTCGTTCACCATGCAGGCGGCGCAGGGCATCCCGGTCGACATCGTGCTGGTCGTCCAGTCCCTCATCGTCCTCTTCATCGCGGCGCCGCCGCTCATCCGCGCGGTGTTCTTCCTGCCGAAGGACGAGTCGGAGCTCTCCACCCGCGGGAAGGCCCGCGCGGCCCGCCGAACCGCGCGCTCCGAGGAGAAGGCGGTGGCGTCATGACCGCCCTCGCGCCTCGCACCGCCGGCGACGGCACCATCCAGCTCGCCACCGTCCGCACGCGGAACTACAAGCTGGCGATCTCCCTGGCGATCGCGACCGTCCTCCTCGGGCTGCTGTTCCTCGTGGCGCCGCGCTCGGGTGTCAGCATCTTCCAGATCGGCAGCTCGAGCACCGCGCTCAAGGTCGCCGACATCCAGGTGCCCTCGGGGTCGACGGCGTGGATCACGTGGGCACTGCTCCTCGTCCTCACGGTACTGGCCGCGCTGGACGCCTGGACCTACCGCAAGGCGCGCCTGTGGGTGCCCATCGTGTACGCCCTCCTGGCGGTGTTCGCCTTCCTGACGTGGGCGGCCGCCGGCGGCGGAGTGGTCCCGGTCTCCGGACTGCTGGCGGGAGCCCTCTCGCTGTCCGTCCCCCTCGTGTTCGGCGCGCTCGGCGGCGTGATCGGCGAGCGCGGAGGCGTGGTCAACGTCGCGATCGAGGGGCAGTTCCTCCTCGGCGCGTTCTCCGCCGCGGTGCTCGCGAGCATCACCCACAACCCGTTCGTCGGCCTGATCGGCGCGATGGTCGGCGGAGTGCTGGTGTCGTTCCTCCTCGGCGCCTTCGGGATCAAGTACCTGGTCGACCAGGTCATCGTCGGCGTCGTGCTCAACGTCCTCGTCACCGGCCTCACCGGGTTCCTCTACGGCGTGCTGCTCGCCCCGAACGAGGCGCTGCTGAACAGCCCGCCCACGTTCCCGCGCTGGAAGATCCCGCTCCTCGGCGACATCCCCGTCATCGGGCCGGTGTTCTTCAACCAGACGTTCATCGTCTACCTGATGTACGTGACCGTCGCGGTCGTGGCATGGGCGCTGTACCGCACCAGATGGGGACTTCGCCTCCGGTCCGTCGGCGAACACCCGCAGGCCGCGGACACCGTCGGCATCCGCGTCAACACGACGCGATTCTGGAACGTATCGCTCGCGGGAGCGATCGCCGGCATCGGCGGCGCGTACTTCACCCTCGTCTCGGTCCCGCACTTCACGAAGGAGATGACCGCCGGTCTCGGCTTCATCGCCCTGGCGTGCGTGATCTTCGGACGCTGGGATCCGATCCGCGCCACGCTCGCGGCGCTGCTCTTCGGGTTCGCCACGAACCTGCCGAACCTGCTCACGGTGCTCAAGACGCCGATCCCGAGCGAGTTCATGCTGATGGTGCCCTACGTCGTCACCATCCTCGCGGTCGCCGGCTTCGCAGGGCGGATCCAGGCGCCCGCGGCCGACGGCAAGCACTACATCAAGGGATGACCGTGGCGTGCGACAGCTGCCGCCCCGCGGCATCCGACCCTCCTGATACCGACGCGAACGGAAGGCCGACGTGACCGACATCGACTGGGATGAGCTGCGCGCTGCGGCCACGGAGGCGATGGAGCGCGCCTACGCCCCGTACTCGCGCTTCAAGGTGGGGGCCGCCGCCCTCGTCTCGGACGGACGCATCGTCCAGGGATGCAACGTCGAGAACGCGTCGTACGGCGTGACCCTGTGCGCGGAGTGCGGGCTCGTGTCCGACCTGCACATGTCCGGCGGCGGTCAGCTCGTCGCCTTCGTCTGCGTCGACGCGCACGGCCGGACGCTGATGCCCTGCGGCCGGTGCCGTCAGCTGCTCTACGAGCACGCCATCCCCGGGATGCTGCTGGAGACGGTGTCCGGCATCCGCACCATCGACGAGGTGCTGCCCGACGCCTTCGGTCCCCGCGACCTCGAGGAGGCCGGCCGGTGAGCGACGGACCGGCGGCCGTCGAGCCGTTCGACGCGGTCGACGTCATCCGTGCCAAGCGCGACGGCGGGGAGGTGCCCGAGGGCGCCCTGCGCTGGATGGTCGACGCGTACACGCGCGGCTACGTCATGGACGCGCAGATGTCGGCATTCGCGATGGCGGTGCTGCTGAACGGGATGACCCGCGACGAGATCCGCGTGATGACCGATGCGATGATCGCGTCGGGCGAGCGCATGAGCTTCACGGGCCTCGGCAAGCCGACGGTCGACAAGCATTCGACGGGCGGCGTCGGCGACAAGATCACTCTGCCGCTGGCCCCCCTGGTCGCGAGCTTCGGCGTGGCGGTGCCGCAGCTCTCGGGTCGCGGCCTCGGCCACACGGGCGGGACGCTCGACAAGCTCGAGTCGATCCCCGGCTGGCGCGCCGCGCTGTCGAACGACGAGATCGTCGCTCAGCTCCACGATGTCGGCGCGGTCATCTGCGCCGCGGGCTCGGGCCTCGCGCCGGCGGACAAGAAGCTGTACGCCCTCCGCGACGTCACCGGGACGGTCGAGGCGATCCCGCTGATCGCGTCCAGCATCATGTCGAAGAAGATCGCCGAGGGCACCCACTCGCTCGTGCTCGACGTCAAGTTCGGCTCCGGCGCGTTCATGCACGACATCGAGCGTGCGCGTGAGCTCGCCCGCACCATGGTCGCGCTCGGCACCGACTCGGGGGTCGCCACGACCGCCGTCCTCACTGACATGAACACGCCGCTCGGACTCGCGATCGGGAACGCGAACGAGGTGCGCGAGTCGGTGGAGGTGCTGGCAGGCGGTGGTCCCGCGGACGTCGTCGAGCTGACCGTCGCCCTCGCGCGCGAGATGCTCTCCCTCGCCGGCCAGCCCGACGCCGACGTCGAGACGGCCCTCGCGGACGGGCGCGCGATGGATGCATGGCGCGCGATGATCCGGGCACAGGACGGCGACCCGGATGCCGCGCTCCCCGTGCCGCGCGAGACCCACACCGTGACCGCCGATGCCGCGGGTGTGGTCGAGCGCATGGACGCCCTTCCGTTCGGGATCGCCGCATGGCGACTCGGCGCGGGACGGGCGCGTGCCGAGGATCCCGTCGTCCACGCGGCCGGCATCGACCTTCACGTCAAGCCCGGGGACGCGGTCGCCGCCGGTCAGCCGCTGTTCACCCTGTCGGCGGATGATGGATCGCGGTTCGACCGCGCGCTGACGGCACTGGACGGCGCGTGGCACGTCGGTGCCCAGGCTCCGGCCGTGCAGTCGATCGTCCGCGAGCGCATCACCGCCTGACCATCCCCCCGACATCGAGGAGAGCGACATGTCCATCGACCAGAACGGCGACGCCCGCGTGCAGGGCGTCTCGCTGCGCGGCCTGCCCAAGGTGTCACTGCACGATCACCTCGACGGCGGCGTGCGCCCCGCGACCATCATCGAGCTCGCCGACGCGGCCGGCATCCCGGTGCCGGAGAGCGACGGCGATGCGCTCGCGGAGTGGTTCGCGCAGAAGTGCGACTCCGGGTCGCTCGTCGAGTACCTCAAGACCTTCGATCTGACCACCGGGGTCATGCAGACCGCGGATGCGCTCACGCGGATCGCCCGCGAATTCGTCGAGGACCTCGCCGCCGACGGCGTGATCTACGGGGAGGTGCGCTGGGCGCCCGAGCAGCACCTCGAATCGGGTCTCAGTCTCGACGAGGCGGTCGCCGCGGTGCAGGAGGGCATCGAGCAGGCGGAGGACGCGGCGGAGAGCGCGGGCCGCGACATCCGGGTGGGGCAGCTGATCACCGCGATGCGGCACACCGACCGTTCGCTGGAGATCGCGAAGCTCGCCGTCGACTGGCGAGGAAGGGGCGCGGTCGGCTTCGACATCGCCGGGCCGGAGGACGGATTCCTCCCGTCCCGGCACGCCGCCGCCTTCGACTACCTCGCGTCGGAGTTCTTCCCCGCGACGGTCCACGCGGGGGAGGCGGCGGGGCTCGACTCGATCCGTTCCGCGTTGATCGACGGGCGGGCGCTGCGACTCGGCCATGGCGTGCGCATCGCCGAGGATCTCGAGATCGTCTCCCAGGAGGGTGAGGAGGTCCTGGTGCAGTTCGGCGACCTGGCCCGCTGGGTGCGCGACCGGGAGATCCCGCTCGAGCTGTCGCCGTCATCCAACCTGCAGACCGGCGCGATCGAACGCTGGGGCGACGCGATGGCGGACCATCCATTCGACCTCCTCTACCAGCTCGGGTTCACCGTGACGGTGAACGTCGACAACCGCACCATGAGCCGCACGTCGCTCACGAGGGAGCTCGCGCTGCTGGTCGAGGCGTTCGACTACGACCTCGACGACCTCGAGGCGTTCCAGCTCAACGCCGCGGCGGCGGCGTTCCTCCCCGTCGAGGAGCGGGAGGAGCTGATCGAGCTCATCGCGGAGGGGTTCGACCGCTGAGGCCCCAGCCGCGTCAGCGCGGAGCCGCGGACGGGCTCGCCGTGTGCAGAACTCCACGGATTCTGGCTAGCGCGGGAGTCATGAAGGCTTTCGTTGCGGATTTCCGGTCACATCCGTGGAGTTCTGCACGATCCTTCTCATCGTGGTGACGAGGTCGTCCTGGTCGTAGAAGATGTCTTCGGCAAGCGGGCGAACCGTCGTATAGCCGAGAGCGGCGGCAGCCAGATCCCGTCTGCGGTCCCGGGCGTGTGCTGCCCATCCGTCATGGAGGGCTCTGCTGTCGCACTCCACGATGAGCCACCCGTCGACGAGGAGGTCCACGCGACCCACACCGGCGATGGCTACCTGCACCTGGACGTCGCACCCGAGCACGCGAAGAACAAGACGCATGAGCGTTTCGGCACCCGATTCGGCCCGCCGGTCGAGCAGAGGGCGCAACGATCGGTAGCGGAGCGGCAGACGGCGGAAGATCTCGGCGATATCCGACTCGTCGATCAGGCAGTGATGCCACGCGCTCTCCAGCGTGGCGATCGCATCGCGGGGAGACTGGCGGCGCGTCGCCTGGACGAGGGCTTCGACAAGGTCGGTCGTGAGCCGGCGCCGATTCCCGGCGGTGACGCGCCAGTGTGCGATGACGTGCGCCGGCCGGGGAGGGAGCCGGGTCGTACCCGGCGTGAATTGAAGGTGCATGCCACCGGCGCGTCACACCGAGCTCTCGGAAGGTCTGCGGAGTCATGAACTCGCTCCATAGGAGGTCGCCGGTTGCACTCTGGATATCCGTTGTCGACATCAGGACAGCGAAGTCGGCGGCGTGCCCGTGGAAGGGTTCGCGCCGGCGCCCTGTGGATCACCACTGCGCCGAGCATCTCCCAGCACTTCGGTGCAGGACTCCACGGATGTGGGGTCCTCCGGAGGAGAACTCACCGGATATCACGCATACCGAAGCGGATCCGTGGAGTTCTGCACGCGCGCCGGCGGCCTCACGGCCCGCCGGCCGCCTCAGCCGCCGGCGGTCAGGGCTCGTGTCGCGTCGCGAACGGCGCGACGGTAGGCGTCCTTGTTGACGTAGTACGACATCCGCTCGAGTCCGAGGTAGTGGTAGCCGCCGGTGAGGTCGGGCCACGGCTCGGCGGACACCCTGCGCCGGAACGCCGCCTGCACGGCGGGGGCGGCGGAGAGGTACGCCGCGATGAGTTCAGCCTGCTCGTACCGGCCCTGCCACCCGATGCCCGACGCCTCGATCATCCCCATGATGTAGAGCCCGGTGAACGACGGTGGGAAGACGTTGAGGAAGAGGCGCGGCGACCAGCCCGACCAGTTCAGCTCCGCGCGGTCGACGAAGGGATAGTCCAGCCGGTACCCGGTCGCGAGCAGCACCGTGTCATAGTCGGCCGCCGTCCCGTCGCGGAAGTGCACCGTCGCGCCTTCGAAGCGTTCGATGTCCGCCCGGATGCGCAGGTCGCCCTGCCCGAGGTGATTCAGGATGAGCGTGTTCACGATCGGATGCGACTCGTACAGGCGGTAGTCCGGCTTCGGGAACCCGAACCGGACGGGATCCCCGGTGAACGCGCGCAGCACGCGCGTGTCGACGAACTGCTTGATCCGGGCGGGGAGAGGTCTGCCCTGATTGAGGGTGTCGGACGGCTTCCCGAAGAGGTAGCGCGGCACGAAGTAGTAGCCGCGCCGGACGCTCATGTCGACGGATGCCGCGTGGTGGACGGCGTCCACCGCGATGTCGCAGCCCGAGTTCCCCGCGCCGACGATCAGCACCCGTCGCCCGGCGAGCTGAGGTCCGGTCTTGTAGGCGCTCGTGTGCAGGATCTCGCCGTCGAACCGCCCGGGAAACCGCGGCACGTTGGGCTCGGCGAGCGTGCCGTTCGCGATGACGACGCCGTCGTAGCGCTTCTCGGTCTCGCCGTCGGGGCCGGTGGCACGAAGCATCCATCCGCCGTCTGCGGCGCGGTCGATCGCGGTGACGCGCGTGCCGAACCGGTAGTGCGTCGCGAGCCCGAACCGCTCCGCGTAGGCGCGGAAGTACTCCAGGAGGACGCGATGCCCCGGGTAGTCCGCGTCCGTTTCCATCGGGAACTCGGCGAACTGCGTGGTCGTGCGAGAGGAGATGAGGTGGGCCGACTCGTACATCGTCGACCGGGGGTTCTCGATGTCCCACAGGCCGCCGACGCCGCGGGACGCCTCGTATCCGTCGAACGCGATGCCCGCTTTCGACAGCGCGCGCGCCGCCGCGAGACCGGACGGGCCGGCACCGATGACGGCGAGGGTCTGCGCCGCCACGTGTCCTGTCACGCCGTCAGCGTAGCCTGCCTCGCAGCGACCACCTCGCGCACCCGCGCGTACAGCGGATGCGACGGATCGAGACCGGTGACAGCCGCAGTGAACGCATCCGCGTCCTGCTCGCGAAGCAGGCGCTGCATGTCGACGGACTGCGGATCTTCGGGGTCGTCGAACTCGAGCGCCGCACCCATCGCAGCGACCAACTGGGCGACGGGGAGGCCGCGCTCTGCCGCCTCGGCCGCCGGCCCGACGAATCGCTCGTGCCGGGACAGCTTGCGCAGGGGCTGGCGGCCGACCCGCCACACGGTGTCGGGGAGGGCGGGATTGCGGAAGCGCTTCAGGATGGTCGCGCGGTAGGTCGAGAGGTCCGCCGGATCCAGCTCGTGTTTCGCGGCCAGCAGCTCCGAGGTCTCCTCGAGGGTGGCGGCGACGCGCGCGGCGATGTCAGGGTCGGCGAGCGCGTCGGAGATGCGCTCGATCCCCGCCCGTGCGCCGTAGTACGCGGTCGTGGCGTGGCCCGTGTTCACCGTGAAGAGCTTCCGCTCGATGTACGGGGTGAGGTCGTCGACGAAGTGGGCACCGGGGATGTGGGGCGGGTCGTCGCCGAACGGCGGGCGCTCGATCGCCCACTCGAAGAACGGCTCCACGGTGACGTCGACGCCCGCACCCTCGGGCTGGGCCGGGACGATCCGGTCGACCGCCGTGTTGGCGAACACCGCGCGCGACGCGAGCGCGTCCCACGCCTCGCCGGCTTGCGCCCGGATCTCGTCGCGAAGGATGTCGGTCGCGTTGATCGCGTTCTCGCACGCCATGATCTGCAGCGGGGGAGAGGACGGATCGCGCAGCGCGAGACCGGACACCACGAGCGGGGCGACGAAGCGCAGGATGGTGGGCCCGACCGCCGTCGTGACGACGTTCGCGCCCGCGATGGCCTCGATCACGAGGTCGGGGTGGTCCGCGCTGTTGATGGCGCGGAACCCGGTGACGACCGTGTCGACTCCGCCCTCGCCGACCTCGTGGACCGTGTAGGCGTCGACGTCGTTGATCGCGTCGACGAGGGGGGCTGCGACGTCCGAGAACGTCAGCTCGTACCCGCCCTGATGCAGGAGCAGGCCGACGAACCCGCGACCGATGTTCCCCGCGCCGAAGTGGACGGCCCTCATGACGCGTTCACGCTGGAGAGGAGCCCGAACAGCTCCTCCGGCGTCTGTGCGGCCTTCAGGCGGGCGACGTCGTCCTCGTCCGAGAACAGGATCGCGATCTGGGACAGGATCCCGAGATGCTCGTCGCCCTTGCCCGCGATGCCGACGACGAAGCTGACCGGCTCGCCGCCCCAGTCCACACCGCCGTCGTAGCGGACGAACGACAGGGCCGACTCGAGGATCGTGTCCTTCGTCTCGTTCGTGCCGTGCGGAATGGCCAGCTCGTTGCCCATGTAGGTGGACACCGTCTGCTCGCGCTGCTGCATCGCGTCGTAGTACCCGCCGGTGACGGCGCCCGCCGCCTGCAGGATGTCGGCGGCCTCCTTCATCGCCTCTTCGCGCGTCGCTCCGCCGCCGTGGATGCGCACCTGCCCGAGGGTGAGGACCTCACGTGCCATCATGTCCGCCTTTCTCCTTGTCCGATGCCGGATTCGTCGTTGGCCGATCTGTCGACCGGAAGGGCTGCGGGGCCGGGGGCGACGCGCCGGCCCGGCCCCGCAGCGGTCGGGGCTCCCTAGTGCCCATCCTGGTGCTGCTCGCGCACCAGGTCCACGACCTCGTCGTACTTGGGCGAGTTCATGAAGTTGTCGACCGACACGTGGATCGCGTTCGGCGCCTGCTGCCGCGCACGGTCCGTGAGCTGGTTCTGCGTGATGATCAGGTCGGCCGAGCCGTCCAGGTTCGCGATCGCCTTGTTGACGACCGTGACGCCCTCGACGCCCGCCTTCTTGATCTTGTTGCGCAGGACGCTGGCACCCATCGCCGACGAGCCCATGCCGGCGTCGCACGCGAACACGATGCTGTTCACCGGCTTCTCGGTGACCACCGTGCCGCCAGCGATCGCGTCGGCCGCCTCGGCGCCGGTAACGGTCAGCTGGTCGCCCTCGACGGAGGCGTTGGCGACGGCGCGCTCGCGCAGGCCGGCGAGCGCTGCGGACTCCTTGCCCTTGTTGGCCTCGGTGGCGGCGATCGCGGCCGACAGGTCGCCCGCACCTTCCGCCGCGAGGTCCCTCCTGCGGCTGCGCAGGAGGAAGAGCGACGAGAGGAGGAACGACACCGTCGCCGCGAGGACGACCGACAGCAGCACCACCAGCAGGTTGGGCACGCCCGCAGGCGCCGCCGCCAGGATCACCGCGATGATCGACCCTGGTGCCGCCGGGAACCTCAGACCGCCGCCGAGGATGGCGTTGGTCGCCACGCCCGTCATGCCGCCCGCGATCACCGAGATGAACAGCATCGGCTTCATCAGCACATACGGGAAGTAGATCTCGTGGATGCCGCCGAGGAACTGGATGATGATCGCGCCCGGTGCCGATGCCTTCGCCATGCCGACGCCGAAGAACGTGAAGGCGAGCAGGACGCCGACGCCGGGGCCGGGGTTGGCCTCGATGAGGAACAGGATCGACTTGCCGGCCTCCGACGCCTGCTGGATGCCCAGCGGAGTGAAGACGCCATGGTTGATCGCGTTGTTGAGGAACAGGATCTTCGCCGGCTCGACGATGATCGACAGCAGCGGCAGGAGGCCGAGGTTCACCAGCCACTGCACCGCAGCGCCCAGGCCGTCCGCCACGTACGTGAAGACCGGTCCGAAGGCGAAGAAGCCGACGACGGCGAGGATCATTCCCAGGATGCCGGCGGAGAAGTTGTTCACCAGCATCTCGAAGCCCGGTCGGATCTTCCCGTCCCAGATCCGGTCCATGTACTTGGTGATCAGCGCCGCGAGCGGTCCCATGATCATCGCGCCCAGGAACATCGGGATGGTCGTGCCGACGATGACGCCCATTGTCGCGATCGAGGCGACGACGCCGCCGCGCTCGCCGTAGACCATGCGGCCGCCCGTGTTCGCGATGAGGAGCGGCAGCAGGTAGGTGATCATCGACCCTACGAGTCCGACGTACTGCGGGAAGGTCTTGCCGTCAGGCCCGGTGGCGAGTGCCGTCATGGCATGCTGCCACCCGATCTGGTCGGCGTTCCCCCATCCGCCCAGAATCGGTGCGACGGGCGTCCACCAGTGGAGCCAGCCGACGGAGATGAACAGGGTCGTGATCAGACCCCAGGCGATGAACGCCGCGATGTTCGGCATGATCATGCCGGACAGGAAGGTGCCGAATCGCTGGACAGCGACCTGCGCCTTCTTGCCGCCGCTCGTGGCGACGGCCGGTGACGCCGTTGTCATGTGCAGTGTCTCTTTCTCTCGGGGGTGGTGCGGCGGCTCATGCCGTCGCGGGAACGGAGAGGGCCGCTCGTGCAGCTGCTCTGGCGGATGCCGCGTCGTCCGCGGCGAGGGCGGCCTCGGCGACGCGCTGGGCGTCCGCGAGGGTGTTCTCCAGGAGGCTCGCCCGCACGTCCGCGAGGGCGGTGGGCGCCATGGAGAGGCTGGTCGCTCCGAGGCCGACGAGGACCACAGCCAGGAGCGGGTCGGCGGCGGCCTCGCCGCAGATGCCGACCGGCTTGTCGTGTGCGCGTCCGGCGGCTCCGACCTCGCGGACGAGCCGCAGCACCGCCGGGTGCCACGGGTCCTGGAACGACGCGACCGAGCCGAGCAGCCGGTCGGCCGCGAGCGTGTACTGGGTGAGGTCGTTCGTGCCGATGGAGGCGAAGTCCGCGTGGGCGAGGATGCGATCGGCGAGCAGCGCCGAGGACGGCACCTCGACCATGACGCCCGCCGTCTTGACGCCGTACTCCCGGGCGATCGCCGTGAAGTACGCGGTCTCCTCGACCGTCGAGACCATCGGCGCCATCACCCACAGGTCGGCGCTCTGTCCGGCCGCGCGGGTCGCGGCATCCGCCTCGGCCAGGGCGGTCAGCTGCTCGCGGAGGATGTCCTCGCTCGCGCGGAGGGCGCGCAGTCCGCGCAGACCCAGTGCGGGATTCTCCTCGTGCGCGTCGTTGAGGAAGGGGAGCGGCTTGTCGGCCCCGGCGTCGAGCACGCGGACGACGACCTTCTTGCCAGGGAACGCGGCCAGGAGCTTCTCGTACGAGGCGCGCTGCTGCGCGATCGTCGGGGCGCTGCTCGAGCTCAGGAACAGGAACTCGGTGCGGAACAGCCCGACGCCCTCGGCGCCGAGCGCGACGGCGTCGGCGGCGCCGTCGGCGTTACCGAGGTTGGCGAGCAGCGGAATGGCCGTGCCGTCCTTCAGTGCACCCGGGGTCACGGGGGCGGATGCCGCAGCCGCCCGGTCGGCGGCACGGCGGTGTGCGCGGTCGAGCTCGTCCGCGGTCGGCTCGGTGAGGACGAGGCCGCCCGCCGCATCGACGATGACGGTCTCGCCGTCGACGAGGGACGTCGCATCGACGGCGCCGACGACGGCCACGATCGACTTCTCGCGGGCGAGGATCGCGGTGTGCGACGTGGGGCCGCCCTCCGTCGTCACCAGCGCGAGCACCTTGTCCAGGTCGAGCAGTGCCGTGTCGGCGGGCGCGAGGTCCTTCGCGACCAGCACGAACGGATGCCCCGGGTCGGGGACGCCGGGGGCGGGGACGCCGCGGAGCCTCGCGATGACGCGCTGGGCGACGTCGTCGAGGTCGGCGGCGCGCTCACCGAGGTAGCCCCCCATCGCGGTGAGCGTGTCGCGGAACGAGGCGAACGCGTCGTGCACGGCCCACTCGGCGGTGTGTCCCTGCGCGATGCGTGCGTCGATCTCCGTCTCGAGGGAGGGATCCTCCGCCATCATCGCCTGCGCCTCGAGCACATCCTGGGCCGCGCCGCCCGCCTGCGCGCCGCGCTGCTCGAGCTCGCGCGCCACGCCGGCCACGGCATCCCGCACCCGCGTGGTCTCGCTCCCGGCGTCGAGCGTGCTCGGTGCATCACTCGGCGCGGGGAACGGCTCGGCCATGCGCGCGACCGGACCCTGGGCGATGCCCAGCCCGATTCCGACTCCTCGCAGCTGCGTCATGGTCACTCCGCGTCGTGGTCGGTCGCGAGCAGCTCACTGAGGGTGTCGAGCACATCCTCGGCGCCGTCGCCCTCGGTGCTGAGGGTGACGTAGTCGCCCTGCTCGATGCCCAGGGCGATGACGCCCAGGATCGACGCGGCGTTCACGGGACCACCGGCGTCCTTCGCGATCGTCACCGGAACGCCCGAGTCCTTGGCGGCCTGTGCGAAGAGCTTCGCCGGGCGCGCGTGGAGTCCGTGCGACGATCCGATGCGTACCGTCCTGGTCACCTGTGCCATTTCCGTTCCTCTCTCGTGCCCGACCGGTCAGGCGGGGATCCCGTGGTCCTGCCCGGTGGCGCCGCCCACGAGGGCGAGCGTGCGTGTTCCGTCCAGGTCGCTGAAGATGTCCGCCGGCAGGAGCACCACCCGTGCGCCGCGCGCGGCGGCGTCGCGTTCGATGCGTTCCATCGCGTGGGCGAGGTGGGGTCCGACCAGCACCACATCCGCGGCGTCCAAGTCGATCGGCAACGACTGCTCGGTGCCGGCGAAGGCCGTGTACGCGAGTCCTCGCGACTGCGCCGCATGGCGCACGCGCTGTGCGACGAACGTGCTCGACGCACCTGCACCGCAGACCACAAGGATCCTCATCGATCGGCCTCCTCTCGCCATTGTTGTGAAAACGCTGGGAGCCGACAAACACGTCTGTTTCCGCCCGGGCGGAAAGCTCCGGTGCCCGCCCGCGACGCGGAGGGCATGGTTGACTGAGAACGCGCGGTGGACGGATTCGCGTGTGGGAGGCCGACGGTGACCAGAGCGAGGCAGGATCGACTGCTCGCCTTCCTGGTGCGCGACGGCGAATGGGTGACGGCTGCCGCGCTGGCCGACACGCTCGGCGTCACCCCGCGCAGCGTGCGGTCGTACGTCACGGCGGTCAACGCCCGCGTGCCGTCCGGTGCCGCCGTCGAGTCCGGCCCGCAGGGGTACCGCGCGGGCCCGGATGCGGCAGCCGCACAGCGCGCCGGAGCCGCCGCCGACGCGGGGACGCCGCGCGATCGACTGCACACGCTCGTGCGTGCGCTCCTCGACGCGCCGGAGGGCATCGACGTGCACGAGACGGCGGACCGGCTGCACGTGTCCGGCGCCACGCTGGAGGCCGACCTCGGGCGTGTGCGCGGCCTCCTCGGAGGCACGGAGCTGACGCTGGAGCGCTCGGCGTCGACGGCACGGCTGCGGGGCACCGAGATGGCGCAGCGACGGCTGGTCAGCAAGCTCGCCCACGACGAGATGGAAGCAGGGTCATTCGACCTCGACGCGGTCCGCCGCACGCTCGGAGAGGGCTCCGTCGGCGCGCACGCCTTCGGTCCGTTCAAAGCGGATCTCGTCGCCGAGCTCGGTGCACTCGGCTACTTCGTCAACGAGTACGGCATCGGCGACGTCGTCATGCACATCGCCATCGCCGCGGATCGCGTGGCCGCCGGGCGTGCGCTGGAGGCGGCGAGCGGGACGCCGCGGACGGCGACCGACGACGTCGGGTCGCTCATCGACCGGCTGGCAGAGCGGCACCTGGGCGTCCGTCTCGGGGCGGGCGATCGACAGCATCTCGCCACCCTGGTCCTCACCCGGGTCGTCGCGCCGGGCGCGGAGCCCGCGGACGACGCGCGCGCGCGGCTGGAGCCCGCGGTCGAGTCCGCCGTGCGCGACGTCGTGTCCGGTGCCGCGGCGGAGTTCCTCGTCGACATCGCCCACGAGGACTTCATCCTGCGTCTCGCGCTCCACGTGCAGAACCTGCTGCACCGGTCGCGGGAGCAGGCGTGGTCGCGCAACCCGCTCACGCGGTCGCTGAAGTCGACGTATCCGATGATCTTCGAGGTCGGCGTCTACATCGCGAGCGGACTCAACGAGCGGCTGGACATCCCCATCCTCGACGACGAGATCGCCTACATCGCGATGCACGTCGGCGGCCGCCTGGAGCGCAACCGGCGCGCCGATCAGCTGTTGACGGCGACCATCGTCTGCCCCGGCTACTACGAGCTGCACGAACTCCTGCGCTCGAGCGTCGACCGGTCGCTCGGGCAGGCCATCGAGGTCGTGGGCGTGGAGACCCGGGCCGACCCCGACTGGGACTCGATCGACACGGACCTCGTGCTCACCACCATCGACCCGCCCGTGGTCGGGGACCGCATCGTGCGCATCCAGCCCTTCCTGACCGACGCTGACGTCGAGCGCGTGCAGTCGGCCGCCGGACGCATCCGGCGCACCCGCCGGCTCATGCGCCTGCGCGCCGAGCTGGAGCGCTACTTCGTCCCCTCGGCCTTCGTCCGTGGCCTGGAGGCCACGACCGAAGAGGACGTCATCCGTCGCCTGGGCGCGCCGCTCGTCGCGGACGGCGTGATCGACGACGACTACGTCGATCGCACCATCCAGCGCGAGCGGCTGTCGTCGACGGCGTTCACCGACGCGCTCGCCGTGCCGCACGCGCTCGGGATGACCGCGACCCGCACCGCGATCGCGATCGGGATCGCGGATCCGTCCATCCCGTGGGGCGAGAGCCGCGTCCAGGTGGTCGCGATGGTCGCGTTCTCCGAGGCGGACCGCGCGGCCTTCCAGACCGTCTTCGAGCAGTTCGTCGAGGTGTTCAGCGAGCGCGAGTCGGTCCAGCGGATCGTGCGGCGGGGCACCGACTTCCCGGCGTTCCTCGACGAGCTCGTCGCCGTCATCGACGGCTGACGGATGCCTCCACGGGCCTCCGCCTGGTGAAACGTTTGGGGCGCGTTTGCGTCGTCGGGGCGCAGAATCCCCGCCCCAACGACGTGAACGCGCCCCGAACGCAGGTGCGGGGCGAATGCGACGGCGGACGGGATGCCTCAGCGCGACAGGCGGACCTCGAGGCCGCGCCGCACGGCCGGCCACTCGTGGGGGAGGATCGAGTAGACCACCGTGTCGCGCAGCGTCCCGTCGGGCATGATGCGGTGGTTGCGCAGCACGCCGTCCTGCTTGGCGCCGAGTCGTTCGATCGCGGCCCGCGACTGCCGGTTGTGCCAGTGGGTGCGCAGCTCGACGGCGATCGCGTCGCAGCCGTCGAAGGCATGGGCGAGCAGGAGGAGCTTGGCCGCGGGGTTGACCTCGGTGCGCTGCGCGTCGCGAGAGATCCACGTCGCGCCGATCTCGACATGTCGGTCCGGCTGGTCGATGTTGCAGAACGTGGTCATCCCCACCACCCGCCCGGTCGCCAGGCGTCGGATCGCGAAGGGGTTCATGCCGCCGGCGGCATGCGACTCGCGGCGCCGCTCGATCTCGGCCGGGACATCCTCGGGCCTCGGGACCGAGGTGTACCAGGCGTGCTCGAGTCCCGCGGCGGCCTCGGCCAGGTCTCCGGCATGGTCGTCGGCGAGCGGCTCGAGCCGGACGAAGGCGTTCTCGAGGGTCACGGGCGCTGCGAAGTCCACGTGTCGAGCTTACGCGGCGTCCCTCGGCCGTCCCGTCAGCGGTTCCGGTCGAGGAGCGCGCCGACGGCCTCTCGCAGAGCGCCGAGGCGTCCCGCCGCGTCCTCCGCGGAGTCGCCGCGCACGTCGAGGTACGCCTTGAGCTTCGGCTCCGTCCCCGACGGTCGCACGATCACGCGCGACCCGTCGACGAGCCGGAACCGCAGCACGTCCCCCGGGGGGAACCCGTCGATCCCCTCCATCAGGTCGTCGACGCGCTCGACATCGACGTCGCCGAGGCAGGCGGGATGCGCCGTGCGCAGCCCCGCCATGATGCGCGCGATGACGCCGAGGTCGTCGACCCGGATCGAGATCTGGTCGCTCGCGAAATGGCCGAAGGTGGCGCCGAACTCGGCGAGGAGATCGTCGAGGCTGGCTCCGCGTCCGCGCGCCTCCGCGGCCATCCCCAGGATCGCCACCGCGGCGGAGACGCCGTCCTTGTCGCGGACCGTTCCGGGGTTCACGAGATAGCCGAGTGCCTCCTCGAAGCCGAAGACCAGTCCGGGGGCGCGCGAGATCCACTTGAACCCGGTGAGGGTGGCGTGGAAGTCGAGGCCGTAGTGCGCGGCGACGGCCTCCAGCCCCGGTGACGACACCAGCGAGCACGCCAGCGACGCCCCGGAGCCCGGGGTCGCCGTGCGGGCCGCGCGCCAGCCGAGCAGCAGCCCGACCTGGTTTCCGGTGAGGCGGCGCCACCCGCCGTCCACGCTGTCATCCGGCACGGCGACGGCCAGTCGATCGGCGTCGGGGTCGTTCGCGATCACGAGCTCGGCGCCCGATGCACGCGCCGTCTCGAACGCGAGGTCCATCGCGCCCGGCTCCTCCGGATTCGGGAACGCGACCGTCGGGAACGCGCCGTCGGGCTGGATCTGCGCCGTCACGAGCGTGGGGCGGGAGTAGCCGGCGGCGTCGGCGATCGCGGACACGGTCTCCCAGCCGACACCGTGCATGGCGGTGTACACCCAGCGCAGGTCGTCCGCGCCGCTCGGTGCGGGCGCGACCGCGGCGGTGGCCTCGATGTACGCGTCGACCACGGACTCGGGGGCGACCTCGTACCCGACGGAGCGCGGCAGGCGATCGACCGTCGTGCCATCGGCGATGCGCTGGATGTGCGCCGCGATCTCGGCATCGGCCGGCGGCACGATCTGGGATCCGTCGTCCACGCCGCCGAGGTACACCTTGTAGCCGTTGTCGTTCGGCGGATTGTGGGATGCCGTCACCATGACGCCCGCGTCGGCACCGAGGTGCCGCACCGCGAAGGCGAGGACCGGGGTCGGCAGCAGCCGGGGGAGCAGGATCGCGCGGATGCCCGCGCCCGCGAACAGCTCGGCGGAGTCGACGGCGAAGACGTGCGAGTTGCGCCGTCCGTCGTACCCGACGACGACGGTGGGCGTGGCATCCGGCGCCGCCTTGTCGTGCAGGTACGCCGCCAGCCCCGCCGCCGCCTGGGCGACCAGGACGCGGTTCATGCGGCTGCTGCCGGCGCCGAGCTCACCGCGCAGTCCCGCGGTGCCGAACGCGAGGCGGCCCGCGAAGCGGTCGGCGATGTCGCTCATCGCGGCGGTGTCGCCGTCCTCGGCCCGCCCGACGAGGTCGGTGAGTTCGGCGCGCGTGTCCGGATCCGGATCCTGCGCGATCCACGCCCGCGCTCTGCCGAGGACCCACTCGATCGCCTCGCGGTCGGCCGTCCCGGGCCTGGCGGCGCTCACAGCGCTCCGATCACGCGAGCGAGGAGGGAGGAGATCACCGGCTCCGCCTGGCGGCCGGCCTCGATGACCTCCTGGTGGCTGAGGGGCGTGGTCTGGATGCCGGCGGCGAGGTTCGTGATGAGCGAGAAGCCCAGGATCTCCATCCCCGCCTGCCGCGCCGCGATCGCCTCGAGGGCCGTCGACATCCCGACGATGTGCCCCCCGATGGCCTTCGCCATGCGGACCTCGGCCGGCGTCTCGTACTGCGGCCCGCGGAACTGGCAGTACACCCCCTCCTCGAGCGTCGGATCGATCGTGCGGGCGAGATCACGCAGGCGCAGCGAATAGAGGTCGGTGAGGTCGATGAACGTCGCGCCCTCGAGGGGGGATGCGGCGGTGAGGTTGATGTGATCGCTGATGAGCACCGGCTGACCCGGATGCCACTCATGACGAACGCCGCCGGCTCCGTTCGTGAGCACCATGGTCTTCGCGCCCGTCGCGGCGGCCGTTCGGACGCTGTGCACGACGCGGCGCACCCCGTGCCCCTCGTAGAAGTGCGTGCGCGCCCCGATCACCAGGACGCGCTTGCCCCGCGCCGTGACGACGCTGCGCAGCGTGCCGACGTGACCCTCGAGGGCGGGGCGGCCGAACCCCGTGACGTCCGTCGCGTCGATGGTGGCCGTGGTCTCGCCGATCAGCTCCGCGGCCTTGCCCCAGCCGCTGCCGAGCGTGAGGGCGATGTCGTGACGGTCGACGCCGGTGAGGCGCGCGATGTCGTCGGCGGCCTGCGCGGCGACCGCGAACGGATCTGCGGCCGGGTCGTCGAGGGGGTTGTCCGTCGTGGAGTCTGACATCCCCCCACTCTAGGAACACGCGCGGGCCGGGGCCAGCGCACCCGCTGCGCGGCGTGCCCGTGTCTTGGGCGGGCGACCGGGACTGGGACAATGGAGTCATGTCCCAGAGCTTCGAGCGCACCCAATCCGTCGCCATCATCGGCGGCGGCCCCGGCGGCTACGAGGCGGCGCTCGCCGCGGCCCAGCTCGGGGCCGAGGTCACCATCGTCGAGAGGGCGGGCATCGGCGGCTCCGCGGTGATCACGGACGTGGTGCCGTCGAAGAGCCTCATCGCCACCGCGGACGCCGCTGTCGCGATCTCCCAGGCGGGCGACCTGGGCGTGCAGCTGTTCGCCAAGGGGCAGACCGGCAAGCCGCTCAAACCCGAGATCGCGATCAACCTCGCGGCGGTCAACCACCGGCTGCTGTCGCTCGCCCGGCAGCAGTCCGACGACATGCGCGCCTCCCTCGTCGAGGCGGGCGTGCGCATCATCTCGGGACACGGGCGACTCGAAGGCGACGACGCGATCGTCGTCTCGACGGGCCCCGGGGGCACCGACTTCGATCGCGTCGAGGCCGACACCTTCGTCGTCTCGGTGGGTGCGTCCCCGCGAGAGCTCGCCACCGCGCTCCCTGACGGACAGCGCATCCTCACGTGGACCCAGCTGTACGACATGCAGGCGCTCCCCGAGCACCTCATCGTCGTCGGGTCCGGAGTCACGGGCGCAGAGTTCGCCGGCGCATATATGAACCTCGGCGCGAAGGTCACCCTGGTCTCGAGCCGCGATCAGGTGCTCCCCGGCGAGGACAAGGACGCCGCCGCCGTGCTGGAGAAGGTGTTCAAGCGCGGCGGGATGCAGGTGCTGTCGAAGTCGCGGGCGGAGAAGGTGGAGAACACCGGTGACGGCGTGCTCGTGACGCTGTCGGACGGACGCACGATCGAGGGCAGCCACTGCCTCATGGCGGTCGGCTCGATCCCCAACACGAAGGGCATCGGGCTGGAGGAGGCGGGCGTCCAGATGACCGAGTCGGGCCACATCCAGGTGAACCGCGTCGCACGCACCTCGGTGCCGAACATCTACGCCGCGGGCGACTGCACCACGTTCGTCCCGCTGGCGTCGGTCGCGTCCATGCAGGGGAGGACGGCGGTCTTCCACGCCCTCGGCGACGTCGTGATCCCGCTCGAGCGCCGGCGGATCGCATCCAACATCTTCACCGCTCCCGAGATCGCGACGATCGGCTGGCAGGAGGCGGACATCGAGGCCGGCCACATCAACGGCATCGCCCACAAGCTGCCCCTCGCGGCGAACCCGCGCGCGAAGATGATGGGCATCAAGGACGGCTTCGTGAAGATCATCGCCCGAGAGGGGAGCGGCACCGTGATCGGCGGGGTCATCGTCGGACCGCGCGCCTCGGAGATGATCTACCCCGTCGCGATCGCGGTGGAGCGACGGCTCACGGTCGACCAGGTCTCGCGCGTGTTCGCGGTGTACCCGTCCCTGTCCGGCAGCATCACTGATGCCACGCGCGCCATGCACATCGTCGACCGCACGGCCGAACCCGACGCCTGACCCGGCCCGGCGGTCGCGGCGCGTCGGTCAGGAGATCGTCAGGAGCTGGTGCCCCGCGGACACGGTGCTCCCCGGGTCGGCGTTGATCGCGCCGACCACGCCGTCCTTGTGCGCCTGGATGGGCTGCTCCATCTTCATCGCCTCCAGGACGACGACCAGGTCGCCCTTGACGACTTGCTGGCCGTCCTCCACGGCGACCTTCACGATGGTGGCCTGCATGGGCGCCTTCACCGCATCCCCCGATGATCCCTTCACGGTCGACGCGTCGTGCGTGCGTCGCGACGGCGGCACCGCCGCAGGACGGCCGGAGGCGACCGTGGCGGCCGCGACGCGGTCGGGCAGACTCACCTCGAGCCGCTTGCCGCCCACTTCGACGACGACCGTGTGGCGGCCCTCGGCCGGGGCGATGTCGCCGATCTCCCCGTCCCACGGCGGGATGTCGTTGACGAACTCGGTCTCGATCCAGCGCGTGTACACGCCGAAGCGGCCGTCCTCCGCCGTGAAGGCGGGATCCCGCACGACCGTGCGGTGGAAGGGGAGAACGGTCGGGAGGCCGCCGACCTCGAACTCGTCGAGGGCACGGCGCGAGCGCTCCAGCGCCTCGGCGCGATCCCGGCCGGTGACGATGATCTTGCCGAGGAGGGAGTCGAACGCGCCCCCGACGACATCGCCCGCGGTGACGCCGGAGTCGAGCCGGATGCCGGGACCCCCGAACGTCTTGAAGACCTTGATCGGCCCCGGCTGAGGCAGGAAGTTGCGGCCGGGGTCCTCGCCGTTGATGCGGAACTCGAACGAGTGGCCCTGCGGGGCCGGATCGCCGTACTCGAGGAGTCCGCCCTCGGCGATGCGGAACTGCTCGCGCACGAGGTCGATGCCGGTGACCTCCTCCGAGACGGGGTGCTCGACCTGGAGGCGCGTGTTGACCTCGAGGAACGAGATCGTGCCGTCGGCGCCGATGAGGAACTCGCACGTCCCGGCGCCGATGTAGCCGACCTCCCGCAGGATCGCCTTGGACGACTCGTAGAGCGTGCGGTTCTGCGCCTCCGTGAGGAACGGCGCGGGCGCCTCCTCGACCAGCTTCTGATGCCGCCGCTGCAGCGAGCAGTCGCGGGTGGAGACGACGACGACGGTGCCCGCGGCATCCGCCAGGCACTGGGTCTCCACGTGCCGGGGCTTGTCGAGGTACTTCTCGACGAAGCACTCGCCGCGGCCGAATGCGGCGATCGCCTCGCGGGTCGCGGACTCGAAGAGCTCGGGGACCTCGTCCAGCTCGCGCGCCACCTTGAGGCCGCGCCCGCCGCCGCCGTAGGCCGCCTTGATGGCGATGGGCAGTCCGAACTCGCGCGCGAACGCGACGACCTCGTCGGCGGTCTCGACCGGACCGGGCGTGCCGGGAGCCAGCGGGGCGCCCACGCGCTCCGCGACGTGCCGCGCGGTGACCTTGTCGCCGAGAGCCTCGATCGCCTCCGGAGTGGGGCCGATCCAGGTGAGCCCTGCCGAGATCACGGCTCGCGCGAACTCGGCGTTCTCCGCCAGGAACCCGTAGCCGGGATGCACGGCATCCGCCCCCGACCGCCGGGCGATCGAGAGGATCTTGTCGATGGAGAGGTAGGTGTCGGCGCTCGTCGCCCCGCCCAGCGCGTAGGCCTCGTCGGCGAGGCGCGCGTGCAGGGCGTCGCGGTCCTGGTCGGCGTAGACGGCGACCGAGGCCTTGCCGGAGTCCCGCGCGGCACGGATGACACGGACGGCGATCTCGCCGCGGTTCGCGATGAGCACCTTGGCGATTTCAGGCATGGATGCCAGCCTACCGACCACCCGCACACCCATTTTGAGTTCATCGCACAAGAAAGGCGAGGAAAGGTGTGGGGAGTCTACGACGATGCCCAGAGGCTCGGCCAGCGCACGCCCAGCTCGTTGGCGAGCCGGCGGAGTGTCGAGAGCGACATGCCCACCACCGTCGAGGGGTCGCCCTCGACCCTGTCGATGAAGGGGCCGCCGAGGCTGTCCACCGTGAACGCGCCCGCGACGAGCAGCGGCTCGCCGGTGGCCACGTACGCCTCGATCTCGTCGTCGCCGATGTCGGCGACGAAGGAGACGGATGCCTCCGCCACCGCGTGGGCCTCGATGGCGCCGCGGGTGGGATCGACGCGGATCACGCTGTGGCCCGAGTGCAGCACTCCCGTGCGGCCGCGCATCGCCCGCCACCGCTCCGTCGCGACCTCCGGGGTGTAGGGCTTGCCGAGGATGGCCCCGTCGATCGCGAACATCGAGTCGCCCCCGATGACGAGCCCGTCGAACGCGGGATCGTCCCGCATGAGACCCGCGGCGACATCGGCCGCCTTGCGGCGCGCGAGGAGGAGGACGTGCTCGTCCGGCGGCAGCGTGCGCCGCTCGGCGGCCTCGACCGCCGCGATCACCGCCTCCTCGTCCACGTCGGGTGCCCGCGTCTCCGGCTCGATGCCCGCCTGACGCAGCAGCATCAGACGCGCGGGGGAGGTGGAGGCGAGGCACACGCGCATGCCCCCACGCTAGCCCGGCCGCCGGCGTATGCGATGCTCGATGGCATGCAGCCCGGCGACCTCATCGACCTCGAGGTGACGGGGGTCGCGCACGGCGGCGTCTTCGTGGGGCGGCACGAGGGCCGGGTGGTCTTCGTGCCGGATGCGCTGCCGGGCGAGCGGGTGCGGGCGCGTCTCACGGAGACGGGGCACGCATCCTTCTGGCGCGCCGAGGCTCTCGAGGTGCTCGAGGCGTCGTCCCATCGCCGTCCGCACGTGTGGCCGGCGGCGGACATCGGGGTCGCCCCCGAGGACCGTCCCGGCGGCGCGGACTTCGGACACGCGGACCTCGCGTATCAGCGAGAGCTCAAGCTCGACGTGCTCCGCGACGCCCTTCGTCGCATCGGCGGTCTCGATCTGCCCGCGACGGTCGGTCCCGTGAGCGGCGACGACCAGGGGGGCGGACTCCGCTGGCGGACGCGCGTGAGCCTGCACGTCGACGACGACGGGGCGGTGGGACCGTACGCCGCGCGCAGCCATCGCGTGATCGCCGTCGGCGACCTGCCCTTGGCGACCGCCGCGATCGAAGAGGCCGCGCGGGGGCTCCGCGCCGACCGCCCGGGACGCATCGATCTGGTCCAGCCGGCGGACGGGCGCGTCCGCATCCTGCCGCGGCCCGATCGGCGCCCGCGTCGATCGCAGCCCGGTCGCGATCCGGCCCGCGAAGTGGTCGTGGAGCGGGTCGGAGACCGCGCGTTCGCGGTCGACGCCGGTGGCTTCTGGCAGGTCCATCGCGGCGCGGCCCCGACCCTGAGCGCGATGGTGGCGTCGGCGCTGCGTGAGCACGGGGTGGATCCGGATGCCGCGCACCTCGACCTCTACGGCGGGGTGGGTCTGTTCGCCGCCGCGATCGCGGAGGCCGGCGGTCGGGCGACGCGGGTCACGAGCGTCGAGTCCGATCCCCGCGCCACCGAGCACGCCGGGGAGAACCTCGCGGACTGGGTGGGGGCGCGCGCGGAGACCGCGCGGGTGGACAGGTGGATCCGCGCGCTCCTCGCCACCGCAGGCGGTGGCGAGCGCGACCGCCTGCGTCACGGGACCGTCGTCCTCGATCCGCCCCGTTCGGGTGCAGGGCGGGAGGTCGTCGACGCGCTCGTCGAGGTCGCGCCCGCGCACATTGTCTACGTCGCGTGCGATCCCGCGGCCCTCGCGCGGGATCTGAAGACCTTTCGGGATGGCGGATACGAGGCCGCCGCGATCGCGGGCGTCGATCTCTTCCCGCACTCGCACCATGTCGAGGCCGTGGCGTCCCTCACTCGCGCGCACAGCGCACGCTAGCCTGAGAGCCATGACCCGTGTCGCGCTCATCGACGATCATGAGTCCGTGCGGCTCGGACTGGAGGCCGCGTGCATCCGTTCGAGCACGATGGAAGTAGTCTTCTCCGGCAGCTCGGTCGGCGAGTACCTGAACTGGCGGTCGTTCAGCAACGGAGCGCAGGCCGACGCCGTCGTGCTGGACCTGATGCTCGGTGACGGCACCACTGTCACGGAGAACGTCCAGCGGCTGACCGCGGACGGCTCGAGCGTCATCATCCACAGCGTGGCCGACCGCCCTGCTGCGGTGCGCGAGGCGCTCGCGGCCGGCGCCGCCGGCATCATCAGCAAGTCGTCGCCCATCGACGAGGTGATCGCCGCGGTGAGCACCGTCGCCCGCGGCGAGCTGCTCAACAACGTCGAGTGGGCCAGCGCGGTCGACGGCGACCGGGCGTTCGCGGACGCCCAGCTGTCGGCGCGCGAGCGCGAGGTGCTGCGGCTGTACGCCGCCGGACTTCCGCTCAAGGTCGTCGCCGAACGGCTCGGAGTCGCTTATTCGACGGCGAAGGAGAACATCACGCGCGTCCGCATGAAGTACGTCGAGGTGGGCCGGCCCGCTCCGACGAAGGTGGACCTGCTGCGCCGCGCCGTCGAAGACGGGATCCTCTCGCAGATCGAAGAGGAAGAAGACGGTGACAGCTGACGCCGATCGCGGGGCACTCGACGCGGCATGGGGGTCCATCCCGCAGTCGCGTGAGACGACCGCGGGGCTGGGCTCCTTCACCCGTACGCGGGTGGAGCGCATGCTCGCGATCGTGATCGGCGTGGGCTGCATGGCGCTGAGCGCGCAGGCCTTCCTGACCGCGCTCGGACCCTCGGAGGAGGACTCCGCCTGGCATCTGCCGCTCACGCTGATGGTCTTCCTGCCGCTCGCCGCCATGATCATCGCGTGTTTCGTCGGCCGGGGGGCGGGTGCGTTCGCGGCGCTGTTCGCGATCCTCTACATCGTGGCGCTCATCCTGTGGCCCTTCGCGACCCTGGGATCCAGCCCGACTCTCGCGACGCAGCCGTGGATCTTCTACCTCATCAACGTGGCGACGGTCTGCACCGTGCTCGCCTTCCCGCTGACCGTGCAGATCGTCTGGACCGTCGTCACCCCCCTGCTGTGGGGGCTGGTGCGGATGGTGCAGGTGGGCTTCGACCCCGCCTTCGGCATCCCCGTCTCGCTCGACGTGTCCTTCGCGCTCATCCTCGGCGGCATCCTCATCACGCTCGGCTGGATGTTCCGCTCGATCGCCGCGAACGTCGACGAGACACGCGCCAGGGCCGTCGAATCGTACGCGGCCGCGGCCGCCGCCGACGCGACCGAGCAGGAGCGGATCGCCGTGGGCGCCCTCATGCACGACAGCGTCCTGGCCGCCCTGATCGCCGCCGAGCGCGCTGACAGCCCGCGCGAGCGCACGCTCGCCGTCAGCATGGCTCGGGAGGCCCTGACACGGCTCGCGAACACGGAGCGGGACTCGAGCATGGGCTCTGAGGCGCCCACGAGCATCGGGGACCTCGCCACCGAGCTCGACCACGCGGCCGCCGAGCTGGGGGCGGCGCTGCGCGTCGACGTCGCGCGAGCGGATGCCGATCTCCTCATCCCCGGCGGCGTCGCCCGTGCGTTGGTGCTCGCGGCGACCCAGGCCATCTCGAATGCGATCCAGCACGCGGATGCCGCCGGGCTGGAGGTCTCGGTCTCGAGCACGCCCGAGCCGCTCGCCGTCCAGGTGCGCGTGCGCGATTCCGGACCGGGCTTCGACACGAGCGCCGTTCCCGCCGACCGTCTCGGCATCAGTGCCTCGATCGTGGCGCGGGTCGCCGCCGTCGGCGGTCGCTCGCGCATCGAGTCCGATCGCCGCGGCACCGTCGTCGCGCTCGAGTGGGCGGAGCCCGCCTGATGGTCAGCGTCCGCACCGTCCTCGTCTCGCTCGGGATCGCGTTCACCGCCTATCTCGCCGCACGTGGTCTGCTGTGGACCGGCGGCAGCGTCGAGCAGCCGGTGGTGCTGGTCGTGGCCTTCCTCCTCTACCTCATCACGACGCTCCTGTGCCTGTTCGTGAACGCCCCCCGCCCGGACGACGTCGATGACGCGGCCGTCACGGACGACGGCTCGCGCCGGGCCGCCCGCCTGCCCCGGTGGGTCTCCGCACTGGCCGTCGTCACGTCGGTCATCGTCCCGAACGCGATCATGCTCTCGGTCGCCCCCGACTCGCGTAGCGCTCCGTTCGCGACGTGGTACATCGGCGGCATCGGGGCACTCATGGTGATCGTGATGGTGCGTCGGCGCACGTGGGTCGCGTGGTCGGGCATCGCCCTGCTCGCGGCCGCGTCGATGGCGTGGCTCGGTCCGCTGCAGGCGCTGGCCCTCGGTCTGGTCGGTTCGGTGATGTGGGTGGTCGTGGCGCAGCTGCTGCTGCGGTCGCTCGACCGCGCTGCCCGCGACACATCGCGGCTCGCCCAGCTGCAGCGTGCGGCATCCGCGTGGCGCGCATCACAGACGGGCCGTCAGCGCGAGCGTCGCATCCAGGTCCAGCGCGCTCTGGCGGTCGCCGGTCCGATCCTCTCCCGCACGATCGAGCGCGGAGGAGCGCTCGACGGACGTGAGCGGATCGAGGCCCGCATCGCGGAGGGCCAGCTGCGCGACGAGCTGCGCGGCCCGCGTCTCCTCGACGACGTCGTCCGCGGCGAGCTGGACGCCGCGCGTCGCCGCGGCGCCACGGTCACGGTCCTCGACGAGGGCGGACTGGACGGCCTGGACGAGGCGCAGCTCTGGTCGATCAGGGCCGAGCTGGCGGCGGCGGTGAGGGATGCGACCTCGGATCGGCTCTACATCCGCACGTCGCCCGATGATCGCGTCGCCGTGACGGTGGTCGGGCGCTCCGCCGCGGGGACCTCTCTCACCGACGAGGACAGCGTCGACCTCTGGCGCGAGATCCCCCGGCCGCGCTGACGCAGCCATGCAGCGCGGCCGCGACGAGTCGGCCGACGCTCTGCTCGCCGTCCCGGTGGGGGAGGGGTACCGGGACGGTGAGAACAAGAGGAGGCGAGGGGCGGCGAAGCCGCCCGCCCCTCGCCTCGTGAGCGGTTACCCGAAAACCACTCACGTGGTCGGACCTGGGCCCGTCTACCCTGGACGGGCAGGTCGACCGAACGCGGAATGCGTTCCAGCAGTTCAAGTATCCGGTGACGGCTTCAGGAAATCTGTAGGTATTTTGGGGGACAGTCAGCCCGAGAACCGTCCCCAGCCCGCCTCGCGACGCAGCGGCGCACGCAACGACCGCTGCGACAGCTGCCACGCGGTCCGCTCCGCGGCCTCGTCCACGACGGCGCTCTCGGCTTCCTGGGCGTAGGACTCGCCGACCACGGCGATCAGCGCCGCGAGCTCCACATCGGTGGGCTCCCCGCGGACGACGTCCACGCGCAGCGCATCCGATCCCGCCGTCTCCGCCGCCGCGTCACCGGGCGCGCCCGGTCCCCGCTCCCCGGTCACAGCGGGATGTTCCCGTGCTTCTTCGGCGGCTGGCTGGCGCGCTTGCCGCGCAGTGCGCGGAGCGACTTCGCCACGAACACGCGCGTCTGCGAGGGCTCGATGATGCCGTCGAGCTCTCCGCGCTCGGCCGCGAGGAAAGGCGACGTGACGTTGTACGTGTACTCGCTCGCGAGCCGCGCGCGCACCGCGGCGACGTCCTCGCCGGCCTCCTCGGCGCGCTTCAGCTCGCCGCGGTAGAGGATGTTCACCGCGCCCTGACCTCCCATGACGGCGATCTCCGCGGTCGGCCACGCGACGTTCACGTCGGCGCCGAGCTGCTTCGAGCCCATCACGATGTACGCACCGCCGTACGCCTTGCGCAGGATCACCGTCACGAGGGGGACCGTCGCCTCCGCGTATGCATAGAGCAGCTTCGCCCCGCGCCGGATCACGCCGGTCCACTCCTGGTCGGTGCCGGGCAGGTAGCCGGGCACGTCCACGAGCGTGAGGATCGGAATCGAGAACGCGTCGCAGAACCGGACGAACCGACTCGCCTTCTCTCCCGCGTCGATGTTGAGCGTGCCCGCCATCTGCGCGGGCTGGTTCGCGATGACCCCGACGGTGCGGCCCTCGACGCGGCCGAAGCCGATGACGATGTTGGGCGCGAACAGCGGCTGCACCTCGAGGAACTCGCCCGCGTCGACGATGTGCGAGATGACCGCGTGGATGTCGTGCGGCTGATTGGGCGAGTCGGGGATGAGGGTGTTCAGGACGCGGTCGGAGTCCGTGGTCTCCCACTCGAACTCCGACTCGTACACCGGCAGCTCCGACATGTTGTTGTCGGGGAGGAAGCCCAGGAGCGTGCGCGCGTAGTCGATCGCGTCGTCCTCGTCCTCCGCGAGGTAGTGCGCGACGCCGGAGCGCGTGTTGTGCGTGTACGCGCCGCCCAGCTCCTCCATCCCGACGTCCTCGCCGGTGACCGTCTTGATCACGTCGGGTCCGGTGACGAACATCTGGCTCGTCTTGTCGACCATGATGACGAAGTCCGTCAGGGCGGGCCCGTACACGGCCCCGCCGGCGGCCGGTCCCATGATGATCGAGATCTGCGGGATCACTCCGGATGCGGCGGTGTTGAGGCGGAAGATCTCGCCGTACTTGCCGAGGGCGACGACGCCCTCCTGGATGCGAGCCCCTCCGGAGTCGAGGATCCCCACGATCGGGATGCCGCTGCGCATCGCGAGCTCCATGACCTTGATGATCTTCTCGCCGGCGACCTCTCCGAGCGATCCGCCGAACGTGGAGAAGTCCTGCGAGTAGACCGCCACGGTCCGGCCGTGGATGGTCCCGACGCCCGTGACGACCGAATCGCCGTAGGGTCGCGAGCGATCCATCCCGAAGGCCGTCGTACGGTGCCGCACGTATTCGTCGATCTCGGTGAACGACCCCGTGTCGAGGAGCAGTTCGATCCGCTCCCGTGCGGTGAACTTGCCCTTTGCGTGCTGCTTGTCCTGGGCGAGCTTCTCCGCGTCGACGACCGCCTCCTGGAAGCGGGCGCGCAGGTCGGCGATCTTGCCGGCGGTGGTCGAGAGATCCGGATCGGTCACCGTTCCACCCTAGCGAGCGCATTGTCGCGGCGGTTGGAGGGTGCGGACAAGGCCTCGCTCGGTTCGCTGTGCGATCACGACTCCGACGCGGTTCTCGCGGCCCCGCGTTCATTAGCGTCCTTTCACGTCCGCGTCCAGCGGGCGGCGAAACTCGTGCATCACTGATATCTCTGGAATCACAGGCACCACACGGCGGGCAGATCGGCGACTATGAAGACCACACGGGGCGCGATGGGCATCGCCGTCGTGATCGTCGTCGGAGCGCTCGCGTTCACGGCGGGCGCGGATGCAGCCCTGGCGGCGGATCCGGTCTCCGCTCCCGCGCCGTCCGAGTCCCCCGTCGCCTCGCCGTCGGGGGACACGGGCGGTCAGTCGCCGTCGGCGACGTCGGCGCCCTCTCTCGACGCGAGCCCGTCGCCGGTTCCCAGCCCGTCCACCCCCGCTCCGTCCCCGCAGCCGACCGCGCGGAGCACGCCGCACGCGGTCGGCGGTGCCGCTCCGACCGCCGCGGTCGCACCCCCCACCGCCGCGCGCCTCGCGGGCGCGGACCGTTATGTGACGAGTGTGGCGGCATCCCGAGCGGTCTTCCCCGGCGGCAGCGATGTCGTCCTGATCGCCTCGGGCCTCTCCTCGATCGACGGCGTGACGGCTGCCGGCATGGCCTCCCGCGTGGGGGCGCCCCTGCTGTACGTCGCTCCGGACTCGATCCCGGACGCCGTGGCCGCCGAGCTGCGCCGGCTCGCACCGGACCGCATCATCGTGGTCGGCGGGAACGGCGTCGTCTCGGACCGGGTCCTGGCGGGGCTGCGGTCCTTCTCGCCCGACGTCCAGCGCTACGGCGGCGGGGATCGCTATGCGACGTCGCGAGCGGTGCTCTCGCTGTACGGCACCGTGGGATCCGTCTACGTCGCGGCGGGACTGTCCCTGATCGACGCCCCGCTCGCCTCGGTCGCGGCGGCGCGGACCGGGCGCGGTGTCCTCCTCGTCAACGGAAGTGCCGCGGCGGACACCGCGACGGTCTCCGCGCTGCGTGCGGCGGGAGCCGGCACGGTCATCATCGCCGGCGGCCTCGGCACCGTGTCGGCCGCCTACGAACAGTCGCTCCGCAGCGCCGGCCTCACCGTCGAGCGGCGCGTCGCCGCCGACCGCTATGCGCAGAGCGTGCTTCTCGCCGCCGACAGCACGGCCTCGGCGTCCCGGGCCATCCTCGCCAACCCGGACACCATGTCGGACGTCGCCGTCGCGTCCGCACTCGCCGCCGTGACCGGGCAGCCGCTCTTCTACGCGCTGCGTCAATGCGTGCCCGACACCGTGTCCGCTGACATCCGCGGCGCATCCCTGGCCATCACGGCGGTCGGCGGCGAGCGGTGGCTGGAGCCCGCGGCGCTGAGCAACAGCGCATGCTCTTCGGTGCGGGCGGCGCGGGTCGCGAGCCTCACGTCGATCATCACCTCGACGCTCGCGTCCTATGGCGGCTCGTTCAGCGTCACCGTCCGCGAGATCGGCGGCCTGGGCGAGATCGCGCAGGTCAGCGGAGGAGTGCGCCGGGAACCGGCGAGCATGATGAAGATCTTCGCGGCCTGGGCGGCGTACAAGATGGTCGAGAGCGGCAAGGCGAGCCTGAGCACGCGACTGCCCTCCGGTGTGACCCTCGGTGTCTGCGTCCAGATCATGATCCACGTATCGGACAACTACTGCCACTCGGACATCGTGCACTGGATCACGATCCCCACCATCAACGCGATGATCCGCTCGGCGGGGTTCACGAACACCGTGTACGGAAACGTGCCCAGCGGCAGCAGCGTCCTGTACGCGGGAAATCGCACCAGCACGAACGATCTCGCGTGGATGATGGAGAGGCTGGCGAACCGCACCATCCTCGGGAAGACCTACTCGGATCTCCTGATCAATCACATGCGCAGCCAGATCTGGCGCTCGCGCATCGCCTCCGGCATCCCTCCGGGCATCCCGCAGGCGAGCAAGCCGGGGTCGCTGTGGATCTCCACCGGTCTGCTGCAGGGGGACACGGCGATCGTGTACGGCACCATGTCGACCTACGTCCTGTCGATCGTCGGCGACACCAACCCGCCGCAGGCCGCTCTGCGCGCCGTCTCACGCGCGGTGTACACGCACTTCAACGGCGCTTTCGGCGCGGCCGCCACCTACCCGGTGCAGCAGATGGTCACGCAGACGGCGTCCGTGCTGCACAGCTCTCCCGGAGGCCCCGCGGTGCTCACCATCCCCACGGGCGTCAACATCCAGGTGCTCGACGCGCAGCGCGTCTGGTACGAGATCCAGTACGGATCCCGGAAGCTCTGGGTCTACTACACGGGGCTTCGCAACCGCTGACGCGGGATAGCGTGAGACACATGCCGATTGCCGAATCCGGGTACCGCCTCTCGGCCGCGATCAGCCCGCGGCTCCAGGTCGTCGAGACCACCGACTCGACCAATGCCGACGTGATCGCCGCCGCCGTTGCCGATCCGACGGGGTGGCCGCACCTCAGTGTTCTGCTCACCACCGATCAGCGTCGAGGTCGCGGCCGGCTCGACCGCTCGTGGACCGCTCCGGCCGGCACCGCGCTGGCCGTGTCCGTGCTGGTCCGCGTGCCTGCCATCCCCGCCGTCGCCCGGGGGTGGATCCCGCTCGCTGCGGGAGCGGCCATGACCCGCGCCGTCGCGGCGCAACTGCGGTCCACCGGTCACTCGGCGGGGCTGAAGTGGCCCAACGACGTGATGGTGGACGGCGGGAAGATCTGCGGCATCCTCGCCGAAGCACTGCCGTCCGATCCCGATGCGGTCGTCATCGGCGCCGGCGTGAACACGCGTATGACGGAGGGCGACCTGCCCGTCCAGACGGCGACCTCCTTCCTCGTGATGGGATGCGACGTCGACGAGGACCGGCTGCTCGCCGACTACCTGCGGGCGTTGGACGAGCACCTCGTCGCGCTCGCCGAGGCCCGGGGGGATGCGGCGGGAGCGGGCGTGCTCGGAGAGGTCGAGGCCCTGTGCGCGACCGTCGGCTCGGACGTGCGCGTCCAGCTCCCCGACGGGGAGACCCTCGAGGGGCGCGCCGTGCGCCTGGACGCCGCCGGCCGCCTGGTCGTGGCGTCCGGCCGGGTCGAGACCGCGGTGTCCGCGGGCGACGTCGTGCACGTCCGCTGATCCGGATCGCCGACCGGCCGCGCGGGTACCCCCGGTCGGAGCCATCCCGCTCCAGAATGGGAACATGACGCAGCCGACGGGCATCGGGGGCCGCCCCATCGCGCCCGCCCCGGGAGCACCGACCCCCGAGCTGAGGGTCGCCCGGTTCCGCCGCCATGCGCGGGCGCTGGTCTGGCCGGCCCTCATCCTCATCGTCGTCGCGGGGATGTGCGGCTATCTCTTCGGGAACCTGCCCGCGCCGCTGCAGAACTGGATGCTGCTCGCGGCGGGCGCGCTGGTGGTGTTCCTCCTCGTGTTCCTGCCGTATCTGGCGTGGCTCTCGCACACGTACACGATCACGACGCGGCGGGTGATCGAGCGAGTGGGCGTCTTCGCGACCCGGCGCCGCGAGCTGTCCCACGTGCGCGGATACACGATCGAGGTGCGACGGGGCCCGATGCAGCGCCTGTGGGGTGCCGGCACGCTCACCCTCTCGAACGGGATGGACGAGCCGATGCGGCTGACGAACGTGCCCAGCGTCGACCTTGTGCACGAGGTGCTGGTCGACCAGGTCGAGGTGAGCCAGATCCTGGCGCACAGGGACGCCCAGACCATCGTTCCGCCGGCTCCGTCGGCCTGAGGTCCTGCCGCCGGCCGACCCGCGCGCCGCGGCGGTCCGCCGCGTGCGCGACAATGGTGCGGACGGAAGGAGCGGCATGGCGCTGCGAGTCGGAGTGGTCGGCGGCGGTCAGCTGGCGCGGATGATGATCGCGCCGGCGGTGGAACTCGGCATCGAGATCGAGGTCCTCGCCGAGGAGCGGGGCATGGCGGCGCGCCTGGCCGCCGGCTCGGTCGGCGACTACACCGATATGGCCACGGTGCTCGCGTTCGCCCGCGACGTCGACGTCGTCACATTCGACCACGAGCACGTGCCCCAGCAGGTTCTGCGGACCCTCGTCGCGGAGGGCGTCGCCGTCCATCCCGGGCCCGATGCGCTGCAGTTCGCCCAGGACAAGCTCCTCATGCGGGCACGCCTCGAGGAGCTCGGGATGCCGCAGCCCGACTGGGCGGCCGTGTCGGATGCCGAGCAGCTGCAGGACTTCCTCGACGCGCACGGCGGCCGCGCCGTCGTCAAGACCCCGCGCGGGGGATACGACGGCAAGGGCGTCCGTGTCGTCGACGCCGCCACCGAGGCGGACGATTGGTTCGCCGCCCTCGCCGAGGACGCCCGCGGCGGGAGCCTCCTGGTGGAGGAGTTCGTCCCGTTCACCCGGGAGCTCGCCCAGCAGGTCGCGCGCCGCCCGTCCGGCGAGGTGCGCGCCTACCCCGTCGTCGAGACGGTCCAGCGCGACGGCGTGTGCGCGGAGGTGTTCGCCCCCGCTCCGCGTGCCGGGGAGCGGCTGCGCGATGCGGCCGCACGCATCGGCATCGCGATCGCGGAGGGTCTCGGCGTCACGGGCATGCTCGCCGTCGAGCTCTTCGAGACGACCGATGACCGCATCCTGGTGAACGAGCTGGCCATGCGGCCGCACAATTCCGGCCACTGGACGCAGGACGGCGCCGTCACGAGTCAGTTCGAGCAGCATCTCCGCGCCGTCCTGGACCTCCCGCTGGGCGACCCGTCGCCCCGGCAGCCGTGGGCGGTGATGGTCAACATCCTGGGTGGCCCGGCGCAGGGCGGGCTCGAGTCGCGGTTCGCGTCGGCGATGGCGGCGCACCCGTCGGTCAAGCTCCATACTTACGGGAAGGCACCGCGCCCCGGCCGGAAGGTCGGGCACGTGAACGCGACCGGGGACGACCTGGAGGACATCGTCTACGACGCGCGCGCCGCGGCGGCCCTCTTCGCAGACTGAGCTCGCTCGTCCGCGGGGAATCGGCCGGCCGGGCCGCGCCGTTGCGGGGATCTTCCAGGCATGCGGCCTAGCCTGGTCGGGTGACTGAGACGATGCACTCCGCCACCGCGCCGCTGGTCGGAGTCGTCATGGGCTCCGATTCGGACTGGCGCGTGATGAGCGACGCCTCCCAGGCACTGACCGACCTCGGGGTCCCGCACGAGGTCGAGGTCGTGTCGGCGCACCGGACACCCGACAAGCTGATCCGCTACGGCCGCGAGGCCCGCGCCCGCGGTATGCGGGTCATCGTGGCGGGCGCCGGAGGGGCAGCGCATCTTCCGGGCATGCTGGCGTCGGTGACGGCCCTCCCCGTGGTCGGCGTGCCCGTGCCGCTCGCGACCCTCGACGGGCTCGATTCGCTCCTGAGCATCGTGCAGATGCCCGCAGGCATTCCGGTGGCCACCGTCTCGATCGGCGGGGCGAGGAACGCGGGACTCCTGGCGGCCCGGATCCTCGGGGTCGCGGACCCCGCACTCGCCGACCGCGTGGAGGCGTTCGCGCGCGATCTCGAGGCGCAGGTCGAGGAGAAGAACCGCCGCCTGAAGGACTCCCTGTGACCACGCTCGCCCGGCCGCGCACGTCCGCGACGAGCGCCGTGCCGGGAGGTCTCATCCAGGAGCGCCCGATGCGCTACCCGGACGCGTCGTCGCCCCAGGTGATGACGCGCCGCGGGTGGTGGCTGGTGGTGCTGAACTTCCTCATCCCGGGCTCCGCGCAGGCGGTCGCGGGGAACCGCAGGCTCGGACGGATCGGCTTGGGCGCGACCCTCGCCCTGTGGGTGCTCGTCCTCCTCGCCGTCGTCGGCATGGTCCTGTGGCGTCCGCTGATCCTCTCGATCGCCACGAACCCCCTCGCGCTCCTCGCGGTCGAGGTGGTCGTCGTGCTGTACGCGATCCTGTGGATCGTCCTGGCGCTCGACACGATCCGGCTCGTCCGCCTGGTGAAGGTGCGTCCGGCCCCCCGTGCGGGCATCGCGATGCTGTCCATCGCGTTGCTCGTCGTGGCCGGCGGGGGAGCGGCGTACGTCGCGCGACTGACCGACATCACCCGCAACACACTCGGGTCGATCTTCTCCGCGTCAGGCCCGCCGGTGGCGCCGTCCGACGGGTACTACAACATCCTCCTGCTCGGCGCCGACAGCGGCACCGGGCGTGATTCCATGCGATTCGACAGCATCTCCGTCGTCTCCGTCAACGCCGACACCGGCCGCGTGATCATCACGGGCATCCCGCGCGACCTGGAGGGCTTCCCCTTCGTCAAGGGCAGCCCGATGGCCAAGCTCTACCCCGACGTCCACACGGGTCATGCCAGCGCGACGTGCGGCTGGTCGGGCGCCATCAACCAGCTCAACACCGAGCTCGACGTCTGTCGCGACGGCGCGAAGATCTACCCCGACGCGAAGGCGCAGGGCTCCACCCCCGGGGTCGAGGCGACGAAGGATGCCGCGGAAGGGTTGCTGGGCATCGACATCCCCTACTACGCGTTCATCGACATGGCCGGTTTCGCGGCCCTGGTCGATGCCCTCGGCGGCGTCGACATCACGGTCACCGAGCGCCTCCCCGAGGGCGGCGGTCCCTCGTACGAGGGTCAGCCGGTGAACGACTGGGCGATCGGGTGGATCGAGCCCGGAGCCCAGCACATGAACGGCGACACCGCACAGTGGTATGCGCGCTCGCGGAAGACCACGAGCGACTGGGACCGCATGAAGCGCCAGCGCCAGCTGCAGGAGGCGATCCTCAAGCAGTTCACCCCCGCGAACGTCCTCAGCCGCTTCCAGGAGGTGGCGTCGGCGGGTCAGCACCTGGTGAAGACGGACATCCCCAGCTCCATGCTGGGCTACCTGACGGACCTGGCGATCAAGTCCAAGTCCGAGGCGATCACCACCATCGAGCTCACGCCCGCGAACCAGGTCGATCAGACGACCCCCGACATCGCCTATGTGCGCGAGCTCATCCACTCGAAGCTGCATCCGCCGACCCCCACGGCGACCCCGAAGGGATAGCCGCCGTGACCGTGACGCTCCGGGTGGTCCTCGATCAGCTCGTGGCCGCGACCGATCCCGATCTCGCGACGGCATCTCGAGAGCTCGCGCGCGCCCTCGTGCTGTCGTCGCCCGACGGGTGCGACGTGGGTGCGATCGTGCCGTCGGGTCCGCACGGCGTGGACGTCGCGGGCGTCACGGACGTGCACCGGATGGGCATGGCCCGCCGCGAACTCGCGGCGGCGTGGCAGCTCGGTGTGGCACCCGGGGTCGGCGGCGGCCTGATCCACTCGCCGACGCTCCTCGCGCCCCTCGTCCGCCACGACCGGGCGAACGACCACGACCAGACCGTCGTCACGTTGTGGGACCTGCGCGCGTGGGAGCAGCCGGACGAGCTGCCGCGCACCTCCGTCGTCTGGCATCGTGCGATGCTCAAGCGCGCCGAGAAGCACGCCGACGCCGTGGTCGTGCCCACGCACGCGATGGCCGAGCGCCTGGCCGGCATGTCCCGGCTCGGCACCCGCATCCGCGTCGTCGCCGGTGCCGCGCCCGCCGTGTTCGGCGTTCCGGTCGACGCCGTCGGACGCCGACGCACGCTGTCCCTGCCCGAGGCCGCCATCGTCATGGCGGGGGATGCCTCCGGCTCCGCCGCGCTGTCCGCGGGATTCGCGGCCGTCGCCCGCGCGGGCATCGACCTTCCGGTCGTGGTGCTCGACGCCCGCGACGGCGACGAGCCCGCGATCGTCGATCTCGCCGCCGCGGCCGGGGTCCCCGAGCGTCTCGTCCACGTGCGGGGGCCGCTCGACGCCGCGGATCGCGCGGCGGTCCTGGACGCGGCCGTCGCTCACCTCGCGCCCGCTCGTCGATCGGCGTTCCCCTGGCGGGTCGTCGAGGCGCTCGTGCTCGGCGTCCCCGTCGTCGCAGCGGCTTCGGGAGATCACCGCGAGCTCATCGTGGACGGTGGCACCGTCGTCGGGGATCCGGACGACGGGCGCGACGACGCGGAGGCTCTCGCGGGCGCGCTCGGCGAGACGCTCGCATCGACAGCATCCCTCGACCGCCTCGCTGTGCTCGCCGCTGATCGGGGCAGGGCGTTCTCCTGGCACGCTGCGGCCGAGCGCGTGTGGCAGCTGCACGCCGACCTCTGAAACCCCGCCTGCAACGGGCGCATCTCACTGCGAGATCTGTGAATCCGGCGTGTCGCACAGGGGGGATTGAGGCGAACGTTTGATAATCACACGCCTCATCAGTCACACTGGTCACATGATCACCGTGACCCGATCCCTGCCGCGTCGCAGCGCGCGCGCATTCCTCGGAGCGGTGCTGGCCGCTGCTGCCCTGGTTCTGACGGCGATCGTCGCCCCCGTCGCCACGCCGTCCGCGCAGGCCGCGAACCTGAGCGCGTTCCAACCGGGGAACATCATCGGCGACGCCGTGTTCTTCGACAAGAACGCCATGAGCCAGGCGCAGATCCAGACGTTCCTGCAGGCGAAGGTGCCCACATGCGCCGCCTCCGCCGTCTGCCTCAAGGACTACTACACGACGACCAAGAGCATCGCGGCCGACCCGATGTGCGGTGCCTACTCCGGCGGCGGACGCGAACGCGCCTCCGCGATCATCTACAAGGTCGCCCAGGCGTGCGGCGTGAACCCCAGGGTCATCCTCGTCATGCTCCAGAAGGAGCAGGGCCTCGTGACCAGCGTCTGGCCGTCGACGTACGCCTACAACTACGCGATGGGTGCGAACTGCCCGGACTCCAGCGGGTGCAACGGGAACAGTGCCGGCCTGTTCATCCAGGTGTACAGCGGCGTCTGGCAGCTCAAGCGGTACGCCAATCCCCCCGGGACGGCCAAGACCTTCACGTGGTACGCGCCGGGCAAGACCTGGAACATCCTCTACAGCCCGAACACGAGCTGCGGCCGGAAGTCCGTATACGTCGCGAACCAGGCGACGGCGAACCTCTACTACTACACGCCGTACACGCCCAACGCGGCGGCGCTGAAGGCGGGATACGGAACGGGCGACTCGTGCTCGTCGTACGGCAACCGGAACTTCTACAACTACTTCACCGACTGGTTCGGCTCCACGCAGTACGGGGTGTTCGCCTCCGCACCGACCCCGACGATCTCCGGCGCCGCCGTCGCCGGGCAGGTGCTCTCCGCGAATCCGGGAGCATGGTCGCCTGCGCCGACCTCGGTCGCCTACCAGTGGCTGCGTGCCGGCTCCGCCATCTCGGGGGCGACGTCGGCCGCCTACCGGATCACCACGGACGACGCGGGCAAGACGCTCAGCGTGCGCGTGACGGTGGCACGGTCGGGATACACGTCGGCGTCCGCGACGTCCGGCTCGACCGCGGCCGTGAAGGGCTTCACCGTGAGCCGCACGTCCGGCTCAGATCGTTACACGACGGCGGTGACCATCTCGAAGGCGGAGTTCCCCTCCACCGTCGGCACGGTCTACCTCGCGACCGGGGCGGACTACGCGGACGCGCTGGCTGCCGCGCCGCTCGCCGCGCGGCAGCGCGCCGCTCTGCTGCTCACCGCGCCCGATTCCCTGCCCGACGTGGTGGCGGCCGAGCTGAAGCGCCTCGCCCCCGCCAACGTGGTGCTCATCGGCGGCCCGGGCGTCCTCGACGACGGCACGCCCGATCGCGTGAAGGCGGCGCTGAGCACCGTCCGCCCGAACGTCGCGGTCACCCGCATCGGCGGCGCCGACCGCTTCGAGACGTCCCGTCTCCTCGCACAGGCGGCCGGAGCGTCGGCGAACGTGTACATCGTGACCGGCCGGGACTTCCCGGACGCTCTGAGTGCGGCGGCGCCCGCCGGGCAGCAGAATCGTCCGATCATCCTGGTCGATGGCAGTCAGCCGACCCTGGATGCAGCGACCGTGACGCTGCTGCAGAGTCAGCACGTCACCTCGGCGGCGCTCGTCGGCGGACCCGCGGTCGTCTCAGCGGGCATCGCGACGCAGCTCGCATCGCTGCGCATCGCGGTGACGCGCTTCGGCGGCGCCGATCGGTATGCGACCAACGCCGCGGTGATCGCCGGCGCGTACGGGTCCAGCAACCCGTCCGTCTACCTGGCGACGGCGATGGACTACCCCGATGCTCTGACGGGGTCGACCCTCGCCGCGGTCAACGGCGCGCCGCTGCTGCTGACCCGGCCGACGTGCCTCAGCTCCACCGCCGCCGATTTCCTCAAGAACGAGGGGGGAGTGGCCGTCACGCTCCTCGGCGGCACCGGGGCGCTGTCGGACGCGGTCGCCAAGCTCGCCCGCTGCTGACCTGTGACGGCGCTCGTACAGGAACTCCGCGCGAGCGTCGCCTAGAATGTGATGGTTTGCTGTCGGGCACTCCGCCCGCGCCCTCGAGAAGCCTGAGCCCGTGAGCGACCGACCCGATCTCTTCCTCTCCGTGCCGCGGTCGGAGTTCGACACTCCCGGCCGCAGCAGCGGGTTGCTGGATGTGTTCCGCTGGCACTACCTGCTGCGGCTGCTGATCCGCACCGGAGTGACCACCCGCTACCGGAACTCGGTGCTGGGCTGGGGCTGGTCCTACGTCCGCCCGGCCGCGCAGTTCCTGGTCTTCTGGGTGGTGTTCGGGGCCTTCCTCGATCTCAATCGCGGGGTGCCGAACTACGCGATCTACCTGTTCTCGGGCATCATCGTCATCAATCTCTTCTCGGAGGCGTTCAAGAACGCGACCACGTCGGTGGTGAGCAACGCGGCGCTCGTGCGGAAGGTGTACCTGCCCAGACAGCTCTTCGCTGTGTCGGCCGCGATCGTCGCGCTCGTCCACTTCCTGCCGCAGCTCGCGCTCCTGCTGGTGGTGGTCGCGTTCCTCGGGTGGCTCGCGCACGTCTCGATCCTCGCCATCCTCGCCATCCTCGCCGGCGTCCTGGTGGTGACGCTCTTCGCGCTCGGCCTCGGACTGCTCTTCGGAGCCGTCAACGTCCGGTTCCGCGACGCGGAGAACATCGTCGAACTCCTGCTGCTCCTCGCGACGTGGGCCTCGCCGGTGCTCTACTTCTGGACGATGGTGCAGGTCCACGTGCCGGACTGGCTCCTCCGCCTCTACCTGCTCAACCCGATCACGCAGGCCGTCGAACTCTTCCACTACGCGTTCTGGTACCCGATCACGGACGCGGGGCCGAGCCTTCCGCTCCCGCCGGACCTCGGCATCAACACGCTGTGGACGCTCCTCATCAGCGTCGCGACCATCTTGATCGGCCAGACGGTGTTCCGTCGGCTCGAGGGAAGGTTCGCGCAGGACCTATGACCGACTCCACCACGCACCGCGGGCGGCCCAGCGTCATCATCCAGGGCGTCCGCAAGCGGTTCACCCTCAACCACGCACTCTCGCTCAAGGACACCGTCGTCGCGTGGATCCGCCGCCGCCGCCTTTCGAGCACCTTCGACGCGCTCAAGGGCGTCGACATCGTGATCGACGAGGGGGAATCGGTCGCGATCCTCGGTCTGAACGGCTCGGGCAAGTCGACGCTGCTCAAGCTCGTGTCCGGGGTCATGGAGCCGGACGAGGGGGCGGTCCTCACCCGCGGCCGCGTGGCGGGCCTGATCGAGGTCGGCGCCGGGTTCCACCCCGAGCTCTCCGGCCGGGAGAACGTCTACCTCAACGCCGCGATCCTCGGGATGAGCCGCCGCGAGATCGAGGAGCGCTACGACGAGATCGTGGCCTTCAGCGAGATCGAACAGTTCATCGACCAGGAGGTCAAGCACTACTCGTCCGGCATGTTCATGCGGCTCGCCTTCTCCGTCGCGATCCACGTCGAGGTCGACGTGCTTCTGGTCGACGAGATCCTCTCCGTCGGCGATGCGCCGTTCCGCGAGAAGTGCCGCCTCAAGTTCGAGGAGCTGATCGCGGCCGGCAAGACGCTCGTCGTCGTCAGCCACGACCTCGACATGGTGCGCGAGCTGTGCACGCGGGGGATCGTGATCAGCAAGGGCCAGGTCGTGTTCGACGGTGACATAGAGCGCGCGACGGAGCTGGTGGAGTCGTGATCTCCGAGTGGATCGGCCAGTGGCTCGTGCTGCTGACCGCTCTCGCCGTCGTGTTCGTCCCCGGCCTGCTCGTCGGGGCCGGACTGCGCCTGCGCGGTCTCGCCCTGTGGGCCCTCGCACCCGTGGGGAGCACCCTGGTGATCGCGGTCCTCGCGATCGTGTTCGGCGCACTGAGGATCCCGTGGTCGCCGCTCTGGGCCATCGTCGGATGCCTCGTCGTCGCGGCTCTCGGATGGCTCGCGGGGATCGGGCTCGGACCGCGACGTCCCCGTCCCCCCCGCGATCGTCGCAGGTCGTGGCTGCTGATCGCCGGCCTCGCGATCGGGATCGCCCTCACCGTCGCTCGCTTCGTCGTCTACGTGCACGATCCGCGGGCGATCTCGCAGACGAACGACGCCGTGTTCCACCTCAACGCGCTGCGGTACATCCTCGACACCGGCTCGGCGTCGTCCCTGCACGTCAGCGGCGTCATCGGCGGGAGCGGGTTCTACCCGGCGGCGTGGCACGGACTCGCGTCCTTGGTCGCGATGATCTCCGGGTGCCAGATCCCGGTGGCGGCGAACATGATCACGCTCGTCATCGTCGGGGCGGTCTGGCCAGTCGGGATGGCCTGGTTCGCGCGCGAGGTGACGGGAGGATCCGACGTGGTCGCCGGTGTCGCCGCCGCGCTCTCCGCGGCGCTGTGGGCGTTCCCGATGCTGATGGTGGAGTGGGGCGTGCTGTATCCGTACACCCTCTCGCTGGCGCTGCTGCCGGCGGCCGCCGCGGTGGTGGTCGCGGCGCCGCGGTGGGCGGCGGGCGCCGGCCCGGTCACGGGCACGCCGAGGTCGGCGGTCCTGACGGTGGTGCTTTCGATCGCGTCGCTCGGCGCCCTCGCGCTGTCGCAACCGGCGTCGATCCTCTCGTGGGCCGTCGTGGCGGTCGCCTTCTTCACGTGGTGGGCCATCCCTCGCGTGCGCGGGCGAGGGGGACGCCGTGGCGCCGTCCTGATCGCGTCGCTGCTCGCGGCCTGGCTGGCTTTCGTGCTCGCCTGGGTGGTGCTCACTCGGTCGACGACCGGGGCGCACTGGCCGCCCTTCCGCGGCAAGCTCCGCGCCGCCCTGGACATCGTGTGGAACGGCCAGGTGATGCTGCCCGCCGCCGTCGGGGTCAGCATCCTGATGGTCATCGGGCTCGTCGTCGCGGTGCGGCGCCCGCGCCTGCGGTGGCTGGCGACGACCTGGCTCGTCTTCTCCCTCCTCTACTACGCGAGCGCGGCGATCGGCCAGCCGCTCGTGCGGCGCTACCTGCTGGGCGCCTGGTACGCGGATCCGTACCGGTTCGCGGCGCTCGCCCCGCTGACGGTCGTGCCGCTGGCCGCGATCGGCGTGGTCGCCGTCGCCACGTGGGCCGTCGGCATCCTGTCCCGCCGCCGGGCGCGCGCCGCCCTCGCGTTCGCCGGGGCGTGGAGCCTGACGGGAGTGACGGTGCTGATGGTGGTCGCGTTCGCCGTGCGCCCGATGATCATGATGCCCAACGTCACCGAGGACCGGTTCGACTCCACGTCGCGCTACACCATGACCGACTTCCTCTCTCCCGACGAGCGCCTCCTCCTGGAGCGACTGCCGCAGACGACGCCGCCGGGGGCGCGGGTGATCGGGAACCCCTCCACCGGCATGGCGTTCGGATACATGCTGAGCGGTCGCGACGTCTACCCGCGCACGTGGCAGCCGCCGCAGGGGGCGCAGTGGGCCGTGCTCGCCGCCGGTCTGCGCGATGCGGGCACGGACCCCGCCGTGTGCACGGCGCTCGCCGCGTTCGGCTCGCCCGGTTACGTCGTCGACTTCGGGCCGGGGGAGGCCACCCCCGGCCGGTATGTCATGCCGGGGTTCAGCGGGCTGGCCGGGCAGCCCGGCTTCGAGCTGGTCGACCACGAGGGGGATGCCTCGCTCTGGCGCATCACCGCGTGCGCCACGTGATCGGCCCGGCCCCGGCCGATAGGATGGCGTGACATGTCCGCCGCGCCGAAGCTCCTGATCGTGGTGCCCGCCTGGAACGAGGACCAGTCTGTCGGCGCCGTCGTCCGGGACGTGTTCCGCGCCGCTCCCGGGGCGGACTGCGTGGTCGTCGACGACGGATCGTCCGACCGCACGGCCGAGATGGCGCGCGCTGCCGGCGCCCGGGTCATCGCCCTGCCGTTCAACCTCGGGGTGGGGGGCGCGATGCGCGCCGGATTCCGCTACGCGCGCGACCACGCCTACGACGTCGTCGTTCAGGTCGACGGCGACGGACAGCACGATCCGCGCGACGTCGCGGTGCTGCTGGCATCGCTGGGCGATACCGACATCGTGATCGGCGCACGCTTCGCCGGCGTGGGCGAGTATGACGCGCGCGGTCCGCGCCGGTGGGCGATGAGGGTGCTCGCGGGCGTCGTGAGCGGGGTCGCCCGGCAGCCCCTGACCGATGTCACCAGCGGCTTCAAGGCGATGGGCCCGCGCGCGATCGGGCTGTTCGCGGAGGAGTATCCGGCCGAGTACCTCGGCGACACCGTCGAGGCTCTCGTGATCGCGGCCCGGTCGGGGCTGCGGATCCGCCAGGTTCCGATCGCGATGCGACCCCGCCAGGCGGGCGCCCCGTCGCACCACGTGGGGAAGGCGAGCCTCTACCTCCTGCGCGCGGGCATCGCGGTCATGATCGCGCTGCTGCGACCCAAGGTCCGACTGCGCGAGGGGACGGTCGCGGCATGAACCCGGTGGCCTACGCCTTCGGTATCGTCGCCGCGCTCCTCGCGGTCGCGGCGATCGTCGAGCTCATGCGCAGGTCGACGCTGCGCGAGCGCCATGCCGTGTGGTGGCTCGTCGGCGGCATCCTCGCCCTCGTCGTCGCGGTGTTCCCCACGACGCTGACGTGGGCGGCGCATCTGCTCGGCATCGCGGTGCCGACAAACCTGGTCTTCTTCATCGCGATCGGGCTGCTGTTCCTGGTGAGTCTGCAGTACGGTGCCGAGCTGACCCGCGTCGAGGACAAGCTGAGGACCCTCGCGGAGCAGTCCGCGTTCCACGACCTCCGCCTGCGCGAGCTCGAGGAGTCGCGGACGCCGCCCTCCGACGGGTCCGCGGACGCCGCCGCGCCCGCGTCCGACGCGTCCGGAGACGCCGGTCCCGTGGGGGATGCGACGGAGCGGGCGGAGTGAGCGCACGGGCCGCGAAGGGCCGGGCGGTCGTCATCGCCTCACGCCTGTTCGTCCCGGAGGTGAGTGCGGGCGCGTTCCGGCTCGGTGCGCTCGCGCGCGGCCTGCGCGGCCGGGGCGCGGCCGTCACCGTCGTCACCACGACACCGCCCGCGCACGCCCCGCGGGTCCCTGATCCGATCGACGTCGACGTCCGGCGACTCCCCGTCCTGCGCGATCGGGGCGGCAACGTCAGGGGCTACGTGCAGTACGCCAGCTTCGACGCACCCCTGCTCTTCCGGATGCTGTTCCGCCGGTGGGATGCGGCCGTGGCCGAGTCACCGCCGACGACCGCGCTCGTCGTGCGGGCGGCGGCCGCGCTGAGACGGCGCCGCTACGTGTACTACGCCGCCGATGTCTGGACCGACGGTGTCATCGCGATGGGCGCCGCGAAGCCGGTCGTGTCGCTGATGAGGGCCATGGAGCGCGCGGCCCTCCGCGGCGCGGCGCGCATCCTGTCGGTCTCGGCCGAGGTCACCGAGCGTCTCGTGGGGCTCGGTGCCGACCCGCGGCGGATCGCGACGATCGGGAACGGGATCGACACCGAGGTCTTCTCGCCCGACGCGGTGCCCCCCGAGCCCGATGAGCGCTACTTCGTCTACACCGGAACGATGTCCGAGTGGCAGCAGCCGGACGTGTTCATCCGGGCGTTCGGCCTCATCGCGGACGAGTTCCCCGATCTGCGCCTGCGCTTCTTCGGCCAGGGCGCGGTGGAAGGAGAGCTGCGGACGCTCGCCGAACGCCTCGTCCCCGGACGGGTCGTCTTCGGCGGCGTCGTGGATCCGAGCCGTTCCGCGGCATGGATCCGCGGCGCCGTCGCCGCGCTCGTGTCGATCGCCCCCGGCATCGGATACGACTTCGCCCGACCGACGAAGACCTACGCCGCGGCGGCGTGCGGCACCCCCGTCCTGTTCGCGGGCGCGGAGGTCGGGGGAGCGCTGGTGCGCGACGCGGGCCTCGGCGAAGCGACCGCGTTCGACCCCGAGGCCGTCGCCGCCGCCATGCGCCGGCTGCTCGCCGAGGCCGCGTCGGGGGAGTCCGAGCGGCTCCGCTCCTCCCGGGCCGGATGGGCGCGCGAGCACGTCTCCCTCACCGCCGTCGGCGACAGAGCGGCGACGGCAGTGCTCGACGTCCTCTCAGGCGGCGACGAGGCCGCCTCGTAGAATCGTCTCGACGCTCCCGCGCTGCCGGCCGGGACGACGAGATCCCGACGAAAGCAGAGCAGTGAGCGATTTCATCCCCCCCGCGAAGCCCCTCATCGGCGACGAGGAGCGCGCGGCCGTCGACCGCGTCCTGCGCAGCGGCATGGTCGCCCAGGGCCCCGAGGTGGCGGCCTTCGAGCGGGAGTTCTCGGAGCATTTCGTCCCGGGCCGCCCGTCGGTCGCGGTCAACTCCGGGACGGCCGGACTGCACCTCGGGCTCCTCGCCGCCGGCGTCGGTCCGGGTGACGAGGTGATCGTCCCGTCGTTCACGTTCGCAGCCACCGGCAACTCCGTCGCGCTCACCGGCGCGCGCCCCGTCTTCGCCGACATCGAGCCGGAGACCTTCACGCTCGACCCCGCGTCCGTCGAGGCGGCGATCACCGACCGGACCAAGGGGATCATGCCGGTGCATCTGTACGGGCACCCCGCGCGCATGCGCGCGCTGGCCGAGATAGCGGACAGGCACGGAATCGCCCTGTACGAGGATGCCGCGCAGGCGCACGGCGCATCCCTAGACGGCCGCCCGGTGGGCTCGTTCGGTGCGTTCGCGATGTTCTCGCTCTATCCGACCAAGAACATGACCAGCGGCGAGGGAGGGATGATCGTGGCCGCCGACGACGAGATCGCACGGACTGCGCGTCTCCTTCGCAATCAGGGCATGGAGCGGCAGTACGAGAACGAGATCATCGGCTTCAACGCGCGGATGACGGACATCCACGCCGCCATCGGGCGCGTGCAGCTGACGAAGGTGGACGGCTGGACCAGGACGCGGCAGGCGAATGCCGCCTTCCTCGACGCCCATCTCCGCGGCGTGGTCGTGCCGCCCGTCGCCGACGGCGCCGTGCACGTGTACCACCAGTACACGATCCGGGTGGCCGACGACCGTGACGGCTTCGTCGCTGCCCTCAAGGACGAGCACCAGGTCGGGAGCGGCGTGTATTACCCGATCCCGAACCACCGGCTCCCCTCTCTCGCGGGCTACGCGCCCGGGGTCGAGCTCGCGGAGACGGAGCGCGCCGCCCGGGAGGTGGTCTCGCTTCCCGTGCACCCGTCGCTGTCGCAGGGCGACCTCGAGCGCATCGTCGCCGCGGTCGAGGCCGTCGCCGGAGCGGGCGCCTGATGCCCGAGACACTGCGCGCGGGTCTCCTCGGCGTCGGGATGATGGGCCGGCACCATGCCCGCGTCCTCCGCGAGATCGACGGGGTGGAGCTCGTCGCCATCGCCGATCCGGGCGGCGATCCACACGGTGTCGCGGGCGCCCTCGAGGTCCTGCCCGACATCGACGCACTGATCGGTGCGGGGATCGACACTGCGGTCGTCGCCGTGCCGACCCGCTTCCACGAGGATGCCGCTCTCAAGCTGGCTGCGGCCGGGGTGCACACGCTCGTCGAGAAGCCGATCGCCGACACCGTCGATGCGGGGGAGCGCATGGTCGACGCCTTCCGGGATGCCGGCCTGATCGGGGCCGTCGGCCACATCGAGCGCTTCAACCCCGCCCTGCAGGAGCTGCGTCGCCGCCTCGCCGCCGGCGAGCTGGGGGCGGTCTTCCAGATCCAGACCCGTCGCCAGGGGCCGTTCCCCTCCAGGATCGCCGACGTGGGGGTCGCGAAGGACCTGGCGTCGCACGACGTCGACCTCACGGCGTGGGTCGCGCAGAGCGACTACGTGCGCGTCTTCGCGCAGACGACGTTCAAGAGCGGCCGCGAGCACGAGGACATGATCGCGATCACGGGGCGCCTCGCGTCCGGCGTCATCGTGAACCACCTCGTCAACTGGCTCAGCCCCATGAAGGAGCGCGTCACGGTCGTCACGGGGGAGAAAGGCGCCTTCGTCGCCGACACCTCGACCGGCGACCTGACGTTCTACGCGAACGGCACGATCCCGCTGGAGTGGGAGTCGGTCAGCTCTTTCCGCGGCGTCTCCGAGGGCGACGTCACGCGGTACGCATTCGCGAAGCGCGAGCCCCTGCGCGTCGAGCACGAGGCGTTCCGCGACGCGGTGCTCGGGCGGCCGAGCGATGTGGTCACGATGGAGCAGGGCCTGCGCACCCTCGCCGTCGTCGAGGCCGCGCTCGGGTCGGCGCGCGATGGCGTCGCGACGGCGTTCGACGGCGCCCCGGGCGCGTGACATGAGCGCGCGCGCACTGGTGGTGTCGTACTCCGACATCCGGGACGATCCCCGCGTCAGCCGGCAGATCGACTGGCTGCTGGGGGCGGGGTGGACGGTGGACAGTCTGGGTCTCGGCCCCCGCACGACCGAGGGGGTGGCGCGCCATCACGTGATCGCGGATCAGAAGCCCTGGCTCAGCACGCGGTGGGGATTCCTCCTGATCCATGTGCTCCTCCCGCGTCGGCGGCGATTCCGCAAGCTCATCACCGATCGGGTGCCGGCCGAGCTCGTGCACGCGATCCGCTCCGGCGCCTACGACCTCGTCGTGTTCAACGAGTTCGAGTTCGCGCCGTGGGTCGATGACCCGCGCGACTTCACGCCGGCGGCGCGTCGCGCCCGGCTCCATCTCGACATGCACGAATACCACCGACCCGATCTGCGCCGGCAGACTCTGGGCGGACGCCTCACGGCCCATCACTATCGCTGGGTGCGTCGCCAGATCGGCAATCCCGCGTTCACGAGCCGCTCCGTCGTGAATGCGCCGATCGGCGAGCTGTACGCGCAGGAGCTCGGGATGCCGGTGCCCGTGCCGATCCGAAACGTGCCGCCGTACGTGGATCAGCCGCCGAGCGAGACGAGTCCCGGCCGCGTACGCCTGCTCTATCACGGCATGGCGGCGTGGGAGCGCGGGTTCCGGGAGATCCTCGATGCGATGCGGGAGCTGCCCGACCGGTTCACGATGACGTTCATGCTCACGCCGAGTGCGATCGGCGAGGGGCTGCGCGCGCTGATCGCCGCGCATCCCGCCCGCGATCGGATCGAGATCGTCCCGCCGGTGCCGATGCGCGAGATCGCCGAGCGCATCAATGGCTACGACATCGAGATCATCTTCCTGCCGCCGACGAACATGAACCTCCGGTTCGCGCTGCCCAACAAGCTGTTCGAGTCGATCCAGGGACGGCTGGGGATCGTGATGGGGGAGAGCCCGGCGATGGTCGAGGTCGTGCGCGAGTATGGTGACGGCGTGGTCGTCGAGGGCTGGGGCAGCGCGGATCTGCTGCGCACGCTCGAGGCGCTGTCGTACGAGGACGTCGTTCGGATGAAGGCCGCGTCGGACTTGGCGGCGCGCACGCTCAACGCGGAGCAGGAGGGGCGGGTCTTCCTCGCGCTGATCGGGCCTCCGGCCACGATTCCGGCGACCGATTGAGTCGCCGCGGCGGATCAGACCGACGCGATCAGATCTCGGATGTTCTCGAGCACGCGCTCTCTGCCCCAGAATGCGCTCAGGACGCGGCGGTTGTCGGCGAGTTCGGAAGGAGTCGCGCGGTCGCGGGGGAGACCGTCGCCCGTGACCGCGGACAGTGGGATCACATGCGCGCCGCTGCCCCGGAAGAAGCTGAACAGCGGGCTCCGGTCGTGGAGCACGACGCGGGCGCCCGTCCATAGGGCGCTGGCCACGTTGCCCAGCGCCTGCTGGCGGCGATGACCCATGACGATCGTGCTGCAGCCCGCGATCAGGGCCTGGTATTCCGCGAGCGGCATGAAGTCCCGCACGGCGACGAAGGAATCGCCGAACAGCTCGCGGCCGCGCGCAGCGACGGCATCCGCGTATCGGGGATCGCCGTAGCTGAGCGGGGCGATGATCCTGCGGCCGGCCACGTCTCCCCGCGCGAGGATCTCGAGCACGTCGAGATGGTTGTTCGGTACGGTGGCCGAATTGCCCAGCAGGATGTCGTCGCCCTCGGCCGCCTCGGCGCCCAGTGCATAGGTGTCTTCGACGCTGGCGTAGTTGAGCTGGGCGTACCTGCCGTGGAACTCCGCGAAGCGTCGCGTGAAGACGGGGAAGTCCTGGGGCACCGGGGCGGAGAAGACATCCGCGGCGCGGGCGGCCCGGTGGACCACGCGGAAGTGCCGACGACGGTAGGTCTCCTGAACCTTCCCGGGCAGCGTGAGGCGGTTGCGTTCGTAGCGCGCGCTGAGCGGCTCGAGGAGCCCCGACATCCCCGACCAGTCCGACCCGTAGTAGTCGCCGCCCCACCCGCTCCAGACCTTCAGGGTCGAGCGCGGCGCCGCGATGAGGGCGCGCGCGGCGAAGGAGCCGACGCTGTGGTAGATCGCGATGTCGGCGTCGGCGGTTGCGGCGGTCGCGCGCGCGAGCCCGGCATCGTCCGCGACGATGGTCTCGACGGTCGCCGTCGGCGGGAGCCCGTGGCGCGAGACATCCGCGGTGGCGGCGTAGACGAGGAACGTGTTCGCGCCGGGCGCCGCGGACTCGAACATGTCGGCCGTGAACCGCAGGAACGGCGAGTCCGGGAAGAGGTGGGCGATCCGCAGGCTCATCGGGTGTCGTCCCGGTGCAGCGGACGGGCGGGCACGCCGCCGACGACAGTCCCGGGCGCGATGTCGGCGATGACCGTCGCGCCCGCCCCGACGACGGCGCCTGGCCCGATCGTCAGGGGCGCGCCGACGCGACCGTTCACCACGCTGGCGCCGATGCCGAGGAACACGCCCTCGCCGATGCTGACGTTCCCCGCGACCCTGACTCCCGGTGAGAGGGTCGCGAAGTCGCCCACGACCACATCGTGCGAGAGGCTGCCGCCCACGTTGACCACGGCGTGCGCGCCCACGCGCACCGCATCGCTGAGGAAGGCGCCGGGGAAGATCACCGCTCCGGCGCCGATGCGGGCGGTCGGGGTCACCTCTGCGGACGGGTGGACGAGGGCGAGCGGCGTCAGCCCCGCCGCGATGAGCGTGGCCGCGGCCGCCCGCCGCAGATCGGCATCGCCCACCGCGGTGACGAATGCGGCGTCGTCACCGGATACGACGCGCGACACATGGGCGACCGGCGCGCCGTTCACCGGCTCGCCCGCGTACCGCTCGTCGTCCACGAGGTGCACGATCCGCACGGACGGATGCACGGCGCGTGCGATCCAGGCCACCTCGCGTCCGTGACCGCCGGCGCCGAACACGTACAGCGTGCGCAGCGGCCCGGCCGTCACGCGGCCTCCACCCGTGCCCGGACGATCCGGGCGATCGCCGCCACGGCCTGCTCGTCCACGCTCGTGCCGGTGGGCATCACGATCACCCGCTCCGCGACGCGCTCCGTCTCGGGGAGGTTCGCACCGGCCTCCGGGAACATCGTCCGGTACGGCTCCATGCGGTGGCACCCGGGCCAGAAGTAGCGCCGTGCGAGCACGTTGTTATCGCGGAGGGCGGCCAGCACCTCCTCGCGGGTGGCGGCGCAGGCCTCGTCTATCAGCATCACGACGTACTGGTAGTTGCTGCGACCCTGCTCGCCGATCGGCAGCACGGACACTCCCTCGATCCCGTGGAGCTCCCGGACGTACGCGTCGTAGTTGCGCCGGTTCGTCGTGACGACCTCGTCGAGGGCGCCCAGGTTGGCGAGGCCCATGGCCGCGCACACCTCGGTCATCTTGCCGTTCGTGCCCTCGTAGACCACGTCGTCCTCGCCCGCGAATCCGAAGTTGCGCATGAGGCGGGCGGTGCGCGCGATGTCGGCGTCGTCGGTGACGATCGCGCCGCCCTCGACCGAGTTGAAGAACTTCGTGGCGTGGAAGCTCAGCACCTCCGCGCGGCCGAAGGAGCCCACCATCCGGTCGCCCAGCGACACGCCGAACGCATGGGCGGCATCGAACATCAGCTGGAGACCGTGCTCCTCTGCGATCTCTTCGAGCTCGGTCACCGGAGCGGGCCGCCCCCAGAGGTGGACGCCGATGATCCCCGTCGTGCGCGGGGTGATCAGGCGGCGGACGGACGCGGGGTCGAGGCAGTGGGTGTCGGGGTCGATGTCGGCGAAGACGGGCGTGATGCCCTGCCAGCTCAGCGAGTGCGGGGTCGCGACGAAGGTGAACGACGGCACGATGACCTCGCCGGTCATGCCGAGCGCGCGGATCGCGATCTCGAGCGCGATCGTGCCGTTCGTCGTCGCGACGCAGTGCGCCACCCCGAGGCGCTCGGCGATCCGGGTCTCGAGCTCGCGCACGAGCGGTCCGTCGTTGGACAGCCATCGGCGGTCGAGGGCACCCTGCACCAGACGGAGGAACTCCTCCGGATCGCCGATGTTCGGTCTCCCGACGTGCAACGGCTCGGTGAACGCGGGGTCCGGAGATGTCATGCCGTCAATTCAAGCACCTGCGCCGACGCACACCCGGATCGCGCGGATAGGATCTGTGCCCTATGGATCTGCAAGCGACGGACGGCCGGCCATGAGCCGTGCCACCGTTGTGATCGCACGGGTGGTGCAGATGCTTCCGGCGCCGGTCCGACGTGCGGTCGTCGGGCTCGTGCACGCACTCCCCACCGGCCTGACCGAACGCGTCCGAGCCCTCGTGGCCAGACGTCCGTACGTACCGCCGCCCCCTCCGGTCGAGCCGCCGGACGCGCCCGTGCGACTGTTCATCGGTCCGGCGAACTATGCCGGCCAGGCGTGGGCGTGGGCGCGCGCCGTGGAGGCGCACCGTCCCGATGCGGGGGCGCGGAACCTGGCCGTATCGGGCGGTTTCGGCTTCCCCGCCGACCGTGTCGTGCCGAAGACGGTCGTCGCCTCCTTACCGTGGCAGCGTCGCCAGCGCGCGGCGATCGAGCGGTTCACCCACGTGCTCATCGAGGCGGAGCTCGCTCTTCTGCCGCGACCCGGGGAGGGCGTCGCGGAGGAGATCGCGATGCTGCGCCGTCACGGGATCCGCGTGGGTACGCTGTGCCACGGCAGCGACATCCGGTTGCCGTCGGAGCACGCGCGCCGCGACCGGTGGTCGCCGTTCCGTGACGGGGACTATCCGGGTCAGGGTCAGCTCGAGGAGCTGGTGCGGCGCAACCGGTCCCTCCTGACGGAGCTGCGCGCCGGCGGCATCCCGGCGTTCGTCTCGACACCCGACCTCCTGATCGACGTGCCGTGGGCGACGTGGCTGCCCGTCGTCATCGACGTCGACGAGTGGTCGGGAGCGGACGAGCCGCTCCGGAGGCCGGTTCCGGTCGTCGTGCACGCTCCCAGCCGGGCGACGATCAAGGGCACGGACCTCGTGGAGCCCGTGCTGGACGCTCTGGCCGCCGAGGGCCGCATCGAGTACCGGGCCGCACGGGGACTCGACCGTGCGGGCATGCGCGCCCTCTACGGCGACGCTGACATCGTGCTCGATCAGTTCCGTCTCGGCATCTACGGTGTCGCGACGTGCGAGGCGCTCGCCGCCGGACGCGTCGTCGTCTCGCACGTCGCCGAGCAGTCGCGGGCGGCCGCCGCGTCCGCCGCCCGCATCGATCTGCCCGTCCTCGAGGCGACAGGAGACACGCTGCGCGAGGTCCTGCTGGGGGTCCTCGCCGATCGGGAGGCGGCGAGGGAGACCGCGGCGATCGGCCCGCGCTTCGTGCGGAGCCTTCACGACGGGCGCGCGTCGGCGGCGGCCCTGTCACGGTTCCTTGACAGCAACGACGGCTAAACTTCTCACGATCCACCATCACGACGACACACGTCACGACGACAGGAGACGCGTGCGATCGCTGTACCTCACGCTTCGCCAGGTCCTCCGCATCCTGCCGGGGAAGGCGGAGCGCTTCTACGTGCGTTTCGTCGTGTTCTCGAGCCTCCTCGCGCTCCTCGACATCGTCTCGATGGGGATCATCGCGCTCGTGATGTCGCCGGCCCTGACGGGAACGCCCGTCAGGCTCCCGGTCATCGGCACGATCCCGGTGTCCTCCACGCCCTGGCTCATCGCCCTCGCGTGCGGACTCATCATGCTCAAGGGCGGGTCCACCGTCCTGATGCAGTGGTGGGCGACCCGCCGTCTGGCGGTGTACGAGCTGGAGATCGGTGACCGCCTGTTCGGCGCGTACACCCAGCTCACGTGGGAGGAGCGGTCGCGCCGCAAGACGTCCGACATCACGCGCGTCGCCGACACCGGGATCGCCAACACGATCATGGGCTTCCTGATCCCGCTCTCGAGCATCCCGCCCAACGTGGTCTCCTTCCTGTCCGTCGCGATCGTGCTGCTCGTCGCGCAGCCGCTCAGCGCTCTCGCGGTGATGGCGTACCTGATCGGGGTGGCGCTGCTCATGTCGATGGTGCTCTCGAAGAAGGTCGCCCAGGCGGGCCGGGTCAACCGGACCTTCGCCTATCGCGCCGCAGGCGTGCTGACCGAGCTCGTGGAGGCGCTGAAGGAGTTCACGCTGCGTGACCGCCTGGGTGCGGTACGGCAGCACGTGCGCGAGATCCGGGTCCACGCGGCGCGTGCGCGGGCGAACATCTCCTTCCTCACGATCGTGCCGCGCTACGCGATGGAGTCCGCGTTGATGGTCGGGCTCCTCATCGTGGGCGGCGTGGCCCTGGCGACCAGCGGCTTCCAGCAGGCGATCGTCGCCATCGCCCTCTTCACGATCACCGGCTTCCGGATGCTGCCGGCCATCAACACCGTCCAGGGCAGCCTCTCCCAGGCGTCCGCCAACGAGATCCACGCCAAGAACGTGGTCGCCGACATCGTCAGCGCCGAGACGGCGGTCAGCGAGGCCGAGCTCGCCGACACCATGACGCTGCCGGCGCGGCCCCGCGAGCTCGTCCTCGCGGACGTCGGGTTCCGGTACACCAGCGGCGGCGCCGAGGTCCTCCACGACGTCGACCTCCGCATCCCGTTCGGCAGTTCGCTCGGCATCGCCGGACCCACGGGTGCGGGCAAGTCGACACTCGTCGACATCCTGCTGGGGCTGTCCAGCCCGACCTCCGGTACCGTCACCGTCGACGGCGTGCCCATCGACGCCGCCCGGCGCAGCTGGCGCGGCCGCGTGGCGTACGTCCCGCAGTCGGTCGGGATCTTCTCGGCGACCATCGCCCAGAACGTCGCGCTCACGTGGGGCGACGACTACGATCCGGACCGCGTGCGGCACGCGCTGCATCGCGCGCAGCTCGACGACGTCGTGAACGCGCGCGCGGAGGGCATCGACGCCATGCTGACCGAGCGGGGCTCGAACCTGTCCGGAGGCCAGCGCCAGCGACTCGGTATCGCGCGTGCGCTGTATTCGGACCCGCTCGTGCTCGTCCTCGACGAGGCCACGAGCGCGCTGGACGGCCGCACCGAGGAGGCGGTCGCGGACGCCATCCGCGCGCTCGAGGGCGACGTGACGGTCATCGCGGTCGCCCATCGCCTGGCGACGATCCGACACTTCGACACGATCGCCTACCTGGACGGCGGCCGCGTCGTCGCCACGGGCAGCTTCGACGACCTCCAGCGGATCGTGCCCGACTTCCGGGAGCAGGCGCGGCTGGCCGGCCTCGAGGTCGCCGGTGCCTGAACGCCCCTCGCTGCTGATCATCTCGTTCTCGCCGATCGTGGACGACGCGCGGGTGCTCAAGCAGGTACGCGCGTTCGCCGATCGCTACCGCGTCACGACGTGCGGCTACGGCCCGGCGCCGGACGGGGCGGCGGAGCACCTCGAGATCGGCGCCGAGTACGGGGCGCTCGACACCGACTTCCGTCTCATCGCGGCTCGCCAGTACCGGGCCGCGTACTCGTCGACGAGCGCCGTGCAGGAGGCGCGACGGCTCCTGCGGGGGAGGACGTTCGACGTCGTGCTCGCGAACGAGGCGGAGACCGCGCCGATCGCGCTGGAGCTCGCGCCCGCGTCGCGGATCCACGTCGATCTCCACGAGTACTACCCGCGTCTGCACGACGACGTGCCGGCCTGGGTGTTCTGGCGGGCGCCTTACGCCCGCTGGCTGTGCCGCCGGTTCGTGGCGCGCGTCGCGTCGACGACCACGGTGGGCCGAGGGCTTGCGGAGGAGTACGAGAAGGAGTTCGGGTTCCGTCCGGGTGTGGTCACGAACGCCACGCCGTTCCGCGACATCCGCCCCCACGCCGTCGGCAGCCCGATCCGGCTGGTGCACAGCGGAGCGGCGTTGCGCAACCGCGATCTGACCCTGCTGATCGACGGGGTGGCGCGGTCGAGGGCCGAGGTCGAGCTCGACATGTATCTCATGCCCCACGAACCAGACCACCTGGCCGAGCTGAAGGCGATGGCCGAGACGACGAGCGGACGCGTGCGCGTCCTCGACCCGGTGCCCTACGACCGGCTCATCCCCACCCTCACCGCCTATGACATGGGCGTGCACGTCCTTCCCCCGGGGAACTTCAACAACCGCTGGGCGCTCCCGAACAAGTTCTTCGACTACGTTCAGGCGCGGCTGGGGCTCATCGTCGGGCCGTCGCCGGAGATGGCCGGCACCGTCGAGACGCGCGGGCTCGGGGTCGTGACGTCCGACTTCACCGCGGATGCGCTCGCCGTCGCCCTCGACATGTTGACGCCCGACGCGGTCGCGGGCTTCGCTGCCGCATCGGATGCCGCAGCGCGCGAGCTGTCCGCGGACGCGCAGGTCGTCGGATGGGAGCGCGCGATCGACGCGATCGCGGTGCAGCCGGAGTCGCCGCGCCGATGACGGGTCCGGAAGACGTGACTCACGGGGCGGATGCGCCGGTCGTCGACGTCGTGATCGCGAACCACGATCTGCGCCGGCCCGTGACGCGGGCGGTCGCATCCGCGCTCGCGGGCCGCGCAGCCGTGCGCGTGACGGTGGTCGCCCACCACCTCTCGGCTGACGACATGCGGGCGGCGCTCGGCGCTGTCGGCGACGATCCGCGCGTCCGCGTACTCGAGTTCTCCGACGGCGTCCCTTCACCGGCCGGGCCGATGAACGCCGGGATCCGCGCCGGATCGGCGCCGTACGTGATGCTGCTCGGCTCCGACGACTATCTCGAGCCGGGCACGATCGACCGCTGGGTCGAGGCGGCGCGCGCGTTCGGGTCGGACTACCTCATCGGCCCCCAGCGAGACCTCCGCGGCCGCGCGCTGCGCGACCCGCTCACGCGGCGCGGGCGGCTCACCGCGCTCGACGCCGGTCGGGATCGGCTCGCCTACCGCCTCGCCCTGTTCGGGCTCATCCGGCGCGAATACCTGGACCGGCTGGGCGTCACGCTGAGCGAGGGGGTCGCGACCGGGGAGGACATCGAGCTGTCGCTGGCCCTCGTGACGCGCGGTGGCGTGGTGTCCTACGATCCGTCGCTGCCCGGCTACGTGCTGAGCGACGAGGAGGAGGAACGCGTCACGACGACATCGCGCCCGGCCTCGCGCGATCTCGAGGCGCTCACGCGTCTCCGGGAACGCCCGTGGATCGCCGCACTCGAACCGGCCGCCCGCACCGCCGTGGCCGTGATGATGGCGCGGTTCATCCTCGTCCCGGCGGTGCTGCGGCGTCCCGATCCCGAGGAGTGGTCCGCGACGGACGCTGACGCGGTCGCGGACGTGGCCGCGTGGCTCTCCGCGCTCGACCCCCGCGGCCTGGCCAGCCTCTCCATCGCGGACCGCCGCGTGCTCGCCGCCGCGTCGGCCCGGGACTCCCACGCGCTCGTCGCCGCCGCCGAGCGGCATCACCGCAGCCCGCGGTTGACGCGGGCGATCACCGCGTCCCCGCTCGCCGTGTTCGCCGTCGACAGCCCGCTCCGCCGGGCGGCGATCCTCCTGCGGCCGGCTCCGGGCGACCGTCCGAGTGCTGCTGGTCCCGGCGTCGCACCGGGTCCGGACGGCCCCCTGACTCCGACGCAGCGAGGCACCGCGGCGGCGCGCTCCCGCGGGCGGCTGCCGTCGTGGGCGAATCGCGTGATCGAGTACGTCGCCGACCATCCCGCCAGCATCCCGGGGAGGATCGCCGCCCTGCGCTTCGGGCGCGTGCGCCCGCAGGACGTTCCGCCGCCCACCGCGGTACCCGACGCAGCGGTGCGCGTGTACATCGGGCCGGTCAACTACTCCGAGCAGGGCTACGCGTGGGCGCGCGCCCTCGAGTCCGCGGATCCGCGGCTGCAGTGCCGCAACATGAGCGTCGTGAGTCCGGGCGGCTACGCGTTCCGCGCCGACACGGAGGTGCCCGTCGCGGTCTACCAGAGGTCGCGCACGTGGCAGCGGGCGCAGCTGGACGCCGTCCGGGGCTTCACTCACGTTCTCGTGGAGGCCGAGAAGCCCCTGTTCGGGCGCCTGTTCCTGCGCGACGTCGCCCGTGAGGCCGACATCCTGACGGCGGCGGGCGTGTCGACCGCCTACATGGCCCATGGGACGGACGTCCGCCTGCCGAGCCGTCACGCGACCCGCACCGTGTGGTCGCCCTACCTCGACACCGACATCTATCTCGCGCGGCACGAGATCGAGGCGGAGCGCAACATCGCGCTGCTCACGCGCCTCGGCCGGCCCACCTTCGTCTCGACGCCCGATCTGCTCGCCGACCTCCCGTTCGCTCACTGGTGCCCCGTGGTAGTCGACGTGGACCGCTGGCGCGCACCGGACCGCCCTCCGGCCCGTGCGGTGCCCGTGGTCGCGCACCTCCCGACGAACCCCTGGATCAAGGGGACGGACCTGATCCGGCCCGCTCTCCGCCGTCTGCACGATCGCGGCGTGATCGAGTACCGCGAGATCACCGCGGGGGTGCCCTCCGCGCAGATGCCGGCGACGTGGGCGGATGCCGACATCGTGCTCGACCAGTTCCGGCTGGGGTCGTACGGCGTCGCCGCGTGCGAGGCCATGGCCGCGGGCGCGGTCGTGGTCGGTCACGTCCTGGAGGACGTCCGGCGGACCGTGGAGCAGGTGTCCGGCATGGCGCTGCCCCTCGTCGAGGCCGATCCCGACACGATCGAGGGGGTCGTCCTCGGGCTCGCCACGGATCCGGAGCGACGCGCGCGCCTCGGGATCGACGGAGCGGCCTTCGTCGCGACGGTCCACGATGGGCGGATCAGCGCGGCCGTCCTACGCGAGCAGTGGATCCGCGCCTGATCCCTCTCGGGAACTGCTGATACCGTGGCCCATATGCCTGAACACCTCCGCGTCGCCGTGATCGGCGCCGGCTACTGGGGTCCGAACCTCGCACGCAACTTCACCTCCTCCCCGTTCTGGGAGCTCGCGGCGATCGTCGACCTGGATGCCGCGAGGGCGCAGCAGGTGGCATCCTCCGTCGGCGGCGTCCCCGTCTTCACCGACATCGACGACGTCCTTGCGGACCCCTCGATCGACGCCGTCGCGATCGCCACCCCGGCGCGCACCCACCACCCGCTCGCGATGAAGGCGTTCGCGGCGGGCAAGCACGTCGTCGTGGAGAAGCCGATGGCGGAGTCGAGCGAGCGCGCGCGGGAGATGAACGACGAGGCCCATCGCCGGGGTCTGGTCCTCATGACCGATCACACCTACTGCTACACGACGGCGGTCCAGAAGATCCGCGAGCTCATCGCGGAGGGGGCGCTCGGCGACATCCTCTACGTCGATTCGACCCGCATCAACCTCGGGCTCGTGCAGCCGGACGTCGACGTCTTCTGGGATCTCGCGCCGCACGACCTGTCGATCATCGACTTCATCCTCCCGGGTGGTCTCGTCCCCACGGAGGTCTCCGCCTACGGGGCCGACCCTCTCGGGGCCGGGAAGGCGTGCGTAGGACATCTCATGACGCCGCTCCCCAACGGGGGCATGGTCCACGTCCACGTCAACTGGATGAGCCCGACGAAGATCCGGCAGATGGTGATCGCCGGCTCCCGCCGCACGCTCGTCTGGGACGACCTCAATCCGCAGCAGCGGCTGAGCATGTATGACCGTGGGATCGATCTCCCGCACCAGACGGGTGTCGGGCAGGACCGCATCGCGGCGATGGTGTCGTACCGGCTCGGCGATACGTGGGCTCCCGCGCTGGCCGAGCGGGAGGCGCTGTCGGCGATGGTCGAGGAGTTCGCCGCCGCCATCCGCGAGGGCCGGCCCGCGCGCACGGACGGCGCATCCGGCCTGCGCGTGCTGAACGTCCTGGAGGCGGCGAGCCGGGACCTCGAGCTCGCCTCGGCCGCCCCGTCCGGCGTCGCCTGAGCGCGTCGCCACCACGAACCTGCCGCCGCCCGCACGCGGCGCCCGAATCGAAGGAGTGACCGCGATGGCCGACGGAGCGCCCGCAGTCCCGTTCCTGGACCTCGTCTCGCAGCAGGCAGAGGTGGCCGACGAGGTCCTCGCCGCGTGGGAGCGCCTGCTCCGGGCTGCGCACTTCGTCGGCGGCCCGGACGTGGCCGCTTTCGAGCGGGAGTTCGCCGCGTACATCGGCGTGGAGCACGTCGTCGGGGTCGCGAACGGGACGGATGCGCTGGAGCTCGCGTACCGCGCGCTCGGCATCCAGGCGGGCGACGAGGTCATCCTCCCGGTGAACACGTTCATCGCGACCGCGGAGGCGGTCACCGCGGTCGGCGCCACGCCCGTCTTCGTCGACGTCGACGACGAGACGCTGCTCATCGACCCCGCCGCGGCGGAGTCCGCGATCACGGAGCGCACGCGTGCCATCGTGCCGGTGCACCTGTTCGGACAGACCGCGCCGGTCGAGGCGCTCGCGCCGCTCGCCGCGCGACGCGGGATCGCCATCGTCGAGGACGCCGCGCAGTCCCAGGGGGCGGTGTCCGCCGCGGGCCGTGCCGGCGCGCTGGGGACGATCGCCGCCACGAGCTTCTACCCCGGAAAGAACCTGGGCGCCGCGGGCGACGCGGGTGCCGTGATGACCGATGACGCCGCCCTCGCCGACGTCGTCCGCAACCTCGGGGCGCACGGCAGCTCGGTCAAGTACGTCCACGATCGCGTCGGACGCAACTCCCGCATGGACGCGGTCCAGTCGGTCGCGCTGTCGGCGAAGCTGCGCCGGCTGGACGACTGGAACGCCGCGCGAGCCGCGGCAGCCGACCGCTACGCCGACCTCCTCGCCGCATCCCCCGGCGTCCGCCTCCCCGGCACCCGTAGCGGCAACCGCGACGTCTGGCACCTGTACGTCGTGCGCGTCGAGGAGCGCGACCGCGTGCTGGCCGATCTCGCCGCCGCCGGTGTCGGGGCGGCGATCCACTATCCGACTCCGCTGCACCTGACCGACGCCTACGCCGGGCTCGGCTACCGCCGCGGCCAGTTCCCGGTCGCCGAGCGCGCGGCCGCGCGCATCCTCTCGCTCCCGATGTTCCCGCACCTCACCCGGGCGCAGCAGGAGCGCGTGGCATCGGTCCTCACCGCGGCGACGAGCAGGTCACGCTCGCACGGCTGAACGGCGACTCATCGCGACATGAGCACGGACGCCGCTATGAACCGGGGCGGTGCATCCGCCGCGAAGAAGGCGCCGATGCGCGACGGCAGGACGGTCGACGGCGTCCCGAAGCGGCTGCGCGCGATGACCCGTGCGTGCAGCTCGGCCGGCGGCACCCCTTCGGCGAGCGCGCGCAGGGCGCGCACGTCCGCGATGGACAGGTGGCCCCGGAAGCCGGGCGCGGCCTCGTCCAGCCGCGCGACGAGTGCGGCGAGGTCGACCCGGACGGCCTCCGTCCAGTCGTCCGCGTCGAGCCGGCGCCGGACGAAGGCGAGAAGGTGGATGCGCACGTACTTGACGGCGACCGCCCGCCGGTCGTCGAGCGGGAACTGCGCGAACCACGATTCGCGGAGCATCCGGAGCAGGGCGTCGAACTCGGCGTCCACCGGTCGACGTGCCTGGGTGGTGCGATCGGCTGCGTCGTCACCCAGGATGTACGCCGGGCGGCCCCACGCATAGCCGATCGCGGCGCCGGACAGAGCGAGGCGGATGCTGAACTCCTGGTCCTCGCCTGTGGGCACTCCCGCGGTCAGACGCAGACCTGCCCGGCGGACGAGGGCCGTGCTGATCAAGCCGATCGGCGAGGTGCGGTAGACGAGGCGGTCCTTCAGGGGATCGAGGGGTGAGACCCGGCGGAATCGCACCACGGGGTTCCGGATGACGGCGCGGGAGGGATGCCGCTGCACCGGGATGACCACGTCCAGTCCGCGCTGGGCGGCCAGCTCGGCCCACGCTCCCAGGGCGCCCGGCTCGAGGTAGTCGTCGGAGCCCATGATCGACACGAACCGCGCGTCGGCGGCCTCGATCCCGTGGGTGAACGGGCCGGCGGGGCTGTGGATGCCATCTTTCAGCTCGAGGAGCCGCACACGGCCGGCGAGCTCCGGTCCGAGCGCTGCCGCGATCTGCTCCCGGTCGATGTTGTGGCAGACCACCGTGACGCGCAGCCGCTCGCTGTCGAGCCCGGCGGCGAGCACGGACGCCACGGCGCGGGCGATCGGTCGCCGGGCATCATGTACGGCGATGACGAAATCGACGAGATACGGCATCCGCTCATCTCCCGTCGGTCAGGCGCCCGCGCGGGAGAGCAGCGCGCGCACGACGCGGTCGGCGGCATGCCCGTCGCCGTAGGGCGCGGCATCCGTGTCCGCCGGCCGTGGGCGGCCGACCGCCGCAGCGATCTCGTCGGCGGTGTTCGCGAGGACGTTCCAGCCGAGGGCGATCGTCTCGACCCACTCGGTCTCGGTGCGCACCGTCGTGGCGGGCACGCGGAGCAGGAACGCCTCCTTCTGGAGACCCCCGGAGTCGGTGACGACGGCCCGGCTCGCGAGGACCGCCGCGATCAGGTCGGGGTAGGCGAGGGGCGGGTGCGAGACCAGCGAGCCGGTCGTGAGCGGGATCCCCGCCGTGGCCGCGCGCGAGGCCAGGCGGGGGTGAGCGAGGAGCACGACACGGTGGTCGAGCGACGAGAGACCGGCGACGATGTCGGCCAGACGCTCCGGATCGTCGGTGTTCTCCGCGCGGTGGATCGTGGCGACGGAGAAGGAGCCCGGGGTGAGTCCGAGCTCCTCGACCAGCCGGGACGGCGCCCCGGCCACCCGGTCGCGCACCTGGAACAGCACATCCGTCATGACGTCGCCCACCACGACGGTGCGCGCGGCGAGGCCCTCGTCGGTCAGGTGCGCGGCAGCCCCGTCCGTCGGGGCCAGCAGCAGGTCCGCGGCATGGTCGGTCAGGACGCGGTTGTGCTCTTCCGGCATCCGCCGGTTGAACGAGCGCAGCCCCGCCTCGAGATGCGCGACCGGAAGGTGGAGCTTCACGGCCGATAGCGCGGCGGCGATCGTGGAGTTGGTGTCACCGTAGACGAGCACCCAGTCGGGGCGGTGCTCGTCGAACACGCCGTCGAGAGCACCCAGCATCGCGCCGGTCTGCACGCCGTGACCGGCTGATCCCACCCCGAGGTGGACGTCCGGTGCAGGTATCCCGAGGTCCTCGAAGAAGACGTCGGAGAGCATCGGGTCGTAGTGCTGCCCGGTGTGCACGATGACGTGCTCGATCCCGGCGTCGGCCGCCGCGTGGGCGATGGGGGCGAGCTTCACGAACTGCGGGCGTGCTCCGACGACGCTGATGACCTTCACGGGCCACCAGCCTAGGTGATCGGCGCACGCGGGCCGCTGATCGCCGAGTGCCGCTGATACGGTCGAGCCGTGCGCGTTCTCATCGTGACGACCTGGCTCCCCACGCCGTCGTCGCCGGCCACGGGCGTGTTCATCGAGCGGGACATCGACCTGCTCGCGCGGGACCACGAGGTGCACGTGGTCCACCTGTCGTCGGCGCCCGCGCCCTCCGCCGAGCGGGCGTGGGGTGTGGAGACGATCGCGATGTCCGCGTCGAATCCGCTCAGCGTCCGATCCGCCGCGCGCCGCCTCGCTCCGATGGTCGAGCGGTTCGACCTCCTGCACACGATGGCCGCGTCCGCCCTCCTTCCGTTCCGGCGCCTCCGCTCGGCGACACCCTGGGTGCACACCGAGCATCTGTCGGGCATCCTCGCGCCCGAGACCCTGCCCCTCCCGGTGCGGCTCGCGCTCCCGGCCACCCTGCGGCTGATGCGGCGCCCGGACGTCGTCGTCGCGGTGGGGGACCGCCTGGCCGACGCGATCCGCCGGTCCCGTGCGGGTGCGGTCGAGATCGTCCCCAACGCGGTGGAGCATCTCGCCCAGGTGCCGGAGCGTCGTTCGTTGACGGCCGGGAGGGTGTCCCTCGTCGCCGTCGGGGGCCTCGTTCCGCGCAAGGGCCCCGACATCGCGGTGGAGACGACCGCCGAGCTCGCGCGGCGGGGCATGGATGTCTCGCTGCGGTGGATCGGGTCGGGTCCGATGCGCGACGAGGTGGAGGCGCTCGCCCTCCGCCTGCGCATCTCCGACCGCATCGCGCTGGTCGGCACGCTGCCCACCGAGCGGGTGCTCGAGGAGCTGGCGGCTGCCGACGTGTTCCTCCTTCCGACCGCGGGGGAGACCTTCGGCGTGTCGATCGCCGAGGCGCTCGCGAGCGGACGGCCTGTCGTGGTCGGCGCGAACGGGGGTCAGGCCGAGTTCGTGCACGAGCCAGACGGCGTCCTCGTCGACGGCCGGACGGCGGCGGCGTTCGCGGGGGCCGTGGAGCGCGTGATCGACCTGAACGCGACGCGCACGGCCGCCGAGATCGCGGCAGCCGTCCGCGCGCGCTTCACCGACGAAAGCCGTCGGCGCGGTTACGCGCGGGTCTATGCCGACGCTGTCGCGCACGCGCGGTCCCGGGCGCGCTGATCGGACGGCGCCGAGCCCGGACGTCCCGGATGGGAGTTGCATGTGCGACTTCTTAGAATCTCCTGGGGGTGTTACGATCACGCGACCCATCCCTCCCGCAGAACGGAGAACGCTCGGAATGAGCGCTCGTCACATCGCCCTCACCACCGTCGTCGCGCTCGGGATCGGGGTGTTCGGCGCCTCCGCCGCGCATGCCGCGCCCGTCGCCGCCGCGGCGCCTCCCGCCCACGTCGTCGCCGCCGCGCTCTCCTCCACCGAGGCGCAGGTCAGCGCGACGATCCAGTATCAGCCGTCGTCCGGCGGGCCGCAGACGCTGTCGCCGAACTCCGAGGTCACCGTCGAGTTCTGGAAGCTCGACCCCGACACCGGCTACTACGACCTCGTCGAGGACTCGCGCACGTGGACGGGCCCGACCGGCAACGTCTGGACGTCGCCCGTCCTGGAGGCCGGCACCTACACGATCCGGTTCCAGGCCGACGCGAAGTCGATCGGCGTCGAGTGGTGGCAGGACAAGCGCTACTTCGCGGAGTCCAACGACATCGTGCTCACGGGTGCGACCGTCACACCCCTCAACATCGTGACGTTGCACCCGCACGCCTTCGACGTCGGCCGCGTGGCCGGGGCCGACCGGTTCGGGACGGCCGTCGAGGTGTCGCAGTCGATGTACCCGAGCGGGAGCCCCGACGTCGTCTATCTCGCGAACGGGATGAACTATCCCGACGCGCTCGCTGCGGGCCCGGCCGCGATCAAGCACGGCGGCGTCCTCCTGACGACGGCGGCGACGAGCCTGCCGGCCGCCACCGCGGCGGAACTCACGCGCCTCGCTCCGGCTCGCATCGTCGTCGCCGGCGGCACCGGCGCCGTCTCCGACGCCGTGCTCGCGGCGGCGAAGAAGGCCGCACAGAAGGGCAACGCCGGCGTAGTCGTCACCCGTCTCGGCGGCGCCAGCCGCTACGAGACCGGCGAGAAGATCGTCCGCGACGCCTTCACGTCCGGCGGCCAGAGCGTCGCGATCGTCGCCACGGGCCGCAACTACCCCGACGCCCTGGCTGCCGGTCCTGCGGCGGGCTACATGGGCGGCCCGGTCATCCTGACCGATGGGAACTCCACCACGCTCCCCGCGGCGACGAAGAAGCTGCTGACCGACCTCGGTGTCACGCTCGTCATCATCGCCGGGGGCACCGGTGCGGTGTCGACCGGCATCGAGAACGGGCTGAAGAGCGCGTTCGGCGCAGACCACGTCGTCCGCCTCGCCGGCGCCTCCCGCTACGACACGGCCGCTGAGATCAACGCGAACACGTTCCCGGTGACGGACTTCTCGCTGCTCGCGAGCGGGGCGAACTTCCCCGACGCGCTCGCGGGAGCGCCGCTCGCCGGCTCCCTCGGCGCGCCGCTGTTCCTCACGGACCCGCGCTGCATCACCCAGGGCGCGGCATCCGGCATCACCGACCAGCGCTCGAACGGCGTGCTACTCCTGGGTGGCCAGGGAGCGCTGTCGACCGACGTCGAGCAGTTGTTCGTGTGCGGCTGACCCACTCCGCGTGACGACGGCCCCGGCCCGCATGGCCGGGGCCGTCTGCGCGCCGAGTGCCGTCGTGCCGCCGCCTAGACTGGAATCCATGCGCATCGCCGTCGTCGCCCTCGGAAAGATCGGGCTTCCCCTCGCCGTCCAGTTCGCCGATTCGGGTCACGACGTCATCGGCGTGGACGTCGACGCGCGGGCGGTCACGGCTGTCAACGAGGCGCGCGAGCCGTTCCCGGGCGAGGCCGGCCTGCAGGAGAAGCTGAGCGCGCTCGTGCCCGCCGGGCGGCTGCGCGCGACCACCGACTACGCCGAGGCGATCCCCGGCGCCGACGCGGTCGTGCTCGTCGTGCCGCTCTTCGTGAACGACACCACGTGGGAGCCCGACTTCGCGTGGATGGACGCCGCGACCAGGTCCCTCGCCGCGCACCTCACCCCCGGCACACTCGTCTCGTACGAGACCACCCTGCCGGTGGGGACGACGCGCGGGCGCTGGAAGCCGATGATCGAGGAGGGTTCGGGGCTCGTCGAGGGCACCGACTTCCACCTCGTGTTCTCGCCGGAGCGCGTCCTGACCGGCCGGGTCTTCGCCGATCTGCGCAAGTACCCCAAGCTCATCGGCGGACTGTCGCCGGAGGGTGCGCGCCGAGCACGCGAGTTCTACGAGGCGGTGCTGCAGTTCGACGAGCGGGCCGATCTCGCCCGCCCGAACGGCGTATGGGACCTCGGCACGGCTGAGGCCGCCGAGATGGCCAAGCTCGCCGAGACCACCTACCGTGACGTCAACATCGGGCTCGCCAACCAGTTCGGGCTGTTCGCGGCGCAGCACGGCATCGACGTCTACCAGGTCATCGAGGCGTGCAACTCGCAGCCGTACAGCCACATCCATCGTCCGGGCATCGCCGTCGGGGGGCACTGCATCCCGGTGTATCCGAGGCTCTATCTCTCGACGGATCCCGATGCCGACATCGTGCGCACCGCACGACTGCTGAACGCGTCCATGCCCGAGCGACTGGTGGCGCAGGCGGCCGGGATCCTCGGTGACCTCACGGGGCTGGAGGCTGTCGTGCTCGGCGCCTCCTATCGCGGGGGCGTCAAGGAGACCGCGTTCTCCGGCGTCTTTCCTACCGTGGCGGCGCTGACGGCGCGGGGCGCCCGCGTCCGCGTCCACGACCCGCTGTACGACGACGACGAGTTGCGGGCGCTCGGTTTCGACCCCTACGCACTCGGCGACGCCGCCGATGTCGCTGTGCTGCAGACCGACCACGCGGACTACCGCGCGCTGGCCCCGGCGGACCTCCCAGGCATCCGGCTCCTCGTCGACGGGCGCAACGCGACCGACCCCGCGACCTGGGCCGGAACCCCCCGGATCGTGGTGGGTGCGGCATAGCCGGCCTCCCCGGGCGTCGCGCAAGGGGCGGCTCCGCATCCTGGGCTAGCATGTGCTGACCCCTCCGAGTTCAGGGCAGGACACGTGACTCTCACCGCCCCACCGCGCGGTACCGCCGTGCGGCTCATCTGGCCGCTCGCTGCGATGCTCGCGACGGCGATCTTCGGGGCCGCGCGCCTGCTCGTGAACGGCCGGTTCTACTTCGCGGACGACTCGGAGATCGGCGCCTTCGGGCAGTGGTGGAAGCTGGGCGACTCCCTGCTGTCGGGAGGCATCCCGGTGCTGAACCCGCGCGCCTGGGAAGCGGGGAACTACTTCGCCGAAGGGCAGTGGGGGCTGCTCAATCCCGTCACGTGGCTCATCGCGCTGGGGGCCAGGGCGAGCGAGAATCCGGCCGCACTGATGGCGATCGTGAAGATCGCGTTCTTCGTCGCCATGTGCCTCGGGGTCTACCTCCTGGCGCGGAGCTTCGGCGCGTCGGCACCATGGGCGGCGCTCGCCGGGGTCCTGGCGCCGCTGGGCGGGTTCACCGTCTACATGGATGCCCCGTCCTGGGCGACGGGACTGCTGAACGCCGCCCTGCTGCCCTGGGTCTGGTGGGGTCTTCGGCGGATGGTCGAAGGCGACAGATCGATATGGGCATACGTCGTCTCCAGCTACGTCCTCATCACGTTCGGCTACGTGTTCGGCGTGATGGTGCTGGTCGTCGTGCTGCTGGAGTCCCTCGTCCGCGCCCTCGTGCAGCGCGATCGCGCCCGAGCCCTGCGCGTGCTCGTCGCTTCCGTGTGGGGCGGCCTGCTCACGATCGTCGTCTACCTGCCGGGCGTGCTCACGGCGCCCGTCACCGAGCGTGCCGGGCTCGGCATCTCGAACACCGGCTTCCTCAATGCCGATCTCAGCGACCTCTTCTCCGCCGCCTCCCCGACGGCGACGGCCACGATCGGATCGTGGTGGGGGCCCGAGACCGCGGCTCCGCTGGTCTACGCGGCCTGGATCCTGCCGCTCTTTCCGCTCGTGCTCCCGATGACGCGCGACGCCGTCCGGCGCTGCATCCCGCTCCTGGTCGTCGGAGCGGTGGCCCTGCTCGCCGTCATCGGTCCCAGCCAGGTCGGTCCGATCCGCTGGCCGGTGCGGTTCATGCCGTACCTCGTGATCGTGGCGGTGGTCCTGTTCGCCGTGGCCGCCTCCGACGGCTTCCCCCGCCGAGTGGCGCGGCGCGGCATCCTCTGGTCCTTCGGGCTCATCGTCCTGTCCACGGGACTGGCCTTCGCGAGCACCCCGAACGAGTGGAAGGGCATCGGACTCACCGCCGTCGTCCAGTCCGTGTTCGTGCTGGCCGCCGCGTGGGTCGCGGCCCGCGGGAGGCCGGACTGGACGCCGCGCGCGCGAACAATCCTCGTCTCGGGAGGTGCGATCCTGGTCTCCGGCCTGCTCCTGATCCCGCAGCTGGCCGTGTTCCCGGCGACGCCCCTCCCCAAGTTCGGCGCTCCCGAGAGTGTGAGCCGGATGTCGCGGGTCCTCGCCGACGTCCACGGCGATGCCATCGTCGTCGGCGATCTCTACGCCGGGGGCGGGATCACGCGCAGCTTCGACGAGCGGCTGATGGGCAACCTCTGGTACCTGAGCCGGGCGTCCGTGAGCAGTCTCTACACCGTCCTGCCCTATACGACGTTCTCGAAGGACCTCTGCATCGATCTGAAGGGTTCGACCTGCCCGCGTGCGCTGTCGACGCTGTGGAGCGTCGACCCCACCACGGAGCGTCCCGTCGCCGACCTCATGGGGGTGAGTGCCATCGTCGCCATGAAGGCGTCCTATCCCACAGAGCCCGCCGCCCCGGCGGGATGGTCGGTGACGTCATCCGGAGAGTTCACCTGGCTCCTCCAGCGGGACGCGCCGCTCCCGGCGGCCGGCGGCGTGGCGTGGACGGGCGCCGGGACCCGCGTGTCCGTCCTCCACCAGGACGACACGTCCGTGACCCTCCGGGTGGATGCCGTGGGGTCGGACCCCAGGGTCGTGCTCAGCAGACTCGACTATCCGGGCTACTCGATCGCCGGGGCCGTGAAGGCGTCTCCGGTGCGGGGCTGGCTGCTCACCGCTGATCTGTCGCACACCCGCCCCGGGTCGACCGTGGTCGTGTCGTTCCGGCCGCCGGGCTTCGCGATCATGGTGGGCGCACTCGTCCTCAGCGCGATGCTCCTCGTCGGCTGGCCGCTGCTGCGACGCCGGGCCCGACGACGGGAGCGGATCAGCGAGGGTTCGTCCGGCCCGTCAACTGCGCCTGATACACACGACTGAGTCCCTCGGGGAGCGTCGTGCGGGCCAGGGCGTCGAGGTCGCTCCACACCTCGGAGCGCACTCGGAGGTCGAGCGACTGACCCGTCGCGTCGCCTCCACCCAGCACGATCGGGCCGCGGCGGCGGCGCAGGCGGGTGAGCTCGGACAGGAGAGCCCCGATCGAGACGGCGCGCATGCTGCCCACGACCTTGACGACCGTCGATCCGGTGGGTTCTTCACGAAGGCGCCGCATCGCGGCATCAACGACCGCTGCGCAGTCGTCCTCGTAGATGTAGTCCCGCAGCGTGTCGAGCGGGACGTAGACCGCGATCGGCTGCTGGCTGAGATGTCCGCGGACCAGGGCGGAGATCAGTCCCTGCGGCTTGGCGAGGTCCTGTCCGGCTCCGTACACGTTCGTGATGCGCGCGATGAAGGACCGCCAGTCTCCCGTCGTCGTGGCGTCCCTCAGGGTGTGCTCCATCCGCAGCTTGGTCTCCCCGTATGCGGAGGTCGCGGCGGTCGCCGTGGACTCGCTGAAGGGCGGGCGGGCGGAACCCGCGTACGCCCCACCCACCGATGATGCGAGGAACACGGTCAGCCGCCCGCGCACCGCGGCAGGAAGGTCGGAGAGCGCTGCGATCGTCCGCGCGAAGACGTCGCCCTCGATCTCGAGCTGCGCGGCCGGCGTCGAGGTCACGCCGCGGCCCGCGCTCCAGTACAGCTCCAGGTCACCGTCGTGCGCGGCCAGCTCGGCTACGCCGGCCCGAAGCGCCAGCACCGACCCCTGGGGGTCGTCCCAGGGGACGCGCACCCGCACCTGCGGCGTGCTGCGGACGCGCTCGATCGACCGGCCGAGCAGCCCCCGGCCGACGATCAGGCGCGTCGTCTCCGTCACGGGCGATCGGTCGTGCGCAGCTCGGGGGGCTCGCCGCGGCCCAGCGGTCCTGCGCCCGGGTCGCGCACGATGAGGTAGGCCGGCTTGCCGAGCGCGGTGCTGACGGCGACGCCCAGGTACTCCGCGATGATGCCGAGCGACACGAGGATGACCCCCGTGCCGAGCGCCGTCAGCACCATCTGCGACGTCCAGCCTTCGGGGATGTCGCCGGCGACGAACCGCGCGATCACCAGGTACAGGGCGAAGACGACGCCGCCGATGAAGAACACCACCCCCGTGGCGGTGACCAGGCGAAGGCCGCGCGTCCCGGAGGTGAGCACCATGCGCCAGAAGTGGCCGAGCAGGCGGGTGTACGAGTAGCCGGACCGCCGGTCGCCCTCCTCGCGCAGCGTGACCGGGGCCGTCGTGATGCGGGCCGCGACCCAGCCGAGGGCGACGTCCAGATAGACACCCGTGCCGGCATAGGCCGCGACGCTTCGGCCGATCTCGCCGAGCACGAGCCGGTAGCTGTTGAACGAGGTCGCGCGGCCGCCGCGGAACAGCGTCTCCAGCACGCGTTTGGACGCCTTGGAGGCGGTGTTGCGGACGAAGCCGTGCGGCGGGCGGTTCACGGGTGCGGCGTAGACGAGGTCTGCGCGCTCGGTGACGGCCGCGTCGAGGAGGTTCGCCATGTCCGCGGGATCGTGCTGGCCGTCCTCATCGAGCGTCACGATCCACTCGCCGCCCGAGCTGGCCATGCCGGCGAGGGTCGCGGCGTGCTGGCCGAAGTTCCGGCTCAGCCAGACCGGCTTGATCCAGGCATGCTCCTCGGCGAGTCCGCGGATGACGCGATCCGAGCGGTCCGGCCCGCGGTCGTAGGCGAGCACGACCTCGTCCACGCGCGCGTGCACGCCGAGCGCCGTCACGAAGCCTTCGGTCAGGGGGGCGACCTCGGCGATGACGGCGCGCAGGGTCCGCTCGCCCTGGTACACCGGAATCACCACACTGATGCGGTGCACGTACGGGGCGGATTCGTCCTCGGTCATCGCATCCTCCTCTTCAGCACACGGTAGGACAATCTCCGGGTCCGGGCCATGAGCGCCGCCCGCACGTCTCCGGTGCGGCGGTCGCCCTCGCCGAGGACGTCGGGATGCTCCGCGCGCAGCCAGGCGTGGAACGCTCGAGCCTGCGCCGACTGATCCCGCACCAGCGCGACGCTCCACTGGCTCGCGCTCATCCGGAACGTCGCGCCGACCTCGGGATCGGGGACGAAGTCGCCGCGCAGGAGCACGCGGGAGTAGGTGGCCTGGTCGATCAGATAGGGGAATCGGTCGAACCAGCCTCCGACGGCCTCGAGCACGTCGCGCCGCATCATCACGGACGCGGGCTCGCCGAACAGATTGGACCCGGCTCGAACGGCACGACGCACCGCCTCGCTCCCCGGCATCCGTCGCCCGAGTCCGCGCAGGCCCCACCCGCGCATGACCGTCGCGCCGTCGGCGTCGACGATGTCGCGACGGCAGGCGGTCAGTACGGTGCCCGGGGGTCCGAGCAGCTCCGCCTGGCGCGCGAGCACACCGGGCCTGAGGACGTCGTCCCCGCACACCAGCTTGATCAGCTCGCCGGATGCCGCGGCGGTCACGGCATTCCAATTGCGGCCGGCGCCTCCGCCGGCCTCCGTCGTCATCAGTCGCACGCGCGGGTCGTCGGCGTATCGCTCCATCACCGCGCGCGTGTCGTCGGTCGAGGAGTGATCGGCCACGATCAGCTCGAAGTCGACGCCCTCCTGGGCGAGCACCGAGTCGAGCGTCTCGGCCAGCGTTCCGCCGTTGTCGAAGGCGGGCACGACCACGCTCAGCACGGGGGAGGTGACGATGGCGGGGGCTCCTTCCGGACAGCCGGATCAGGATGCCGGCCGGGTCGATCGCCGGCCGGAGCCGCGATCGGCGGTCAACTCTACCGCAGCCCCGCGGGAGGCCGCGGACGCGGGGGAGAGCGCACCGGCGCGGTGTAGTGTAAGCGCGATGCGGCGTCTGATCGCGGCGGCCTCCCGGCGCCCGGAGGTGCGGTATCTCGTGTTCGGCGGCGTGAACACCGCGTTCTCGTACGGCCTGTACACGGTCGCTCTGCTCGTTCTGCACGCGTGGCGGGTTCCGGGCGACTACGCGATCGCCATCACGTTCAGCTGGATCGTCTCGAATGTCACCTCGTTCGTGCTGCAGCGCCGTTTCGTGTTCCACGGCACCGGTCACCCGTTCCGTGAGTTCGTGAAGTTCAGCTCAGTGACATTCGGCTCCTTCATCGCCAATCTTGCCCTCAGCGCGGCGGCGGTGGAGTTCCTGGGTCTGGACGGCGCGGTCGAGAAGCTCGTGAGCCAGCTCGTGATCACCGTGATCCTGGTCGTGGTGACCTACGTGCTGCACCGCACGTTCTCGTTCCGCTCGGCCACTGCCGAGCCCGCCGGGATGGTCGGTGTGGAGCGTGACCCGGACGACGAGGACGTTCCTCCCGTCGGGTGACTCCGCCCGGCGTCGGCACGCCCCGCGACGATCGGGTCAGCAGCGCGAGAGCGTGGCGACCGAGCTCGTGAGCGCGCCCGTTCCGCCCAGCAGGGTGATCCGCGACGGGTCCATCGCGGTCAGCCCCTTGTCGATCGCGCTCGACAGGCACGTGGACGGTGTGGTGTACAGGGGCTGGCCGAGTGCGCCGGCGGCCGCCGATCCGGACAGCGCGTCCGGGAAGGTCGTGCCGCTGGAGAGGAACGCCACGTCGGCGGACGAGAACGCCTGCCGGTTGATCGCGACCGCGGTGGCGTAGCGGTCCGCGCCCTGCAGGCGCTGCGTCGTGAAGCCCTTGGCCTTCAGCGACGACTCGATGCCCGCGCTCACGGCTCCGGTCCCGCCCGCGATCCGGACGGTGGTCGCACCGAGCTGCGAGATCAGCGCGAGCGTCTGGGAGTCGACGGCCTTCGCGCCGCCGGGCACGAGGATGACCGGGACGTGCTGCGCACCGGCGGCCGCTCCGGCGGTGAGCGCGTCGGGGAACGTCGCACCCGTGGCCAGGTAGACCACGGAGGCGGACGTGAAGGCGGACGCGACGAGGTTGCGCGACGTCTCGTAGCGGTCGGTGCCCCCGATGCGGGTCGTCGGGGCGATGGCGTCGAGCTGATCCTCGACGGCAGCGGAGACCGCGCCGTCGCCGCCGACGATGACGATGCGGTGGGGCGCCAGCGAGATGAGGCTCGTCCTCACGGCGTCGGGCAGTTGATCCGGCGCGGTGAGCAGGAGGGGGCCCGAGCCGAAGGCGGCGGCAGGTGCGGCACTGAGCGAGTCCGGGAACGTCGACCCGGAAGCGATGTACGCGATGTCCGCGCCGTTGGGGAAGGCGCGCGTCGCGATGGCCGCCGACGTCCCGTAGCGCGAGTCGCCCCACACCCGATCGGTCGGTGGCGCCCCGGTGACGGCCGCCGTTGCGGCGGAGTTCACGTTCGCGGGGAAGTATCCCGACAGCCGTGCGGTCACCCGCGCCTGGATGCGGTTGCCTCCGTCGGCGATCGTCGGCGTGTAGGACGTCGATGTCGCGCCAGGGATCGCCTTGCCGTCGGACAGCCACTGCCATGCGAGCGACACGCCGCTCGACCAGCCCGTCGTCGTCGCCCGCAGTGTGCCGCCCACGGCCGCGGTGCCGGTGACGGACACCGTGCCGATCTTCGGGATCGGCGGGAGCCCGATGCCGAAGATCTGCACCCAGTACGTGCCGTAGCAGGGTCCGATCGCGTAGCCGACGCCCAGGCCGGTGTAGCGCGAGTCGAGGATGTTCGCGCGGTGGCCGGCGGAGTTCATCCACGCCGTCACGACGTCGCCCGGCGTCGAGTAGCCCGCCGCGATGTTCTCCCCGGTCGCGACCCAGCCCGCCGACGAGGTCTGGCTGGAGCGCCACGAGCTCGTGCTGTGCTCGAAGGTGCACGTGCTGGCGAGGTGCTGGGCCCATGCCTGCGCGGCCGCATCGAGCGCGGCGTCCGTCGCGAGGGCCCGCAGGCCCGCGTTCGTGCGCTGCTGGTTGGTGAGCGTGAAGACGCTCCCGGCGTTTCCCGTGGCTGCTGTCGCAGGCGCGGGTGACGCCGCGGCGACCGAGAAGAGCGTGCCGATGAGAACGGTGAGGACGGTGCCAATGGCAAGGCGACGCCGCATCATGCCTCCCTGGGGATGGAGCATGCGGTGGAGTGGGGACGGTGTTATTGGTGTTGTTGGTGGGGACCTTGTGGATGGTGATACGAAGATACCCACAAAACACGCCGCACGCATACATCGAATTTCCACGTCGTGTGCTAGGCGGGTCGCCGCCCCGCCGGTTCAGCGCGCTCCCGGGTTCGCGCATCCCGCCTCGATAGGATGGAATGCGCTGCCCGGCGGTCGACGCCGCAGCCCCCGAAACCTCCTCCGACATACCCGGAAGGCGCCCGCCCCCCTATGGATCTCCTCATCGTCGGCTCCGGCTTCTTCGGTCTCACCATCGCGGAGCGGGCGGCGGCCTCGGGTCGCAAGGTCACGGTCATCGATCGCCGCCATCACATCGGGGGGAACGCCTACAGCGAGGATGAGCCGACCACGGGCATCGAGGTCCACCGCTACGGCGCGCACCTCTTCCACACCTCCAACGCGACGGTGTGGGAGTACGTCAACCGCTTCACGCGGTTCACGGACTACGTCCATCGCGTCTACACGAACCACCACGGCGTCGTCTATCCGCTGCCCATCAACCTCGGCACGATCAACCAGTTCTTCGCGGCCTCCCACGGACCCGATCAGGCGCGGGCGCTCATCCACGAGCAGGCGGGGGAGTTCGATCCCAAATCGGCGCGGAACCTGGAGGAGCGCGGCATCGGCCTCATCGGGCGGCCCCTGTACGAGGCGTTCATCCGGGACTACACCGCCAAGCAGTGGCAGACGGATCCGAAGGACCTCCCGGCCGAGGTGATCAGCCGGCTGCCCGTCCGCTACACCTACGACAACCGCTACTTCAACGACACGTGGGAGGGCCTGCCTGTCGACGGCTACACGGCCTGGCTCGAGCGCATGGCCGATCACCCCGGCATCGAGGTCCGGCTCGGCACGGACTTCTTCGACGAGTCCCAGCCCCTCAACAAGAGCGCGAGCGTCGGGCAGGTTCCGATCGTCTACACCGGGCCCGTCGACCGCTACTTCGACTACGCCGAAGGCGAGCTGTCGTGGCGGACGCTCGACTTCGAGCAGGAGGTCCTCTCGATCGGGGACTTCCAGGGCACCTCGGTGATGAACTACGCGGACGCCGACGTCCCCTACACGCGGATCCACGAATTCCGGCACTTCCACCCCGAGCGCGCCGACCGGTACCCGACCGACCAGACCGTGATCATGCGGGAGTTCTCGCGCTTCGCCTCGCGCGAGGACGAGCCGTACTACCCGGTGAACACGCCGGACGACCGTGCCGGGCTGCTCGCCTACCGCGAGCTCGCCAAGGGCGAGGACGGCGTCTTCTTCGGCGGCCGGCTGGGGACTTATCAGTACCTCGACATGCACATGGCGATCGGGGCGGCCCTGTCCATGTGGAACAACCAGCTCGCGTGATGCCCGACCCTAGACTCGTCCCGTGACCACCGCTGCCGTCGGCACCCCCGGATCGCTCCGGCGCTATCTCCACTCGCTGTGGCTGCTGTCGGCACGCGACCTGCGCGTGCGCTACACGACGAGCGCGCTCGGCTACCTCTGGTCCGTGCTCGACCCGCTCGTGATGAGCCTCATCTACTGGTTCGTCTTCACCGTGGTCTTCCACCGCAAGGCAGGTGAGGAGCCGTACATCGTGTTCCTCATCTCGGTGCTGCTCGCATGGGTGTGGTTCAACTCCTCGGTCAACGACTTCACGCGCGCGTTCAACAAGGACGCGCGCCTCGTGCGCTCGACGGCGATCCCGCGGACGATCTGGGTCTACCGCGTGGTGCTCAGCAAGGGACTCGAGTTCGTGTTCTCGATCCCCGTCCTCATCGTCTTCGCCGTCTTCGCGGGGGCCCACGTCGGCTGGGGCATCCTGTGGTTCCCGGTCGGGATCCTCCTCCAGGTCGTGCTCCTGGTCGGCATCGGGCTCATCATCGCGCCGCTGTGCGTGCTCTACACCGATCTCGAGCGCACCACGGGACTCGTGCTGCGCGCGATGTTCTACGTCTCGCCGATCATCTACGGCGTATCGGATCTGCCGTCGCTCTTCCGGCACATCGCCGACCTCAATCCGCTGTCCGCGGTGTTCACCCTGTACCGCGTCGGCTTCTTCCCCGACCAGTGGAACACCCGCACGGTCCTCATCGGCGCCGCGATCAGTGTCGTCCTCCTCGGCATCGGGCTCCTGTCGTTCCGGCGGTTCGAGCGCGCCGTCCTGAAGGAGCTGTGATGGTGCCGGACGATGTCGCGATCCGCGTGCGAGACCTGGGCGTACGCTTCCGCCGCAACCGCCGCGGCCGCCGCAGCCTGAAGGACCTCTTCGGCGGAAGCACGCGGAGGTCGCGCCCGGACGAATTCTGGGCGCTCAAGGACGTCACGTTCGACGTGCGTCCCGGCGAGGCGATCGGAGTCGTCGGCCGCAACGGCCAGGGCAAGTCGACCCTGCTGAAGCTGGTCGCCGGCGTGATGATCCAGGACGAGGGCACCGTCGACGTGCGCGGCGGCGTGGCGCCGCTCATCGAGATCACCGGCGGCTTCGTCGGCGACCTGTCCGTGCGCGAGAACGTGAAGCTCGCCGCGGGTCTCCACGGCATGTCGAAGGCGGAGATCGCGCGCCGCTTCGACGGCATCATCGCGTTCGCGGAGCTCGCGGACTTCGTCGACACGCCCTACAAGCACCTCAGCAGCGGGATGAAGGTGCGACTCGCGTTCTCGGTCGTGTCACAGCTCGAAGAGCCCGTCCTCGTCGTCGACGAGGTGCTCGCGGTGGGTGACAAGGGGTTCCGCGAGAAGTGCTACCAGCGCATCGACGAGCTGCTCGCCGAGGGGCGCACGCTGTTCTTCGTCTCCCACAGCGAGAAGGATCTGCGCCGCTTCTGCACGCGCGGACTCTACCTCGACAAGGGGCGTCTCGTGCTGGACGCACCCCTCGGCGAAGTGCTCGACCGGTACAACGCCGACTACAACGGCGGCTGAACCGGCTCCAGCGGCGGCATCGGCGTCCACTGCCGGTCGGTCGCGATCCGGCGGCCGTCGCGGATGCCGCGGAACAGGTTGCTCGTGCCACGGACCTTCCGTTCCACGAAGACGAGCCGGATGAGCTCCTTCGCGAAGGTGAGGAACGATCCCAGGGCGAAGCGCACCGGTCGGTAGGCACCGTGCTCGCGGAAGTAGTGCTTCATGAACCCGCGGTTGCGCATGATGTAGTAGCGGTACGCATCGCTCGACGCGTTCAGATGGCGGATGCCCATGTCCCACTGGCGGATCTCGCGCGTGCGCCGCAGCACGAACTCGTTGACGATCACGGCGGCGGTCTTGCGCGATGCGAGCCAGCCGTAGACCGAGTCGTCCCAATAGATGAAGAACCGCGGGTCGGGCAGACCGATCTCCTGCACGATGTCGCGATGGATGAACATGCCCTCGAAGCATCCGGAGTTCATCTGCCGGAAGCCGGAGTCGTCGAAGCCCGCTGGGGCGAACGGGATCGGGATGCCGAACGGGATCGACAGGCGGTACTGCCAGTAGAACTCACTGCCGTCGTAGTCGTAGCGCCGTCCCTGGATGCTCTTGAACCGCGGCGCCCATGCCCCCATCCGGGCGAGGCCGTCCGGGACCACTTCGACGTCGTCGTCCATGAGCCAGATCCACTCCGACCCGAGCTCGTATGCGACCCGCATGCCCTCGCTGAAGCCGCCGGAGCCGCCCGTGTTCTCGTCGAGACGGCGGTAGACGATCTCGGTGCCCAGGCGCGGGCGGAACGACTCGACGACCGCGGTCGTGTCGTCGACGGAGGCGTTGTCGACGACGACCACGTGGCCGGGCTTCGGGTCCATCTCCGCGATGCTCTGCAGCAGGCGTGTGAGCAGACCCGACCGGTTGTACGTCACGATCGTGATCGTCGTGCTCGCCGGATCGAAGGCCGCGGGCGTCATGCGGACCCTCCGAAGGTGCGGTCCCACGCCTCGAGCGACGTGAGCTCGGGCAGGGCGCGGCGATACTCCGCGCTCAGCGCGGGCCAGCGCCGCTTGAGCGCGCGGTGCAGACGGACCGACTCGATGAGCATCCGACGATACTTCGCGCGGTCGCGCGTGTAGATGTTCGTCCCCGAGCCGTCGGCGGCGCTCACCAGCGCGCTGTCGTAGTGCGGAAGGCGCCACCAGTGCGCGTCGCCCTTGCCGAACTCCACCTCCGGGCGGTCGACGTTCTCCGGCCGAGGAGCGTGGAACCAGTGCGCGACCAGGGTCGAGAAGGTGAACCACCGCAGGCGAAGCCCTGTGGGGTTGTCCAGCTTCTCGGGCCGAACCTGCTTGAAGACCTGGCGCCCGAGCCGGGAGCGCAGGGGGACGCCGGTGTCCTTGTACACCGTGGTCTCCGGGAAGTCGGCGGCGAGGGCGCGCGCGGCGGGCATGGCCGTCGCGAGATTCCCGCGCATGTGTGCCGGCCCGGTCAGGATGTCGCGCAGCGCACGGTGCCGGAGGGCGACCGGGTAGTACTGCATCATCATGAGGTGCTTGAGGTCCATGCGGCGGCTGTGGCGGATCAGCGTGCCGCCGTGCGGAGCCGGGGAGTGCAGGAGCCCCGCGACGATGCGATTGCGTGCGTGGAAGTAGGCCTGCCAGTCGATCGAGTCGTCCTTGCCGACCCAGGAGACGTGCCACAGTGCCACTCCCGGGACGGAGACCGTCGGGAACCCGGCGCGACCGGCGCGGAGGCAGAACTCGGCGTCGTCCCACTTGATGAAGGCCGGCAGCGGCATCCCGACCTCGCGGATGGCCTCGACGGGGATGAGGCACATCCACCAGCCGTTGTAGTCCGCGTCGAGTCGCGAGTGCAGCATCGCGGTCTGACGGAGGTTCGAGACGCTGAAGTCATGCGGCATCTGATGCTGGTTGAGCGTCCGCCACATGAACGGCGCCTCGTCGACCACCTCGGCCCAGGCATGGAGCTTCGGGCGGTTCAGCAGGTCGAACATGTGCGCCCCCACGATGGTGGGGACGGAGGCGAAACGCCCGAACACGATCGAACGGCGGACGGACTCCGGCTCGATGCGCACGTCGTCGTCGAGGAGCTGGACGAAGCCGCTCTCCGGTCGGCGGAGTGTCTCGGCCATGGCGCGGGCGAAGCCACCGGACCCGCCGAGGTTCGGCTGCGTGAGGATCTCGAGCGTCTCGCCGAGGGCGGCCGCCACCTGTGCGTACTCGGGCTGCTGATCGACGCGCTGGTCGCCCTGGTCGACGACGTAGATCCGGTCGACGAGTTCGAGCACGTCGTCTGCCTCGGCGAGGTTGAGGAGCGTCCAGATGCAGTAGTCGGGCTTGTTGTAGGTCGTGATCCCGATCGACGCCTTGCCCGTGCGCGCCGGCTCCTGCTCGGTCGTCCACTCCGCGCCCTCGAAGACGGCGTTCTTCTCGTCGGCGACGATGTCGAACCAGATCCATCCGCCGTCGCTGTACTGGTCGAGGACGAGGTCGAACACCGACTCGGCCGCGCCGTCGACCTCATGCGTGTCGATCCGCTGCCGGGCGCCCGTCCCCGTCGAGCGGTACACGAGGATCGTCGCGGGCCCCGTGGTCCGGATCCGCAGCCGCACGTCGCGCACCGCCGTCCAGTGCTGCCAGTACGACGCCGGGAACGCGTTGAAGTACGTCCCGAACGAGACGCGCCGGCCGGCCACGATGCGGGCCCGTCTCCGGTCGAGGATGTTTCCGATCTGCGCACGGCTGGACACCCGCACCGGTTCGTCGGCGATCGTCGACCACGTCTCGGGGTCGACGTACAGGGGCAGGAGGTCGGGGTCTCGGTCGAGCGGGAAGACGACGTTCTGCAGGACGTAGGTCACAGGGAAGGATCTCCAGAGGCGATGCAGGGCGCCGAGGCGGCGGACCGAGAGAAAAGACTACCCCGGCCGGACCGGAGCTAGCTGGACGCTCGCCCCGGGTCGTTCGCCGGCGCGGGCGACAGGGCGTCGATCGCCTCGAACACGCGCAGGGACGACAGCCCGTCCCGGAACGCGAACGTGTCCCGCGCGCGGAGTGCGGCATCCGACGCGCGGTAGGCGTCCCGATCGAGCATGGTCTCGATCGCACCGACGGCCCCGTCGTGGTCCACCACGACGGGACCGAATCCATCGCGGCGGGCGTCGAAATAGCCGGGACGATGCGGATGGCTCGCGAAGAAGTCGTCCTCGTCGAACTGGTAGTAGACGACCGGGGTCTCCAGGATCCCCGCTTCGAACGCCAGGGACGAGTAGTCGGTGACGAGAACGCATGCCCGGGCGATCACATCCTGGATGTCCCCGTCCGCGTAGCCGCGGAGCTCGACACCCGACGGCACGTCCGTCGCGCGGATGTGCCCCTCGAGGTTCGGGTGCGGCACGAAGACGATCCGCCGCTCCGCGGCTGCGGCGGCGGCCGCCAGCCGGGGATCGCCGACCAGGGAGAACCAGCTGCGCACATAGTCGGAATCGAAGAACCCGTCGACCAGCTCGCGGCGATTGCCCGTGCCGCTCGGAGGGCCCATCAGGTATTCGCGCCACGTGGGCATGATCACGATGGCGTCCCGCTCAGCGTCCGCGAGCCGGGCCGCCTTGTCGAGGAGCGCGTCGTGCCGTGGGAAGCCCGTGAGGACCGTCTCCCGCTCCGTGAGCGCGAACGGGCTCCCGTCCCCGGCGAGCCAGCGCTGCTCGTCGGCCGTCGCGGTGATCATCAGCGCGATCGGCTTCGAGTTGATCCAGCGCGAGATGTCGTTGATCGTCACGCCGTGCTGCAGGAAGGTGAACTGCCAGCCCCCGGCCGGGAACCGTCTCCGGTCGTAGGGCGAGACGATGTAGTGGTCGATGTGCGACGAGATCAGGTGCCGCGCGTTGAGCATGAGCAGCGTGTGCGCCGTGGACCCGTGCGCGACCAGACGGAACCCCTCGACCGCCAGACGGTCCCAGTCGACGGAATCGCGGTTGAGGACGAACCACGCGTTGACGTCGGGCCGGTGCGTCCGCACCCAGCGATAGAGGTGCTCGGCGTTGTCCTGTGCCTGCACGTCGCGGTCGATGAACACCCACGCATCGCCGAACCTGTCCGAGATCCGGCGCGACCTGCTGACGCGCGCGGTCACCCGGTCGATCGGACGGAGCGCCTTGACGCTGCGTCCGTGCACGATGCGCCCCCATTGCTCCCGGCGGAGCGACGTCTGGGCGTCGAGCTGCCGGCGCGCTCGCGCGACGAGGGGCTCGGCCGGTGCACCTCGTTCATCGCCGAGGTCGGTCGCCGCGGTGCGGGGCGCGTCTCTGCGGGCGATGTTCGTCCAGGCGCCGCTGTCCGAGACGAGCCAGTTCGGGGTGGCCGGGACGCCGTATGAGATCTCCGACCGCGTGCCGTTGAGCCAGACGGCGAGCGGTCGGTCGGCGCTGAGCCAGACGATGCGCTCATGGGCGATCGTCTCGCCGAAGTACTGCACGTCGCGGGTTTTCGCCGCGATCGGCTCGAGCGTCCCGCCGTCCGCACGGAACTCCTCGACGGGCGGATCGCCGCGGAAGACGTACCTCAGCTGGACCGCGTTCCGGGAGCGATCGAGCCGCCATACGGCCACGGGGGAGAGCGGCGGATCCTCGCCCTTGAGACAGACCAGCGCGAGGCGGATGAGGCGGCTGAGGCCGGTGATCCGGTAGCCGACGACGGTCTCCGCGTCGATCAGCTCCAGGACCTCGCGCACGATCCGCATGAACTCGCCCTTGACCGCCGCATCCTGGCCCTTGGTCGGCGTGTGGATGCGGGAGTCGTACTGGAAGTACCACTGCATGTCGTAGAAGACGATGAACTGGGCCCACGCGGGCACGCGTCCCGTCCGCTCGCGGACGCCGCGCAGCGCCTCGAGCCAGCCGAACCGCGGGATCTCGATGTACTTCTCGGGCTTCAGCCAACTGGTCGCGACGAGCGACGACTCGTCCGCGCGGCGACGATAGTGGTACACCGCGTCCGGGACGACGGCCATCATCGGTCGCTCGAACCGGGACAGATAGCCGATGTGGAACGCCCCGTCCTCGAAGTTCGGGCGCACGCGCGGGTCGAACCGGAGATCGTGTCGGCGTATCTCGGCCAGTCGGAAGAACGTGGTGGCGGCCTGGAGCTTGATCGACTGCGGCTCGCGCTCGAGGTCGACGATGCGGCGACCGTCCGCGAACGCGCCGCGGAGGGGATGGCTGTCCTCGAACCGCGAGGACGCCTCGTAGAAGTACACGATGTTCGTCGCGACGACGGGGATATCCTGGGCGCCCGCCGAGTCGACGGCGTCGAGCACCGCCGTGAGGTATCCGGTGGCGAGCATGTCATCAGGGTCGGGGAAGCTCACCCATTCGCCACGCGCGATCGACATGCCGGTGTTCCGTGCCGCGCTGAGTCCGGCGTTGGGCTGACTCACCACCCGTGCGCGCGCGCCCGAACGTGCCACCCACGCCGCGGCGAGGTCGCGGGAATCGTCCGGCGATCCGTCGTTCACGAAGATGATCTCGACGCGCTCGATCGCGTCGCCCTGATCATCGAGACTGCGCAGGAAGCTCGGCAGATACGCACCGACGCCGAACATCGGGACGACGAGCGAGATGAGCGGATCCGCGGCATCCGCGGGCGTGCGAGAGGAAGGCGAATGGTCCAAGGCGGCTCAGGCTTTCGAGGTCTGCTGGCGTCACGGCTGCGACGGGGCGACCGGGGCGGACGCCCGAGAAGAGCTCACCCGATCTTAGGCCAGAGGGCAGCGGCCGCCGTCACGCGCGGCGGAACAGCGCGGAGAGCCGCCTGCGGGTGCGTGCCACGGCGTCGGAGAGACGCACGGCGCGTCGTTTCCGCAGCCGCTCGAGCTGAGCGCGCGTCGCGGCCTCCCTCTTCCGGGCGGCGCGGGCTTCGCCGGCGAGCTCCGCGTTGCGCTCCTGCAGAGCGCCGATCGCCCGGTCGGCGTCGCGGATCGCCCGATCCACACGCGCGGTCAGGGTACCGTTCTGACGTTGCAGCCCGTCGACCGCATCTGTGACGCGGCGCACGGCGCGGACGGTGTCGTGCCACGGCGCCTGGAGCGGCGGCGCGATCGGCAGCGGCGTCTCCGCCGGCTGCGGTCGTCCGGATCCGATGGCGGCGATGAGGGCGTCCCACCACGCGTTCTGCTCCCGCGACCGGATCTCGTCGACGCGCTGGAGGTGGGCCGCCACCTCTGGCCGCGTCAGCTCGGCGGCGGCGGCGCCCACGACCCCCTCCGACCAGCACTCGGTCGGGATGGCATACGCTCCGAGGCCGTAGGACTCGAGCACCCCACCCATCCGGATCGACGAATACCGGCTCGTCACCAGCGAGATAACGGGCGTTCGCGTCGCCGGCGCGAACACGATCGGATGGTAGCGCTCGGAGATGGCGAGCGTCGCGCCGTTCATGACGGCGATCGCGCGCCGCGCCGTCATCATCGGCAGGACCCGCACGCGGTCGCTGTCCGCGGCGGCCGCGATCGCGTCGTGGGCGAGCTCGTCGGCTTGGCGCACGTCGGCGTGGAGCGAACTCACGTGGGGCACGAGCACGATGTCGGCGTCGAGCTGCTGCGACAGGCTCCGCAGCGATGCGCCGACGACGCGGTGGTACTCCGCGGTCGGCACGAGCGAAGTCCCCGGGTGCATCGTGAAGCTGCCCACGACGTACCGCTCGCTGACGTCCGTCAGGAGATCGTCCGCGAAGGCGCGGTCGTCGGCGTCGGGCCGCAGCAGGATCGCGTCGTCGGTCGTCAGGCGGATCCGTTCGGGGTCCGCCGCGAGGCGGCGCAGCAGCTCGTAGGTCGCCTGCTCGCGCGCCCCCACCATCGTGGCGGCGACGAGGATCTCGCTGACGAGCGGCTCGTCGACGTCGTCGAGATCGGGCCCCACGGTCTGGCTCGAGACGAGCACGGTCTTCCCGAAATGGCGCGCGACCCGCACGAGCGCCAGCCGCTCGAACAGGTGGTGGACATGACGGGAGTTCAGGTTGCCGCCTCCGGCGATGACGACGGCATCGCTGTCGCGCACGGCGTCGAAGATCGCGCGCGACCGGTCGTCGAAGGGCTCGCCGTGGGCGAGCGCCTCATCCACCCGCTGGAGCGTCCGCTCGTGCTCGGCGCGGCTCCACGGCGTGTGGAAGCCGAACCTCCGGATGGCGGGGATGCCGTAGAAGGGCGACGACACCGCCGGATCCCCGGCGATCAGCGTGATATCCGCGACCCCGCGGGCCCGCAGGGCGGCGACGGCCGCCTCGGTCATCGCCTCGTCGCCGAGATGGTACTGGTGCTCCCAGCCCACGTCCCCGATCAGGACGGCTCGCATCGCTGTTCCGTTCCGTCGTCCCCGGCACCTGCGCGGCGGGAGGTGTTCGATCAGGGAACGAGTCTAGGGGACGGGCGCGCCCGGCCGCCCCCCGCACCGGCCACCGCCCGGCCTCTGATGTGCCTCGTGGAAGGATGGAGTCAAGTGGGCGAGGGGGAGTCGGTGAGAGCACTCATCACGGGCGGCGCGGGGTACATCGGCAGCACGGTCGCTGCGGCGTGTCTCGACAGCGGGATCGACGTGGTCGTCCTCGACAGCCTCGCCACGGGGCACCGGGAGTTCGCCCTCGGCGACGCGTTCTACGAGGGCGACTTCGCCGACACCCGGCTGCTCGACCGCATCTACGACGAGCACCCCGACATCAGCGTCGTCGTGCACTGCGCGGCCGACATCGTCGTCCCCGACTCGGTCGCGGATCCGCTCGGCTACTACGACAACAACGTCGCGAAGACGATAGCCATGGTGCGGCACCTGCGCGGGCGGGGGGCGGTGCGGGTGGTGTTCAGCTCGTCCGCCTCGATCTACCTGGCCGAGGACGGGTCCGGGGTCGACGAGTCCGCGCCGATCGTCCCGGGCAGTCCGTATGCGGCGACGAAGGCCATGGTCGAGCGGATCCTGGCGGATGCCGCGCACGCCGGTCAGCTCCGGGCGATCGCACTCCGCTACTTCAACCCGATCGGCGCGGAGCCGCGCATGCGCACCGGCCTTCAGACGCACACCCCCTCTCACGTCCTCGGGCGGCTCATCTCCGCGTGGCGCAGCGGCGAGCCGTTCACCGTCACGGGCACGGACTGGCCCACCCGCGACGGGAGCGGCCTGCGTGACTTCATCCATGTCTGGGATCTCGCTCGTGCCCACGTGGACGCCATCCGGCGCTTCGACGTCGTCACGGGCGACGGGCATCCCTATCGGGCCATCAACGTCGGGGCAGGCACAGGCACCACGGTCCGCGAGCTGGTGGCCGCGTTCGCCGCCGTCGTCGGCGAGGCGCCCCAGGTCGTCGACGGGCCGCGCCGCCCGGGGGATTCGGCCGGCGGATACGCCGTCGTCGACGCCGCATGGACCCTCCTGGGGTGGCGCGCGGAGTTGGATGTCGCGCAGGGGATCCGCGACTCGCTGGCGTGGTCCGATCGCTTCGCGGCGATGGACCTCGACGCGGCCCGCTAGGCGCGCGGAGCGCCCGGCTGCTCCACGCGGACGGTCACGACCTGCCCCGTCAGGTCGGACGCGAGGACACGGAGACTCACCTGAGCGACGTGCTCCGGTTCGAGGAGCGTCGTGGGCGGCTCTTCTCCGAACGCGGCCGTGCGCATCGGGGTGCGGGTGCGCTGGGGATTGATGCAGTTGACGGCGACCGCGTCGGGTGCCCACTCCTCGGCCAGCGCCTGGGTGAGGTTCACGACCGCCGCCTTGCTGGCCGAGTAGACGCCGTAATTCGCCCGGCCGCGCGTGTAGGAGCTCGAGGTGAACAACAGCAGCTGCCCGCGCGACTCGCGGAGGTACTTGAAAGCCGCGCGCGAAACGATGACCGGGGCGACGAAGTTCGTCTCGATCACGGCCTCCAGCCGGCGCACCTTCGTCTCGGACAGGGGACCTACCTGCAGCACGCCCGCGGTCAGCACGACCGCGTCGATCCGCCCCGTCTGCTCGTACACGGCGCTGAGCGCGCGTTTCACCAGCACGCGCGAGCGGACGTCGGTGCCCGTCGTCGACCGGCTGAACTGATGCACGTCCGCACCCGCCCGGAGCGCGAGATCCACGATGCTCCGCCCGATTCCGTAGCTGCCGCCGAACACCACGACCGTCCGGCCGGAGAGATCGGGCAGGTCGCCGTCATCCGCCGACAGGCTCTCGGATTGGAGTTGGAACAGCTTGTCGGCGATGTGCACATCGATCGGCTCGGTCACCTTCATGTTCTCCGGCGTGCCCTCGACCACGTGGATCGGCACGTCGGGGAGGTAGTGGAAGACCACGCCGCAGTCGTCCGTCGCCTGGAACGACTCGTCGTCCTCCGCGAGTCGGTAGGCGCGGCGGATGGTCCCCAGCCGGAAGGCCTGCGGGGTCTGGCCGCGGCGCAGCCGGGAGCGGTCCGGGATGTCGGTGATGAGCGAAGCGGAGTCGACCTCCACGATGGTGTCGGCCGACGGGATCGCCGTGTCGACGGCGTCGTAGGTGTCCAGGGCCACGATGCAGTCGGCGATGATCCTGTCGTCGATGAACGGCCGGACGGCGTCGTGGAACAGCACCTTCGTGTCCGGATCGTCGCCGAGAACGGCCAGTGCCGCCCTCGTCGAGTCGTTCCGCGTCGCGCCCCCGGCGATGATGCGCGACAGCTTCGGGAAGCGCAGGGGATCCTTCAGGCCGTCGAGCTCGCCGATCGATGCCGCGTTCATGACGATCACGATGTCGTCGATCAACGGGTTCGCGTCGAGGACCTCGAGCGTGTGCTCGACGATCGCCTTTCCGGCGATCTTGATGAGCTGCTTCGGGATGCCGAGGCCGACGCGCGAGCCGATCCCGCCGGCCAGGATGACGGCGACGGTGCGAGGGGGCATGTGACGGTCTTTCTGGTTAGCTGGTGGGGGCCGGCGCATGTCGTCGGGCGTTCATCCGTGGTTCAACGTTAGGTCACCCCGTGTCGGATCCGGACATCAGCCTGATCGTCCCCCTCCACGGCGTCGAGCGCTATCTCCCGGAGTTCCTCGCTTCGCTCAGTGCCCAGCGGACGTTCGACGGCAGCTGGGAGGTCTTGTTCATCGACGACGGCAGCCCTGACGCATCCGCGAGCATCGTCTCGGACTGGCTCGCATCCGCCCGTGTACGCGGCATCCTCGTCCGCCAGGCGAACGCGGGCGTCAGCGCGGCCAGGAACGCCGGGCTGGACAGGGCGCGCGGGACCTGGGTCACCTTCCCCGATCCGGACGACGTGCTCGACGACGGATACCTGCGGGGCGCGTGGGAGGTCATCCGCGCACGCGGGCGGGAGGTCTCCTTCGTGGTCACGAGGGTCCTTCGGCTCGACGAGGCGGACGGAGTCATCCGCGACAGACATCCCCTGCGCTTCCGGTTCACCGGTGGCGATCGCGTCGTCGACATGGCGGAGCGCCCCGACTTCTTCCAGCTGCAGGTGACCACCAGCTTCTTCCGCCGGCAGGACCTCGTCGCGACCGGCGCGCGCTTCCCGGGCGGAGTGGCGGCATCGGAGGACGCCCTCTTCACGGCGACCTTCCTGCTGCGACACGGGACGGCCCGCATGGGCATCGCCCGCCGGGCCGTCTACCTGTACCGCAAGCGCGCGGCGGGGGACTCGGCGGTCGACGGATACCACCGGTCGCGGGCGGCGTACGTGGACCGCTTCGCCGACGGCTACCTGCCCCTCTTGCATGAGGCCGCGGCGCGCGGCCCCGTGCCGGGATGGCTGCAGTCGATGCTGCTCTACGAGGCCCAGTGGATCCTCCCCGGAATCACCGCCCCGCTGGCGCGGCGACCGCAGCTCAGCGCCGAGGATGACGCTGCGGCGCTCGGTGCGTGGACCGCGTGCGCGCGTTTCCTGTCGGACGACCGGATCCTCGCCTATGACGCGACAGCGCTGCCCGTCGAGGTGCGCTTCGCCCTGCTCGCCCTCCGCGGGAGCCCCCTTCCCGGTTGGGAGCGCGAGCTGTGCGAATCCATTCCAGGCGGCCGGCGGACGCGTCGCTACCTCATCGGCTCGCCCGGCGGCGATCACACGGCGGACTCGCCGGAGATCCGCGATCGTCAGGTGGTGCTCTTCGGCCGCACGGAGCTCGTCGAGAGGATCGCCTGGTATGTCGGGCCGGCGAGTGCCGACGACGGCCCTCCACGCGGCGCGAGCGTGGTGCGCCGCCGTGAGGTGGAACGGCGCGACGCCTATGGCCAGGTTCGTCTGGCGGTGATCCCGCGCGAGGGCGACGTGTCAGTCGTGCGGGTGCGGACATCCCTCGGCGCCCACCCGCTGGCGTGGACTCGCGAGGCCGCCACCGTGCTGTGGCGACGAGCGCGCAGGAGCGTGGTCAGCGGCGCGTTCCTCGTCCATCTCGCGGCGCGTGCCGGATTCGGTCGACGTTTCCGACGCACCTGGGTTGTGGCAGAGCCGGAACGGAGCCAGGCGCGGGCGCTCGTCGAGGCGCTGCGAGCCCAGGGCGTCGCATCCGTGGTCCTCGGGGGGAGTTCCGGCGCTCTCGGACGCGGGTCGCTGGCCCACCGGCTGGCGCTGGAGCAATGCCGCGGTGTGATCGGTCCGGACCCGCTCGACATCGCGCGCGTCCGCAGGAGGCTGTATCGCCCGAACGGGCCGCTCTGGATCATGACCGCGCGGCGGGAGCTCGAACCCGACGCACTGCGGGCGCTGGTCGGCGCCGACCCCGTGCTGGTGGTCGCCGAGACCGCCTCTGCGGCCGCGTCGCTCGCCGACCCGGTGAGTCCGGGCCTCCTCGTCCGCGATCGCATCCTGACGGTGAGCGCAGACAGTGTTCCAGCGGGAAGCCTGGCGGATGCGGTCGCCCGCGCCGTGGTCAGGGTCGACGACGCGAGCGGGACCGCCCGCGCGACCCGGCCGCCTCGATGAGCAGCTCCGCGAGCCGATCGGCCGCGCCGGTGCGATCGTCGTCGGCCGTCTCGACGAAGGCCTCGGCGAGCCTGACCACCTGCTCCGGCGTGGCGGCACCCGCCCGGAGGAGATCGACCAGTCCGGCCACCGATTGCGTCAGGGGCAGCCCGAGGTCTTCAGGGTAGGTGAGGTAGAAATCGCGGGACTGCACGTAGTCGTCCAGGTCCGGGGCGAGCAGGTAGGAGGGAATGCCGGCCACGGCGGCCTCGAAGACGGCAGACGAGTAGTCGGTGACGAAGTGGTCGGCGACCAGCATGAGGTCCTGGGTGGACATCCCGGGTGCCGTGCGCAGCTCGGCGTGGCGCGGCGGCGCGACGAGCGGGTGCAGCTTCGTGATGACGGCGTATCCGGCTCCGCCCAGGGCGCGGGTGAGCTCGACGGGGTCGACCGGATGGCCGGAGCCGCGCCTTGTGCGGAAGGTGGGGGCGTACAGGACGACCGGCGTGGCGCCCAGCTCGGGATACAGCTTTGCGAACCGCGAGCGCGCGCGCTCGCGGGCGATCGGGTCGCGCAGCCGGTCCACGCGGGGGAGTGGAGCGACGACGACCTTCGCCGCGTCGGTGCCGAACGCCTCCGCGTAGGCGGGGCGGCAGCGCTCGGCGCTCGTGATCACGATGTCGTAGTTGCGATGCATGCGCATGGCCCGCGCGAGGCGCGGGTCGCGTCCCTCGGGCCGCCCGAGGATGCTGAGGCCGAACTTCTTCAACGCCCCCAGTGCGTGCCACATCTGCACGATGGTGAGCTCGTCGTCGTGGCGTGCGGCTGATGCGACGAAGGAATAGCCGTCGACGACGAGGACGCGCGACGTTGCGACGTGGTACAGCTCGACGAGGATGTGGAACGCGTAGCCCACCTTGGGCAGGACGCCGCCTGGCACCATTCGGGAGATGATCGTCACCTGCATCGACGGGTCGCGCCGCCGGAGCGCATCGCGCAGCAGCACGAAGTCGACCGGAGGGCGGTTGTGCTCGCGTGTGAGCATCGTGACCTTGCGTCTGCTCGGGAGCACCTGCATCAGACTGCTCATCACCGTCAGCGAGACGCGTGCCACGCGCGCCGTTGTCAGGTCCAGGCCGGCTCGACGCAGGAGACGTGCCGAAGCGGAGTCGGTCCGTCGCGGATGGGAGCGACGCGGGGCCGCGAGCAGCACCTCTCGGACGATCCGCTCGGACGACCGGCCGTCGAGGGCTCCGCAGAAGTCGGAGAGGAACCGATCGAATCGGGCGCTGTCGACCTGCGCGGACGAGATCGCCGGGGCCAGCTGCTCGCTCGATCGGACCACGGGGCCGATCGCGTAGTCCTCGAAGGGGCGGTAGAAGGACCGGGTGGCGGCGTAACGGTCGAGATCGGGGGTGAAGAACACGACGGGGCGACGCAGCAAAGCGAATTCGAACACGGCCGACGAGTAGTCGGTGATCAGGACGTCGGCCGCGGCCAGCAGGTCGTTCATCTCCACGTCGGCGGACGCGTCGATCACCCCGGCGGGGAGGGGGCGCGCACCCCGAGTGGTGAAGGGGTGGCGGCGCACGGCCACCCGCCAGTCTCCGCCCAGCGCATCCGCCACCCGCCCCCAATCGGCGCTCTCGTCTGCGTAAGCCGTGAGCTGTCCGTTCCCGCGGAAGGTGGGGGCGTAGACGGCGAGGCGGACGGATGCGGGGACGCCGAGGCGCGCGCGGACGCGATCGCGCGCCGCCGTGACGAGCGGCTCGTCGAAGAAGAAGTCCGACCGCGGCACTCCGAGCGCGCGGATGCGCTCGCGCGGAATGCCGTACGCCTCGGCGTAATCGTCCCGGATCCCTTCGGAACTGACCGTGGCATGGGTGTAGTTGCGATGGATGTCGCTGCCGGGCGTGGGCCCTCCCGGCAGTCCCGCCCTGCTGTGGCCCACGCGCTTGAAGGCCCCCGCTGCGTGCCATACCTGCACGAGGCGCGTGCGCCGCCGGAGGCGCAGGGGATAGACGAGCGGATAGAAGTCGTCGAGGACGACGACGGCGCTCGTCGCAAGGAGATACGGAAGCCGGAGCAGGTCGCGAAGGGAGCGTCGCCTCCCAAGCCCGTCCTTGAAGATCCCGACGACCTCGGCGTCAGGCTGCTGACGATGGATCTCCGCGCGGAGGAACCCGAAGTTCCCGGTGAACCCCAGATGGGAGTCCGAGAGGAACAGGATGCGGTGCGGCCGGATCGGTCGGATCAGGGACCAGGCGCGGTACGGCAGCGAATAGGGGAGGAACCGAAGACTGCGCAGGACACGGATCGAGCGGAGCCGTTCACGCACAGTTCACTCACTTGGGCTAGGGGAAGTCGAGCGTTCATTGTATTCCGACAACCTTTGCCTCTGGCGAAAACCCCCAGTTCTAGGGGTGCCCCTCACGACGCGGGGTCGGTGCGCGCGCCCGTGGCCGGCGGGAGTACCGGCGCCGACGAGATCGTGTCCATCCGCTCCCGCCACGAGCGCGACTGGCCGGCGCGGACCAGGCAGACCACGAGCAGCAGCCATCCCAGCCCGAAGAGGGCGAAACTCTCGAACAGCGCGTCCACGAGGAGCGCGACGAGGATGAGCGGCGTCCACGCATACACGACCGACCGCCGTTCACCGGCGACCAGCCAGGAGCGGACCATCGCGATCCCCACCATCGCGGCGAACAGGATGAGCCCGACCCAGCCCACCTGCAGCACCAGATCGGCGTAGGCGTTGAGCGCCGAGGTGTAGTGATCGTCGAGGGCGATGTTCACCCCGGCGAACGGGAAGACGTCCTGCGGCCACGGCCCTACGAACCCGAATCCCTGTACCGGATAGAAGCGGACGTAGTACGAGAGCTCGCGCCACAGATCCGTCCGGATCGAGAAGTCCGTGCCCGCACCGATCCACGCAATCAGCTGATGACGCATCAGGTACCCGACGGTGATGCCGATCGCCACGACCGCCGCCAGCGCCCACTGCAGCGCGTTGCGGTTCTGGGGACGGGCGTGTCGCACGAGCGCCAGCACCGCGGTGGCGAGCCCGACGGCCGCGGCGAGCACCAGGACGGTGGGGGAGTCGGAGAGCACCGCGAGAGTGCCGCCGACCGCGACGGAGTACAGGGCGAGCCCGGGGCGCACGGAGTTCGTGCGCCACTCGACGACGAACGTGATGAGGGCGAGGACGGCCACCAGCCCCAACAGGTTCCTGGTGCCGAAGATCCCCTGGACAGGGCCGAAGCGGGCGATGTTGCCCTGGATGCCCAGCAGCGACAGGGGCGACTGCAGCAGGATGCCGATGACGATCTCCAGGCCCAGTGAGATCGACAGCAGCCACCGCATCACGTCTCCCAGCGCGCGTGCGGTCTGCAGGGTGTCGCGCACGTGACCGACGACGATCGCGAGGAACGCGACGGCCACGAGCGAGAGCCAGCTGAGCGCGGTGTGCGAGCGGGAGGTCGTCCAGAAGATGCTGGCCCCCGCCCACGCCGCGAACACCAGGAGGGTCACCGGAACGAGCCGCAGGAACCGGATCTCACGGCGGCGCGCGACGAGCATCGCGGCTCCGATCACGCAGAGCCCGGCGACCACCGTCGCATAGGTCACCAGTCCGGCCAGCCACTCGATGGCGGAAGACCCGAGGACCGCGCCGAAGGTCGTGAGGGTGTACGCCCGCGCCATCGATGCGGAGCGCAGCAGCTCCGCGAGCCCGTGGAACCGGCCGGCGGTCCGGGGACTCACGGCGCTCGCTCGGGGTTGAGCTCGCCGCGCTCGATGGCCAGCGACTGCTCCGCCGGACCGACACCGACCAGCGGCGCCTGCTTGATCTTGAAGCCCAGCATGACCACGAACATCCAGCCCCAGAGCAGGAGCGGCTCGGATTCGGAGACACCCTGGACGATCAGCACGGTCCCGACGAGGGTCGGCAGCAGGGTCAGCGCCGAGTAGGGGCGGTCCGCTCGAAGATCCCAGCGCGGGCGGTCTACCGCGAAGAACCACGAGCGCCAGAGGAAGGCGAGGTACGTGAGGGCGAGGAGCACGACCCCCACTGCGCCGAGCTGCAGGAACACGTCGATCCAGACGTTGTGGGCCTGCATGACCGTCTGCCCGTGGTCGGTGATCCAGCCGTCGAAGTGAGAGTCGGTCGCGATCCACGGGGTGGCGAAGCCCCAGCCGGCCACCGGGCGCTGCACCGCGCGCTCCAGGACGTGCGCCCAGATGCTCTGACGACCGGTGAGGTTGGCGGAGCGGCCGAGGAGCGCGAAGACGATGTCACGCAGGAGCCATACCGCCAGCGCGCCGCCGAGCCCGATCACGGCGTACAGGGAGTAGAGCAGCGTGCGCGCCCCCGGCGTGCGGGCCGTGCGCATGAGGAGGACGGTGGCGAGCACGACGGCGGCCATGACGGCCGAGACGTACACGGTCGCCGAATCGGCGCGGTACAGCAGGAAGGCTGCCAGCGCCATCCAGACCCACAGCAGCGTCCGGCGGGGCGCGCGCGCCGCGATCCGGATCGCGAACACGATGATCGCCACCAGGCACACGGCGGCGAGGAGGTTCGCGTTGCCCCAGATCCCCTGGATGCGGCCGCCGTCGAAGAGGTTGTCCCGCGACCAGTAGACGATCGGGTTCACGGAGTGGGTGGGCCGCTGGAACTCGGGAAGGATCGGACCGCGCACCACGACCGACACCCACAGCTCGAAGACGAGCGACAGCCCCAGGCACCACTTGAGCGCCGAGGCGATCCCACGGACCAGCTCGTGCCACGTCAGCGCCGCCGCGACGAAGAGGCCCTGGGTCGTGGTGATCAGGAGCATCAGCCAGGTCAGCGCGGACGCGCCGGGCCACTGCGACCACAGCAGGGACAGTCCGGCCCACAGCGCGTAGGCGAGCGGGAACCACGGCAGGCGTCGCCACTGCACGGGCGGGCGGAGGACGATCCACAGCGCCACCGATACGAGAGCGGACGCGCCGAGGAGGGCGCAGGCGGCGACAGTCCCGATCGCGTTGACCCACGCCACTCCGGACAACGCGAGGAACAGTACGAAGATGCACCAGCCGCGCAGCATCAGATGCCCCGTCTTCTCGCGCACCGGCGCCGCGGGCGGTGGCGACACGGGATGCTTCGAGAAGACGGCCATGGTGGGAACAGGGTATCGCGCACGCCCGGCACCTCCCGCCCGGATCGTTGCCTCACCGTTACCCGAACACGGGGCGGCCACGGCGCGTCGCAAAGCTTCAACCTGGGGATGAGGTTTTAGTATCTGCGACTTGACCGGAGCGAATGACACCGGTGTAATTAGCTGCAGGCGCGACAACGCGCGGGGGTGAGCAGCGAGGAGAACGATATGACGGGCGCATCGTACCGCTCAGGCGTTCCCGAGAACTGGTTCGTCGATCCGGTCGACCTCGGCGTTCCGGGGGTTCGCAGGCCGCTCGAAGCGGACCAGGACCACGCACTCGCGTGGCAGACCGACGCGCTGTGCGCGCAGACCGACCCCGAGGCGTTCTTCCCCGAGAAGGGCGGCTCCACACGAGATGCCAAGCGGATCTGCACCACGTGCGACGTCCGGGCGCAATGCCTCGAGTACGCGCTGCAGAACGACGAGCGCTTCGGCATCTGGGGTGGCCTGAGCGAGCGCGAGCGTCGGAAGCTCAAGCGTCGCGCCGGCTGATCGAACCGATCCGGCGCGCCCGGCGCGTGCAGACGCGACCCGCCGGTCCACGCGCCTAGGCTGGCCCACGCCATGCCCGCCCGTGTCCACGCCCTGCTCGTCGTGCGCCCCGACGGCCACGCCCCTGCGGCGCGCCGTCTCCAGCGGACGCTCCAAGCGCTCGCCGGCCTGACGCGCCGCGTCGACGTGCTCACCGTGGTGCTGTGCGGCCCGGACGAGGAGCTCACGCAGCTCGCGCGCGCGTCGGGCGCCGAAGGTGTGATCACGGCTCCGCGCACCACCCGGTACGCCGAGGCTGTGCGCATGGCGACGCCCCGGCTGGACGGCGACGCGGTCTGGCTTCTCGCCCAGGACACGGTGCCTGAGCCGGAGGCGCTGGAGCGGCTCGCCGGAGCGCTCGAGCTCGCGCCGTCGGTCGCGATCGCAGCGCCCAAGCTGGTGCGCTGGGACGATCGCACCGAGATCGTCTCCCTCGGCGTGAGCATGACGCGCTTCGGAGCGACCATCGGCCTCGCGGACGGCCAGTTCGACCAGGGGCAGCACGACACCACCGACGATGTGCTCGGCTCGGATGTCCGGGGCATCCTGGTCCGCGCCGATGCGTGGCGCGCGCTCGAGGGTCTCGACCCCGCGCTCTCCGGTGCGGACGAGGGACTCGACCTCGGCGTCCGCGCGCGGCTCGCCGGCGGACGCGTCAGTGTCGTTCCCGGGGCGCGTCTCGGCGTATACGGCGACGGTGTCGCCGGGCTCCCCGATGCGCGGGACGGCGTACGTCCGCCGGGCGCCGCGTACGCGACGCGGGTGGCGCAGCTCCATCGGCGGCTCGTCTACGCGCCGGCGCCCGCTGTGTTCTTCCTGTGGCTCGCCATCCTCCCGACGGCGGTGTGGCGGACCGTGCAGCAACTGGTCGCGAAGTCGCCGGGGCGCATCCTCCCCGAGTGGGGCGCGGCATTCGTCGCGGTGGTGCGCGTGGGCGCCCTCGCCCAGGCGCGGTCTCGCATCCACCGGACCCGGACGGTCTCATGGGGCCAGCTCGCGCCCCTCCGGATCAGTCGGTCCGAGCTGCGCAACGCACTCCGCCCCGATGTCGACGCCGCGGATGCCGCCGCCCGCCCCGTGCGCGGCGACCTCGGATTCTTCAGCGGCGGCGGAGCGTGGATCGTCCTCGCGGCGCTCGTCGTCTCCGTCGCCGCCTTCCCCGCTCTCCTCGCCTGGCCCGTGATCGGCGGAGGAGCCCTCGAGCCATTGCGCTCGACGCTGGGTCAGCTCTGGGCGGACGCGGCGTACGGCCTGCGCGCGACGGGACTCGAGACGGTGGCGCCCGCGGATCCCTTCGCGTCCGTGGTCGCGCTCCTCGGATCCCTGTGGCCCGGGGATCCGTCCCGCGCTCTCGTCCTGCTCTGGATCCTGGCGCTGCCACTTGCTGTCCTCGGCGGCTGGTTCGCGACGACCCGCCTCACGGACCGACCGGTGCTGAGGATCACGGGCGCCGTCGCGTGGGCGCTGGCCCCCACCTTCCTCGCCGCACTCACCCAGGGTCGCCCGACCGGCGTGCTCGTGCACCTCCTGCTGCCGTGGCTCTTCTACGCCGGATCGGTCGCGCACCGATCGTGGGTGCCCGCCGGGATGGCGTCGCTCGTGATGATCGCGGTCGTCGCGTGCGCACCGTCGCTCGCGCCCGCCCTCGTGGCTCTCTGGCTCCTCGCGCTGGTCCTCACCCTCACCGTCCGACGCGGTGTCGGAGCGGCCCGTGTCGCCTGGGTGATCGTCCCGGCCGTGGTCTTCGCCGTGCCCACCGTCCTCCGGCAGGTTCACGAGCGCAATCCGTGGGGGCTCCTCGCGGATCCCGGCGTCCCCTGGGCGGGTCCGCAGGTGGCGGCAGACGTGACAGGGCGCGCGGCGCTGGCATCCGGATTCCCGACCGCCGATCCGGGCGGATGGGGGAGCTTCCTCGCGTCCCTCCACCTCGCGTCGCCGACCTGGTGGGTGCCGCTCCTCGTGGCGCCGGTCGCGGTGCTCGCTCTGATCGCTGTGCTCACCCCGCGCTGGCTCGTGGCCGTGCTGCTGCTCGCAGTGACCCTGCTCGGGCTGGGGACCGCGTTCGCCGCGGTCGGGATCTCGGTGTCCTCCGCGACGGGGCAGGCGATCGCGCTGTGGCCGGGGGCGGCCCTCAGTCTCGCCTGGATCGGCGGCGTCGGCGGCGCGGTCGTCGCGCTCGACAGCGATCTCCTCCGCGCCGGGGGACGCCGTCACGGCGGCCTCGTGCGGGGCATCGCGTCGGGCATCGTCATGCTCGCGCTGATCGGGCTCTCGGTCCCCGCTCTGACGGCGAACGTGCGCGGCGCCGCGCTTCTCACCGACGGTCCGGCGTCGACGCTCCCCGCCTATGTCGCCGCGGAGGGGCGTGGTCACCCCGACACCGGCACGATCGCGCTCACCCCGCTGGCATCCGGCGGCGTCGCCGCGGTCGTGGTGTGGGGTGAGAGCGAGACACTGGGCGGGCAGTCCACGATCCGCGCGACGCGCAGCCGGCCGACGGCGGCGGACGACCGGGTCGCCGCGCTCGCCGCGGACCTCATCACCTCGAGCTCGACGGACGTCGTGTCGCGCCTGGCGTCCGCGGGCATCGGATTCGTCATGCTGGCGCCGGTCGACGAGCAGGACGACACCGCCCGCGCGCTGCGGATCAGCGCAGAGACCGCGCTCGACCAGCGCAGCGGTCTGGACGCCGTCGGCGACACCAGCAAGGGCACGCTCTGGCGCGTCACGGAGAAGCTGGTGCCGAGGGCGGGGGAGAGTGCGGAGACGCAGGCGCTCGCGCGTGGCATCGCCATCGCCGAGATCGCCGTCGTCGCGGCGGCGCTGCTGCTGGCGGTTCCCACCGGCGCGTCACGGAGACGCGCCCGACGGCTCTCGCGTGTCGTGGGGCGCCCGGCTCAGGAGGTGACGTGAGCGACAACCGCGCTTTCCGCATCGCGGGGACCGGCGCCCGCCTGCTCGGCGGAGCCGTCGTCGCCGTCGTCGCCGTGGCGGCGACGGTGGCCGGCGTCGCGTTCGGCTGGCCAGGGCACGCACCGTCGCCGGTGAGCGTCACCGTCGCACCCGCTCCGGCGGCCACCGTCCTCACGTGCGCGGGCCCGCTGCTCGCCCTCGGCCGGGACTCGGCTGCGGCGTCCCAGCTCTCCGTCGCGGCGGATGCCGACGTGACCGTGGGGGTGGCCCCCGGCGGCCCTGCCCCGCGCGAGGATGCGGTGACGACGACGGGCGTCGACGCCTCGCCCGGCGCGACCCGTCTCACGGCCGCGCCGAAGGGTCGCTCGCGGGCTGACATCGCCGGTGCGACGTCGGCCACGGTCGCCGCCGAGGATCTCCGCGGGTTCGCCGCCTCCGCGTGCGCGCCGGGCCTCACCGAGTCGTGGCTCGTGGGGGGCGCCACGACGACGGGCTCCGCCGACCTCGTCCTGCTCGCCAATCCGGGGACCGTGGCCGCCACCGTCGACCTCACCGTGTACGGCGCACAGGGAAGGCAGGTTCCCCCCGGGGGGAGCGGCATCGTCGTCCCCGCCGGGACGCAGCGGGTCGTCCCCCTCGCGGGCCTCGTCCTCGGGGAGGAGGCTCCCGTCGTCCGGGTCACCGCATCCGGCGCCCCTGTCCAAGCGGCCCTGCAGTCGAGCATCACCCGGACGCTGGTGACCGGCGGCGTCGACCAGGAAGGCGCGATCGTCGGCAGCGCGCGGAGCCAGGTCGTCCCCGGCGTGCGGGTGACCGTCGCGCCCGGCGGTAACGAGCCCACCACCGTCGCCCGCCTCCTCGCTCCCGCGGCATCCACCACCGCCACCCTCACCGTCACCGATGCGGGCGGCAAGGAGGTCATGACACGCCAGGTGCCGCTGACGGCCGGCGCTCCGGCGGAGGTGGAGCTGGATGCCCTCCCGCGTGGCGTCTATTCGGTCACCGCGACGGCGGGTGCGCCCCTGGTCGCCGCCGTGTGGCAGGCGACGGGTTCCGGTGCCGGCTCCGACTTCGCCTGGTTCACCGCCGCGCCCGCGCTCTCGGCGGCGACGCTCGTCGCGGTGCCGTCGGGCCCCTCGCCCCAGATCGCCGTCGCGAACACCGGCGCGGATGCCGCGACCGTCACTCTCGAGCCGGTCGACGGCGGTTCGTCACGGCGCATCCTGGTCGACCCGGGTGAGACCGTGACGGCGAGTGTCACGGCCGGGGCCACGTACCGGCTGGATCCCGGGAAGACGCCGGTCACGGCGTCCGTCTCCTTCGCCGCTCAGGGGGCGCTCGCGGCGTTCTCGATCTGGCCGGCGCTCGGCACGTCCGCACCGATCCGCGTCTACCCCTGACGCCCAGGCCTCAGAAGTAGCGGAAGCGCTCCGGGCCGAGATCCCACGGGTCGCGATCGAGATACTCGGCGGCCGCGCGGAACACCGATCCCTCGACGAGGATGCGCCGATGCAGGTCGTCGTCGCGGTGCAGGTGGCTGAGGCGCTCGATGGGGATGCGGAACAGCACGATGCGCTTCGCGGCGCGATCCACACGCCATCGCGGGATGCCCTCCACGGTCGCCTGTGCGGGCATGTCCGCGACTTCGAACGAGACGTCGCGGAGGTCCTCCCAGGCGGAGCGGAGGAATTCCGCCGCCGTGCCCACGGCGAGGTCGAACCTGTCGAGCCGGGTGTCCAAGGGAGGGAGCGGGGGGCGGACGACGGGGCTGCGGCCCTCGCGGCCGTGACGCCCGTGGCGCGCGGGCCGGGGAGCGTTCCGGCCGGCTCGGGTCTTCCGCCGCATCATGGGGTCCATCCTAGGCGGGGGCGGCCGGCGACGGCCGCTCGTCGGCGCGGCATCCCCGTGCTGTCCGATCCCCTCGATAGCGTGGACGCGATGCGCGCCAGACTCTGCTCCAAGGTGGGATGCGCCCGCGAGGCGGTCTCCACCCTCACGTACGACTACGGCGACCAGATGGCCGCCGTCGGCCCTCTCGGCCGGGAGGGCGATCCGCACGCGCACGATCTGTGCGCCATCCACACCGACCGGCTCTCGGTGCCGCGCGGGTGGCTGGTGGTGCGCCACGAGACGCTGCGCGTCTGAGCCCCGGGGATCGTCCTCGGCCCCCGTGGGAGAATGGGGGAATGCCTCAGACCCCCGTCGCTGACCGCGTCACCCCCGCCGTCGACCACGCCGTCGCGGACCTGGCCCTCGCCGCCGCGGGTCGCCACCAGCTGCGGCTCGCCGAGAACGAGATGCCCGGGCTGATGGCGCTCCGCGAGGAGTTCGGACCGGCGCAGCCTCTCACGGGCGCGCGGATCGCCGGCTCTCTGCACATGACGGTGCAGACGGCCGTCCTCATCGAGACGCTCGTCGCTCTCGGGGCGCAGGTCCGCTGGGCGAGCTGCAACATCTTCTCCACGCAGGACGAGGCGGCAGCGGCCGTCGTCGTCGGCCCGCACGGGACCGTCGACCAGCCCCGAGGGGTGCCGGTGTTCGCCTGGAAGGGCGAGACCCTCGAGGAGTACTGGCAGCTCGCCGACCGGATCTTCGACTGGACCGCGGAAGGGTTCGACGGCCCCAACCTCATCCTCGACGACGGCGGCGACGCCACGCTCCTCCTGCACAAGGGCGTCGAGTTCGAGCGCGCCGGCGCGGTTCCCGCGGCATCCGCCGACGACTCGGCCGAGTTCCGCATCGTGCTCGACACGCTCCGGGCGAGCCTGGCCCGCGATCCGCAGCGGTTCACGCGGATGGCGTCCGGCATCGTCGGGGTGTCCGAGGAGACCACCACCGGCGTGCACCGCCTCTACGAGCTGGCGGCGGCGGGCGGCCTGCTCTTCCCCGCGATCAACGTCAACGACTCGGTCACGAAGTCCAAGTTCGACAACACCTACGGCATCCGGCATTCGCTGCCCGATGGCATCAACCGCGCCACGGACGTCCTCATCGGCGGAAAGGTGGCGTTCGTCGCGGGCTACGGCGACGTCGGCAAGGGGGCCGCCGAGGCGCTCCGTGGGCAGGGTGCGCGGGTCATCGTGGGCGAGATCGACCCGATCTGCGCGCTCCAGGCGGCGATGGACGGCTACCAGGTCGCCCGGCTCGGCTCGGTGATCGACGAGGTCGACATCCTGATCACGGGCACCGGCAACACGCGCGTCGTCACAACCGACGATCTCCTCGGCCTCAAGCATCTCGCGATCGTCGGGAACGTCGGGCACTTCGACGACGAGATCGACATGGCCGGACTCGAGGCCCTCCCGGGAGTCGAGAAGATCGAGATCAAGCCGCAGGTGCACGAGTGGCGGCTGCCCAACGGTCGCAGCGTGCTCGTGCTCAGCGAGGGACGGCTGCTGAACCTGGGCAACGCCACCGGTCACCCCTCGTTCGTCATGAGCGCGTCCTTCACGAATCAGGTGCTCGCGCAGATCGAGCTGTTCGCGCACCGCGAGCGCTATGCCGTCGGCGTCCACACCCTGCCCAAGACGCTCGACGAGAAGGTCGCCCGCCTCCATCTCGCCGCTCTGGGTGTCGAGCTCACCGAGCTGACCGCCGAGCAGGCCGCCTACCTGGGGGTTCCGGTCGAGGGTCCCTACAAGCTCGACCACTACCGGTACTGATCGCCCGGTTCCCGTCCAGCGGCGGGGAGGCCGGCTCAGCGTGAGGGGAAGCCGCGCGGCTCGCCGGACACGCCCGCCGCGAGCTGCGCGAGGTGCCGGTCCTCGAGGACGAGGGCCGCGAGCTCGCGATCACGACGGACCGCGACGACTCCGCGGACGAAGGTCTCCGGGTCGACCGCCGGCAGCGGCGCGACATGGGATGCGGCCTCCGCGGCGAGCGATGTCGCGAGGCGATGTCGTGCCGACGGCTCCATGCGGTCGGCCTGACGCACGAACTGCGCGCAGCGGCGGGCGAGCCGATCCGGGAGGCGACCGACATCGGCGACGCCGGCCCACTCGACCAGGACGGCGGGAAGCGGCGCCACGCCGACCGGGAGTCGCGGCGTGCGCGTCCGCTCGCAGTAGGTGCCGGCCAGCAGGTCGCCGAGTCGCTGCGAGCGCGGGGTGAACGCGCCCACCAGGGCCGCGACCGCGCCGACCGTCATCCAGATCTCCAGCACGCCCGCGATCGCGCGGATGAACGCCTGCCGGAACCCGGCGGCCCCGCCGTCGAGGCGGACGATCCGCCCGCCCACCGCGAGCCGCCCGAGACTGCGCCCGTGCGACAGTGTCTCGACGACCGTCGGGAGCACCACCATCACCAGCACGGCCACCACGACGGACAGGATGCCGGAGACGTCGCTCCCGACCACGCTCTGACCGAGCAGCCAGCTGCCGGCGAGAGCAAGGGCGAAATACAGGGCCACGGCGGCCAGGACGTCGATGAGGGTGCCGAGGCCTCGGAGGAAGAACCCCAGGGGCTGCACGTCGAGGGCGACAGCTTCGCCGGTGAGCACCTCGTCCTGCTGGACCACGATCGGGCGGACGGTGCGAGCAGGCCCCGGATCCGTCGCGTTCCTGACGGCGTCGGGGGAGGCGGGCATGGGTAGATTGAAGCACATGGACCTCGACGCCCTCACGGCCGCTCGACGCGGCGAGTGGGAGCGTCTGGATGCGCTCGGCCGCTCCCGGTCGCTGTCGGGGCGCGACGTGGACGAGCTGATCATGCGCTACCGGGCCGCCTCGGCCGACCTGGCCGAGATCAAGACCGCGGCGGGGCGCACACCCCAGAGCGACCACGTCTCCACACTCCTCGCCCGCGCGCGACTGCGGCTCACGGGGACGTCGGACGATCCGCTGCGGCAGCTGCGACGATTCTTCGTCCAGCAGCTTCCCGCCGCGCTCTACCGACTCCGCTGGACGACCCTGGCGATCGCGGCTGCCTTCGTCGTCGTCGGCGGCCTCGTCGCCTTCTGGGTGTCCACCGACCCTGCCGCGCTCGCCGCGCTCGGCTCGAGGGCCGACCTCCAGTACTACGCCGAGCACTCCTTCACGGACTACTACCGGGACAATCCGGCCGCCGTCTTCGCCGGGACCGTGTGGACGAACAACGCGTGGATCGCCGTGCAGTGCGTCCTGTTCGGGGTCAGCGGGATCTGGCCCGTGTACGTGGTGGTGCAGAATGCGATCGGCGTGGGCATCGCCGGGGCCGTGATGATCTCGTTCGGACGCGGCGACGTGTTCCTGCAGTTCATCGCGCCGCACGGACTGCTCGAGCTCACGTCGGTGTTCGTCGCGGCGGCGGCCGGCCTGCACGTGTTCTGGGCGTGGATCGCGCCGGGGCCCCGCACCCGCGGCGAGGCATTGGCGGCTGCGGGGCGCTCGTTGGCGACCGTGGCCGTGGGCCTGGTCTTCTCCCTCGCGCTGTCCGGCGCCGTCGAAGGCTTCGTCACGCCGCAGAACTGGCCGTGGCCGGTCAAGGTGGCGATCGGCGCGTTCGCCCTCGGGATCTTCCTGGTGTACATGCTCGTCGTCGGGCGGCGGGCGTTCCGCGCCGGTCAGACGGGCGATCTGACGGAGTACGAGGCGGGTACTCCGCGCCTCGTCGCCGGCTGATCCGGCCGTCTCGCGGCGTCCTCAGCCGGTCTTGGTGCCGTCGAACAGGGCACGGTACGCGAGCCCCGCGAGGAGCGCGCCGAGGATCGGGAAGACGATGAACACCCACAGCTGGCTGAGGGCGTCGACGCCGCCGTACACGGCGGTCGCGATCGAGCGCGCCGGGTTCACCGACGTGTTGTCGATGGGGATCGTGGCGAGATGGATCAGAGTCAGCGTGAGGCCGATGGCGAGGCCCGCGAACCGCGTGCCGCGGCTCGCGTGCGTCACGCCGAGGATGACGATGACGAAGAGCCCGGTGAACAGGAGCTCGACGATCATCGCGGCCCCGATCCCGAATCCTCCGGGGGAGAGCTTGCCCCATCCGTTGCTCGCGAACCCCCCGTCCTGCGCTTTGCTGAGCCAGCCGTCCGGACCGAACAGGCCGATCAGCACGATGCAGGTCGTCGCGACCAGGCCGCCCACCACCTGTGCGCCGATGTAGGGCAGCACGCCGCGCCAGGGGAACCGGCCGGCGGCGGCCAGGCCGATCGTCACGGCCGGGTTGAAGTGACCGCCCGAGATCGGACCGAACGCGTATGCCCCGGCCACGACGGTGAGGCCCACGGCGAGCGAAACCCCGAGGAAGCCCACCCCAAGCGGGTTGGTGTCGCTGCCGGCGGGGAAGTCCGCGGCGAAGAGGGCCGTGCCGATGACGCCCAGGACCAGGAGGAGGGTCCCGAACGCTTCGGCGACCAGCGTCGCCCCGAGGGACGCGGCGACCGGCGTGTGGTCGAGAGCGGTCGGCGCAACCGGCTTCTCGGGCTTGGGATCGCTCATCGGATGCTCCTTCGATCGGCGTGCGTACGGCCCCCGGCTCGACGGTATCCGATCCGACGGCATCGCCGCGTCGGCCGGTGCCGACGGTCCCCGCCCCGTGCGCGGATCCGCCATCCCTCGCGAGGCGGTCTCTGAGAGAAGGCTGGGAATCCGATAGCGTTCTGTGCGCGGCCGAACGCCGCCGTCGTTCTGATCGAGGAGAACACCATGTCCAGTCTGGTCCGTAACGCTGTCGCCGAATTCGTCGGCACCTTCATCTTCGCCTTCGCCGTCGTCGGCGCCGTCAACAGCGGCAGCCCGCTCACCCCCCTGGCGATCGGCTTCGTCCTCATGGTCATGGTGTTCGCCACCGGCCACATCTCGGGCGCCCACCTGAACCCGGCCGTCTCCGTCGGCGTCTGGCTGCGCGGCGCGATCAATCTGACGGGCGCGCTCGTGTACATCGTGGCCCAGCTCGTGGCCGCAGCCCTGGCCGCGGCACTCAGCTTCGTCGTCTGGCCGGCGGGCAAGGAGCCGATGAAGATCGACGCGGGGCCGGCGTTCCTCGTCGAAGCGCTCTGGACGCTCGTGCTCGTCTATGTCGTCCTGAACGTCGCCACATCGAAGGACCACCCGAACAACTCCTTCTACGGCCTCGCCATCGGCTCGACCGTGTTCGTGGGCGCCGTGGCCGTCGGGGCCGTGTCCGGCGGCGGGTTCAACCCCGCCATCGCGCTCGGGCTCGCCGTCACGGGACACTTCGCCTGGGGTTCCTACTGGCTGTATTTCATCGCGCCGATCGTGGGTGCGGCGATCGCGGCTCTGATCTTCCGTGCGCTGAACACGCACGACAAGCTGCCCGCCAAGGAGGAGGCGGTCTCCGAGACGCTCTGAACCCCTCGCGAACGGCCGGGACGCGGACGTCCCGGCCGTTCGCGCGTGTCGGGACGTCGACGCTCGGGCTCAGAGCCGTCCGGTGGCCTTCAGATCGAGGTAGCGATCGGCGATGCGGGGCGGCAGCGCCTCCGGGGTGTCCGCGATGGCCTCGCCGCCGGCCCGGGCGACAAGGCCGGCGATGCGTGCCGCGTCCTGCAGGGCGCGCTCGGCCGCCGCCGCGCGGTACACGTCCTCCGCCGAGGCACGCTCGCGCGCCAGGATGTCCAGTCCGGTGTCCGTCGCCGTCCCCACGAGCACGTGCGCGCGATGCGCGAGTCCCGTCAGCGCTCCGAGGAACCCGCGTGCGGCCTCGGGCTCGTCCTGCGCCGTGAGCAGCACCACCAGCGCCGGGCGGACCCCGAGAGCCCGGATGTGGGCGGACGCGGCATCCCAGTCGGTGTCGATCAGCTGCGGCTCCACCGGAGCCATCGCGTCGACCAGGGCGGGAAGCAGCGCCGCTCCGTCGACGCGGCTCACCCGTGCCCGCACGACACGGTCGAACATGACCAGGTGCACGTGGTCGCCTGCCCTGGTGGCGAGCGCGCTCAGCAGGAGGGCGGCCTCCATCTCGGCATCCAGCCGCGCCCCGTCACCCACGCGCGCCGCCGACGTGCGTCCGGTGTCGATCAGGATGACGACGTGCCGATCCCGTTCCGGCCGCCACGTGCGCAGCATGGTCGTGCCTGCGCGGGCTGTCGCGCGCCAGTCGATCGAGCGGACGTCGTCGCCGCGCACGTAGATGCGCAGGCTGTCGAACTCGGTGCCCTGCCCCCGCACCTGCACGCTCGTGTTGCCGTCGAGCTCCTTCAGCCGCGCGAGACGCGACGGCAGATGACGACGGGCGGTGAACGGAGGCAGCACGCGGATCGCGCCGCGCGAGGCGATGCGCGTCTGCCGCCCGGCGAGGCCGATCGGGCCGGCGGAGCGCAGCACGACGAACGCGGATGCCAGCTCACCGCGGCGCCGCGGAAGAAGGGGAACGGAGAGCTCCTGCGACGCACCGGGATCGACGCCGTACGCGATCCGTCGCGAGGGCGCGCCCGCGGTGGGCTGCCACGCATCGCGCAGCAGTCCCCGGACGCGGCGCGAGCCCATGTTGTGCAGGACCAGCGTCGCGTCCGCCCGCTCTCCGAGGAGGGCCCGCCGGGGGAGGCGACGATCGATCCGCACGCGTCGCGGATCCGGCGCGGCGGCGGCATCCGCGCCCGCGAGGAGCGCGCACAGCACCAGCCAGCCGAGCATCGTCAGCCATGCGTCGACCCCGCCGATCGACAGCAGCACGACGGGCACGACACCCAGGCCCACGAGCAGGGGCAGGCGTCCGGTGATGTACACAGCGCTCCTCGGGATGGCTCAGATCGGGACGCGCGTCTGCTGGAGCACCGAGGTGAGGATCGCGTCGACCGACACGCCCTCGAGCTCGGCCTCGGGGCGCAGCCGGATGCGGTGGCGCCACGTCGGCACCAGCATCGTCTGCACGTGGTCCGGGGTGATGGCGGGGTACCCGCCCAGCCAGGCCCATGCCTTCGCGGCGGCCAGGAGAGCCGTCGAGGCACGGGGGCTCACCCCGAGCTGAACGGACGGGCTCTGCCGCGTCGCGCGCGCCAGATCCACCAGGTAACCGAGCAGGTCGTCGGTGACGGCGACGGATGCCGCGGCCCGCTGCGCCGCCCGGATCTCGTCGATGCCCACGACGGCGTGGACGTCGGCGAGCGTGCGCGGGTCGAAACCGGCGGCGTGCCGCTGGAGCACCGCGAGCTCGGCGTCCCGCGACGGCACGTCGACGACGAGCTTGAGCAGGAATCGGTCGAGCTGCGCCTCCGGCAGCGAGTAGGTCCCCTCGTGCTCGATCGGGTTCTGCGTCGCGGCGACGAGGAACGGGTCGGGGAGCGGGCGCGTCACCCCGTCGGCCGACACCTGCCGCTCCTCCATGGCCTCCAGCAGCGCGGCCTGCGTCTTCGGGGGCGTGCGGTTGATCTCGTCGGCGAGGACGATGTTCGTGAAGACAGGGCCGTCGCGGAACTCGAACTCCCCGGTGCGGGCGTCGTACACGAGGGATCCCGAGACGTCGCCGGGCATCAGATCGGGAGTGAACTGGATGCGCTTCGTGTCGAGCCCGAGCGCGCGGCTGAACGATCGCACGAGCAGCGTCTTTGCGACCCCGGGGACACCCTCGAGCAGCACGTGCCCGCGGGCGAGCACAGCGATCAGGAGCCCCGTCACGGCGCCGTCCTGACCGACCACGGCCTTGCCCACCTCGATGCGGACGCGGTTCATGGCCTCGCGGACGGAGTCCGGCTCGCGCCCTCCCTCCGGCACGAGCTGTTCGGCGGGCGCGGCCCCGGCGGCATCGGTCATGGGCGGTTCCTCTCGGATTCGGCCGGCGCGGCGCCGGGGGAGCGGACGGCGGCGCGGACGGCCGCTTCGAGGTCGCGGAGCCGGTCGCTCAGCGCGACGAGCTCACGATCGGATCGGGGCACGCCATCGATGAGGATGTCACGGACGACGGCGCGCGGGGTCGCGACGCGGTCGGCCACGGCATCCGATATCTCGTCGGCGGACGCGGCGGGACCGAGAGCCAGGAGGCGTGCGAGGCGGCGCAGCGCACCGACGCGGAGCCGGTCGGCGGCGTGGACGGCGTCGCGCGAGCGCGCATAGAGGCGCGCCCGGCCCTCGGTCGTCTCGGCCGCGCGGACCGTGACCGGAAGGGTCTCGGACACGAGCGGGCCGAACCGCCGTCCGCGCCAGAGTCCGGCCACGAGCCCCGCGATCAGGAGCAGCGCGATCGCCGGGGACACCCAGCCGGGCGTCAGGTCGCCGATGCTCGGGGCGGCGCCCGTCCGGTCGCTGTCCGCCGCCGTCGGGACGTACCACACGACAGTCCGCAGAGCCCCGAGGAGGTTCACGCCCAGGGCCGCGTTTCCGTGCTCGGCGAGATGCGCGTTCGTGAAGAGCTCCGAGGCGTCGATCACGGTGATGCGGCGATCGCCGTCCCGGCGCTGGAGGAGCGCGGCGCCGTCGCCGCTCGTGTAGCACGACGTGACGTCGCCCCTCGACGTGAACACCGCACCGGCCACGATCGCACCCGACCGCCGCGCCGCGGGCAGGCTGCAGGCGGGCGCGACCGGCGTCGCGTCGCCGTAGCCGGCGACCCGCGCGCCGGGGAAGAGCAGGCGGACGCCGCGCGATTGCGGCTGTGCGACGACGACGGCGTCGGCGGCATCGGCCAGCTCGGCGAACACGGCGTCGGAGAGGTAAGGGCTGTCGGGGAGGAGCAGCGTGGCCCCGCCGGCACGTGCCGCGGCGAGGGCGGCCGCCCTGTCCCGCACCACCGACACGGTCACTCCGCGGTCCGAGAGCAGGTGTGCGAGTGCCCGGCCGCCGTCCGGGCCCGCCGAGTCCGGGTCGAGCGTGTCGCGCCGGTCCCACTGCGCCACGCCGGAGAGCGCCGCCCCGAGCAGACCGACCACCACGAGGACGATCGCGATCGCGATCCATCCGCCGATGCGGCGGCGTCGAGGAGGAGAGGGCTCTGCAGACGACGGCGACAGCGGCCGCGCGATGTCGACGATGCTCATCCGACGAGCTCCGTGGCGCCACGCGGCTCCGCCGCCTGGAGCGCATCGTCGGTGTGCGCGACGCGACCATACGCCTCCGGGCCGCCGGGGCGGCGGAGGTACCGCACGTCGTCGAACGCCGCGGCGGCGGCGTCGAGGTCGGCGGACGACGCGGGGAAGGCGCGCGCCGCGGCCCTGGCGAACGCGTGCACGGTCGCGCCGGGGGCGGGGTGGACGATGTCGCGCTCCGAGAGGCCGCGCGCCACGGCGCGGAACCGCAGGATGATCGCGGCGTCCCAGGACCCCGAGGCCGCGGCTGCGGCGGCGGCCTTCCGCAGCTGCCCGGCGGTCCGGGTCTCGGTGTCACCGAAGAGCTCGGTCGCGGGTCGCGCACTCCGAGGAGCGGCTCGGGGGCGCCCCCAGATGAAGATCGCCGCGACGATCAGCAGCACGACGATCACACCGACGCCGAGGGCGATCCACAGCCCCCACCGCGCATCGGGCTGCGCGTCGAAGAGCCGTGCGAGGAAATCCTGCACGGCCCGCGCGGCGCGGTCCAGCGGGGTGGGGCGGGCCGCGGCGTAGGCAGGGTTCTGGAGTTCCTGCTGCGCCCATCGCCGGGCTTCATCGCCGTCCGGGGTGAGCGGAGGCTGCGAGTCGGAGAACGGCAGGATCACGGTGCGTCGGGGTCGGGGCGGTCGCCCGGGGCCGTCCAGTCGGTCGGCGCCGGTGGAACAGGGGGGACGGCCCGCGGGTAGGGAGGGGACGTCGGCGGGACGGCGGACGGTGCGGGCGGAGCGTAGCCGCCCGGGGTCGGCTGCGGGGCGGCGTACCCGCCGAACGGCGGCGCCCCGGTGGGAGCGGGACTCGGGGGGAACGGGTACCCCGGCGGAGGGCCGACGGGGGGCTGCGGCAGGGGGCGTGCGAATCGTCGGCCCACGCCTTCGAGGTACGGGTCGGGGAGAGCCGCGTGTCCCGCGTCGCGCCGTTCGACGTACGTGAGGAGGTCGAGGTCGAGACCCTCGTGCCGCATGCGGCAGTCGATGTAGATGAGGGTCGTCGCGGTCGACTGCACGACCAGCGCGACCGACTGGATGAGGAGGGAGATGATCTGCACGAGCACCGACGTCACGATCAGCCCGATGCTGCCGGTCACGCCGGTGTCGCCGGTCGGCGCGAGGATCCCGCCGAGGAGCGATCCGGCGATCGAGAACGGGATGGCGATGAGCTGCGCGAGCGCGCCGAAGATCATCTGGATGAGGACGATCACGCCGAGCGTGGACCAGAAGCGTCCGCGCGTGAGGATCCACGACCGCGCCACGGCCCCGCGGATCGTCGCCCCCTCCAGGATGATGGCGGCCGGCGCGAGGAGCAGCTTCGGGGAGAGCCACAGCAGCAGCACGATCGCCCCGAGGAAGGCGAGCACGCCCATCACGATTCCGGCGATCGGCGCGGCGAAGCTCAGGGCGACGACGACGCCGGCGACGGCCGCGAACAGCACAAGGAGCGCCGCCGAGAGGAGCAGGGCGTAGCCGATGAGCCGCCACGCGACCGGCCGTACGCGGCGCCACAGCGCGCGGAGCGGCAGCTGTTCCGCGACCGCTGCGTGGGCGACCTCCGCGACCACGACGCCCTGGACGACGACCCCGATCGCTCCGGCGGCGAGGCCGAGCACGAAGCCCGTGATCACCGTGATCGCCACCGACCCGGCGAAGATCTGCGCGTAGGCGTCGGAGTCCTCGGGAACGGTGTCCAGCCGGGAGAAGGAGGCGACGCCGATCGCGACGACCGCGCCGACCACGACGAGGTAGGACAGCGTCTGGACGACGAGCGCGAAGCCCAGCAGCACCCGCGGGTTCTGGCGCAGTGCAGAGAAGGACCGGCCGAGGATCGTGCCGAACGACAGCGGATGGAGGGGGATGATCCCGGGGCGGGATGCCGGCGTCCAGGCCGGGTACGCGGTCACTGCAGTCTCCTCGCCCTCGACCGAGTCGGAGACCCTATCGTGTCACACCGCCGCGGCGTGCTCGGCGCGTGTCCAGCAGCCTCGGCTAGTCTGTCCCCAGCGCACGGGGAGCGCCGCGCGAGCGCGCCGCGGGACGACCGTGCCGGATGAAGGACGAACGCGTTCATATGACCTCACGGATCCTGGTTGTCGACGATGACACAGCCCTCGCCGAGATGATCGGCATCGTGCTGCGCACCGAGGGCTTCGAGACGGCCTTCTGCCCCGACGGCGAGAAGGCCGTCGACATCTGGCGGACGGAGCGCCCCGACCTCGTCCTGCTCGATCTGATGCTGCCCGGAGTGGACGGCATCGAGATCTGTACGCGGATCCGTGCGGAGTCGGGTGTGCCCATCATCATGCTCACGGCGCGCACGGACACGGCGGACGTCGTGAAGGGCCTCGAGTCCGGAGCGGACGACTACATGGTCAAGCCGTTCAACCCGAAGGAGCTGGTGGCACGCATCCGGACCCGTCTGCGGCCGAGCGCGCAGACCGCGGCGGAGATCCTCCGGATCGGGGACCTCGCGGTGGATGTCGTCGCGCACGAGGTCCGCAGGGGCGACGGGTCGATCGCGCTGACGCCGCTCGAGTTCGAGCTGCTGGTGGCGCTCGCCTCCAAGCCGCAGCAGGTCTTCTCCCGCGAGATGCTCCTCGAACAGGTGTGGGGCTACCACTACAAGGCGGACACCCGGCTGGTGAACGTGCACGTCCAGCGTCTGCGGGCGAAGGTCGAGCAGGACCCCGACAATCCGAAGATCGTGACCACCGTGCGCGGCGTGGGGTACCGCGCCGGCGCCGCCGTCTGAGGTCGCCGTGACCACCGCCGGCACCCCGGTCGCGGCATCCCGCGCCCGCTGGCGCGTGTGGCGGGACTGGCGGGCATGGCCCGAGAACGTAGGCGGGCTGTGGCGGCGCTCCCTGCGGTTCCGCACGGTGGTCATCACGCTCGCCCTGACGGTCGTGACGATCGTCATCGCCTGCGTCTGGATGGCGCTCGCCATCCAGAACGATCTGTTCGAATCGCGCAAGGAGCAGGTGCTCGTCGACTCTCGACGGGCGGTCGACACCGCGCAGGCCACCCTCGACGACGCGGAGGTGCAGGGGGATGTGGTGCAGCTGCAGCATCTCCTCTCGAGCGTGAGCACGTCGCTCGCGCAGCAGTCCTCGACAGACATGACCGCGGCGATCCGCATCGACCGCTCACCGTCGCTCAACGCACCCTCCGGTTTCAAGTCCGGGGGCCTCGAGGTGGACATGATCTCGCCCGAGCTGCGCAAGCGCGTCCAGTCGTCCGGCCAGAACCAGACCCAGTGGTGGCAGTCGATCTCGCTGCCCACGGCCGACGGCGGCGAGGCGCCGGGGATCGTGGTCGGGCAGCAGATCTTCGTCCCCGACGTGGGACCGTACGAGCTCTACCTCGCCTACGACCTCGACGATGCCTCCCAGATCCTGGGCTTCGTGCAGACGACGCTGTGGACCGTGGGCTTCGCGCTGGTCGTGCTCATCGGCGGAATCGCGTGGTTCACACTCCGCTCGGTCACGACCCCCATCGGACAGGCGGCGGAGACCAGCGCGAAGCTGGCCGCCGGCGATCTCGCCGTGCGGCTCGACGTGCACGGCGAGGACGAGCTCGCCACCCTCGGGCGATCGTTCAACGCCATGGCCGACAGCATCGAATCGCAGATCAAGGAGCTCGCCGCCCTGTCGCTCGTGCAGCAGCGGTTCGTGTCCGACGTCTCCCACGAGCTGCGGACGCCGCTGACCACGATCCGGCTGGCAGCGGACATGATCAACGATCGACGTGACGACTTCGACCCCGCCACGGCGCGCGCCGCCGAGCTCCTGCACGCCCAGGTGCAGCGTTTCGAGGTGCTGCTCGGCGATCTCCTGGAGATCAGCCGCTACGACGCCGGCTCGGTGCAGCTCGAGCTCGAGCCGACGAGCCTCGCCCACCTCGCCGAGGACGTGATCGCGTCGATGCACCAGCTCGCCGAGCAGCACGGGACCGATGTCCGCCTGGTCGCACCCGGAGGATATTCCCCCGTGGACATGGACCCGCGTCGCGTGCGCCGCGTCGTGCGCAATCTGCTCGGCAACGCGATCGAGCACGGGGAGGGACGGCCGATCGTCGTCACCGTCGACAGCAACCAGCAGGCGGTCGCGATCGGCGTGCGCGACTACGGCCTCGGGATGAGCGCGTCCGACGCTGAGCGGGTCTTCGACCGCTTCTGGCGTGCGGACCCCTCGCGCAAGCGCACCATCGGCGGGACGGGCCTCGGCCTGTCGATCGCCCTCGGGGATGCTCGCCTGCACGGCGGATCGCTGGTCGTGTGGTCGGAGCTCGGTCGGGGGACCAACTTCGTGCTGACGCTTCCCCGCGGTTCCCAGCGACTGGAGGGACCCTCGCCGATCCCCACGGATCCGGCCGACGAGAGCCCCCTGGACGACCTGGGCCTGACCCAGCCCATCGAGCTGCCTCGCGCCACCGCGACGACGAAGGGCTTCTCATGATCCGTCGTCCCCGACGTCTGCGAGGCAGCCTGATCGCGCTGATCGCCGTGGTGGCGCTGACGCTGACCGGCTGCACCGGATTCGCGACGAGCGGCCCGGTCAACGCCGGTCTCGCCGCGGGGGACGCGGCCCCGCCGGACTTCTCTTTCGTGCCGCTCAAGCCGCAGGACGGTGCCTCACCGGAGGACATCGTGCGGGGATTCCTGGATGCGGGCAACGGGCCGGAGAACAACTGGGCCATCGCCCAGCTCTTCCTCGCCCCCTCCTTCCGCGACAAATGGAAGCCGGGCGCGGGTGTGACCGTCGACGATCGATCCAACCGTCAATACGGCAAGGTCGTCGACGGCCGGATGACGGTCACCGTGTCGTCGACGGCCACCGTGGACCAGCACGGTGGCTACACCCCGTCGGAGGGCGGTTCGACGCCGCTGTCGTTCTCGCTCGCGAAAGTCGGCGGCCAATGGCGGATCACGGATGCCCCGAACGGGGTCGTCCTCGGCGCGGACCAGTTCGCGAGCGTCTTCCGTCCGTACTCGCTCATGTACTTCGACCCGTCGTGGCGCTACCTCGTCCCGGATGTCCGCTGGTTCGCGACCGCCAATGCCGCGACGCGCATCGCGCAGGAGTTGATCGACGGCAAGCAGAGCTCATGGCTGGGCGACAGCGTCGTCTCGGCGTTCCCCGAGAACATCTCCCTCGACCTGCCTTCCGTTCCGATCTCCAGCGGCGTTGCCCAGGTGGAGCTGCGGGGGCCCGTGCTGGCGCTCGAGACGACGACGCTCGACCGGATGCAGACGCAGCTGGTCCGCAGCCTCCAGATCCCGGGGATCACCGACGTGTCGATGTCGAGCTCCGGCACGCCGCTGTCCGCCCAACCCGTGTCGACGGCTTCCACGCGCACGGATGCGCGGGCACTCGTGGACACCGAGAAGGGATTCGGCTTCCTCTCGTCGACGGGAGCGATCGAGCCGGTGCCGGGTATCTCCGCCGGGATGACGAAGCTGAGCCCGGACTCCGTCGAGCTGTCGGCGGACTACTCCGCCGCCGCGGTGCGCACGACGGACGGCGCGGTCGTCCGGGTCCCCGCACGGGGAGATTCCAAGCTCGTCGATGTCCGACCGGGTCTCATCGCGCCGACCATCGACCCGTACGGATACATCTGGAGCGTGCCGGGGTCCGCCCCGAAGGCGCTCAGGGCCTACGGACCGCAGGGCGGATACACCGAGACCGGTGGCGGGTGGGCCGGCGTGAGCAGCGTCTCCTCCATGGCGATCTCCCGCGACGGCACGCGGCTCGCGGCCTTGGTGACGCTGAGCGGGCGACCGCGTGTGATCGTCGCGGGCGTGGTCCGCAACGCCGCCGGTGTCCCTCAGAGTATCGGGACCGCCCTGGAGCTGGCCATGCTGCCCGGCGCCGGCATCGACCTCACGTGGCTCGACGACGCGACCCTCGGGGTCGTCAGCGATGCGGGTGACGAGGTGAGCGCGATGGAGCAGCCCGTGGGCGGCCCGGGGACGACGACCACGGCACCGGATGGCGCCACGACCATCGCGGGCGGCGCGATCGTCCGGTTGCGGGTCGGGAGCGAGCTCTACGCGCAGCGCGGCTCCAACTGGGAGCAGGCGGGGACGGGTGTCCGGGTTCTCGCGACGCAGCAGGGCATGCCGCAGTAGGCACTCCTGCACAGTGCCCTCGGCGCATCGCGCATCCCTATCGGAGCCGCCCGGCGACGTCGGCTGTCGAGCCGTCCCGCGACGATGGGGGCATGACCGACATCCGTCGCGTGGCGCGATCGGCCCTGGGCGAGGCGCTCTCGCTCGTCTTCCCGGTCGAGTGCGCGGGTTGCGGCGCGCTCGATGTGCCGCTGTGCCCCGAGTGCCGGGCCGAGCTGCGCGCGGTGACGGTGGGACGTCCCCTCGTGCACGGTGTCGATGTGTGGAGCGCGCTCGCCTTCGAGGGGGTTCCGGCCCGCGTGCTGCGCGCGCTCAAGGAGCAGGGGCGCACGGCCCTCGCGCGCCCGCTCGCGCCCGCGCTTCGCGCCGCCCTCGACGCGGCGCTCGCCACCGCAGAGGCACGGCGAGGCGCACCCGCCGAGATCATCGTGGTGCCCGTGCCCACCTCCCACGCGGCGATGCGCCGTCGTGGCTATCGCGTCGCCGAGCTCCTGGCCCGGCGCGCCGGCATGCGGCCGGTCCGCCTCCTGCGCCCGATACGGGCGGCCGCCGATCAGCGCTCCCTCGGACGCGCGGATCGCGCGCGCAACGTCGAGGGGAGCATGGCTGCTCCGTCCGCCGCCGGGCTGCGCGTGCTCATCGTGGACGACGTCGTCACGACGGGCGCGACGCTGACCGAGGCGGCGCGGGCGCTCCGCGCCGCGGGCGCGGAGGTGATCGGTGCGGCGACGGTCGCCGCCACCCCTCGGCGGCATGTCGGGGCGGACGCAGGCCAAACTCACACGTGACAGGCCGATGACGCCCTACTACGGTGGGGGAGACAAGGCGACCGAAAGTCCGCCCTTGACCGGGTGGACCGGAACAAGGAGGCAGGGATGGAAACCAGCATCGTCGGTGTCGGAGTGAGCGTTTCGGATCGATTCCGCACGGTGGTCGATGAGAAGGCCGTCCGCATCGAGACCCTCGCTCCGAGAGCGCAGCGCCTGGATGTCAAGGTCACCCACCGCGCCTACCACAACGGCCGGATGGAGGACTCCACCGTCGAGCTCACCCTGACCGGCAAGGGCCCCCTCGTGCGGGCCGAGGCCGTGGACGGCGACAAGTTCACCGCGCTGGACATCGCCGTCGACAAGCTCGCCGAGCAGGTGCGGCGCGCGAAGGACAAGCGCATCGATGCGCGCAAGCATCCGCGGGGTGCGAAGCTCGACAAGGGCACGGGGGCGCTCGAGGGCGTCGACGTGCAGCCCGCGTCCGTCGACGTGCTGCGTGCCGTCGCGACGGGGGAGATCCCGATCATCACCGGTGCCGAGGACGAGGAGGACTACACGCCGGTCGTCATCCGCACGAAGCGCTTCGGCGCGGAGTGGATGACCGTCGAGGACGCCGTGGACCGCATGGAGCTCGTCGGTCACGACTTCTTCCTCTTCATCGATGCGCGCACCGATCATCCCAGCGTGGTGTACCGGCGCAAGGGCTGGGACTACGGGGTCATCTCGCTGACGGCGGCCACTCCGCCGGCGACCGAGCTCGCGTCATGACGCGCTGAACTGCGACGTCCGCCGGGCGGGGGAGTCCGGCGGACGTCGACTCCGCGCGCCCCCGACCACAGCCCCGCGAGTCTCAGTCGAAGATGCCGTCGAGGATGCTGCCGATCACGAGGCCGCCGAGGATGCCGGTGGCGACGTCGCCGCCCCCGCGACGCCCGCCGCCTCCCCAGCCCGAGCCGCCCCAGCCCTGGTCGGGCGGGCCCTGCGGTCGCGAGGAGTCGATGTCGCGCTGCGCGAGTTGCAGCGCCTCGCTCGCCAGGAACCCGACGCGTCGGGCCAGGGCCATCGCCCCCTCGCGCTGATCCTCGGCGACGTCACGGGCGCCCACGGCGGCGTCGTGGCCGATCAGGCCGTCCAGGTCGGCACGGATGCGCTCCGCCTCGGCCTGCCGGGTACGGGCGTCCGCGCCGATCCATCCGCGGTGACCGCCGATGACGTCGCGGAGCACCGCGAGCTGACGGTCGGCGTCGTCGATCGCGTGGCGCACCTGCTCCGCCGTGGGCAGCGGCCGGGCGGCTCGTTCGCGAGCCGCGGCGATCGCGTCGTCCAGCGCCGTGTTGGCCTCACGAAGGCGGGTGAGGTGGGTGAACGGGTCGGTGTTGACCCCCGCGGCCGGCAGGGAGGCGAGTGCGGCCTCGAGATCCGCGGACGCGGCGGCGACCGCCGGTGACGCCGGCTCGCGGCGCACGGCCAGGAGATCGCCGCGGGAGTCCTCGATGATGGCGGTCAGCGTCGATTCCGCGCGCAGGGCTTCGATCTCGAAGTTCTCGACCGCATCGAGCAGAGCGCCGGCACGTCGAACCGACTCCGTCGCCGCCTCGAGCGCGACGTTCGCCTGCTCGCGCTGGCCGGACTCGCGTCGGCGGGCGGCGACGCCCGCGCTGTGCTCCGCGAAGCCGAGCAGCTGATCGGCCTCCGCCGGGTTGGTGGCGATCTGTCGCAGCGCCTCGGCGGAGTAGCGTGCGTGGAGCCGCTCGACGGTGGCGCGGGCCTCGGGGATGCGGCCGCGCAGGCGCGCGGCATCCGCGCCGACGCCCGCGAGGATCTCCGGCGCCCGGCGTGCCCGCTCGATCGGCCCGGCGAGCGCCGCGGTCCGATCGTCCAGCAACTCCTCCGCCCACTCGCACAGCTGCACGATCCGGGCGTTGCGGGTGCGGAGCTCCTCCGCCGTGTCGGGGATCTCGTCGTGGTTGAGCTGGTTGAGCTGGAAGGCCTCGGCGAGGTGGTGGCGCACCGCGGCCACCGCAGCGCGCAGATCCGACGTCGGCCCGTTGCCGAGCTCCGCTTCGGCGAACGCGAGTTCGTCCGTGGTCAGCCGGATGCGCTCGTCTGCGGCGACGAGGGCGCGGTCCGCGCGTCGCGCGAGCTCCGTGTCCTGCGCCGTCGCCGCCTCGTGCTCGCGTGCCCGCCTGCCCCAGAATCCCGCCATGTCCCGATCCTACGATCGCTGGCTGAGCGGCCGCCCCGGGTTCGCCTCAGGCGATGCGCCCGCCGGCGGGCGCGGTCGCGGATGCCGGCCGGCCGCGCCGGGGACTGTCGGTGGCGAGCTCCAGAGCAACGCTGTCCCGCGTACGCGAGGCCAGCACCGCGCGGACGTGGTCGAGCCAGCGCACCTCCGCTTCGGCGGCGAAGCGGAGGGCGTCATCGACGAGGGAGCGCGCGAGATCCTCGGGGTCCTGCGCAGCATCGGCACTCTGCTCTCGCAGGGCCCGCAGGCGGGCGGCCGACGCGGAGCGCTGGTCCTCGATGACCTCCGCGGCATCCACGCCCGGAAGCGTCATCGCGACGGTGAGCTTGATGGTCAGCTCGTCGCGGGTGCCCGCTGCGCGCTGCACGGGGGAGGCCAGCCACGTCCGGACGGCCGCGCGTCCGGCATCGGTGATCTCGAAGTAGATGTGTCCCTGCGCGTCCGCGTCGCCCTTGGTGACGAGCCCATCGCGTTCCAGGCGGTCGAGCGTGTTGTAGATCTGGCCGACGTTCAGCGGCCACGTCGAACCGGTGCGGCGGTCGAACTCGGTGCGCAATTGGTATCCGTAGCACGGGCCCTGGTCCAGGATGGCCAGCAGGCTCTGCTTGACGGACATGCGGTCTCCTCGGGTGCATGCGGGGTATGTGCATTCCGAATATATACATACCGGGAAACGTTCAGGAGCGGGTTCCCCAGGCCACTCCAAGGTCACGGACGGATAACATGGAGGCGTATGCCTGGGCGCAGGTGCCTGACCCGTGCCCGCGCAGCGCGTCAGAAGGCGCGCACACCGACAGATGGAGATGCTCCGTGGCCAACCCCTTCGAGAAACTGCTCCGCGCCGGCGAGGGACGCATCATCCGCCGGCTTCAGCAGGTGGTGAAGGCGGTGGGTGCGCTCGAGGATGAGTACGCGCAGCTCACGGACGACGAGCTGCGCGGCGAGACCGCCGAGCTGCGCCAGCGGTACGAGAAGGGTGAGTCGCTCGACCGTCTCATGCCCGAGGCCTTCGCCGCGGTGCGGGAGGCCGCCAAGCGCACGCTGGGTCAGCGCCCGTACGACGTCCAGGTGATGGGCGGGGCGGCGCTCCATCTCGGCAACATCGCCGAGATGAAGACGGGTGAGGGCAAGACGCTCACCGCGACGTTCGCCGTCTACCTCAACGCCATCGCGGGCAAGGGCGTCCACGTCATCACGGTCAACGACTACCTCGCGAGCTACCAGTCCGAGCTCATGGGTCGCGTCTACCGGGCGCTCGGCATGACGACCGGGACGATCATCTCCGGGCAGACCCCGGAGGTGCGGCGCGAGCAGTACAACGCCGACATCACGTACGGCACGAACAACGAGTTCGGCTTCGACTACCTGCGCGACAACATGGCGTGGCGCAAGGAGGACCTCGTGCAGCGCGGTCACTTCTTCGCCATCGTCGACGAGGTCGACTCGATCCTCATCGACGAGGCCCGCACCCCGCTCATCATCTCGGGCCCGTCGTCGGGCGAGGCCAACCGCTGGTTCGGCGAGTTCGCGTCGATCGCGAAGCGCCTGCAGGAGGGCGTCGACTACGAGGTCGACGAGAAGAAGCGCACCGTCGGCGTGCTCGAGCCCGGCATCGAGAAGGTCGAGGACTACCTCGGCATCGACAACCTGTACGAGTCGGCCAACACGCCGCTCATCTCGTTCCTGAACAACTCGATCAAGGCGCTGGCGCTGTTCAAGCGGGACGCCGACTACGTGGTGATGAACGACGAGGTCATGATCGTCGACGAGCACACCGGACGCATCCTCGTGGGCCGCCGCTACAACGAAGGCATCCATCAGGCGATCGAGGCCAAGGAGGCCGTCCCGGTCAAGGCCGAGAACCAGACCCTCGCGACGGTCACGCTCCAGAACTACTTCCGGCTGTACGAGAAGCTCGCCGGCATGACGGGTACCGCCGAGACCGAGGCCGCCGAGTTCATGTCGACGTACAAGCTCGGCGTCGTCCCCATCCCGACGAACAAGCCGATGATCCGCAAGGATCAGGCGGATCTGGTCTACAAGAACGAGCAGGCCAAGTTCGCCCAGGTCGTCGAGGACATCGCGGAGCGCCACGAGAAGGGTCAGCCCGTGCTGGTGGGAACGGTGAGTGTCGAGAAGAGCGAGTACCTCTCCCGGCTGCTGGCCAAGAAGGGCATCAAGCACGAGGTCCTCAACGCGAAGAACCACGCCCGTGAGGCGGAGATCGTCGCCCGCGCGGGGCGCCTCGGGGCCGTCACGGTCGCCACCAACATGGCCGGACGAGGGACGGACATCATGCTCGGCGGCAACGCGGAGTTCCTCGCCGTGCAGGAGATGCGGGCGAAGGGGCTGGACCCGGTCGAGACCCCCGACGAGTACGAGGCCGAGTGGGAAGAGGTCTACGACGCGGTCAAGGAGCGCGTCGACGCCGAGGCCAGCAAGGTCGTCGAGACCGGAGGCCTCTACGTGCTCGGCACGGAGCGCCACGAGTCCCGTCGCATCGACAACCAGCTGCGCGGGCGGTCGGGCCGTCAGGGCGACCCCGGGGAGAGCCGCTTCTACCTGTCGTTGACCGACGACCTCATGCGCCTGTTCCAATCCGGCGCGGCCGAGGCGATCCTCTCTCGGACCAACTTCCCCGACGACGTCGCGATCGAGTCCAACATGGTCTCGCGCGCGATCAAGAGCGCGCAGTCGCAGGTCGAAGGCCGTAACGCCGAGATCCGCAAGAACGTGCTCAAGTACGACGACGTGCTCAATCGTCAGCGCGAGGCGATCTACGCGGACCGCAGGCACATGCTGGAGGGCGACGACATCGCCGACCGCGTCCAGCACTTCATCGAGGATGCGATCGCGGCGATCATCGAGGATCACACGTCGAGCGGTCACACCGAGAGCTGGGACTTCGACGCGCTCTGGACCGAGCTGAAGACGCTGTATCCCGTGGGTGTCACGATCGACGAGGTCGTCGCCGAGGCGGGTACGAAGGGCCGGATCACGCCGGAGGGGCTCAAGCGCGAGCTCCTCTCGGATGCCCGGATCGCGTACGAGAAGCGCGAGGAGTCGCTCGGCGGTCCCGCGATGCGCGAGCTGGAGCGGCGCGTGGTGCTGCAGGTCCTCGACCGCCGCTGGCGCGACCACCTCTACGAGATGGACTACCTCAAGGACGGCATCGGACTGCGGGCGATGGCGCAGCGCGACCCGCTCATCGAGTACCAGCGTGAAGGCTTCCAGATGTTCCAGGCGATGATGGGGCAGATCAAGGAGGAGTCGGTCGGCTACCTCTACAACCTCGAGGTGGAGGTGCACCGCGAGGGGGGCGAGCCCGAGGTCGAGGCGAAGGGCCTGGTCGGAGCTCCTGCCGACGTGCAGGGTCTCGAATACTCCGCCGCGAACGACGCGGGCGAGGTCGAGGTGCGCAACGATCGGGGTCAGGTGCAGCAGGCCGCGACCAACCGCATCCGCCAGGCGGCGGCCGCCGCGGCCGCCGCAGAACCCGCTGCCCCCGCGCAGGAGGAGCCTGCGGTGCGCGGTGCGTTCGGCCAGCGCGTACCCGCCCAGCCGTCGGCCGAGGCGCAGAACCGCGCGCAGCGTCGCGCCGCCGAGCGGAAGAAGTAGCGGTCCAGGGGCGGGCCATTGGCCTGACGAGGCCGGAGATATCCTGAACCGATGAGCCCCCTTCGTCCTCTCGATCAGTCGAGCAAACTCCGCGACGTCCTCTACGAGATCCGTGGTGCGGCACTGGCGGAGGCAGGCCAGCTGGAGGCTGACGGACACACGATCCTGAAGCTCAACACCGGGAACCCGGCGATCTTCGGATTCGAGGCGCCCTACCAGATCGTGCGGGACATGATCGAAGCCGTCCCCTACGCCCACGGCTACAGCGACAGCCGCGGGATCATGTCCGCCCGTCGAGCGGTCGTGTCCCGCTACGAGGAGATCGCCGGATTCCCGCCCTTCGACCCCGATGACGTGTTCCTCGGCAACGGGGTGTCGGAGCTGATCACCATGGTGATGCAGTCGCTGCTCGACGAGGGCGACGAGGTGCTGATCCCGTCGCCGGACTATCCCCTGTGGACCGCGATGACGAGCCTCGGCGGAGGCACGCCGGTCCATTACCGATGCGATCCCGACGGCGACTGGCAGCCCGACCTCGAGGACATCCGCGCGAAGGTCGGTCCGCGCACGAAGGCGATCGTCGTGATCAACCCGAACAACCCCACCGGTGCGGTCTACACGCGCGAGACCCTGCAGGGGATCGTCGACATCGCCCGGGAGCACTCGCTCCTGCTCCTCGCCGACGAGATCTACGACCGGATCCTCTTCGATGAGGCCGAGCACATCAATCTCGCGACACTGGCGCCCGACCTGCTGTGCCTCACCTTCAACGGGCTGTCGAAGACCTATCGCGTCGCCGGTTATCGCAGCGGATGGCTCGTCATCACCGGCCCGAAGGAGCACGCGAAGGGCTTCCTGGAAGGCATCAACCTCCTCGCGTCGACCCGCCTCTGCCCCAACGTGCCGGCCCAGCACGCCGTCCAGGCGGCGCTCTCGGGCGTCCAGTCCATCGATGCGCTCATCGCCCCGAGCGGCCGTCTGCACGAGCAGCGGGACATCGCCTGGGCGGGGCTCGAGGCGATCCCCGGAGTGTCCTGCTACAAGGCGCAGGGGGCGCTGTACGCCTTCCCCCGTCTCGATCCGAACGTGCACGAGATCCACGACGACGCCCGCTTCGTCTACGACCTGCTCGTCGCCGAGCACGTGCTGGTGGTGCAGGGCACCGGGTTCAACTGGCCCACGCCCGACCACTTCCGCATCGTGACGCTGCCCGAACCCCGCGTGCTCGCCGACGCGGTGGAGCGCATAGGCAACTTCCTGTCGTCCTACCGTCAATAGGCTCAGGCCGTCACGTCAACCCCCTCCCGCGCGACATGGTGCCGACTACGGTCGACGCCATGGCTATCGAATTGAATCGACCCGCATACGAACAGGCTCGGGCGCTGATCCGCGAGGGCAAGGTCGTCCGCGACGAGAGGGACGACTGGTCGGAGGCCGCGCCGACGGCCGACGAGGAGAACGGCTTCATCGAGAGCGACGGATGGACCGCCTATTCGCACTGGCACCTGGGCGTCGACCGCGACGAGAATCCCGAGACGAAGCAGGCGTACTCGTTCCCCTACGGCGATTTTCGCCGCGTGCACCGCTCTGGGGTCATCGCCGCGGAGAGCCGGGCCGGCCAATACGATCACGCCGAGGTGGAGGACGCGCTGAAGAAGCTCCTCGCGCTCATAGACGACGCCTGACGTCAACCACCAGAAATGGTGGATGAGCCTGACAGAGCTCGGAGGGAGATCTCCGCGTCGGATGGTGCGGTCAGAGCAGCGCGAGCGATGTCGCGCGCCAGCGCCGATCCATCCCTTCGAGTCGGATCGCGAGCGCGCGTGTGCGAGCGGGACCCTCGACGATCACGACGGCCTCGACGACGTCGTCAGTCGGCGACATGCGGTGCACAGACAGGATCGCGTGCACGGGTCGCGTCGCGGGAGTGCCGCGGGCACTGCGCGCCCTCGTGGCCAGGTTCGCCCGCGTCACCAGTGCGCGGAAGGCCTCGGCGCTCATCCAGCGCGCGAGCTGGCCGACGTCGCGGACGCCAGCGAGCGCCTCGAGGACGCCCTGCGTCAGGTTCCGCAGGAGCGGCTCGGGATCCGGTAGCGCCGCGGCAGGCGTGCGCTGCGGCGCGAACTGCGCGAGCTCCTCGTCCCGGTCCCATATCGCGCGCCATCGACCCGATGATGTCATCGCCACTTCGCCCCTCTCCGGAAAGGACGCCCCTGATGGGCGTGTGTGCTCCCCAGCCGGGCACCAGTAGAGCACGGTGGGAGGCCGCGAAACGGAAAACCACTCGTTCTTGTGGATAGCGCGCGACACGCGTGTTCAATCGCGTACTGTCGCGGAGTGCGCTGGGATCGCCTGTTCGAAGACCTCGAGGGTCAGCTCGCCTCCGAGTGGGAGGCGGAGCGGGCCGCACTCGATTCCGAGTCGGAGCGGCTCCGGCTGTCTCGGCTGCCGCTCCAGGAACGGCTGCGCATGTTGGCGCAGCGTCCGGCAGCGGTGCCGTCCGCGTTCGAGCTGACGGACGGGACCGTCCTCGTGGCGCAGGTGACCGCCGTCGGCGCGGACTGGGCGGGTCTCGACGCCGTCGGGGGAGGCGGGGGAGCCGCGCTGCTGCCGCTCGTGGCGGTCACGACGATCGGGCTCCCCCTCACGGACGCGCTGGCCAGCGCCCGGCCCGACGGATCCTCGCCGCGGCCGCGCCTCGCCGAGCGCATGTCGCTCGGGTTCGTGCTCCGTGACCTCGCGCGGCGACGGGTGCCGGTGACGATTCACGTCGTCGGGGGGCGCGCACTGTCGGGGACGATCGACCGGGCTCTCCACGATCATCTCGACATCGCTCTCCACGACCCGGGGGCGCCGCGGCGTTCCGCCGATGTCACCGGGGTCCGGGTCGTCCCGTTCGGCGCCGTCGCGTGGGTGCGCCTCGACGCGGCCGCCGTCCTCGCCTGAGCGCCTTCAGTCGGGATTGCGGACCGCGCCCGTGCCCCACAGCTCGGGGAAGCTGGCGGCGTTCGACTGGCGCCACAGCGCCATGCGCCGGGCCTCTTCGGCCGCGTCGTCGAGGTAGTCCGCGACGCTCGACTCCTCGACGCGCCACTGCGCCGGAGACCCGACGCGACGCCCGCGGAGCCGGCCCTCCAGGACGAGGGCGATCACCTCATCGACCTCCACGCCGAGTGCCTCCGCCACCGAGGCGGGGGCGACCAGGCGCACCGCGGGCACGGAAGATTCGGGCATGTGATCATTATCGCCCCGGCCACAGGACGGGTGGTCCGCGAGAGGGCCCTGTGGATAACGCCCGGAGCCCGTCATCGGCCTCCGGCACGATGGTCTGCATGAGCGTCTTCGACAGCCCGCAGTCCGAGCCGAAGCGACGTCGTCCCGCTCGGTGGGCCGACCTGCGCTTCGTGCTCGGCATCGTGCTCATCGTGGCGTCCGTCGTGGGGGTGTGGGCCGTCGTCGCGGTCGCGCGGCAGACCACGCCCGTCTTGGCGGCCGCGCACACGATCGTTCCCGGCGACAGGGTGACGGCCGACGACTTCGCCGTGGTCGATGTCGCGCTCGGCCGGACCGCGGAGACCTACGTGCGCTCGGGTGCCGATCTCTCCGGCCGTGTCGCCGACCGCACGATCCCCGCGGGCGAGCTCGTTCCGCACGACGCCTTGGTCACGGCGCGCTCACGTGCCACCACGACCGTCGTGGTCGAGAGTACGGCCGACGTGCCGACCACGATCCGACCCGGTTCGACGGTCGATGTCTGGGCGGCTGAGCCGGAGGAGCAGCATTCCTACGGCACCCCGAAGATCCTGGTCTCCGATGCCGTCGTGGCGAAGGTCGCCAAGGACGACTCGATGCTCGGCGGTGGATCCGCCTCGTTGGAGCTCGTGATCCCACGGGCCGACGTGGCCGATACGCTCGCGGCGATCGCCGCGGACTGGGCCGTGTCGGTGGTGCCGACGGGCGGTGCCGAGTGACGAAGCTGATCCTCGCCGTCGATCCGGTGCGGGGGTCCCGACTGGCCGGCGAGCTCGCGCGCGCGGATGCCGAGGTCGTCGCCGTCACGGATGCGGCGGCCTTCGTGGAGGGCGCGCTGCGACCGATGCCGCGGTCCGACGAGGGTGGCTCGCTGTCCGCAGCCGACGCGGTCGTGCTGGAATCCGGTGCGGACATCCTCACCCCTGCCCTCGTGGCGGCGTGCGACCGGAGCGCCGTGCGCATCGTCGCGCTGCACCGTACGAAGGACGACGAACGTCGCGCGGCCGCGTTCGGCGTCGTGTCTGTGCCGGTCGATGCCGACGCGTGGACGATCGTCGATGCCGCGACGGGCGCCCTCCCCGCAGCGGTCAGCGGACGAGGTCGGCACGAGCAGCGGCGTCACCGGGTCGTGACCGTGTGGGGCGCCGCCGGGGCCCCCGGACGGACGACGATCGCCATCGAGCTGTCCGCCGCACTCGCGGGCGAGGAAGCGCGGGTCGGACTCGTCGATGCGGACACCCACGCCCCGTCGATCGCCATGGCGCTGGGCATCGCCGAAGAGGGACCCGGATTCGCGGCCGCCTGTCGGCAGGCGGAGCGTGGTCAGCTCGATGAGGGTGAGCTCGCGCGTATCTGCGTGCCCGTCCGGGTCGGCGGCGACAGGATCGACGTCCTCCCCGGCATCAACCGTCCGTCGCGCTGGCCCGAACTCGGTGCGCGGCGGGTCGAGGATGCCTTGGCGGTCTGCCGGCGGTGGGCCGACCACGTCGTGGTCGACGTCTCCTCGTCGCTCGAGCGCGATGAGGAGATCGTCAGCGACCTCATCGACGGTCCCCGCCGCAACGCCGCCACCCTGGCGGCCGTTCAGGCCGCCGATCAGATCGTCGCCGTCGTGGCCGCCGACCCGCTCGGCGTGGCAAGGTTCCTGCGCGCGCATGCCGAACTCCGCGCTGCGATCGGGACGACCCCGGTCGTCGTCGTGGCGAACAGGCTTCGGGCGGGCGCCCTCGGGCTCGATGCGCGGGGCCAGATCCGCCGGACTCTTGAGCGGTTCGCGGGCGTGCAGGATGTCTGGTTCGTCCCGCAGGACCCGCGATCGGCGGACGCCGCGCTGCTCGCCGCCCAGCCGATCGCGGCGGCGTCGCCGCGATCTCCGCTCACGCTCGCGGTTCGGCGGTTCGCCGCGGAGGCGATCCAGGCGGAGCCGGTCCCGCGGGACGACACCCGCCGGGCGCGGCGTCCGCGCGGGGCGGCGCGCGCACGGCCAACGCGCCCTCGAGCGGCCCCGTAGGCTGGTCTGGTGTCGACGCTCAGCGATCTCGTGTATGCCCAGGGGCGCTCCAGCGAGGCGGATGTCGAGTGGCTCCACCGTCTTGCCGGGGACGGCCAGCTCCTCGCCGATCTGGCGTTCGCGGACATCGTCATCTGGGTGCCCACCGACGACGACTCCTTCGTCGCTGTCGCGCACACGCGGCCGGGGGGCGCGGCGACCCTGTTCTACCGTGACATCGTCGGTGACCGCGTCCGGCCGCAATGGCGGACGCAGGTCCGCGAGGCTTTCCAGTCGGTGCGGATCGTCGACTCGGCATCGCCCGACTGGTTCGAGGAGACGCCGACGCGGGTGCGTGCGGTGCCGATCGTGCGGGAGCGCACGCACGGCGGCGAACAGCCCGCGGTGATCGGGGTCCTGACGCGGCACACGAATCTGGGGGAGACGCGCACGCCGTCCCGTCAGCAGATCACGTTCAACGACTGCGCCGACGATCTGTTCGGCATGATCGCGTTCGGCGACTTCCCGGATCTCTCGGCCCCCACGGGTCCCCGCCGCGGAGCGCCGCGCGCCTCGGATGGACTCATCCGCCTCGACGTCGAGGGCGTCACGACGTTCGCCAGCCCCAATGCGCTGTCGGCGTTCAACCGCCTCGGTTTCGACGACGAGCTCGAGGGCGAGTCGCTCGTCGAGGTCGTCACCCGGATCCTGCCGGGCAAGCGCCAGTTCGACGAGTCGCTGCCGGTGGTGGTGACCGGCCGCGCGCCGTGGCGGACCGATCTCGATGCGCGCGGAGTCACGGTGTCGCTGCGAACGATCCCCCTCCGCGACAACGGCACGCGGATCGGCGCGATCGTGCTGTGCCGCGACGTGACGGAGATGCGTCACCAGGAGCAGGAGCTGATCACGAAGGACGCGACGATCCGCGAGATCCACCACCGCGTCAAGAACAATCTGCAGACGGTGGCGTCCCTCCTGCGGATCCAGGCGCGGCGCACGCACTCGGAGGAGGCGCGGGACGCGCTGACCCAGGCCATGCGCCGCGTGTCGGCGATCGCCGTCGTGCACGACACCCTGTCTGAGGGCCTCGCCCAGAACGTCGACTTCGACGATGTCTTCGACCGTGTGCTGCGGCTCGTGGTGGAGGTGGCGGCCGGGGCGAACACCCGGGCGCACACCCACACCACCGGCCGGTTCGGCACGCTGCCCAGCGAGTACGCCACCCCCCTCGCACTCGCGCTGACCGAGCTGGTCACCAATGCCGTCGAGCACGGCCTGGCCGGAAAGGAGGGCGAGGTCGAGATCGCGGCCGAGCGCGACGACGATCACCTCGCCGTCAGCGTCCGCGACACCGGCTCGGGACTGCCGGAGGGTCAGGTCGGGCGGGGACTGGGTACGCAGATCGTGCGCACCCTCATCCAGGGCGAACTCGGGGGGACCATCGACTGGCACACCCTCGTGGGCAGCGGTACCGAGGTGACGATCGAGATCCCGCTGCGCTACATCGATCGCGACGCCGGGTGACCGGCGCGAGTCAGGACGCGCGGCGCGCGCGGGCGGCGCGGCGCTTGAGTGCGCGGCGCTCGTCCTCGGACAGACCACCCCAGACACCCGAGTCCTGGCCGGTCTCGAGGGCGTACTGCAGGCAGACCTCGGTGACGGTGCACCGGGCGCAGACGGCCTTGGCCTTCTCGATCTGATCGACCGCAGGCCCCGTGTTCCCCACGGGGAAGAAGAGCTCTGGGTCGACGGTCAGGCAGGCGGCTTTGTCGCGCCAATCCATGGTGGTGCTCCTTGATTTCGACGTGAAGTCTTGTCGGGTGGGTCCCAGGTGTCGGAGCGACGTCCGCTAGCCTGGTGGTGCGTGAGCGAAGGCTCGCCCCACGCCGCTGTGGGAGCACACAACGTGAACAATCGTTTCACAGCGGGTGAACCTAATCAAGGGCTGATCGAGCCTCATCTGTGCAGTTTGCTGAGTGTTCGCCCCACGCGCTGGAGGGTTCTCACAATCGGGACCATGCCGTCGGACGGAGAGTGAGCGGATGCGGACACGCGGAGCGACGCGCACGGCGACGGTCGTGCTGGTGCTCGAGGCGATCGGCACCGTCGCCCTGGCGGCCTGGCAGGTGGTCGCGCTGACGAGCGGGGACACCGAATCCGTCGTGAGCGCCGTCGCCCTCATCGTGCTCACGATCGTGGGAGCCGCCGCGCTGGCGGCATTCGCCGCGGCGACGTGGCGCGAGCTGTCGTGGGGCCGCTCGGGCGGCATCGTCGCCCAGCTGCTCATCCTCGCGATCGCCCTGGGCGCAACCACCGGCGCCTATGCTCACCCGCTCATCGGCGCGGCGCTCGCGGTGCCCGGCGTCGTCGGACTCGCTGCGCTCATCCTCGCGGTCCGGCGGGCCGCGAGGACGCGCGCGGACGAGGAGGACGCGCGCGATGCCGATCGGCGATGACCCGCAGCCCGAACCGCTCGCCGAGGGGCTCAGTCGATTCCGAGGGTCTTCCGGAGCCGCGCCACGTGGCCGGTGGCCTTCACGGCGTACTGGGCGTGCTCGATGGCCCCGTCCGCGTCGATCACGAATGTGGAGCGGATCACGCCCTCGACCGTCTTTCCGTAGTTGAGCTTCTCGCCCCACGCCCCGTACGCATCGTGGACCGCGTGATCCGGGTCGCTGAGCAGGGGGAAGGAGAGTCCGTCGCGGTCGCGGAACTCGCGCAGCGTGGCCGGGAGGTCCCGGGAGACGCCCAGCACCGTGTACCCGGCTCCGCGCAGTGATCCGAGGCTGTCGCGGAAGTCGCACGCCTCGGTCGTGCACCCGGGGGTCATCGCGGCCGGATAGAAGTAGAGGATGACCCGCTCGCCGCGGAGGTCGTGCAGCGAGACCTCCGTCCCGTCCTGGTCGAGGAGGGTGAAGTCGGGGGCGGGATCTCCGGGAGCGGGGCGAGTCACGCCTCCAGCCTACGACCCTTCGCGGGGCGTGTTCAGTGCTCGCGGAACGTCAGGAGCAGACGCTGCAGCGAATCGAGCCGCGCCGCCCCGGTCGGCCCGAGCCGGCCCTCGGCGACGGCCTCCACGATGGCGCAGTCCGGCGCGTCGGGGAGGTGCGTGCATCCGCGGGGACACTCCTCGGCGATCGTCGCCAGATCGGTGAACGCGTCGAGGATGTGCGCCGGGTCGACGTGTCCGAGACCGAAGGAGCGGACGCCCGGGGTGTCGATGACCCAGCCGCTCCCGCCTGCCCCGCGATAGCGCAGCGAGACCGTCGAGGACGACGTGTGGCGCCCGCGACCGGTGACCGTGTTGACGTGACCGGTCGCGCGCAGCGCGCCGGGCACGAGCGCGTTGACGAGAGTCGACTTCCCCACACCGGAGTGGCCGACGAACACGGTCGCGTGGCCGACGAGCTCGGCGCCGATCCGCTCGACCGGCATCTCGCCGCGCGCACTCGTGAACACTTCGAGGTCGAGTCCCTCGAAGTGGCGCAGGAACGCGGTGGGATCGGCGAGATCGGTCTTCGTGACCACGAGCAGGGCCCGGATCCGCGCGTCGAGTGCGGCGACGAGGTAGCGATCCACGAGACGCTCGCGCGGCTCGGGGTCGGCGGCCGCCACGACGATCAGCATCTGATCGGCGTTCGCGACGATCACCCGCTCGACCTGGTCGGTGTCGTCGGCGCTCCGGCGCAGGAGCGTCGTCCGCTCCTCGATGCCGACGATGCGGGCGAGCGTGCCGTCGCCGCCGCTCGTGTCACCCACGACGCGCGCGAAATCCCCCGTCACGATGGGCTGCTTGCGCAGCTCGCGCGCGCGCACCGCGGTCACCTCGTGCTCCGTGGGCGCGTCCTCGTCGAGGAGCACCGTGTACCTGCCGCGGTCGACGCCGAGCACGCGCGCGATGCGGGCGTCCGCGTGGGCGGGTCGTCGCTTGGTGCGCGGCCGATTCGCCTTGGGATTCGGGCGGAAGCGGATGTCCGCTTCGTCGAACTCGGGTCCGTCGTCGTCGGTGTCGTCGAGCCAGCTCATGCGTGCTGCGCGGCTCAGGCCGCGGCATCCCCCGAGGCGTCGCCGAGGAGCCGGCGCCAGAGCGCCGGGAACTCGGGCATCGTCTTCGCCGTCGTGCCGATGTCGTCCACCTCGATGCCGTTCACCCCGAGGCCGATCAGCGCCCCGGTCGTGGCGAGTCGATGATCGTGATGCGCCTTCCACAGTCCGGCGTGGAGCGGACGCGGGACGATGCGGATGCCGTCCTCGAGCTCGTGGGCCTCTCCGCCGACGGCGCGCAGGTTCTGGACCAGCGCGGCGATGCGATCGGTCTCGTGCCCGCGGATGTGGCCGATCCCGTAGAGGGTGCTGGGCGCGTCCGCGAAGGCCGCGAGGGCGACGAGCGTGGGCGTGAGCTCGCCGACGGCCGACAGATCGAGGTCCACACCGGCGATGCCGTCGCCCCCCGTCACCGTGAGCACGCCGCCGCGCCGCGTCGCCCGGGCACCCATGAGCGGGAGGATCTCCGTGAGCAGCGCACCGGGCTGCGTCGAGTGCGCGGGCCACCCCGCGATCGAGACCGCGCCACCGGCGATCATCGCCGCGGCCAGGAACGGCGCCGCGTTCGAGAGGTCCGGTTCGATCGTGACCTCCTTGCCGCGGATCGGTCCGGCGGGGACCACCCACTCGCCGACGCCGGGGCGCTCGACGTGCACGCCGCGGTGGGCGAGCGTCTCGATGGTCATGTCGATGTGCGGAAGGCTCGGCAGCCGCTCGCCGGAGTGGATGAGATGCAGGCCCACGTCGAAGCGCGGCGCGGCCAGGAGGAGGCCGGAGACGAACTGGCTCGAGGCGCTCGCATCGATGGTGACCTCGCCGCCGCGGACATGCCCGTGGCCGCGGACCGCGAAGGGGAGCGCCCAGTGGCCACCGTCGTCGATGTCGACGCCGACGTCGCGGAGCGCCTTGATCATCTCGCCCATCGGGCGATGCAGGGCCGTTTCATGCGCGGTCATCGTGACCTCGCCCTCCGCGAACCCCGCCAGCGGCGCCACGAAGCGCATGACCGTGCCCGCCTGACCGCAGTCGATCACACTGCCGCCCGCGAAAGGCGCGATCGGAGTCACGAGGAGGTCGTCGACATCGCTCTCGCCGTGCTCGATCTCGACCCCGACGCCGAGCAGCCGCAGCGCATCGATCATGCGTGCCGAGTCGTCGGAGTGAAGCGGGGCGCGCAGGCGGCTCGGCCCGTCGGCCAGCGCGGCCAGCACGAGCTCGCGATTGGTCAGTGATTTCGACCCCGGGACGGTGACCCGGGCGTCGAGTGGTCCTGACGGCGTGGGCGCGGCCCACGGCGCCTTCCCGGCCGTCTTCGGGCCGGGACGGGTCTCGGGGGAATACCGGCGGTCCGTCATCGGGTTCTACCCTACTGAACCGCCGAAAGGACCTGAATGATCGCCACCCTGGAACGCCCCGCAGCGGGGCCCCCGGCGAGCTCCGAGGGGCCGCACGTAGACTGGCTGCTGATGAACGACGAGGCACCGGCCGCCAGCGACCCGCGGACCCAGTTCGAAGAGCAGGCCCTTCCCTTCATGGACCAGCTCTACGCGGCTGCCATGCGGATGACGCGCAATCCCGCCGACGCCGCCGATCTGGTGCAGGAGACGTTCGTAAAGGCGTTCGCCTCGTGGAAGACCTTCACGCAGGGGACCAACCTCAAGGCGTGGCTCTACCGCATCCTCACCAACACCTACATCAACACGTATCGCAAGAAGCAGCGAGAGCCCTATCAGGGCACCATCGACGACCTCGAGGATTGGCAGCTCGGGGGAGCGGAGTCGACGACGGCGACGAGCACGCGCTCGGCCGAGGCGGAGGCGATCGACCGGATGCCCGCATCCGTCGTGAAGGACGCCCTGCAGTCGATCCCGGAGGATTTCCGGCTGGCGGTGTACCTCGCGGATGTCGAGGGCTTCGCCTACCAGGAGATCGCCGACATCATGAAGACACCCATCGGCACGGTCATGAGCCGTCTGCACCGTGGCAGGCGCATGCTTCGTGAGCTGCTGGCCGAGTACGCACAGGAGCGCGGCATCGCCGCGACAGGGAGCACGAGATGACCGACTGCGGATGTGAGAAGGCGAAGCGGGACCTCGAGGAGTACCTCCGCAACGAGGTCTGCAAGACGGCGGAGTCCGACATCAAGGAGCACCTCGACAACTGCCCCGGCTGCCAGGACGAGGCACTCGTGTCCCGCACCCTGACGGACGTTCTCGCCCGCTCGTGCAAGGAGGCGGCGCCCGAGGAGCTGCGAGACCTGGTGCTGGCCCGCCTGCGCGAGGCGCAGTCCGCCCATTGACCCCTGCCCGCCGACGCGGAGCCGGACTCAGGACGGCGACATGAACAGCGTGAGCGCGCCGGGTGCCACGTCGACGGTGAGCGGCAGCGATCCGATGGGGTCGCCGTCGGCGTAGGCGGTGACATCGGGAGCGTCGAGTCGCACGGACCGCACCCGGTACGTGGCGACCTCGGGGAGGTTGACGTGCGTGCCCCGGTAGACGCGGGGCAGGAGCCGCAGCAGGTGCAGTCGGCCTGCGGGACGCACGAGGGTGACGTCGAGGAGGCCGTCGGCCGCGTCCGCGTCCGGGCAGATGGGGATGCCGCCACCGTACGTCCGTCCGTTGCCGACGGTCGCCATCACCAGGTCGCTCTCGAGGGCTTCGCGCGTGCCGTCCGCGAGTTCCAGGTCGAGCGTGAACGGGATTCCCCGCAGACGGACGAACTCGATCAGGATGGCGATGTTGTACCTCGACCCCCCACGGGGCCAGCGCATCGCGTTGGCGCGGTCGTTGACACGGGAGTCGAACCCGCTCGCGAGCACGGTGCCGAAGTACTCGGACGTGCCGTCGCCCCTGGTCACTCGAGCGAGATCGAGCGAGCGCGTCACGCCGGCGGCGACCGCATCGGCCGCCGCCTCGACGTCGAGCTCCTGGAGTCCGGCCACGGTCGCCATGTCGTTGCCGGTCCCCGCGGGGATGATGCCGAGCGGGATACCGGTGCCGGCGAGCTCCTGCAGCGCGAGGTGGACGGTGCCGTCGCCGCCGGCCACCAGCACGGCGTCCGCCCCGAGCTCGAGCGCGGCACGGAGCAGCCGCGTCGACTCCGCCGCGCTGCCGCCGCTGACCACCGAGGTGGAGACGCCGCGCGACCGCAGGCGCTCGGCCGCGCGGGACGCCGCGTGCGTGTGCGCGCCCGAGCGGGCGGCGGGGTTCACGAGCAGGGCGACGTTCACGGTGCCGTGGGAACGTCGACAGGTGGTACGAGCGCACCCGGGTTCATGATCCCGTGTGGATCGACCGTGCGCTTGACCGCCCGCAGGATCTCCACCCCGAGGTCTCCGATCTCGGCGGCGAGATAAGGGCGGTGATCCCTGCCGACGGCATGGTGGTGGGTGATCGTCCCGCCGGCTTCGAGGATGGCGCGCGTCGCGGCATCCTTCGCCCTCCTCCACTGGGCGACCGGATCCTCGGTGAGGGCCGCGACGACGGTGAAGTAGAGCGACGCGCCGGCCGGGTACACGTGCGAGATGTGGCACATCACGACCGGGGCCGTCCCCTCGGCGCCGAGCGTCGTCGTCAGGGCGGAGGTCACCGCCGCCTTGAGGGCGCCGAGTCGCGCCCACGTGGTCGCCGTCTCGAGCGTCTCGGCCAGGACGCCGATGTCGAGGAGGGCGTCGCGCAGGCCGGGTGCGGCGAAGCGGCTGCGTTCCCACGACCGTGCGGGCTCCTCGCCACGGTCCTTCCCCCCGTGTGCGGCGAAGACCGCAGCCGTGGAGGCTCGTGCGGCGGTGGCCTGGGACGCACTCGCGCCTTCGAACGTGGCGACGGCGAGGCAGCCGCGCAGGCGTCCGAGGTGGCCGCCCACGGCCGCGTTCACCTTGGTCTCGGTGGCATCGCTCAAGCGGATGACCGTGGCGGGTGAGCCACGTTGCGTGAGTTCGCGCAGGGCGGCGGCGCCGGCGTCGAAATCCGGCAGCGTCCACGCGCCGTACGCGGTCGCGGCCGGCGTGGGGCGGATGCGCACGGTCACCTCCGTGATGACCCCGAACGCCCCCTCCGACCCGAGGAACAGCTCCCGGAGATCGGGTCCGGCTGCGCTCGACGGCGCACGGCCGGTGTCGAGCTCGCCCGCGGGGGTGGCGATTCGCAGCCGGTGCACCAGCTCGTCGAACCGTCCATAGCCCCGGGACGCCTGACCGCTCGACCGGGTCGCGGCGAACCCTCCGATCGAGGCGAACTCGAAGCTCTGCGGGAAGTGGCCCAGCGTGTATCCGCGTGCGCCGAGGAGCTCCTCCGCCTGCGGTCCGGTCGTCCCCGCGCCGAATGTGGCGAGCAGCGACGTCTCGTCGACGCACCGCAGTCCGGCCGTGCGCGTCAGATCGAGGGCGACCACGGCGCGCTGCCGGCCGCTCTCAGGGTCGACGCCGCCCACGACACTCGTCCCGCCGCCGAACGGGACCACGGCGATCCCGCGCTCGTCGCAGACACGGAGGAACCCGGCGACCTGCGCGTGGGAAGCGGGGAAGCCCACGGCGTCCGGTGCGGCCTGCGCCCCCGCGGAGCGGCGGTTCAGGAGGTCGGGCGTGCTCTTGCCGCCGAGGTGCCGTGCGCGGACGTCGTCGTCCCGCGTGCAATCGGCAGCGACGCGGAGCGCATCCAGATCATCGTCCGTCAGTCGGGACGGAGTGAGGGTCAGCGCCTCCCGTGGGATCCGCGGGACGGGATGACGCGTTCCACGCAGGAGGGCGCCGAGGATCGTCTTCGCGCCCGGCGGCAGCGACGCCGGGTGCGACCCGTCGCCCCACGCGTCCCAGTCCATGAGGGGACGCGCGGACGGCCGGACGATCGGCGGATCCTCGTCGGGCGGGGGCGTCGTCGCCGTCTCCGGGAGCATGGCGACAGTATGACACAGTATGTATGTTTGTCACATGGCGGATGCAGTGCTCGACACCCACACGGCGATCCTGGACGCCGCGCTCGCCGAGGTGCTCGCGCACGGCATCCGGCGAACGACCGCGTCCGACATCGCGCGCCGTGCGGGTGTCTCGCGGCAGACCCTCTACCGCTACTGGCCCGACGCGCAGGCGCTGTTCGCGGCGCTGGTGACACGGGAGCTGCTCGCCGCCCTGCCGCCGGACGGCGGCGAGGGGCCGGCGACGCTCGACGACCTCGTGTCCCTTCTCGCGGACACCGCGGAGGCGGTGCGGCGCATGCCGCTGGTCGACCGGCTGCGAGACACCGACCCCGAGCTGTTCGCGCGCTACATCCTGGAGCGCCTCGGCACCAGCCAGCGGGCGATCCACGCGGACCTCGTGGTCCGGATCGCGGGCGGCCAGGCCCGCGGGATCGTGCGCGCGGGGGACGCGGCGGCGATGGCGGCGATGGTGCTGCTCCTCATCCAGTCGGCGATCCAGTCCGCACCCCTCATGGACGAGTGGCTCGACGCGGCATCCTGGCGCACGGAGCTCGCCCTGGCCGTGGGCGGCTACCTGCGGCCGACCTCCGGGAGGAGGGGATGAGCGGGCGCGTCCTCGGGCGGACGCCGCGGCCGACCGCGCTCAGCGCCGCCCGACGCTCACGTGAGCTCGCCGCGCTCGGCGATGCCCCGAACGTCGACGTGCTCGTCATCGGCGGGGGGATCACCGGCGCGGGGATCGCCCTCGACGCCGCCAGCCGCGGACTTCGGACGGTCCTGGTCGAGAAGCACGACCTGGCCTTCGGCACGAGCCGGTGGAGCTCCAAGCTCGTCCACGGCGGCCTGCGCTACCTGGCCACCGGTCAGTTCGGCATCGCGCACGAGAGCGCGGTCGAACGGCACCTGCTGATGACGCGGATCGCGCCGCACCTGACGAGGCCGCTCGCGCAGGTGATGCCGCTCTACGCGCCGGGCCACGTCGCCCGCGGTGCCTACATCGGCCTCGGATACGGGCTGGGCGACGGGCTCCGGCGCCTCGTCGGCACCCCCGACGCGGTGCTGCACGCTCCCGGCCCGATCGGACGGGACGAGGTCGTGCGGCTCGCTCCCGCGGTGCGCACGGACGCGCTGCGCGGCGGGATGCGCGGGTGGGACGGGCAGCTCTTCGACGATGCGCGCCTCGTCGTCGCGGTGGCGCGCACGGCCGCGGGCCACGGCGCCTCGGTGCTGACGCGCGTCGAGGTCGCCGAGGCGACGGGTGACGGTGCCCTCCTGCGGGACACGATCACGGGGGACGAGCTCCGCATCGGTGCGCGTGCGGTCGTCAACGCGACCGGCGTCTGGGCCGGCGCACTCGACGCGGACGTGCACCTGCGACCGAGCCGCGGAACGCACCTGGTGGTGGACGCCGCCCGCCTGGGCCGTTCCGACGTGTCCCTCACCGCGCCGGTACCCGGGTCGTCGAGTCGATTCGTCTTCACCGTGCCCGCCCCGCACGGCCGCGCCTACATCGGCCTCACGGACGTACCCGCGGAGGGCGCGGTGCCCGACGTGCCCCACGCGACCGAGGCGGAGATCGACATGCTCCTCGCCGTCATCGGCGACGTGCTCGCCGTGCCGCTCACCCGGGCCGACGTGCTCGCGACCTTCGCGGGACTGCGCCCGCTCCTGACCGACCCGCGGAGCGGGGAGGAGACCAGCGACCTCTCCCGCCGGCACGCGATCATCGAGTCCGCCACAGGCGTGCTGTCGGTCGTCGGCGGCAAGCTCACGACCTACCGGCGGATGGCTCAGGACGCGGTGGACGCGGCGGTGGAACGTCGATTCGGCGACCTGGCTGAGCGTCCCTGCGTGACGCGTACGCTGCCGCTCGTGGGGGCGTGGCCCCGCGAGCGCAGCGGCGAGATCCAGGCACCGGCGCGGCTCGTCCGGCGGTACGGGGCGGAGGCCGCGTTCGCGGCGCGACTGCCCGGGGGGCCGGGCGCGGCGCGCGGGGTGAGCGCGCAGGAACTCCAGTGGGCGGTCGAGGTGGAGGGCGCGCTCGACATCGCGGACGTGCTCGACCGCCGCACCCGCCTGGGGCTCGTGCCGGCCGATCGCGACGCCTCCGCAGCGGCCGTGGCATCCGCGTTCGAGCGCGCGGGGACGGTTCCGGTCAGCTAGCGCCCGCCACGATGGCAGGATCCCGACTCGATCGGGCAGTGCACGCGATGGGGGATGTCCGCGGGTGCCGGAAGACTACTCGCGTGACCCGTATGCACACCTCGCACGGCGCCGAGCCGCCGACCTCGGTTGCGGGCCGTGGGCGCGGCATCGGGCTCGTTCAGGGCGTCGCGCTCTACGTCGCGGCCGTCCTCGGTTCGGGTCTCCTCGTCCTCCCGGGTCTCGCCGCCGACGTCGCGGGACCCGCGTCGATCGTCGCCGTCGTCGTCGTGATCGTCCTGGCCGTGCCGCTCGCCGGGACGTTCGCGGCGCTCGCCGCGCGATTCCCCGATCCCGGGGGAGTGGCGAGCTACGTCCGCCGTGCGCTCGGTCCGACCGCCGCCCGCGCGACCGGCTACTGGTTCTCCTTCGGCGTCTCGGCCGGCTTTCCGGTGCTCGCGATCCTCGGGGCGGAGTACATCTGCGCGATCTTCGGCGTGGATCGCGCCGCCGTCCCCTGGCTGGCCTTCGGCATCCTCATCCCGCCCTTCGCCGTGAACATGCTCGGCGTTCGGGTGGCGGGGTGGGTGCAGTTCGTCCTGACGGGTCTGCTGATCGCGATCGTCGTGCTCGTGGTGGCGACGGCGCTGCCCGCGACGAGTCCCGCACGCTTCGAGCCGTTCCTGCCGCACGGGTGGGCGGGCGTGGGCACCGCTGTCAGCCTCTTCGTCTGGGCATTCGCGGGATGGGAGGTGGGCACCCACATCTCCGGGGAGTTCCGCGATCCGCGGCGCATCATCCCGATCGCCACGACGATCGCGCTGATCGTGACCGGAGCGGCCTACCTCCTGCTCCAGGTCGTCACGGTGGGTGTGCTCGGCGCACGCGCGGGCGAGGGACCCGTGCCGCTGCTCACTCTGGCGGCCCGCACCTCACCCGGCATCGGTCCGATCGCGGTCGGAGTCGTGGCAGGCATCGTGGCGCTGGGAGTGATGAACGCGTACCTGGCCGCGTTCGGCAAGCTGGGTGCCTCGCTGGCGTCGACCGGGGACCTGCCGCGCTTCTTCCGACGCGGTGTCGAGGCCGGAGGGATCCCGCGGCGCGCACTCCTGCTCACCTTCGTCGTCGCCGTCGCCTACCTCGGTGTCGCGCTGATCACGGGTGGCCACCTCGAGACGTTCATCCTCATCCACACCAGCAACATGGTGTCGATCTACGCCGCCGGCATGGTCGCCGCCGTGCTCATCCTCCCGCGACGCACCGTCGGGCGGGCGATGGCCGTCGTCGCGGCCGTCCTCTCACTCGGGCTGCTCGTGCTGGCCGGAGCGAATCTGATCCCGGCCGCGCTTCTCGCCGCGGCCGCGATCGGAGTCACGGTGTGGCGACGGATCCGGCCGTCGGCGAGGCGGGTCTAGCGCTCAGAGCGACAGAGCGGCCTCAAGGATCGCCGCGCTCTCCGCCGCGTGGACCTTCGGCGATCCGGTCGCGGGCGACGCGGACGCCGTCCGGGACACGCATCGGATGGTGCGGCCGTGCAGGTGCTTGACGACCTCGAGCGCGATGAAGGGCCACGCCCCCTGGTTCTCGGGCTCGTCCTGCACCCAGACCAGCTCGGCGCCCGGGTAGCTGTCGATGACCGCATTGAGCTCGTCGATCGGAGCCGGGTAGTACTGCTCCAGCCGCACGAGCGCGATCTCCGGGTGCGGATTCTTCTCGAGCTCGGCCCGCAGATCCCAGTGGATCTTCCCGGCGTGGAGCAGCACGCGCTTCACCGCGCCCTTGTCGACGCCGCCGCGGTCGTCATCGAGCACGGGCTCGAACTTGCCGGCGATGAAGTCCTCGACGGGGCTGGTCGCGCCGCGCAGGCGGAGCATCGCCTTCGGGCTGAACACGATGAGCGGACGCCGCGGGCGGGCGTACGCCTGCCGGCGCAGCAGGTGGAAGTAGGAGGCGGGCGTGGACGGCCGCGCGACGGTCATGTTGTCCTGCGCGCACAGCTGGAGATAGCGCTCGATGCGGGCCGACGAGTGGTCGGGTCCCTGTCCTTCGAATCCGTGCGGCAGCAGCAGCACGACGCTCGACTGCTGGCCCCACTTCTGATCGGCCGCGGAGATGTACTCGTCGATGACGGACTGGGCGCCGTTCGCGAAGTCGCCGAACTGCGCCTCCCACAGGACGAGAGCGTCGGGCCGCTCCACCGAGTAGCCGTACTCGAACGCCATCGCGGCGTACTCGCTGAGCAGGGAGTTGTACACCCAGAACCGGCCCTGGTTCGCGGAGAGGTTCCCGAGCGGGATCCACTCCTGGCCGTTCTTGCGGTCGTGCAGGACGGAATGGCGCTGGACGAACGTCCCGCGCTGGGAGTCCTGTCCCGCGAGCCGGACCGGAGTCCCCTCCAGCAGAAGCGAGCCGAAGGCCAGCAGTTCGCCGAAGCCCCAGTCGATCGACCCGTTGCGGCTCATGTCGAGTCGCTTCTGGAGCAGCTGCTGGAGCTTGGGGTGGACGGTGAAGCCCTCGGGGTTGTTGACGAAGGTGTCGCCGATGAGCTGGATGACCTCGCGCGGAACGCCGGTGGTCTCTGGCTCTCCGACGAAGGCCTCGACCGCGCCGGAGTCCGTCGTCACGACGGGCGAGGTTCCGGTCTCGGCGGCATGTGTCTCGGCGAACGCGATCTCGAGGCGGTTCTGGAAGTCCTGCTTCGCCTTCTCGTACTCGTCCTCGGTGATGTCGCCGCGTCCGACCAGCGACTCGGTGTAGAGGCGGCGCACGGAGCGCTTCGCCTCGATGAGGTTCGTCATCAGCGGCTGGGTCATCGACGGGTCGTCGCCCTCGTTGTGCCCGCGGCGGCGGTAGCAGACGAGATCGATGACGATGTCGCGGTGGAACTCCTCGCGGTAGCGGAAGGCCACCTCCGCGACGTGGACGACGGCCTCGGGGTCGTCGCCGTTCACGTGCAGGATCGGCGCCTGGATCGTCTTGGCGACGTCGGTCGCGTAGACGGAGGTGTGGCCGTCGTTCGGAGTGGTCGTGAAGCCGACCTGGTTGTTCACCACCACGTGGATGGTGCCGCCGACGCGGTACCCCCGCAGCTGCGACATCTGCAGCGTCTCGAACACGACGCCCTGACCGGCGAACGCGGCGTCCCCGTGGACGAGGACGGGCAGATACGAGTAGGAGCCGATGGGCTTGCGGTCCTGCTTGGCCCGCACGATGCCCTCCAGCACGCCGTCGACCGTCTCGAGGTGCGAGGGGTTGGCGGCGAGGTGGACGGGCAGCTCCTCGCCGCCGTCGGCGACGAACGTCCCATCGGTGCCGAGGTGGTACTTGACGTCGCCCGAGCCGCTCTTGTTGCCGACGGCGACCGACCCCTCGAACTCGCGGAAGATCTGGCTGTATGTCTTGCCGCCGATGTTGGTCAGCACGTTGAGGCGGCCGCGGTGCGCCATGCCGATGGCCGCCCCGTCGAGGCCCTCCGTCGCCGCCCCCTGCAGGATCTGGTCGAGGAGGGGGATGAGCGACTCGCCGCCTTCGAGGCTGAACCGCTTCTGGCCGACGTACTTCGTCTGGAGGAACGTCTCGAACGCCTCGGCCTGGTTCAGCTTGTCGAGGATGCGCAGCTGCTCGTCGTGCCCGGGCTTCTGGTACTTCACCTCGAGCTTGTCCTGGAACCACTTGCGCTGCACGGGGTCCTGGATGTGCATGTACTCGATGCCGATCGTGCGGCAGTACGAGTCGCGCAGGACGCCGAGCACGTCGCGGAGCTTCATGATGCGCTTGCCGCCGAACCCGCCCGTCACGAACTCGCGGTCGAGGTCCCAGAAGGTCAGCCCGTGCGTCTCGATCTCGAGGTCGGGGTGGGTGCGCTGGACGTACTCGAGTGGATCGATGTCGGCCATGAGGTGCCCGCGGACGCGGTAGGCGTTGATGAGCTCCTGCACGCGTGCGGTCTTGTCGACCCGCTCGGCGATGTCGACGCTGATGTCCTTCGCCCAGCGGATCGGGGCGGTGGGGATGCGCAGCGCCGCGAAGATGTCGTCGTAGAAGCCGCGCTCGCCGATCAGCAGCTCGTGCACGATCTTGAGGAACTCGCCGGATCCCGCACCCTGGATCACGCGGTGGTCGTACGTGCTCGTGAGCGTGATCGTCTTGCCGATGCCGAGCTCGGCGAGCACCTTCTCGCTCGATCCCTGGAACTCGGCCGGGTACTCGAGCGCGCCCGCGCCGACGATGCAGCCCTGTCCCTTCATGAGCCGGGGCACGGAGTGCACGGTGCCGATCCCGCCCGGGTTGGTGAGCGAGAGCGTCGTCCCCTGGAAGTCGCCGGGTGTGAGCTTGTTCGCCCGCGCGCGCTTGACGAGATCCTCGTAGGACGCGAGGTACTCGCCGAAGCTGAGTGTGTCGGCCTGCTTGATGCTGGGGACCAGGAGGGCTCGCGTGCCGTCCGGCTTGGGGATGTCGATCGCGATGCCGAGGTTCACGTGAGCCGGTGCCACCACGGACGGCTTTCCGTCGACCTCGGCGTAGAACACGTTCTGACTCGGGAACTCCTGGAGGGCCTTGATCAGCGCCCATCCGATGAGGTGGGTGAAGCTCACCTTGCCGCCGCGCGTGCGCGACATGTAGTTGTTGATCACGATCCGGTTGTCGATCATGAGCTTCGCGGGAACGGTGCGCACGCTCGTCGCGGTGGGCACCGTGAGCGACTCGTCCATGTTCGCGGCGAGGGTCTTCGGGAGGCCGCGCAGCGGCGTGACGACATCCGCCTCGGTGGACGCCTCGCCCACGGAGGGCTGGACCTTCGGCGCCTGCGCGGGGATGGGCTGCGCCTTCGCGGGCTTGGCCGTCGTGCGGGCCACCGGCTGTGCGCCGATCACGGGCACGGGCGCCGTCACGGGGTGCGCCGCGGCGTCAGCGGGCGCGGGAGCCGGAGCGGATGGCGCGGCGGGAGCCGCAGCGGGCGCGCCGGCGGCGTCGCCCGTCTCCACCGGATGATAGGACTCGAGGATCGGCCACCAGGCCTTGTCGACCGAGTTCCTGTCCTTCGTGAACTGCTCGTAGAGCTCGTCGACGAGCCATTCGTTGGCCCCGAACTCTCCGTCGCTCGAAGCCCCGACGCCGGTCACCTGGCTCGACACGCTCGATCGCCTGCTTTCATCGGTGAGATGTTGTGGAATGCGCGCTGTCACTTGCCTCGCACACGACTCTCAAGCGTAGCCCAGTCTCCCGGGGCCGTGCCCAGGCTCCGGGGAGCTCTCCGGCGGCTTTCAGGCGCAACCTTCCGCCCAGGAAGGAATCACTAACCTTGACGGTATGGAGTTCTACGGCGCACAGCCCGAGGTCGATCTGACGTATTCGGACGTCTTCCTCGTCCCCCGTCGGTCCGGTGTCGCCAGCAGGCTGGACGTCGACCTGTCGCCGCGCGACGGGACCACGGCGACGATCCCGCTGGTCTCCGCGAACATGAACTCGGTCACCGGTGCGCGGCTCGCGGCCACGCTCGCCCGACGGGGCGGCCTCGGCGTGCTCCCGCAGGACATGCCGCTGCAGGAGCTGGACGCCGCGATCCGCTGGGTGAAGTCGCAGCCGGTGCCGTGGGACACGCCCCTCGTGCTCCCGTCGCACGCGACCGTGGCCGACGCCGCGCGGCTCCTGCCCGCGATCGACGGGCACGGGATCGTCGTCGCCGACGGGGATGTCGCCGACGGACTGCGGATCGAGGAGGTGCGCGGGGTCGTGCCGGCCACGCGCCTCGGCACGGCGCTGTCGGACGCACGACTCGGCGACCTCATCCACTCCACGCCCACGTCGATCGACGCCGACGACATCGAGAGCGCACGCCACGCCTTCGACGTCATCGTGGCGAGCGGAGCCGAGACCGTGTGCGTGCTGCACCACGGCGCGGTCGTCGGCACGCTGTCGCGACGCAGCGCGCTGCGCTCGACGCTCTACCGCCCGGCCGTGGACGCCGCGGGGCGGTTGATCGTCGCCGCCGCCGTCGGCATCAACGGCGACGTGCAGGCCAAGGCCAGGGCGCTCGCCGCCGCCGGTGTGGACGTGCTGGTCGTCGACACCGCCCACGGCCACCAGGAGGGCATGCTGCGCGCCCTGCGGGCGGTGGCCGACCTCGGCCTCGACATCCCGATCGCCGCCGGCAACGTGGTCACCGCGGAGGGGGTCCACGACCTGGTCACTGCGGGGGCCTCGATCCTCAAGGTCGGCGTGGGGCCCGGGGCGATGTGCACGACGCGGATGATGACGGCCGTCGGGCGCCCGCAGTTCTCCGCCGTGCTGGAGACCGCGGACGCGGCGCGCATCATGGGCGCGCACGTATGGGCGGACGGCGGTGTGCGCTACCCCCGCGACGTCGCTCTCGCGCTGGCGGCGGGAGCGGCATCCGTCATGATCGGGTCGTGGTTCGCCGGCACGATAGAGGCGCCGGGTGAGCTGCTCGCCGACTCCTCGGGACGCGTCTACAAGGAGTCGTGGGGGATGGCTTCGACGAAGGCGGTGCACGAGCGCTTCGGACGGCTCGATCCCTACGAGCTGGCGCGCAAGGAGCTCTTCGCCGAGGGGATCTCGTCGTCGAGGATCTACCTCGATCCACTGCGGCCGGGCCTGGAGGACCTCCTCGACATGATCACCTCGGGCGTGCGCTCGTCCTTCACGTACGCGGGCGCGACGACCGTGGCGGAGTTCCACGACCGCGCTCGCGTGGGGCTGCAGTCCGCGGCTGGATACGAAGAGGGCAAGGCGCTGCCCGTCAGCTGGTAGGTCGACGCATCCCCGGGACCGGAGCGGGCGCTCTGCCGTAGAATGAAGCGCACAATGGACGACCCGCCCAGTTGCAGACGATCGCCCCACGGACCCGCCCCCCTGGCAGGGGGTGACGCGTGATGGATTACGTCATGCTGGGCGTGGGGCTCCTGCTCACCATCGGGACCGGTCTGTTCGTCGCGAGCGAGTTCGCACTGGTCAACCTCGACCGCGCCGACCTCGAAGCGCGCCAGGCGAGGGGCGAGACCCGCCTGGGCATCACCATCGCGGCGCTGCGGAGGACGTCCACGCATCTGTCCAGCGCGCAGCTCGGGATCACGCTGACGACGCTGCTCACCGGATACACGATGGAGCCGGCGATCTCGAACCTCCTGCGCCCCGTCTTCGTCGCCTGGGGGATGCCGCAGGGTGCCGTCGGTCCGATCGCGGCGATCATCGGGGTCGCCATCGCGACGGTCCTGTCGATGATCCTCGGCGAGCTCGTTCCGAAGAACTTCGCCCTCGCCCTCCCTCGCCAGACGGCCAAGATGGTGCTGCCGTTCCAAGTCGCCTTCACCGCCGTGTTCCGGCCCGCGGTCGCCGTGCTGAACGGGTCGGCCAACGGCGTGCTGCGCGCGGTCGGCATCGAGCCGAAGGAGGAGCTCTCGGGTGCACGGACGGCTGAGGAGCTGTCCAGTCTCGTGCGCCGTTCCGCCAGTGCCGGCGTCCTCGAGGAGGACACGGCATCGCTCCTGGACCGCAGCCTCACCTTCTCGCGCCTGACGGCGGCGGATGTCATGACCCCGCGACCGAGCGTGCACGCCGTCGCGGCAGGCGATTCCGCCGACGACGTCATCCAGCTCGCGCGACGCACGGGCCACAGCCGCTTCCCGGTGTACGACGACTCGATGGACGACATCGTGGGGATCGTGCACCTGAAGGCCGCGATCGGCGTGCCTCGCGAGCGGCGGGGGGACGTGCCGGCGGCCGCTCTGGCGACAGAGCCCCTCCGCGTGCCCGAGGCAGTGCACCTGGACACGCTGGTGTCCGAGCTGCGCGCCCGCGGCTACCAGATGGCGGTGGTCGTGGACGAATACGGCGGCACGGCGGGCGTGGTGACCCTGGAGGACCTCGTCGAGGAGATCGTGGGAGAGGTGCTCGACGAGCACGACCGTCGCCGCGCCGGTGTCGTGCGGGAGGCGCACTCGCTGACCTTCCCCGGTGATCTGCGCCCCGACGAGCTGCGCGACCGCACCGGCGTCCGCGTGCCGGAGGGCGACGTCTACGACACGGTCGGCGGGTACATCATGAGCGTCCTCGAGCGGATCCCGGCCGTCGGCGACGAGGTCGAGGTCGAGGACGGCGCGCTCTCCGTGGCGCGGATGGACGGCCGCCGCATCGACCGTGTCCGGTTCACGCCCGCGGCGGTGCCCGACGTGGACGATCAGGGGGGTGAGCGCCGATGAGCGACTGGGCGGGAATCCTGTGGCTCGTGGTGCTGCTCGTGTTCAACGCGTTCTTCGTCGGTGCGGAGTTCGCCGTCGTGTCCGCGCGCCGCTCGCAGGTCGAGCCGTTGGCCGAGCGCGGCTCCCGCGCCGCCAAGACGGCCCTGTTCGCGATGGAGCACGCGACGCTCATGCTGGCGACCAGCCAGCTGGGGATCACGATCTGCTCGCTGCTCATCCTCAACGTGTCGGAGCCGGCGATCCACCACCTCCTCGCGGGTCCGCTGGGCCTCACCGGCATCAGCGAGACGGCGGTCGACGTGATCGGCTTCGTGATCACGCTGCTGCTCGTGTCCTACCTGCACGTCGTGTTCGGCGAGATGGTGCCGAAGAACCTGGCCTTCTCGGTCCCCGACCGCGCGGTGCTGCTGCTCGCGACGCCGCTGGTGTGGGTGTCGAAGGTGTTCCACCCCGTGATCGTCGCACTGAACTGGCTCGCCAACGGCGTCGTGCGGCTCTTCCGCGTCGAACCGAAGAACGAGGCCTCCTCGACCTTCACGCTCGAGGAGGTCGCCACGATCGTGAACCAGTCGCGCATCGAGGGCGTCCTCGACGACGCGGCGGGGACGGTCGCGGCGGCGGTGGAGTTCACCGACAAGAAGGCCGCCGACATCGCGGTCCCGCTCGCCGATCTCGTGACGCTGCCCCGCACCACCACGCCCGACGAGATCGAGCGGGCGGTGGCGAAACACGGGTTCTCGCGCTACGTGATCGTCGACGAGGCGGATGCACCGATCGGCTACGTGCACCTCAAGGACGTCCTGCGTGCGGCGGAGGCGCCTGACGCGGCCGACGTGGCGCGGTCGATCCCCGCCAAGCGGATCCACCACATGGTGCCGGTCCTGGAGACGACCGATCTCGAGGATGCGCTGGCGCTGATGCGGCGGGCTGGACGGCATCTCGCCCAGGTGCGCGACGCCGAGGGCCGCACGACGGCCGTGCTGTTCCTCGAGGACATCATCGAGGAGCTCATCGGCGAAGTGCAGGACGCCACGCGTCGCGGCTATTTCGCGCGCTGACCCGTCGTCCCTACGCGGCGCGGGCGGGCGTGCGGCGTCGCGCGCGCAGGTACTGTGCGGGCCAGTAGGCGATCTCGTCGCCGAGTTCGACCGATGCGCGCAGCGCGAAGTGCGGGTCGCGCAGCCATTCGCGGGCCGAGGAGACGGCATCCGCCTCGCCCGCGGCGAGGATCGCTTCCGCCTGGACGGCGTCGTCGATCATCCCGACGGCGCTGACGGCGACGCCGGCCTCGTTACGGACGCGCGCGGCGAACTCGACCTGATAGCCGGGGCCGGTCTCGATCCGCTGGTGCGCGACGAGACCGCCGCTGGAGACGTCGAACAGATCGGCGCCGTGGTCGGCTGCCCACCGGGCCACCTGCACGGTCTGCGCGACGTCCCACCCGTCGTCCGCCCAGTCGGTGGCCGACAGACGGACGAACACCGGGACGTCGGGCGCGGCCGCGCGCACCGCATCGACGATGCGCAGGAGCAGCCGCGCGCGGTTCTCCAGGGAACCGCCGTATTCGTCGGTGCGCCGGTTCGCGAGCGGGGACAGGAACTGGTGCACGAGGTATCCGTGCGCGGCGTGGATCTCGAGGACCTCGAACCCCGCGTCGACCGCACGACGCGCGGCCGCCGCGAAGTCCGCGACCACCTCGTCGATGCCCGCGGCATCCAGCTCCTGCGGGACGTCATAGCCCTCGAAGGCGATCGCCGACGGGGCCACGGTCGTCCATCCACCTGCGGCGGCCGGGACCGATCCGTGCTCGCCGGAGAACGGCGACCACGTCGACGCCTTCCGACCCGCGTGGGCCAGCTGCACGCCGGCCCGCGCCCCGCGGTCGCGGATCGCGGCGACGATCGGCCCCCACGCGTCGCGCTGCTCGTCCGTCCACAGGCCGGTGTCCTCCAGCGAGATGCGCCCCTCGGGAGACACGGCGGTCGCTTCGGCGACGACGAGGCCCGCGCCGCCGGAGGCGAACTGCGCGAGATGCGTGTGATGCCACTCCTGCGGCACGCCGTCGACCGCGCTGTACTGGCACATCGGTGCGACCCACAGGCGATTGCGGACGGTGACGCCGCGGACGGTGAGCGGCGAGAACAGCAGACTCATGAGACCTTCTCCCTGCGGGGTATCGTGGCGCCATGGTCGACGGCGGCACGGACGCGACGGGGATCCGCACCTGGACGGCGGGATCCGCGGGACGCGTCCTGAGGGTCCCAACCGGATCCGACGACAAGTATTCCCGCGGTGTCGTCGGATTGCGCACGGGTTCGGACGCCTTCCCCGGTGCCGCGGTGCTCGGTGTGGAGGCCGCGTGGCGGACGGGTGTGGGCATGGTGCGCTATCTCGGGCCGCGCCGGGCCGCCGATCTCGTGCTCGCGCGGCGTCCCGAGACGGTGACCGCGGACGGGCGGGTGCAGGCGTGGGTGATCGGATCGGGGACGGATGCGCGGGCCCGCTCCTCTGACGAGACTGCCGCGCTGCGCGGCATCCTCGCCGGTCCCGTCCCTGTCGTCGTGGATGCGGGCGCGCTCGATCTCGCGGTCGGCGCGTCGGCCCCGTTACTCGTCACGCCCCATGCGAGCGAGTACGCGCGTCTGCGCGGGATGCTCGGTCTCGACGCACCGGAGCCGCCGGCTGACCTGGATGCGCGGGAGGAATCCGTGCGCGAGACGGCCGCGATGCTCGGCGGGACCGTGCTCCTCAAGGGCGCGACCACGATCGTGGCGACCTCGTCGGGCTGGACGGCACGCGTGTCGTCCAGCACCCCCTGGCTGGCCACGGCCGGGACCGGCGATGTGCTGGGCGGCGTGCTCGGGGCCCTCGTCGCCACCGCGCACGCCGCCGACGCCGAGGCGCTGGGAGCGCTCGCGGCCACCGGCGCGTGGCTGCACGGACGGGCCGGTTCCCTCGCCGCCGGGCGGTGCCCGGGACGCGGCGGGCCCATCGTGGCGCTGGACGTCGCCGACGCGCTGCCCCGGGCCATCGCGGAGGCGCTCGCGGCGGTCGGCTGACCCGGCGGAGCATCCGGATCGACCGAAGCGGCGACCTTAGGATGTGAGGATGTCGAGACGCGGGGTGCTGTGGATCGCCTTCGTCTTCGTGCACCTCGGCGTCGCGGTGCTCGGCTTCCTCCTCCCCAACGAGCCGATGGGCGACGTCTACCGCGTGTACGAGCCGTGGTCGGATCAGGCGCTCAGCGGTCACGGCATCGTCGGGATCACCGCACCTTGGGTCTACCCGCAGCTCGCGCTCGTCCCGATGGTGCTCGCGCACGGATTCGCCTGGATCTATGCGGGCTACACCGGGGGCTGGGCGATCCTCGTGACCGTGTGCGACGCGCTCGCGTTCGCGATGCTCGTGGGGCGCGGCCGGTCGGTGGGCCGTACCGTGGGGGCCTGGTTCTGGCTCGCCTTCGTCGCGCTGCTGGGACCGGTCGGGATGTACCGCCTGGACGGCATCACCGTGCCCCTCACCCTCGCGGCCTGCCTGTGGCTGGTCGGACGGCCGTGGCTCGCGTCGATGCTCCTCGCCGCCGGGGTGTGGATCAAGGTCTGGCCCGCTGCGCTCCTCGCCGCAGCCGTGATCGCGGTGCGCCGTCGCCTCGCGGTGATCGGCGGAGCGGCGGTGGTCTCGGCACTCGTCCTGGGCGTGGTCGTGGCGGCAGGCGGAGCCGCGTACGCACTCGGCTTCATCGGCGATCAGGCCGGGCGCGGACTGCAGCTGGAGGCACCGGTGAGCACCCTGTACCTGTGGCAGGCGGTCGCCCGGGTCGCCGGGTCGTACATCTACTACTCCCGGGACATCCTGACCTTCGAGGTCACCGGCCCGAACGTCGACCTCGTCATCGCGGTGATGACTCCGGTCCTCGTGCTGGCCGTCGCCGCCGTCGCTGTGCTCGGCGGCGTGAAGGCGTGGCGGGGCGCGTCCTTCGCCGCGCTGTTCCCCGCGCTGTCGCTCGGTCTCGTCAGCGCCTTCATCCTCTTCAACAAGGTCGGTTCCCCGCAGTACTACACGTGGATCATCGTGCCCCTGGTCATGGGTCTGGTTCTCGACCGCCACCGCTGGTGGGGGCCGGCGTCGCTCGGCCTCGGGATCGCCCTGCTGACGCAGTTGGTGTACCCGGTCTCCTACGACGGGCTTCTGCGCGCGGAGGCGGGACCCGCCGCGCTGCTCACGGCGCGCAACATCCTCGTCCTCGCCCTGTTCGCGTGGTCGGTGGTCCGGCTGGTGCAGGTCCGCGCCCGCCCGCACCTGCACGCGCGGCGCAGCGCGGCATCCCGTGCCGACGGCGTCGTGGACGGTCTCGGCGCGCGGTAGCGTCGAGGCATGCTCGTCGCCTTCTCCGTCGCTCCCAGCGGCACCGGCCGCGCGGACGGCTCCGTCCACGACGCGGTCGCCGCCGCCGTCCGCATCGTCCGCGCATCCGGTCTACCCCATCGCACGACGTCGATGTTCACCGAGATCGAGGGCGAGTGGGACGAGGTGATGGATGTCGTCAAGCGGGCGACGGATGCTGTCCTCGCCTACGGCTCGCGCGCATCGCTCGTGCTGAAGGCAGACATCCGGCCCGGATTCACCGGAGAGCTGGACGCCAAGATCGACCGACTCGGGGCGGCCCTCGCCGACGAGGACGACGCCGCGCGGTGAACCGCGGGTCGCCCGCGTCGAATCGATTCGACAGGCGGTCGATCCCGGCGCTAGCATGACCGGGTGACCTCCTCGACGCCGACCAGGGGTGCGGCGAATCGAGCGCTCCTGTCCCTCGCGATCGGCAGCTTCGGCATCGGCATGACGGAGTTCGTCGTGATGGGCCTGCTCCCGAACATCGCGAGCGACCTGCTGCCCGGACAGTGGGCATCCGGCCAGGAGGACGCCATCGCCCAGGCCGGATGGCTCATCTCGCTGTACGCGCTCGGGGTCGTCGTCGGCGCGCCGACGATCGCGGGTTCCGTGGCGAAGTATCCGCGGCATCGCGTCATGCTGGGCCTCGCCCTCGCGCTGACGGTGTTCAACGCGCTGACCTTCATCGCACCGAACTTCGAGCTCGTCGCCGCATCCCGCTTCCTCGCGGGTCTGCCGCACGGCGCGTACTTCGGCATCGGCGCGCTCGTCGCCGCCGACGCGCTCGGGCCGGGTAAGCGCGCGAAGGGCGTGGCGTTCGTGCTCACCGGACTGACGGTGGCGAACGTGGTCGGCGTGCCGCTGGGGACCTTCCTCGGACAGCAGGCCGGGTGGCGGGCCGCGTTCATGGTGGTCGCCGGCATCTTCGCCGTCGCGACGATCTGCATCGGCTTCTTCGTCCCCGCGCACCCCGGTCAGCCGGGGCGCACCCTGCGCGCCGAGCTGGGCGTGTTCCGGATCGGGCAGGTCTGGGTGGCGCTCGGGATCGGCGCCATCGGCTTCGGCGGCTTCTTCGCCGTCTACAGCTACGTGGCTCCCATGGTGACCGAGGTGTCCGGCGCCCCCGCCTGGGCGGTCCCGATCGTGCTGGTGCTCATGGGCGTCGGCATGACCGTGGGCAACCTGATCGGCGGGCACCTGGCGGACGTCGACGTGAAGCGCACGCTCCTCGGCGGGCTCGCCGCGCTCGCGGTGACGCTGGCCGTCGTCGGCTGGAGCGCGCAGTGGATCGTGGCGCTGGCGATCGCCGTGTTCGCGGTCGGCCTCGTATCGTCGGTGCTCAGTCCCACGATCCAGACGCGCCTGATGGACGTGGCGGGCGACAACCAGTCGATCGCGGCCGCCCTCAACCACTCCGCCCTCAACATCGGCAACAGCCTCGGCGCCTTCCTCGGCGGGCTCGTCATCGCGGCAGGATGGGGCTTCGTCTCGCCCGCGTGGGTGGGGGTCGTGCTGGCGCTCGCGGGATTCGCGATCTGCGCGACGGGCCTCGCGGTCGAACGGCGGTCCGAGCGCACGCGGCGGGCGGACCCGGCCGAGGGGTGGCGTCGTAGTCTGAATCGGTGAGCGACACCGCGCCGTCCGACCGCGCATCCCGCGACCTGATGGCCGCGCTCGATCAGACGAGGCCGCGCACGGCAGCGGACGCCGCCGATCCGTCGGTCCCCGTCGCGGGCACGGTGCTGCTCCTGCGTGACGGCGCGACAGGACCCGAAGTGCTCATGATCGAACGACCCGACCGCGGGTCGTTCGCGGGAGCGTGGGTGTTCCCCGGCGGGAGGCTCGAGGAATCGGACGCCGACGAGGACGCCTCCGAGGAGGACGACGCCCGCCGAGCCGGTGTGCGCGAGACGTGGGAGGAGACGGGCCTCGTCATCGCCGCGCCCGCGCTGCAGACGGTGAGCTGCTGGGATCCGCCGCCGGGGGTGCCGCTGCGCATCCGTACGTGGTTCTTCGCGTGCGCGGCCCCGGCCGGGGAGATATCGCTCTCGCCGGGCGAGGCGGTCGCGGCCGAATGGGCGCGACCCGACGAGATGCTCGCCCGCCACGGCCGGGGCGAGGTCACGCTGTATCCGCCGACGTGGGTGACGCTCCACGGCCTGATCGGCTCCGAGGATGTGGGGGCCTTCCTCGACGGCGTGCGGCTGCGGGGGGCGGCGCGCTTCGAGACGGTCGTGCGCCGCACCCCGGCCGGGCCGCTGTTCCTCTGGCAGGACGACGCCGCCTACGACGACGCCGCGGAGGACGAGGCATCCGGTCCCCGCCACCGGCTCGAGACCGGTCGCCTGCCGTGGAGCTACGTGCGCTCCGCCTAGGCGTCCAGCAGCCTCCGGAGGTGCACGGCGACGAGCTGCGTCTCGATGAGGAAGCCGTCGTGGCCGAAGTCGCTCGCGATCACCACCGCGCGATCTCCGTCGAGCGTGTTCGGGATGCCGCGCGCGATGCGATGCTGGCCGTCGATGGGGAAGAGGCGGTCGCTGTCGATGCCGAGGACGAGGGCCGTGGCGGTCACCCGCCCGAGCGCCTCCTCGATGCCGCCGCGGTCGCGCCCGACGTCGTGCGAGTCCATCGCCTCGACGAGCCGGATGTAACTGTTGGCGTCGAAGCGCCGCGTGAACCGGTTGCCGTGGAAGTCGAGGTACGACTCGACCGCGAAGCGGCCGCCGTGTCCGAGCGGGCTCACCCCGGACTGCCAGGAGCGCTGGAAGCGCTGGTTGAGCTCGGTCGGACTGCGGTAGTTCAGCAGGGCCATCCGGCGGGCGAGGGCGAGCCCCCGGTGCGGACCGTCCCCGGCGGCCGAGTCGTAGTACTCGCCGCCCTGGAACCGCGGATCGATCTCGATCGCCTGCAGCTGCACCGAATTCAGGGCGATCTGGTCGGCGGTGTTCGCCGGGGGAGCGGACAGGATGCCGACGCGCGCGACCCGCTCGGGGGATCCGGCCGCCCACTCGAGCGCGTGCATGCCCCCCATCGAGCCGCCGATCACCGCCGCCCACGTGTCGACGCCGAGCGCGTCCGCGAGCCGGACCTGCGCGGAGACCTGGTCGCGGATCGTGAGATAGGGGAACCGCGACGCCCACTCGTAGCCGTCCGGCGCGATGCTGGCGGGACCGGTCGATCCCTGGCAGCCGCCGAGCATGTTCGGGGCGACCACGAACCAGCGGTCGGTGTCGATCGCGGCTCCGGGGCCGACGAGATCGTCCCACCAGCCGGCGGTCGGGTGTCCGGGGCCGGCCGGGCCGCGGACGTGGCTGTCGCCGGTGAGCGCGTGCAGCACGAGGACGGCGTTGTCGCGCGCGGCGTTCAGCTCGCCCCACGTCTCGTACGCGAGGCGGTAGCCGGGGAGCTCGTTCCCGCCCTCGGTGATGAACGATCCGAACGCGGCGAAGTGGCGGTCGCCCACGGGGTCGCCGTCGCGCCACGCGCCGGTGGCGGGCGGGCGGCCGCCGAGCAGACGCGCGTCGGCCTCCGTCACCGGTGCCGACGGCACGGTGTCCTCGGAGGTCTGCCAGTCCATGAGGTCCATTCTCCCGTGCCGCGTTCCGCGATCGGCACGTGTTACGCCCCCGGCCGAAGGTCGGAGGCCGCCCGTACACTCGCGGCATGGACGTGATCGAGTATCTGCTGTCGGGTGACCCTGCCATCCGCTGGCAGACGATGCGGGATCTGACCGACGCCCCCGCGGCGGACGTCGCTGCCGCGCGGGCCCGCGTCGCGATCGACGGCTGGGGCGCGCGCCTCCTCGCCGAGCAGGGCGGCGACGGGCAGTGGGACGGCGGCACCTACCGGCCGGGGTGGGCCGACGAGGACCGGCCGTTCTTCGACGCGTGGACGGCGACGCACTTCTCCTTGCAGTCCCTGTGGGAGTTCGGCCTCGATCCGGCGAGCCCTGAGGCCCAGCACGCGATCCGGCTCGTGCGCGAGAACGTGCGGTGGGAGAACGACGGCCAGGCCTACTTCGACGGCGAGGTCGAGCCCTGCATCAACGGCATCGCGCTCGCGGTCGGCAGCTACTTCGGGCAGCCGGTCGAGCCGATCGTCACGACGATCCTCGGTCAGCGGCTGCGGGACGGCGGGTGGAACTGCTGGGCGGAGGACGGCGGGGCGGTGTCTTCCTTCCACTCCACGATGTGCGTGCTCGACGGACTGCGGGAGTGGGAGGCGGCGACCGGTGGCACGGATGCCTCGCGTGACGCCCGGTTCGCGGGCGAGGAGTACCTGCTCGAGCGGGGCCTGTACCGGCGCCGGTCGACGGGCACGCCGGCTGACGTGCGGATGACGATGCTGTCGTTCCCGACGCGCTGGTACCACGACATCCTGCGCGGGCTCGAGCACTTCCGCCTCGTCGACCGGCGCGATCCGCGACTCGCGGACGCGATCGGACTCCTCCGCGCCAAGGCCGACGAGAACGGCCTGTTCCCCTACGAGAACGCGCACCAGGGTCCGCAGCTGTTCGAGTTCGAGCAGGAGGGCGAGGGCTTCCCCAGTCGGTGGGTCACGCTCCGAGCGCTGCGGGTGCTGCGCTGGTGGGATGCGGAAGAGCCCGCCTCCGAGACCGCGTTCTGAGAGATCGGGAGCGGTCCCCGCACAGACGAAGGATGCCCCGGCCGGCGCTCTGTGCGAGCGCGGCCGGGGCATCCACGTGCCCTTGCACGGACAGATCAGGCGCGGGCGGCCTCCGAGACCCGGCGCGCCGCGGCCAGCGCCTGCGCGAGGTCGGCCTTGAGGTCATCGACGTTCTCGATGCCGACCGACAGCCGCACGAGGCCCGGCGTCACCCCCGAGGTGAGCTGCTGCTCCGGCGTGAGCTGCGAGTGGGTCGTCGAGGCGGGGTGGATGACGAGCGAGCGCACGTCGCCGATGTTCGCCAGGTGGCTGAACAGCTCGAGGCTGTCGACGAACTCACGGCCGGCCTGGACGCCGCCCTTCAGCTCGAACGACAGGACCGCGCCGACGCCCTTCGGCGCGTACTCGTTGGCGGCCGCGTACCACGGGGAGCTCGGCAGGCCGGAGTAGTTGACCGACGCGACGTCCTCGTGGTCTTCGAGCCACTCCGCGATCTCCTGCGCGTTCTGCACGTGCCGCTCGACGCGGAGCGAGAGGGTCTCGATGCCCTGCAGGAGGAGCCACGCGCTGATCGGCGCGATCGCCGAGCCCAGGTCGCGCAGCAGCTGCACGCGGGCCTTGATGATGTAGGCCAGGCCGTCTCCGACCGCCGTCGTGTAGCTTGCGCCGTGGTACGACGGGTCGGGCTCGGTGAGGCCGGGGAACTTCTCGACGTTCTGCGACCAGGCGAACTTCCCGCCGTCCACGATCACGCCGCCGATGGTGGTGCCGTGGCCGCCGAGGAACTTCGTCGCCGAGTGGATCACGATGTCGGCGCCGTGCTCGAACGGACGGATGAGGTAGGGCGTGGCGATCGTGTTGTCGACGATGAGCGGGACGCCGCTCGCGTGCGCCACCTCGGCGACCGACGCGATGTCGAGGACGTTGATCTTCGGGTTGCCGATGGTCTCGGCGAAGAAGAGCTTGGTGTTCGGCTGGACCGCCCGCTTCCACTCCTCCGGGTCGTCCTGGTTCTCCACGAAGGTGACGCTGATGCCGAGCTTGGCCAGCGTGTACTTGAACAGGTTGTACGTGCCGCCGTAGATGGAGCTCGACGACACGATATGGTCGCCGGCTTCGGCGATGTTCAAGACCGCGAACGTCTCGGCGGCCTGGCCGCTGGACACCAGGAGGGCGCCGGTGCCGCCCTCGAGCGCCGCGATGCGCTGCTCGACGACATCCTGCGTCGGGTTCTGGATCCGCGTGTAGATATTGCCGAACTCGGCCAGCGCGAACAGGTTCGCTGCGTGGTCGGAGTTGTCGAACACGTACGACGTGGTCTGGTAGATCGGGGTGGCGCGCGCCTTCGTGGTCGGGTCGGGCTGCGCACCGGCGTGGATCTGCGTGGTCTCGAAACGCCAGTTCTCGGACATGGGTGGCTCCTGGGTCTTCCGATGGTCGAAGGGCCGCACAACGGGCGTCGCGGCTGAGTCGAGAGTAGGGAGCGAATCCGCTGTCAACAACGATCGGGAAATGTTACGTAATCTGCGCGACGACCGGTCGGTACGGTGGAGCCATGACACGACGAGCAGTGGTGACGGGCGCGAGCTCCGGCATCGGAGCGGCAACGGCACGGATCCTGCGGGCGCGGGGCTGGGATGTCGCGGCGGTGGCGCGCCGGGCGGATCGGCTGGAGGAGCTCGAGGCCGAGACCGGTGCCGTCGCCTTCGCCGCCGATCTCACGACGCAGTCCGACGTCGACGCGCTCGCCGAGTGGCTGGCCCGCACGGGCCCCGTGAACGCCCTCGTCCAGGTCGCCGGCGGAGCACGTGGCTCCGACCGCGTCGAGGACGGTGTTCCCGAGGACTGGCAATGGATGTTCGAGGTCAACGTCCTCGCCGCGCAGCGGGTCGTGGCCGCGCTCCTGCCGCAGCTGCGTGAGACCGCGGCATCCGCCGGCCACGCCGACGCGGTGTTCGTCACGTCGACGGCCGCGCAGCTCGCCTATCCCGGCGGCGCGGGGTACAACGCCGCGAAGGCGGGGGAGTCCATGCTGGCGCACGCGCTGCGTCTCGAGCTCAACGGCGAGCCGATCCGGGTCGTCGAGGTGGCACCGGGGATGGTGCGCACCGAGGAGTTCGCGCTCAAACGGCTCCGCGGCGATGCCGCCGCGGCGGCGAGCCTGTACGAAGGCGTGGAGGCGCCGCTCACCGCCGACGACGTCGCGGACGTCATCGCCTACGCGCTCGATGCCCCCGCACACGTCAACCTGGATCTCGTGACGATGCGCCCCGTCGCGCAGTCGGCGCAGCACCTGCTGGCCAGGGGACCTCTCCGGGTCCGCGGGTCCGAGGCCTGATCCGGTGGCGGACGCCGAGCACGAGGTCCTCACGTGGGAGCGATTCGGGGCGGCGACGCGAGCGGTGGCGCGTGCGATCGTCGCCGATGGCTTCGCGCCCGAGGTCGTGGTCGCGGTCGCTCGCGGTGGGCTGCTGCCGGGCGGGGCGATCGCGTACGCGCTGGGCGTGAAGCAGTGCGGCGCGATCAACGTCGAGTTCTACACGGGCGTGGGGACGATGCTCGACGCGCCCGAGCTGCTGCCGCCCCGCATGGACCTCGGGTACCTCGCCGGCCGACGTGTGCTCCTCGTGGACGACGTCGCCGACAGCGGGCGGACCCTCGCGCTCGTCGTCTCACTCCTGCGCGCCGCCGGGGCGGAGGTGCGCTCGGCGACCGTCTACACCAAGCCCGGATCGGCGGTCCGCCCGGACTATTGGTGGCGGGAGACGCCACGGTGGATCGACTTCCCCTGGTCCGCGGCCGGTTCGGTGATCGAAGAGGATGCGCGGTGATCCGATGGCGATGACGCTCCCCGAGCTCGCGGAGGCGGGCCTGATCGACAGCGGATGGGCCGCCGAGCTCGCTCCGGTCGCGCCCGACATCGCCGCGCTGGGCGAGCGGCTGCGCGGCGAGGTCGCGGCCGGCCGGGGCTACCTCCCTGCGGGGGACCGCGTCCTCCGGGCTTTCCAGCGGCCGCTGTCCGGCGTGAAGGTGCTCATCGTCGGACAGGACCCCTACCCAACGCCCGGTCACCCGATCGGGCTGTCGTTCGCCGTCGAGCGGCACGTGCGGCCGATCCCGCGGAGCCTCGCGAACATCTACCAGGAGCTGCAGAGCGATCTCGACCTCCCGCCCGCCGCGCACGGCGACCTCTCCGCCTGGAGCGACCAGGGCGTCATGCTGCTCAACCGCGTGCTCACGGTGAGGCCCGGGGCGCCGGCGTCGCACCGTGGCTGGGGGTGGGAGAAGGTGACCGAGCATGCGATCCGCACGCTGGTCGCGCGAGGCGGGCCGCTGGTGGCGATCCTGTGGGGGCGGGACGCCGCGAACCTGCGGCCGCTGCTCGGCGAGACGCCGATCATCGAGTCGCCGCATCCGTCACCGCTGTCGGCGAGCCGTGGCTTCTTCGGATCCCGCCCCTTCTCCCGTGCGAACGCGCTGCTGCTCGAGCAGGGTGCGGAGCCCGTGGACTGGCGCGTCCCCGCATAGGCTGAGCGCATGCTGGAGGAGGAGTACGAGAAGGAGCGCCGCACGCCGCCCGCGCACCTGCGGCGTCGTCCGGAGCCGGAGCGGCCCTTCGCGTTCGATATCCGCGCCGCCGAGCCCCGGGACATCCCCGACATCCGGGAGATCTACAACCACTACGTGACGAACTCGGTCGTCACCTTCGACGAGAAGAAGTGGACGCTCGCGCAGTGGCGGGAGAAGTTCGCCTACCTGCACAAGCTCGGGATGCCGTTCCTCGTGGCCGAGTCGCCCAGCGGCCAGGTGCTCGGATACGCGCTCGTCCAGCCGTGGTCGGGCAAGACGGCGTACCGCTACACGGTGGAGGACTCGATCTATCTCGGGCATGCGGCGGCGGGGAAGGGCCTCGGCAGTGCTCTGCTGACCGCGTTGATCGCCGCGTGCGAGGCGGCCGGCATCCGCGAGATCATCGCCGTCATCAGCGACAAGGGAGCGGAGGGCTCGATCGCCCTCCACGAGAAGCTCGGGTTCACCATCACCGGGCGGATGGGCCGCGTGGGCTTCAAGTTCGGCCGTTGGCTCGGCGTGGTGAACATGCAGCGCAGTCTCAAGCCCGTGAAGAAGAAGCGCCTCGGGCGCGGGTCGCGCTCGGACACGACCGCCCGGTGAGGCTTCAGCCCCTCCCCTCGCGCTCCTCCTCGAACGCCTGGACCTCGTCGACGAGCTGACGCCACGGTCCGTGGAGACGCGTCTCGGGGAGTCGCACGTCCCGCTCTTCCGCCCCGCGGCGCACGTCGATCCGCCACACGAAGCGATCGGCGTCCGGCGGGGGAGTCGGAGCGTCGTCTGCGTCCGCTTCTGCCCGGAGGGTCTCCCCTGACGCGACCTCATCCCACGGACAGTCGTCGATGAGGGCGACCCACCGGGGGCGATCCGCCGGAGGCGGCGCGGCCACCCACTGCCGCCGCAGCCCCGCGAAGCCGCCCGAGCGGACGACCGTCACGGTCACATCGACGTCGTCAGGAACCTGATCCATCGGCGAGCACGCCGACCTCGACCCACGCCTTGCGGATCGCGCCGGCCTCCTTCGAGTCCTCACCGTACTCCGCCGCGGCGGTCGCGAGCGTGGCCGTGGCGAACTGGGCGAACGTCGCGTTCTTCGGCAGCGATCCCCCGGTCACGGTCTTGTACCAGACGAGCCCCGCCCGCTCCCAGGCGCGACCGCCCAGCGCCACCGCCACGAGGTAGAAGGCGTGGTTGGGGATGCCGGAGTTGATGTGGACACCGCCGTTGTCGTCCTCGGTCTGGACGTACCCGGCCATCGTCGCCGGCTGCGGGTCCTTGCCGAGCGCGTCGTCGTCGTAGGCGGTGCCCGGCGCCTTCATCGACCGGAGCGCCACCCCCTGCACCTGAGGCGTGAAGATGCCCGCGCCGATGAGCCAGGACGACTCGTCGGCGGACTGGCCGAGCTGGTACTGCTCGGTCAGGGCGCCGAACACGTCGGAGATCGACTCGTTCAGCGCGCCGGACTGACCTGAGTAGTCGAGGCCCCCCGCGTCCTCGGTCACACCGTGGGTCAGTTCGTGCGCGATGACCGTGATCGAACCGGTGAAGCCGGTGAACACATCGCCGTCCCCGTCGCCGAAGACCATGCGCTCGCCGTTCCAGAACGCGTTGTCGTACTTCCGGCCGTAGTGGACCGTCGCCTCCAGCGGCAGGCCCCGGCCGTCGATCGAATCGCGGCGATACGCGTCCCAGTAGAACGCGAACGTCGTTCCGAGGCCGTCGAAGGCCTGATTCACCGCGCCGTCCGCGACCGCGGCGTCGTCTTCGCCGCGCACCTTCGTGCCGGGGAGGGTCTCGGTGGTCTTCGCGTCGGAGATGGTCCGATCCGGCGCCGGCGATGTCTCGGCCACGAGCGTGTGACCACCGTCCACGGACAGTTCCAGAGTGGCCCGTCGCGGTCGGTACGGCCGCGGCACCGTGAGCGTGCGCCGCGCGGCCTCGGCGGCGCGCGCGAGGTGGGGCGCGTCCGTCGCGGCGATCCGTGCCAGCAGGTAGGGCGGGACGATCGCGTAACTCATGCAGCGAGGCTAACCCCGGCCGGTGACATCCGGGTCGATGACCGGGATCGAGGCGAGCAGCCGCCGCGTGTAGCCGGCCTGCGGCTGCAGGAGGACTTTCTCGGTCGGTCCCTCCTCCACGATCCGCCCGCCCTTCATGACGATGACCTCGTCGCACAGGTTCTGCACGACGCCGATGTCGTGGGAGACGAGGATCATCGTGAGACGGTCGCGGCGACGGAGGCCGGACAGCACGTCGAGGATCTGCGCGCGCACGGTGACGTCCAGGGCCGACAGCGGCTCGTCGCCGACGAGGAGTCGCGGCCGGTGCACGAGGGCGCGCGCCAGCGCGATCCGCTGGCGCTGCCCGCCCGAGAACTCGTGCGGGAACCGGCTCGCCATCTCCGGCTCGAGCCCGACGTCGGCCAGCACCTCGATCACCCGGTCCCGCCGCCCTGCCGCCCCCGGGCTGCCGTCGCCGGCGAGGCCGAGCGCCCACAGCGGCTCACCGACGATGCGTCCGACGCTCATCCGCGGGTCGAGCGACGCATACGGATCCTGGAAGACGATCCCGGTCTCGCGGCGGAGCCAGTGCAGCGCCCCCGCGCCGGCCGTGGCATCCACGGGGCGGCCGTCGAACTCGACGGTCCCCTGGGTGGGGACGTCGAGCGCGAGCAGCAGCCGCACGAGCGTGGACTTGCCCGACCCGGACTCGCCGATGATCCCGACGGCGGAGCCTTCGCGCACGTCGATGTCGGCGTCCTCCAGCGCGACCGACGTCGTGGCCCGTTCGAACAGGGAGGTCTTCGGCACCCGGTAGCGGCGGGTGAGCCCTCGTCCCCGCAGCAGCGCGTCCACGCTCATGCCCGACCCTCCGCGTCCCGCGACTCCGGATGCCACAGCGTCGCGGTCGCGTCTCGCAGGAGCTCGCGTGTGACGGCGGACTCGGGCGCCCTCAGGAGGGTCGCGACGGACGCGGCCTCGGCCACCCGTCCATGCTCGAGCACGACGGCACGCGTGGCGATCTGGGAGAGGACGGCGAGGTCGTGCGTGATGAACACGAGCGCCATGCCGCCATCCTGTACGAGGGAGTTCAGCAGGTCGAGGATCTCGGCCTGGATCGTGACGTCGAGCGCGGTCGTCGGCTCGTCCGCGATCAGCAGGCGCGGGCGGCACGCGAGCGCGATGGCGAGGGCGACGCGCTGACGCTGACCGCCGGACAGCTGGTGCGGGTAACGGTCGACGATGCGGTCGGGATCGGGCAGCCGGACGCGGGCGGCTTCGGCGACGGCGCGCTCGCGGGCCTCGCCGCGCGAGACCCGTTCGTGGATGCGCACCGCCTCCGCGATCTGGCGGCCCACGGTGCGGATCGGGTTGAGCGCGGTGCGGGGCTCCTGGAACACGATGCCGATCTCGTCGCCGCGCAGCCGGGCGAGCTCGCGGTCGGGGAGGCCGATGAGCTCGCGCCCGTCCCAGCGGATGCTGCCGGTCGCGGTGACCTGGTCGGGGAGGAGTCCGAGCACGGCCAGCGCGGTGAGGGACTTGCCGGACCCCGACTCGCCGATCAGGCCGAAGCGCTCGCCGTCGCCCACGTCGAACGACACGCCGTCCACGACGGGACGGCCGTCGATCTCGATCCGGAGATCGCGAACCTCGAGGCTCACGCGACGACCTCCGGCTGGTGGGCCCTGGCGCGCCCCGCGGATCCGCCCCGGCGGGCGAGGGTCGGGTCGGTCGCCTCGCGGATGGCGTCGCCGAGGAGATTGAGGCCCAGGACGGTCAGGGTGATCGCGAGCCCCGGCCACAGCACCGACAGCGGGTGCACGGTGAGGAACTGCTGGAGCTCGGCCAGCAGCCGCCCCCAGCTCGGCTGGGTGGGAGGCGCGCCGACGCCGAGATACGACAGTCCAGCCTCCGCCAGCACGGCGACCGCCATTCCCCATGACAGCTGCACGATGAACACCGACGCCACGTTCGGCAGCAGGTGCCGGTACAGGTTCTGGGTGGGGGTCAGGCCCGACGCCCGTCCCGCGAGCACGAAGTCGCTGTGCAGCACGCGCCGCAGCTCGGGGCGGGTGACGCGCGCGATGCTGACGCCGAAGCCGATGCCGACCGCCCAGATCACGACCCACAGGGATCCGCCCCACACGGCGGCGATCATCAGTGCGATGAGCAGCACGGGGAAGGCGACGAGGATGTCGACGAACACGGCCACCGATTCCCGCACCCATCGCGTGGTGAGGGCGCCGAGTGCCGCCAGGACGATCCCGATGACGGTCGCGACGACCGCGGCCCCGACCGCGACCACGACCGTCGTGCGCGCGCCCGCCATCAGCAGGCTGAGGATGTCGCGGCCGGTGCCGTCCGTGCCGAGCACGTGCGGCCAACCGGGGGGCAGCCATCGCGCGTCGATGTCGACATGACCCGGGTCGAACGGCGTCCACACGAGCGCGACGAGCGCCGTGAGCAGGATCACGGCCACGACGATCAGCCCGAAGCGCCCCGTGGACTGACGCCACAGCCGGCCTAACCACGCGCCTCTCATGACGCCTCCCGCTGGCGGGGGTCGATCAGGCGATGCGCGAGATCGACGAGGAAGCCGACGACGAGGACGAATCCCGTCAGGACGAGCAGTTCCCCCTGCACCTTGGGGAGATCGCGGTTGCCGACATCGGTGACCAGCATCCGACCGATCCCCGGCAGAGAGAACAGCTGCTCGATGACGACGGCGCCGACGATGATCCCCGCCACCTGCAGGCCGAGCACCGTGATCACCGACAGTCCCACGTTCGGCAGGCCGTGTCGGATGAGCGCCTGGTTGCGCGTGAGGCCTTTCGCCGCGGCGGTGCGGACGTAATCCTGGCCGACGGCCTGCAGCGTCGCGCTGCGCACGAACCGGAGGAGCATCGCGCCCTCGACCACGCCGATCGTGACGGCGGGGAGGATCAGCGACTGGAAAGCCGCTCCGGGCGCGTCCCATCCGTCGCGGGGGAAGCCCTGTGCGGGCAGCCAGCCCAGCCACACCGCGAAGACGACGACGAGCATCATGCCCGCCCACACGACCGGGACCGCGGCCAGCGTCTGCGCGCCCACGTTCATCGCGGTCCCGACCGCCCGGCCCCGCCGCATCGCCGAGAGCACCCCGAGCGGGACGCTCACGACGAGAGCGACCGTGAGCGACATGATGCCGAGGGGCACCGTCACCTCGGCCTTCTGGGCGAGTTCGGACGCCACCGGCGCACCCGTCAGCAGGGACGTCCCGAAGTCCCCGTGCAGCACGCCGCCGATCCACGCTGCGTACTGGGCGGGGAGCGGCGCGTCCAGACCGAGATCGTGCCGGATGGCCGCCACCTGCGCCGGCGTGCTCTGGGGCCCCGCGATCAGCTGCGCGACGTCGCCGGGGAGCACCCGCAGCGCGAGGAAGATCAGCACGCTGGCGATGAGCAGCCCGACCAGGAGGAGGGCCAGTCGCGTCAGCGCGTAGCGGATCACCCCTTGCTCTTGGCGAGCTCGGCGAGGTTGAGGCGCTCGTTCACGTTGATCGAGGGCATACCGGTGATGTTAGTGCCGACGGCGACGACCGAGGCGCCGTTGTAGAGCCAATCCGCGGCCATGTCCTCCGACACGATCTTCGCCGCCTGCTTGAGGTAGTCGGCGGCTTCGCCGTCGCTCGTCGCCGAGAGCGACTTCTGGTACAGGTCCTGCACCTTCGCATTGTCGTACGTGAAGTAGTAGTCGGGATTCGCCCAGTTCCCGAAGTCGCGGGCCTCGGTGTGCAGGACGAAGCTGAGGTCGTAGTCCTTGTTGATGTAGACGTCGTTCAGCCACGCACTGAACTCCACGGAGTTCACCTTCAGCGTGATTCCGACGGCGTTCAGGTCCGAGACGAGGATCTGCGGGATCGTCGTGCCGTAGAAGGACGGGATCGTGAGCGTGAGGGTGATGTCCTTCGCGCCGGCCGCCGCGAGCAGCTTCTTGGCCGCCTCGGGGTCGTAGGGCGCCACGCTGGAGAGGTTCTCGTATCCCGGGTCCAGGGCCGGGATCGGGCCGTACATCGTCGTTCCTGAGCCCATCGCCTTGACGATGGCCTTGTTGTCGATCGCCTGGCGGATCGCCTGGCGGACGCGCTTGTCGCTGAGGTACTGGTGGGTGCTGTTCATCGCCAGGGTGCCCTTGTCCGTCGACTTCCCGAGCACCAGCCGGTAGTCGCCGCCTGCTTCGATCTGCTCCTTGAGGGTGGCGTCGAAGCCGGTGACGACGTCGAGCTCGCCCGCCTTCGCCGCGTTCAGGGCCGCCTGGTTGTCCGGGATGTAGTCGAAGACGACCTCCTTGACCTTGGCCTTGGCACCCCAGTACTTGTCGTTCCGCTCGAACGTGATCGAGTCGCCCTGCTTCCAGCTCTTGAGGACGAACGGCCCGGTGCCGTTGGCCGCCGTCTTGTAGTCGACGGTGTCGCCCTTCTTGAGGATCGTGCCCGCCCGGCCGGTCAGGTTCCACAGCAGCTGGGAGTCCGGCTCACTGAGCGTGACGGTGATCTTCTGCCCGTCGGCCGCGACGGACGCGACCCGCGACAGCGTGGCGGCGTCCGCCCACGCGGCGTTCGCCTTGTGCTGCTGCAGCGACCACACCACGTCCTGCGGGGTGAGCGCCTGGCCGTCATCGAACGTCACGCCGTCGCGGAGGGTGAACGTGTAGGTGAGACGGTCGTCCGACACGGTGAAGTCGCTCGCCAGCGACGGCACGATCTTCTGATCGGGGGTGCGGGCCACGAGCCCCTGGTACACGTTGTCGATCAGGATCTGGTCGAGGGCCGACCCGGCCGTCTGACGGATGTCGAGGTTGCCGGGCTCGGCGACCAGGCGGATGGCGACGGAGCCATTCGGGTCGGCCTTGCCGGTGCTCGTCGGCGTGGTGCCCCCGCCTCCGGTGCACGCGGTCAGGGCCAGAGCGGCGGCGGCCGCGAGCGCGGTCGCGGCGAGTGCGGTGCGGCGGAGCATGAGGATCCTTTCGCAGGCTCGGGCGGCATCGTGAGCGGCCGGAGCGGAAGAGTCGTGCCGGGGTGTTATCGGTGTGAGGGAGTCCTTGACGGCGGGCACGGGCGCGTCGGTGCGCGCAGCGAACTCGCGTGATGAACTCGGTGCAACAACAGCCTAGGGTCCGCGGGGGAGGGGGCAGTGCCGCGTTACCGTGAAACGAAACAGAAGCGTTAACCCTTCCTTGCGCGCTCCCGGAGCATGCGGCCGAGCTCTCCCGGGATCTCCTCCTGCACGTTGTGACCGGTGGGGACCACGACGATGGATGCCTCGGGCAGACGCCTTCCGAAGTCGTCCGCCTCGTCCGCGGTGATGTAGCCGTGGTCGCCGCGGATCAGCGTGAGCGGCGCCGTCACGGCGGCGAGGTCGCTCCAGCCGCCGGCGGAGAGCACCGACGAGATCGCGTCCTGCCGGGCGGATGCCGCGGCCGCGGCCGCGGGGTCGGCGGCGAGGGCGTTCGCGATGCGGGCGAAGTGGTGTTTCCACTCCACGCGGCCGTCCGGGCGCACGCGCGAGTTGAGGAACACCCCGCGCTCCGCGGCTGCGCGCGTGCCGCCGAGGCCGAAGCTCAGCGCGCGGTCGACGAGTTCGTCGCGGCTCGCCCAGTCCGTGGGTCCGGCGAAGAACTCGCGGATCTGGCTCGCCCCGCCGTTCGGATCGATGCCGGGGGTGATGTCGATAACGACGAGCTCGCGGACGAGATCCGGTCGCTGCGCGGCGACCGCGGCCGCCGTGAGCCCGCCCAGGGACTGGCCGACCAGCAGCTGCGGGGAGTCGGTCCAGGCGTCCATGCCGGCGGCGACGTCGGGCGCGAGCACCGGCCCCACGTAGGCGGCGTCGTCCCGCCAGGACGAGTCGCCGTGTCCTGGGAGGTCGATCGCGAGGGCCGGGAGACCGAGCGCGAGGATCGTGGTGTCCCACGTGTGCGCGTTCAAGCCGGCGCCGTGCAGGAACGTGACGGTCGGCGGCCCGTCGCCGAACCGGAGCGCGGACAGCGTCCGCCCGTCGGGGAGTCCGAGCGACAGCCGCTCCGCGCGGGGCACGGCACCGCCGAGGCCGAGATCGGCGGACTGGAGGGGGAGGAAGGAGAATTCGTCGAACGCGTCATCGCTCACGCGACCATTCTTCCCCTCTCCCGCCCCACCCGCGCCGCGGTCGGGGGCCGTCGATAGGCTGAACATATGAGCGACGAGCGACGTGTCCACCTCTCCCGGTCCGCGCCTCCGGCCTTCAAGGCCCTCGACGCGCTCGCGAAGACCGTGGGCGGGATCGCGGCCGACGCCGGCATCGACGACCGGCTCAAGGAACTCGTGCAGATCCACGCGTCGCAGCTGAACGGGTGCGCCTACTGCGTCCGCGTGCACGTCGATCGCGCGGTCGCGGCGGGCCTCGACGTCGACGTGATCGCCCAATTGGCGACCTGGCAGGAATCCGGCGTCTTCACCGACCGCGAGCGCGCCGCCCTCGAGCTCACGGAGGCGTTCACGTTCATCCACGAGGACGGCATCCCGGACCGCGTCTACGACCATGTCGGAGGCATCCTCTCGGAGCAGGAGTACGTCGCGCTGAGCTGGATCCTCGTGTCGATCAACGCCTTCAACCGGGTCGCCATCGCCGGGCGCTATCCGGTGCCGCCGCGCGTCGCGGCCCCGGCATGACCGACGCACCACTCGTCCCGGGCGCGGTGAACTTCCGCGATGTCGGCGGACTTCCCGCCGGATCCGGGCGGACCCGCGACGGTGTCCTGTACCGGTCGGGCAACCTGGCGCAGCTGGACGCGCACGGCCTGGCGGCGATCGAGCGCCTCGGCATCCGCCGCGTGATCGACCTGCGCGCAGACGACGAACGCGCCCATGCTCCCAGCCGGACGGAGGCGCTCGGCCTGACGACGCAGCACGTGCCGCTCTTCCTCGGCTCGGTCGCATCCTTCTTCGAGCGCGACATGTCGCTGGCCGAGATGTACCGGGCGCTCGTCGACGACTCCGCGGCATCGGTGGTGGAGGCGGTGCGCGGACTTCTGGCCGAGCAGCCCGTCCTCATCCACTGCACGGTGGGCAAGGACCGCACAGGGGTGACGGTCGCGCTCGCGCTCGCCGCGGCCGGGGTGGACCAGGACGCCGTCGTCGCGGACTACGCGCGCACCGAGGCGCTCCTGCCGGAATGGCGCAACCGGGAGGTCGTGCGGCAGCTGCGCCTCCTGCATCCGGAGGCCGTCCACCTCGAGGAGCTCGCGAGTCGGTCGCCCGCGTCCGTCATGCGCGCCCTCCTCGACGACCTGACCTCTCGCTTCGGCTCGCCCGCGGACTATCTCCGCGCCCACGGTCTTGCGGAGGACGAGATCGTGGAGCTGCGACGGGTGCTCGTCGCCGCGGACTGATCTCACCGCCAACACGAAGGTTAGGCAACCCTATGGCGGGTATAGTCGAAGTCGTCATGTCATCGCCCACTCAGACCCGTGCGATCCCGACGGGCAGCCGCCGGGCGTCCCGCCGACCCCTGGTGCAGCACCTCGTCGCGGCGGACGAGACATCTCTCGCGGAGCTCGAGGGCCTGCTGGCGACGTTGCCCATCTGCTCGACGGGCCGCGTCTTCGTCGAGATCCCCGATGCCTCGTGGATCGGCGCGATCGAGGCGCCCGGTCGCATGACGGTCACATGGCTCGACAGGTCTGCCCGCAATGGCGACCCCGGTTCCCGCCGCGGGTGCGTGCAGGGCCGTGCGCTCGCGCGCGCCGTCACCGCGTGGGCGGACGAGATGCTGTGCGCCGACGACGACGAGACCCGGATCTTCCTGCTGGGCGGATTCCTCGGCACGGCGGAGATCGTCGACCACCTGGCCGAGCGCCACGGTCGTGGGCTGGACTCGCTGCACACGCCCGAGCGATTCCGGCTCGCCGCGCACTAGCGGTGCCCCGACCTCGCCGCGCGAGCGGCCGCGACACGTCGAACGGTCGATAGCCTGTCGACCATGACGGATGCTCTCACCAGGGATGCCGCGCCGGTCGTCGCGGACCGCGACCTGCGCCTGCCCCGCTGGATCGTGGTGTGGTTCGTGATCACGGCCATCATCCAGACCTACGACGCCTGCTACGAACTGCTCGGTGCGATCTCGCACAAGGGCGGACCCATGGCGTGGCTGTGGCCGGGACACGTGTTCTACTCGTCCTTCGATCACCGCTACGCCGGGTTCGACGCCTTCGGCAGCGCGCAGAGCTGGGCGAACCTCATCGAGGTCGTCGTGCTCGTGTGGGTGCTCTTCCACGCGCGACGGTGGTCGGGAGTGGTCGTCGGCCTGATCGTGTCGGTCGCCACGCTCTGGAAGACCGTGATCTACTTCCTCGTCGAGGCCTCGAGCGGACTGGAGATGACACGGCAGTCGATCGAGCGCGGCGACATCGTGGGCTTCCTGATGGTCGCGATCCTTCCGAACCTGGTGTGGATCGTCGTGCCGCTCGCGGTGGTGATCTCGCTCGGACGGCAGATCCGTCGCGTGGGTCTCGGGGTGCAGCGCGGGTGAGCTACGCTCCGCGCGGCACGTAGTTGCCGTCCTCCAGCCCCGCCTCGATCTCGAAGCGGTTGCGCAGCGGGTTGCGCCCGGCGAGGGCGTAGAGCACCGGCATGAGAAAGCCGTACCGCTGCCACTGGCGCGCGTGCACGGCCTCGTGGGCGAGGACGCGTGCCGTCACCACCTCGTCGCCGGTGAGGTAGCACCCGCCCACGCAGACGCCGCCGCGGGCGAAGGTGCGCGCGGGCATGCCCCGGAAGACCCACATCCCCTCACGTCGCTCGACGCGCCCGGTGCTCCACAGGCCGCCCCACACCCAGCCGACGGCGGTCCCGTACCAATAGCCGGCCCGGCTGAGGGGGGAGTCGAGCAGGATGCGGGGGAGGTAGCGGTCGATCCGCCGACCGCGCGCGACGGCTCGCTCGGCGGCCTCCCGCCAATCCGACGGCGGGGTCGCGATCGGGCTCACGCGAGTGCTCCGACGAGCCGGAGGATGACGCCGAGGTCGTCGATGGCCGCCGCGGGCGAAGAGGGGGAGAACTCCGTGATCGCGCCGCCCAGGTAGGGTGCCGATCCGCGTGCCGCCGCGATGCACGCGATCACGGTTGCGGCGTCGGGGCCGAAGGGCTCCGGATCGCTCACCCCCGAGATGGCGGCGGGGTCGAGGACGTCGAGGTCGACGTGGATGTAGACGGCCGACGCCGAGCGCTCGGCGATCGCCGCCGCGATCGCATCCGGGGTGAGCTCGTCGGCGGTGACGATCCCCACGCCCAGGCGCTCGATCGCCTCGGCCTCCGCGGAGGCGATGACGCGCACACCGGCCAGGATGAGGCGGTCCGGCGCGATGCCGATGTCGGACGGACGCGGCGCGGCGTCGTCGACGAGGGCGCGGGCCGCCATCTCCGCGTAAGCGCCGTCGGGGGCGGACGAGACGTCGTGCATCGCCGCGTGCGAGCTGAACCAGACCACGACGCTGCCGGCGTCCGGCTCGCCGCGCGCCGCCCCGACCGCGGCGAGGGCGGAGGTCGTCGCGACCCCCGCGTCGCCGCCGACGGTGACCACCGTCTCGTCGAGACCGGCGAGCGCCTCCAGCTGGGCGCGCGCGACCTGCTGCAGCGCGCTCATCCGCCGCACGCCGGTGTCGAGCGACTCACCGGCCTCCATCGGCACGTCCACGGTCGTGCAGGCCGCGCGGGGGAGGTCGCCGGCGATCGCCGTGGCGCCGTCGATGAGCTGCATCGCGCGGGAGGACGAGGAGCCCTGCCACTGCGCGACGACGAGGAATCGAGCCATGGGCGCACCTCCGGGGATGAGGACGTCGCCGTCCGGGTGTGTGCGGCTGTCGTACGGGCGACGAGGACCGGACGCCGCAGGACCGGTCCTCGCCGTCGGGTTCAGGAGCCCGGCGTGTACGGCGCCGAGGGAGCGTCGATCGCGCCCTGTGCCGGAGCACCCGCGACCGCCGGCGATCCGCCAGCCTTGAGCGCCGCGAGGCGGGCCTCCACCTCGGTCAGCTCGCCGACGTCGTCGAGCTGGTTGAACTGGGCGTCGAGGCTCGATGCGGCGAGCTCCTGCTTGCCCTGCGCGAGCGCCTCCTGGCGGCGGATCTTCTCCTCGAAGCGGCCGAGGTCGCTCGTCGGGTCCATGACGTCGATCGACTTCACAGCGTCGGCGACCTTGTTCTGCGCCTCCGCGGTCTTCTGCCGGGCGACGAGCTCGGCCGCCTTCGACTTGAGCTGCTGGAGCTTCTCCTTCATGCCGTTGAGGCCGGCCTTGAGCTTCTCGACGCTCTCGTTCTGGGCGGCGAGCTGCGGCTCCGCCGCGCGCGCCTCGTTCTCCGCGGAGATCTGGCGCTGCAGCGCGACCTTGGCGAGGTTGTCGAACTTGTCGGCGTCGGCGGTGTTGCCGCCCCGCCGCAGTTCATCGGCCTTCTTGCTGGCAGCGAGGGCCTTGTTGCCCCACTCCGTCGCGGCCTGCAGGTCCTCGGCGTGGTCGCGCTCGAGCAGGCGGAGGTTGCCGATCGTCTCCGCGATCGCCGATTCGGCGTCCGCGATGTTGTTGGTGTAGTCGCGGACGAGCTGGTCGAGCATCTTCTGCGGGTCCTCCGCCGAGTCGATCATCGCGTTGATGTTCGCTCGGACGAGAGTCGAGATGCGGCCGAAGATGGATTGCTTTGCCATCTGCTTTCCTTCCTATCGATGTGTGAGGGGAGGTCTGGTGGATGCCGCGGAACGGCGTGGTCGGTCCGGCGAGGTCAGAATCGACCACCCCCTCGGCGGCTGCGCGTCCCGCCGCCGCCGAAACTGCCGGGGCTGAAACCGCCGCCGCCCCCGCCGCCGGAGCCGCCGCCGAACATGCCGCCGCCGCCACCCCCGCCGGAGAGGAGCGAGTTGATCACGATGCCGCCCAGCACGGCGCCCAGCATCCCGCCACCGGAGCCGCCGCGCGCGGGGGCGCCGCCGAACATGCCGCCGATGCCGCCGCCCTCGAACTCCCCGACGTCGCCCTGGGCGGACTGGAGAGCCTGCCCGGCGAGCTGGTCCGCGCGCTGGGCGTGCTGCATCGCCGTGGTGGCATCCGAGGCCTGCAGCTGCTGGGCCTGGACGAGTTCGGCGCCGGCCTGGGCGAGACGCGTGCGGGCCTCCGCACCGATGGCCCCGCGGCGGGCGCTGATGTAGTCCTCCGCGGCGGAGACCTGTGCCTGGGCCTGCATGATCACCTGACCCAGCATCTGACGGCTGCGCTGCTCCTGCGCCGCGGCGTCCCGCGCGCCCTGGACCACGCCGTCGATCTGCGCGTTCACGGCCTCGAGTCCCTTGAGGGTCGCCAGGGGATGCCGTGCGGGACCTGCGAGGTCGGCCTTCGCCGCGGTCAGCTGCGTCGTCACGGTCGTGATCACCGCGGCGACGCGGCCGTCCGGGTCGGGAAGAGCGGATCCCGCCGCGACATCCGCCTCGAGCTCCTGGATCAGCGCAGCGACGCTCTTCTCGCCCTCCGCCAGATCGGTGCCGAGCTTGTCGACCGCATCCTCGAGGAGCTTGGCCTGGGCGATCGCCTGTTCCGCCGCGCGGATGCCGACCGCCGCCTGCCCGCCGTCTCCCGAGCCGATGGCGCCCTCGGCGGCGGCGAGCTGCTGATCGGCGAAGGCGATGCGCTGCTTCGCCTGCTCGACGTTGTCGGCGACGGTGGCGAGCGCCTCCGGCGCGTACGAGGCCGAGAGGGTCGTGAGACGCTGCGCGGCGGTGTCGACTCCGGAGGCTGCAGCGGCACGCTCCTGCTGTGCCCGCGCGAAGGCCTCGGGAGCGTTCTGCTCCAGCTTGCGGAGGTCGTCGAATGCGGCGGCCTTCTCGTCGAGGCTCTGATTGGACCGCTCACACAGATCGATGATCTGCGCGTTCCAGGCGCGGGTCTCCTCTTCGCTGTCCTTGACCGCGTCGTCCAGCTGCTGCTTCAGCGCGAACGCCTGATCGAGGTTCGCCTTCGCCTGCGCGAGCGCCGCGGCGAACTCGGTCGTGGCGGCGTCGCCGAACTGTGCGCGCGCGAACTCCAGTTCCTGGTCGCTGGTGCGGACGGCGTCATCCGTCTGAACGAGTGCGGAGCTCGCGCGGCGGGCGAGCTCGTCCGTGTCGACCTGCTCGAGCGGCGGGCCGCCGGTCTGCGCGCCCCCCGGCACACCGTTGCGACGTCGCGACCGCACGACGACCACGATGATGACGACGATCGCGATGACGACGAGGATTCCGACGATCGCCCACACGAACCCGCCGCCGCCTCCGGCCCCTCCGCCGACGGCGGCGTTCAGCCCGTCCACGGCGGCCGTCGTCGCCCCTGCCCAGTCGTCGGCGGCGAGGCGCGGCTGGATGTGCTGCTGTTCGATCGTCGAGAGCTGGTCGCCCGACACCGGACCCGACGAGTCGCCCGACAGATAGAACTGGCGCGAGTCGACCGCGATCGCCAGCAGGTACTGGTTCGGCCCGAGGCCGTTGTCCCGGGCGGTCTGGTTGGCCCAGTCCTCGCTGCTGGAGGGGTTCGTGAACGTGGGGACGTAGACGACCCACAGGTCGACGTCGGTGTCGTCCGAGAGCTTCTGCGTCCGCTGCTCGGCGGCGGCCAGCTGACTGCTCGAGAGCACTCCGGCCTCGTCGACGACGTGCGCGGACCCGAGCGTCACCGGGTCGGTCGCGGACGCCGCCATGGCCGCGCCGGAGAACACCGCGGCGAGCGCCGCCGTGAGCCCCAGCGCTCGAAGAGCCCGCATCGAATCCCCCTTCGCGGAACCGCAGCGCCCGCTCCATCGAGTCTATTCAGGTCGGCCACGGCCCCGGAAGGCTGGTGGGTCGCTCCCCGGCGTCTGCACAGACTCGGGCTAGCATGGCGGACCCGGGAGGATGGCATGGACGATCGATACGGCACGGACGTGCTCGCGGCGGGGTGGCGTGGACAGTTCCGCCCGACCGTCGCCGAGGTCCCCGCCGAGCGCGATGTCGTGGTCGAGGTCGCCGAGGACGGCTACGTCGGCGCGATCGTCGGCACGGAGTCCGGCCTCGTGGAACTGGAGGACCGCCACGGCAGGCGGCGCCTCTTCCCGCTCGGCCCCGGCTTCCTGGTGGACGGCCGACCGGTCGTGCTCGTCGCCGCCGCGCCGAAGCCCGCAGCGGGGCCGCGGCGCACGGCATCCGGCTCGTTCGCCGTCGATGATGCGCGGGCCCGCGTCGCGCGGCCGAGCCGCATCCTGGTCGAGGGGCGGCACGACGCCGAACTGGTGGAGAAGGTGTGGGGCGACGACCTGCGGGCCGAGGGCGTCGTCGTCGAGTACCTCGAGGGCGTCGACCTGCTGGATGCGACGCTGCGCGACGATCCGCCGGACGCCGAACGCCGCTACGGCGTGCTGGTGGACCACCTCGTTCCGGGATCGAAGGAGGCGCGCATCGCCCAGGCCGTCGAGCGCGGACCGCACGGCCGGTTCGTCCGGATCGTGGGGCACCCGTACGTCGACGTGTGGCAGTGCGTGACACCGCAGGCGCTCGGCATGGCCGCGTGGCCAGAAGTGCCGCGCGGCATCGAGTGGAAGGTCGGCGTCTGCCGCGCGCTCGGCTGGCCGTCCGCGACCCAGGCCGACATCGCGCACGCGTGGCGGAGGATCCTCGGTCGGGTGCACACGTACCGCGACCTCGAGCCGGCACTGCTCGGCCGGGTCGAGGAGCTCATCGACTTCGTCACGGCCTGATCCGCTCGTCGCAGGGCGTCGGGGGAGGGCCCTAGCCTGGAGGGATGCCCGACATGCCCTCCGAGCCCCGGACGTTCCGGGACCGGCCCGTCTCCTTCGTACGCCGCAGCGGACGGATGTCGGAGGCGCAGGAGCGCGCGTGGACCGAGCTCGCGCCGGCCTACCTGATCGAGGTGCCGCGGGGCGTCGCGGCGACGAGCGTGGCGCAGGGCGCACAGGTCGAGCCGGCGGCCGTCTACGGCCGCGTCGCACCCCTCATCGTGGAGATCGGATCCGGTCAGGGTCACGCCATCGTGCACGCGGCCTCCGGGCGCCCCGGCGACGACTTCCTCGCGGTGGAGGTGTTCCGCGCGGGGCTCGCCCGCACCATGCGGGACGCCGACCGCGCGGGCGCTCGCAATCTCCGGCTCGTGGAGGCGAACGCGCCGGAGGTGCTCGAACATATGCTGCCCTCGGCATCCGTCTCCGAGCTGTGGGTCTTCTTCCCCGATCCGTGGCACAAGAAGAAGCACACCAAGCGCCGCCTCGTGACCGCGGACTTCGCCCGCCTGGCCGCCCGGGCGCTCCGCCCCGACGGGATGCTGCGGCTCGCGACCGACTGGGAGGACTACGCCCAGCAGATGCGCGCCGTGCTGGATGCCGCACCGGAGTTCGAGCGGGCGTTCGACGGCGAGTGGGCGCCGCGCTTCGACGGGCGCGTCCTCACCGCGTTCGAGCGCAAGGGCGAGCGCGCCGGGCGGGCGATCCGCGACCTCGCCTATCGTCCGGCGACGCCATGAGCGAGGAGCGCGGCCGCGCCGATCGCTGGCGGGCGGTGCGGCCACTCGGTCATCGCGACTTCCGCGTGCTGTTCGGGGCGCTGACCCTCTCGATCGCGGCCGCCGGCATGTGGGCCGTCGTGATGGTGTACGCCGTCATCCACGCCGGCGGCGGACCCGTGCAGCTGTCCATCGTGGCGGCTGCGAACGCCGCGGGACTTCTCCTGTGCGCGATCCCCGGCGGGATCGTTGCGGATCGCGTGTCCCGCCGCTTCATCGTGCGGTTCACCGAGCTCGTCAACCTCCTCGCCATCTCGTCCGTCGTGGTCGTGGGCTGGTTCGGCACGGTCGGCATCGTGCAGCTGGTGATCGTCGGATTCGTGCTGGGTGCCGGCGCGGGATTCTTCTTCCCGGCATACAGCGCGATGCTGCCCCGCATCCTGCCGGAGGCCCACCTGCTCGCGGCCAACGGTCTGGAGGGGGCCATCCGCCCCGCACTGCAGCAGGCGGTCGGACCCGCGGTGGGCGGGCTCCTCCTCGCTGCACTCATCCCGTCGCAGGCGGCCGGAGTGATCGCGATCGCCCACGGCACGGCACTCCTGCTGCTGCTCTTCCTCCGTCCCGAGCCGGTGGCGCCCGCGCACGAGCCGCCGCCGCGTCCGGCGGGCGTGCTGCACGACGTCCGAGAGGCGGTGGGCTTCACGGTCCGTACGCCCTGGCTGCTGTGGACGCTCCTGTTCGCCACCATCTGGGTGCTCGTGACGATGGGGCCGGAAGAAGTGCTCCTGCCGTTCATCACAAGGGAGCGGATCGGCGAAGACCCCCGCTGGTTCGGGTTCCTGCTGGCGTTCTTCGGCGCCGGCGGGATCGCGGGTTCGCTCGTGGTGTCGTCGATGCGACTGCCGCGGCGCTATCTCACCGTGATGAACGTCGTGTGGGGCGTGAGCACGCTGCCGTTCGTCGTGCTGGGGTTCACCCACGTCTACTGGATCATGGCGGTGTGCTGCTTCCTGAGCGGGTTCGGGTTCAGCTACGGCAACGTGATCTGGGGCACGCTCCTGCAGCGTCGGGTCCCGACCCACATGCTCGGTCGGGTCTCCAGCCTCGACTTCTTCGTCTCCCTCGCTCTGATGCCGATCTCGATGGCGCTCGCCGGCCCGGTCGCCCAGGTCGTGCCGATTCCCGTGATCTTCGCGGTCGCAGGTATCGTGCCGCTCGTCGTGGGCCTGCTCGCGATCGTCGTCGCGCGGATGCCGCAGGACGAGATCGCGCATCCGCTCCGCTGATGAGATTCACCTTCACGTTGACGTCGAAGTGACTTGCGGGTGAACTCTTGACGTCGATCGGGAGCCGAGTAGATTCACTCGTGCGAAGAGAAAACGGAAACGAAGGCCCGCAAGGGTTCCGGCTACGGAGACCGCAACTCGCTGATGATCGCCCCGGGGCTTCGGCCCCGGGGCGATCTTCGTCGTGCCCCGCAGATGGTAATCTCGACCGGTGCGCCTCCGTAGCTCAGGGGATAGAGCGTTGGTTTCCGGTACCAAAGGTCGCAGGTTCGATTCCTGTCGGGGGCACTGAATGAATCCCAGGTCATCCTGGGATTTTTTCTTTGTTGGGCCTGCCGTCACCCGGCGCGCGCCGCCTCCGCCGTGCGCAGCAGACGGAACTCGCGGCGCCGCAGCACCTGGAGCACGAGGCGCGCGGGGAATCCGAACGCCCGGCGGCCGAGATCGGTCGGGTACGGCTCGACGCCGATCACGGTGTGCTCGACGCCGTGGACGAGCAGCCGGCATCCGCCCGCCGCGACGATGTTGCGATACCAGTTCACGTCCTCGCCGTAGGTGAGCTCGGCCACGAACCCGTCGGGTGCGGATGCGACCATGATCGGCGTCTCGAACTGCCTGCCCGACTTCCGGCCGACGTGGATCACGAGCGAGAACGGTCCGCGGCCCGACCGGGCGAGCGCGCTCGTGCCCTTGTTGAGCGTGTGCTTGATGAACGTCAGCCACGCGTCCCGGAGTCGACCCACGTGCTCAGCATGTCACCGGGCGGCATCCGCGTGGGATTCGCCTGCCTCATGCGGAGCGGGGCGACCCGACCATAATGGATGCGCGCCGCCAGACTCGAGGAGGGCGCCGCGGCAGATCAGCGCACCACCGAAGGAGAGCGCAGATGCGGCCGGCGCGTGGTGGCGGAACGCACCGAGGGAGCTGCCGATATACTGGCCGCGCCAGCTTCCGGGGAGACGCTCGCGAACGTGGGAATTCGGGGAACGCCAGATGACTGTGACTCTGCACGGGCGCGAGGCTGAGCTGGCCAAGATCACGCGGACCCTCGAGCGCGTGGGTTCACGCGTCGGAGATCCCGCGGGTGCCGTTGTCATGCTGCACGGTGCCAGTGGGGCCGGCAAGTCGGCGCTGGCGGAAGCCGTGATCGCGGTGGCCACGCAGATGGGATTTCAAACGTTTCGCACGGCATGCGAACCGTTCCATGAGGGAATGAGCTACTTTCCCGTTCGGGAGCTCGTGCGTCAGATCACCCAGGGCCGTCCCGCGGGTGAATTCGTCGCTACCCAGTTCGGAGCGGCGTCCTCCGAGGTCGAGATGGCCGCCGTGAGCGAGTCGATCTCGGCAGACCCGTCGAGCCGCCGAGAAGCCATCGTCGCGACGTTCACCAACGTGATCATGGGCGCGTATCGCCACGGCGATGCGCAGCCGAAGATCTTGTTCGTCGACGACATGGAGCACCTCGATGCCGGGAGTGCCGATGCTCTCATCTGCCTCGTATCCCGGCTCGCCGAGGGACCGGTCGTCATCCTCGGGGCATATCGCTCCGACCTGGTCGCTGACGCCACCCATCCGGTGCGACCGGTCATCGCGTCCGCCCGCCGGATGGAGGGCGTGTATGAAAGCCACGAGATCCGGGGGTTCGACCGCCTCGGCTTTCGTTCCCTCCTCGAAGCATTGCTCGGAGGACGGACCGACCTCCCCGACGCTGTCACGCGCAAGCTGTTCGACGAGACGGAAGGCAACCCCCTCTTCACCCGCGAGTTGATCCGAATGCTCTGTTCTCCCGACCCGCGATCCGGACGCGTCTCATTACGCCAGGACGGCGACGTGTGGCTCTTCGAGGGCGACATCGGGTCGTGGGACATCCCGGACTCCGTCGAGGAAGTCATCGCGTCGCGGCTCAACCTCCTTGATGTGGAGGAGCGGCGCGAGCTCGAGCTCGCGGCGGTGGTAGGCAGACGCTTCGCATTCGCCGTTCTGCACGGCCTTATGGAAGCGGGCGAAGACGAACTGCTTCAGGATCTGGAAAAGTTCCTCGATATCGACCTCATCCGCGAATTGCAGACCTCTGACGAGTCATTCGAGTTCTCCCACGGCAAGATTCGTGACGTTCTCTACTCCCAGTTGAGTGGGCTCCGGAAGCGCCGACTGCACGCTCAGGTCGCCGACGTGATCTCCAACCTCCGTGCCAGCTCGAATGAGGATTGGGATGCGCTCATCGGGGAGCACCTCTACCTCGCCGCCAAACCGGTGGAAGCTTTCCCCTATCTTCTCCGGGCGGCGCGCAACGCCCAAGCGACGGGAGCGGCATCCGAGGCCGCAGCGCTGTTCACGAAGGCCTTGGAGTCCTCTGAAGCCGTCGTCTTCGAGGGCGACGACTCGCGGGCGTCCATCCAACTCGAACTCGTGAATGCTCACATCGCCTCGAGCGAAATGGAGGAGGCGGGACGCCTGCTCGCTCAGCTGACCGACGTCGCGCACGTACCCTCCGTCCGGGTGGTGGCTTTGGACCTGTTGGGGGATGTTCTTCTCTTCGAAGGCGAGACACGGCAAGCGCTCGAGGCCTACGAGCAGAGCCGGAGCCTTGCCGAGAGCCTCGGCGACACCGTTGCGCTCTGCGAGGTCCTCTGCGACCTCGCAGAGCTCCATGGTCGACAGTACGAGCAACATGCTGGTCTGCTTCCTGCAGAAGCGGAGCGTCATCGGCGGCAGTACGTCGATCACGTCGACGCCGCCTTCGAGATGCATCGGGAACTGCCCCCGGGGCCGCTCAGAGCGCGCACCCTCCGGAATAAGGCCAAGCTCTCTCGAGTCTCTGGCGACTTCGCCACAGCCGAATCGCTGTACCGACAGGCCATCGATGCGGTCGACCGCCGTGTCGCGAGTCATCGGTTTCTGGTGCCTTACGCGAAGGCACTCCGACGGGCCGGGAAACCAGCCGACGCGCTCCGATACATCGAGCGTGTCATCGCGTGGAGCGCTCAGGTCGGGTCCGCGCGTTCGCAAGCCATCGGATGGCAGTACAAGGCGACGTTCCTCATGACGGCGGGGGCCGATGGGAACTCGTTCGCGGAAGCGAATGCGGCCGCTGAGCGCGCACTCCACGGGCATCAGTCCATCGGATACGTGCAGGGGATCCGAGAGACGCAGATCGTCCTGGGTGAGATCGCTCTGCGCATGGGGGACCGAGAACGTGCACTCGAGTGGCTTCGCTCAGCAGCCTCAGCGGAAGCGCGTGAAGCGCGCGAGGTCCTGGAGGTCATCTCCGCCGAACTGGACGCGAATGGCGAAGAAGACCGCGCAGCAGTGATTCGCGGAGCGCTGGAAGAGAACGCTGCGGCGCTGTGAGGCGGCTGCTTTCCACGTTCACCCGGTCGAGCCTGCCGGCTCTGCTCATCATTGCCGCGATCTTCGCGTTGGGGATGACGATGTGGTGGCTCGGCCCGACGGAGGGCGACAAGTTCTCCGACCTGGGAATCAACCTCGGCATCGGCGCAGTCATCGGCGTCGCCCTGATGTACGTCGAACGGCTCATCGCGCGCGGGGAGAAGGAGCGCGAGCGGCGTCTCGCTGAGGAGAACGCATTCGTCCAGTCGCTGGTCGCGGCCACGGATCTCGACGAGGTGAACGCGAGCGGAAGGAGCTTCTCCGGCATCCTCCTCTCTTCCCGGAGCCTGATGGGGGCCGATCTCAGCTTCACCACCCTCGACAGAACGGACCTGCGGGCGTCGAACCTGACCCGCGCCAGCGTTGCCGGCTCTGCGGGCGAGGGCCTCAACCTTCACGGAGCTGTCATCGACCAGCTCATCGCTCGCGACGTCCGCTGGCGTGGTGCGAACCTCTCCCGCGTGTCCGGATCCGCGGTGGACTTGACCGGTGCCCTGGTGCCCGACGCGAATCTTGCCGAAGCGCGCCTTCCCCGCGTGATCTTGGATCATGCGGAACTCCTTCGAGCAAATCTGCAACGTGCGGATCTCTCCGACTCGAAGGGTCTCTCGTCATCGTTCGAGGGCGCCGACCTGCGTGCTGCGAGTCTTCGCGGTGCCCGCCTGGTGAAACCGAACCTGCGCGACGCAGACCTGCGTGCCACCGACCTGCGCGACGCAATGCTCAGCGAGCCAGACCTCCGCGGGGCGGACCTTCGAGATGCGCGCGTCGATGGGCTCGACCTGCGCGATCCCGTCACGGACGAACGAACCAGACTTCCAGCCATCCCCGACCGCCTTGCATAGGCAAAGACACGAGGAGATAGAGACGTGGCGCTGTTCTTCACCGACATCGACGGAACTCTGCTGAATCCGGAGCGAACGCTTTCCGAGCGCACTGTCCGGGCCATCAGAGGCGTCCGCTCCGCCGGCCATCATTTCGTTCTCTGCTCATCGCGCATGCCGGAGTCGATGCGGATCCTCGAGCGGATGTACGACGGCGTCGATGAGCCGCTCATCGCGTACAACGGCGGGCTCGTCCTCTCGCGCACCGGGCAGGTTGTGCACGATGTGCCGATCTCGCCGGACGATGCGCGCGTGGTCGCGCGATATTGCGCCGAGGTGGAGCTGCACGCAAGCTTCTTCGCCGGCGAAGACTGGCATGTATGGGGCGACGACAAGTGGACTGCTCGCGAAATCAACAACACCGGAGTCCGACCCCGCTCGCTGTCGTCGCAGGACTACGTGGGTTCGGGGCGCGTCGATGTCCACCCGCCCCACAAGATCATGTGCATGGGGGAGCCGGAACTGATCGACGGGCTCGAGGCTCTCCTCGCGCCTGTCCCGAGCGTCGTGACCTATCGGTCGAAGGACACCTACCTCGAAATCGCAAATGCCGACTGCTCCAAAGGGATGGGTGTCGCCGCCGCCGCGTCTGAACTCGGGGTGGACATCCAGGACTGCTACTTCTTCGGAGACAACTACAACGACATCCCCGCCTTCGCCGTGGTCGGCACGTCGGTGGCTGTCGCCAACGGCAAGTCGGAGGTACTCGAGGCGGCCACGGTGACCACCGCCCGGCACCATGATGACGGCGTCGCGCAATACCTCGAGAGTTGGCTGCGCAGATCGTGACGGGGGGTGGATCGTGAGTGCTACCGGGGGAACCTCGGAAGGAGCGACCACGCCGCGGCAGCCCGGCGGGGGGAAGTGGTGGATCGCAGGCGGTGCGGCAGCGGTCCTGCTCGCGGTGCTCATGGGCGGGGTCGCGCTCGGATGGTGGGCGGCCAACCACACACTCGTCGCGGGGAAGCAGAACACCACGGACGAGCCCGATGCCGCGCCGGTCATCGCGCTCGAGTCCTCGATGCCCGACGTGCGCGGCTTGACCCGAGACGCCGCGGCTCAGGTGCTCGCGGACTCGGGCTTCTCCGCATCCATCATCACCTTCGAGGATGCGCCCTCCGGTCTGCCGGAGGGGACCGTCGTCATGCAGTCGCCTGTGTTCGGGACGCCGTCGCCCGCCAAGATCTGGATAGGTGTCGCCGTCCCGACGACCATGCCCGCGCTCACCGGGCTGGATCGCCGGAAGGCTCTGTCAACGCTCTCGGATCTGGGCGTCGGAGCGACCGTCGTCTTCCAATACAGCGCGACGGCAGCACCGGGTACCGTGCTCAGCACATCGCCTGGCGTCGGCAAGCCCCTCGGCGACACGGCGACGGTCACGCTCGCCACGACCGGCTCTGCCCTCGCGCTCGGAGACCTGCGACGACTCAGCGGCGAATGCCGCACCACCGGTCAGGTCACTCTCCGCGGAACGGACTATCCCTCGGCCGTCGAGTGCGACGCCGAGCCGGCGGCTTCGATGACCACCTGGTCGTTGGGCGCGAAGGCGGACCTGTTCACCGCCACCGCGGGGATCGACGATGATGCCACGCCGGGCGCGTCGGCGACGGTCGAGATCCTCGCGGACGGGGTGGTCGTGAAGACCGCGCGGGTCGCCTTCGGCTCGCCGGTCGACGTCTCCGTCCCCGTGAGCGGGACCATCCAACTCGGTGTCCGCGTGACCTCTCCGGCCGAGGTCGAAGTCCTTCTGGCCGGCGCGTCGGTCGCCGGGTCGGACACGGCGATAGCCGAGCTCGAGCGGTGACGCGGGTCATCGGTGCGGGGCTCGCGGCGATGCTCTCGGCATCACTTCTCGTCGCACCCCTCGCGGCTACCGCCCCGCCCGCGTCGGCGGATCCAGCACCGACGCCGGCGGCGGCTCCTCAGGTCTCGTCGGACGGCGTGGCACCCATCGCGGTGCTTCTGGACACGTCCGGCTCCATGAACGACGACGACGGGGCGGGCACTCTCAAGCTGCGTGGTGCGAAGAACGCTGTCCGTGACATCGTCCGAAACCTCAGCCCGACGACGGTCTTCGCGCTGCGCACCTATCCGGCACGCGGAGGATGCGACGGCGGAACGTACATCCGCCCACCGGCGCCGCTGACAAACGCCTTCGGCAACAACAGCGCCGACGACGTGCTCGCGAGTGTCGAGGGGATCACGGCGGGCGGAAGCACCCCGACCGGCGAGGCGCTTCGCGCGCTCGCCGACGATCTCACCGCCCGCGGCTACACGGCCGCGACCATCGTCCTCGTCTCCGACGGCGAGAGCACGTGCGGCACGCCACCCTGCGATGTCGCCAAGCAACTTGTAAGCCGAGGCTTCGACGTCACGGTGCCGACGATCGGATTCCGTACCTCCGCCGCCGGCTCGAAAGAGCTCGCATGCGTCGCTGAAGCTACCGGCAGCGTCTACCTCGATGCCAGCGACAGCGGCGAACTCGCAGATCGCCTGGACTCCCTCGTCCGCGCGAAGCTCGAGCTCACCGTGCGCTACGACCCGCAGCCCATGCCGGGCGGTTCGACGAAGATCACCGCCGTTGTCAGACACAGCGGCGGAGAGGATGCCAAGGACGTCCGCGTCGCGTTGACACTCGCAGACGCGGATGCGCCACAGGCGCGCCGTGTGGCGATCCCGCCGATGATCCGGATCGGGAACATTCCCGCCGGCGCCACGATCGAACGGTCCTGGACCGTGGGTACCGGCCCGCGCGGTGACCCCGAGAAGACGCTCTTCACGGTAAGTGCGTGGGCTACGAACGCCGTCCGTGTGACATCGGGAGGCACGTACACCCCGGCGGAACCGACGTACTCGAAGGACGAACTGGGGGAGCTGTTCGCCGGTGTCGACGACCAGCATCCGCTCATCGTCTTCGGCGACTCGTTCTCGTCCGGCGAGGGTGCCGGCGACTATTTCGCAAACATCCGCCAGGTTCCGTACAGCTGCCACCGCAGCGAGAAAACCTACCTCGGCCGAGTCTTCGCGCCGCGGATGCTGCGGGTAGTCGCGTGTTCCGGAGCGGAATCCCAAGCCCTCACGGAACCCTACGGGGCAACGACGCTTTCTCAGATCGCGGAACTCAACAGCCTCCGGTACGTCCCTGGCGCCGGCGTGATGACGTTCGGAGGCAACGACATCGGCTTCAAAGAGGTCGTCACCGCATGCGTTCTATCGGAAACGTGTGGAGATGCGAAGTTCAAGGAGAGGAAGATCACGGAGGCCGAGTCCCTGGGTGGGAGCCTCTGGCGGACCTACGTGCAGGCGTGGTCGGCGATGAACACTTCCGAACTGCGCGCAGAGCGCGACAACGCGTTCGTTCCGCTCATCGTCCTTCCGTACCCGAAGCTGACTCCCGTCCCTGCTCGTGGCGGGTGCGCTCCCTGGTTCACTCCCGAGGAGACGGCATTCGCCGACCAGCTCGTCGCGGAGCTGAACCAGTCCGTCGCGGAGAGTGTCGCGCGCGCGCAGAGACTCGGCTACAGCGTCTTCTATGCGTCCGATGTAGAGGACGCGTTCCGTCCTGACAACACCGTGTGCGCGAGCGAGCAGGACCGATACGCGAATGGCCTGCTCACCAACGGCCCCGCCGTGGCCAGCGAGTCATTCCATCCGACGGCGTCCGGCTACATCGCGGAGACCGACGCGATCATCCGGTGGTCGCACACAGTGGAGGTGTGGACGAAGCCGGGGCCGCTCGTCACGGACGATGTCATCCGAGCTCACAGCGTGGCTTCCGTGCCGGTGGACATCGAGTGGCCCACTCCGTACGACATCAACAAGCAACTCGGGGGGCTCACCGTCCCCCAAGGCGGCATCCTCGCACCGACGGGCTCGGGATTCGCCCCAGGAACGCCCGTGACAACGACAATCCATTCGGATCCGACCGTCCTCGGCACATTGATCGCCGACGACAGCGGCCACGTCGATGGCACATTGAGGATTCCGGCCGACATTCAGCCCGGTCGGCACACGCTCGTCATCTCGGCCCTGTCCGCGGACGGGGAATTCATCGAAAGGCGCATCCCGGTGTCGGTCGTCTTGCCCACCCCCTGGTGGGTATGGGGGGCGCTCGTCATGGGAGTGGTGTTCCTGATCGGCGCTCTCGCTCTCGTTGCGGTCGGGCTCTCGAAACGGAGGCGGGCCCGGCTCGCATCGGGGCATTCCTGACCCCGTATCGGCACGGCGGGGGTGAGACGTCCCGGCCCGATCAGGGCCGTGTCCATAATGGATGCGCGCCTGCCGGATCGAGGAGGCTGGCGCGGGAGAGGGGACGGCGATGCAGGAACTCTCGACAGCGGATGCTTCATCCGATCGCGCGACGTACGCGGAGATGCTGCGCGTCCCGGCGATGAGCGTCGGCAGGTATCGCATCCCCGCGGGCGCTGACGACCCGCAGGAGCCGCACGCAGAAGACGAGGTGTACGTCGTCCTCGCGGGCCGGGGCATCCTGCGTGCGGAGAGCGGGGACGCGCTCGCGGTGCCCGGAGCGTCCCTGTTCGTACCGGCCGGTGAGGAGCATCGCTTCGTCGAGATCGACGAGGACCTCGACGTCATCGTGGTGTTCGCGCCCGCGGAGTACACGCTCGCCGAGGGCGGTTCGTAGCGGGGCCGTCAGGGCTCCAGGTCGGTGTGTGGGGCGTCGGCGATGACCTTCCGGTCGCCCATCGCCTGCAGCGCCTCGGTGAGCTTCTCGGCGAGATACTCGTGTCCGCGTGTGGAGGGGTGGTTGTTGGCCGCCGCGTCAATCACCCACGGCCAGTTCTCGGTCGTGATCCAGTGCTGCTCGACGGGGGAGACGTACCACCAGCCGCGGTGGGCGGCGAGCGCCGAGAGATCGCGATCGATGCGCGCCGTCCCGGCCTCGACCGGAAGGATCTGAGGGGCCGGCCCCATGACGACGACGGATGCCTTGGGGTACAGCGCGGCGAGGGCGTTCCAGGCACGGGTGACCGCGCCGCGGTAGCCCGCCTCGGGCTCGCGGCGATCGTTGATCGAGCCTTCGATGATCACGAGGTCCGGATCCAGAGCGGGGTCGAGGCGGGCGATGCGCTCGCCGAACGTGCCACCGTCGACACCGGGCTCGAGGAACCCGTGCTTGAGGTAGCCGCTGCCGCGCACGCCGTCGACCGTGGTCTTCCAGCCGAGGTCGCGGCCGATCAGGTAGGCGTAGCCGTCCGTCGGCACGTCGGCCGCCGCGCCCCACGTCCAGGAGTCGCCGAAGACGAGCACGTGGGGATGCGCGGGCAGGGCGAGCGGGGCGGGCGCCGCGGCGGCGACGGGCTCACGACCGTCGGCGGCGGCGACCACCGGCGCGGACGTCCAGGGGCGTCCGATCGCGACCGCGCCCACGGCGACGCCGGCGACCGCGAGGATGCCGAGCAGGCGCCACGGGTGGCGGATGCGCGGGCGGTCGGGCGAGGTCACTGACCGAGGATAAGTCACAACGTCCGTGTGCGCGGCCTCGAGGCGAGGTCAGCTGCGGTGACGGGCGCCGGATCGGCCGGACGCGGTCAGGAGCGCAGTCGTGTGCGCAGCAGCGACAGTGCGAGATCGCGGCGGAAGCGACGGCGCAGTCGTCGCGCCTCGGCGAGCGAGCGCATCAGTCCCTTCTCGACCCAGAACGCCGCGATCAGGGCGAAGTCGCTCGCGCTCAGCCGTCCGAGCGCGCGGCGGTGAACGCCGAAGAACGGCGCATCCTTCGCCTCCAGCTCGTCCAGCGCGGCGGTGATGCCCGCGGTGGACGCCGCACCGCCCCACAGCGTCGGGCACTGGATCGCGACGCCGTCGTAGACACGGTCCCAGTCGCCGTCGCGGCGGAGGATCCACCCCGAGTAGAGGAAGAACTCGGACAGACCCGCCCGGATGAACTCCTCCGCGAACGCGCCGTCGAACGACCCGGTCAGGTCGCGGACGGTCTGGGTGTGCAGGACGAAGGGCGTGGACGTGGGAGGGAAGTGCGTCGCGGCGGACTCGTCGAGGCCCAGGTAGCGCAGCGTCACCGCCAGCCGATCCCGGAGCGGGTGCGCGGCGTAGTCGTGGAAGCCGCCGCGGGCCCGGCCATCCGGACCGATGAGGTCGGTAGGCACGAGCGGCCGCACGGCGTGGTTCTTCGCGTCGAGGACGACATACCACGGTGTCTCGACGTGGTCCGCGACGGTCAGCTTCATGACCTGCTGTCCGACCCACCCCGACGACCCCTCGGTCGCCGCCAGCGCGTCGGCGGGGATGATGCGCACGAGGTCGGCCAGGTGGCCGTAGTCCCGCAGCAGCGCCGCCCGGCGACGGCCGTGCAGGCGCGGGAGGCCGTTGTCGATGACGATGATCCGCTCGATCAGGCCGGGTGGCGCGAACGCCGCGAGCGAACGGGCCTGCACCCTGAGCAGCTCGTCCTCCGCACGGTACGTGACCGCGACGACGGTCAGCGGCGCATCCCCCATGGGCCCCCCAACAGCCTGATCGTCGTGTTGCGACCAGTGTGTCAGATGGCCGAGGGGCGTCCAAGCGTGCTCCGGCTGCATACGGCGGGAACGGCGCGGGCGCAAGCCGTTCGAGGGGGTGCCCGCGCTGTGCGAGGATGTCGCGGTGCACCGTGTCGTCACCGCCGAACTCGACCTCGATCTGGGGTCCTCCGTCGACCTCATCTTCCAGGTGGCGACGGCGCAGCAGGTGTCCCTCGTCAGCGAGTCCCTGACGTTCACGCGCGGCGACCGCGAGTACACCCCGACCGAGATCGTGGACCAGTCCGGCAGCCGCCTGCACTGCCTCACCGGCGAGCCCGGTCTGCTCCGCGCGCGCTACCAGGCGACGGTGGGCGCGACCACCGCCCAGACGCGTACGAGCGACCTCGAGGCGATCGTCTACCTGCGTCCGAGCCGGTACTGCCAGTCGGACGAGGTGTTCGCGCAGGCGCGGCGTCAGTTCCGTGGTCTCGAGCCGCGCGAGCTCATCTCCGCGGTGTCGGAGTTCGTCTCGACCAGCGTCACCTACACGCCGGGGCTGAGCCTCGGGACGGACAGCGCGGTGACGACGCTCATGACCGGCCAGGGCGTGTGCCGCGACTACGCGCACGTCGTCATCGCGCTCCTGCGGGCGATGGACATCCCCGCCCGCTACGCCGCCTGTTACGCACCGGGGCTGCGACCGATGGATTTCCACGCCGTCGCCGAGGCCTACCTCGACGGTGCTTGGTACGTCATCGACGCGACGCGGCTCGCGGACCGCCGGTCGCTCGTGCGCATCGCGACGGGCCGGGATGCCGCGGACTGCGCCTTCCTCAGCTACCACGGCGGCAACGTCGGGCTCGAGCACCTGCGGGTGGATGCGTGGGTGGTCCCGGACGACGTCCCGCCGGCGGGCGACCCGTCACCTCTCGACGCGGCGGGGGACGACTTCCTGGAGCTCGTCCAGCTCGCGTGACCGGGCGCGGGCGCAGCGATGCCACGCACGTGCGTTCGCAGGGAGCGCACGGGCCGCGCCCGTAGACTTGAAGGTCTATGAATCCCGAAGCCCTCTCCGCAGCCCTGCTCGACGTCGTCCGCCCTCTCGCGGACGCGCGACGACCGGGCGCCGCCGACGGACTCACCCCCGCCGACCTCCCGCTGGACCGGCCGAAGAACCGCGACCACGGCGACTGGGCATCCAACGCCGCATTGAAGCTCGCCAAGGCAGTCGACGCCGACCCGCGCGAGTTCGCGGCCGACATCGCCGAGGGACTGCGTGCGGTGCCGGGGATCGCCGAGGTCGAGGTTGCGGGCCCTGGTTTCATCAACATCCGGCTCGACGCCGCCGCGGCGGGCGCCCTCGCCAAGACGATCGTCGACGCCGGGGCGGCCTTCGGCACGAACGACTCCCGCCGGGACGAGGTCATCAACCTCGAGTTCGTCTCGGCGAACCCGACCGGTCCGATCCACCTCGGCGGGACGCGGTGGGCCGCCGTGGGGGACTCGCTCGCGCGCATCCTCTCGTCGCAGGGTGCCGCGGTGACCCGCGAGTACTACTTCAACGATCACGGAGCGCAGATCGACCGGTTCGCGCGCAGCCTGGTGGCGGCGCACGAGGGCCGCCCCACGCCGGAGGACGGCTACGGCGGCGGCTACATCCACGACATCGCGCGGCGGGTGGCGCTCGCCTTCGAGGGCGACATCGACGCGCTCGACGCCGACGCCAAGCAGGAGGCCTTCCGCGCGCAGGGCGTCCAGTTCATGTTCGACGAGATCAAGCAGAGTCTGCACGAGTTCGGCGTCGACTTCGACGTGTACTTCCACGAGAACGATCTGCACGGCTCCGGTGCGGTGGAGCGGGCGGTGGCGCGCCTGCGGGAGCTCGGCCACATCTTCGAGCAGGACGGCGCGATCTGGCTGCGCAGCACGGAGTTCGGCGACGACCGCGACCGCGTCATCATCCGCTCCAACGGCGAGCCGGCCTACTTCTCGGGCGACCTCGCCTACTACCTCGACAAGCGCGAGCGCGGCTTCAACCGCTGCATCATCATGCTCGGCGCCGACCACCACGGCTACGTCGGACGGCTCATGGCGATGTGCGCGGCGTTCGGCGACGAGCCGGGCGTCAACCTGCAGATCCTGATCGGACAGCTCGTCAACCTGGTCAAGGACGGCCAGCCCGTGCGCATGTCCAAGCGCGCGGGCACGATCGTGACGATGGAGGACCTGGTCGAGATCGTGGGTGTGGATGCCGCGCGCTACGCGCTCACGCGGAGTTCCGCCGACTCGAACCTCGACGTCGATCTCGACGTCCTCCAGCGGCGCACGAACGACAACCCGGTGTTCTACGTGCAGTACGCCCACGCGCGCACGCACAACGTCGCGCGCAACGCCGCGGCATCCGGCGTCGACCGCTCGGCGTTCGTGCCCGAGCTCCTCACGCACGAGACGGAGTCCGCACTGCTCGGTGCGCTGCAGGAGTACCCGCGGATCGTCGCCTACGCGGCCGAGGTGCGCGAGCCGCACCGCATCGCCCGCTATCTCGAAGAGCTCGCCGGCCTGTACCACCGCTGGTACGACAACTGCCGCGTCATCCCGCTGGGGGAGGAGCCGGTCGAGGACCTGCACCGCACCCGGCTCTGGCTGAGCGACGCCACCGGTCAGGTGCTGCGCAACGGCCTGGGCCTGCTCGGCGCGTCCGCCCCCGAGCGGATGTGACCGAGGCCCCGACATGACCGCGGCACCACCTCCGACGCGACGGCACGCGTGGCCGTGGGTCGTCGGCGTCCTGGTGGTGCTCGGGCTGGTCGTGGCCGCCTGGTTCCTCGGGGAATGGGTCGCGCGCGACCTCGTGACCAAGACCATCCGTGAGCAGGCCGTCACGCGCCTCGCGCTTCCCGCCGATCAGGACATGGACGTGGAGGTGACGGGCGCCGTCATCCCCCAGCTGATCAAGGGAACCCTCGACGAGGTGCACATCTCCTCGCGGGACGTGACCGTGGGCGCGTTCACGGGCGACGTGAGTGCGGACCTCCACGGCGTCTCCATCCGTGATCCGGGAGCGATGCGCTCCGGCTCGGTCACGGTCGGCCTCGACGAGGCTCAGCTGCGCGCGCTCATGTCGACGGTCGACGGCTTCCCGTCGGACACACTCGGCATCGCGGCGCCGAACGTGACCGCGACGGTCGAGCTCTCGGTCTTCGGTGCGCGCATCCCGATCGGTGTCGCGCTGACCCCGAGCGCCGCCGACGGCGGGATCGTGCTGCATCCGGCCGCCCTGCAGCTGGCCGGGGCCACGATCGGCGCCGACGACCTCCGTGCCCGCTTCGGTTCGGTCGCCCAGGCGGCGCTGCGCGACTGGGACGTGTGCGTCGCTTCCTCGTTGCCCGCGGGCGTTGAGCTGCGCACGGTCGCCGTCACCGGTGACCGCCTGGTCGCGACGTTCGCCGTCGACGGCCGGATCGGGAAGGATGCCGCCCTGCGGGAGAAGGGCACCTGCGCCTGACAGCGGCCGCTCGCGGCCGCCTCCGGGCCCCGACACGCGAATGGGGCGAGGGCGGGGGCGTGCCCTAGACTTCAAGGACTCCCGGCGCGTGAGCGAGTCCTGGCCGTGGTCGACCCGTCGTCCCGGAGGGTCCGCGCCGAAAGCGCAGCGCCGAAGCATCCATCGATTGGTCCCACCGTGTCCGCCCCGCCCTCCCGCCCGACCGCGCCGAGCTGGCTCACGATGCCGGACGACGCGAACGCGCTCGACCCGGCCATCTGGCCGGCGTCCGCCGCGCGCGACGAGGCGGGCGTCCTGTCGATCGCGGGCGTCGACGTCGGCGATCTGCGCGACGCGTTCGGCACACCGCTCTACGTCTTCGACGAGGACGAGGTGCGCGCGCACGCGCGGCGCGCCGTTGCGGCGTTCCGCGACGCGGCCGCGGCGCACGGGGTCGCTGCCCGCGTCTACTACGCCGGAAAGGCGTTCCTCTCCACCGAGGTCGTCCGCTGGGTCACCGCCGAGGGCCTCGCGATCGACGTGTGCAGCGGCGGCGAGCTGGAGGTCGCGCTCGCGGCCGGAGTCGATCCCGGCCGCATCGGCTTCCACGGCAACAACAAGAGCGTGGCCGAGCTCGCACGCGCCGTGGAGGTGGGTGTCGGCTCCGTCGTGATCGACAGCGCGATCGAGCTCGAGCGCCTCGCGGCGATCGTCGAGCGGCGGCGCGTCGTGGCACCGGACGCGGTGCAGCCCGTCCTGCTCCGCGTGAACAGCGGTGTCCACGCCGAGACGCACGACTTCCTCGCCACCGCGCACGAGGACCAGAAGTTCGGCTTCGCGCTGGAGGATGCCGCGGCCGCCGTCGCCCGCATCCGCGAGCTCGACGCGCTCGCCTTCGTCGGGCTGCACTGTCACATCGGCTCGCAGATCTTCGGGACGGACGGCTTCGCCGAGTCGGCGTCGCGCCTCGTCGAGCTCCACGCCGCCCTCAGCGAGGACGGAGAGGTGCCGGTCCTGAACCTCGGCGGCGGCTTCGGCATCGCGTACACGTCCGCGGACGACCCGACCCCGATCGAAGCGCTCGCCGCCGGGATCGTCGACGCCGTCGCCCGGGAGTGCGCGGTGCGCGGCATCCCGATGCCGAACCTCGCATTCGAGCCGGGGCGGGCCATCGTCGGTCAGGCGGGCGTCACGCTCTACGAGGTGGGCACGGTCAAGCCCGTGCGTCTCGGCGACGGCGCGGAGCGCGTGTACGTGAGCGTCGACGGCGGCATGAGCGACAACCCGCGCCCCGCTCTCTACGGTGCGCAGTATTCGGCCCGCATCGCGTCGCGCGTCTCGGGCGCTGCGCCGGTGCTGGCCCGTGTCGTCGGCAAGCACTGCGAGTCGGGCGACATCGTCGTCGATCACGAGTACCTGCCCGGGGACGTCGCGCCCGGCGACCTGCTCGCGGTGCCGGCCACGGGCGCGTACTGCTTCTCGCTCGCGAGCAACTACAACTACCTCGCGCGCCCGGCCGTCGTCGCCGTGCGCGCCGGTCAGGCCCGCGTCATCGTGCGCGGAGAGACGATCGCCGACCTCCTCTCGCGGGACGCCGGCATCGCGGAAGGGAACGCATGACGGACTATCGCCGCCTGCGCGTCGCGCTCCTGGGAGCCGGCGCCGTCGGATCCCAGGTCGCCGATCTGCTGCGCAGGCACGCGGACGAGCTCGCAGATCGCGCGGGAGCCTCGCTCGAGCTCGCCGGCATCGCCGTGCGCGACGTCGACGCGCCGCGCGACGTGGAGCTGCCGCGGGAGCTCCTCACGACGGACGCGGAGACCCTCATCGTGGGCTCCGACATCGTGATCGAGCTCATGGGCGGCATCGAGCCCGCCCGCAGCTATCTGCTCCAGGCCATCAACTCGGGCGCCGACGTCGTGACCGCCAACAAGGCGCTGCTGGCGACGCACGGGCAGGAGATCTTCGACGCGGCCGATCAGGTCGGCGCGTCCGTCTACTACGAAGCCGCTGCGGCCGGGGCGATCCCGATCATCCGTCCCCTCCGCGACTCGCTCGCCGGCGATCGGGTGCACCGCATCATGGGTATCGTCAACGGCACCACGAACTACATCCTGGACCGCATGGACCAGGAGGGCGCGGAGCTGGCCGACGTCCTGGCGGACGCGCAGCGGCTCGGCTACGCCGAGGCCGACCCCACCGCCGATGTGGAGGGATACGACGCCGCGCAGAAGGCCGCCATCCTCGCGAGCCTCGCCTTCCACACCACGGTCCCGCTCGACGCGGTGCACCGCGAGGGCATCGTCGGCATCGACAAGGCGATGATGGACGCCGCGCGCCACGCCGGCTACGTCATCAAGCTGCTCGCGGTGTGCGAGCGGCTCACCGGTCAGACGGATGCCTCGGCTGCGGGCGAGGCGATCTCGGTGCGGGTGTACCCGGCGCTCATCCGGCGCGGGCACCCGCTCGCGAGCGTGCACGGTGCCAACAACGCGGTGTTCGTGCAGGCCGAGGCCGCCGGGAACCTCATGTTCTACGGCGCCGGCGCCGGCGGCGTCCAGACGGCGTCCGCGGTACTCGGCGACGTCGTCTCGGCGGCGCGGCGGCATATCGCGGGCGGGGTCGGCGTGGGGGAGTCCACGCGCGCGAACCTCCCCATCGTGGAGATCGGGCGCGTCGTGACGCGCTACCAGATCACCCTCGAGGTCGACGATCGTCCCGGTGTGCTCGCGACAGTCGCGGGAACCCTGAGCGACGGGCGCGTCTCGATCGCGAGCGTCGAGCAGACGGTCATCGGCGACGACGAGGAAGGCACCGGATCGGCGCGCCTCGTCATCGGCACGCACAAGGCATTGGAACAGGACCTCAGCGAGACCGTGCAGCGGCTCGCCGACAGCGGCGTCGTGGAGCGCGTCGTCTCGGTCCTGCGGGTGGAAGGAGACTGAGAATGGCACACCTCTGGCGCGGAGTCCTCCGCGAGTACGCAGATCGGCTCGGCGTGACCGAGGCCTCGACCGTCGTCACGCTGGGGGAGGGCGGCACGCCGCTCCTGCCGGCGCCCGCGCTGTCCCAGCGCACGGGAGCGGACGTCTGGGTGAAGTTCGAGGGCATGAACCCGACCGGTTCGTTCAAGGACCGGGGCATGACCGTCGCGCTCTCGCGCGCGGTGGAGCACGGTGCGAAGGCCGTGATCTGCGCGTCGACCGGCAACACGTCGGCATCCGCCGCGGCCTACGCCGCGCACGCCGGCATCACCGCCGCGGTACTGGTGCCCGAGGGCAAGATCGCGATGGGCAAGCTGAGCCAGGCGGTCGCGCACAACGGTCGCCTCATCCAGATCCGCGGCAACTTCGACGACTGCCTGGAGATCGCGCGGGAGCTCGCCGACCATTACCCGGTCCACCTCGTGAACTCGGTCAACCCCGATCGGATCGAGGGCCAGAAGACGGCCGCGTACGAGGTCGTGGAGGTCCTCGGCGACGCACCGGACTTCCACTTCATCCCCGTCGGCAACGCCGGCAACTACACCGCCTACTCGCGCGGCTACCGCGAGGAGGTCGCCCGTGGCGTCGCCACGCGCGTCCCGCGGATGTTCGGGTTCCAGGCGGAGGGATCCGCCCCCCTCGTCCGCGGCGAGGTCGTGAAGAACCCCGAGACGGTGGCCAGCGCCATCCGGATCGGGAACCCGGCCTCGTGGGAGCTCGCGCTGGAGGCGCGGGATGCGACGGACGGATGGTTCGGCGCGATCGACGACGCCCGCATCCTCGCGGCGCAGAAGCTGCTCTCCGGCGAGGTGGGGATCTTCGTGGAGCCCGCCTCGGCGATCAGCGTGGCAGGGCTCCTCGACCGCGCGGAGGCGGGCATCATTCCGGCCGGCGCCAAGGTCGTGCTGACGGTCACCGGCCACGGCCTCAAGGACCCGCAGTGGGCCCTGCGCAACGCGGACGGCTCGGACGTGACACCGACGGTCGTCGACGCCGAGACCAGCGAAGTCGCCTCGGTGCTGGGGCTCGCGCCCGCGGAGGCGACCGCGTGACCACAGCCGGCTCGTCGACAGGCCGGCCGGTCGCCGTCCGCGTGCCGGCGACGAGTGCGAACCTCGGCCCCGGCTTCGACACGCTCGGCCTGGCGCTGAGCGTGTACGACGAGCTCATCGTCCATCCGGGCGACGAGCCGGGCGTGCAGATCGACGTGTCGGGGGAGGGCGCGGCCGCGGTGCCGCGCGACGCGTCCCACCTCGTCGTCCGCGCGATGCAGTACGCCTTCGACGCGGTCGACCGCGTCATGCCCGGCGTCCGGCTCGACGCCCGCAACGTCATCCCGCACGGGCGCGGCCTCGGGTCGTCGGGGGCCGCCGTCGTCGCCGGCCTCCTGGCCGCGAAGGGCCTGCTCGAGGGCGACGTCGATCTCGGACCTGACCTGCTGCTCCGGCTCGCCACCGAGCTCGAGGGGCACCCGGACAACGTGGCCCCCGCACTGTTCGGCGGCCTCACGATCGCCTGGGTCGACGAGCACGGCCCGCAGCACAAGAAGCTGCTCGTCCATCGCGGGGTCTCGCCTCTCGTCTTCGTGCCCGAGTTCACGATGTCGACCAGCGTCGCGCGGACCCTCGCGCCCCTGCAGGTCCCGCGTGAGGACGCGGTGTTCAACGTGTCGCGCTCGGCGCTGCTCATCGCCGCGCTCACGCAGAGCCCGGAGCTCCTGCTCGCGGCGACCGAGGACAAGCTGCACCAGAACTACCGCGCTCAGGCGATGCCCGAGACGGATGCGCTCGTGCGCGCGCTGCGCGCCGCGGGCTTCGCGGCCGTGGTGTCCGGAGCGGGGCCGAGCGTGCTGGTCCTCGCTGACGGGCCGGGGCGCCGTCTGGAGGCCGCAGAGCTCGCGGCGGCCGCGACGGACACTCCGTGGGAGGCGCTCATGCTCGCCGTCGACTTCAAGGGTGGTACAGTGAGGGAGTACGCGGAGGGTGCCACAGAGCCGTATCCACGGTGATGTGAATCTGGCCTCCATCGCAATCTGCGAACCCCCGCACTACTCCCCGACACGTGATTCCCAGCCGTCTGTTCGGACACCGGGAACGCGTCGAAGGGCGGCGGACGCCTGTCATCGACGGCGCCATGTGCGGTCATGCAATCATTCGTTTCACAAGGGAGTACTCGTGGAGTCCATCTCCGAGATCCATACCGTCGACGTGCCTGCCGAGGGCGACAGCAACGCGTCCGAGACCGTCGAGAACACGACCGCGGCCGACGCCGTGACCCCCGCCTCTGAGGCGGAGGCGGCTCAGGCTGGGGAGTCCCCGGCTGACGGCGTCGTCGAGCCCGAGGCTGACGCGCCCGCTGCTCCGGCAGAGGACGCGCCGGCGGAGCCCGCGGCTCCGGCCGAGCCCGAGGCGCCGGCGGCCGAGGTCGCGCCCGCCAAGGCCCCGCGCAAGCGCGCTCCCCGTCGGGCGAAGACGGCCGACGTCGTCGCGGCGGCAGAGGCCGCCGCCGAGACCGACGCGCCCGCTCCCGAGACCGACGCGCCGGCCGCGCCCGCCGGCGAGGCCGAGGTGCCCGCCGCGGACGCTACGCAGGAAGCCTCGACCGCCGCTCCGGACGCTCCGGCGGAGTCGGGCGCCGACGCCCCGGCCGAGGCATCCGCCGATGCCGCGGTCTCTGACGACTCCGCTGCCGACGGCGCATCCGCCGCGGACGCTTCCGCCGACGAGAAGTCCGACGCGGGCGAGGCCGGCGAGCAGGCCGAGGGCGGCGAGCAGTCCGGCCGGAGCCGCAGCCGCAGCCGCAGCCGCAACCGCAACCGCAACGGGCAGGCCCAGAACGGCGGCCAGCCCGGCGGCGCGCCCCAGCAGAACGGCGGGCAGGGCGGCAACGGCTCGTCGCAGAGCGCCGCTCCCCAGGGCGGCCAGGCCGCTTCGGCGGACGCCGACGACGACCAGGGCGCCCAGGGTGGCCGTGGCCGTCAGCGCAACAAGCGGCGCGGCGGCCAGGCGGGCGACGAGTTCGAGACCGAGATCGGCGAGGACGACGTCCTCATCCCGATCGCCGGCATCCTCGACGTGCTCGACAACTACGCGTTCGTCCGCACGACCGGCTACCTCCCCGGCACGAGCGACGTCTACGTCTCGCTCGGTCAGGTGAAGAAGTACAACCTCCGCAAGGGCGACGCCGTCGTCGGCGCGATCAAGCAGCCCCGCGAGGGCGAGCAGTCGAGCCGCCAGAAGTACAACGCGCTCGTCAAGGTCGACTCGATCAACGGGCTGTCGGTCGAGGATGCCGCGACCCGCGTCGAGTTCGGCAAGCTCACGCCGCTCTACCCGCAGGACCGCCTGCGCCTCGAGACGGCGCCCGAGAAGCTCACGCAGCGGATCATCGACCTCGTCGCGCCCATCGGCAAGGGTCAGCGCGGCCTGATCGTCGCCCCGCCGAAGGCGGGCAAGACGATCGTGCTGCAGCAGATCGCGAACGCCATCTCCACGAACAACCCCGAGGTGCACCTCATGGTCGTGCTCGTGGACGAGCGGCCCGAGGAGGTCACCGACATGCAGCGCACGGTGAAGGGCGAGGTCATCGCCTCGACCTTCGACCGCCCCGCCGAGGACCACACGACGGTCGCCGAGCTCGCCATCGAGCGTGCCAAGCGCCTCGTGGAGCTCGGTCGCGACGTCGTCGTGCTGCTCGACTCGATCACGCGCCTGGGTCGCGCCTACAACATCTCGGCGCCCACCTCCGGCCGGGTGCTCACCGGTGGCGTGGACGCCTCCGCGCTCTACCCGCCCAAGCGGTTCTTCGGCGCCGCGCGCAACATCGAGAACGGCGGATCGCTCACGATCCTGGCGACCGCGCTCGTGGAGACCGGCTCCAAGATGGACGAGGTCATCTTCGAGGAGTTCAAGGGGACCGGCAACAGCGAGCTCCGCCTCAGCCGCTCGCTCGCCGACAAGCGCATCTTCCCGGCAGTCGACGTCAACGCGTCGAGCACCCGCCGCGAGGAGATGCTGCTGTCGCCCGACGAGGTGAAGATCACGTGGAAGCTGCGGCGCGCGCTCGCGGGTCTCGACACGCAGCAGGCGCTCGAGGTCGTGCTGGGCAAGCTCAAGGAGACGCAGTCGAACGTGGAGTTCCTCGTGCAGATGCAGAAGTCGATCCCCGCGCCCGCACGCGACGCACACGCCGGCGGCCACAGCCACGGTCACGAGAACAGCATCCGCTGAGCTCGTCACACGCGAGGGGGAGTCGTCGTGGCTGAGCCCGCGATGTTCGAGTCGGTCAAGGGCCTGCTCGACGAGCACAAGGCCGTCCAGGAGGAGCTCTCCGATCCGGCGGTGCACGCCGACGCCGCGCGCGCCAAGCGCGTGAACCGGCGCTACGCCGAGCTGTCGCGCATCGTGGCGGCCAACGACGCCTGGATCGCGGCATCCGACGATCTGGACGCCGCCCGCGAGCTGGCCAAGGAGGACGAGGCGTTCGCGGCAGAGGTCCCTCTGCTGGAGGCCAAGCGCGACGCCGCGCAGGAGCGGCTCCGGCGGCTCCTCATCCCGCGCGATCCCGACGACGCGCGCGACGTGATCATGGAGATCAAGCAGGGCGAGGGCGGCGCGGAATCGGCGCTGTTCGCCGCCGACCTGCTGCGGATGTACCTGCAGTACGCGGCGTCGAAGGGCTGGAAGACCGAGCTCCTGGAGCGCAGCGAATCGGACCTCGGCGGGTACAAGGAGGTCCAGGTCGCCATCAAGGGGTCGTCCACCGATCCCGCCCAGGGCGTGTGGGCGCACCTCAAGTACGAGGGCGGCGTGCACCGCGTCCAGCGGGTGCCGGCGACCGAGTCGCAGGGGCGCATCCACACCTCCACGACGGGAGTGCTCGTCTTCCCCGAGGTCGACGAGCCCGACGAGATCGAGATCAACGCCAACGACCTCAAGATCGACGTCTTCCGGTCCTCGGGCCCGGGTGGCCAGTCGGTGAACACGACCGACTCGGCGGTGCGGATCACGCACCTGCCGACCGGCATCGTCGTGTCGATGCAGAACGAGAAGTCGCAGCTGCAGAACCGCGAGGCCGGTATGCGGGTGCTGCGCGCGCGGCTGCTCGCCCGGCAGCAGGAGGAGCGCGAGGCTGCGGCATCCGATGCCCGGCGCTCGCAGATCCGCGGCATGGACCGCTCGGAGCGGATCCGCACGTACAACTTCCCCGAGAACCGCATCGCCGATCACCGCACCGGCTACAAGGCCTACAACCTCGACCAGGTGATGGACGGCGCCCTGGACCCGATCATCGAGTCCGCCATCCAGGCGGACGAAGAAGCGCGCCTCGCCGCGCTCGCCGACGCCTGACGTCCCGCGTCACATGGCGCGGAGCCGACGGCCGAGGCGATAGCGTGTGCGCATGATCGCGTTCCTCATCCGCGCCGCCATCTTCGTCGTCTCGGCGGCCCTGGGACTCATCGTCGCGGACCTCATCCTCCCGGACTTCTACCTGCACTGGAACGACTGGTGGGGCTTCGTGCTCGCGGTGGTCATCTTCGCGGTGCTCCAGAGCGTGCTGGCGCCGTGGCTGTTCAAGGTCACCCATCGGCACGCCCGCGCGCTCACCGGGGGGATCGGTCTGGTCTCCACGTTCGTCGCGCTGCTCATCGCCGTCGTCGTCCCCGCCGCGGGGATCGGGATCGACGGCCCCGTCGCCTGGATCCTGGGAACGCTGATCGTGTGGCTCGTCACCGCGCTCGCGACCTGGCTCCTGCCCGGACTCTTCCTGAAGAAGAAGGTCCAGGGAGCGCGGGCCTGACATCCGCTCGCGGTCGCGCCTCGCGTGCGAAAACGCGGACGAGGCGTCGGCCACGCCGCCCGCCCGCGTCGGGTCCGCGGCGTGTCGAGCTCCGCATCCGCGTTTCCGAGCGCGGGCTCGGCTCTTCCGGCCGCGTTCCGTCGTCCCGGCGCGGGGCTAGATGAAGTACTCGGGCGCCGTCAGGAGGGCCCGGGTGTCCTCGCCCTGACGTCGGGAGCGCGGCTTCGCGGGGACGCCGACCAGCACCGAGTCGGGCGGCGCGTCACGGGTCACGACGGCGTTCGCGCCGATCACCGATCCGGCACCGATGGTGATCGGGCCGAGCACCTTCGCGCCGGCACCGATCGCCACGCCGTCCTCGATCGTCGGATGCCGCTTCCCGCCCTCGCGCTGACGGCCGCCGAGGGTCACCCCGTGGTAGAGCATGACGTCGTCGCCGACCTCGGCCGTCTCGCCGATCACGACGCCCATGCCGTGGTCGATGAAGAAGCGACGCCCGATCGTCGCGCCGGGATGGATCTCGATGCCCGTGAGCCATCGCGTGATCTGCGAGCCGGCCCGCGCCAGGAAGCGGAAGCGGCGCAGCCATAGCCGATGCCAGAGCCGATGCGCCCAGAGGGCGTGCAGACCCGGGTAGAGCAGAGCGATCTCGATCGAGCTGCGCGCAGCGGGATCGCGCAGGCGCGCGGCCGCCAGATCCTCGCGAAGGCGACTCCAGGCGGACATGTCAGTCCTCGCGGAGGTCCTCGAACAGCGCGGTGGACAGGTACCGCTCGCCCGTGTCGGGGATGACGACGACCACCTTCTTGCCCGCGTTCTCCGGGCGCTTGGCGACCTCGATGGCCGCCCAGGCGGCGGCTCCGCTCGAGATCCCGACCAGGAGGCCCTCCTTGGCCGCCAGGTCGCGGGCGGTCGCGATCGCGTCCTCGAACTCCACGGTGACGACCTCGTCGTAGATCGTGGTGTCCAGGATCGGGGGCACGAAGTTCGGGCCGATCCCCTGGATCTTCGCGGGCCCCGGCGTCCCGGTCGACAGCAGCGGCGACGCGGTCGGCTCGACGGCGATCACGGTGACACCGGGCTTGCGCTGCTTGAGCACCTGGCCGACGCCCGTGATCGTCCCGCCCGTCCCCACCCCCGCGACGAAGATGTCGACCTCGCCCTCGGTGTCGCGCCAGATCTCCTCGGCCGTGGTCTTGCGGTGGATCTCCGGGTTGGCGGCGTTCTCGAACTGCCATGCCATGATGGCGCCCGGCGTCTTCTCCGCGATCTCCTCCGCGACGCGCACGGCCTCCTTCATGCCCTTGGTCGGGTCGGTGAGGACCAGCTCCGCGCCGAACGCCTTCAGGAGCATCCGTCGCTCCTTGGACATGGAGGCGGGCATCGTGAGGATGACGTGGTAGCCGCGCGCCGCACCGACCAGGGCGAGGGCGATGCCGGTGTTGCCGCTGGTGGCCTCGACGATCGTGCCGCCGGGCTTCAGTGCTCCGGCCTCCTCCGCCGCGTTGACCAGGGCGATGCCGAGGCGGTCCTTCACGCTCGAGCCGGGGTTGAAGTACTCGAGCTTCGCGTACACCTCGGCGCCCGCACCCTCGGTCACGTGATTGAGCCGGACGAGCGGGGTGTTGCCGAACGCGGTGGTGATGTCGGAGTGGATGCCGGGCATGGCGTGGCCTTTCGATCTGTCGGGAGCGCTATCAGCCTAGGTGAGCAGGGCTATGACGCGGCCGAATGTGACGATTCCCCGTGGATAGGCTGGAGTCGCCCATGAACCCGTCCGACGCCTCCGACGCCCCCCGCCTCGCCGTCGCGATCCGCGCCGCCGTCGACGTGCTCGCCGCTGCCGGCATCGCCGATCCCGCGGTCGACGCGGAGCTGCTGGCGGCGCACGTCCTCGGCGCAGGTCGCGGGGAGGTCCAGGCGGCGGCGCTGCGGGGCGATGTCATCGCTCCGGATGCCGAGACCCGGCTCGCGGCGCTCGTCGCGCGCCGCGCGTCCCGCGAGCCGCTCCAGCACATCACCGGGACGGCGCCCTTCCGTCATCTCGAGCTGCGGGTCGGGCCGGGCGTGTTCGTGCCGCGCCCGGAGACCGAGATCGTCGCGCAGGTCGCGATCGACGCGCTGCGCGCCGCCGCGTCGCCGTCTCCCATCGCCGTCGACCTCGGGACGGGGAGCGGCGCGATCGCGCTCGCGATGGCCACCGAGGTCCCGCACGCGGAGGTGCACGCGGCCGAGAACTCCGTGGCGGCGTTCGTGTGGGCGAAGGAGAACTTCGCCCACATCGGCGCGGTGAACGCGCGCGTGGTGTTCGCCGACCTCGCCGACGCCTTCCCCGAGCTCGACGGGCGGGTGAGCGTGGTCGCGTCCAATCCGCCCTACGTGCCCGACGACGCCATCCCGCGCGACCCCGAGGTGCGGCTGTTCGACCCACCTGCGGCCCTCTACGGCGGGCCGGACGGGCTGGACGTCGTGCGGATCCTGAGCGGCGTCGGCCTGCGGCTCGCGCATCCCGGCGGAACGATCGTGATCGAGCACGGCGAGTGGCAGGGCCCGGCCATCCGCGCACTGCTCGCTGCCGACGGATGGCGGGCGGCGGTCACGCATCCCGATCTCACCCTGCGCGACCGCGTGACGACGGCGATCCGTCCCTGACGGACCCGCGGCCCGCCGCGGATAGACTGGAGGGCGACATGTCCCCCCTCTACGACTGCGGCGACGAGGCGCAGCTGCTCACCGGTATGCGCCAGGCGCGTCAGGCGATCGGCCGCGGCGAGCTCGTGGTGCTGCCCACCGACACCGTCTACGGCGTCGCCGCCGACGCGTTCAGTCCGGAGGCGGTCGCGCGGCTCCTCGCGGCGAAAGGCCGAGGCCGTCAGTCGCCGCCGCCCGTCCTGGTGGCCGGTCGCGCCATGATGCGCGCGCTCGTGTCGGACGTCCCGGAGGCCGTCGATCGCCTCATCGACGAGTTCTGGCCGGGCGGCCTCACGATCGTGCTGCCCGCCCAGCCGTCGCTCTCGTGGGACCTCGGCGAGACCCACGGCACGGTCGCCGTCCGCCAGCCCGCCCATCGCATCGCCCTCGAGCTGCTCGAGGAGACGGGGCCGCTCGCGGTCTCCAGTGCGAACCTCACCGGCAGGGCGGCCGCGATCACCGCTCCGGACGCCGTCGACATGCTCGGCGACTCGATCGCGGTCTACCTCGACGGCGGGATCAGCGACACCGGGATCTCGTCGACCATCGTCGATGCGACCGCTCTCGTGGGCGGCGCGGAGCCCGTCGTCCGGATCCTGCGCGAGGGTGCGATCTCCCGCGCCCGCCTGCAGGACGTGCTGGGGGACCTCCTCGAGCCCGACCCCGATGCGTCGCCCGCGCCGGACGACGTCGACGGCGGCGGCGACGGGTGAAGCAGTACATCTTCACGATCCTGTTCACCGCCACCGTGACGCTCGCGCTCTCGTGGGCCGTGTGGCGGCTGAGTCTCAGGTTCAAGCTCTACCCCGGCATCCGCGAGCGGGACGTGCACAAGACGCCCACCCCGCGTCTGGGGGGCATCGCGATGTTCCTCGGGATGGTCGCGGCATTCGCGGTATCCGCGTTCACCCCGTACTTCTCCATCTTCTGGAGCAACCCGGTGCAGGTGTACGCGATCCTCGGCGCGATGCTTCTCACCGTGGTCGTGGGGATCGCCGACGATCTCTGGGACCTCGACTGGATGATCAAGCTCGGGGCGCAGTTCCTCGCGGCCGGGATGATCGCGTGGCTGGGGCACCTGCAGATCTACTCGCTCCCGATCTACGGCATGACCGTGCCCTCGAGCGCCGTCAGCTTCGCCCTCACCGTGTTCGCGATCGTCATCGTGATGAACGCGGTGAACTTCATCGACGGACTCGACGGGCTCGTCGCGGGCGTGTGCCTCATCGCGAGCGGGATCTTCTTCGCCTACTCCTACATCGTCGCCCGTGACGGCGGCGCGAGCAGCTACTTCAACCTCGCCTCGTTCATCGCGGCCGTCGTCATCGGCGCCTGCCTGGGGTTCCTCCCCCTCAACTGGAGCCCCGCGAAGCTGTTCATGGGCGACTCGGGCGCGCTGGTCCTCGGCCTGCTGATGGCCACGTCGGCGATTGCGATCACGGGCCAGTTCGACCCGGCCACCCTGGACCCGGCGGAGTTCGGGCGGTCGCAGCTGCTGGGTGCGTTCATCCCGATCCTCCTCCCGATCGCGGTCGTGATCCTGCCGCTCATCGACTTCGCCTCGGCCGTCCTGCGGCGGTACTGGGGCGGCAAGTCGCCGTTCTCGCCTGACCGCAAGCACCTGCACCACCGCATGCTCGACATGGGGCACAGCGACATCGCAGCGGTCCTGATCTTCTACGCGTGGACGGCGGTGATCGGCATCTCGATCCTGCTCATGTACATCGCGACCAGCCAGGACTGGTTCGGCCAGTACTGGATCGGCGTGGTCTTCGCCCTCATCGGGATCGCCGCGTGCCTCGTCGTCACCTTCAGCCCGTCCCGCCGCCCCGTGCGGCACCCCTCCGGAGAGTCCCGCTCATGAGCACGAAACACTCGTCCACCGTCATCCTGCGCTCGTCGCTGATCTGGTCGGGACTCGTCCTCGCCGCGCTCGCCGTCGTCGGCGCGTTGATCGGCTTCCTCGTCGCCGGTCCGTCCGGGCTGGTCAGCGCGCTCATCGGCATCCTGATGGCCGGCGTGTTCTTCGCGCTCACCGCCGTGACGATGCTGATCGGGACGCGGATGGCGGGGGAGACGCTCTTCTCCACAGGGTACTTCGCGCTCGTCCTGGGCGGCTGGTTCGTCAAGGTCATCATCTTCGTGGTGGTGATGCTCGTCCTGCGTGGCCAGCCCTGGATCTCGCCCCTCGTCTTCTTCTTCTCGGCCCTCGCGGCGACCATCGCGTCCCTGCTCATCGACATCGTCGTGTTCGCCCGGGCGCGCGTGCCGTACGTGGGCGACGTGGCGCTTCCGACGTCCGCGGAGGACCCCGGGGAGCCCCGCCCAGGTTCGTGACCCTGGGAAATCCTTGATAGGGTGGGCTTAGTCGACGGCAATGACAGACGTCACCGCGCGGGTGATGTCGGACGCGGTCGACGGACTCTCTCAACCCATCGACGCGCCGACCCTCGGTGCCCCGAATCCGGAGCCCACGCTGTCCATCCACGTCGCCTCTCTTATCGCCACCGCCGCTGCGAGCGATGATGGCGGGTTCCACGGTCCGTCGATCACGGACTTCTTCCCGCCGGTCCTGCTCTTCCCCGGAACGCCGTTCGAGCTGAACCGCCTGATGGCGATCCGCATCCTCGTCGTCGCCGTCATCATCCTGATCTTCTGGCTCGGGACGCGGAACATGAAGATCGTCCCCGGCCGCGGTCAGGCCGCGCTCGAGGCCATCTTCATGTTCGTCCGCAACGGCATCGTCTACGACACGCTCGGCGAGCAGCGCGGTCGTCGCTACGAGCCGATCCTGATGACGATGTTCTTCCTCATCCTCGGCATGAACCTCACGGGGACGATCCCCGGGCTGCAGCTGGCCGGCACGGCCGCCATCGGCCTCCCGCTGATCCTCGCCGTGGTGTCCTGGGTCATGTTCATCTACGCGGGCATGCGGGAGAAGGGCGCGAAGTTCTGGAAGGACTCGCTGTTCCCCCCGGGCGTCCCGGTATGGCTCTACGTCTTCATCGCGCCGCTGGAGTTCCTCTCGACCTTCATCGTGCGCCCGGTGACGCTGACGCTGCGACTGACGATGAACATGATCGCGGGCCACATGCTCCTCGTGCTGTGCTTCACGGCGACGCAGTTCTTCTTCTTCACCGTGCTCGCCGACGGCAACCTGCTCGGCCTCCTGGGCGTCGGCTCGTTCGCGTTCGGGCTCGCCTTCACGGTCCTCGAGCTGTTCATCGCCGCGCTGCAGGCGTACGTCTTCGCCATCCTCTCCGCCATCTACATCCAGCTCGCGGTCGCCGAAGAGCACTGAGCTCGGCACCCGCTCACAACCACCCTTCGAAAGGAACCATCCCGTGAACATCGTCGGTCAACTCGCACCGCTCGCCTTCGGCCTCGCCGTCATCGGCTCCGGTATCGGCGTGGGCTACGTCATCGGCAAGACCATCGAGTCGGTCGCCCGCCAGCCCGAGCTGCAGGGGCGCCTCCAGAGCCTCATGTTCCTCGGCGTCGCCCTCACCGAGGCCCTCTGCTTCATCGCGATCGCCGTCGCGTTCATCCCGTTCCCCGCGCCGTAATCGGCCGTCAACGCCAAGGAGTCTGAATGCTGAACGCATTCGTCACCGCCGCCGCGGAGGAGACCCAGAGTCCGGTGCTCCCGGCGCTCCCGGATCTCGTCTGGGGCTCGCTCGCGTTCGCCATCGTGCTGGCATTCTTCCTCTGGAAGGTGCTGCCGAGCATGAACGCGATGCTCGACGCTCGCCGTGAGGCGATCGAGGGCGGCATCAAGCGCGCCGAGGAGATGCAGTCGCGTGCGACCGCCGCTCTCGAGGAGTACACCGCCAAGCTCGCCGAGGCCCGCACCGAGGCCGCGCAGATCCGCGACCAGGCGCGCGCCGACGGCGCGAAGATCCTCGCCGAACTGCGCGAGAACGCGCAGGCCGAGGCCGCACGCGTGACCGCGAGCGCGCAGGCGCAGATCGCCGCCGAGCGGCAGTCCGCGCTCGTCTCGCTCCGCACGGACGTGGGTTCGCTCGCGATCGACCTCGCCGGTGGCGTCATCGGCGAGTCGCTGTCGGACGACGCGAAGGCCAAGGCCGTCGTCGACCGGTTCATCGCAGAGCTCGAGACCGCACAGACGGCAGGGAAGGCGTAATGGGCAGCGCGACCACTCAGGCCGTCGCCGCGATGACGACGGCGCTGGACGCCGCGTCGGCGGTCGACCTCGATGTGGCGCGCGAGCTGTTCGCGGCTGCGCGCGTCATCGGAGGCTCGCCGCAGCTCGGCGGCGCACTCGCCGACTCGTCCGCCGCTCCCGCCGCGCGGGCCAAGGTCGTGACCGACCTCTTCGGGTCGGCGTTCGCGACCGCGTCGGTGGCGCTGCTGTCCACCGCCGTGCAGCACGCGTGGTCGTCGTCGTCGGATCTCGTCGACGGCATCGAAGAGCTCGCCGTGCGGGCCGCGGCCAAGGCGGCACCCGACGCCGACGTGGAGTCCGAGCTGTTCGCGTTCTCGCGCACGGTGGCAGCGAACCCCGAGCTCGAGCTCGCGCTGGGGAGCCGCGCAGGCGACTCCGCCGTCAAGGGCGAGCTCGTGCGCACGCTGCTGGAGACCCGCGTGAGCGAGGCGACGGTGCTCATCGCCTCGTCGCTCGTGCAGCAACCGCGCGAGCGGCGGGTGCGCGAGCTGCTCGGCCGGGCGATCCAGCTGGCGGCGGCGCAGCGCAAGCGCGTGGTGGCGACCGTCGCGTCGGCCGTTCCGCTCTCCGCGCAGCAGCAGACCAGGCTGGCAGCGGCGCTGTCGGCCAGGTACGACACCGAGGTGGCGATCAACACCGTCGTCGACCCGGCCACGGTCGGGGGACTGCGCGTGCAGATCGCCGACGACGTGATCGACGGCACGGTGGCGTCGCGGCTCTCGGAGCTGCGGCAGCGCCTCGCCGGCTGAAACTGAAGACTTTCCCGTCGGCTTCGGCGGAGACTTTCGGGGCCGCGGCCCCACGAACGAAGGAAGACAATGGCAGAACTCTCCATCAGCCCCGACGTCATCCGTGACGCGCTGAAGGACTTCGTCGCCGCGTACGAGCCCACCGGGGCGGCGGCGACAGAGGTCGGTGCGGTCGTCGACGCGGCAGACGGCATCGCCCACGTCGAGGGGCTGCCCGGCGTCATGGCGAACGAGCTCGTGACGTTCGGCGACGGCACCAAGGGCCTCGCGCTGAACCTCGACGAGCACGAGATCGGCGTCGTGGTCCTCGGCGAATTCTCCGGCATCGAGGCCGGCCAGCAGGTGACGCGCACGGGCGAGGTCCTCTCGGTCCCCGTCGGCGACGGCTACCTCGGCCGCGTCGTCGACCCGCTCGGCAACCCGATCGACGGGCTGGGCGCGATCGAGTCCGAGGGCAACCGCGCCCTCGAGCTCCAGGCGCCGGGCGTCATGCAGCGCAAGAGCGTGCACGAGCCGCTGCAGACCGGCATCAAGGCCATCGACGCCATGATCCCGGTCGGCCGTGGTCAGCGTCAGCTGATCATCGGCGACCGTCAGACCGGCAAGACGGCGATCGCGCTCGACACGATCATCAACCAGAAGGCCAACTGGGAGTCGGGCGACGTCAACAAGCAGGTCCGCTGCATCTACGTCGCGATCGGCCAGAAGGGCTCCACCATCGCCTCGGTGAAGGGTGCGCTCGAGGACGCCGGCGCCCTGGAGTACACGACGATCGTCGCGGCCCCCGCATCCGACCCGGCCGGCTTCAAGTACCTCGCGCCCTACACGGGATCGGCCATCGGTCAGCACTGGATGTACGGCGGCAAGCACGTCCTGATCGTGTTCGACGACCTGTCGAAGCAGGCCGAGGCCTACCGCGCCGTGTCGCTGCTGCTGCGCCGTCCGCCGGGCCGTGAGGCGTACCCGGGCGACGTCTTCTACCTGCACTCCCGTCTGCTCGAGCGCTGCGCGAAGCTCTCGGACGAGCTGGGCGCGGGTTCGATGACCGGTCTCCCGATCATCGAGACGAAGGCGAACGACGTGTCGGCGTACATCCCGACCAACGTCATCTCGATCACGGACGGCCAGATCTTCCTTCAGTCCGACCTGTTCAACGCCAACCAGCGTCCGGCCGTGGACGTCGGCATCTCGGTGTCGCGCGTCGGTGGCGACGCCCAGGTCAAGTCGATCAAGAAGGTCTCCGGCACGCTGAAGCTGGAGTTGTCGCAGTACCGCTCCCTCGAGGCGTTCGCGATGTTCGCGAGCGACCTGGATGCCGCGTCCCGCCGCCAGCTGGCCCGTGGCGCCCGCCTCACCGAGCTCCTGAAGCAGCCGCAGTACTCGCCGTACCCGGTCGAGGAGCAGGTGGTCTCGATCTGGGCCGGCACCAACGGCAAGCTCGACACGATCGAGGTCGAGGACGTGCTGCGCTTCGAGCGCGAGCTCCTCGACCACCTCCGGATGAACACGACCGTGCTCGACACCATCCGGGACACGAACGTCCTGGACGACGAGACCGTGGCCGCGCTCGAGAAGGCGACCGACGCCTTCGTCCTGGAGTTCCAGGGCGGTAAGGGTCAGGCGATCGACAACCCGGGTCACGAGGAGTTCGACGCCGCCGACGCGGAGGACGTGAACCAGGAGCAGATCGTCAAGGGCCGTCGGGGCTAGGTAGAACGACGCATGGGCGCTCAACTCCGGGTCTACAAGCAGAAGATCGCTTCTGCCCAGACCACCAAGAAGATCACGAAGGCGATGGAACTCATCGCGGCTTCGCGCATCCAGAAGGCGATGGCGCGCGTGCGCGCGTCATCGCCGTATGCGCAGGCCGTGACGAGAGCCGTGTCCGCCGTGGCGACCCACTCGAACGTGGATCATCCGCTCACGAGCGAGCGCGCGCACATCGCGCGGTCGGCGGTCGTCATCTTCACGTCCGACCGCGGGCTCGCGGGTGCGTTCAACTCGCAGATCCTCCGCGAGGCGCTCGAACTCGCCGAGCTGCTGCGCTCGGAGGGCAAGGAGCCGGTGTTCTACCTGATCGGGCGCAAGGCCGTCGGGTACTTCCAGTTCCGCCGCCTCGCCCGCGTGGCTGAGTGGGTCGGAGACACCGACACGCCGCACTTCCGCACCGCGCAGGAGATCGGCGAGACGCTGGTCGAGGCCTTCATCCGCGGCAGCGCCGAGGGCGGCGTCGACGAGATCCACCTCGTCTACAACCGCTTCGTCAGCATGATGACGCAGTCGCCGGAGAACGTCCGGTTGCTCCCGCTCGAGATCGTCGAGTCGGAGGATGCCGCCTCGGCGACGGTCTTCCCGCTCTACGAGTTCGAGCCGGAGGCGCAGGACGTCCTCGACGTGCTGCTGCCCATCTATATCCACAGCCGCATCTTCAACGCCATGCTGCAGTCGTCGGCAGCCAAGCACGCCGCGACGCAGAAGGCGATGAAGTCGGCCAGCGACAACGCCGACAAGCTCATCACCGACTACACCCGCCTGCGCAACAACGCGCGTCAGGCGGAGATCACGCAGCAGATCGCCGAGATCGTCGGCGGCGCGGACGCCCTGTCGTCCGGCAAATAGACCCCACCGAAGGAAAGAAGCCATGAGCCTCACCGCTGAGAAGACGGAAGCCCCGGTCGTCGGCCGCGTCGCGCGCGTCACCGGCCCTGTGGTCGACATCGAGTTCCCGCACGATGCGATCCCCGAGATCTACAACGCGCTCAAGACGACGATCGTGATCGGCGACGAGTCGACCGAGATCACGCTCGAGGTCGCGCAGCACCTGGGCGACGACCTCGTCCGCGCCATCTCGCTGAAGCCGACCGACGGCATGGTCCGCGGCCAGGAGGTCCGCGACACGGGCGAGTCGATCACGGTCCCCGTCGGAGACGTGACGAAGGGCCGTGTCTTCAATGTGATCGGCGAGGTCCTCAACGCCGAGCCGGACGAGAAGATCGAGATCACCGAGCGCTGGGGCATCCACCGCGAGGCGCCGAACTTCGACCAGCTGGAGTCGAAGACCCAGATGTTCGAGACCGGCATCAAGGTCATCGACCTGCTGACGCCGTACGTGCTCGGCGGCAAGATCGGCCTGTTCGGCGGCGCCGGCGTCGGCAAGACGGTCCTCATCCAGGAGATGATCCAGCGCGTCGCGCAGGACCACGGCGGTGTCTCGGTGTTCGCCGGTGTCGGCGAGCGCACGCGTGAGGGCAACGACCTCATCCACGAGATGGAGGAGGCGGGCGTCTTCGACAAGACGGCCCTCGTCTTCGGCCAGATGGACGAGCCGCCGGGGACGCGCCTGCGCGTCGCCCTGTCGGCCCTCACGATGGCGGAGTACTTCCGCGACGTGCAGAACCAGGACGTGCTGCTCTTCATCGACAACATCTTCCGGTTCACGCAGGCCGGCTCCGAGGTGTCGACGCTGCTCGGCCGCATGCCGTCCGCGGTGGGCTACCAGCCCAACCTCGCCGACGAGATGGGGACGCTGCAGGAGCGCATCACCTCGACCCGTGGTCACTCGATCACCTCGCTCCAGGCGATCTACGTCCCCGCCGACGACTACACCGACCCGGCGCCGGCGACCACGTTCGCCCACCTGGACGCGACGACCGAGCTGTCGCGCGAGATCGCGTCGCGGGGTCTGTACCCCGCCGTCGACCCGCTGACCTCGACGAGCCGCATCCTCGACCCGCGATACATCGGCGCCGACCACTACCGCGTGGCGACGGCGGTCAAGCAGATCCTCCAGAAGAACAAGGAACTGCAGGAGATCATCGCGATCCTCGGTGTCGACGAGCTCTCCGAAGAGGACAAGATCGTCGTGTCGCGTGCGCGCCGCATCCAGCAGTTCCTCTCGCAGAACACCTACATGGCCAAGAAGTTCACCGGCGTCGAGGGCTCCACGGTCCCGATCAAGGAGACCATCGAGTCGTTCGACGCGATCGTCCGTGGCGACTTCGACCACGTCGCCGAGCAGGCGTTCTTCAACGTCGGCGGCATCTCCGACGTCGAGGAGAAGTGGGCGCAGATCCAGAAGGAGAACGGCTGACATGCCGCTGCAGGTGACGCTCGTCTCCGCGGAGGAAGCGGTCTGGACCGGCGAGGCCACCCTCGTCGTCGCCAAGACCGTCATAGGCGAGATCGGCTTCATGGCCGGCCACACGCCGATGCTCGCGATCCTCGCCGAGGGGCAGGTGCGGATCACGCCGCCCGAGGGTCCGAAGATCATCGCGAACGCGCAGGACGGCTTCATCTCCGTCGAGAACGACGTCGTGACCATCGTCGCGGGTGAGGCGGCACTGGTCGCCTGACCCCGCTCAGGACATCGTCGATCGCGCATCGGACCCGCAGCGGCCCGGTGCGCGATCGTCGTTCGAGGGGACGGATTCCCAGGAGAGGAGCATCCCGTGCTGATCCTCCTGCCGCCGTCGGAGACGAAGCGGCCGGGCGGGCGGACGCGGCGGATCGCCGTCGAGGCGCTGTCGTTCCCGCAGCTGGCGGCCGAGCGCCATGCGGTGATCGACGCGCTGGTCGCGCTCGCGGCCGATGAGGATGCGGCGGCTCGCGTGCTTAAGCTCAGCGTCAGCCAGCTGCCCGATATCGCGCTGAACGCCGCGCTGCGGACGGCGCCGACGATGGCGGCCATCGACCGCTACACCGGTGTGCTGTTCGACGCGCTGGGCGCCGATTCGCTGGACGCCTCCGCCCGCCGTTGGCTCGGCGCGCACGTTGCGATCCACTCCGCGCCGTTCGGACCGGTGGGCGCGCTCGACCCGATCCCGTCGTACCGGCTCGCCGCGGGGACGGCGCTTCCCGGGGTTCCCGCCCTGCGGCGGCTGTGGGCGCCCGCGGTGACCGCGGCGCTCGCGGCGGCAACCCCGTCGTTCGTGCTCGACCTCCGGTCCGAGGCGTACGTCGCGCTCGGCCCCGTGCCCGCGGGCCTGCCCGCGACCTACGTCCGTGTGGTGACGGAGGGTCGGGACGGCGTCGTCCGCGCACTGAACCACTTTAACAAGCACGCGAAGGGCGAGCTCGTGCGACGGCTCGCGGTCGAGCGGCCCCGGATCGGCTCGGTCGGTGCCCTGCGCCGCTGGGCGGACCGGAGCGGCATCGTCTTCCGGGACGGGGCGGCGGGCGAACTCCAGCTGGTCGTATAGGACGGTCGCGCCGACACACTCGTGACGATCCTGAGAATTTCATGACAGCGACCGTCGGTCGTCGCTAGCATGTGTCCGTCGGGGCGAAAAGCCCTGCGAGCGGCGTGCACCGCCGACGACCGTCTGGGAAAGGACGATCATGAACGACTACTACTCGGGCTCGGCCGCGTCGCTGGGCCTGTTCATCTTCCTGGTGTTCTTCTGGCTGATCTTCGCGGTGGCCGGCTACGTCCTCACGGCGTGGTTCCTGATGAAGATCTTCGACAAGGCCGGCGTCCAGGGGCGCTGGCGGGCCTGGGTCCCCATCTACAACACGATGATCTTCAGCAAGCTGGGCGACCTGAGCCCGTGGCTGATCCTCATCGGGCTCGCCGCATCGATCGTTCTGGGCTGGGTCCCGGTCCTGGGCCAGATCATCGGCCTGGCCACCTTCCTGGTCGTGCTGCTCGCCGCATGGCGCGTCGGGCTGAAGCTGCAGAAGGAAGCCGTGTGGCTCATCCTCGCGTTCTTCCTCTGGATCGTGTGGCTCGGCATCAACGCCTTCGACAAGTCGCGCTGGAACACGGCCATCCCCGCTGCACCGTGGGCGAACAACGGCTTCCTCGCGGACCGTACGACGTGGCAGGGCATCCCGTCGCAGGTGCCCGCCGGAGGATATCCCGCGAACCCGGCCACCCAGCCTGGGGCGCCGGCGCCCGACACGTATGCACCGCCGCAGGGCTACCAGCCCCCGCCGGCCCCGCCGCAGGGCTACCAGCCGCCGGCGACGCCGCCGGTCGCGCCGCAGCCTCCGGTCGCGCCGCAGCCTCCCGTGACGCCGGAGCCGCCCGTCGCGGGCGAACCCGACATCGACCTCGGCGACGGCACGCCGCGTCAGTGACACCACAGGATGGGCCCCCGCTCCGGCGGGGGCCCATCCGCGTTCCCGGGACTAGCGTGGAGTCATGTCCTCCCTCGACGCGCGCCGGGTCGGCGCATCCGGTCTCCTCGTATCTCCCGTCGGCCTCGGCTGCAACAACTTCGGCCGCGCCGGTACGGCGACGGAGAACATCGAAGGCACGCGGGCCGTGCTCGACGCCGCCATCGACGCGGGGGTGACGTTCCTCGACACCGCGGACATCTACGGCAAAGAGCCGGGGCTCTCGGAGACGCTCATGGGCGAGGCGCTGCGCGGCCGGCGGGACGAGGTGGTCCTGGCCACGAAGTTCGGACACGCGGCGTTCGCCGCCGACCGGCCGGGCGGATCCAAGGGTTCGCGGTCGTTCGTGCGCCGCGCGGTCGAGGCGTCGCTGCGCCGGCTGCAGACCGACTGGATCGATCTGTACCAGCTCCACACGCCCGACCCGGGCACGCCGATCGAGGAGACGCTCGACGCGCTGCAGGACCTCGTCCGCGAGGGACTCGTGCGCTACATCGGGAACTCGAACTTCGCGGGCTGGCAGATCGCGGAGGCCGATCTCACCGCCCGCGCCGCGCACGGCGTCCGCTTCGTCTCGGCGCAGAACCACTACAGCCTGCTGGCGCGCGCCGCGGAGCGCGAGGTGCTTCCCGCGGTGGAGCGGTTCGGCCTCGGCTTCTTCCCGTTCTTCCCGCTGCACAACGGCCTGCTGACCGGGAAGTTCACCCGCGCCGGCGGCCCGGACGACAGCCGCATCATGCGGCAGCGCCGGCACGTGTGGGAGGACGCCCCGTGGGATGCGCTCGAAGCGTTCCAGGTGTACTGCGACGAGCGCGGCATCACGATGCTGGATGCGACGTTCGGCTGGCTGCTGTCGCGTCCCGCGCTGTCCAGTGTCATCGCCGGCGCGACGACTCCTGAGCAGGTGCAGGGGAACGCGGCCGCCGCTGCGGCCTGGACGCCGAGCGCCGATGACCTGGCGGCCATCGACCTCCTGTTCCCGCTCCCGGACGACCCCGGGGCGCAGGTCTGACTCAGCGGGTGCGCAGACCGTCGAACGCCACCGTCAGGACGTCGGCGGCGAGCTCGCGGGCTCCCTCCGGACCCTCCGGCCGATACCACTCGACGATCGAGTTCACCATGCCGAACAGCAGGCGGGTGACGACGGCGGCGTCGAGATCGGACCGCAGCGACCCCTCCTGCTGAGCAGACCGGACCAGCGCGGTCACCTGCTGATCGAACGCACGCCGCCGCGCGAGGGCATCGCGCTCGACGACGCTGTTCCCGCGCACCCGGAGGAGGAGCGTCACGTACGCGAGACGATCGACCAGGACCGACACGGCGCCCCGCAGCACGGCGCTCAGCCGGTCGGCCGCCGAACCCGTGGTCGCCGCCGCCGTGCGCAGCACCTCCTCCAGTCCGCCGAGTGCCTCCGCGAGTGCGAGCTCGAGCAGCTGCTCCTTGGAATCGAAGTGGTGGTAGAGCGCCGCCTTCGTCAGTCCCAGCCGGGCCGCAAGATCCGACACCGACGTCGCGTCGTAGCCCTGCTCGTTGAAGAGGGCGACCGCGACCGCCAGGATCTGCGGACGGTCGTACCCGGGACGCCCGCGACGTGCGCCGCCGTCGGGTGTCGCGCCGTCGGCGCGCGCGGGGGAGTCGATCACGGCCCCAGTCTGACACGGGCCCCCTCCCCGTCCGGAAGGCCGGGGGAGGCACTGGGATATTTCCTGAACGATCGGTAAGGTATTCCTGATGTCGGAGGGAAGACCGTGACGCTGCGGATCGATCGAGGGGACGACCGTGTCGTCGCCGCACTCGATCGCCCCCAGGTGCGCAATGCGATCGACCAGGCCACGATCGACGAACTCCATGAGCTGTGCGCCGAGCTCGAGGCATCCCCTCGCATGCTCATCCTCACCGGCGCCGGCGGCGTCTTCGCCTCTGGAGCGGACATCGCCGAACTGCGCGACCGCCGCGCCGCCGACGCGCGCCGGGGGATCAACACCGCGGCGTTCGGTCGCGTGCGCGCGCTGCCGATGCCCGTGATCGCCGCGATCGACGGCCCCGCGCTCGGCGGGGGCGCCGAGCTCGCCTACGCCGCCGACATCCGGATCGGCACTCCGGCGGCGCGGATCGGCAACCCCGAGACCGCGCTCGGGATCATCGCCGCCGCGGGCGCCACCTGGCGGCTGCCGCAGCTGGTCGGGGAGGCGCGTGCCGCGGAGCTCCTCTTCACCGGTCGCGTGCTCGACGCGGACGAGGCGCTCGCGTGGGGGCTGCTGTCCGCGATCCATCGCGCCGACCGTCTGCTGCCGGCCGCGCACGAGCTCGCCGACCGCATCGCGGCCAACGACCCGCGCGCGGTGCGGCACACCAAGACCGCCCTGCGCGCGTCACCGGAAGCGCACCCGGCCACCGAGCTCGAGCTCCAGGCCGAGCTGTTCGAGAGCCCGCAGAAGGAACGAAGGATGACCGCCTTCCTGGAGCGGAGGACACGATGACCGTGCTGCCCACCCACGTCGGGGTGCTGGGCGGGGGCCGGATGGGAGCCGGCATCGCCCACGCCTTCCTGCTCGCCGGATCGCGCGTGACGATCGTCGAGCGCGACCGGCAGGCCGCGGATGCCGCGGCGACGCGCGTGCGTGTGGACGTCGAGCGCTCGATCGCGCATGACCGGGGACGCGGCAGCAATGGAGCGCAGGCCGCGGACGCCGTTGCGGCGCTCGCGGTCGCGACCGACGCGTCCGCGTTCGCGGACTGCCCGCTCGTCGTGGAGGCGGTCCCCGAGGACCGTGCCCTCAAGACCGCGTCCTTGGAGCGGGCGGAGTCCGCGATGCCGCCGGACGGGATCCTGGCGTCCAACACGTCTTCCATCTCGATCGACGACCTCGCCCGGGGTCTGCGACGCCCGCGGCGATTTCTCGGACTGCACTTCTTCAACCCCGTGCCGGCATCCCTCCTCGTCGAGATCGTCGCCGGTGCGGAGACGGATACGGACGTCGTCGCGCGGGCGCGCGAGTGGGTGACCGCGCTCGGCAGGACGCCCGTCGTCGTGCGCGACGCACCCGGCTTCGCCTCCAGCCGGCTGGGCGTCCTCCTCGGACTCGAGGCGATCCGGATGGTCGAGGAGGGCGTCGCCGAACCGGCGGACATCGACGCAGCGATGGTGCTCGGCTACCGGCATCCGCTCGGGCCGCTGCGCACCACCGACCTCGTCGGGCTCGACGTGCGCCTCGGCATCGCGGAGGAGCTGCACGCGCGGGTCGGCGAGCGGTTCGCACCCCCGGCGCTGCTGCGCCGCATGGTCGCCGAGGGGCGGCTCGGGCGCAAGAGCGGGCGCGGCTTCTACGAATGGAGTGACGAATGACCGACATCCTCCCCAGCTACCTGCAGGGCTCGTGGTGGACGCCGGACGGCTCCGCCGACGCCGCGCCTGTGCGCGACGCGTCCACCGGCGCCGTGGTCGCCCGGGTGAGCACGGCCGGCATCGACCTGCCCGGGGCGCTCGCGTACGCGCGGACCACGGGTCAGCGGAGCCTCGGCGCCATGACGTTCCACCAGCGGGCGGTGGTGCTCAAGCAGCTGGCCGCCGCTCTCACGGCCCGCAAGGAAGAGCTCTACGACCTCTCGCAGAGCGCGGGGTCCACTCGCCGCGACTCCCTGGCCGACATCGACGGCGGCATCGGCGTCCTCTTCACCTACTCGTCCAAGGGACGACGCGAGCTCCCGAACGCCCACGTGTACCTCGACGGCGCCGTCGAGCCGCTGTCGAAGGACGGGTCGTTCCTCGGACGGCACGTGTACACCCGGCTGCCCGGCGTCGCGGTCCAGATCAACGCCTTCAACTTCCCGATGTGGGGCGCGCTGGAGAAGTTCGCGCCGGCCTTCCTGGCGGGCGTGCCGTCGATCGTGAAGCCCGCGACGCCGACGGCCTACGTCGCCGAAGCGTGGGTGCGCATGCTGGTCGAGACCGGTCTCCTTCCCGACGGATCGCTGCAGCTGGTGACCGGGGGAGTGCCGGGGCTGTTCGATCTGCTGCGGCTGGGCGACCTCGTCGGCTTCACGGGCAGCGCCGCGACGGCGGAGCGGCTGCGCGCCGCGACACCCGACGGGGTGCGGTTCACGAGCGAGACCGACTCGATCAACGCCTCCGTGCTGGGCCCGGACGCGGGGGCAGGGACACCGGAGTTCGACGCCTACGTCCGTCAGCTCTTCACGGAGCTGACGGCGAAGGCGGGACAGAAGTGCACCGCCATCCGCCGTGCCGTCGTCCCGCGCGGCTCGGCCGAGGCCGTTGTCGCGGCGCTGCGGGAGCGGATCGCGGAGCGCGTCGTCGTCGGCGATCCGCGTGCCGAGGGGGTGACGATGGGTCCGCTCGTCTCCCTCGCGCAGCGCGACGAGGTGCTGCGGAGCGTCGCGGCCCTGCAAGACGCCGGCGGCACGGTCCTCCTCGGGTCGCTCGACGCGCCGGACGTGACGCGGGCGGACGGCTCGGTCGGCCCGGCGCCGGAGGGCGCGTTCCTCACGCCGCTGCTGATCGGGTTCGGGGATGCCGCGCCCGATGCCGTCCACGAGGTCGAGGCGTTCGGCCCCGTGTCGAGCCTCCTCACGTACGATTCCGTGGCGCAGGCCGCGGACCTCGTGGCCCGCGGGGGCGGATCGCTCGTCACGAGCGTGGCCACGCACGACCCGGCCGTCGCGGGGGAGCTGCTGTCGCGCATCGGCGCCTACAACGGTCGCGTGCTGTTCCTCGACAGGGACGACGCCGGCACTTCCACCGGACACGGGGCGCCGGTCCCGCACCTCGTGCACGGGGGTCCCGGGCGCGCGGGCGGGGGTGAGGAGCTGGGCGGCATCCGTGCCGTGCTCCACCATATGCAGCGCACCGCGGTGCAGGGCTCACCCGCGATGCTGACCGCGCTGACCGGGGTCTGGCACGAGGGCGCGACCGCGCACGCCGGCGGGCGGCATCCGTTCCGGAAGTCGCTGGCCGAGCTCGCCATCGGAGACCAGGTGGCGTCCGCGTCGCGCGAGGTGACCCTCGACGACATCGAGACCTTCGCCCGGTTCACCGGAGACACCTTCTACGCGCACACGGACGAGGCGGCGGCCGCCGCGAACCCGTTCTTCCCCGGCCGGGTGGCGCACGGGTACCTGCTCGTGTCGTGGGCTGCGGGGCTGTTCGTCGATCCCGAGCCGGGACCGGTGCTCGCCAACTACGGCCTGGAGAACCTGCGCTTCGTCACCCCGGTCTCGCCGGGCGACGCGATCCGCGTGACGCTGACGGCGAAGCAGATCACACCGCGGGAGACGGACGAGTACGGCGAGGTGCGGTGGGATGCCGTGATCCGCAATCAGCACGACGATCTCGTCGCCAGCTACGACGTGCTCACCCTCGTGGCGAAGGCGCCCGCGCCCGCGTGAAGCGTCCCGCTGCGCCATCGGTCGCAGGCCGGCATCCGTCATGAGCCCCTGTCCACGCGGAACACGCCTGTCCTGTCGCGTCGGACCGCGGGTATGCCATAATAACTGAACGAACGGTAGGTATTTCCGGGAGCAGCAGGGAGTCGCCGATGACCGCCACCGACGAGCCGGATGAGCTCGACGCCGACCAGGCCGCGTTCGACCGCCTCATCGCCGCCGACGAGCGCATCGAGCCGCGCGACGCGATGCCGCCCGCATACCGGAGGACCCTCATCCGGCAGATCTCCCAGCACGCGCACTCCGAGATCATCGGGATGCAGCCGGAGGGCACCTGGATCACGCGTGCACCGAGCCTGAAGCGCAAGGCGATCCTGATCGCCAAGGTGCAGGACGAGGCCGGGCACGGCCTCTACCTCTACTCCGCCGCGCAGACCCTCGGGATCACGAGGGACGAGATGTCCCAGCAGCTCATCGACGGCACCGCCCGCTACTCCTCGATCTTCAACTACCCCGCCCCGACGTGGGCCGACATGGGGGCGATCGGATGGCTCGTGGACGGCGCCGCCATCTGCAATCAGGTTCCGCTCTGCCGGGCGTCGTACGGACCGTACGGGCGCGCGATGGTGCGCATCTGCAAGGAGGAGTCGTTCCATCAGCGTCAGGGCTTCGAGATCCTGCTCGCCCTCATGCGGGGGACGGATGCGCAGCGCACGATGGCACAGGATGCGGTCGACCGCTGGTACTGGCCGTCGCTCATGATGTTCGGCCCGCCTGACGACGCGTCGCCGAACTCGGCGCAGTCGATGGCGTGGAAGATCAAGCGCTTCTCGAACGACGAGCTGCGGCAGCGCTTCATCGGCATGCTGGTGCCGCAGGCGGAGGCGCTCGGCGTCACCCTCCCGGACCCCGAGCTCCGCTGGGACGAGGATGGGCAGCGGTGGCACACGGGCGAGATCGACTGGGACGAGTTCGCAGAGGTGCTGGCCGGGCGCGGGCCGATGAACGCGGCGCGGCTCCAGCACCGGCGCGCCGCGCACGAGGACGGCGCCTGGGTGCGCGAGGCCGCCGCCGCGTACGCCCGGAAGCAGGCCGAGCGCGCCGAACGGACGGCGGCCTGATGCCCACGCCCGGCGCATCCGCCCGCGAGACCTGGCCGCTGTGGGAGGTGTTCGTCCGTGCGGGGCGCGGTCTCAGCCACGTCCACGTCGGCTCGCTGCACGCGCCCGACGCCGACATGGCGGTGCGCAACGCGCGTGACCTGTACACCCGCCGGAACGAGGGCGTGTCGCTCTGGGTGGTCCCGGCCGACGCGATCACCACGAGCGACCCCGACGCCAAGGGCGCCTACTTCGAGAGCCCGGCGGGGAAGAACTACCGGCACGCGACGTACTACACCGCGTCGGAGGGGGTGCCGCACCTGTGAGCGCCGCAGATCCGCACGGGGACGTCACGGTCGCGCACGTCGCGCTGGCGGCCGAGCTCGCGGGCGGCGACAGCCGGGCGACGACCGCCGACGTCGCCGAGTACGCCCTCTGGCTCGGCGACGACGCCCTCGTGCTGTCGCAGCGGCTCGCGGGCTGGGTCGCGCGCGCGCCGGAGCTGGAGGAGGATGTGGCGCTCGCGAACATCGCGCTGGATCTCCTGGGCCACGCGCGCAGCCTCCTGCGCTACGCCAGCTCGTTCGACGGCCGCACCGAGGACGACCTCGCCTATTGGCGCGACGAACCGGAGTTCCGCAGCGCGTGGCTGTTCGTGCAGCCCAACGGCGACTTCGCCCGCACCATCGCCCGCCAGCTCGTCGCCGCGAGCTACCAGTACGAGCTGTACGCGAGGCTCGCCGGGTCGGCGGACGCGACACTCGCCGCGATCGCCGACAAGGCGGTCCGGGAGGTCGAGTACCACCGGGATCACGCCGTGCAGTGGACGCTGCGTCTCGCCGGCGGCACCGACGAGTCGCGGCGGCGCATGATCCGTGCGCTCGCCGACACGTGGCCCTACGTCGACGAGCTCTTCCGCGACGAGCCTCTCGTCGCGCGTCTCCCCGGCGTCGCGGTGGCCCCGTCCGCCCTGCGGGAGCCGTTCGACCGCGTGATCGGGGCCGTGCTCGCCGAGGCGGACCTCGAGGTCCCCGCCGGATCCGTGTCGTCCGCCGGCGGCCGGCGCGGCGTGCACGACCCCGAGCTCGGGTTCCTGCTCGCAGAGATGCAGGTGCTCGCCCGACGACACCCGGGAGCGACATGGTGACCGCGGCCGCGGCCGCGGGCACGGATGCCGCCGAGCGCGCGCGGGCCGTGGCATCCGCGGTGCTCGATCCCGAGGTGCCGGTCCTGACGATCGCGGACCTCGGCGTCCTCCGCGATGTCCGCGTCGAGGGCGGCCGCGCGACCGTCGTGATCACGCCCACGTACTCCGGATGCCCCGCGATGGATGCGATCCGGGACGACCTGACCACCGCACTCACCGGCGCGGGCTTCGCCGAGGTCCAGGTGCGCACGGTCCTCGCCCCCGCATGGACGACGGACTGGATCAGCGCCGAGGGCCGGCGCAAGCTCGCGGAGTACGGCATCGCGCCGCCGTCCGGCTCCGCCGCACGACGTTCCGCTCCCGGCCCGATCCCCGTCCGGCTCGGTGTGCGGTGTCCGCGCTGCGGGTCGACCGATACGCGCGAGGTCGCCCGCTTCGGATCGACCGCCTGCAAGGCGCTCTGGGAGTGCCGCGCCTGCCTCGAGCCCTTCGACCACTTCAAGGCGTTCTGATGGCGCCCCGGATGCCGGCGGCCGACGTGACCCAGCTCGCGGACGCGTTCCTCGCGAGCACCGTGGGCGGCGTGCGTGACCCCGCCCGTCCGCGCCACCGCGCCCGATTCCATCCGCTCGAGGTCGCCGGGGTGCGGCCGCTCACGGACGACGCCGTGGAGGTGACGTTCGCCGTGCCCGACGAGCTGCGGGCCGAGTACGACTACCTCCCCGGCCAGCACGTCGCCGTGCGCGCGCGCCTCGACGGAGAGGAGATCCGTCGCTCGTACTCCCTGTGCCGGCCGCCCGGCTCGGGTGCGCTCAGCGTCGCGATCAAGCGCGACCAGGGCGGGCGCTTCTCCACATGGGCGCAGACGGGCCTCCGCCCCGGCGATCGCCTGGACGTGATGAGCCCGCAGGGCACCTTCACGTCGAGCCTCGCCGACCTGGACGGCCGCCATGTCGCCGCCATCGCCGCGGGCTCCGGAATCACACCCCTGATGGCGCTCGCGGCGACCGTGCTCGCCCGCTCCGACTCGTCGCGGTTCACGCTCGTCTACACGAACCGCTCCACGACCGACGTGATGTTCCTCGACGAGCTCGCGGACCTCAAGGACCGCTATCCCGCGCGCCTCGCCCTGCATCACGTGCTCTCGCGGGAGCAACGGACGGCGCCGCTGCTGTCCGGGCGCATCGACGAGGCGAAGCTGCGGCTGATGCTCGACACGATCGTGCGACCCGCGTCCGTCGACGAATGGTTCCTGTGCGGCCCGTTCGACCTCGTGCAGCTCTGCCGCGACGTGCTGCAGGACGCGGGCCTGGATCGCGCCCACGTCCGGTACGAGCTCTTCACGACCGGGGATCCCGCGACGCGGATCGGGACGGCGCCCGCGACCGCGCCGCGCGACGGTGAGCCGTCGCGTCGGATCGAGATCACGCTCGACGGGCAGTCGGCGACGGTCGACAGTCCGCTGAGCGCGCACGAGTCGATCCTGGGTGCGGCGCTGCGCGTGCGGCCGGACGTGCCGTTCGCCTGCGCCGGGGGCGTGTGCGGCACGTGCCGCGCCCGGCTCGTGGACGGCGCCGTCACCATGACCGAGAACTACGCGCTCGAGCCCGACGAGATCGCCCGCGGGTTCGTGCTCACCTGCCAGGCGCATCCGACGACGGATCGCGTCGTGGTCGACTACGACGTCTGACCGGGAGGTCGGGGAGGGGATCGCGATGATCGAGCTGCGCATCGACGACGGCGTCGCCGAGGTCGTGCTGAACGCGCCGGAGAGGCTCAACGCCCTCGATGAGGACGCGCTGCACGAGCTCTCGGCCGCCTACGGCCGGGCTGCGGAGGCGGGGGTCCGGGCACTCGTGCTGCGCGGCGAGGGGCGGGCGTTCTGCGCCGGCCGGGACATCTCCACGGTCGACCCCGTCACCGACGACGTCCCGCACTACCTCGGTGACGTGCTCACTCCGCTGCTCCGTCGGATGTCGGCGTTCCCCGCGCCGACGTTCGCCGCAGCGCGTGGGGCCTGCCTGGGCGTCGGGCTCGGGCTCCTCATCGCCACCGACGTCGTGTACGTCGCCGACGACGCCCGCGTCGGGTCTCCGTTCGCCGCGCTCGGCGCGATGCTCGACTCCGGCGGTCACGCGCTCTTCTACGAGCGTCTGGGCGCGCATCGCACGCTCGATCTCGTCTACACGGGCCGGCTCCTGTCCGGTGCCGAGGCGGTCGCGGCCGGGCTGTTCTCCCGCGCGTTCCCCGCGGACGAGGTCGAGGATGCCGCGATGGATGCCGCGCGCTCCGCGGCGACGGGCGCGACCGCGGCCTTCCTTGCGAGCAAGGCGCTCGTCGCACGGCTGCGCGATGAGCGCCTCGGGCTGTGGGACGCCGTGGCGGCGGAGAACGCCGGGCAGGCGGCGCTGAGCGCCACCGTGGACTACAGGGAGGGCTTCGCGGCCTTCCAGCGCCGTCGGGCGCCGAGCTTCCAGGGTCGATGACGTCCTGGCGGCGATCTTGCGGAGTGAGTGCTCACTCATTATGCTCGTGCCGTGCACGCACTCCCGACGGATATGACTGAGGACAGGGCCGACCCCGGCACCGGTCCCGGCGCGACCGCGTCCCGCGGAGAGGCGCCGCCGGTCGAGCCGCGCATGCGGGCCCAGCCGATGTCACCCGACGCGCGCCGCGCCATGATCGCGGAGCAGGCCGTCCCGCTCTTCCTCGAGCACGGCGCCGGCCTCACGACGCGCCAGCTCGCGGAGCACCTCGGCATCGCGGAAGGGACCATCTTCCGGGCGTTCGGCGACAAGGAGTCGCTCGTCCGCGCCGCCGTCCAGACCTTCTTCGAGCAGGGACGGCAGCGCATGGCGGGCGGCATCGTCGATCCGTCGCTCCCGCTCGAGGAGAAGGTCGCCGCCGTCGTGAGCGGCGCACGCACCTGGATGCGCAGCATGTTCCGGATGCTGTCGCTCGTCGACCGCTCGGAGGTTCCGGAGCTCATGAGCAACCGGAGCGACGACGCGTACCGTGCCGCGATCGCCGCCGCCTTCGCCCCCGACGCGGAGGCGCTGCGGATTCCGGCCGAACGCCTCGGTTCCGTCATGCGGATCGCGAACATCGCCGCGACGGCGGCTCGCTTCGACGAGCATGCCGCCCTCTCCGACGACGAGCTCGTCGACTTCATCCTCTACGGCATCGCGGGTGCGCCCCGCGGAAAGGACTGATCGTGCTGGGGAAGATCCTCGTCCAGTACCTGCGCCCAGGGTGGGCGCTCATCATCGGCGTCCTCGTGTTCCAGGTCGCGCAGTCGATCGCGTCCCTCCTCCTGCCCACCCTTCAGGCGGACATCATCAACGACGGCGTGGTGAAGGGCGACATCGCCTACATCTGGCGGACCGGCGGTGTGATGCTCCTGATCAGCCTCGCCCAGGTGGTGTGCTCCGTGGCGGCGGTGTACTTCGGCTCGCGACTGGCGATGGGCATGGGCCGCGATCTGCGCTCGGCGCTGTTCCACCGCGTCGTCGGCTTCTCGCAGCGCGAGGTCGGGCAGTTCGGCGCGCCGTCGCTCATCACCCGCAACACCAACGACGTCCAGCAGGTGCAGCTGCTGGTGCAGGTCTCGGCGACCCTCATGGTGTCCGCGCCGATCCTCGCGATCGGCGGCGTGATCTTCGCCATCCAGCAGGACGTGGGGCTGTCCTGGCTCATGGCGGTCTCGGTGCCGGTGCTGCTCATCATCGTCTCGCTGATCGTGGTACGGATGGTGCCCGCCTTCCGTGCGATGCAGCGCAGGATCGACCGCGTCAACCAGATCATGCGGGAGCAGCTCAGCGGCATCCGCGTCGTGCGTGCCTTCGTCCGCGAGCACGAGGAGCGCGCCCGCTTCGAGGACGCGAGCGCGCAGGTCCGGGACACGGGCCTTCGCGCCGGCTACCTGATGGCGCTCATGTTCCCGGCCGTGATGCTCGTGCTGAACGCCTCCAGCGTCGCGGTGATCTGGTTCGGCGCCTTCCAGATCAGGGACGGCGACACCCAGATCGGCACGCTGTTCGCGTTCCTCAGCTACATGATGCAGATCCTCATGGGCGTCATGATGGCGACCTTCATGTTCGTCATGATCCCGCGCGCCGCCGTGTGCGCGAACCGGATCGGCGAGGTGCTCGGCACCGCACCGTCGGTCGCCGCACCCGCGGTCGCCACCGACGCCCCGGCGCCGGTCGGGCGGATCGTGTTCGATCACGTCGACTTCGCATATCCCGGCGCCGACGACGCGGTGCTCCACGACATCAGCTTCGTCGTCGAGCCCGGCACGACCACGGCGATCATCGGATCGACGGGTGCCGGCAAGACGACCCTGATCGGCCTGGTGCCGCGTCTGTTTGACGTGACCGGCGGTGCCGTGTCCGTCGATGGGGTCGACGTGCGCGAGTACGACCCCGATGAGCTGTGGCAGCGCATCGGGCTGGTGCCGCAGCGCGCCTTCCTCTTCTCGGGGACGGTGGCCTCGAACCTCCGCTACGGCGATGGCCGCGCGACGGACGACGAGCTGTGGGCCGCCCTCGAGCTGGCGCAGGCGCGGCACTTCGTCGAGGCGATGCCCGGCGGACTGGAGGCGCCCATCGCCCAGGGGGGCACCAACGTCTCCGGGGGGCAGCGGCAGCGCCTCGCGATCGCTCGCGCCCTGGTGAAGCGGCCGGAGATCTATATCTTCGACGACTCGTTCTCCGCGCTCGATCTGCGCACCGACGCGTCGCTGCGGCACGCGCTCGACACGCACCTGCCCGATGCCACCAGACTCGTCGTCGCGCAGCGCGTGTCGACCATCCAGCACGCCGATCAGATCGTCGTGCTCGACCACGGGAGGGTCGTCGGCATCGGCAGACACGACGAGCTCGTCGCATCCAACGAGACCTATCGCGAGATCGTCGAATCGCAGCTCTCGGTGGAGGCGGCGGCATGAGCGGCACGACGCAGCGGACCGGCCCCGCCCGCGGGCCGTTCGCCGGCATGGGCGCGCCCGCGGCGAAGGCGCAGAACTTCGGCCCCAGCGCGCGCCGCCTGCTCGGCCGGCTGCGACCGGATGCCGCGCTCCTGTCGCTCGTGCTCCTTTTCGGCGTCTTCAGCGTGACGTTGAGCGTCATCGGGCCGAAGCTCCTCGGCACCGCGACGAACATCGTGGTCGCCGGTTTCGTGTCGGCGAGGTTCGCGGACGTGCCGGCGGGGACGACGAAGCAGCAGCTCATCGACCAGCTGACGTCGTCCGGGCAGCAGCAGGCCGCGGACATGCTCCGCAGCGTCGACTTCGTCCCGGGCGCCGGGATGGACTTCGGGGCGCTCGCCCGCGTGCTCGCGTTCGTGCTGCTGATCTACGTCGCGGCCAGCATCCTCGCCTGGCTGCAGGCGCGCATCCTCACCGGCGTCGTACAGCGCGCGATGCATCGCCTGCGCCTCGACGTGGAGGACAAGGTCCAGCGCCTGCCGCTGCGGTACTTCGACACCGTCCAGCGCGGCGAGCTCCTGAGCCGGGTCACCAACGACGTCGACAACCTCGGCCAGTCCCTGCAGCAGACGCTGTCGCAGGTCGTCGTGTCGCTGCTCACGGTCATCGGCGTGCTCGTGATGATGTTCGTCATCTCTCCGCTGCTGGCGGTGATCGCCCTCGTCACGATCCCGCTCACCATCGTGATCACGGTCCTCGTCGCGCGGCGCTCGCAGAAGCTGTTCATCGCGCAGTGGGCGGCGACGGGCGTCCTCAACGCCCGCGTCGAGGAGACCTTCTCCGGGCACTCCGTCGTAAAGGTGTTCGGCCACCAGCGCGAGGTCGAGGCCGACTTCCTCCGCGAGAACGAGGCCGTGTACTCGGCCAGCTTCGGCGCGCAGTTCGTCTCGGGCGTGATCATGCCCGCGATGATGTTCGTCGGCAACCTCGTGTACGTCGCGATCGCGGTCGTCGGCGGTCTCCAGGTCGCGAACGGTCTCCTGTCGCTCGGCGACGTGCAGGCGTTCATCCAGTACTCCCGGCAGTTCACGCAGCCGCTGAGCCAGCTCGGCTCGATGGCGAATCTGCTGCAGTCGGGGGTCGCGAGCGCGGAGCGGGTCTTCGAGCTCCTCGACGAGAGCGAGGAGACGCCGGATCCGGATCCCGCCGAGACGGCGCCCCCGCAGGCGAGCCGGCTGCGGTTCGAGGACGTCTCGTTCCGCTATGCGCCGGACAAGCCCCTCATCGACGGCCTGGACCTGGTCGCCGAGCCGGGCAGCACCGTCGCGATCGTGGGCCCGACCGGTGCGGGGAAGACCACCCTCGTCAACCTCATCATGCGCTTCTACGACATCGATTCCGGTCGCATCACCCTGGACGGCGTGGACACGCGCGCCATGACGCGTGCGGACCTGCGGGCGCGCACCGGCATGGTCCTGCAGGACACGTGGCTGTTCGCCGGGACGATCCGGGAGAACATCGCGTACGGGAATCCCGAGGCGAGCGAGGAGGACATCGTGCGCGCCGCCACGGCGGCCTACGTCGATCGCTTCGTCCACGCACTGCCGGACGGCTACGACACCCTGCTCGACGACGAGGCGACCAACCTCAGCGTGGGGGAGCGTCAGCTCGTCACGATCGCGCGTGCCTTCCTCGCCGACCCCAGGATCCTCATCCTCGACGAGGCCACCTCCTCGGTCGACACCCGCACGGAGCTCCTCATCCAGCGCGCGATGTCGCGCCTGCGCGCGGACCGGACGGCGTTCGTGATCGCGCACCGACTGTCGACGATCCGCGATGCGGATCTGATCCTCGTGATGGAGGAGGGGCACATCGTCGAGCAGGGCACGCACGATCAGCTGCTGGCCGCGAAGGGCGCGTACTGGAACCTGTACAACGCCCAGTTCGAGGGTGCGATCGAAGACGAGGGCGCGCCGCCGGTGCCGGTCCGTGCGGGCGCCGTCCCCGTGGCCGCGCCGTCGGCCGCCACGGACGAGGGCGGACAGTCGGTCGACTAGTATGTGAGGACGCCGCCGGGGCCGTAACCGGTGGTGCCGCCCCGAGGGAGGACGCTGCGTGCCCGAGGCTTCCACTCGGTTCCATTCGGTCCAGCTGGCCGATGGCATCGTCGACTTCTCGTGGGCGTCGGCGACCGACACCGGTCGCCGACGCGAAGTCAACCAGGACGCGGTGCTCGCGGAGTTCCCCCTGTTCGTCGTGGCGGACGGCATGGGCGGCCACATCGGCGGGGAGATCGCCAGCACGAGCACCGTCGACCGGCTCCGTCCCGTCGCCGAGTCGGGAGCAGTGACCCCGAAGGCGATCGAGAAGGCGCTGACCCGTGCGGTCAAGGACATCGCCGGCCATCCCGAGGCCACCGACGACGGCACCGGGACGACCCTGACCGGCGTCTACTTCGACACCCATGGCGGGATCCCGCACTGGGTCACGCTGAACATCGGCGACTCGCGCGTGTATCTGGTGCGCGACGGCCAGATCGCCCAGGTCACCACCGACCACTCGGTCGTGCAGGAACTGGTGGCGGCCGGTCGGCTCAGCCCCGAGGAGGCGGAGAACCACCCGTACGGGAACGTGATCACCCGCGCGGTCGGGCCCACCGAGAGCGTCAAGCCGGACTACGTGCGGCTCGACCTCGTCGACGGCGACCGCTTCGTGATCTGCTCGGACGGGCTCACGAAGGAACTCACCGACTACGGCATCCAGCATTTCCTGAGCGAGCACCCGGATCCCGGCGATGCGGTGGCGGCGATGCTCGACGCGGCGCTGGAGAACGGCGGCAGGGACAACGTCACCGTCATCGTCCTCAATGTCGCACGCCATGGCGGCGACGACCCCGACGACGACACCGCGGACTCCTCCACACCCGGGCGCTGACGAGGCGCGTCCCCTGTCCGAGGGGCGTGACCGCGGGGCGGCGCCCGGCTCGGCTTGACTGCCGGGATGCGCACCCCGAGTCCGACCGCATCCCGGGCGCTCGCTCGCGATGATCTCGACGAGCCGCTCATCCTGCCCTCACCACCGGATCCGCCGCGTCGACCGGGGCTGCCCCTGCTCGCGGCGCTCGTCCCCGTGCTGGGGGCCGTGGCGCTCTGGATGAGCACGGGATCGACTGCGATGCTCTGGTTCGCGGCGGTGGGGCCGCTCATGGCCGCCGCCACCTTCGTCGATGCGGCGCGCACCGGCCGACGCGACCGGCGCAGGGCCGAGGCCGACGCGGCGGCCGCCCGCGTGCGGATATCCGCTGCCGTCGACCGCCGCCACGCCGACGAACGGGCGGCGCTCCGGTCGCGGCATCCGGACGCGGCGGGGCTGCTGGCGGCCGGTCCCGACGGACACGACGGCGTGTGGCGCCGGTCGCGGGGTGCGGTCGAGGCCCTGGTCGTCGGGCACGGCGACGTTCCGAGCACGGTACGGGTGTCCGGGGGCTGGGAGCCTGCCGACCTGGAGGTCAAGCGGCGCGCGGCGACCCTGGCCGACGCGCCCGTGACGGTGCCGCTCCTCGACGGGATCGCGGTCGTCGGGCCGCAGGTGTGTGCGGCCGCCGTCGTGCGCGCGCTCGCGGTCCAGCTCGTGCTCGCCGCACCCCCGGGCGTCCTGCGGATGGTGGGCTCGTCGGCCGGCGAGGCGGCCTGGAGCCGCGACCTCCCGCACCGGATGGCGCGCGACGGCATCGCACTCGCCCTGTGCGGGCCGGGCGATGCGGCCCCTGATGCCGACATCGCGATCGCGCGCGTCGCACCCGGAGCGCCGCCGCCGCCGTTCTGCTCGGCCGTGCTGACCCTGACGGCGATCGATCGCGGCACGCTGGTCCACGACGGCGAGACGCGCGAGGTCGTCGTCGAGGGTATGGGTCGTGAGCAGGCGTTCGCGCTCGCGGATGCGCTGGCCGGGCGCGCGGCCGTCGTCTTCCGCCCGGTTCACTCCGCGGCACCGGAGCAGCTGGCACCCCTCCTCGAGGAGGCGCCGACGCCGCACCCCCACGGTCTTCCGGCGGTTGTCGGCACCGTCGACGGCGCTGCCTTCGTGCTCGATCTGGTGGCCGACGGGCCGCACGCCGTCGTCGCGGGGATGACGGGTGCCGGAAAGAGCGAGCTGCTCACCACCTGGGTCACGTCGCTGTGCGCGACCCACTCGACCGATGACGTCGTGTTCCTCCTCGCCGACTTCAAGGGCGGGACCGCGTTCGAAGCGCTCTCCGGATTGCCGCACGTCACCGGGGTGGTCACAGATCTCGACGGCGGCGGTGCGCTCCGGGCGCTGGAGAGTCTGCGCGCAGAGCTGCGACGACGCGAGGCGGAGCTCGTCCGGGCCGGCGCGCGAGACATCGCGGACCCCGCCGTGCGCCTTCCGCGGCTCGTGGTGGTCGTCGACGAGTTCGCCGCGCTCGCCGCGGCACATCCGGAGATCACGGGCCTGATCACCGACATCGCCGCGAGGGGCCGCGCCCTCGGCATGCACCTCGTCCTCGGCACCCAGCGCGCGGCGGGCGTGCTCCGGGAGGCGCTCACGGCGAACTGCCCGTTGCGCATCAGTCTGCGGGTGGCCGACGCGGCGGACAGCCGGGCCGTGGTGGGGACGGAGGACGCCGCGCGGCTGTCGGGTGACGCCGACGCCGTCGGCATCGCGATCGTGCGACGAGCAGCCGATGCAGTGCCGCGCGCCGTGCGGATCGCGCTGACGTCTCCTGCCACGATAGCCGCGGCGACAGCCGGTGCGGCCGGCTCGGCTCCGCGTCGCCCCTGGCTCCCCGAGCTCCCCGTCCGTCTGGAGCTCGACGAGCTGAGCGTTCGCGCCAGCAGACGTCGCGCCGCGGGCGAGATCGTGCTCGGCCTCGCCGACGAGCCCGAGCTCCAACGGCAGCGCATCGTCACCCTCCGTCCATCAGAACGGGGCCTCGCGGTCGTCGGTCGCCCCGGCTCCGGCCGGACGAGTGTGCTCGCGACCGTCGCCGCACAGGCGACGCACACGCTGCTCGGTGCGGACCCGGAGGCGGCGTGGGACGCCTTGGCTGCTCTTGTGGCGACGCCGCCCGCCGACGGGCACGTCCTCCTGGTCGACGATCTCGACGGCCTGCTCGCCGGACTGCCGCCGGAGTACGCCCACGCGGTGATCGAGCGACTCGAGACGCTGCTGCGGCACGCCGGTGGGGACGGCGGCCCGCGCGTCGTCCTGGCGACACAGCGGCTGAGCGGGGGAGTCGCTCGACTGTTCGACCTGCTCCCGCGGCGCGCGGTGCTCGCCACCTCGTCGCGCGCCGAGCACGTCGCCGTCGGCGGCGATCCGGGGTGTCATCGCGAACGCGTGCCGCCGGGCCGCGGAAGCCTGGACGCCCGGGTGGTGCAGTTCGCCGCCCCGCCCCGTGGGGCCGTCCCCGACGTCGCCGACCGCGCGCCGCGGTGGAAGCCGGCGGACGGCGTCACCGGCGTCGTCGTGCGCGGCGGCGCGGCCGTGCGGAGGTTCCGTGAACGCGCCCGCGACGCAGGAGCCCTCGTGCGGGGCATCGAAGAAGCGCCGGACGTGCTCGACCGAGCCTCCGCGGGGGTGGACACGGCCGGCGCCCGCCCTCCGGTCGTCATCGTCGCGGATGCCGAGGAGTGGCAGCGTAGCTGGCGCGCGCTCGCGGCGGTGCGAGCCGAGCATGAGCTGCTGATCGATGCCGACTGCGCGGGAGAGTATCGCCTGCTCAGCGGCGATCGGGAGCTGCCCCCGTACTGCACACCAGGTCGAGGTCGCGCCTGGCTGCTGAGCCGCGACGGCACGCTCCGGCGCGTCCGGACCGGGATCGATCGGTGAGTCGCCCGACAGATGTCGGCGCGGGGGCTCGGTGCGACCGTGCGCGCGCGTCTCCGATCAGCCGAGGGCGCCAGCGAGCGCTTCCGCCTCCCAGCCGTGCGCCGCGGCGACGCCCGCGTTCACCACACGACCACCGACGGTGTTCAGCCCGCTCGCCAGCGCCGGGTCTGCCCGCAGCGCGTCCTTCCAGCCCCGCCGTGCGATCTGACGGACATACGGGAGCGTCGCGTTCGTCAGCGCCGACGTCGACGTGTTCGGCACCGCTCCGGGCATGTTCGCGACGCAGTAGAACACGCAGCCGTGCACCAGGAAGGTCGGGTCGGCGTGGGTGGTGGGATGCGTGTCCTCGAAGCAGCCGCCCTGATCGACCGCGATGTCGACGAGCACCGAGCCCGGCCGCATGCGCGCCACCGTCCCGTTCGTGACGAGCTTGGGGGCCTTCGCGCCGGGGATGAGCACGGAGCCGACGACCAGATCGGAATCGATGACGGCCCGCTCCAGATCGAGCGGATTCGAGGCCGCCGTCTTCACCCGGCCCTGGAAGTGGTCGTCGAGATAGCGGAGTCGCTGGATGTTCGTGTCGAACACGGTGACGTCCGCGCCGAGACCCACGGCGATCACCGCCGCATTCGCCCCGGCGACGCCGCCGCCGATCACCGTCACCCGTGCCGCGCGCGTCCCCGGCACACCCGACATGAGCAGACCGAGCCCCCCGGAAGACCGCATCAGGGTGTGCGCCCCCACCGTCGGTGCCAGGCGGCCGGCGACTTCGCTCATGGGCGCGAGCAGCGGCAGCCCGCCGCTCGCGAGCTGCACCGTCTCGTAGGCGATGGCCGTCACGCCGTCGTCCAGCAGACGCTCGGTGAGCGGTCTGTCGGCAGCCAGATGCAGGTACGTGAACAGCACGAGATCGTCGCGGAAGTAGCCGTACTCCGACGCGATGGGTTCCTTGACCTTGAGCAGCAGCTCCGCGCGCCCCCACACCTCGGCGGGGTCGTCCAGCAGGGTCGCTCCGGCCGACGCGTACTCGGCGTCCGACATCGACGACCCCGCCCCCGCACCGCGCTGGACGAACACGTCGTGACCCGATGCGACCAGGTCGTGCACGCCCGACGGGGTGAGGGCGACGCGGAACTCGTTGTTCTTGACCTCGGTGGGAACGCCGATCCTCATCGCGGCTCCTCTCTGCTCCTGGTGGGAGACCTCACGACCGGTGGGCCGCTAGAAAGCGGGGCGGATGGCCCCGACGTCCTTCCCGCCGCCCGAGATGGCCAGCGAGAGGTGCGACATCGCGTCCGCGACGTCAGCGGCGGGCAACGCGCCGGCGAGCTCCAGCAGACGCAGGGCGACGGCGGTCGCCGCGCGCCCTGACCCGTCGAGGATCTTGAGGGCGACGGTGGTGCCGTTCGGAGCGACCATCACCATGACGCCCTCCGCGCCGCCCTTGGCGAACACTCCGAGGCGTTCGATCACGATCGTGTCAGGCCCGCCCGGCCCCGCGATCGTCCAGGGATGCGTGCGGACCGCCTGCACGAGCGTTCCGGCGTTGCGATGCAGTGCGAACGGGGATGTAGACGATGACGTGCCGATGCGGTGGATGGCCCGGGCCAGGCCGACGAGGGTCATGGCGTACACCGGTGCACCGCAGCCGTCGATCGCCGTCCCCGCGACCTTTTCCCCGGTGAGGCGCTCGACGAGCTCGCGGATCGTCGCCTGAAGCGGATGCGCGGGGTCGAGGTAGGTCGCGGTGTCCCAGCCCGCCACGGCGCACGCGAGCAGCATGGCGGCGTGCTTCCCCGAGCAGTTCATCCGGATCCGCTGCGGACCGTGGAGCTCGCGGACGAGCTCGTCGTGGGTGGCGCGGTCGCCCGGCCACGCCGGCGGGCATCCCAGTGCGTCCTCGCCGACCCCGGCCGCGGCGAGGATGTCGCGCACGACGGCGACGTGCCGGTCCGTGCCGGAGTGACTGGCGGTCGCCAGCGCCAGCCGCTCGCCGTCCAGAGGTGCGCCGACGGCGAGGCACGCGAGAGCCTGCACGGGCTTGAGGCTCGACCGGGGGAGCACCAGGGCCGATGGGTCCCCGAACTCCCGCTGCACGGTGCCGTCCGGTGCGAGCACGACCGCCGACCCGGCGTGGCGGGACTCGACGAAACCGCTGCGCTCAACGATGGCGAGCTCCACGGCGGACGTGACGGCGAAGGTCTGCGGCACGCCGTCAAGCCTAGCGCCGGGCCCACGCGAGGAACGGGGCGACGTGCGGGTGGCAGACTGGAGCCATGATCGGCGAACATCGGTACCGGCTCGGTGCGCGATGGACCGGCGATCGCGGCACCGGCACGAGCGGCTACCGCGATTACGACCGCGCGGTCACTCTGTCCGTCGACGGCAAGCCGGACCTCCTCGCGTCCGCAGACAAGCCCTTCCGTGGTGATCCCTCCCGCTGGAACCCCGAGGATCTGCTCCTCGCCGCCCTCTCCGAGTGCCACCTGCTGTCCTACCTCCACGCGTGCGTCCAGGCGGGCGTCGTCGTGGTCGGGTACGAGGACGACGCGTCGGGAGTGATGGTCGAGGACGGGAAAGGCGGCGGCTCCTTCGCCGAGGTGGTGCTGCGCCCGCGCGTCGTCGTGGCGGAGGCGGGCATGACGGATGCCGCGACCGCGGCGCACCACCAAGCGCACGAGTGGTGCTTCATCGCGCGTTCGGTGAACTTCCCCGTGACCGTCGAGCCGGTCGTCTCGGTCGCGACCGCACCGGCCAGCTGAGCCGCCCGGCGTGCGTCAGCGGCGCTCGTGGGGGAGGACCTGGCGGAGCCGGTCGACCGCGCCGTGCGCGGGAGCCTCGTTGTAGGCGTTGGCCAGTTCCTGTCCCGACAGGGCGTGGATCGCGGTCATGATCTCGTCGGTCGCCTGGCGTCGCGCGCGGCCGGAGTCGGCGGCGCCGTGCCGGGTGACGTCGATCGGCTCGCCGAACCGCACCGAGATCCGCGGACGCAGCCGGGGGAGCTTCGCACCCACCGGCATGATCTCGTTCGTTCCGGTGAGTCCGACCGGCACGACCGGTGCCCCGGTCTGAAGGGCGAGGAAGGCGACGCCGGTGCGTCCCTTGTACAGCCGGCCGTCGAGCGAGCGGGTCCCCTCCGGGTACAGCGCGATGGCCTCGCCCGCCTCGAGGAACCGCTTCTGCTGATCGAGGGCGTCCAGTGCGGCCTGGCCCGCGCCGCGCTCGACCGGGCTCGCTCCGAGCGCGGTGAAGAACTCGCGGCTGATCCAGCCCTTGACGCCCTTCCCGTCGAAGTAGCTCGCCTTCGCGAGGAACCGGACGGTGCGCGGCGACGCGACCGGGATCGCGATCGAGTCGATGAACGAGAGGTGGTTGCTCGCGAAGATGACCGGTCCGGTCTTGGGCACGTTCGTGCGGCCCTCGATACGCGGCCGGTACAGCACGCGAGCGAGCGGGGTGAGGATGAACCGGCTGAGCGCGTACGCGGCGCTCACGGCCGCGGGTGACGGGACCTCCGGCGCGATGGCCGCAGGCTCCGGCGTCTCCGGTTCTGTCACCTGTCGAGGGTACAGCCGTTTCCATGCCCTCACCGGCATGGTGCGGTTCACAGCCAGGACATGAGAAAGTGCGACAGGATGAGACGATCCCCTTTCGCAACTGATGAGGTTTCTTCGTGCGCATCCGCCCTCTTGCCGCTCTGTCCGTCGCCGCGCTCGCGGCCTTGACGCTCGCCGGCTGCTCGTCGTCCGCGGCTCCGAGCGCGTCGCCCTCGACCAGCGCGGCCGCCGACCTCTGCTCGGCGAAGGTGAAGTCCGGCGCGGCATCCGACGCGGTGAAGGTGAGCGGCTCGGTCGGCAAGGAGGCGACGGCGTCGTTCGACAAGCCTCTCGACATCACCGCGCTCCAGAGCAGCGTCGTCACCAAGGGCTCCGGCGACAAGATCCGCAACGGCGATCTCGTCCAGTTCGCGCTCACCGAGTTCAACGCCCAGACGGGCGCGAAGAACGGCGCGATCGGCCAGACCGACGGCACGCTCCTGCCGCAGCAGATCTCTGCGAACAGCGTGCTCGGCCAGGTCCTTGGCTGCGCGACGGTGGGCACCCGTGTGGTGGCGACCATTCCCGGCGACGAGTCGAACCCCGCCAGCGTCGACATCGTCGACGTCCTCAAGGTCGTCCCGAATGCCGCGTGGGGCACGCCGGTCGACCCGAAGGAGGGCTTCCCCAAGGTGAAGCTCGCCAAGGACGGCACCCCGTCCGTCACGCTGCCCAAGGGTGACATCCCGACCGCGTTCGAGAAGGAGACCCTCAAGAAGGGCGACGGCCCGGTGGTCGCCGCCGGCGACGGGGTGCTCGTGCAGTACTACGGGGTCTCGTGGAACTCGGGCAAGGTGTTCGACAAGAGCTGGGGCAAGCAGCCCTTCTCGTTCACGGTCGGCTCCGGCGTCGTCCAGGGCTTCACGGATGCCGTGAAGGGCGAGACGGTGGGATCCCAGGTGCTCGCGGTGCTGCCGCCGTCGGTCGCGTACGGGACCGGGACGATCAACGACAAGGACCTCAAGGGCCAGACGCTCGTCTTCGTCGTCGACATCCTCGGTGTGCAGCACGGCACCGCCCAGTAGTCCGCGCACGCGGCGGATAGGCTGACGGGATGCGCCGCGTCCTCGTCCTCGGCTCCACCGGGTCCATCGGCACGCAGGCGCTGGATGTCGTGCGGGCGAACCCCGAACGCTTCGAGATCGTCGGCCTCGCCGCCGGGTCGAACCGCGCGGCGCTCGAGGCGCAGGCCGCGGAGTTCGGGGTGGAGCACGTCGCCCTCGGCGCGGAGGCGGAGCAGCTGGTGCGCGACGTCGACGCGGACGTCGTCCTCAACGGGATCACCGGGTCGGTGGGGCTCGGTCCCACGCTCGCCGCGCTCGAGACCGGCCGGACCCTCGCGCTGGCCAACAAGGAATCGCTGATCGTGGGCGGCGACCTCGTCACTGCGCTCGCCGAGCCGGGTCAGATCGTGCCGGTCGACTCCGAGCACTCCGCGATCGCGCAAGCCCTGCGCTCCGGCGACAGGTCTGAAGTACGTCGTCTCGTCCTCACCGCGTCGGGCGGTCCGTTCCGCGGGCGCCGCCGCGATGCGCTGGCGGCCGTCACCCCTGCCGAGGCGCTCGCGCACCCGACGTGGGACATGGGGAGGGTGGTGACCACCAACTCCGCGACGCTCGTCAACAAGGGACTCGAGGTCATCGAGGCGCATCTGCTGTTCGACGTCCCGTACGACCAGATCCAGGTCGTCGTCCATCCGCAGTCGATCGTCCACTCCATGGTCGAGTTCGTGGACGGCTCCACGATCGCGCAGGCGTCCCCGCCGGACATGCGTCTGCCGATCTCCCTGGGCCTCGACTGGCCCCATCGCGTCGGCGGCGTCGGCCGGCCGCTCGACTGGACCGCGGCCGCGTCCTGGACGTTCGAGCCGCTCGACGAGGACGCCTTCCCGGCCGTCGCCCTCGCCAAGCGGGTCGGCAGGGCGGGCGGCACGTACCCGGCCGTCTTCAACGCCGCCAACGAGGAAGCCGTCGATGCGTTCCACGAGGGCCGACTGTCGTTCCTCGGCATCGTGGACGTCGTCGCACGCGTCGTGGACGCGCACGATGCGCCGTCCGCCCTCACCCGCGAGTCGCTCGCCGAGGCGGAGCGGTGGGCTCGCGACGCGGCGGATCGGGTGATCTCCGCGGCGTGAGCCCGGTCGCGCGGATCAGTCCGACCAGGCGCGGGAGGGGTCCGACAGCGGCGTCTCGTCGTCCGGGTAGGGGACGGGCCAGTGCGGGTCGGGCACGGGCCACCCCGCCGCGCGAAGCGCGCGACGGGCGAGCTCACGCGCCGAGTACGGCGTGCGCATCCCCCTGATGTCGCGGTAGTCCTGATGCCCCGGGCCCGCCCACAGGATGGCGTCGCCGTCGCCGACCAGCGCGATCGCCTCGATGATCGCGCGCTCGGGCGGCGAGTACTCGTGGATCTCGGCGTCGGGCCGCGCGCGCCGGGCACCCTCGATCAGGGTGGCGCGGATCGTGTCGGGATCCTCGAAGCGCGGGTGGTGATCGGTGATCACGAGAATGTCGCTGCCCTCCACCGCCGTGCGGCCCATGTCGTGCCGCTTGGTCGCGTCACGGTCGCCGTCGGCGCCGAAGAGCATCAGCACCCGGCCCGGGGTGACCCTCCGGATGGCGGCCAGCGTCTTCTCGAATGCGTCCGGCGAATGACCGAAGTCGACGTACACCGCCGGACCGCGCGCGCCCGACACCAGCTGGGTGCGGCCGGGGAGGAAGGCCTCGATACGGCCCCCGTCGAGCGCGGCGACGAGATCGTCCCACGCGTAGCCGCCCTCGAGGAGCATCACGACGGCGAGGCCGGCGTTGGCTGCCATGTGCCGGCCGATCACCGGCACGACGGTCGTGAGCGTCCGGCCGTCGCGAGCGGTGAGGGTGAACTCGGTGCCCTGCGGACGCTCGTCGACGATCTCGACCGTCCAATCCGCGTCGAGGCCGGGGTCGGCGGCGATCGCGGGAGTGATCACCGTGACGTACGGCACCTCGCAGCGCGCGACCACCTCAGCACCCGACGCGGAGTCGAGCGAGATGACGGCCCTGCGCGAGCGGTCGGGGCGGAACAGCGGCAGCTTCGCCTCGAAGTACTCGCGCATGTCGGCATAGTCGTCGAGGTGGTCGTGGGACAGGTTCGTGAACCCCGCAACGTCGAACACCAGGCCGTCGACGCGATGGCGGCTGAGGGCCTGGGCGCTCACCTCGACGGCGACGGCCTCGACACCGCGCTCGCGCATGAGAGCGAGCAGGGCGTGGAACTCGGATGCCTCGGGCGTGGTGAGGCGGGACACGATGACCTGGCCCGCGATGTGGCGCTCGGCCGTGGATGAGAGGCCCGTGACCACCCCCAGCTGCGTGAGGATCCCCTCCAGGAGGTGCGAGACGCTCGTCTTGCCGTTGGTGCCGGTGGTCCCGAAGAGGAGCGGGAGGGCATCGCCGGCACCGGTGCCGTACACCCAGGCGGAGAGTGCGCCGAGCCGGCCTCGGGGGTCGTCGACGACGACGATCGGAAGTCCCGCGTCGGCGGCGATCCTGGCACCGTCCTCGTCGGTGACCACGGCGACCGCGCCCTTCTCGGCGGCGGCGGTCGCGAACTCCGCCCCATGCCGGTTCAGGCCCCTGATCGCGACGAACGCCTCACCGGGGCGCAGGTCGGCGGTCGCGAGCGTCACGCCGCTCAGCGAGACCCCGCGGACGTCTCCGCGGACATCCGTCCCGAACCGGTCGGCGAGGTCGGCGAGCGAACGCACCGGCGGGTGCTCCGGTCGCAGCACGGGCGGCAGGTGCGAGGGGGTTGCGGGAGGGGTCGACATGGCCCCTCCATCCTCTCATCCCCGGCTCCGTGAGCCCGGTCCGCCCTTCTCGTGCGAGGACGCGAGGGCGGACCGGAGGGGGATCAGTCGGAGCCGGATGCCCGACGTCCGCGGACCAGGACCACCACGAGCGCGGCGGCGCCGAGGACCAGGCCGCCCGCAGCGAGCCCGCGTGCGACCGGATCCGCGCCCGCGCCCGAGGTATCCGCCCCCGCGGTCGGGCTGGGGGAGGCGCTCGTCCCGTGACCGCCTCCGGCGTGGGTGGTGTCGTCGTCGTCCTCGTCACCGGCGCCCGGTGCGCCGACGGCGACGGCCGGCGCGGGAGTGTCGAGCGCCGACTCGTCTTGACCCGCCTTCGGCACCTGGGTCCATTCCGTCGAGCCGGTGACGCAGGTCTGCACGACCGGGAAGGCGATCGTCTTCCCCGCATCCTTCGTGTCGAAGAGCACGTCCATCGACACGCCCGCCGAGACGCCGCTGTCGATGGGCTGCGCGGCCGTATACGTGATCCGTGTCGGGACGCCGTTCGCGCCCAGCGTGCGCTGAATCGTCCAGCCGCCCTGGTAGACCGGCATCGCGTTCCCGACGCCGGCGGGGATGGTGACGACGAGCGCGGTGGTGGGTGACTCGTCGCAGCCGTGGTGGAACTGGAAGGTGAGCCGGGTCGTGCCGCCGGCCGGTGCCGTGTCGGGGCCGACCTCGACATGGGCGGAGGCGGCCAAGGGGAGACCGATCGCCAGGGCGAGTCCGGCGAGTACGCCGGCGGCGAGACGGCCGCCGCGGCGGACCGGACTCACCGTCTTGCGGGGGGTCGTGAGCGGGGCGGGGGTGCGCGTGCGCGCGGAGATGTCGTACATGGGATTCCTTCGTCGAGTTCGGCGGCCACCGGTCGGAAAGCCGCGGATGCGGCCGCGCGGGACGCGCGATGACGACGTCGGGCCCGTGGCGCCGACGTCGGCTCAGCCGAAGGAGAGCGGAGGACCGCGCCGCGAGAGGTCGGAGCGGAAGGTCGAGAGGGGAAGATGGCGGTTCTCGCCGCGAACGACGGCAGCTCCGGCGCGGTGGGGGACCGCGGCGACCGCGATCGCAGGGAGCAGGCGCCGCACCCCGCGTGCGAGGGCACGCAGCAGCCCCTCGCCCCGGTGGAGCAGGGCGATCGTGATCAGCGCCGCGACGAGGTGCGCGCCGAGCATCGGCGCATCCGGGAGCAGCCCGTGGGCCGCCGTCGCGCCCGGGGCCATCGACATCGCGACGTGATGGCTGGCGTGGTCCATCGGACCGTACACGATCCCGTCGCCGTCGCCGAAGAGCGCGAACACGACGTGGAACACCGCCTGAGCGGTGAGCACGGCGGCGGACGTCCGCACCACCGACGGTCGGCGCCCGATGAGCGCTATCGCGAGCGGAGCGGCCATCACCGTCGCTCCGGCGAGGAGGAGCGGAGACGGGGCGCCCGCGCCGCCGAGCGTGTGGGCGGTCGCCGCGACGATCGTGGTCACGGCCGCCGCCGCGACGCCGCGCGCCGCGCGCATCTGTCTCGCCGTCACGGGGCTCACCCGACCAGCGTAGGCCCCGTACGGCGGACTCAAAGGCGATCGCGATAGCGTGTGGGCCGTGACCGTCCTCGCCTTCGTCATCGGCATCGTCCTGCTCCTGGTGGGACTCGCCGTCTCGATCGCCCTCCACGAGCTGGGCCACCTGCTTCCCGCCAAGCGGTTCGGGGTCCGCGTCGGCCAGTACATGATCGGCTTCGGGCCGACGCTGTGGTCGCGGCGCAAGGGCGAGACGGAGTACGGCTTCAAGCTCATCCCCGCGGGCGGCTACATCTCGATGGCCGGCATGTACCCGCCGTCGCCGAAGGAGCGTGCGGCCGAGGGTCGCGCCGGAGGCGGCTTCTTCGCGACGATGGTGCAGGACGCGCGCGCCGCGAACGACGAGACGCTGCTCAGCGACGATGACGACCGCGTGTTCTACCGGCTGCCCGTGTGGAAGCGCGTCGTCATCATGCTCGGCGGCCCGATCATGAACCTGCTGCTGGCCATCGTCCTGTTCACCATCGCGTTCAGCGGCATCGGCATCCAGACCGCCACCGCGACCGTCGCGGCCGTGAGCCCGTGCGTTCCGGCCAGTGCCACCGCGACGTCGTGCGCGCCCTCCGACCCCGCCTCGCCCGCGCAGAAGGCGGGATTCCGCTCCGGGGACGTCATCGTCTCGATCGACGGCGCCGCGGTGAAGACGTTCGCCGACGCATCTGCCATCATCCAGAAGTCGCCGGGCACGCAGCTCGACGTCGTCGTCGATCGCGACGGCGTGCGCACGCCGCTCGTCCTCACGCCGGCCTCGCGAACGGTCAGCGGCACGCAGGTCGGTTTCGCGGGCCTCACCGCCACCGTGGAGTACGTGCGGCAGCCGATCTGGGCGGGGCCGGAGGCCGCGTTCCAGAACGTGGGACAGGTCGCCGCCATCGTCGTCCAGCTCCCGCAGAAGCTCTACGGCGTGATCGAATCCACGATCACCGGCGGTCAGCGCGACCCGAACAGTCCGATGAGCATCGTCGGGGTCGGGGTCCTGGCGGGTGAGGCGGCCACCTCGACCGCGCCGATCCTCGATCGCGTCGCGTTCTTCCTGAGCCTGCTCGCCTCGCTCAACATCGCGCTCTTCGTCTTCAACCTCATCCCGCTGCTTCCCCTCGACGGCGGGCATGTCGTGGTCGCGCTGTGGGAGGGGGTCAAGCGGCTGTGGGCGAAGCTGTTCCGTCGTCCGCCGCCGAAGCCGGTCGACGCGACCAAGCTCGTGCCCGTGACGTTCGTGGTGGTCGTCCTGCTGATCGCGATGGGTGTCGTCCTCATCCTCGCGGACGTCATCAACCCGCTGTCGATCCTCAATCCGTAGGAAGGTTTCGGCAGCGGTGTCGAGAACGGGCTTGTCCGTTCGCTGTGGGGATGAAACGGTTCCCATGACGAAAGGACACGACCGTGAAGTACGTCATCATGTTCACCTCGACCCCCGAGCTCGACGCGGCGGTTCCCGCCGAGCGGGCCGAGGAGATCTACCGGCGCGTGTACGAGTGGTTCGGCGAGCACGCCGAGAAGTTCGCCGACACGGGCGCCGAGCTGCAGCCCGTCACGACAGCGACGACGGTCACCCGCGGCGAGGGCGGGCCGGTGGTCGCCGACGGGCCGTTCTCCGAGGCGAAGGAGGTCATCGGCGGCTTCAGCGTGCTGGACGTCCCAGACCTCGACGAGGCGATCGCGATCGCGAAGACCTGGCCCATGCTCGACCTCCCGGGCACCTCGGTGGAGATCCGGCCGATGGTCGTCGACTACAGCCACATGGAGCAGTGACTCCGTCGGATGCCGCGCCCCGCGGTCCCGCGACCGGCGGGGGCGCGGCATCCGATCGCCTTCTCGAGCGGACCGTGCGCGAGGAGTCCGCGCGCATCGTCGCGGCGCTCACGCGATCGTTCGGGAGTCTCGACATCGCGGAGGAGGCGGTCGCCGAGGCCGTGGTGGAGGCGCTGCACGAGTGGCGCACGCGGGGCGTACCGCCGAACGCCGGCGCGTGGCTCACCCGGGCGGCTCGCAACAACGCGGTGGACAGACTCCGTCGAGAGCGCCGCTACCGCGACAAGCTCGCCCTGCTGTCCACAGACCCGGCCGAGGCGCCCCTCGCCGACGCGGACATCGACGAGCGGATCCCGCTGCTGTTCGGGTGCTGCCACCCCGCCCTGTCGCCTGAGGCGCAGCTCGCTCTCACCCTCCGGGCGGTCTGCGGCCTGACGACGGCGCAGATCGCGCGCGCGACGCTCACCCCGGAGTCCACCGTGGCGCAGCGCATCGTCCGCGCGAAGCGCAAGATCGGGGCCGCGGGCATCCCGCTGCGGATCCCGGATCCCTCCGAGCGCGTCGCGCGACTCGACCTCGTGCTGGCCGTGGTGTCGGTGATGTACAGCGAGGCCCACCTCACGCCGGAGCGGGATGCGGCGGCCGATCGCGATGTCGCGGAGGACGCGCTGTGGCTGGCCGGCGTCGTCGTCGCCGCCCTGCCTCAGGAGGCCGAGGCCCACGGTCTGCTGGCCCTCCTCCTGTTCCACCGCGCCCGCGAGGGGGCGCGAGCCGTCGACGGCGAGCTCGTCCTGCTGCCGGACCAGGATCGCTCGCGCTGGGACGCCGCGATCACGGCGCGCGCGCACGCGGCACTCGTCCGCGCCGCCCGGCTGCGGCATCCGGGGCGGTGGCAGCTCCACGCCGCCATCGCCGCGTGCCACTCGGATGCCGCCACCTGGGCGGAGACCGATTGGCTGCAACTGCTGACGCTGTACGACATGCTGCTCGCGTACGACGCCTCGCCCGTCGTGCGGCTCAATCGCGCGGTCGCGCTCGCCGCCGTGGAGGGGCCTGCGGCTGCGCTCGCCGAGATCGACGTCCTCGAACCGCGGCTGCACGACTACCGGCTGTGGCACGCCGTGCGGGCGCACGTCCTGCGTGAGCTCGGGCGCGACGTCGAGGCGCTTGCGGCGGATCTGAGCGCGCTCGAGCTCACCGCCAATCTCGCCGAGCGGCGGATCATCGAGTCGCGTCTGCGGCGCTGATCCGGCGTTCGGCGCGTCAGCCCGGCGCGATCACGCCAGCGCGTGTCCGACGAGGCGCTCCAGGGTCGTCATGCCGTCGCGCGACAGGATCGACTCGAGGTGACCCTGCACCGACGCGAAGCCGGGACCGCGCAGCGCGTAGACGTCACCGGACACCGGGTCCGCGGCGACCTCGGCCACTCCCACGCGGGTCGTGCCTGGCGCGACGCGCGCCGTGAACGTGTTGTAGAAGCCGATGGATGCATCCTCGCCGAACACGTCGACGATCTTCTGCAGCCCCTGGTGCGGGCGTGCGAGCGGGCCGAGACCGATCCCGAGCGAGCCGGCGAGGATCTGGTTGCTGAGGCAGACGGCCAGCAGCGGACGTCCGCTCGCCCGCCGGCGGCCGACGACCTCGCGCATGCGCCGCATCCGCGGCGAGGTCTCGTCCGCGGGGTCGCCCGGGCCGGGCCCCGCCACGACGAGCTCGGCGGCGTCGAGCTGGGCGTCGGTGACCGCGTTCCAGGGCACGATGGCCGCGTCCAGCCCCAGGTGGCGGAGCTGATGGGCGAGCATGGTCGTGAATCTGTCCTCCGCATCGACCACCAGAGCGCTGCGTCCGGCGAACGGTCCGTGCCCGGCGGGCTCCTGCGGGTTCAGCCAGAACTGCGCGAGACGCCCGTTGCGCGACGCGAGCAGCGCGGAGATCCCGGGATCCTCCGCGAGCGGACGGCGTGCCGCCGCGGGCGCATCCGGATCCGCGGCAGCCTCGGCGTCGCGGTCGCGCGGGACGGCGCCGATGGCCCCGAGCACGCCGGCGGCCTTCCCGTGCGTCTCGCTCACCTCGCCGTCGGGGTCGGAGTGCCGCACGAGGGTTGCGCCGACCGGGACGCGGAGCCGGCCGTCGACGAGGTAGGCCGTCCGGATGAGGATCGGGGCATCGAGATCGTGCGTCGGCGCGCCGGGTTCGCCGCCCGCGGATGGCGTGAAGAGCGCAGCGACTCCGGAGTAGTACCCGCGCGGCGTTCGCTCGTGACGCGTGATGACGGTGCACGCGTTCTGCATGGGCGACCCGGTGACCGTCGGCGCGAACATGGTCTCCCGCAGGATGTCGCGCGGGTCGAGCCGGCTCCGCCCGCGCAGCACGTACTCGGTGTGCGTGAGTCGCGACATCTCCTTGAGGTGCGGACCCGTGATCCGTCCGCCGTCCGAGCAGACGGCGCTCATCATCTTGAGCTCCTCGTCGACGACCATGAACAGCTCCTCGGTCTCCTTGGTCGACTCGAGGAACGTGGTCAGGGTCTCGACGGTGGCACCTCCGGCGGGGTGGCGGAACGTGCCGGAGATCGGATTCATCGTCACGACGCCGTCGCGCGCGCTGACGTGGGCCTCGGGGCTGGCGCCGACCGCGATGTGCCCGGGTGTCGAGACCAGGAACGTCCAGTACGCCCCGCGCTCGTGCTCGAGGAGTGCGCGGAACCAGGTCAGCGCCGCGGTGATCGCGTCGCCGTCCACGTCGGCGGTGAAGTCGCGGCGGATGACGAAGTTCGCGCCCTCGCCGCGTCCGATCTCGTCGGCGATCACGGTCCGGACGGTCTCGGCGTACTCCTCGTCGGCGACGTCGAACCCGGCCCCGCGGAGTCCGACCGGTGCTGCCGGCAGTGCGGCGATCACTTCGTCGCGGGGGAGGGTGGCATGCGCGTCGACGACGAGGCAGCGCAGGGGCGCGTGATCGTCGTGGCACTCGAACCCGCGCTCGGTCACCTGGCGGAACGGCACCAGTGCGAGCACCTCCCGGGCGGTGCCCGCGGCATCCGCCAGCGGGATGTCCGCGAGGAGGTCCACGTCGACCGTCTCACCGGTCAGGACTTCGACCGTGCCGGGATCCCGTGCGATGAGGGCGAACGGGACATGGGCGTCGAGGACGTCCGCCAGCGCGGCAGAGGAGGGAGAGGGCGGTGTCATCGCCGGCCTTTCATCGGTCGGGCGGCCTCATGACAAAGACCGCCACGCGGGCGGTCTGTCGTCGGATCGCGAACACACCGCTCAGCGGGTGTGCCACCAGGTGCGGTTCGCGATCATGGGGCGAAACTACCACAACCGCGTCCGGTCGCCTTCCGGGGGCAGCGATCGAGAGGACGGCGCCCGCGCGGATCCTCAGGGCGAGGTCGGGTCGTATATTCCCGTCTGGTACGGCCCTGAGCAGGCGTGGGCCTTCGCGACATCGGCATTCAGTGCGCCCGGACCTCCCACGAGCGTCAGCGCCAGGCCGTCTGTCGCGATGATCGAGGACATGGTAACAACCGGGATGCATGTCGGTGCGGAGAGCTCGATCGGGGTATGGCGGGCAAGAGCGAGGGGGGCGACGACGGTGGCGTCGGCGAACGTGGCGCCGCTCACCACGGTGGCTCGCGTCTGCGGGTCGAACGACGAGGAGTGCGCGTCGTTGAGTGCTGTGGCAGTTGCGTAGCGGTCGGCGCCTGCGTAGCGGACCGCGTAGCCGTTGAAGGAAGCCTCTATGCCGGCCGATATCGCGCCTGTCCCGCCGACGAGCTGGATGGCGCCCGGACTCAACGCAGCGAGGAGCCGCCGGGTCGCCGCGTCGACTATCGCAGCGCGACCATCGATCAGGATCACCGGCTCCTGTGTCACCGCGGCGACACCGCCGGCCGCAAGCGCGTCCGGGTAGTCGCGTCCTGTGGCGAGGAGCGCGGAGGCGCTGGCATCGAGGGGGAACACCGCCTGGGCGAGTTTGCGGGAGGTCTCGTACCGGTCCGCGCCGGCGATGCGCGTGACCTTGGCGTGGGTCAGTGCGCCGGCGCGCGCGGCCACGAATGCGCTGATGGCGCCGAGTCCTCCGACGATGCGAACCTCCGATGGATGCAGCCGAGCGAGCTCCGCTGCAGTCGAGGCCGGGAGCGTGGCTGCCCTGGTGGTGAGCACGACAGTGTGATCGAATGCGGCCGCAGGCCCCGCGGACAGCGAATCCGCGAAGTTCTCACCGCTTGCGAGATAGACGACGGCCGGATGTTGACCGGCCGGGATCACGGCGTCCGCCACGGCGGCCGCCGTGGCATACCGGTCGGCGCCGCCCAGCCGTGTGGACGAGAAGACCGCGGGCTTGAGCACCAGCTCGGTGGTGGTCGTGCCGAGTGACGCGTGGACGGTGGTGGCCTCGGAGGCGGTGAGGCCGCCGAGGAACTGGGGCGGGAAGGTGCCCGCCCCGGCGCTCACAGGCGTGAACCGCTCGACGTAGTCGCCTGGCGCCAGGAGTGTGCTCGCATGCCACGAGCCTGTGTAGTCTCCCACGCCCCACCCGATCGGATCGGACAGGGATCCGTCGTCATTGCGGGAGTAGATCTCCACACTGGTGGCGACGGGTCGGTGCGATCCGTCCCACCCGATGATCGACACGCTGCCGTCGAGGCGAGCGCCGACGTGCAGCTCGGCGGTGATCTCGGTCGATGTCCCGGGCGTGACGGTGACCGGTTGCGCGCCGGACAAGTGCTGGGCGTTCGGCCAGAAGGACGTGTAGGTGTCGACGCTCGGACTAGCAGGGAACTCGACGGTGTAGGCCCCGGGCGTCAGACCCCCGATCGCGAAGTGGCCGCTGGCATCGGGTGATCCGCTGGTGTTTCGCGGGTCTCCGGCCCAGCCTCCTACGGCGTAGATGTACACGTCCGGGAATCCGGGGGTGTCGACGTCTTTGGTGATGGTTCCCGAAATCCATCCGGCCGCCGAGAAGTGCACGTCGGCGAAGACATCACTTCCAGGGGCGGAGGCGGGGTACGAGACGCTCGTCGGTAGCCATTCGGGATACGCTGAGAATGTCGCACTGTCGGCGTGACCGGCCAGGAAGGGCGCTGAGCGGTAGGTGGTTCCGGTGACGGTCACCGATCCGCCGGCACCGACATCCCACGTCGCCGCGGGGCTCGATGACGACGGGTTGAACGACCTGACGGTCGCATCGGCAGGGCTCACACCGTGTGCGGACGGGTCCGCACTGAGCGTGCCGACGAGGTGCACGCCGGCGACGAGTCGGACGTCCTGGTCCACGTTCGATCCCGCGGCGACGGTCACCGTTCGCGAACTTGCGAGATCCTTCACTCCGCCCAGGTACTGCCCGGGATACGTGCCGTTCGGCGATGACGCGTCGTCGGGCCTCACTGAGATGGCGTAGACGCTGGGGACAAGTCCGGTCACCGCGAAAGATCCGTCGGAACCCAGGATCGCCGAGCCGACCTCCGAGTCGGGGAAGTCGCGGGATCTCACGGTCACCCAGCCGTGGATCGGCTCGCCGTGCGCGCCCGTGACGATGCCGTGTACGGCCCCCGTCGCAGCTGCGGCGTGGGCCGCGGCCGGCATCGAGATGCCGGCGACGATCGCCGCCAGTGCTGCGAGTCCGACCACGATTCGACGGGGGCGATCATCGAGCATTCGAGTGTCCTTCCGGCACGGGCGGTGCCGGTCCAGCGTGAGTCTAGGGTCGTGCGCGGGTGCAGGGAAGTGGCAACTCCCTTCGACTTCCACGTTGCCGAACGGACGCATGCCTTACCGGCATCCGTCCGGCCGACGGAGTGGCTCAGAATCGTGGCCCGAAGTGCGGGTTCAGTATCCGCAGACCTCGAGACGACTGACGCGTTAGTCGAGAACACCGGTTCCGCCGATCAGCCAGAGACCGACCGTTCCGCCATTCCAGATTCCGGCGGCCGCCGCTGTCGGAATGCACGAGGTCGAGGCCAGATACAGCGGCCCGCCGACTGCACCTGCGAGCGGTGCGCCTGTCAGGGCGTCGGCGAAGCGACACGAAATAGCTGTCGCCGTCCGTGCTCACGCCTCCGGGGATGAGCGAGCCGTCCAGGAAGGTCGGCGTTCCGTGCACGGTCCCCGTCGTGGGGGAGCCGCTGCGGCGGCGCCAGCCATCGAGACCGCGGTGCACGCGACCGACGGGTGGCGGGCACGTCGTTCGCGCGACGTGGCGAACATCGTACACAGCACAGATGACGTCCGATGGTCGGGGCCGAGGCGAAGGGTCTCGGCATCCGCCCAGGCATCCTCCGGCCGGTGGAGTCACCCCCGGCGTAGGCTGGAGCGCGTGCCAGCAGTGAATCTCGGGATGCCGCGTGTGCCGGACGTCCTCGCCCCGCGGCGGAAGTCGCGCCAGATCAAGGTCGGCAAGGTCCTCGTCGGTGGCGACGCCCCCATCAGCGTCCAGTCGATGACCACGACGCCGACCACCAACATCAACGCGACCCTGCAGCAGATCGCCGAGCTGACGGCGTCGGGCTGCGAGATCGTGCGCGTGGCGGTGCCCTCGCAGGACGATGCCGATGTGCTGCACATCATCGCGAAGAAGAGCCAGATCCCGGTCATCGCCGACATCCACTTCCAGCCCAAGTACGTCTTCCAGGCGATCGACGCCGGCTGCGCCGCGGTGCGCGTCAACCCGGGGAACATCCGCCAGTTCGACGACAAGGTGGGGGAGATCGCGGCCGCCGCGAAGGCGGCAGGCGTGTCGCTCCGCATCGGCGTGAACGCGGGATCCCTCGACCGCCGCCTCCTCGAGAAGTACGGCAAGGCTACGCCTGAGGCGCTCGCCGAGAGCGCGCGCTGGGAGGCGTCGCTGTTCGAGGAGCACGACTTCCACGACTTCAAGATCTCCGTGAAGCACAACGACCCCGTCGTCATGGTGAAGGCCTACCGGCTGCTCGCCGCGATGGGCGACTGGCCGCTGCACCTGGGCGTCACCGAGGCGGGCCCGGCCTTCCAGGGCACGATCAAGAGCGCCACCGCGTTCGGAATCCTCCTCGGCGAGGGCATCGGCGACACGATCCGCGTCTCTCTCTCCGCCCCGCCGGCGGAGGAGGTCAAGGTCGGCCACCAGATCCTGCAGTCGCTGAACCTCCGCGAGCGCAAGCTCGAGATCGTGTCGTGCCCGTCGTGCGGGCGCGCGCAGGTGGACGTCTACACCCTCGCCGACAACGTCACCGAGGGACTCAAGGACATGACCGTGCCGCTGCGGGTCGCGGTGATGGGATGCGTCGTCAACGGACCCGGTGAGGCCCGCGAGGCCGATCTCGGCGTGGCATCCGGCAACGGCAAGGGCCAGATCTTCGTGAAGGGCGAGGTCATCAAGACGGTGCCCGAGTCGGAGATCGTCGCCACCCTGATCGAGGAGGCGCGCCGGATCGCCGACGAGATGGGGCCGGACGCCGCGGTCGGGACCGCCCAGGTCGTCACGTCCTGAGTCATGCCGACGCGGACGCTGCGCAACGAGTTCACACTCCCGGTGCCGGCGCGCGCCGTCTTCGACCACGTGCGGGATCCGCGCAGCTACGTCGGCCTGTCACCACTCGTGATCGCGGTGAGCGACATCGAGCCTCTCGACGGAGGCTTCCGCTACCGCGCGGTCGAGCGAGTGCCGATCGTCGGACGGTGGACCTACGACAACCCGCTCCGGATCACGCTCTTCGGTGACGGGGACGGGCCGTTCGTCGTGCACGGCGGTGTCGCGAGCAACGGCGGCGTGCACGTCGACTACCGGTACGACATCGCGGACGAGGGCGCGGGATGCCGCGTCGTCGACGTGGTGACCCTCCACACGCCGTTCGGCCTGACCAGGTTCGCGGCCTCGCGTGCCCGTGCCGTCCAGCAGGGACGACCCGCTGTGCTCGCGCGACGCCTGGTCGGCGACTGACGCTCGGAGCGTCGCCCGGTACGAGCGTCAGGAGGCGGATGCGACCTGGTCGAGGTCGATCGTTCCCGAGCCGATGTCGGTGCGGACGAGTCGCAGACGCACCGTCGCCCCCGGACGTGCCGTGACACCGGCCACCTTGATCGCCACCGGGGGGTGGGCGATCTGCACGCGCGCGCCGTCCCCGCGGTGACCTACGACGACGGCAGAGAACTCGTCGCCCTCCCGACCCGTCAGGAGGGCGGCCTCGACGCGATCGACCGCCGCGGCGTCGAGGCGCGCCGCCAACGTATCGCTGCGCCCCATGATCCTGGGGAGCGCGGGGAGGCCCTCCCGTGCCCAGCCGGGGATGTCGTGGCCGTTGGCCAGTGCCTCGCACACGACCAGCGACCAGCGATCGACCAGGCGACGAAGAGGAGCGGTGGTGTGGGCGTACGGTGCGCCGATCGCCGACTGGATCGGGTCGGCCGGGGGCGTGCCGTCGAATGCGACGTACCCGGCGCCGCGGAAGAGCCCGGCCGCGGCATCCAGGATCGCGAGCGCCGCGGGCGAATCCCGGTGCAGACCGCGCAGGTAGTCGCCGTAGGAGACGCTCTCGGGCCAGGGGATGCCGAGCGCCGCGGTCCGCGCACGGAAGGCGGCGACGTCGTCCGGCGCTGCCGCAGGCATCGTCCGGAGGATCCCGACCCCGCCGCGCAGCATGATGTCGGCGGCGGCCATGCCGGTGAGCAGCGACACTTGCGCGTTCCAGTCCTCGATCGGCAACGGAGCATCGCGCTCGAGGCGGTAGCGCCCCCGTTCTTCGACGACCTTCGTCTCGGCGACGTTGAGGCTCGCGCCCCCGCGCTCCGCCTCCCGTTCCGATCGCAGGGGTCCGAACCAGGCCAGCGCCCTGAGGCTCTCGGGGCCGGCGTGGTCGTCGACGGCGCGCTGAGCGTCGACGTAGTTCCACTGCGCCCGTGAGCGGATCACCGCCCTGCGCAGGGTCGTCTCGATCGGCCGTGCTCCGTCGTCGAGCACGAATCGCCACACGAACGCCCGGCGATCGCGGTCGGGCAGAAGCGATGCGGCGTCCTCGCTCAGTGTGACAGGATGCAGCGGAATGTGCCCGTCGGCCGCGTAGAGGGTCTGGCCGCGGCGGCGGGTCTCGTCGTCGACAGCCCCGCCGGGGGCGACGAACGCGGGCACATCGGCGATCGCGTAGTGCAGCACCGCGCCCGTCGCCGTCCGCTGGAGGTGGAGCGCCTGGTCCAGATCCCGGGAGCCCTCCGGGTCGATGGTGAGGAACTCGATGTCGCGCAGGTCGTCGAGCCCTGCCGTCGTCGGATCGACCGGCACGGATTCGGCTGCGGCGTGAGCCTCGGCCTCGACGTCCGCGGGGAACCGCGTCGGCAGCGCGAGCTCCTCGCGCAGCGCGGCGAGGGACGCGATGAGTGCGTCGTTCGCCGAGATCCTGACCAGGCGCGGGCGGTGGGTGGGCATCCGCTCAGTGTAGGCACGCCCCGTCCGCGCCAGGCCGGGGAGTCGAGCATGTTCGCGTCCTGCTTGTAAGCTCCGCCTCATGGCCAACGGGATGCGGGTCGGCGTCGAAACGATGATCCTCGGCGTGCTTCTCACCGGATGCGCGGGCGGCCCCGTGGCGGGGACGAGCGTGTCGGCGACTCCGGACGTCTCGACCTCCTCGGCATCGGATCAGGAGACGCCGGCTCTGATCCCGTTCGGCGGCGATTGCGCGCGCGCGCTGTCCGCGAGCGATGTCGGCCGCATCCTCGGGGGGACGGTGGCAGTGAGTCCGTCGGCGGACGATCTCACCGCGGTCGAACCGGATCGCGCCGCGAGCCAGGCGCTGATCGGCGGTCTGGTGTGCACGTGGACCGGCGCCGGGGGGACCGCGATGGTCGAACTCTTCCCGGAGGACATCGTCCCCGCCGACATCGCGGATCGCCTCACCTCGTTTACCTGCCTGGGATCGGGCTACTGCTCGCGGGCAGAGGGCGCCCAGGGTACCTGGATCAACGCGAGTGTGGCGCAGAGATCCATCGCGGCCGACCCGACGGAGACCGAGCGTCGTGAACGGGAACAGAAGGTCACGGCACTCCTCGCTGTCGTCCGCTCCGCGGATCCGGCAGATCTCAGGTCGCGCGCGGCGTCTCGCGAGCCGGGTCGGTGGATGATCCCTCCGTGCAGCGCGTTCGACGCGACCGTCGCCCACGCAGCCGGGCAGAGCGCGCTCACCGTCGGGTTCCCCGGTGATGCGATCCCGTCCGGCACGGCATGGGAGATCGCGGTCGCTGGCGGCGTCGAGCAGTGGTGTTCCTGGTACGCGTATGGCGAAGCGAACGCCCTCACGCTGATCGAGCTGTCCGTTCAGCCCGGGCTCGGCACTCCTACTCCCGATCAGCTCGCCTCAGCGGGCGCGGTCCCCGCCTCCGTCGGCGGTGCGTCGGCGGCGTTCGCCATCCCGTCCGGTGCCGAGGGGAACGCGCGGATCGTGGCGGTGTCCGGGGAGAACCGTCTCAGCGTGACCGGTGTGCTGGGGTCAGCCGCCACATCGCTCGCCGACGTCGCGACGGCCGTGCTCGCCCAGCTCGACGCGCGGTGACGCGCGACCCGTCGGACGAGCGGGCGCCGGCCGGTCCCTAGACTTGACCCTCGTGGTGACCCGTCTCTCGAACTTCTTCCTCCGCACGCTCCGCGAAGACCCCGCCGATGCGGAGGTCGCGAGCCATCGGCTGCTCGTGCGCGCCGGCTACATCCGCCGGCAGGCGCCGGGCATCTTCGCGTGGCTCCCGCTGGGGCTGCGCGTGAAGGCACGGATCGAGACGATCGTGCGCGAGGAGATGGCCGCCGCCGGTGCGTTCGAGGTGCACTTCCCCGCGCTCCTGCCCCGTGAGCCGTACGAGGTGACCAATCGCTGGACGGAGTACGGCGACGGCATCTTCCGGCTCCAGGACCGGAAAGGCGCCGACTACCTGCTCGCGCCCACCCACGAGGAGATGTTCACGCTCCTCGTGAAGGATCTGTACTCCTCGTACAAGGATCTGCCGCTGACGATCTACCAGATCCAGGACAAGTACCGAGATGAGGCCCGCCCTCGGGCCGGTCTCCTGCGCGGGCGCGAGTTCACGATGAAGGACGCGTATTCGTTCGACTACACCGACGAGGGCCTGGATGCCTCGTACATGGCGCAGCGCGACGCCTACGAGCGCATCTTCCGGCGGCTGGGGCTCGAGTACGTCATCGTGCAGGCGGATGCCGGCGCGATGGGCGGCTCCCGCAGCGAGGAGTTCCTGCATCCGACTCCCATCGGCGAGGACACCTTCGTCCGCTCGGAGGGCGGCTACGCCGCGAACGTCGAGGCGTTCACCACGACGATCCCCGCCGCCGTCCCGTTCGACGGATTGCCCGATCCGGTGATCTTCGATTCGCCGAACACCCCCACCATCCAAACGCTCGTCGACCACGCCAACGCGGTCCTCGGTGGGGAGTACTCCGCGGCGGACACGCTCAAGAACGTCGTCCTCGCCCTCACGCACCTCGACGGCCGCCGCGAGCTCGTCGTCGTGGGGCTGCCCGGCGATCGTGACGTCGACGACAAGCGCGTCGAGGTCGCGTTCGCACCGGCCGAGGTCGAGCCGGCGACGGAGGACGACTTCGAGAAGAACCCGCTGCTGGTGAAGGGCTACATCGGACCGTGGTCGGAGACCGGTGCGATCCTCGGCGAGGAATCGGCGACCGGCATCCGCTACCTCCTGGATCCCCGGGTCGTCGACGGCACCGCATGGATCACGGGCGCGAACATCGACCAGAAGCACGTCCACTCCCTCGTGGCCGGCCGCGACTTCGCGGCGGACGGGTTCATCGAGGTCGCCACCGTGCGCGCCGGAGACCCCGCCCCGGATGGCTCGGGGCCGGTCGAACTCGCACGCGGCATGGAGATCGGCCACGTCTTCCAGCTCGGCCGCAAGTACGCGGACGCGCTCGGGCTCAAGGTCCTCGACGAGAACGGCAAGCTCGTCACCGTGACGATGGGTTCGTACGGGATCGGGATCACCCGCATCCTCGCGATCATCGCCGAGCTCAACAACGACGAGAAGGGCCTGGTCTGGCCGTCCGCCGTGGCGCCGTTCGACGTGCACGTGGTGGCCACCGGGAAGGACGAGGTCGCGTACGGCCTCGCGGATGCGATCGCGGCCCGGCTCGAGGCGGCCGGACTCGATGTGCTCTACGACGACCGTCCCAAGGTGTCGCCCGGGGTGAAGTTCGGCGATGCCGAGCTGATCGGCGTGCCGCAGATCGTGATCGTCGGACGCGGCGCGGCAGACGGCGAGGTCGAGCTGTGGGACCGCCGCACCGGGGACAGGGACGTGCTGCCGGTGGATCAGGCGCTCGTGCGCCTGACGGAGCGGCCCTGACCCGATCCGTCCCGTGCGCCGTGCCGACGTGACAGGCTGAGGGCATGGCAGGGCACCACATCCCGCACGAGGTCACCGATGAGCTCCGGGCGACCATCGATGCCGCCGGCATCGACGAGAACATCGACCTCGTCGCCCGGATCCTGGCGACGGGGGTCGGGATGGGGCTCGACGAGACCGACCGGCTGGATCTGAAGATCACGTCGGCCGCCCTCACGGAGATGCGTGCCGCGTTCCGCCTCTTCGCGCCGTACGAGACGGTCTCGAAGGTGACGATCTTCGGCTCCGCGCGCACGCGGTCGGAGGATGCGCTGTACCACCAGACGGTGCGGGTCGCCGAGTCGCTCGCCGCCCACGGCTGGATGGTCGTCACCGGCGCCGGCCCGGGGATCATGCAGGCGGCGGCCGAGGGCGCCGGCCCCGACCACTCGCTGGGCGTGTCGATCCGGCTGCCGTTCGAGGAGAAGCCAAACGCCGTCATCGCGGCCCAGGAGCGCAGCGTCGCGATGAAGTACTTCTTCACCCGCAAGCTGATGCTGGTGAAGGAGTCGAAGGGCTTCGTCTGCCTCCCCGGCGGTTTCGGCACGCTCGACGAGATGTTCGAGCTGCTGACGCTGCAGCAGACCGGAAAGGCGGAGCCGACGCCGATCGTCCTGCTCGATGCGCCGGGCGGGACCTTCTGGTCCGGTCTGCGCGGCTTCGTGGAGGACCATCTCATCCCGAGCGGGGTGATCTCGCCCGGTGACTTCGATCGGGTGCTGGTCACCGACTCGGTCGACGAGGCGACGACGGAGATCCTCGGTTTCTGGCGCAACTACCACTCACTGCGATGGGTGGGAAGGCGTCTCGTGCTGCGGTTGCGCACGGCGCCCACGGAGGCCGAGGTCGACGCCCTATCGGACGAATTCGCGGGACTGCTCGCCGACGGGCGCATCGAGCACCGCGGTCCGCTTCGCGCCGAGCGCGACGACGACGACGTGCTGGATCTCCCGCGCCTGGTCCTCCGGATGAACCAGTTCCGCGTGGGTGAACTGCACCGCCTCATCCGCGCCGTGAACGCCCTCGGCTCGGCGACGGTCTGACCCGGCCCCGCCCGGGTGGGGCCGCCGCGGGCCGCTCCCGGTCGAAGAGCGCGATGATCCGGTAAAGTCGTGGGGATGCGGGGGCGTGCTGCGCGCCCGCGAGAGCTGAATATGGGAGGTCATCGTGGATATCGATCTGGGACTGCTGCGAACGGTCGAGCGCGAGAGGGAGATCCCTTTCGAGGAGCTCGTGGAGATCATCGAGCAGGCGATCCTGACCGCCTACGCCAAGCACACCTCGCCGACCGGCACCCTCCCGGACGGTGCCCGCGCCGAGCTCGACCGCAAGACCGGCCACGTCGCGGTCTTCGTGCCGCTCCTCGACGATGAGGGGGCCGTCATCGGCGAGGAGGAGAGCACCCCGGAGGACTTCGGTCGCATCGCCGCGTTCGCCGCGAAGCAGGTGATCAGCCAGCGCTTGCGGGACATCGCCGACGACGCCGTGCTCGGTGAGTTCCGGGGCAAGGACGGCGACATCGTCGCGGGGGTCGTCCAGCAGGGGCCGAATCCCCGCATGGTGCACGTCGACCTCGGCTCGGTCGAGGCGATCCTCCCGCCCGAGGAACAGGTCGCGGGGGAGGAGTATCCGCACGGATCGCGCCTCCGCGTCTACGTCACGTCGGTCGCCAAGGGCGCGAAGGGGCCTTCGATCACGGTGTCGCGCACCCACCCGGGACTCGTCCGCAAGCTGTTCGCCCTCGAGGTCCCCGAGATCGCGAACGGCCTGGTCGAGATCGTCGCGTTGGCCCGCGAGGCCGGACACCGCACCAAGATCGCGGTCAAGGCCAACGACCCGTCGATCAACGCGAAGGGAGCGTGCATCGGCGAGCTCGGGCGCCGGGTCCGGGCCGTGACCGAGGAGCTCGGCGGGGAGAAGATCGACATCGTCGACTACGACCCGGAACTGGCGAAGTTCGTCGCCAACGCGCTGTCGCCCGCGAAGGTGACCTCCAGCTTCATCCTGGATGCCTCGAGCAAGGCCGTCCGGGCCCTCGTGCCGGACTACCAGCTGTCCCTCGCGATCGGCAAGGAGGGGCAGAACGCCCGTCTCGCAGCGAAGCTGACCGGCGCGAAGATCGACATCCAGCCGGACAGCATCCTTGAGTCCTAGGCCCTGCGCCAGCGTGCGGGAGTCCCGGGGCGGGCGACGAGCCGGCGCGGGGGGAGTGTAGGATGGAAGCCGTACGGACGTGCGTCGGATGCCGCGCGCGTGCCCCCCGGTCCACACTCCTCCGAGTCGTGGCTGTCGACTCCTCCCTCATCGTCGATGAGAAGAAGGCGATGCCGGGACGGGGCGCGTGGGTGCACGAGACCATCGAGTGCGTGGATGCCGCGATCCGGCGCCGCGCCTTCGTACGAGCATTGCGTGTGCCGGGTCCGCTCGACGCACAGACCATCGAACACCACCTCCAGCGAAACGGCTGAACGGCTATGGACACGAAGTGAACGGCTCGAAATGAGTCCCGTCCGCGACTAATGGTCTGCCCTGTCCTGGGTAGACCCCAAGACAGGAGAACTGTGGCAAACGCAAAACCACGCGTGCACGAGATCGCGTCCGAACTGGGCGTCGACAGCAAGCTCGCGCTCGCAAAGCTGAAGGAGCTCGGCGAGTTCGTCAAGAGCCCTTCGTCGACCATCGAGCCCCCCGTGGCCCGCAAGCTCCGTGCCGCCCTCGAGGCGGACGGGGCCAAGCCGGCGTCCGACGCGGCGGCCGCGCCTTCGGCGCGCCCTGCCGGTCGCCCCGGCCCCGCACGCCCGGCCGCGCCGGCGGCGACCCCCGCTCCCGCCCCGGCGGCTGCATCGGCCGCTGCGGCACCCGCGGCGCCTGCGGCCCCCGCACCCGCGGCCCCGGCGACAGCTGCCGCCGCACCCGCCCCGCAGGCTGCGCCGGCCGAGGCCGCCGCCCCGGCAGCCGACGGCGGCGCGCCGACGCCCGCCGCCCCCCGTCCCGGTGGCGCTCCCCGGCCCGGCAACAACCCCTTCGCCTCGGCGCAGGGCATGGGGCAGCGCCCCGCCGGCCCCCGTCCGGGTAACAACCCGTTCGCGTCCGCGCAGGGCATGGGGCAGCGCCCCAGTCCCGGCAACATCCCCCGCCCGCAGGCTCCGCGTCCCGGCGCACCTCGTCCCGGCGCGCCGCGTCCGGGTGGCGCCGGTCGTCCCGGTGGCGGCGGTCGTCCCGGCGGCGCGCCGTTCCAGCAGCGTCCCGGCGGCCCCGGTCGTCCCGGCGGCGCAGGCGGCGGGTTCCAGCGTCCCGGCGGTGCGGGCGCCGGCGCGCCCGGCGGATTCGCGGGTCGTCCCGGCGGCGGTGGCGGCCGCGGCCGCGGCCCCGGCGGAGGGACCGCTGGCGCCTTCGGCAAGGGCGGCGGCAAGTCGAAGCAGCGCAAGTCGCGTCGTGCCAAGAGGCAGGAATTCGAGATGCGGTCGGCGCCGGTCGTCGGCGGCGTCAACGTCCAGAAGGGCAACGGCGAGATCATCCGCCTGCGTCGCGGGGCGTCGATCGCCGACTTCGCCGACAAGCTGGAGGCCCTCAACGGCTACACGGTCCAGCCCGGCACGCTCGTGACGATCCTCTTCAACCTGGGCGAGATGGCGACGGCAACCGAGTCGCTCGACGAGGCGACGTTCGAGGTGCTCGGCGCCGAGCTCGGCTACAAGATCCAGATGGTGTCCCCCGAGGACGAGGACAAGGAGCTCCTCGAGGGCTTCGGCCTGGACCTCGAGCAGGAGCTCGAGGACGAGGACGAGGACGACCTCGAGATCCGTCCCCCCGTGGTCACCGTCATGGGCCACGTCGACCACGGAAAGACGCGGCTGCTCGATGCGATCCGTCAGACCAACGTGGTCGCGGGCGAGGCCGGCGGCATCACCCAGCACATCGGTGCCTACCAGGTCTGGACCGAGCACGAGGGCGTCGAGCGGGCCATCACCTTCATCGACACCCCGGGTCACGAGGCGTTCACCGCCATGCGTGCCCGCGGTGCGCAGGTCACCGACCTGGCGATCCTGGTGGTCGCGGCCGACGACGGCATCATGCCGCAGACGGTGGAGGCGCTGAACCACGCCCAGGCGGCCGAGGTGCCGATCGTGGTCGCGGTGAACAAGATCGACAAGCCGGACGCGAACCCCGCCAAGGTGCGCCAGCAGCTCACCGAGTACGGCCTGGTCGCCGAGGAGTACGGCGGCGACGTGATCTTCGTCGACGTCTCGGCTCGCGAGAACATCGGCATCCAGGAGCTTCTGGACGCCGTGCTGCTCACCGCGGATGCCGGACTCGACCTGCGCGCGAACCCGAACAAGGCGGCACGAGGCGTCGCGATCGAGGCGAAGCTCGACAAGGGCCGCGGTTCCGTGGCCACCGTCCTCATCCAGTCCGGGACGCTGCGGGTCGGCGACGCGATCGTGGCAGGCACGGCCTACGGCCGTGTGCGCGCGATGGTCGACGAGAACGGCGACGCGGTCGACGAGGCCGCTCCGTCGCGCCCCGTCCAGGTGCAGGGTCTCAATTCGGTGCCCCGCGCCGGTGACACCTTCATCGTCACCGAGGAGGACCGCACGGCCCGTCAGATCGCCGAGAAGCGTGAGGCCGCCGAGCGCAACGCCCAGCTGGCGAAGGCGCGCAAGCGCATCTCGCTCGAGGACTTCACCCGCGCTCTCGAAGAGGGCAAGGTCGAGTCGCTCAACCTCATCATCAAGGGCGACGTGTCGGGTGCCGTGGAGGCCCTCGAGGAGTCGCTCCTCAAGATCGAGGTCGACGACTCCGTCCAGCTGCGGATCATCCACCGCGGCGTCGGTGCGATCACGGAGTCCGACGTGAACCTGGCGACGATCGACAACGCGATCATCATCGGCTTCAACGTGCGGCCGGATGCGAAGGCCCGCGAGCGGGCGTCCCGTGAGGGCGTCGACACGCGGTTCTACTCCGTCATCTACAACGCGATCGACGATGTCGAGCAGTCGCTCAAGGGCCTGCTCAAGCCGGAGTACGAAGAGGTCCAGTCGGGTGTGGCCGAGATCCGCGAGGTGTTCCGCTCCTCGAAGTTCGGCAACATCGCCGGTGTCATCGTCCGCTCGGGCACGATCACGCGCAACGCGAAGGCGCGCGTCATCCGCGACGGCGTCGTCATCGCCGATGGCCTGGCCATCGAGTCGCTGCGTCGCTTCAAGGACGACGTCACGGAGGTCCGTACCGACTTCGAAGCCGGTATCGGCCTCGGGAAGTACAACGACATCCAGATCGGCGACGAGATCGAGACGACCGAGCTGGTGGAGAAGCCGCGCGGTTGATCGCAGGAGTGAGGGGCGCCTCCGGGCGCCCCTCACCACTCGGAGGGAGTAACCATGTCTTCGGAACGTCAGGCACGTCTCGCCGACCGCATCCGCGTCCTCATCGCGGAGCGCCTCGAGAAGGGGCTGCGCGACCCGCGGCTCGGGTTCGTCACGATCACGGATGTCCGCGTGACCGGCGACCTCCAGCATGCATCGGTCTTCTACACGGTGCTGGGCAGTGAGCAGGAGCGGGCCGACTCCGCCGAGGCGCTGCGTGCCGCCACCGGGATGCTGCGCAGCGAGGTGGGACGCCGACTCGGCATCCGCCTCACGCCGACGCTCGAGTTCATCCCCGACGCGATCCCGGAGAACGCCGTCCACATCGAGGACCTTCTCCGCGAGGCGCGCGAGCGCGATGAGGCCGTGGCCGGGATCGCCGCATCCGCATCGTTCGCGGGCGACGCCGACCCCTACGTGAAGCCCCGCGAAGACGACGGAGAGTAGCGGCACCCGGCGGCGTCAAGGGGGGTCGTCCGCCCGGCGCCGTGTGACACGATCGTGGGAACCCGTCGAGAGGATCCTCGTGATGCCCGCCCTCCTGTCCCGAGCGCTCGTCGTCGGCGCGTCCGCGGTGCTTCTCGTCTCGGTCGCGGCCTGCGCGCCGGACCGGCCGACCTCGACGCCTGTGCCGACGGGTTCATCGTCGCCCCGCGGTGACGCCACCGCGTCCGATGCCCCCGTGGCGAGCCCGTCCGCCTCGGCGCAGCCGGGCATCACCGCGCAGAGTCTCGGCGGGTACGCGCTCGGGAGCCCGCTCACCGCGGCGGCGCGGAGCCTCGGTGCCGAGGTGGCGGGGGCGAGCTGCCCGTGGGCGTTCACCGCCCGCAGTGCGTGGGAGACGTGGCTCCTCGCCGATCCGGATGCCGCCGACCCGACCGACACCATCGCGCTGATCGCGATCGACTCCTCGGGCCTCGCCGCCGCCCCGACGGGCGCGCCGAAGACGGCGTCGGGCATCGGCCTGGGCTCCACCGAGGCCGCAGTCCGCGCGGCCTACCCGACAGCAGTGGGCGTGGACGCCGCCGACGTCGACTTCGCGCTGCGCTACACGGAGGGCGACGGTTCCATCGTCTTCGAAGGACGGGACGGCGTCGTGCAGGCGATCAAGGTGCTCCCGGCGAACGCGGAGAATCCGTCCGAATACTGCGGCTGATCCTGCCCGCGGCGGGGGAGACTCGGACGTCGTCGTGTCGGTCGCTCACCCGCTCGTGGTCGTCTCGGAGCCGCGGGGGAGGCGGAGTGCACCGTCGACGGCTTCCGCGAGACCGTCCGTGATCAGCGAGTCGATCGCGCGATCCCGCTGCCGCGGGTCCGGCCAGTCGGCGATCACGCGGTCCAGCGGCAGGTCGTCGCCGTCCGCATCGCGAAGCGCGCGCAGGACGGCGCCGCGCGCCTGCCGGTCGCTGCCCTCGTACGTCGCCTGCTTGCGGCGGGCATCGCCGGTGTCGGGATATCCCGCCGCGCGCCACGCGCAGGCGTGCGCGATGGGGCACGCGTCGCATCGCGGCGCGCGCGACGTGCACACCGTCGCGCCGAGCTCCATCGCCGCCGCGTTCACGATCGCCGCGGCGGAGTGGTCGACGGGGAGGATCGCGGCCATGTCCTCGAGGTCGCGCCGCGACGGCGGTCCAGGCTGCGAGCGGCCTTCGACCGCGCGGGCGAGCACGCGCCGCGTGTTGGTGTCGACGACCGGATGGCGATCGCCGTAGGCGAAGACCGCGACGGCGCGCGCCGTGTAGTCGCCGATCCCGGTGAGCGCGAGGAGGTCCTCGACCTCGCGCGGGACGCGCCCCGCGTGCCGGTCCCGGATCTCGACGGCCGCGCGGTGGAGCCACAGTGCACGACGCGGGTAGCCGAGGTTCGCCCACTGGCGAACCGCCTCGGCCGGTGCGTCGCCGGCGAGGTCGGCGGGCGACGGCCATCGCTCGAGCCACGCCTCCAGGTGCGGGATGACGCGGTTCACGGGCGTCTGCTGCAGCATGAACTCGCTCACCAGCACACCCCACGCGCCGTACCCGTCGCGCCGCCACGGGAGGTCGCGGGCGTTCTCGCGATACCACGCGATGAGGGGCGCGGCGAGGTCCGGCATGGGTTTCAGCGTAGACGGATGCCGCGGCGCCGCAGTCGTAGGCTGGATGCATGCGGCTGCCCACCACCCCGATGACCACGCTGCAGCGTCAGCTGCGGGACGAGGTGCGGCAGCACAACCGCGGTGGACGCATCGTCCTCGCTGTGGACGGCATCGATGGTGCGGGGAAGAGCACGTTCGCGGACGGCCTGGCCGATGTCTTCGCCGAGGACGACGCCGCGGTCTATCGCGCGAGCATCGACGACTTCCACCGCCCGCGCGCCGAACGCTACGCACGCGGTCGCGACGATCCCGACGGCTTCTACCTCGATTCCTACGACTACGCCACCTTCCGTCGCGTCCTGATCGATCCGTTCCGGGACGGCGCACAGACCTCCGGGACGACGGGATTCCAGCTCGCCGCCTTCGATGTGCGGCGCGACGCTGCGGTCGAGGCCCGCTGGGTCACCGGCCCCGCCGATGCCGTGCTGATCGTCGACGGCATCTTCCTGCACCGGCCCGAGCTGCGGGGGCTCTGGAACTGGTCGGTCTGGCTCGAGGTTCCGTTCGAGGTCGCCTACGCGCGGATGGCCGTGCGCGACGGCGCCGATCCCGATCCTTGGGCGCCGTCGAACGATCGATACCGCGAGGGACAGGAGCGGTATCTGCGCGAGGTGCGGCCCGATCGCGTCGCCTCCGTCGTGGTCGACAACACCGACCCCGCCGCGCCGCGTCGCGACTACCGGGACTTCTGCTGATGCCTCCGCGCGACCCGTCCGGCGTCCTCCTCGTGGACAAGCCGGGCGGGATGACCAGCCATGACGTCGTCTCGCGGGCCCGGCGCGCGCTGGGCACGCGCAAGATCGGCCACGCCGGCACGCTCGACCCGATGGCCACGGGGCTCCTGCTCCTGGGCGTGGGTCCCGCCACGCGGCTCCTCACCTACCTGGTGGGCCTCGACAAGACGTACGAGGCCACCATCCGGCTCGGCGCGAGCACGGACTCGGATGACGCCGACGGGGTGGTCACGGCCGCGGCCGACCACGCCGACGTCGCGTCCCTGGGGAGGGATCGGATCGCGGCATCCGTCGCACGCCTGACCGGGTCGATCTCGCAGGTGCCGAGCACCATGTCGGCGATCAAGGTGAACGGCCGCCGCGCCTACGACCTCGCCCGCGCCGGCGAGGAGGTCGAGCTTCGCGCCCGGGAGGTCGTCGTGTCCCGGTTCGACGTGGTGGCCACCCACCCGTCGCCGGGCCACCTCGACCTGGACGTCATCGTGGACTGCTCGAGCGGCACGTACATCCGCGCGCTCGCGCGCGACCTCGGCCACGACCTGGCGGTCGGGGGCCACCTCACCGCACTGCGCCGCACGCGCGTCGGCCCGTTCGCCGTGTCCGACGCCTGCGCGACCGAGGACATCTCCGCGTCGGGGCTCCTCGCGCCCGCCCGGGTCGCGGCATCCGTCCTGCCCGTCCTCGACGTCGACGACGACCACGCGCGCGACCTCCGCCACGGAAAGCGCGTCGCGGGCATCGGCGCGAGGTTCGAAGGAGAACGTGCGGCCGCGGTGGATCCGGCGGGCGCCCTGGTCGGGATCGTCGAACGGCGGGGTGCTGAGGTCAAGAGCGTCATGAACATGCCGGAGGGGCTCGAGGGATGATCCTGTGGTTCACCTACGTCCAGGTGGCGGTCGCCGCCGTGGGCGGTGTCATGTGCGTCGTCCTGGGGCTGGCCGGGCGGCGCCCGAGCGATCTGAGCGTCGGCGCGCTCGCCCTGCTCGAGGTGCTCCTGATCGCCCAGATCGTCATCGCGATCATCGCGCCGTTCGCGGGCAATCCGCCGACCGGGAGCCTCCTCGAGTTCTGGGTGTACCTCGTCTCGGCGGCCCTGCTCCCGCCCGCGGGTGCCGCCTGGGCGCTGCTGGAGCGCAGCAGATGGAGCACCGTCATCATGGGCGTCGCGGCGCTCGCGGTCGCCGTGATGGTGTGGCGGATGCAGGTGATCTGGACGATCCAGCTGGCCTGACGCCCGCGTCCCGCGCCAGGCTCGCGCTCTAGGATGGTGACGCCATGTCTTCGTCCCCTCGCCGCCGTATGACCGGAATCGGTCGCGTCCTGGTCGTCGTCTACGCGATCCTCGCCCTGGGGGCGACGGGACGCTCGCTCGTCCAGATCGTCGAGCGCTTCGACCACGCGCCGCTCGCCTTCACGCTGTCGGCGCTGTCGGCCGTCGTGTACATCGTCGCCACGCTGGCGCTCGTGTTCGCCGGATCCCGCGTCTGGTACCGGGTCGCATGGGCGGCGATCGGCTTCGAGCTCGTCGGCGTCCTCGCCATCGGCACCCTCAGCCTCGTGCGCCCGGAGCTGTTCCCGGAGGCGACGGTGTGGTCGTTCTTCGGCATCGGCTACCTCTTCGTGCCGCTGCTGCTGCCGTTCTGCGGCATCTGGTGGCTCGCCACGCACCCTCCGCTCTCGGCGGACACGCCGGCGGACCCGGTGCTGTCCGCGGCGGAGCGATGATCGTCTTCCACGATCCCGCCGAGGTTCCGGACGGCTTCGGTCCGTCGGTGGTCGCCATCGGAAAGTTCGACGGCGTGCACGCAGGACATCGGGCGGTGCTCGAACGGGCGCGCGTGGATGCCGCCACCGGCGGCGCGAAGGTCGTCGCCGTCACCTTCGACCGCAACCCGCTCAGCATCCTGCGACCGGAGGCGTGCCCCGAGAGCGTCATCGGCATGCACCAGAAGCTCCGGCTGCTGGAGGAGACCGGCATCGACGCGACGCTGATGCTGCGATTCGACCAGGAGCTGGCCGCGGTTCCCGCGGAGGAGTTCGTGACGCGCATCCTGGTGGATGCGCTGGACGCGCGCGCGGTGCTCGTCGGACGCGATTTCCGGTTCGGCCGGGGCGGCGCGGGCACGCCCGATCTCCTCGATCGGCTCGGCGCGACCCACGGATTCCGGGTCGACATCGTCGACGACGTCCGCGAGATCGGCTCCGAGCGTCGCGTGTCGTCGACCTGGATCCGGGAACTGCTGACCGCCGGGGATGTGGTCGGGACCGCGAAGCTGCTCGGCCGGCCCCCCGCCGTCTGGGGCGAGGTCGTGCGCGGGCTGCAGCGCGGGCGCGCGCTCGGCTTCCCCACCGCGAACCTCGCGCCGGATCTCGAGGGATTCGTGCCCGCCGACGGCGTCTATGCCGGATGGCTCGTCGACGAGCCGTCCGCGGGCGGGCTGCACCCCGGGCGTCGGTATCCTGCGGCGATCAGCGTCGGCACCAATCCGACCTTCGACGACGTCGATGCGCGGGTCGTCGAGGCGTACGTCCTGGACGAGACGGACCTCGACCTCTACGGACATCATGTGGAGATCCAGTTCGTCGCGCGCGTACGCGGTATGGTCGCGTTCGACAGCGTCGATGCGCTCATCGCCCGGATGAACGACGACGTCGCGCAGGTGCGGAGGCTGTTGACATGACCGGTGACGATCGCCTCCGGACCCGTCGGCTGACGTGGGCGCGGCGGGTGATCGTCGGCGTCATCGTCGTCTCCTTCGGCCTCGCGGCGGTCCTCGGCATCGTCGTCCTCCTGGGTGCCGAGATGGGCGAGGTGGCCGGTCGGGTCCTCGCCACCACGGCCATCGTCGGATCGTTCAGCGTCGCTGTGCTCTGCGGGGCGGCGCTCATCGGCCGGCGCGCGCAGGCGGTGGGTGCCGTCGGCGTACTCGTCTCGATTCTCACCGCGGCTCTCGCGGTATATGTCGTGTGGGCGAGTCCGCTCGCAGGCGACGGGTGGGAGCCCCTCCTGCGCACGCTGTGGACAGGCGTCGCGGCGACGTCCGCCTTCGCCCTGGCCTCGCTGCTCCTGCTGCTCGCCGACCGACGCCGTACCGCGGTGCGGATCGGTCTGATCGTCACCCTGGGGCTGCTCGCGGTCCTCCTGGCGCTGACCGTCTGGCTGGTGTGGGGCAGCGATCTCGGCGAAGAGTTCGCCCGCCTGTACGGGATCGTGGCGATCCTCGCCGCGCTCGGCGCGATCGTGGTGCCGGTGCTGTCGCTGCTGCTTCCGGATCGGCGCGCCGCCGTCATCGGGGCCCGCCTGTCGGAGCGGCTGGTCGCGGAGGCGGAGCGGCGCGGGATCACGGTGGACGAGCTCGTCGCCCCCGTCCTCGGGACGCGGGACGGGCTTCCCCCGGCTTCTTGAGTCCGCCGCCGCGGCCGGGACCGCGCGACGCCGACCCGGCGGCCTCCGGAAGGCCGGGGTAGGCTGGATGTTCGGCTCGACCGTCTCGGAATCGCCGCGGGGCGCGCATCGACGGTGCCGTCGGTCGCCATCCGAACGATTCGCGGGCGCGGCCCGCGATAGTCGCCGCACGACGCGTCCGGCTCCGCACGGCTGAACGCGGGACGCGGGCGGGAGAGCATTCGACATGGAGGGACTGCGATGAGCAGGACGGATCTGCAGACGCTGCCCGAGCGCGCGATGGAGCTGCTCGGAGGTGTGCCCGACGACACGACGCTGCGCCGCTATCTGCACGGTCTCCCCGGTGTCGACGCGGTCGGGCTCGAGCAGCGGGCCGCGGGTCTGGGCACGCGGTCGATCAAGACCGCATCGAAGGCCTGGGCGCTCGACAAGATCATCGAGCTCATCGACCTCACCACGCTCGAAGGCGCCGACACGCCCGGAAAGGTGCGCTCACTGGTCGCCAAGGCGCTCAATCCGGATGCCTCGGATCCGACGTGCCCGCGGGTCGCGGCCGTGTGCGTCTACGGGGACATGGTCCCCTACGCCGTGGAGGCGCTGGGCGCCGCGCATGGCGACCCCGACGACAAGCTCGTCTCGGTCGCTGCCGTGGCGACGGCCTTCCCGAGCGGTCGGGCGTCGCTCGACGTGAAGCTCGCCGACACGGCGGACGCCGTTGCGAACGGCGCGGACGAGATCGACATGGTGATCGACCGGGGCGCCTTCCTCTCCGGGCGCTACGGCGTGGTCTTCGACCAGATCGCGCGCGTGAAGCAGGCGTGCCGTCGGGCGGACGGCTCGTACGCCTCGCTCAAGGTGATCCTGGAGACCGGCGAGCTGAACACCTACGACAACGTCAAGCGGGCGTCGTGGCTCGCGATCCTCGCGGGCGGCGACTTCATCAAGACCTCCACGGGCAAGGTGTCGCCGGCCGCGACGCTGCCCGTGACCCTCCTGATGCTCGAGGTCGTACGTGACTGGCACCGCACGACCGGCGAGCGGATCGGCGTGAAGCCGGCGGGGGGGATCCGCGCGTCGAAGGATGCGATCAAGTACCTGGTGGCGGTCGCCGAGACGGTGGGCGAGGAGTGGTTGCAGCCGCACCTGTTCCGCTTCGGCGCCTCGAGCCTCCTGAACGACGTGCTGCTGCAGCGGCAGAAGCTGACGACCGGGCACTACACCGGCGCCGACTACGTGACGATCGACTGAGGACGGACGATGAGCTTCCTGGAATACGCCCCCGCGCCCGAGTCGCGGTCGGTCCTGCACCTGCGCGACGAGTACGGCCTCTTCATCGACGGGGAGTTCCGCCCCGGATCGGGGGAGAGCTTCGCCACGATCTCGCCGGCCGACGAGTCGCACATCGCCACCGTGGCCGCCGCATCGGATGCCGACGTCGACGCGGCCGTCGCCGCGGCTCGGCGCGCCTACGACCGGACGTGGTCGAGGATGAGCGGCCGCGACCGGGGCAAGTACCTCTTCCGGATCGCCAGGCTCGTGCAGGAGCGCGCGCGGGAGCTCGCCGTCGCGGAGAGCCTCGACAACGGAAAGCCCATCAAGGAGTCGCGCGACGTCGACGTCCCCCTGGTGGCGGCGTGGTTCTTCTACTACGCGGGCTGGGCGGACAAGCTCGACCACGCCGGCTACGGGGCGAATCCCCGCGCCCTCGGCGTCGCCGGTCAGGTCATCCCGTGGAACTTCCCGCTGCTCATGCTCGCCTGGAAGGTCGCGCCCGCCCTCGCCGCCGGCAACACCGTCGTGATCAAGCCGGCCGAGACCACGCCCCTGTCTGCACTGGTCTTCGCCGAGATCCTCCAGCAGGCCGACCTCCCGCCCGGTGTCGTCAACATCGTCACCGGTGCCGGCGCGACCGGCGCGGCCATCGTGCGGCACCCCGACGTCGACAAGGTCGCCTTCACGGGATCGACCGGCGTCGGCCGCGAGATCGCGAAGGCCGTCGCCGGCACCCCGAAGAAGCTCACCCTCGAACTCGGCGGCAAGGCCGCGAACATCGTGTTCGAGGACGCCCCGATCGACCAGGCGATCGAGGGCATCGTCAATGGGATCTTCTTCAACCAGGGGCACGTCTGCTGCGCCGGCAGTCGTCTGCTCGTGCAGGAGTCGATCCACGACGACGTCGTCGATCGACTCAAGACGCGTCTGTCCACGCTGCGCCTCGGCGATCCGCTCGACAAGAACACCGACATCGGCGCGATCAACTCGGCCGAGCAGCTGCAGCGCATCCGCGAACTCAGCCGGATCGGCGAGGACGAAGGCGCGGAGCGCTGGAGCGCCGACTGTGCGATCCCGGACAAGGGATTCTGGTTCCCGCCGACGATCTTCACGAACGTGCAGGCGAGCCACCGCATCGCGCGGGATGAGATCTTCGGCCCGGTGCTGTCTGTGCTCACCTTCCGCACCCCGGCCGAGGCGATCGAGAAGGCGAACAACACGCCGTACGGTCTCTCCGCGGGCATCTGGTCCGACAAGGGGTCCCGCATCCTCGCCGTCGCCGACCGGCTGCGTGCGGGAGTGATCTGGGCGAACACGTTCAACCGCTTCGACCCGTCCAGCCCGTTCGGCGGCTACAAGGAGTCCGGCTACGGCCGGGAGGGCGGCCGGCACGGACTGCTCGCGTACCTGAAGGGAGCGGCGGCATGAGCAAGCGACTGAGCGTGCCGAAGACGTACAAGCTCTTCGTCGGCGGGGCGTTCCTCCGCAGCGAGTCCGGACGTACCTACGAGGTCGTCTCCCGCAAGGGGGAGTTCCTGGCGAACGCCGCCCTCGCCTCCCGCAAGGACGCCCGCGACGCGGTGAAGGCCGCGGCGGGTGCTGTGAAGGGCTGGTCCGGCGCGACCGCGTACAACCGCGGGCAGGTGCTCTACCGCGTGGCCGAGGTGCTGGAGGGCCGGCGCGCGCAGTTCATCGATGAGATCTCCCGGCAGACCGGCGCCTCGGCGACCGCGGCGGCGGCGGAGGTCGACGAGGCGATCGACCGCTGGGTCTGGTACGCCGGGTGGTGCGACAAGTTCGCCCAGGTCTCCGGCGGCGCCAACCCCGTGGCGGGGCCGTACTTCGACATCTCCGTGCCCGAGCCGACCGGTGTGGTCGCGGTCGTCGCGCCGCAGGACACCGCGCTCCTCGGCATCGTGTCGGCGATCGCGCCGGCACTCGTGGCGGGCAACACGGTCGTGGTGATCGCGTCGCAGCCGCATCCGCTCTCGGCCATCAGTCTCGCGGAGGTGCTCGCTACGAGCGACCTCCCGGCGGGGGTGGTGAACGTGCTCACGGGCTCCCCGGCCGAGCTCGCGCCGTGGCTTGCGTCCCACCCCGACGTGCACGCGCTCGACCTCGTGGGTGCCGGCGATCTCGACTGGATCGACCTGCAGATCGCGGCGGCCGAGACGCTCACGCGCGTCCTCCCGCCCGAGCAGGGTCCGGATGCCGCCGCCCCGAGCTTGCAGCGGATCACGGCCTTCACCGAGATCAAGACCGTCTGGCACACCAAGAGCCTCGTCTGAGCTCAGGGCGCCCCGTCGCTCAGTCTCTGGAGGCCTGCTCGCCGTCGTCCGGCGCCGTCGGCGCGGCCGCCGTTCCCGGTCCATGCGCGGGTGCGCCCGTGGTCGCGATCGCGCCCGTGTCGCCGGTCGGGCGATGCAGCGCATTGCGGATGCCCAGGAACGAGACGACGCCGCCCGCGACGAGGAGGGTCGCGGTGACGAGCGCCGCGCGGTGGAAGCCCGACAGATCCAGCGAACCGCCGACGATGACGCCGAGCATCGCCACGGCGATGAGTCCGGCCACACGCGCGACGGCGTTGTTGACGGCGGACGCGATGCCGCTCCGGCTCGCGTCGATCGCCCCGAGGATGGCCGAGGTCAGGGGAGCCACCGTGAGCGTGACGCCGATGCCGAAGACGAGCACCGAGGGGAGGACCTGCGTCCAGTAGTCGAACCGGGGCGAGACCATGAGCAGGAGCGCCGCTCCGACAGCCATCACGAGTGGGCCCACCGTCATGAACAGGCGCGGACCGATCCTGCCCGCCCACGTGCCCACCCGGGAGCTGAACAGGATGGAGATGATCGTGGCAGGAAGGCTCGCGAGTCCCGCGAGGGTCGCCGGGAGCCCGGCGCCCTGCTGCAGGTAGACGCCGACCACCAGGCCGTTCAGCGACAGCGCGCCGTAGATGAACGCCGTCGCGACGTTGCCGCTCCAGAAATTCCGCGAGCGGAAGAGGTCGAGGGGCATCATCGGCTGCCGCGCCGTCGCCTGCCGTACCAGGAACCCGGCGAAGGCGAGGACCCCGATCGTGAGCGATCCCCAGATCGCGGGCGAGGCCCAGCCCAGGTTCTGCTGCTCGATCAGGGCGAAGACGGCGCCGCCCAGGCCCACCGTGCACAGGACCGCACCGGCCCAGTCGACCGTCGCCCCGGGCCGGCGCTCGTCCCGGTGCTTGAGGACGACGAGGAGCCACAGCGTGACCGCGATGGGGATGACGTTGATGAGAAACACCAGCCGCCACGAGAGCAGATCGACGAACACGCCGCCCACGACGGGGCCGATCAGCATCGCCCCCGTGGTCGCTCCCGTCCAGATGCCGATCGCGCGGCCCTGCGCGGGGCCCCGGAAGGTCGAGGTGATGAGTGCCAGCGAGCTGGGGACGAGGAAGGCGCCGGCGATCCCCTGCACCCCTCGTGCGATGACGAGGAAGAGCGGGTCGGGGGCGGCCGCGATCGCGATCGAGGTGATCGCGAAGCCCACCAGGCCGATCCGCAGGATCACCAGACGACCGAAGACGTCGCTGAGCGAGCCGGCCACCAGGATGAGCGCGCCGAGCGTGATCAGGTAGGCGTCGACCACCCACTGCTGTGTGACGAGACCCCCGCCGAGATCGCGCTGGATCGCGGGGAGGGCGACGGTCACCACGGTTCCGTCCAGGAACGAGACGAACGACGCGAGGATCGCGATCAGCAGGACGAGCCGCTGAGATCGGCTCATCGGCTCCCTGCGTGCGGCGTCGCTCATCTCGGTCACGATAGCGCGCCGCGGGGACACCGGGGTCGCGGGAATACCCAGGGGGGGTATCCTCGTTGGTGACGATCGAGGAACATCGGAGGATCATATGAGCACTGTCACCTACGCCGTCGAGGGAATGACCTGCAACCACTGCGTCGCGGCGGTCACGCGCGAGGTCGGGGGGCTGACCGGGGTCGAGGACGTCGCCGTCGACCTTCCCGCCGGCCGGATCGTCGTCACCGGCGACGCCGCAGAGGCGGACGTCGCGGGAGCCGTGGCCGAGGCGGGATACGCGCTGACCGGGCGCGCGTGATGGACGACGGCACGCGGCAGGCGACGCTCGACATCGAGGGCATGACCTGCGCGAGCTGCGTCGCGCGGGTCGAGAAGCGGCTGCAGGCCGTGGACGGCGTCTCGGCGAGCGTCAACCTGGCCACCGAGTCGGCCAGGGTGTCCTACCCCGGCGACCTGGACGAGGCGCGATTGGTGGCGGCCATCCGCGAGGCCGGCTACGACGCGCGCGTGCGGCGCACCGCCGGCCCGGACGATGCGGTGGGCGGGACGCCGGAACACGGTCACGCCGAGCACGGTCACGCCGAGCACGGCGGGCACGTGCACGATCTCGAAGACCGCCCGGGTTCGGTCAGCCTGCGCACCCGGACGATCGTGAGCGCCGTCCTCGCAGTGCCGGTCGTCGCGCTCGGCATGGTGCCGGCGTGGCAGTTCCCCGGCTGGCAGTGGGTGTCCCTCGTGCTGGCCACGCCGGTCGTGCTGTGGGGCGGATGGCCGTTCCACCGCGCCACGTTCGTCAACGCGCGCCACGGCGCGATGACGATGGACACGCTGATCACGCTGGGCACGGGGGCCGCGTATCTGTGGAGCGTCTGGGCACTCGTGTTCGGCACGGCCGGGCGGATCGGCATGACGCACGGCTTCGAGCCGGTCGGTGCGGCGGGCGAGGCATCCTCGCTCGTGTACTTCGAGGTCGCCTCGGCCGTCACGGTCTTCCTCCTGCTCGGCCGGTTCGTCGAACAGCGGTCGAAGCGTCGCGCGGGCAGTGCCCTGCGCGCGCTGATGGAGCTCGGGGCGAAGGACGTCGAGCTCGTCGACGGCACCACGATCCCGATCGAGCGACTGCGCGTCGGCGACGCGTTCGTGGTGCGACCGGGCCAGAAGGTCGCCACCGACGGCCGTGTGATCGACGGCGTCGCGTCCGTCGACGAGAGCATGCTCACCGGGGAGTCGGTCCCCGTCGACGTCGAGCCGGGTGCCGTCGTGACCGGCGGCACGATCGCGACCGACGGCAGGCTCGTGGTCGAGGCGTCCTCGGTCGGCGCCGACACGCGCCTCGCCCGCATCGCGCGTCTCGTCGAGGACGCACAGTCGGGCAAGAGCCGCGTACAGCGACTCGCCGACCGGATCTCGGCCGTCTTCGTCCCGATCGTGATCGTCCTGGCGGCGCTCACGCTCGTCGGATGGCTCCTGGCCGGACAGCCGGTTGCTGCAGGGTTCACCGCGGCGGTCGCCGTCCTCATCATCGCGTGCCCGTGTGCGCTCGGACTCGCGACCCCCATCGCGATCCTCGTGGGCACGGGCCGCGGTGCGCAGCGCGGAATCCTGATCACCGGCCCCGAGGCGCTCGAGCAGGCGGAGCGCATCGACACGGTCGTGCTCGACAAGACGGGGACCGTCACGAGCGGCCGGATGACGCTCAGCGGAGTGACCGTCGCGTCCGGCGTCACCTCAGCGGACGCCCTGCGCATCGTGGGCGCCGTCGAGTCCGCGTCCGAGCACCCGGTCGCGCGTGCGATCGCCGCGGCGATGACGGAGGCGGTGCCCGTACGCGACTTCCGCAGCCACGCCGGTCGCGGAGTCACGGGAGTGGTCGAGGGGATGCCGGTCTTCGCGGGCCGCCCCGCGTTCGCCGGGGAGCAGGGGGCGATGGTTCCGCCCGAGCTCGTCGGCGCGGTCGTCGCCGGAGAGGAGCGGGGGACGGTCGTCGTGGCCGGCTGGGCGGATCCTGGCGGGGCGCCGGTCGCCCGCGCCGTCTTCGCGGTCGCGGATGCCGTGCGCCCGGACAGTGCGGATGCCGTCGCCCGGCTGCAGAGCCTGGGCCTTCGCGCGGTGCTGCTGACCGGAGACAATGCGGGCGTGGCGGCGGCGGTCGCCGACGAGGTCGGCATCGACGAGGTGATCGCGGGGGTGTTCCCCGAGGGGAAGGTCGCCGAGGTCGAGCGGCTGCGGGCGCGCGGCGGGCGCGTCGCCATGATCGGCGACGGCGTGAACGACGCCGCAGCGCTCGCCACCGCCGATCTCGGGATCGCGATGGGCGGGGGTGCCGATGCGGCCATGCATGCGAGCGACATCACGCTCGTCCGCGGCGACCTCAGCGCCGCCGTCGACGCGATCCGGCTGAGCCGTCGCACCATGCGCATCATCCGTGGCAACCTGTTCTGGGCGTTCGCCTACAACGTCGCCGCCCTCCCGCTGGCGGCGCTCGGGCTGCTCAATCCGATGATCGCCGGAGCTGCGATGGCGTTCTCCAGCGTCTTCGTGGTGCTCAACAGTCTCCGGCTGCGCTCGTTCCGCTAGGAACCGCGGCACGTCGCCGCGGTTCCTGCGAGGGCTGCGGCGACGGCATGGCATAGAATGGGTGGCGGGGAACGTCGCCGGCGGCTGGCCGAATCACGGATTGCCGCGCGCACGACCCCGATCCGCGTCCGTCCCGGCAGGTCGAGCCGCGCGCGGAGCATCGCAGCCCTGACCGGCACCGAACCGGTCGACGCCGGAGCATCCGGCTCTACGCTCAGGAGGAGCATGCCGACCACGGCACCTGCCGCCAAGACGACGCAGCGACGTCGGAAGACCTCTTCCGCGCGCCGCGACGACGAAGCGCCCATCATCCCGATCCTCGCCCGCAAGGTCCGCGAGGTCGAGGCCAAGGCCCAGCGCGGCAAGCTGGGGCCGACCAACCGCGTCAAGTTCCAGGTGATCGCCTTCCTGGTGCGCGAGGAGCGCGCCCGGGTGAAGGCCGACGCCGACCTCGCGGACGCCACGCGGGCCGAGCTGCTGAAGCGGCTCGACGGCGTCGCGACCATCCTCGCCAAGACCGCAGCCCGCGACACGTCGCTGATCCAGCTGCTGGAGGTGGACCAGGCGACGTCGCCGGTCGCCAAGCGGATGCGTCGCGACTGGCTGCTGGAGTCCGGGGCGGAGCTGCCGCCGGACGAGCTGATCATCACCGACGTCGCCCCGGTGGCGGCATCCGTCGTCCCGCCGGCGATGGCATCGCGCCAGGTCATCCCCCCGCAGGTGGAGTCCCGGCGCGAGGCGAACCCGTTCCTCGCACCGGACCTGACCGCCCGCGTCGCCACCCCGACCCCGCGTCGCCGGCTGGACGGCTGGGAGCTGATGGGTCCTCTCTACAAGGCGTTCGAGACCGGCGCGGGCGGGGGTGCGGCGACCATGGAGCTGCCTCCCGTCCCGGAGTTCGACCGGCTGTCGCCCAAGGGCCGCGAGATCATGGTGCACCAGTCGCGGTTCCTGGAGGCCGTGCGCGAGGGCCATCGCACCTTCCTCCTCGCCGACGAGCCGGGGCTCGGCAAGACGGCCGAGTCCGTCCTCGCGGCGTCGGTCGCCGATGCCTATCCGCTGCTGGCCGTGGTCCCCAACGTCGTGAAGATGAACTGGGCCCGCGAGGTCGAGCGGTGGACGCCGCAGCGCCGCGCGACGGTCATCTCCGGCGACGGGGAGGATGTGGATGCCTTCGCGGACGTCTTCATCGTGAACTACGAGATCCTCGATCGCCACCTCTCCTGGCTCGGCTCGCTCGGGCTCAAGGGCATGGTCGTCGACGAGGCGCACTTCATCAAGAACCTCACCTCGCAGCGCTCGCAGAACGTGCTCGCGCTCGGTGCGCGCATCCGGGAGCAGGTGCGCAATCCGCTCCTTCTCGCGCTGACGGGAACGCCGCTCATCAACGACGTCGAGGACTTCGACGCGATCTGGCGGTTCCTCGGCTGGACGACGGGGGAGAAGCCGGGTCCCGCCCTGATGGAGCGCCTCGACGCGACGGGACTCACCCCCGCGGACAAGGCCTTCTACCCCGAGGCGCGCAGCGCGGTCATCTCGATGGGCATCGTCCGTCGCAAGAAGAAGGACGTCGCGGCGGATCTCCCCGACAAGCTCATCGCCGATCTCCCTGTCGAGCTCGACGACGAGTACGGGCGGTCCATCCGCCAGGCCGAGCGTGAGCTGGGCGAGCGGCTCGCGGCCCGCTACCGGCGCATCGTCGACGCGCGCGGCCGCGCGGTCGAGGCGGGAGAGGTGGACGACGACATCGTCCGTCTCGTCGCCCAGAACGAGCTCGACGAGTCGAAGGCGGCCGGCACGGGCTCGGAGAACGTCTTCACGATGGTCCGCCGCATCGGTCAGGCGAAGGCCCTCCTCGCCGCCGACTACACGGCCCAGCTGCAGCGGTCGGTCGGCAAGGTGGTGTTCTTCGCGAAGCACATCGACGTGATGGATGCCGCGGAGGCCCACTTCGCCGGCGCCGGCATCCGCACCGTCTCGATCCGCGGCGACCAGACCACGCCCGCCCGGCAGCTCGCGATCGACGCGTTCAACACCGATCCCGAGGTCGGCATCGCGGTCTGCTCGCTGACGGCCGCCGGGGTCGGCCTGAACATGCAGGCGGCGTCCAACGTCGTGCTCGCCGAGCTGAGCTGGACGGCGGCGGAGCAGACGCAGGCGATCGATCGCGTCCACCGCATCGGGCAGGGCGAGCCTGTCACGGCGTGGCGCATCATCGCCGCGCACACCATCGACACGAAGATCGCGGAGCTCATCGACTCGAAGCAGGGTCTCGCCGCCCGTGCGCTGGACGGAGACGCGGTCGACCCGCAGTCGAGCGATTCCGTGCAGCTCTCGGCGCTGATGCACCTCACCCGGCAGGCGCTGGGCGCGGCGTAGGTCGTCGCCCCTGCCGGGGGCGGCCCGTGTGGCAGGTCCCCGGCAACCGGCGATAGTGTCGTCCGTGGCAGCGTCGCCGTATCGGCATTCCTTCACCCGGACAGCAAGGACCTCCCCATGAAGATCGGCATCCTGACCAGCGGCGGCGACTGCCCGGGCCTCAACGCGGTCATCCGCGGCGTCGTGCTGAAGGGCACGACGGCGTACGACCTCGAGTTCGTCGGGATCCGCGACGGATGGCGGGGCGTCGTGGACGGCGACTTCTTCCCGCTCACCCGGCACGAGGTGAAGGGCCTGTCCAAGGTCGGCGGCACGATCCTCGGCACGAGCCGCACCAACCCCTACGAGGGGGCCAGGGGCGGGGCCGAGAACATCGCCAAGACGCTCTACGGTCACCGCATCGACGGGATCATCGCGATCGGCGGTGAGGGCACGCTCGCCGCCGCCGACCGGCTCTCGAAGGACGGCATCAACGTCCTCGGCGTCCCCAAGACGATCGACAACGACCTCCGCGCCACGGACTACTCGTTCGGCTTCGACACCGCGGTGAACATCGCGACCGATGCGATGGACCGCCTGCGGACGACGGGCGACTCCCACCAGCGCTGCATGGTGGCCGAGGTCATGGGGCGGCACGTGGGCTGGATCGCTCTGCACGCCGGCATCGCGGCCGGGGCGCACGCCATCTGCATCCCCGAGGTCCCGATGTCGATCGACGAGATCACGCAGCTCGTGTCACGTGCACACGATCGCGGACGCGCCCCGCTCATCGTGGTGTCCGAGGGATTCACCCTGACCGGGATGGAGGAGGCGTTCAGCGACAAGGGGCTCGATGCCTTCAACCGCCCCCGGCTGGGAGGCATCAGCGAGGTCCTCGCGCCGGAGATCGAGCGGATCACGGGGATCGAGACGCGCGCGACGGTGCTCGGTCACATCCAGCGCGGCGGCTCCCCGTCGGGCTTCGACCGCGTCCTGGCCACGCGCCTCGGCCTGCACGCGGCCGATGCCGTCGTGGCCGGCGCGTGGGGGCAGATGGTGGCGCTGCGCGGCACAGACATCGTGCGGGTGCCGTTCGCCGATGCGCTCGGCGAGCTCAACACCGTGCCGCTCTACCGTTACGAAGAGGCCGCCGCGCTCTTCGGCTGATCGTCCGTGTCGGCCACGCCGAGCACGTCGAGCAGCCACGCGAGTTCGAACGCGCGCTCGCGCCACGCGTTGTAGCGTCCGCTCACCCCGCCGTGGCCGGCGACCATCTCGCACTTGAGGAGGGCATCGGCTCCCACCTCGCGCAGGCGCGCGACCCACTTGGCGGGCTCGACGTACAGCACGCGTGTGTCGTTGAGGGACGTCACCGCGAGGATGCGGGGATAGGCCGCGTCGGGGCGCACGTTCTCGTACGGGGTATACCCCTTCATGTACGCGTAGACGCCGGCGTCATGGAGGGGATCTCCCCACTCGTCCCACTCGATGACGGTGAGGGGGAGCGAGGGGTCGAGGATGGTGGTGAGCGCGTCCACGAACGGGACGTCCGCGAGGATCCCCGCGAACAGCTCGGGTGCGAGGTTGGCGACGGCGCCCATCAGCAGGCCGCCGGCCGAGCCGCCCTCGGCGACGAGGGCCGCAGGGGTCGTGTACCCCTCGGCGACGAGGTGGCGCGCACAGTCGACGAAGTCCGTGAAGGTGTTGCGCTTGGCGAGGAGCTTGCCGTCCTCGTACCACTGCCGGCCCATCTCGCCGCCGCCGCGCACGTGCGCCACCGCGAAGATCACGCCGCGGTCGAGCTCGGACAGCCGCGCGACCGAGAACCCGGGCTCGATGGAGTGCTCGTAGGAGCCGTACCCGTAGAGGTGCACGGGCCGGGGGGAACCGCCCGGCTCGCCGAACGAGCGCTTCCAGACGAGCGAGACGGGGATCGGCGTGCCGTCGGCGGCCCGCGCCCACACCCGCGCCTGCCCGTAGTCGCTCGGGTCGTATCCGCCGAGGACGGGCTGCTGCTTGCGCAGCAGGAGGTCGCCGCTCGCGATCTCGTAGTCGTACACCGTCCCGGGTGTCGTGAACGAGGCATAGCCGATGCGGACGACCGGCGGCGCCCATTCCGGGTTGCCCGCCGTCCCGACCGCGTACAGCGGTTCGTCGAACTCCAGCTCCCGCACGTCGCCGTCCGCGTAATCGAGGATGCCCAGCCGCGCGAGCCCGCCGCGCCGGTAGCCCAGGACTCCCCAGTCGCGGAAGGTGGACAGCCCCAGGAGCCGGACCCCCGGCCGGTGCGGGATCACGACCCGGCGCTCGCCGGAGGGATCGGAGGCCGCGACCTGGACGAGCTCGAAGTCGAGGGCGTCATCGTTGTGCAGGATGAACAGCACGTCGGTGCCGTCGACGACGGCGTGGTCGCTGTCGTACTCGACGCCCTCCCGCCGCGGCCACACCACGCGCGGCTCGGAGCGGAGGTCGTCGGCGTCGACGAGCCATTCCTCGGAGGTGATGGACGAGCCGACCCCGATGACGAGGTAGCGGTCGCTGCGGGTGAAGCCGGCTCCCACCCAGTAGCGCTCGTCCGCCTCGTGGAACAGCGTGGCGTCGGCGGCCACGTCGGTCCCGAGCTCGTGGAGCCACACGGTGTCGGGTCGCCACGCGTCATCCATCGTCGTGTAGACGATGTGCCGGCCGTCGGGGGAGAAGGACGCGCCCGCGCCCGTACCGGGGATCTCGTCGGGAAGGTTCTCGCCGGTCCGCAGATCGCGCACCCGCAACGTGTAGCGCTCGTCGCCGGCGACGTCGACCCCGTAGAGCATCAGCGTGCCGTCGTTGGAGACCTCGAAGCTGCCGAGCGAGAAGAACTCGTGCCCTTCGGCTTCCACATTCCCGTCGAGCAGCACCTGCTCCCCGGGGACCTCGGACTCGGGCGACAGGACCGGAGGCGTCCAGTCATCGGGCGAGGCGAGCGGAGCCCGGCACTGGATGCCGTACTGCTTGCCCTCGACCGTCCGGCCGTAGTACCACCATTCGCCGCGCCGACTCGGCACCGAGAGGTCGGTCTCCTGCGTCCGGCCCTTGATCTCCTGGAAGATCCGTTCCCGCAGTCCCTCCAGGTGCGCGGTGCGTGCCTGGGTGTACGCGTTCTCGGCCTCCAGGTGCGCGATGACGGCGGTGTCGTCCTTGTCGCGCATCCATTCGTACGGGTCGTCGAACGTGTCGCCGTGGTGCGTACGGGCGGCGGGACGGCGCTCAGGGGCGGGTGGGACGAGGGATGCCGCGTCGGCGGTGGATCGGTCGGTCACGCATCCACGCTAGTCGCCCGGATGAGAGCGGCGCCTGTCTGAGCGAGCAATCCCCTGGTTCGAGTGGTTACCGCAGCGCGATCGGTGTGCGAGGATTTCTCCTGGCCGGTTGCCGGTGCATGAACTCACCGTGAACTCTTCGTTCGCGACGCCGACATCGTCGGTATACCTCGAGACCCCTCTTCCGGAGAGCGAACGGTGGAATCCGCAGCCCTGATCGTCGTCCTCGTCGTCGCGTTGGCGTTGTTCTTCGACTTCACGAACGGCTTCCACGACACGGCCAACGCGATGGCGACGCCCATCGCGACCGGTGCGCTCAAGCCGAAGGTCGCCGTGCTGCTCGCCGCGGGGCTGAACCTCGTGGGCGCGTTCCTCTCCACCGAGGTGTCCAAGACCATCTCGCACGGCATCATCCGCGAGGACCAGATCACCTCATCGACCTTCCTGCCCCTGATCTTCGCGGGGCTCATCGGTGCCATCACCTGGAACATGCTGACGTGGCTGCTGGGGCTCCCGTCGAGTTCGTCGCACGCGCTGTTCGGCGGCCTCATCGGCGCGACCCTCGTGGGCGCCGGCGTCATGGCGGTCGATTTCGGCGTCGTGCTGAGCAAGGTCATCCTCCCCGCGGTCATCTCGCCGCTGACGGCCGGCCTGATCGCGTTCGCGGTCACCAAGCTCGCCTACGCGCTGACCCGGAGATACGACGGCAAACCGGATGGACGGGACGGCTTCCGCTGGGGGCAGATCTTCACCTCGTCGCTCGTCGCGCTCGCGCACGGCACCAACGACGCGCAGAAGACGATGGGCGTCATCACGCTGACGCTCATCCTCGCCGGATGGCAGGACCCCGCGCAGGACGACCCGCACATCTGGGTCATCCTCGCCTGCGCGTTCACGATCGCGCTCGGCACGTACATGGGCGGGTGGCGCATCATCCGCACCCTCGGCAAGGGCCTCACCGACGTGAAGCCGGCACAGGGCTTCTCGGCCGAGACGTCGACGGCGGCGACCATCCTGGCGTCGAGCGCCCTCGGCTTCGCCCTGTCGACGACCCAGGTCGCCTCCGGGTCGGTGATCGGATCGGGGCTCGGCCGTCGCGGCTCCAAGGTCCGCTGGCGCACGGTCGGGCGCATCGCGATCGGCTGGCTCCTCACCCTCCCGGCTGCCGGCGCCGTGGGTGCGGTCGCGGCGCTGATCGTGCACGGTCTCGGCACGTGGGGCATCTTCATCGACGCGCTTCTGGCACTGGCCATCATCGTCGCGCTCTTCCTCCAGTCCCGCCGCAACCGCGTCACCGCGAGCAACGCGATGAGCGAGGTGGCCGAGTCGGGTCGCGCCGTGAAGGTCAAGCGCAACCCACCCCCCACCCGGCGCCAGCGCGAGATCGAGCGCGAGGAGGCGCGGCGGCGTGCCGAGGAGGAGGCGCGCGTCCGGGCAGAGCGCAAGGCGCAGGCGAAGGCGGACGCCAAGCGCGTGGCCCGCGAGCTGGAGCAGCAGAAGAAGGATGCCGCCGCGCGCACCGAGGGGAAGGGGCGGAAGTGATCGAGATCGAATGGCTCGCGTTCCTCAAGGTCTTCGTCGCTGCGCTCCTCGGGGCCGTGCTGGTCGTCGGCTTCTACTCGGTCGGGCTCCGACTGCTCGTGCGCGCCGGCCGCCCGCCGGTGGTCGCCCCCGCGGAGTTCACGGACGCGATCACCGTGATCACCCCGAAGGAGGCCGCGCGGGCCACGAAGGCGGCGGCCAAGGCGGCGCGCAAGAGCCCGTTGTCCGATGCGCAGAAGCGGGTGGCGCTGATCGGCGCGTACGCCTCCTTCGTCCTGTGCGGGCTCGCCGTCCTCGGCGGCCTTCTGGTCATCGTCCTCAATCGCTGATCGGGTGTCGCCGGCGTCGCGATGACGGAGCCGCTGTCTAGGCTGGTGGCATGGTCGCGGCATCCGTGCAGTTCGGCATCCATCCACCGGCGCGCCGGGTGATCGTGCATGTGAGCGACACGCACCTGCTCGCGGGGGACCGGCTGCTGGGCGGCCACTACGATTCCACCGGCCACCTGGTCCAGACGCTGCGCGCGGTCGAGCGGCTGGGGATCCGACCCGATGCGATCGTCTTCACGGGCGACCTCACCGACCTGGGGGAGCCGGAGGCGTACGACCGGCTCCGTGCCGTGGTGGATCCCGTCGCCGTTCGCCTGGGCGCCCCGATCGTCTGGGTCGCGGGCAATCACGACGAGCGACCGGCGCTCCGGCAGGCCCTGCTGGGTGACGCTGCGACGCAGGAGCCCGTCACCGGCGTGTGGGACCTGGGCGGTCTGCGGCTCATCGCCCTCGACTCCAGCGTGCCCGGGTGGCATCACGGCGACATCGACGAGCGGCAGCTCTCGTGGCTCCGCGACACGCTCGCCGCGCCGGCCCCGCTCGGGACGCTGATCGCGCTGCACCACCCCCCGCTCCCCAGTCACGTGCCGCTGTTCGACATCCTGGAGCTGCGGCATCAGGACGCCCTGGCCGAGATCCTCTCGGGAACCGACGTCCGCGGCATCCTTGCCGGTCACCTGCACTACTCCACGAGCGGCACGTTCGCCGGCATCCCGGTGAGCGTCGCGGCCGCGACGTGCTACACGATGAATCTCGCGCGTCCGCCCGCCGACGTGAACGGGATGGACGCGGGCCAGTCGTTCCATCTGGTCCACGTCTACGACGACACGATCACCCATTCCGTGGTGCCGGTCGTCGATGCGCCCACCGGCGAGTACTTCGATGCGGCCTGGCTGGAGCGGATGTCCCGGCTCACGCCGGAGGAGCGCCTCGAGGCGTTCTCTCGCAAACCGATCCGCTGACATCGGGTACAGCGACGGCCACCCGACTGTACGCGGCGTCCATGCCCGCGGAAGAGGACCGCGGGTAGGCTCGAAAGATCCCCACTCAGCCGTGATCGACCTACGAGGAACACCACACATGGCACTGGACGCAATGACGCGCACGCGCACCGAGACCGATTCCCTGGGATCCATGGAGATCCCGTCAGACGCGTATTGGGGGATCCACACGGCGCGCGCCATGGAGAACTTCCCGATCGCGAAGCGCCCGATCTCGGTGTACCCCGATCTCGTGATCGCTCTCGCGATGGTCAAGCAGGCGTCCGCGCGGGCCAACCGCGAGATCGGCGTGCTCTCGCCCGAGAAGGCCGAGCTCATCGATCGTGCCGCGCAGCTGGTCATCGACGGCGAGCACCACGACCAATTCGCGGTCGGCGTCATGCAGGGCGGCGCCGGCACCTCGACCAACATGAACGCGAACGAGGTCATCACGAACATCGCGCTCGAGCTGGCCGGGCGTGAGAAGGGCGACTACGCCTTCCTGTCGCCGATCGACGACACGAACCGCAGCCAGTCGACGAACGACGTGTACCCGACGGCGGTCAAGATCGGCCTCTCGCTGACGCTGCAGAGCCTGCTCGAGGAGCTCGACCTCCTGCGGAAGGCGTTCCTCGCGAAGGCGGTCGAGTTCCACGACGTGCTCAAAGTCGGGCGCACGCAGCTCCAGGACGCGGTGCCGATGACCCTCGGCCAGGAGTTCCACGGATTCGCCACGACGCTGGGGGAGGACTACCACCGGCTCCTCGAGAACCGCTACCTGCTGTTCGAGATCAACATGGGTGCGACCGCGATCGGCACCGGGATCACGACCCATCCCGACTACGCGCCGGCGGTGCTGCGACACCTGCGACAGATCACGGAACTCGACCTCGAGACCGCCGACGATCTGGTGGAGTCGACGAGCGACACGGGGGCGTTCATGTCGTTCTCGTCCTCTCTCAAGCGCAATGCGATCAAGCTCTCCAAGATCTGCAACGACCTGCGGCTGCTCTCCAGTGGCCCGCAGGCCGGTTTCGGCGAGATCAACCTCCCGCCGCGCCAGGCGGGCTCGAGCATCATGCCCGGCAAGGTGAACCCGGTGATCCCGGAGGTCGTGAACCAGGTCGCGTTCTCGGTCGCCGGCGCCGACTTGACCGTCACGATGGCCGTCGAGGGAGGGCAGCTGCAGCTCAACGCCTTCGAGCCCGTGATCGCGCACTCGATCTTCCAGTCGATCACGTGGATGCGTCAGGCGATGTGGACGCTGCGGGTGAACTGCGTCGAAGGCATCACCGCGAACCGCGCGCGGCTCGGCGCGATGGTCGGCGCCTCGGTCGGCGTCGTGACCGCGCTGACCCCGTTCATCGGCTACGCCGCCGCCGCCGCGCTGGCGAAGACGGCGCTCCTGACGGGGCGCAACGTCGCCGACCTCGTCGTGGAGGCGGGGCTGATGTCCCGCGACGAAGTGATGAAGCAGCTCTCGCCCGCGCGGCTGTCGGGCCTTGAGGCCGTCACCGCGGCGATCCCGATCGTCCAGCCCGCCGAGAACGTCGTGGCGGACGAGCCGCGCGAGAGCTGAGCCACGCGGCTGGAGCCGTCGTCGGTCGGCGCGGGGGCTGTCGTCCCGTGGCCGCGCGGGGTACTTTCATAGCGAATCGTCATCCCGACCCTGCACAGAGAGGCGCCACGATGACCGACCCCCACGCTCCCCAGGGAGCCGAGCCGCCCGCCGAGACGCCGCCGCCGGCGCCGGAGCCGGCGTACACGCAGCCCCCCGCGTACACCCAGCCCCCCGCGTACGCCGCGGCACCGCAGCCCGGCTACGCCCCTGCGCCCCCGGCGCCCTATGGCGCGCCGGTGCCGACGAACCCCGGGAAGACCCTGGGCATCGTCGCCTTCATCGTGTCGTTCTTCATCGCGCTGGTCGGCCTGATCCTCGGCATCATCGCGCTCGTGCAGAGCCGCAAGGCCGGTCAGAAGAACGGCTTCGCGGTCGCCGCGATCATCCTCAGCATCGTGTTCATGGTGATCGGCATCATCGTCACGATCGTGGTGGCGACGCAGTTCGCGAGCCTCGGCAGCCAGGTCGTTCAGAACTGCAGCCCCGGCGGATCCGGCATCGTCGAGTTCTGGGGTCAGCAGATCCCCTGCGACCAGATCGACACCGGCAGCAACTGACCTGCATCCCTCGACGCCGGTGGCGCGGACCCTTCGGGATCCGCGCCACCGGCGTCTCGTGCGAGAGCGTCGGCCCCGGGATCAGTCCAGGATGCGGCAGTGCGTCGTGAGCTCGCCGATGCCGTCGATGCCGACGGTGACGGTGGAGCGGTCGCGCAGGAAGATCTGGGGATCGCGCGAGTAGCCGGCGCCGCCGGGGGATCCCGTGGAGATGAGGGTGCCGGGCAGGAGGGTCGCCGACTGCGAGAGGTGGGACACGAGCGTCGCCACCGGGCGGATCATCTGGCCGGTGGTGGCGTCCTGCACGGTGTGGCCGTCGACCACCGCCCAGATATGGAGAGCCTGCGGGTCCGGGATCTCGTCCGCCGTCACCACGAACGGCCCGGTCGGGGTGAAGCCGTCGAACGACTTGCAGCGCGACCACTGCGCCTCGGAGAACTGGATGTCGCGAGCGGTGATGTCGTTGACCACGGTGTAGCCCCAGACGTGGTCCAGTGCGTCTTCGATCGGGACGTCCTTGGCGTCGCGGCCGATGATCACGCCGAGCTCGGCCTCGTAGTCGACCGACTCGCTCAGGCGGCGCGGCCAGCTCGTGGTCGCCTCGTGACCGCTCAGGGAGTTCGGCCAGAGGACGAAGACGGTCGGGGCGGTGTCCGCCTTGAGTCCGAGCTCGCTGGAGTGGGCCGCGTAGTTGAGCCCGATCGCGAGGACGACGGGGGGCGTGAGTACCGCGGACGCGTAGGCGAGTCCCTCCAGCGCTCGGCCGCGACCGGCGTCGGCGACGGCATCCCGGACCCGGTCGAGGAGGTCGTCGCCGCCGGCGATGAGCTCCTCGAGGAACTGCGGGCCGCCGGGAATCAGCTCACGGACGAGCAGGGCCTCGCCGTCGCGGATCACGGCCAGTGCCGGATCGGCGCTTCCCGGGACGATGACATGGGCGAAGCGCATCCCTCCACGCTACCGTCCGGCCGGTCCGGGCGTCTCGCGGAGACGGCGGAGCGGGGCCCCTAGGCTGATCCGCATGAGCTTCCCGTCTCCGTTCTCCCAGCCCCACGGAGCGGCGCCCGCATCCATCGTGCCCCCGTCTGCCCCGCCTGCCGCGATCCCGTCGCTCCCGTCACGCGGCCGTCGAGGCTCCGTGTGGCTGTTCGCCGTGCTCGCCGTCGTGCTGCTGGCCCTCGTCGCCTACTTCCTCTCGGCCATCGGCGCCGCCGCGTCCATCGTGGGCATGGTGCTGGCCCTCGTCCCGCTCACCATCGTCCTGCTCACCGTCCGCGCGATCGATCGCTGGGAGCCGGAGCCGCGGAGCCTCGTCGTGCTGGCGGTCGCGTGGGGTGCGGTGGCCGCCGTCGCGATCGCCCTGGGGGTCGATCTGCTCCTGACGCTCGCGATCGGCGTGGGCGACACCCATGCCCGGGACGCGTTCCGCACCGTCGTGCAGGCGCCCATCGTCGAGGAGTTCGCGAAGGGACTCGGGGTGCTCATCATCTTCGTCAGCGCGCGTCGCGCGTTCGACGGCCCCGTCGACGGCATCGTCTACGGGGCGCTCGTGGGCGCGGGCTTCGCGTTCACGGAGAACATCCAGTACTTCGCCATCAGCTTCGTCGACGGCGGCGCGCCGGAGGTGACGACCACCTTCCTGCTGCGCGGCATCCTGTCGCCGTTCGCGCACGCGATGTTCACCGCCGTCACCGGGTTCGCGCTCGGGCTCGCCGCGCGCCGCGGGGCGACGGCCGGGCGTGTGATCGGCCCGTGGCTGCTGGGGCTCGCCGGCGCGGTCGTGCTCCACGCCCTGTGGAACGCGTCCGCTCAGTTCTTCGACTTCTTCGCCCTGTACGCGACCCTGCAGGTGCCGCTCTTCGTCCTGTTCGTGCTCGGTGTCCTGGCGCTTCGGCGCGAGGAGGCGCGGCTGACCCGCGCGCGGCTGGGCGAATACGCCGCCGCCGGGTGGTTCACGGCGCAGGAGGTCGACCTGCTCGCGACCGGCCGGGGCCGGCGGGCGGCTCGCGCCTGGGCCACCTCGCTGCCCCGCGACCGCACCTCGGAGATGAAGACCTTCATCTCCGACGCCACCGCCCTCGCAATGGCCCGGCAACGTGCTCTCACGGGACGCGATCCCGCCGCCGTGGACGACGAGCGCGTCCTCCTCGCGCGGACGGTGGCGGCGCGGCAGGCGCTCTTCTCGGTGTGAGCGTGACCGCCCGCAGACGGACTCAGCGCCCGGTGCCGCGGCGATGCCTGCGTGCCGACCGGGCGCTGAGCTCTGCCTCCAGAGTGCCAAACGCACCCGAGTGCGTCAAGGGCGTCCGTGAGAGGTCGCACGCGGCAGCCGACGTCGCGTTGACCGGTTCGGGACCGTCGGGTTGGATGGACTCATGACCGACAATCGAACCAAGCCCGAGATCGACGCTCCCGAGGGCCCCGCACCGGCCGACCTGGTGATCCGCGACATCATCGTCGGGGATGGCCCCGAGGCCAACCCCGGAGACACCGTGGAGGTGCACTACCTCGGCGTCGAGTACGACACGGGGGAGGAGTTCGACTCGTCGTGGAGCCGCGGCGAGAGCATCCAGTTCCCGCTCCGCGGGCTGATCCAGGGCTGGCAGGACGGCATCCCGGGCATGAAGGTCGGCGGCCGACGCGAGCTCGTCATCCCGCCGCACCTCGCCTACGGGCCGGCCGGCGGCCACTTCCTCGGCGGAAAGACCCTCGTCTTCGTCATCGACCTCATCGCCGTCGGCTGACGACCCATCCCGGGTCGAAGGGCGGATGCTGCGGCATCCGCCCTTCGTCATGCGATCGGGGTTCACGAGGCGAGTGCGAGTCGCGAGCCCACCGCCCGCAGGGCCACCGCGGCCCAGGTGCGGAACGGGCGCCAATTCTCCGCGATCCGCGTCAGTTCGGTGCCGGACGGCTCGTGGTCGAGCCCGTACAGCGCGCGCACCGCTTCGCGCGTATGCCCCTCCTCCGTCGACAGGACGTCCGTCAGGCCGCAGGCCCTGATCACGATGAGGGCGCTGTAGAACGGACCGATGCCCGGCAGACGCTGCAGCGCCGCCATGGCCTCGGCGGGCTCCATGCCCGTGAGGCGGTCGACGTCGAGCGAGCCGTCGAGGGCGGCGGTGGCGATCGCGTGGAGCCGAGGGATCCGATCTGCGGGGAGACCGGGGAACCCGTCGATCTCGAGCAGCCGCTGCGGCGCGGGAACGGCCGCCTCCGTCCGCCCCGCGAGGGAGAACATCACGCCGTGCGCCTCGCTGAAACGCCGGCGCAGGGCGATCGCCTGCACACGCGAGCGTCGCGCCGAGAGCACCGCCCAGACGGCCGCCTCGTAGGGGCTGTAGAAGTTGGATGGACGGAAGCCCGGGGCCGCCGCGTGCACCCGCTCGAGCACCGGATCCGCCGCGCACACCGCCGCCCAGGCATCGCCGTCGTGATCAGCCGACACCACGCGAGCGACCTGGCGCGAGACCGCATCGAGCGGGGCGTCGCCGTGCACCGTGAGCGCGAGCTCCCCGTCGCGCTGCCGGACCTCGACCCCCGCGTGGTCGTCGAGGCCGTCCACCCGGAACGCGAGCCGCATCACGCCGTCGAACGACGTCTCGTCGCGGTGGCCGAATCCCATCAGGGCCACCTCGCGGAGGTCGTACGGCCCACGGAGGGCGATGACGGCGGTCCTCGTCGGAGGGGTCTCTGCGCTCATGCCGCGATCATGCCGCGACCGTCCGACATCCGAGTCATGCGGGGTTCAGGTGCGGGCGGCACGGCGCGACCGGCGCCGGAGCCGATCCTGGGCCAGCAGGATGCCGAGGAAGACGACGAGCGCCCCCACCGGCTCGTTCCAGCTCACCCGTTCGCCCAGGATCGCGACGCCGAGCGCGACCCCGACCACGGGCGTGATGTAGGTGACGGTCGACGCGCCGGTCGGCCCCCAGGCCCGCAGCGTGTTCTGGTTCCAGATGTAGGCCACGCCCGTTCCGAGGGCGCCCAGAAGCACGATCGAGAGGACGATCCACGGGTCCAGGCGGACGGGGGAGAGGGCGACGAACGGCGTCGCGACGACCATGATCGCCGCGGCGATGCCGATGTTGAGGAACGAGAAGGTCAGGGCGCTCATGCCCGAGTGGGCGACGAACCGACGCATGTACGCGAGGCTGAAGCCGTAGCACGCGGTGGCGCCGAGGAGGGCGAGCTGCGCGACCAGGCTCTGGCCGAGGTCGATGCCGTTCCACGGTCCGACGATGACGACCACTCCCGCGATGCCCACCGCGATGCCCACGAGCTGGACCGGCCTGAGGCGCTCCACCCGGAAGAGCAGGCCGGCCATGATCGCGGTCATGATCGGCGTCGTCGCGTTGTAGATGCTGCCGAGCCCCGAGCTCACGTGCTGCTCCGCCCACGCGAACAGCAGGTACGGCGCGACGCAGAAGGAGAGGGCGAGGACACTCATGTGCCCCCAGATGCGGAGGGACCGGGGGAGGTGCTCCCGCCGCGCGAGCGCGAACAGCCCGAGGGTGATCGCCCCCAGGACGAGCCGGCCCCAGACCACCTGGACGGGTGACAGGCCGCCGAGCCCGACCTTGATGAACAGGAAGCTCGAACCCCACACGATTCCCAGGAGGACGAACTGCACGACGGTGATCGCACCCGCACGCGATCTCTCGGCGGCGAGCCGCGGGGCGGAGGCGTCGGTGTCGGGCATCCGCCGACTCTAGCCGCGGGGCATGCTCCGCCGCGTGCTCGCGCAGTACGACGTCCGGAATCCGCCGATGTGCGACCGGAAACCGACGTCGCGCTACGGGACCGGGTGCTCGGCGTCGTATGCCCGGAAGCGCGGGCTGCGCCGGACGAGCAGCGCCACCAGGCCGATGATGATGAACCCTCCGATGAGCGGAGGGAACCACAGCGTGGTGAAGGTGGCCAGGGTCCCTGCGTAGAGCGCGCCGACACGCGGCCCGCCGGCGACGACGACGGTGAAGATGCCCTGGAGCCGTCCGCGCACGCTGTCCGGCACGGCGGCCTGCATCATCGTCGAGCGGTAGATCGCGCTCACGTTGTCGGCGGCGCCGGAGATCGCGAGCGCCACGACGGCCGCCGCGATCAGGACGACGTTCGCGGAGTGCGTGTCGAGGTGGGCGGGGGCGAACCAGCGCAGCGCCCCCGCGACGAGGACCAGGCCGAACAGGGCGATCGATGCGCCGTACACGATGATCGCCCGTTCGATCCCGATCCCGTGATGCCGCACCCGCCCCACCGGGCCGGAGAACAGGCTCGAGAGGAAGGCGCCGAGCGCGATCGCCGCCGTGAGCACGCCGGTGGTGATCGGGCCTCCTCCGAGCAGCACCGCACCGATGGCGGGGAAGAGCGCGAGCGGCTGCCCGAACGTCATCGCGATGATGTCGAGGACGTACTGCAGCCGGATGTTCGACGCCCGGCGCAGGAACCGCCAGCCGTCGGCGAGGGACTTCAGCCCCGGACGCACGATCTCCCCCTCGGGACGGATGCTCGGCAGCGTCCACAGCCCGAGGAAGAGCGATGTCATCAGGACGACGTCGATCGAGTAGGTCCAGGCATAGCCGGCGTACGCGACGAGCACGCCGGCGAGTGCGGGTCCGGCCATCACCATGATCCCGACGGTGATCCCCTGCAGAGCCGCCGCCGCGGGCAGGAGCTCGCGCGCGATCAGGCGGGGCACGATCGCCGCGCGCGCGGACATCACGATCGAGTTCGCCGACGAGTTCACGATGCTCAGGGCGTAGAGCCACCACACCGTCTCCAGCTGCCCCCACGCGAGGATCGCGAGCAGGAGGGTCGAGGCGAACGTCACGGATGCCGCGGCGAGAGCCACGACCCGTCGGTCGAAGGCGTCGGCCAGCATCCCGCCGTAGAGGCCGGCGAAGACCATCGGGACCAGGCCCGCGACCGCGATCATCGAGACCGCGAACGTGTCGCCGGTCAGCGCGTACACGTGGAGCATCACCGCGACGATCGTCAACTGCCCGCCGAGACCGGAGAGCGTCGACCCGAACCACATCCGCGCGAACGCGGGCGACGTCGTGAAGGGGCGCAGATCGACGAAGTGCGAGCGCGCGAGCCGCGCCATCATCCGCTCGCCTCGGGAGAGGGTGCACCGGGGTCGAATGCCTCGACCCTCGCAGCGCACTCCACGTCTCGAGCGTATCGGGGTGACGCGGCCACCCGGCGCGGCCGTCCGGCGGGACGCCCGCCCGTGGCGCAGTCTCCCGGTCGCCGCTGGTAGACTTCCGAGGTTGCCGTGTGAACGGCCGCGGATAAAGAGAGCTCACGCAGAAGGCGTCGGGCACCGCGCAACGACGAGAAAGGGGATCCCATCTATGGCACTCGAGTCCGACGCCAAGAAGGCGATCATCGAAGAGTACGCGACGCACCCCGGTGACACCGGATCCCCCGAGGTGCAGGTCGCGATGCTGACGCAGCGCATCAAGGACCTCACAGAGCACCTGAAGGAGCACAAGCACGACCACCACTCGCGTCGTGGTCTGTTCCTGATGGTCGGTCAGCGCCGTCGTCTGCTCGGCTACCTCCAGGACATCGACATCAACCGCTACCGGTCGCTGATCGAGCGCCTGGGACTGCGCCGCTAGTCGCAACCCGGCGTATATCGCACTTCTTCCGAGGGCCGTCCCAGGTGTGGGGCGGCCCTCGACGTACGTCCGGGACCGAGAGCGGCCGAGAACTGCCTTCGCACGCTGGACTCACCGGCGTCCGACGCGCCGAGGCATGTCTCGGGGGTTCGGCTGAGGGGGCGCGTACGCCCCGGGTCAGGATGCCGCGGTTCGGGCGGCGACGAGGTCGGCGTGCCACTTCTCGGCGACGTCCGGGTGCGCGCGCAGCCGCGACTTGAGCGCGTTCTCGCCGTACAGCGCGTGGATGGGGTTCGCGGGATCCTGTGTGACCCCCCGCGCCTCGGCGGCGAGTTCCGGCGGCAGCTCGATGAGCGGCAGGCGACGGTCGAGCTGCGGGTTGAAGAAGAAGGGCACGGAGATCCGGTCATCGGGCCAGCGTGGAGACACCACCCGATGATTGGTGGCGATGAGATAGCCCTGCGTCGCGTACTCGAGGAGCTCGCCGATGTTCACGACGAACGCGCCGGGGACGGCCGGCGCGTCGACCCACTCGCCGTCCCGCTGCACCTGGAGCCCGCCCTTGCCCGGCTCGACCCACAGGAGGGTCAGGACGCCGGAGTCCTTATGGGCGCCGACGCCCTGCTGCGGCGTCGGATCGTCCTTCCCCGGATAGCGGACGATCTTGATGAGGGTCGACGGCTCGCCGAAGTGCTCGTCGAAGTAGGTCTCCGGCGCCCCGAGGGCGAGTGCCCACGCGCGGAGGAGTTTGCGGGCCACCCCCGACAGATGGTCGTGCCACTCGGCGACGACGTCGCGGAGCTCGGGCTGCGCCTCCGGCCAGAGATTGGGTCCGATCAGGCGGGCGAAGTCGGGGGCGCCGGGATCCGACACCGCGTCGCGTTCGGGTCCGATGTCGATCTGCTCGCGCCAGTCCACCTTGCCCTGCGTCCGCTCGCCGCCGACCCGCGTGTACCCGCGGAAATGCGGGCTCTGGACGTTCTCGATCGCGAGCTTGTCCGCCTCGGGAAGGGCGAAGAAGTCGCGGGCGGCACGGTGCAGCCGTCCCTCCAGCTCGGCGGAGACGCCCGTCCCGGTGAGATAGAAGAAGCCGACGTCGTGGGTCGCGGCACGCAGATCGTCGCGGAACCGCGCGGCCTCCTCGGGGCCGGCATCCAGTCGGGACAGATCGAGCACGGGGAGGGTCAGGTCTGACATGCCCCGAGAGTACGTCCCGACGCCGTGGCCCGCGGGGTTCATTACCGTCGGTTACCCGTCCGTCCCGGCGTCGGTGGACCTCCTCGGCTTGAGCGGCGCTCGGCGCTGGAGTAAGGTTGCACTTACTGAGGTTCGCCTTACCTGACCCGGTGGCCCCGCCCCGATCGGTGGCACGATACCTCCCCCCAACGTCCTCCACCCGAGAGTCACCTGTGCTCGCCACCTTCCTGATCGGCCTCCGCGAAGGCCTCGAGGCCGCTCTCGTCGTCGGCATCCTCGTCGCCTACCTCACCCGCATCGATCGCCGTGACGTCCTGCCTCGCGTCTGGACGGGAGTCGGACTCGCCGTCGCGCTCGCGGTGGGGATCGGCGCGTTCCTCACGTTCGGCGCGTATTCGCTGACCTTCCAGGGGCAGGAGATCATCGGCGGGCTGATGTCCCTCCTCGCCGTGGGTCTGGTGACCTGGATGATCTTCTGGATGCAGAAGACGTCGCGGACGATGAAGAAGACCCTCGAAGGCGGCATCGACAGGGCGCTCGCGCGGGGTGGCATGTGGGGCATCGTCATCATCGGTTTCGTCTCGGTCGCCCGCGAGGGGATCGAGACGACGCTGCTGCTGTGGTCGATGGTGCAGTCCTTCGGCGATACGCCGGCATCCCTCCTGGGCGCGCTGCTCGGCATCCTCGCGGCGGTCGTCCTCGGATGGCTGCTCGCGCGTGGCATGGTCCGCGTCGATCTTCGCGTGTTCTTCCTGTGGACCGGTGCGTTCCTCGTCGTGGTCGCCGCGGGCGTCCTCGCCTATTCGATGCACGACCTGCAGGAGGCCGGCGTCCTCCCGGGGCCCTTCACAGCGGCCGCGCCCGTCGACGCCGCGGGGAACGTGCTCGTGGGCTGGGCCGGGTTCCCGCTGGGGTGGGCGTTCGACGTCAGCACCACGATCGCCCCGGGCGGCCCCCTGGCGGTGATCCTGCAGGCCCTCGTGGGCTTCATGCCCCAGATGACCTGGTTCCAGGTCATCGCCTGGGTGCTCTACGTCGGCATCGTCGGCGCCTTCTTCCTTCGCGGTGTCCGCCCCGCGCGTGCCGCGTCCACCCCGGTGCGCACTCCAGATGCCGCGGCGGCGAACATCCCCGTCCCGACCCTCGAGCCTGTCGCTGGCCACCCGAAACAAGGAGCACAATGACCGCCCCCCGGACGATCGGCGCCTTGGCGGCCGTCGGAATAGTCGCGCTCGCCCTCACCGGCTGCGTCGCCAAGAGCGACGTCGCCGCATCCGGCGCCCTCACCGTCACGTCGACCGACACGTCGTGCGATGTGTCCACCGGCACCGCGGCGAGCGGAACACTCGCGTTCGACGTGACGAACAAGGGCTCGCAGGTGACCGAGTTCTACCTTCTGGCGAAGGACGGCCTGCGGATCGTCGGCGAGGTGGAGAACATCGCGCCGGGCACTCAGCGCAGCCTCACGGTCGTCGCGCAGCCCGGCGACTACTTCACCCTCTGCAAGCCCGGGATGGTGGGCGAGGGTGTGGGCCGGCGTGCGTTCACGGTGTCGGGCGAGAAGGTCGCCGCGTCGGGTGCGGATGCCGCGCAGAAGAAGCAGGCGGTCGACCTCTACGCCTCGTTCGTCAAGGACCAGGTCGAGCAGCTCCTGCCCCGGGTGAAGGTGTTCACCGCCGCGTACGCCGCGGGCGACGACGCGGCGGCGAGGGCCCAGTTCCCCCAGGTGCGATCGTTCTACGAGCGGATCGAACCGATCGCCGAGTCGCTCGGCGACCTCGATCCGAAGATCGATTTCCGCGAGCTCGACGCGGTCGCCGAAGGCATTCCGTGGACCGGATTCCATCGCATCGAGAAGGATCTGTGGGTGCCCGCGCGCGATGCGGTGAACTCGGACGGCTCCACGCCGGCCTGGAAGGACTGGACCCCCTCGACGCCCGCCGAGCGCAAGACGATGGGCGACGGACTCGAGGCGAACGTGCAGCAGCTGTACGACTACGTGCACGGTGCGGACTTCACCAAGGCCCTCGAAGGTCAGGGCGTCGCCGGGCTCTCCAACGGCGCGATCGGACTGCTGGACGAGGTCGCGAAGAGCAAGATCACCGGTGAGGAGGACTGGTGGTCCGGCACCGACCTCTACGACTTCGCCGCGAACGTGGAGGGCTCCAAGCTGGCGTTCTCGCTCGTGAAGGACTTCGCCGTGTCGCAGGGCGCGTCCGGGAAGGACCTCGCCGCCAGGATCGACAAGGGCTACACGGACCTCGAGGCCAAGCTCGCCACGTACGGCAGCCTGGAGAAGGGCTTCCCGGCATACAGCACGCTGACCGAGGCCGATCGCCGCGACCTGACCAACCTCATCAACGCGCTGGCGGAGCCGCTCTCGCGCCTCACCTCCACCATCCTGGAATGACGACGTCGGACGACTCCCAGGACGAGGGGTCCGCGGGCGGCCTCAGCCGCCGCGGGCTCCTGGGGCTGCTCGGCGCAGGCGCGGGCGGCCTCGCGGTGGGAGGGCTCGCCGGCGCGGGCATCGCGTCCGCGGTGGCGTCCTCCGCGCACTCGTCGACGGGTGGCACGGTCCACGCGTTCTTCGGTGAGCACCAGGCCGGCATCACCACGCCCGTGCAGGAGCATCTGCATTTCGCCGCCTTCGACATGGCCGACGGCACGACGCGCGACGACCTCGTCTCGCTGCTGAAGGACTGGTCCTACGCGGCATCCCGCATGACCCGGGGGCTGGACGTGAGCGCGACGGGCGCTGTCGGAGGGTCGCCCCAGGCCCCGCCGGACGACACGGGCGAGGCACTCGGACTGCCGCCCAGCGCCCTGACGATCACGTTCGGATTCGGCCCGGGGCTGTTCGAGCGGGACGGGGTCGACCGCTACGGCATCGCCAGTCGCCGTCCTTCGGCGCTCCGGGATCTTCCGCCGTTCGTCGGCGACCAGCTGGATGCCCTCGGTTCGGCGGGCGATCTCTGCATCCAGGCATGCGCCGACGACCCCCAGGTCGCTGTGCACGCGGTGCGCAACCTCAGTCGGATCGCCTTCGGCCGCGCTCAGATCCGTTGGTCTCAGCTGGGATTCGGTCGCACATCGAAGACGACCGTCGACCAGTCCACGCCGCGCAACCTCTTCGGCTTCAAGGACGGCACCGCCAACATCCTCGCCGACGACCCGGCCGCGCTGCGCGAGCACGTGTGGGTCTCCGGCGACGCCGCTCCCGCGTGGCTGGCCGGCGGCACGTACCTGGTCGCGCGCAAGATCCGCCAGACGATCGAGACGTGGGACCGGCTGCGGCTGGCCGAGCAGGAGCGCACGATCGGGCGGGACAAGGGGGAGGGTGCGCCCCTCTCGGGCGGCACCGAGTTCACCGCGCCCGATTTCCGCACGAAGAAGGACGGCGCGACCGCGATCGATGTGCGGTCGCACGTGCGGATGGCGCATCCCGATTTCAACCATGGCATCCGCCTGCTGCGTCGTGGCTACAACTTCGTCGACGGCAACGATCAGCTCGGGTCGCTGTCCGCCGGGCTCTTCTTCCTCTCGTACCAGCGTTCGCCGGAGCGATTCGTGACCGTCCAGCGCGCTCTCGCGAAGGATCTGCTGTCGGAGTATCTCGTCCACGTCGGGTCGGCCGTCTTCGCTGTCCCGCCCGGTGCGAAGGACGGATCGTACGTCGGCGCCGGACTGTTCGCCTGAACCGGTCAGGTGCGCGGGGGCAGAGTGAGCCCTGGCGGGATGGGTTCGGCCGGTCGCGGGATCTCGCGCGGCCGCCGCGAGCCCGTCGGGTCGTCGCGCCGGGTCTCGGCTCCGGCGAGCTCGGGGTCCGCGAAGAGCCATCGCGGGCGCGGTTCCACCAGGGGGCGGAACAGCCACCGGACGGGCTTGGTCGCCAGCCCCAGGGCGATGAGCACCGAGGCGATGATCACGATCGGCAGCCAGATCCAGGTCGGGTCGAGCCCCCGGAGCAGCCCTGACTCGCGGAACGGGTACAGCACGAACGAGTGCAGCAGGTAGACGTACATCGTGTACTGACCGAAGTGCGTCCACCATCGCATCCGCCGGGGGACGAGCACGAAGAAGGCGGCGCACAGCACGAGGGCGACGGCCATCAGCGCGAGCCGGACGCCGCCCGCCCACCACTGCGTCCCGCCCAGCGCCGAATAGGCGTCGTCGTAGAACATCCACTGGCTGAGGTTGACGTCGCGCCAGGGATCCACGAAGAACCATGCGATCCACCCCGCGGCGGCGAAGGCGGCGACCGCCGCCGCGAAGCTCCACCACGGGCGGCGTCGCAGCAGCCCGAGTCGTTCGACCACGTCGTGCTCGTTCAGCCACCATCCGAGCGTGAAGAAGGGCAGCAGCCCGAGCGTGCGCGACAGCGACAGCGTCGAGTCGATGTTGGGGAGGTAGCCCGCTCCGACCGAGATCACGATCGTCCACAGGAGCGGCCAGCGCACCACCGCCAGATAGGGGAGGACGAGGCGGAAGATGCCCAGCGCCAGGAGGAACCACAGCGTCCAGGAGGGCTTGGTGAGGTTGGGGTCGGCCTGCCCCTCGACGATGTACTTCGTCAGCGTCCACAGGCTCTCGAAGATGAGATACGGCAGGACGATGTCGGTGATCAGCCGCGCCATCTGCCGCTTCGCGGGCGGGCCGCCCTTCGAGAAGTAGCCCGAGATGATGGCGAAGGCCGGCATGTGGAAGGCGTAGATCAGCAGGTACAGGCTCTGCGCGATGTCGGAGTCGTAGGTGAGCCGCTGCGTGGCATGACCGAGGACGACGAGGACGATGCACGCGAAGCGCGCGTTGTCCCAGAGCGGCACCCGTCGACGCGGCTTCGCAGATGCCGCGGGCGGGGGCGTGGTGGAGTGGCTCATCGCGTCGTCAGACTATCGTGGCGGTCCCTGCGTCCCACCGGGGCGTGGTCGCGGTAGTGTCTGCATCCGGGGTGAGGCACGCATGACGACCATCGACGATGAGCTGGCGCGGGACCGCGCGATCGACGACATCGACTGGCACGCGTTCCCGGAGGGAACCGAGCACGATCGCTTCGCCGCGCCCAGCGGTTCTCTCGCGCGGGTGCGACTCGGGGACGCCGACGCGGAGCGCGTCGTGCTCGTGCCGGGAGTCGCCGGGTCCAAGGAGGACTTCCTCCGCATCTTCCCGTTGATCGCGGCGGCGGGTTTCCGGGTCGAGTCTTTCGACCTGGCGGGCCACTACGAGTCGGCCGCTGCCGGGCCGCACGCGCTCGTCCCACCGCGCGAGCGCTACGACTTCGCGCTCTTCGTCGACGACCTGATCGCCCTCCTGGAGGACGGCGGCCCGGCCCATGTGCTCGGGCACAGCTTCGCGGGCCTCGTCATCGAGCTCGCCGCCGTGCGTCGCCCGGACCTGTTCCGGAGCATGGTTCTGGCCTCCGCGCCGCCGGCCGTCGGTCAGGTCTTCCGCGGGGTGAAGCACATCGGACCCATCTCGGACATGAGCCCCCACAGGGCTGCGGGCCTCATCCTCTGGGGCATCCGCTACAACCTCAACCGCGAACCCGCCCGACGCATCGAGTTCGTGCGGGAGCGGATGGCGGCGACGCCGCGGCCCGTCATCGACGACGTGGTGGGGCTCATGATGACGATGCCCGACGTGCGCGCGGATCTCGCGGCGCTCGAGGTCCCCACCCTCATCGCCGTGGGCGAGCGCGACCTGTGGCCGCTCGCCCAGTACCGCGAGTTCGCGGAGCGCATCCGAGCGGACGTGCGGGTGTACCCGGTGGGTCACTCGCCGACCGAGACCGCCCCGCACCAGCTGACGCGCGACCTCGTCCGGCACTTCGGCGCGGTCTGACGATCGCGTCCCGACGCGGCGCGGGAATAGCCTGGCGATGCACGTGTTGTACGAATTACATTCACTTGCATATAAACCGGATGTCCGACATCCGAGAAGCGGGAAGCGATCGTGAGCGACAACAGCAGCACGTGGCCGGGGATGCAGTTCGGCATCTTCACGGTGAGCGACATCACCGGCGACCCGGTGAGCGGGACCACGCCCAGTGAGGCGGAGCGCATCAAGGCGACCCTGACGATCGCCAAGCACGCCGAGGAGGTCGGACTCGACGTCTTCGCGCTCGGTGAGCACCACAATCCGCCGTTCTGGTCGTCGTCGCCCACGACGACGCTCGCCTACATCGCCGCGCAGACCGAGCGCCTGGTGCTCTCGACCGCGACGACCCTCATCACGACGAACGACCCGGTGAAGATCGCCGAGGACTTCGCGATGCTGCAGCACGTGTCGGGCGGCCGCGCCGACCTCATGCTCGGCCGCGGCAACACCGGACCCGTCTACCCGTGGTTCGGCAAGGACATCCGCCAGGGTCTGCCGCTCGCCGTCGAGAACTACGCGCTGCTGCATCGCCTGTGGCGCGAGGACGTGGTCGACTGGGAAGGGAAGTTCCGCACTCCTCTCCAGGGCTTCACCTCCACGCCGCGACCGCTGAACGACGTGCCGCCGTTCGTCTGGCACGGCTCGATCCGCACGCCGGAGATCGCCGAGCAGGCGGCCTATTACGGTGACGGCTTCTTCGCCAACAACATCTTCTGGCCGACCGAGCACTTCCAGAGGCTCATCCACCTGTACCGGCAGCGGTTCGCGCACTACGGCCACGGGACGCCCGAGCAGGCGATCGTCGGCCTCGGCGGCCAGGTGTTCATGCGGGCGAGCTCGCAGGACGCGGTGAACGAGTTCCGTCCGTACTTCGACAACGCGCCGGTCTACGGTCACGGTCCGTCGCTCGAGGACTTCTCGGAGATGACCCCTCTCACCGTCGGCTCCCCGCAGCAGGTCATCGACCGCTACGCCGCGATGCGCGACCACTTCGGCGACTACCAGCGCCAGCTGTTCCTCATCGACCACGCCGGTCTGCCTCTGAAGGTCGTGCTGGAGCAGCTCGACATCCTGGGTGGCGAGGTCGTGCCGGTGCTGCGTCGCGAGCTGGCGAAGGGCCGTCCGGCGGAGGTCCCCGACGCGCCGACCCACGCCAACCTCGTGGCGGCGAAGTACGGCGACGGACCGGTCCGCGAGCCGCGCCCTAATGCGAACCGCGGCGACAACGTCACCGGGGGCTCCCCCTATCAGGACACCGAGGCCGTCGACGCGTCGCGGCCGGGCGCCGCGTTCGGCGCCGCCGCCACCCGGAAGGTGCTGTGATGACCGCTCGTCGCATCGCCGTCGTATCGGCGGGCCTCTCGAACCCGTCCTCGACGCGGATGCTCGCCGACCGGCTCGCGTCCGCGACGGTCACGCGGCTCGCGGCGCTGGGGATCGAGGCCGAGACCGACGTGTTCGAGCTGCGCGACTACGCGCACGACATCACGAACAACCTCCTCACCGGCTTCGCGCCACCCGCTCTCGACTCCATGGTGAACGCGGTGGTCTCAGCCGATGCCCTCATCGCGGTCACGCCGATCTTCTCGACGAGCTACTCGGGGCTCTTCAAGTCGTTCATCGACGTCCTCGACCCCGACGCGCTCACCGGGAAGCCGGTCCTGATCGGCGCGAACGCCGGTACTCCGCGCCATTCGCTCGCGATCGACTACGCCATCCGTCCCCTGTTCGCGTACCTGCACGCGGATGCCGTGTCGACGGGCGTGTTCGCCGCCTCGGCGGACTGGGGCGGGTCCGGCGATCACGTCGCGCCGTTGGCGGAACGCGTCGAGAAGGGCGCCGGCGAGCTCGCGGCCGCGATCTCGCGACACGCCCCGGCTGCCGCATCCGACCCCTACGATCCGGACAGCTATCTCGGCGAGGGACGCTCGTTCGACCACCTGCTGGGCGGGCTGGCGGGGGAGTAGCCGTCAGTCCGGCGGCGCCGCGGAGACCCGTCCGCGGCGCCGCGACAGTCGCGCCGCGATCGCGTCGGTCACAACCCCCAGCGCGACGGCGACGACGATCGAGACCACCACCGCCACCAGCGGACCGCCCGGCAGCAGCCAGGCCACCACGGCGCCCACGACGGCCTGATACGTCGCCCACCCGATCGCCGCGATCCCGACGACCGGCAGATACCTGCGTGCCGGGACGCGCGAGGCGCCGGCCGTCAGGTTGACGGCGAGGCGCGCGAACGGGATGAACCGCGCGGTGAACACGACCGTCGCCGCGCCCTGTCGCAGGCGCGATCCGGCCCAGGCGAGCGCCGCCCGCACCCGCCGGTGGCGCATCCACCGCCACCGCTCCAGCCCGACGCGTCGGCCGACCAGGTAGCAGCAGGCGTCGCCGCAGAAGGCCGCGGCCGCGGCGACGGAGATCACGGCGAACAGCGGCGGCGAGCCGCTCGCGACGGCGAGCGCTCCGAAGGCCGTGACGGTCGTCTCGCCGGGGAGGACGACGAGGAACGCGTCGGCGAAGACCAGACCGAACAGGAGGGGCAGCGCCCAGGGCCCCGAGCCGATGGCCGCCAGCACGTCGTCGATCACCTCCGCATCGTGCCAGCCGCCGGTGAACGGCCACCGAACGGGGGACGACGGGTGAAGAATCGGGAGCATCCGGTGAACTCTCGGGGATCCACGCCGATTCCCGCCTGACGCCGGGCCCGATGCGGTCACTCTGGACACGTGAGAGTCGCACTGCTCGCCGAGTCCTTCCTCCCGCACATGAACGGTGTCACGGGCTCCGTGCTCCAGGTGCTCAAGCATCTGCAGCGCGAAGGCCATGAGGCGCTCGTGATCGCCGCCCGCTCGGGTGACGCCGATCCGGAACGCACCGCATCGCTCCATGGTGCGCAGGAGGCCCTGCTGCGTTCCGTCCCGCTCCCGTCATACCCGCAGGTGCGGGTCGTGTTCGCCCGGGCGGCGCGGCTGACGGCGATCCTGCGCGAGTTCCGTCCGGATGTCGTGCACCTCGCGTCGCCGTTCGTGCTCGGGTGGCAGGGACTCGCCGCGGCGGACGCCCTGCACGTCCCGGTGGTCTCGGTCTACCAGACGGATGTCGTGGCCTACGCGCGCAGATACGGGCTGCCGCGCGCGACCGCGGTCGCCGAGGCGCACGTCGCGCGACTTCACCGTCGCTCGACGTTGACGCTCGCCCCGTCGTCCGCGTCGATCGGGCAGCTCGAGGCGCTGGGCGTCGACCGGGTGCGCCGGTGGGGGCGGGGAGTGGACGGCGATCGCTTCCACCCCGACCGGCGCAGCGACGCCTGGCGGGCACGCACGGCCGGTGCGGACCGGATCATCGGATACGTCGGCCGCCTCGCTCCGGAGAAGCAGGTCGCCGACCTGAAGGCGCTCACAGGGATTGATGACGCGAGGCTCGTCATCGTCGGCGACGGCCCGTCGCGACCCGAGCTCGAACGACTCCTGCCCGATGCCGTGTTCACCGGGCATCTGGGCGGAACGGAACTCGCCGAGGCCGTGGCGAGTTTCGACGTGTTCGTCCATCCCGGGGAGAGCGAGACGTTCGGGCAGACGCTCCAGGAGGCGCTCGCCAGCGGGGTGCCCGTCGTGGCCACGGGGGCCGGCGGCCCCCTCGATCTCGTCCGGTCGAGCGTCGACGGCTGGCTCTACCGGCCGGGGGATCTCGTCGATCTCCGGGCGCGGGTATCGGACCTGCTCGGCGACGACGCGAAGCGGCGGGCGTTCGGGGTCGCGGCACGCGAGGGCGTCCGTGACCGGACCTGGGAGGTGCTCTGCCGTCAGCTCGTCGAGCACTACGAGGATGCGCGGCGGCTTCGTCCGATCGACGACGCACTGCTGCTGCGGGGTGCGATCCGGCCGGATGTCCCGGCCGCTACCTCGTCCGCCCGGTCGTGGTCGACCTACGTGGCTCTGGGCGACTCCATCACGGAGGGACTGTGCGACGCGTCGCGCATGCCGGCCGGGAACTATCGCGGATGGGCGGACCGATTGGCGCAGCTCCTGGCGCACACGACCCGTGCGCCCGGCCCGTTCCGGTTCGCGAACCTGGCTGTGCGCAGCAGGCGCGTGCGGGATCTGGTCGACGAGCAGCTCCCGCGCGCTCTCGAACTGCGGCCCGATCTCGTCTCGATCCTCATGGGCGCCAACGACCTCGTGGGGCATACCGTGGACGTGCGAGCGCTGGCCGCACAGGTCGAACGGTCCGTGCGCGCCCTCCGCGATGCCGGCTCGGACGTCCTGCTGGTTACGCCGTTCCTCCCGCATCGGCGCGCCGCGCGGCTCCTGGCACGCCGCTTCGCCGCGTACAACTCGGAGCTGCGGCGCATCGCGCGCGACACCGGATCGATCCTCCTGGATCTCGACTCGCAGCCTGCCATCGGCGAGCCGGAGATGTGGGCTGCGGACAAGGTGCACCTGCGGTCGCGCGGCCACCGGTTCCTGGCCTATCGTGCCGCCGATGTGCTCGGCGTCCCGGACGCGGAGGCACTGAGCGGTCTCGACGCCGCCTTCCACGTCGACGACGACCCGGCGCCCTCCGGCGGATGGCTCACGCGCGACGTGCTGCCGTGGCTCTGGCGGCGCGTACGCGGACGGACGGCCGGCGACGGCATACTCGCCAAGCACACGGCCTACGTCGACCTGCCGACGGGCGAGGGACGGTCGCGGGTACGGGCGACCTGACGGGTCTCAGTCGTCGCCGTACGGCGGAAGGTCGTCCGCCTCGATGTCCGCCGTGGCGACGGCGGCGGTGCCCTCGACATCGGCCGTCGCGTCGTCGTCCTCGCTCGCGGAGGGGGCGACGATCGGCTCTTCCGGTGCAGCGCCGTCGCCGCCCAGGTCGGGAAGCTGCGTCGCCTGCTCGTCGATCTCGTGGAAAGTGGGCTCGAAGACCATCGGATTCTCCTGTCGTCCGGCTCAGCCGCTCTTGCGGCGGAACTCGCGCTTCCGTCCGGCCTGGCCGTGCGCGCCGTGGACGACCGACTCTCCGTCCAGATGCGCCTCGCCGGTCCGGTGCGCGGCGTTCTTCTTGTCGAGCGCCTCCCGGAACTTCCGCTTCATCTCATCGGAGGGCGCGTCGTGGGATTCCTGCTCGGTGCTCATGTCCTCCACCCTAGGCACGCGCGACGGGCGCGCCAACCCCGTCAGCGCGGTGCTCCCCGCGTCGTCCCCGCCCCCACTGGTAGGATCGACGAGGCCGCTCTTGTGGCGGCCGCTCAACTTAACACCTGAGCTCACGGAGCAGGCCCGGCAGGAAGCTGGTCCCCTGTGGTGGGTTCCCGAACGGGTGCGTCTCGCACTCGGCTCGGTGACCTTCTACTGGTGGCCAGCGCAAGCGGTCTCGCGGCATCGTCGCGCGCTCATATCTGCCTGTTCCCGCTCCTTCGAGAAATGCTCGTGCGTCACACGGACGTGCGAGCCTAAACAAAGAAGGAGAGACCTCTTGGAAGGTCCTGAAATCACCGCAGCCGAGGCCGTTCTGGACAACGGACGCTTCGGAACCCGAACGGTCCGGTTCGAGACCGGACGCCTGGCCCAGCAGGCGCAGGGCGCCGTAGCCGCCTACCTGGACGAGGAGACGATGCTCCTCTCGGCGACCAGCGCCAGCAAGCAGCCGCGAGAGGGCTTCGACTTCTTCCCGCTGACCGTCGACGTCGAGGAGCGCGCCTACGCGGCGGGCAAGATCCCCGGATCGTTCTTCCGTCGCGAGGGTCGGCCCTCGACCGAGGCGATCCTGGTCTGCCGTCTGATCGACCGGCCGCTGCGCCCGTCGTTCGTCGACGGCCTGCGCAACGAGATCCAGATCGTCGTCACCGTGCTCTCGATCGCGCCGGGCGAGTTCTACGACGCGCTCGCGATCAACGCGGCGTCGCTGTCGACCCAGATCTCGGGTCTGCCGTTCTCCGGCCCCATCGCCGGCGTGCGGCTCGCCCTCATGCCCGGTCACGGGGATCACGCCGACCAGTGGATCGCGTTCCCGAACGTGTCGCAGCTGGAGGAGGCCGTCTTCGACCTCATCGTGGCCGGTCGCGTCCTGCCGGATGGCGACGTCGCGATCATGATGGTCGAGGCCGAGGCGACCGAGGGCAGCTGGAACCTCATCAAGGGCGGCGCCGTCAAGCCGAGCGAAGAGGTCGTCGCTCAGGGTCTCGAGGCCTCGAAGCCCTTCATCAAGGAGCTCGTCGCGGCGCAGAACGTCGTGGCGAACACCGCCGCCAAGGAGATCCAGCCCTACCCGGTCTTCCCGGCGTACAGCCAGGAGACCTACGATTTCGTCGCCGGTCGCGCGTACGACGACCTCGTCGGCGTCTACCAGATCGCGGACAAGATCGAGCGTCAGAACGCCGACGACGCGGTCAAGGACCGCGTGAAGGCCGAGCTCGCCGCGGCCGTCGAGGCAGGTCACCTGCCCGCGTCGGCGTCGGGGGAGTTCTCCGGCGCGTACAAGTCGGTGACCAAGAAGATCGTGCGCGGCCGCATCCTGTCCGAGGGCGTCCGCATCGACGGTCGTGGGCTCGCCGACATCCGTCCGCTCGACGCCGAGGTGCAGGTCATCCCGCGCGTGCACGGCTCGGCGATCTTCCAGCGCGGCGAGACCCAGATCCTGGGTGTCACCACGCTGAACATGCTGAAGATGGAGCAGCAGATCGACTCGCTGTCGCCTGTGACGCACAAGCGCTACATGCACCACTACAACTTCCCGCCCTATTCGACCGGTGAGACCGGTCGTGTCGGCAGCCCCAAGCGTCGCGAGATCGGGCACGGCTTCCTCGCCGAGCGCGCCCTCGTGCCGGTGCTGCCGAGCCGCGAGGAGTTCCCCTACGCGATCCGTCAGGTGTCCGAGGCCCTCGGCTCCAACGGCTCGACGTCGATGGGCTCGGTGTGCGCGTCCACCCTGTCGCTGCTGAACGCCGGTGTGCCGCTGCGCGCACCCGTCGCCGGCATCGCGATGGGTCTCGTGTCGGACGAGGTCGACGGGCAGACGCGCTACGCCGCGCTGACCGACATCCTCGGCGCCGAGGACGCGCTCGGCGACATGGACTTCAAGGTGGCGGGCACCAGCGAGTTCGTCACGGCGATCCAGCTCGACACCAAGCTCGACGGCATCCCGTCGTCGGTGCTCACCGCGGCTCTGCAGCAGGCTCGCGAGGCTCGCCTCACGATCCTCGGCGTCCTGAACGCGGCGATCGACAGCCCGGACGAGATGGCGCCGACGGCGCCGCGCGTGATCAGCGTGCAGATCCCCGTCGACAAGATCGGCGAGCTGATCGGCCCCAAGGGCAAGACGATCAACGCGATCCAGGACGAGACCGGCGCGCAGATCTCGATCGAGGAGGACGGCACCGTCTACATCGGCGCCGTCGACGGACCTTCCGCCGAGGCGGCCCGCGCGCAGGTCAACGCCATCGCGAACCCGCACAACCCCGAGGTGGGTGAGCAGTTCCTCGGCACGGTCGTCAAGATCGCGACCTTCGGAGCGTTCATCTCGCTCATGCCGGGCAAGGACGGGCTGCTGCACGTCAGCGAGGTGCGCAAGCTCGCCGGCGGCAAGCGGGTCGAGAACGTCGAGGACGTCCTCTCGGTCGGTCAGAAGATCCTCGTCCGCATCACCAAGGTGGACGACCGCGGGAAGCTCTCGCTCGAGCCGGTGGTCGAAGAGGCCGCCGACCAGGAGGGTTCGGCCGCGGCCAGCGAGGGTCCCGGAGACGCTCCCGCCGAAGGCTGAGCGACGCGCTGACAGCACGTGAAGGAATGCCCGTCCCGACAGGGGGCGGGCATTCCGTCGTCTGCCCGTGACGAAAGTGTTATCGAATGTTTACCGACGGGATGCCTGGGTGCACGGCGCTGTCTCCGGCCTGACCTAACCTCATAAGTACGCGCCGGGGGGCGCAGGAATTCGCGGTCACAGCCCCGAGCGGCTCGTGAGGGGGTGTCATGTCTGTCTTCGGTGTCGGATCGATCGCCGAGTCCGTCGGCGCGCCCGCGGGCGGAGCCGGCGTGCCCGCTCCCACGCATCCGTCCGCACCGATACCCGTCCAGGGCCCGTCGGTGGGCGAGAACGTCCGGGTGGCTCTCGGCGAGACCGGCCTGCGCATCTTCCCCCTGATGCTCGGCGGTGCCGAGTTCGGCTGGAACGTCGATCTCGAATCGAGTCACGAGATCCTCGACGCATACCTCGAGCGCGGCGGGAACGCGCTGCACACGGCCGACAGCTTCGCGGGTGGACGCAGCGAGCACATCATCGGCCAGTGGATCCACTCGCGCGGTGTGCGCGACGACGTCGTGCTGGGTGTCCGCATCGGCAGTCACCCGGACAATCCGGGGCTCGGGCCGGTCAATCTCGTGCGCGCTGTCGAGGCATCCCTCACGCGCCTGCGCACCGACCGCATCGACGTCCTCTACCTCGATGCGACGAGCGGGACGCCCATGCTCGAAGACACCCTCGCCACGGCCGAATGGCTGATCGGATCGGGCAAGGCGCGCAGCTTGGGTGCATTCGGGTTCGGCGCCGAGCAGCTTGTCGAGGCGCGCATCCTGGCGTCCGCAGGCTACCCGCGCTTCACGGTCCTCGACGTTCCCTACAACGTCCTGCGGCGCCGGGACTTCGACGGTGACCTGCGTCTCGTCGCCGGAGCACAGGGAATGGCCCTGACACCGTCGCACGCGCTCGAGCACGGGTTCCTCGCCGGTCGCCACCGCCAGCGCGCGCGGACGAGTCTCTCGGTGCGTGGCGCTCAGCTCGCGGGCAGCCTGAACCGCCGCGGCAGTCGGACGCTCCGCGCGCTCGACGCCGTCGGCTCCGAACTCGGTGTGCCGGATGCGGCGGTCGCCGTGGCGTGGCTGCTCGCGCAGCGCGTCGTTGCGGCGCCGATCGTGAACGCGTACGCCGCTGCGCACGTCGAGGAGCTGGTCCAGGGCGTCGGCGTCCGGCTCAGCCGAGCCCAGCTGGCCGAGATCGCCCGCGCGGCGGACTGACCTCGCTTAGGCTGGGAGAGGGCGTTCGGGTCGCCCCTCTCCGACGAAAAGAGCCGGCGTGACGCATTACATCTATCTCGTCCGGCACGGCGAACATCAGGACGCCGAGCACGGGCTGAGCGATGGTCCACTGTCCGCGCGGGGCCGCCGACAGGCCGGACTCCTCGCCGACCGGCTCTCCGGCGTCCCGCTGTCCGCCGTGTGGCACTCGCCGCTCGAGCGCGCGGCGGAGACCGCACGGGCCGTCGCGGCGCGGCTCCCGTCGCTGTCGCCCGAGCCGTCCGCGCTGCTGTTCGACTGCGTTCCGACGGGGATGACCTCGGAGACGCCGGCCACGTTCGAACCGTTCTTCGGGGCCGTGACCGAGGCCGAGATCGAGGCGGGGAGTGCCCAGATGGAGGACGCCGTGAGCGCGTTCCTCGTGCGCAAGCCCGGCGACGTCCACGAGCTGCTGATCACGCACAATTTCGTCATCGGATGGTTCGTGCGAGAGGTGCTGCAGGCGCCGGAGTGGCGGTGGATGACCCTCAACCAGGCCCACTGCGGGCTGACGGTCATCGCGCAGAAGCAGGGACGGCCGTGGACCCTCGTCTCGCACAACGACCTCGCCCATCTGCCGTTCGAGCTGCGTACCGGACTCCCGGAGGTCCCGCCGGTCTAGTCCGCGCAGAGCGGCTTCGCGTACCAGCGCGTCGCGTTCGGGTTGTCGTTGTACGCCTCGACGGGAACGAAGCCCGCGCTGGCGTACAGACCCGCCGCGGCCTCGAGGGTGTGGTGGGTGTCGAGGACGAGGTCGCCCGCTCCCCATTCGCGAGCATGACGCTCGAGCTCGTCGAGCAGCAGGCGCCCCCAGCCGCGGCCGCGGGTCGCCGGACGCAGGAAGAGGTGCTTGACCTCGTAGCGGATGCCGCGCGGCCCGTCCGGGATGCGCCGGATGCCGCCGCATCCCGCCAACTCGCCCTCGTCGGCGACGATGAGGAAGACTCCCGCGGGTGGGTCGAACGATTCAGGGGCGGGGAAGACCGGCGTGTACGCGCCGGGGAACGTGGCCGCGCGCATCCCGAAGTACTCGGCCAGGAGCTGGCGCGCCTCGGTCGAGTCCGCTGCCGTGGGACGGACGGACACCATTAGACCAGCCTAGCCACGGCCGGTCTCCCGGCCGGCGATGTGCGTCGAGCTGTTCGCTTCCTGAACCGGCACGCCGCCTGTGGATGACGCCGGGGGCCTCGCAGGGAGCCCGTAGGCTGGGACCATGACGACACGCGTGGCCATCGTCGGCGGCACCGGCAAGCTCGGGGGCGTCATCCGCGATGTCGTGGCGGCCGAGCCGGGTCTCGAAATCCACGCGACGCTCTCTTCGCGAGACGACATCTCGCTCATCGAGGGGGCCGACCTCGTGATCGATGCGTCGACGCCGGCGGTGTCGATCGACGTCGTGAGGGCCTCTGTCGAGCGCGGGATCAACATCCTCATCGGCACGTCGGGCTGGTCCGCAGAGCGCATCGCGCTCGTGCGACCGCTGGTGGACGCCGCGGGCACGGGGGCCGTGTTCATCCCGAACTTCTCGATCGGATCGGTCGTGGGCAGTGCGCTGGCTGCCGCGGCGGCCCGGTTCTTCCCGTCCATCGAGATCGTCGAGGCTCATCGCGAGACCAAGGTCGACTCTC